>ENA-OWNT01000010-OWNT01000010.1-seawater-metagenome-genome-assembly--contig:-NODE-10-length-689396-cov-6.848426_pt1 | contig 689396 bp, 615 predicted proteins | sample MGYA00238136_ERZ651165 | MGnify/ENA primary metagenome ERZ651165 (study PRJEB26861, sample SAMN08777766) | seawater metagenome | isolation source: coastal seawater | place: USA: Florida | collected...
GTACATACATACACCTCATCGGGTACTTATACAGTTACACTTATTTCCACGGGTGCCAACGGTTGTAAAGACACACTAACGAAGTCATCATACATTGTTATAGGGCAGGTAACAGCCAACTTCTCCGTCAGCTCTCCCAACTGTGCGGGCAGGCCGATAACATTTACTAATACTACAACGCCCGGCCCCGGCGGCAGCAGGCTATGGAATTTTGGCAACAGCGTAACTGATACGGCTGTTAACCCAGTTTACACTTACACCACACCCGGCACATACACAGTAACGCTGATAGAAATGTACGCCAACAGCTGTAATGATACGTTCTCTCAAAGCGTTACAGTCTCATCCAACCCCACTGCCAACTTTGTAAGTTCTGACACTGTGGGCTGTACCGTACCATTCAACGCCGGCTTCACCAATAATTCTACAGGCGCGGCAACTTATGCATGGAATTTCGGCCCAGGCACTTCAACTGCAACAAGCCCTAACTTTCAATACAACTCATTAGGTATCTACACCGTTTCATTGATCGCTACCAATGCGGCAGGCTGTAGCGATACGATGACCAGGAACAACTATGTGAAGCTACAGGCGCCGGTTGGCAGTTTGTCTGTTTCAGATACAGGGGCATGCGCCAATCAGCCTATACAGTTTACGGCAAGTGTAGGCTCTCCGCTCTATGCTACCAACTACCGTTGGGACTTTGGTGACGGTAGCGGCATTACCAGTTGTGCATCATGCAACACACAATCGCATTCATACACCAGCAATGGAACATATAATGTTCAAGTGGTTATTTCAACATCATCTGGTTGTCATGATACAGTAACACGATCGATCACGATCAGTGCGAAACCAACGGCAAACTTTACAGGATCACCGCTTACCATTTGCCCCGACGCCACGGTTAGTTTTACCAACAGCTCATCGGGCGCAACCTCATACGCATGGGATTATGGTGATGGTTTTACAGATACTACCACAAGCCCGGGGCACACATTCAACAGCCCAGGCACATACAATATCAGGCTGATAGCGAATAATAACGGCTGTAAAGACACATTGCTGAGGAACAACTACGTAACCGTAAATCTTCCGCTGGCAGACTTTGATGCTACTTACACCTGTAACGCACGGCTTACTTATACCTTTACAGATAACTCAGTTGGTGCGAATACCTACAACTGGGATTTTGGCGACGGGAACAGCTCAACCACATCAGGCAATGTATCACATACCTATGCTTCGCCCGGTACATATAATGCGGTATTGACCGTGACCAATACAGGAACAGGTTGCTCTGACACTATGGCGCTGACCATTAATGCGGATACACTGACCCTTCCAGGTTTTGTGGTTTCAGACAGTATTATCTGTAAGAAAAAAGTATTCAGGATTACAAGGGACGTTGATACTACCGGTTTGATATTTGACTGGTACTTCAGTATCCACCACTTTAAAACACAGTCTCTACAACCACAGTTTGAAGGTACCATCCCCGGCACATTCGATCTGAAAATGGTAGTGACTGACAGCCTCGGTTGTAAGGACAGTGTGGTAAGGACCAACTATATAAAAGTGGGCGGAGCGATCGTTGACTTTACCGCCAGTACTGTAAACCCATGTAAAGAAACGGCTATGACCTTTACGGACATAAGTTCAACTGGTCCTTTTCCCGTTACCAACCGCCACTGGAATTTCTTTGATGGTGTAGAAGTAGACACCACGTCAACCACCATCTCACACAGCTTTAACAATACAGGCCCTTATAATATAAAACTCGTCGTCACCGACTCTCTTGGTTGTAAAGACTCCGTAACCAAAAATAATTATGTGTATGTCAACAAACCCATAGCGCAATTCTATGCTGAGGACACGATCATTTGTGCCGGCGATACGGTGCAGTTCCAGAACAACTCAGGCGGTAATTCATTCACTTCGTTCTGGAGGTTCGGCGACGGAGGTACCAGCACGAACATTACCCCGGCGCATAGTTATGCAGCTCTTGGTAACTATACCGTGCAGTTGATCCTTACCGATACATTCGGCTGTAAGGACTCAGCTACCAAAGTAAACTACATACAGGTACAACAACCATCTGTTTCTTTTACCATGAGCGACAGCATTGCTGCTTGTCCGCCACTTACTGTATACATGACCAATACCACTACAGGTGCGGTCTCTTATTTATGGACGTTTGGCAACAGCAATCAATCATCAAATACCAACCCGTCAACAACATATACATACCCCGGTGTGTACACTGTAAAACAGATAGCTACCAACGTTGCGGGATGTAAAGACTCTGCAACAAAAACAGTCACGGTAAACGGGCCAACCGGTTCCTATAGCTATGCACCGACTGCGGGATGCAACCCGCTCACGGTTACTTTCTCCGCAACATCCAGCAATACCACATCGTATATATGGGACATGAATAACGGGTTCACTCAAACAACTGGAACCGGTAGTTATTCATATACCTATACACAAACAGGTAAGTATGTACCAAAGCTGATACTCAGTGATGGTGCATCCTGCCAGGTACCGCTACAGAACACAGATACCATCACAGTTGATGAACTGGGTTTTGATTTCAGTTTCACATCTGCAGGTACTTTATGTAATACCGATACCGTGTATTTCAATGATACCATAACACAAACCATATCAGCCATATCATCACGCTCATGGGATTTCGGGGACGGAGGAACAAGTAGTGCTGAAGACCCGACACATTTTTACAATGCACCCGGTACTTATAATGTGCGGCTTATTGTAAGCAATGCAAACGGCTGTACCGATACCGTTACCAAAACTGTAACCGTTAACGGGCTGCCTCCTGTTGCTATATCCGCCAGTGGCGATTCTATCTGTCCCGGACAGGCAACGGGTGTGAACCTGACTGCAACAGGTGCAAGCACCTATACATGGACACCATCAACAGGTTTATCGTGCACTACCTGCGCCAACCCGATGGCCAACCCACAGGTGACGACACAATACATTGTTACAGGTACGGACACCAACGGATGTGTCAACTATGATACCATTACCATAGTCCTGAAACCCAAACCGGTACTTACAGTGAGCAATGATACCAGCATATGCGAAGATGCCTATGCCCAATTATTGGTGAGTGGCGCACTGGCATATAGTTGGACACCGGGTACGGGACTATCATGTACACCATGTACCAACCCGTTTGCAACACCTGCTACCACAACAATGTACAGGGCTATCGGAGTGAATGCTTTTGGTTGTGCTGACACGGCATTCGTGACAGTTACTGTACTACCCAAACCAACAGTAACTACGAGCAACGATACAACAATATGTTTTGGTGACACGGCACTATTAGTTGCGGCGGGAGCCAACAGCTATGCATGGTTACCAACCACGGCATTATCATGTACCAACTGCGACAGCACTTACGCTTACCCGACCAGTACAACAGCTTATTCTGCAATAGGTACTGCTGCTAACGGATGTAAGGATACGTCTGTAGTAAATGTAACAGTGAACCCACTACCGAATGTAGATGCGGGTAATGACACTGCTATATGTATCGGCGCCAGTATCACATTGCAGGCGACAGGGGCTACTACATATACGTGGACACCGTCTACTGCATTATCATGCACCAATTGTGCTAATCCTACTGCCAACCCGACATCAACTATAACATACATAGTAACAGGTACGGATGGCAATACCTGCCAGGCGTCCGACTCTATTGAAGTAACAGTGAACCCGCTGCCGAATGTCAACGCAGGAAATGACGAGACTATTTGTATCGGTTTCGGTGTGACATTGCAGGCAACGGGGGCAACCACTTATGCATGGACACCATCAACGGGATTATCTTGTACCAACTGTTCAAATCCAACTGCAACGCCAACCACAACTACCAGCTACATAGTAACCGGTACCGATGGCAACTCATGCGAGAACAAGGATACAGTAGTAGTAAACGTAAATCCGCAACCAACAGTTACAGGTACTGACCAGGAGATATGCCCTGCAGACTCTGCACAGCTACAGGCAAACGGTGCAGTAAGTTATGTATGGTCGCCCACAACAGGACTTTCATGCACTACTTGCGACAACCCTAAAGCTTCACCTAACACTACTACCGCATATACTGTTGTTGGTACCGATGCTAACGGGTGTAAAGACACTGCAACCATAACAGTAACTGTAAATGCACCACCTGTAGTAAGTGCCGGAAACGATACCGCAATATGTATCGGTGCAAGCATAGCACTACAGGCTACAGGAGCTACAACTTATACATGGTCACCATCTACGGGTTTATCCTGCACGAACTGTGCAAACCCGACGGCTAATCCAACTGCAACGATCACTTATACTGTAATCGGTGAGAATGCCAAGGGCTGCCTGGATACGGCAACAAAAACTGTAACAGTGAATCCGCTGCCGAATGTGAACGCCGGTAATGACGATACTGTTTGTATAGGCTTCGGTGTTGCGTTACAGGCAACAGGAGCTACTTCATATACATGGTCGCCTGCAACGGGCTTATCATGTACCAACTGTGCAAACCCAACAGCTACGCCGACCACTACAACATCTTATATAGTTACGGGTACTGACGGCAATACCTGCGTGAATACAGATACTGTAATTATAAACGTAAATCCACAACCAACTGTAAGCGGCGGTACTAATGGTAATATCTGCCCTGCAGATTCTGCACAACTGCAGGCAACAGGGGCTACTACTTATACATGGACACCAACTTCAGGATTATCATGTACTGCATGCAGCAATCCTAAAGCATCACCAAATGCAACAACAACATATACTGTAATTGGAACAGATGCCAACGGTTGTAAAGACACAGCTACAGTAGATGTAACAGTGAACGCACCACCGGTTGTGAGTGTAAGTGCTGATACTGCTATCTGTATCGGCGATAGTGCTTCTTTAGTAGCGACAGGAGCTGCTGTATATACATGGACACCGGCAACAGGGCTATCATGTACTAATTGCGCTAATCCTAACGCAGCACCAACCACCACTACCATGTACACCGTTGTAGGTGCGAATGGCAACAGCTGCCTGGATACGGCTACGGTAACAGTTACTGTCAACCCCTTACCGAATGTAAGTGCCGGCAACGATGAGACTATATGCATCGGCTTCAGTGCTACATTACAGGCAACAGGGGCAACATCTTATACATGGACACCAACTACTGGCTTGTCTTGCACCAACTGTGCCGCACCAACAGCTACACCAACTACTACAACAACTTATATAGTAACAGGTACTGATGCCAACACCTGTATGAATACTGATACCGTGACAGTAAATGTAAATGCACAGCCGGTTGTGAGCGGAGGTACTAATACCAATATCTGCCCGGCTGACTCTGCCCAATTACAGGCTACAGGGGCTGTAAGTTATGTATGGTCGCCGGCAACAGGTTTAAGCTGTACCAATTGCTCCAATCCTAAGGCTTCACCAAACGCAACTACTACTTATACAGTAATAGGTACAGACGTCAACGGGTGTAAGGATACATCAACCATTATTGTAACAGTAAATACACCTCCTACGGTAAGTGCGGGTAGTAACGTTTCCATATGTATCGGTAGTAACACCGTGTTGCAGGCCACAGGAGCTACTTCTTACACATGGTCTCCATCTACAGGACTTTCATGCACCAATTGCGCAAGCCCGGTAGCTAACCCGACAGCTACTACAACTTACACCGTAATAGGCACAGACGCGAATGGATGTAAAGACACAGCTACGGTAACAGTTACAGTTAACCCGCTGCCTAATGTAGGTGCCGGTGCTGACGCAACAATATGTGTCGGCTTTGGAACAACATTACAGGCGACAGGTGCTACATCTTATACATGGTCACCCACAACAGGCTTGTCTTGTACCAACTGTCCTAACCCTACTGCATCGCCTGTTGTAACTACTATGTACATAGTAACGGGTACTGACGGTAACGGTTGTGTGAATAAAGACACGGTGATAGTATTCGTCAATCCGCAACCAACAGTAAGTGGTGGTGGTAATAAAACTATATGTAACAACGACTCAGTACAACTACAGGGAACAGGTGCTGCAAGCTATGCTTGGTCACCATCAACAGGATTGTCTTGCACCAACTGTGCGAATCCTAAAGCGGCACCATCAACTACTACTGTTTATACTGTGATTGGTACTGATGCAAACGGATGTAAAGACACGGCTACAGTAACCGTGAATGTAAACGCATTACCTAATATCAGTGCCGGTGCCGACCAGACGATATGTAACGGTAGCAATGTACAGATCACTGCAACAGGTGGTGTTTCGTATATATGGACACCAACAACAGGACTTTCCTGTACCAACTGTGCAAGTCCATTTGCCAGCCCCACAACAACCACTGTTTATACGGTGACGGGTACTGATGCGAATGGTTGTAAAAACACAGACCAGGTTACTGTGAATGTGAACCCGCTGCCAAATGTGAGTGCGGGCAGCAACCAGAGCATATGCCTGAAAGACTCCGCACAATTAGGAGCAACAGGTGCAGTGACATATACATGGGCGCCGACAACAGGCTTGTCATGCACCAATTGCGCCAACCCTAAAGCAAGTCCGCCAACTACTACTGTATATACGGTTACGGGCACTGATGCCAATGGCTGTATCAATATGTCTACCATTACGGTTACTATAAAAGCGTTACCACCAATTGATGCAGGCAGCGATAAGACAATCTGCTTAGGAGATAGTACACAGTTACAAGCCACCGGTGCGGTATCTTATTTGTGGACACCACTTGCAGGACTATCATGCAGCAACTGTCCTAATCCTAAGGCATCACCCGCAACTACAACACAATATATTGTTACGGGCACAGGCTCAAACGCTTGTGTGGCTAACGATACGATCATAGTTAACGTAAACAACCTGCCGACTGTATCAACCGGCAACGACACTGCTATATGCCGCGGCGACACGATACTGTTAGGCGCAACGGGAGCGGCAACATATACATGGGCACCTGCTAAATGGCTGTCGTGCAGCAACTGTGCAAGCCCTAACGCATGGCCTGATAGTACGATAACTTATTTAATTACAGGTACAGACATCAACGGATGTGTGGATACAGCTGATATTACCATTACTGTAAAATCAGTACCGGTGATAACACTCACATCAGCCCGACCATATGTTTGTGATGGCGATACTACACAGCTGATCGCTACAGGTGGTAATACATATACATGGAACCCGAACAATAGTTTATCATGTATCACATGTGCAAATCCGGTAGCCAGCCCGCAGTTCAATACCAGGTATATTGTAACCGGCACGGTGAATGGCTGTAGCGATACCGCATCTGTATTGATCAATGTACGCCCGAGACCATATATTACTGCAGGTCCTGACCTTGCATTCTGCCAGGGTGGTTCCGATACTCTTGAGGTGAAAGGAGCGGTAAGTTATGTATGGTCGCCAGCAACAGGACTAAGCTGCACTGCTTGCCAGCACCCTGTTGCCAATCCGTCAACTACTACCAAATACATTGTAACAGGTACTGACACGAATAGCTGCACGGGCAAGGACAGCACACTTGTAACTATATACGCACTGCCACCTGTTGATGCCGGTGATGATAAGACCATTTGCGGAGGCAGCTCTATACAACTATTGGCAAAAGGTGCTTCATCTTACCAGTGGTCGCCGGCAGATGGCCTGAGCTGTACAGCTTGCGACAACCCGATAGCGACACTTGACAACTCCAGAACGTATACGGTTACAGGAACTGACGGAAATGGCTGTGTGAACGCTGACGATATAACCATCACTACTATCCTGCAAGGTGCGGTAACATACGGAACGAGTGATTCCATATGTATCGGGCAACAGGTGACACTGACTGCTGATGGCGGTACCAATTATTTATGGTCGCCGGGAGAAGATCTGGACAACCCGCAGAGTGCAACAACAATAGCGACTCCTAAAGTCAGTACAAAATACAGGGTCATCATCAAGCAGGGCGATTGCTTTACGGATACAGGATTTGTAACAATAGGTGTGTTTGGTCCGCCAACCATCAATGCAGGGCCCGACCAGACTGTTTCAGGTGGTACAGAAGTAATTATCAAAACTTCAGGTAAAGATGTAGTGGCATATGAATGGACCCCTGCTGAAGATTTAAGTTGCAGCGACTGTGCCAACCCGGTAATACTGCCTAAGCGTACTACTACTTATACAGTAAAGGGTATATCACAATATGGTTGCGAGGCTGAAGACGATATTACGATACATGTAACCTGTGGTACGGAACAGATATTCATCGCCAACACATTCACACCGAATGCAGATGGTGTAAACGATATGTTCTTCCCGCAGGGAAGGGGACTTGCCAAAGTAGAGCGTTTCAGCGTATACAGCCGTTGGGGCGAGCTGGTTTTCGACAGGCAGAATATGCCGGTGAATAATCCTGCCGCAGGTTGGGATGGTACATTCAAAAGCGAACCACTGAAACCAGATGTATTCGTTTACATCATTCGCGCACTGTGCGAAAACGGTGAACCAATAGAAATTAAAGGAGACATATCATTGATACGTTGATCAAAAAGATTTTAAACTGATTGTATGAAAAAATATTTAGCGTTAATACTCCTGCTGCCTGTGGTGTTCAGTTCATCAGCACAGGACATACACTTCTCGCAGTTCTACGAAAATTCTATCATGCGCAATCCCGCACTGACAGGTATTTTCAGCGGCGATTATAAAGTAGGTGCCAACTACCGTACGCAGTGGAGTAACATCTCTGTGCCGTTCCAGACCTTCCTGGTATCTGCCGAAACAAGGGTGGCTACTAACAAGGCCATTGGTGATTACCTGAGCTTTGGCGTAGCGGCTACGTATGATAAAGCAGGCTCTATCAGCTTCAACAGTATGCAGGTATATCCTGCGCTCAACTACAACAAGTCGCTGGAAGACAAACGCAACTCCTACCTGTCTGTAGGCTTTGCAGGTGGATACATCCAGCGTTCTATCGACTTCTCAAAAGCAACATTCAGTACACAGTATGTCAATGGCAGCTATTCAAGCAATAATCCATCCGGAGAAAATTTCAACAACACAACGCTGGAAAATTATGACGTAGCCGCAGGTGTTAGTCTCAACAGTTCAGCGGGGCCCAACAATGTAGTGAATTACTATGTCGGGTTCTCGGCCTTCCACCTCAACAAACCAAAACATGCTTTCAATGATGACAATGTACTGATAGTACTTGCTCCTAAATACACGGGTAACATAGGCTTCAGCTGGAGGGCGACCAGCCAGTTCGGATTAACCGCACACCTCGATTACAGCAAGCAGGCTACATTTACTGAGTTGATAGGCGGAGGTTTGATCAGCTGGCAAACAACCAATGAGAACAGCAAAAACCTGAAACTATATGCAGGAGTTTTCGTGCGTGCCAATGATGCTGTTATTCCTACATTCAAATTAGACTATAATATCTACTCGCTCACTTTTACTTACGATGTCAATACATCTACGCTTAAAACAGCTTCAGCTGGTGCCGGCGGATATGAATTATCGCTCTTCCTGCGCGGGCGTTATAAGAAGCTCGATCAGTACGGAGGTAACGTAAGCTGCCCGCGCTTCGATCATATGTTGCAGGGCGACCCGAGCCAGTTCAATTAAATTCAGAATTTTCTTGTAAACAAAAGCGGCATGTTGTTGAAACATGCCGCTTAATATTTTATATCGTATCTGTAATTACTCTGCTGATTCAGCAGCACCGTCGTATATGAATTTGAAACCGATACCGTGTATCGTTTGCAGCTCAACACCGGGCTGGTCTTTCAGGTACTTCCTTACCTTGGTGATGAATACGTCCATACTCCTGCCCAGGAAATAATCTTCCTTACCCCAAACGTTCAGCAGTATCTCATCACGCTTCAATACCTTATTGGCATTAGTGCACAGGTATTTTATCAGGTCGGCCTCACGCTGTGTAAGTTGCTTGTCTTTTGCGCCACCTGTCAGTGTCAGGTTGTTATAGTCAAATTCGAGATTACCCAGCTTAATAACATCAATTACTTCTTCCTCCTGCTTCATCGTACGCTTCAGGAATACCTCCAGGCGAAGCAACAGTTCCTGCATGTTGAAAGGCTTCGTGATATAATCATCAGCACCACTTCTGAAACCCGCTATCTTATCATCATCCATCGACTTGGATGTAAGCAACAGGATAGGAATATTAGCATTTTTCTGCCTGATCTGGTTGGCCAGCGACATACCGTCTTTCTTGGGCAACATTACGTCCAGTAAACAGATGTCGAAATTATGCTTCATGAATTGCTGCCATGCTGCTTCTGCATCGGGGCAGTGTACCACATCATAGCCGTTTTTAGAGAGGCTATCCTTTACCACATAGCTCAGCGTTGCGTCGTCTTCAACTAACAATATTTTCGCTTTATCCGCCATATATAATTTGTTATTTTCCGGTAATTGTTATCCAGCCGATCCCTCGTTTTCTCCCTTTCAATTCGCAAGATACATAATCCACCCCTTGTATGCATGTATATTTTTAAAAATTACGTCTTAATACAAGTGTGTATATCACACAGAGTGGCTGGCGTACATATCCCGCTCATCAGGCATATGTACTTAATACCGACAAGATAACTTTCTTATTGCTAAAAGTAAAGCTTGAATAGTGATAATATTGATATTTAATGTTAGTACACTTTAAAATTATATGCACTATGCTTATTTCACCCTGTCGGGGTTTGTTGCAATGAATGTCTCCCAGCTTGTTTTCTTCTTTTTCGCAGTTACTTTCACCGCGTTGCTGCCTGTCAACTCATTGTATTTATCCTGGTAATGATGGCACAGCGCTACTGCCACGGCATCTGTAGCATCCATAAAGCGCACGTCTTCTTTAAATTTCAGTGTCTGCTGCAGCATCTCGAACACCTGCTCTTTTGTTGCACTTCCGCGGCCTGTAATAGATTGTTTCACTTTTTTAGGTGCGTATTCCACCGCATTCAGCCCGTGCATCATTGAGGCGGCGATGGCTACACCCTGCGCTCTGCCCAGCTTCAGCATACTCTGTACGTTCTTGCCATAAAAAGGTGCCTCAATCGCTACAGATTCCGGCTTGTGTATTTTTATCAGGCTTTCCATTTTCTGGAAGATCAGCTTCAGCCGCTCAGAGTGATCTTTATTTTTTGCCAACTGCAATACCCCCATTTCCACCAACGAAATACTATTTTTGTTCACGGAAATTAATCCATAGCCCATAACGATCGTGCCCGGGTCTATGCCTAAAATGATTTTGGAGTTGGATTTCAATGTTTCCCTCTTGATTTGAACAAAAGTACCAAAATATGGCTCAATTACCTGCTCGGCGGTACTATTTCGCTATTGCTGCTGTGGGGTATATACCTGCAGGTGCTCAGGCAATTGAACAAGGTAGACATTGAAACTATCTGGCAGACAGGCCCCGATTATTTCCTCTGGATATGTATCATACTCATGCCAGTCAACCTGCTGCTGGAAGCTAAAAAGTGGCAGATACTCGCAGGCTCTGCGCAGCCGCTCTCTTTCAGGGGGGCTATGGCCAGTTACCTTGGCGGCATTGCATTCTCAATGGTTACCCCCAACAGGCTGGGCGAATACCCGGGCAGGATGCTCTACCTGAAAAGAAAGAACACCGTCAGGCTGGTAAGTGTATCCCTGCTTGGTGCGCTCACGCAAATGCTTACACTGTTCATATTCGGCACATTCGGGCTTATCTATTTCAACCTGAATTTTTATTATCCGTTCGCATTTATTGTCATGATCGCCAGTGCTGTTATTACCGTGATACTGGGTATCGCATTCTGGCGTTTTGAAACATGGCTGCCTGTAATTGAAAAAATAAAGTGGCTGCGCAAGTTCAAAGTCTATAAAAAACTGTTAAAGAAGTTCACTGCAAGGGAGCAATTAACAATTTTTGGCATTTCATTGTTACGTTATAGTATCTATACGGCACAGTATTTGTTTTTACTTTACTGGATGAATGTTAGTATGCCATTTGTTGACGGTTTCTGGATGTCGTCCCTGTTTTTCTGGGTCATCACTATTATCCCGTCAATAACACTGGTAGAGCTGGGAGAAAGGGGTCAGGTAGGCTTATACCTGTTCCACCATTTTTCAGATAATACAGTAGGCATACTGGCGGCAACCGTGGGTATATGGTGTATCAACCTGATAGTACCTGCCATTTTAGGTAGCATACTATTACTCAGAATGAGGTTTTTACGTTAACAATTATTTGTTTTAACATTTCGGTAAAACAAGGAAATTTGCGAGATCATGAACAGGCTATATAATATATTTTGGGGACTTATACTTGTATTATCAACAGGGTTTTACAGCCATGCGCAAGGTGATTTTTGCGGCATAAAGAACCGTAGCTTTAAAAACGGTGAGCGGGTAGTGTACAAAGTATATTATAACGCCGGCATAATATGGGCCGGTGCGGGTACAGCCGAGTTCACCACCAAACTTGAAAAGTACAACAACAAACCCGTTTACCACGTACAGGGCGTTGGCAGAACCTTCTCATCATACGAATGGTTTTATAAAGTGCACGATGTGTACGACTCGTACATTGACACAGGCAACCTGATGCCGGTCAAGTTTTTGAGGGATGTAAATGAAGGCGGTTTCAAATTCACCAACAATGTTTCCTTCAACCACCAGCGCAACCAGGCTATTTCTACCAACGGTGTATTTGACGTGCCGGAATGTGTGCAGGACGTTTTATCTACCATTTACTACGCACGCAATATCGATTACAACAAATACAAGCCCGGCGATAAGATACATTTCAACATGTTCCTCGACGATGAAGTGTTCAGCCTGTATATCAGGTATGTAGGTAAAGAGATCATCAGGACCAAGTACGGTACTTTCAGAACCATAAAAATAGCACCGCTGTTGGTGGAGGGTACTATGTTCAAAGGTGGAGAAAAAATGAACGTATGGGTAACGGATGATGACAACCATATACCGGTACGTGTAGACAGCCCTATACTGATCGGTAGTATCAAGGTAGACCTGATGGAGTTTCAGAACCTGCGCCACCCAATGGCCGCACTACTGAAGAAAAGATAACAGTCTACCTCGCCCTTTCTACAGCTTTTATTACATCTTCAATACTGAGGTGGCCGGGGAAACCTTCTACCAGTTTTTTATCGCCATTGTACACGGCTACAAAAGGGAATGATTTTACACCGTAGAAACTGATAAAGAAAAACTTAAAGTCTTTACCCCATTTGATGTTCTTGTATTTATCCAGCTCCATCTTGTCAGCAAACTCCTTGGTTGCAGCCAGCGACATGGGGGTCATCATATAAATGCGGGTCTTCTTGAAATCATCTTTATGCTCCAGCATCTGTTTGGTAAACTGTACACAGTGGTCGCAGTCGGGACTGAAATACACAAACACTATCGGCCTGCCTTCAGGAATAAAATAGGTGCTGAATTTCTCAACACTATCCGGCATCAGCAACTCAAACGACGGCAGAACAGGATATTTGATATATGGCAAAGTATCCGTTGTTTGCTCCTGCGCAAATCCTTTCAAACCTATGCAGCCCGTAAAGGCCAGCAGCAATAGTATATTTTTCATCCCTGCAAAAGTAATATATACTGTGGTTTTAAGATAGCTTTCCTAACTTCATAGCCGCAGATAAATCAACAATATGTCCATCAACGAAGCCGCCTTCCTGGAACGATATAATAAGCTGAACAAAGAACAGCAGGAGGCGGTAAATACAATATATGGCCCTGTAATGGTAATAGCCGGGCCGGGAACGGGAAAAACCGAAGTACTCTCTATGCGTATAGCCAACCTGCTGCGCAGCGAGGCGCAGGTACAGCCCAACGAGATACTCTGCCTGACCTATACCGACGAGGCCACCAACTCTATGCGCCGCAGGCTGCTGCAGATCATCGGCCCCGACGCGCACAGGGTGAACATCGGCACTTTCCATGCCTTTTGTAACAATGTGATACAGAACAACAGCGAGAGCTTCAGCGAAAGGCCACTGCAACCTATTACAGATTTAGAAAGAACTACCCTCCTCCGCGAGATACTGGACGAACTGCCTAAAGGGCACGAATTGCGCAGGCTGAGCGGCAACGTGTACTACGATACCTTCAAGCTCAACAGCCTGTTCGACATGATGAAACGTGAGAACATTTCATCGCAGGACATTGTAAACGCGGCTGATGAATATGTAGCAAGTCTGCCTGAGCGTGATGAGTACATCTACAAACGCAAAGGCAAGGGTTTTGAAAAAGGCGATCTGAAACAATCAGCTATTGACGAAGAGACACGCCGCATGGAAAGCACCAAAGCCGCCGCAGTACTCTTCGACACCTATGTAGCCAAAATGAGGCAACAGGGCTGGTACGATTTCAACGACATGATACTTTGGGTACTGGAAGCATTCAAAAAAAATGAGGCATTACTGCTCAGCTACCAGGAGCGCAATCAGTTCATACTTGTTGACGAATTCCAGGATACCAACGGTGCGCAGAATGAACTATTGAAATTGCTCACAGAATTCTGGGACGACCCCAACATATTTGTAGTGGGCGATGACGACCAGTCGATATACGAATTCCAGGGCGCGCGTATCAGGAATATCATTGAGTTTCGTGAGCGATACAAAGACACCATCAACATCGTAGTGCTGCCGCAAAACTACCGTTCGTCGCAGGCCATACTGGACAAGGCCATGGCCACCATCGACAATAATGAGCAGCGACTGGTAAAACAGGTAACGGATATTACCCTCAATAAAAACATCATTGCTTCGGCTGAACGTTTTAAAGATGGTGCCGAAACCGTTACTCCCGTTATAAAAGAATACACCAACATACTGCACGAAGAAGCGGATATCATTCTGCAAATAGAAGCGCTGAAAAGGAACAACGTGCCGCTCAATCATATAGCCATACTTTACGCACAGCACAAACAGGCGGATAACATCATCGCCCTGCTGGAACGTAAGAATATACCCTTCTCCGTAAAGCGCCCGGTAAACATACTGGAGCTGCCCGTTACAGAGCAGGTACTCAAACTGATGCAATACCTGGTGCTGGAACAGAAAGAGGCCTTCAGCGGAGAACACTTGTTGTTCGAGTTGATGCATATGCCCTGTTATGGTATTGATGCTGTTGATATAGCAACACTATCGCTGTACATGCAGCAACACAAGGGCAAGGATAAAAGCCTGGGCTATTGGCGCATGGTCATATCAAACGGGCTGATGCTGGAAACACTCGGGTTGAAAAGTACGGAGGCTATTCAGCGAATGGGCAACAACATCAACCATTGGCTCACGCAACTGGCGGAATTACCGCTGCCTCTACTGGTGGAAAAACTGGTGTACGAAAGTGGCATGGTGCTCTACCTGGCAAGTACAAAAAACTACACATGGAATATACAGGTACTCAATACCTTCTTCGATTATGTGAAGGATGCCTACAGCCGCAACGCAAAAATTAAAGCCGCCGACCTGCTGCAGATGACCGAGCAGATGATGGATGAAAACATAGCCATACCACTGCAAAAAACCATACAGGCGGAGAACGGCGTACACCTGTACACAGCACACGGCGCCAAGGGTAATGAGTTTGAACATGTATTCCTCATAGGCTGTACCAAAAACTACTGGGAGGCAAAAGCAGGTGGCAGCAACAGGTATAAACTACCCGACACACTCACCAGTACCGACGATGATAAAGACAAGACCTACAAAACAGAGGTGGCACGCCGCCTGTTCTTCGTAGCGCTGACACGTGCCAAAAAACACCTGCATGTGTCATATGCCGCGCACGATGCCAACGGCAAACCTTTAGAACACTCCGCATTCATCGACGAGATAAGCAGCGAAGAAGAAAGGATAAAAGTGAACCTGGGCGAAAAAGAACTGGTGAGCCATATAGCATGGGCCATGCAGCCTGAACCTGAAGTACGCATCAAACTCGCCAACAGCCAGTTTATAGAGCGTGTGGTGCAGCAGGTCATCATGAGTTATACCACGCTGTCCAAATACATCAACTGCCCTGTTACGTATTATTACGAGAACATACTACGCGTACCTTTCCAGAAGAACGACGCGCTGGCTTTTGGTAGTGCCGTGCACTATGCGCTGGAACGTTTCTACCGGGTGATGAAGGAGCAGAACAAGGTATTCCCTACCAAAGATGAACTCATCAACTACTTTGATTACGGCATGCGTATGGAAGCGGGCGCGCTGACACCCGACCAGTACAAACGCCGTACCGAACAGGGGCATACCGCACTGAGCGAATACTACGACGAGTATATTGACACATTTGTAAAAGATGTGGAAGTGGAATTTAAGATACCACGCTACATACTGGATGGCGTACCTGTAACAGGTAAAATTGACTTGATAGAATTCAACGGCGACTCGGTAACTGTAGTAGACTATAAAACAGGCGACCCTGACAAGAGTGCGAAAAAATACACCAGCCCGCCCAACGATGCCAACCCCGATGGCGGCGACTACTGGAGGCAGATGGTGTTTTACAAACTCATTATAGAGAACTTTAAAGAGCGCAACTGGAATGTAGGCAGGGGCTTTTTCGACTATATACAGAAAGGAGACAAAAGCGGTGAGTTCAAAAGAATAGAGATACCAATCATTCCCGGCTATGAAGAAAAAGTGCTGGAGCAACTACGCAAAACATACGCACACATCATCAACCACGATTTCAGCAAAGGCTGCGGTAAAGAAGAATGCCGCTGGTGCAACTTCGCCCGCAAATACGAACTGGTAAGGCCTGCTGATGTAGCTGAGATAGATGATGTGTAGGTTTTTGTATTCGGCATTTTATAAGTTACAAAACACCAATTATATACCCAAGATTGAAAAATAAATCAAGAATCATAAGTTAATGTAATAATTAAGACATCCACAATAGTATTACTTATGACAGAATCAAAAAGAAAGAAAGAAAGAAATGTTCGTTCAATTATACTTGAAAATGCATTATTATTTGAAGGAATGATAACAATGAACTTAGCATCAATTTTAGGTATAAATCATGAAGAGTCACGCACTTTAGGACATAAAAGTTCATCTATTTCATTAAAAACAAAAACTGACTTTCTAATTGACATTGGCGCTCTAAATAAAGAAGACCAAAAGAAGATAATGTATGCTTTAGAAATTAGAAACATATTTATGCATAACATTTCTTGTCGTTCCTTTGAAGATTTTGCAAAATTCAATCCATCTACATATAATGCATTAGTGAAGCTGTACAAACCTAAACATGGATTGACTGTAAATAAACAATTGAACTTCTGTTATAATATGCTAGTAAAAGATGTAACGGATATAACATTTGGAACATTTGAGCATGTTCAGAAAGTTATTAGTAAGGACAATGAAAGCAAAACATACAAAAAAGGGTTTAGCCTAATAGACGAGTCAATGAAATATGCTTTAAACTCGAAAAATCTTGAAAATGAAACATCTATATTAGACGATGTAACAAATAAACAACTGCAGATTGTAATTGCAGCAATCCATGAACTATTCAGAAAAAAATTTCTTGAATTGTTTGATAATTAAATCTGCATTAGACTTAGTACGCGATATATTGTCCTCATTTGCAGCTAGGACTTTAGGATACTGACGTGACAACTACAAAACACTCAATAATACATATGAAAATCTAATGCCCGCGAAACAATCTCACCATTTGCTAGACACTCCAATTTTAAACAGAACTACTACTCTTGAAAAAAAGAATATGTTGTTAACTTAATAAAAAGCCATTACTATAATTCTTGCTGAATATTACCTTTCTTATCAATATTTAGAATGAAAGGTGGTTCTATTTCTTTAATCTTCTGTTTTAAATTCTCCCAACATAAAATAAATGCTTTTGCCTTTTCCCAATACCTTATTCCGTGCTTTTTGGGTGGTTTGTACAATACGTAACCAACATTTAGTTTCTGTATGAGTTGTTTATTTGCTTTTATCCTTTTAAAATCATCATCTTCGGATACGATTATTGCATTGATATTCGCCGCCTTTTGTATCACTTCAGCATCTGTAGCACCTGAACCACATTCTTGATCAGCATGCGATATTTCAATATTGATACGACCAAGATTTTCTTGGTCTAACAATTCTAAGCCCTTTGCTAACCGCAAAGGCATATTGGCGTCAAATAGGAAACGCATTAAGCGGCATTTTCATGAAAACTAATTGCATCTTGCACTTTATCTATGGGTAAGTTATACAATATACAAATATTTTCATTTGTTTCACCGCCCTTATGAAGACTATAAATTGTTTGTGTTTTTATATTTGTACCGTTAATTGTTGGTTGTCCAAATTGATGTTTGGGGTCTACAACTACGTTTTTGGTGTCGTGCAGAGGGAAAAATTTTGCTGCTAAATTATTATCATCAAATTCAATTCTATTAAGGAATTCGTAAAGAAAATCAAATGACAATTGTCCTTTTCCATCTAATTTAAGCATACCCTCTACCAATCGTACAAATGCAAACCTCATTCGGTATCTACTACCTTTCTTTTCTCTGAAAAATTCTTGAGCCATTGCAAAAGGATACTTAGTATCGAGCTTTATAGATAGCTCCTTATGTATTTTTTTTAGATAGGGTACACTATATCCTTGTTCTCTTAAATTGAAGAATGTATAAAATTCGATAAGGCTATAAAAGTTAATGGCTCTATTTTTCTTTTCACCGAATACATAAGACGTATTCTCTTGTAACGAACCATCCCAATAACCTACAATCCAACGACGTACTTTATCGTAGTCAAGATTAAGGATTTTTGCGACGTCGCTTACAAGGTATATTCCATCTCCTATTTGTGGTTCAACGTGATAATGCTTTGCTGCTGCCATAAAATATTTTGAAATATAGACAATATCATGGTAACTTTGTAACTGGTTTAGGTTTTACAAAGCAAATAATTAGTTTAAAATATTGACAAAGAGTAGTGTTGCAGCACTGCTCTTTTTATTTGTACAAATGTACAAATACTATACCAAATTGCGTACATTAAAATGTACATTAACAAAATTGAGGCAGTCTTACTTAAACATATCCTGTTAGCCATAGTCCCTATACTACGTCTCTCCCGGCAGCAAATCACCCGATTGACACAAGGGAGAAAACACCCTACTCTACATCCAGCAATTCCCCCATACTGATATTAAGTGCCTGTGCAATTTTGTATATGGTATTGAGCTTGATATTCACCTTACCTGATTCCAGTCGCGACATGTTTGATTTTTCATAGTCAAGCATACCTGCAAGTTCCTGTTGCGTAATGCCTCTCTCCAGCCTCAACGCCTTGATGCGCTCCGCAACTTTTTTGTATAACTCGCTCTCCTTCATTAGTTATCGAATATGATAACTAAGTTTCGGTTTTTTACATATCTTTGGTTATCGTTAACGATAACTACTGAATATGTCCATGAATACTACACCATCCCGCCGCTGGCGGGATTTTGAACACGATGCGTCAGAGCTATCCGCCTACGCCTATTCCGTTGACACCTTTGTACTCAGCCTTAAAAACAAAGAGATCGTCCGTTTTGTCACCACCGAGTCTGACGATTTCATCCGCTGGCTGGAGCAACACCGCATCCGCAATATCAACGACACCCTCGGCAAAATGGTACACGATTATTATTTCAGCCCCCTGAAAGGGGAATAGGATTCATTAATAAGCAGTTCCCGGTAGCCCCTTTAGGGGTTGGGGTACATCAGTCTCGATGCTCCGCAGGGCGGAGTCTATCTCCCACACAGTCCCCCTTTCCAGGGGGACTTATCCTGTTGCGCCTTGGCACTTGATGACTATCCAATTTGTTCAAAATGCAGATTTTCTGTATATTTCAGTAAACGCTATATCATGTTATTAATCGCAGGTTTAACAGTTATCATCATCGGCGCCTTACTACTGAACAAGGCCAACATTTATAATAAAGAAGTGCGCACACCCGTAAAAAGCAAAAGCACCAACCCCGACGAGCGCAGTCCGGACCATTGGCACCAGGTAGAAGTTTCGAGGTCCTCTACAGACATGTTCATATATGCCATAGGTATCATAATTGTGGGCATAGCTATGATTGCACTGTCTTTTTAGTCCATCTACCTTCGTGAATTTTATTGACATATTTACATTAATTTTACGTATATTTACACAATACAAACAACCCTTGTTTGTACTACGCTCTTTGACATATTGCCTTGAAAACAGTATTCAATTATACATACCAATTAATTGCCAATCAACAACATGCAACAGTTCCGATTTTCATAAACAATTAATTATCAGAAAATTATAAAAATTGTTGCAACTAAAAACCGCAACAAAATGCAACAAAACTTAACAATTAATAACAGGCTTAATATATAACTATTGAATTCCTGCATATCGCTTGTTCTTACATAGTATAAAGTAGCAATTCATAGTTGGGCAGCACAGTAGTACCACAGTACAATCGGAGCGTCAACCGAGACCTTAGCCGTCATTAGGTATCGGACTCTTTTTCTTTGGTTCGTTTCTTTTGGAGGAGCAAAAGAAATGAACAGAAGCTGAATAGAGCTGCCAGTGGATGAGTGTATTGAGTAGTAACAATAAAGAGCCATTACAGACCATGAGCATTTCTTTTATAATTAATACTACCTTGGAAACAACATTCGGTTATACATACCAATTAGTTGCCAATCAACAGCATCAAACAGTCCTGATTTTCATAAACAATTAATTATCAGGCAACAACAAAAATTGTTGCAATTGAAAAACCGCAACAAATTGCAACAACCGAGCACAGCGAGCTCAACGAGACATTTAAAAATCCTATTGTGACCGAGTTAATACGTAACAATTAAGTATCTCCGTTATATATAACGCCTGTAGCGTACAAAAAGCCCGCTTTTTCCTTTCTTACCAAAAGTCAATGGATATGCTTTGGGTGCACCGCAATTTTGCACCTGAAATCAATGATCGATAACAATCAAAAGCATAACACAATGACACAGGTATTATCAAATGTATCAGCAAAGAAAACAGGCCGCATAGGCGGTGTACTGTATCTGATCATCATCATCAGCGGGCTTTTCAGCGAAATGTTCGTACGCTCAAGCCTTATTGTTCCCGGCGATGCCGCAACGACTGTAAACAACATTATGAACTCTGAAGGCCTTTTCCGTATCGGTTTCGTATCAGACCTTATAATGGTGATGTGCGATGTGGGCGTAGCACTCATCTTTTATGTACTGCTGAAACCCGTAAACAAAGGACTGGCGCTGCTGGCGGCATTCTTCAGGCTGGCACAGGCTACCATCATCGGCCTCAACCTGCTCAACTACTTCGCGGTAGTACTGTTGCTGGGCGACGCGGAATACCTTTCTGCCTACACTACAGGACAATTGCAGGCCAATGTAATGTTCTTCCTCAACCTGCACAGCTATGGCTACCTCATCAGTGGTGTATTCTTCGGTATGAGTTGCATGGTACTCAGTTGGCTGTTCTGCAAGTCGCCACGTTTCCCTAAGTTCCTGGGTTTCATGCTCTTGCTGGCTTCGCTGGGCTACCTTACCGACTGCCTGACCAACTTCCTGGCACCACAATACGCAGATGTTTCAGAACTGTTGCTGCTGCCTACGGCTGTGGTTACAGAACTCACACTCTGCATCTGGCTATTGGTAAAAGGCGCTAAGAGTATTAAGTAGTCGCAAGGTAACGGCTACCCGGTTCGTTGAAGGTGTATGACATTTTTCTTAACCTGTATTCGTAACTTTAAGGTAGCCGTTACCTCATTCTAACTTTTTTGAAACAGACGACTATGAGAAAGTACATCATTACATATTCCCTGCTTTTGTTTGGCTTTTGCAATGCCTCGGCCACTAAGTATGGCGACTATTACAGCTGGGAAAAAGCACTGGAGAATAAAGCCGATGTACGCATCATCAAAATAACCTTTCAGCAGCAGGACAGCATACCTGATATACTCGACCAGTTCCCCAATCTTGAGGAGTTGAACATGAATAATAACCAGATAAGCAAACTACCTCCTTCACTGTTCAGGTGTAAAAAACTAAAGAACCTTACCCTGTACAGGAACCTTATCGCAGAGCTTCCGGAAGAGCTATGCCAGCTCACACAGCTGGAAATACTCTCAATGGGTTATAACGGTATTTCCAAGGTACCTGCCTGCATCGGCAAGCTGCACAAGCTGGATGAATTGAGCCTGCAGGGAAATGAGTTGGATTCATTACCCGCCAGCATAGGACAACTGCAAAACCTCAAAACATTGTTACTGGGTTCCAACAGGTTCAAACAATTGCCCAAAGCTATTACAAAACTCAAAAAGCTCGAGTTGCTGGACGTGGGGAATAACTACCTTGAATCTCTGCCTGAGCAAATAGGCAACCTGGCGCAGTTGCGTTTCCTGTATATCAACCGCAACCTGCTCATTACTATTCCCGAGTCGGTAGCTAACCTGCAAAACCTGCAGGAGCTGGATGCAGTGCGTTGTGGCGTGCTTAAACTACCCAATGCCTTTGCGGATATCTGGTCGCTGGAGAATGTATATATAGATGAACGTACGATCATGTTCTATCAAAACCCCAGGTTCATGCAGCGCCAGCAGGTAACTGTTGTTGGCAGAGACCGTAATGTGTACAGGCCTACACAAAACTAAAAAGCCCCCGGTTTACGGAGGCTCTTTAAAAAATATCTGTACAACTATGGCAGGCGTATCTGCGAGAAACGACTCACATCTACCCATGGTATTGATGAGCCATAATGGTCGTTGATGGTAGCAATGATACTGTTTGCCAACAGCGCATTGCCCCTTCCTGTAAAGTGGATACCATCCAGTGAGTAAATACCGCCTGATACAAACTTAATGCTGTAGTCTGCCGCGTTAAACTGTGCTCCGTTCTCTTTTACTCCACGCAGGAAGTAACGAACATCAGATACAGGTATATTGTAGTCAGCAGCATGCTTTAATATAGTAGCATTGTAACCGTCAATAGCTGTTTTAATAATAGATACCTCTTCAGCGGTCAGCACATAACGTGCAGGCATTGGCACTGCAGAACCCCATCCTTTACACTTAATAGAATCGATGGGAACGTTCATCCTTACGTGCTCACCGGCCACCATCTGGCGGAAACCATTCGGCGCTTTCGGATCTTCAATTACAAAGTAGTTCATACCAACATCAAAATGCAGTTGAGTACTGTTGTACTGCAGGTTCAGTTTGTTGGCATCTTTAGCGTTCAGTTCAAGACCGTTTGGTGGTATTACGTTGAAGAATGGCATGTCCAGCACATCAGGCACGGTCATTACCACGCCTTTTGCACCATTACGTGTCAGTGTATTCAATACACTGTCATAAGCCTGCCTGAATGCACTTGGTAATGTGATCCAGTTTCTTGGCTTACCTACGGTATCACCACCGGCAACGGCGTAGTCCAGTACATCATTCACACCTAACCAAAGGGTAAAGAATGTATGCTCCGGCAATAATAACTCATCAACAGCTCTTGCTGTAGATGGCTTCTTGAATATACGCAATGCGTAAGGATTTGCCATTGCATATCCCGGTATAAGATAGTCTGTTACTTTACTACCCGGAATACCCATATTGCCAAAAGGACCATCGGCAAGGTATATATTGGTAGCTGTACCTACTGTATCCAGCGCGCCTTTGAACAATGTTGGCGCTAACCTTGGCACGCTATCGCAAGGGCCTTGTATGTAATCCAGTATGAATTTACCCATTGGCCAACCGTGGTTGCCTGGCACTAATGGTTGTTTGAACCGGCCACCGCCTACTGCTTCAAAAGCCTCACCAAGCATTGCGGGGAAGCTGTTCCTTTGCCCGTCAAGGTAGTAACTGCCATCCATGATACCCGCTGTGTGAGCACTACCCGCAGCCAGGTAAGCAGTAAAGTCCGCATCTCCTCTTTCAGGGGCTTTGGGCTCTATGTTGGGCTTACATGCGGCTAATCCGCAAACTGCTGCCAAACCTAATATATATAACTTCTTCATTGCAGTTGAATTATTTGTTTTAGTTGAAATCGTAAGTAATAGCCAGACCCGGGTTAATAACTTTTGTATGGTACTTACCTTTAAAACCATTTTCCGTACTTATACCTGTACGCACTTCTGAGAATATATACTCCACAACACCTATTGCAGTTAAACGCTCAGACAGCTTGAATGACAGACCACCTGTTGCCAGCCAGCGCTTGGCATCCGGCAGATCCGGTCCCAGGAAACCATCCCTTACAGGAGAAGGATCATAAGCAGTTCCTAACATACCTGCCCACCTGTCGTTCTTGAATGTGTAGTGAACACCGGCACGTAAAGACACTGTGTTTCTGTAACGGCGTGCAGAGCGTGTATCATCCAGCATCTCAGTATTGTTCTCGAAGTCGAAACGCAGCGTATCATATGCTGACCAGCCTGTGTAGTTCGCGTCTATCTGCAACATCAGGTTTTCGTTGATAGACCAGCCCATACCTAATGTCAATACCTGTGGCATCGGCAGGCTCGATTCAAATGCTGTATTGATGAATGATGAAGATGCAGATGAAGGTATGTTGCTGAACCTTGCATAACCACGCTTCACTTTCATATTTACCTGCGAACGGTAGCTGATACCGAACTGTACATCATCATTTGCTTTGATGTGTATTCCCAGGTTATATCCTACACCATTACCCCTGCCGGTAAGTTCAGCTGATGCTTCATTACCCTGTGCGTTTGTAAGTGGTATAGCCTTAGTATATTCAAAGTTACCTGTAGCGTACACAAATCCTGCTCCTACAGATATCTCATCTGTGATCTGGTAGCTTACCGTAGGCTGAAAGAACACTGTTTGCAGGCTGATACCTTGTACCATGTATCGTCCTGTCCAATCATCAGCCCAGCTGATACCCGTACCAAAAGGAGTATATACACCCAAACCAATACTAATGGGGCTTTTATATGCCAACGGGCCGCCCAGGTATAAGTTGAACGGCGTGTATGTTTTTTCTACTGCATCCTCTATCACAGTACCTGTTGGCGCCGAAACATAACGTGTACGAGGCATCAACGCGTTCATACTACCATATACCTGGAAATTGCGGTGTGCTGTCAGTCCACCGGGATTGTAAAAAATGGTAGAGGCATCCCATGGAACTGCAACACCGGTACCACCCATAGCCAGCTGTCTCATCCCCTGCAGGTTAAGCTGATAACCCGCACCGAATACCATTGATGAGAGCAACAACGAACCGATGAGCAAAAAATGTTTTTTCATAAATTTTCTTTTGTATTGATCTAAATAGGCCTGCCTATATAAAAATTGCCTTTAAATTAGTTCTAATACTGCTAAAATGCAATAAGTTAGGTAGAATTGAAAATAATAATTCCTGATCAGCCTGCAATACCAATTGTTGCAATGCTCACCTTTACACCTGAAACAGCTAATAAACAATGTGCACAGGCCTCTAAAGTAGCGCCCGTTGTTAATACATCATCAATAAGCAATATGTGTTTACCTGTTAATTTTTCATCATTTACCACTTCGAAAGCACCCTGCATATTTTCCATTCGCTGCTCTCTTGTTTTTTGTGTCTGGGTCTCTGTAAAGCGTGTTCGCCTGACTATTTTATCTAATACTGGTAGTTTCATCACATCTCCCATAGCTTCAGCTATCAGTAAAGCCTGGTTAAAACCACGTATGGCCTCTTTTTTGGGGTGCAGCGGAACGGGAATAATTGCGTCTATGCCTTGCTGCCAGTTGGTTTGCAGCAGATCATAGCCCAGTTGAGTGCCCAAATAAGCACCTATCTCCTTTTTACTATCATATTTCAGGCCATGCAGCAGGTGTTGCAGCAAACCATCGGGAGTAAAATACGCCAGCGATGTCGCTTTTTCAATATTTACACTTCCCGCAAAACGCATAAAGGTCTCATTCTCATGAATATGGTGGTAAGCTGTTCGTGGTAAATTATATATGCTGCAATTCAGGCATAATACCTGCTCTTCGGCCAGCAACGGCTTGTTACAACCTTCGCACAGACGGGGGTAAACAAGATGTGAAAGTCCTGCAGCCAATTCTACACCTATATTCTTTTTATCGTCACTTTCCATATTACTCATCTTCTATTAATATTAATTAATGGTACCTATATCTTGTCTTTCTTTTATCTCCTGTTTTCAGAATAATATTTTTATCAACTGCCCACTTCAAATCCCTGCTGGCAGTTGCAGGGCTTATTTCTTTAAAGTACTGCAAATAATCTTTTCGGCTGAATTCAGTCTGCTTAACCTTGTCATTAAATAATTCAACTCTGTCATGTACAGTCAGTGTCCTGTTTTGCGATAGCAACAGTTGCCCCAACGACTCTCGTATTATCTCCAGCATGAACTCAATAAATAAAGTTGAGTTGCCTGCTTTGTCCGACAAACTCAGTGCTTCGTAATATTCAGCCTGTTGCGCTTTTATTAATTGCTCTACGGGCAGGTATTCAAATACAGGGTATTGTTGCATGAGTATCACGGTCTGCCACAACCGTCCCATCCTGCCATTACCGTCAACGAAGGGATGTATAAACTCAAGCTCGTAGTGAAAAACACAACTTTTGATGAGCGGAATATCTTTATCGTTCTTGAGATAGTTGAACAAATCGTTCATCAAACCATTAACCATACCGCCAGCCGGTGCCATATGGGAAACTTTTGAACCCTTTACAATACCCACATTCTTTGTTCTGAACTTTCCTGCGCTGTTAACCAGTCCCTGCATCAATAGCTTATGCGCCTTTAAAATGTCTTTTATATTACACGCATTATAATTGCTTATTTGCTCATATACCTTTATCGCATTCTGAACTTCTATAATATCCTTTTGCGGAGCAATAACCTTTTTATCTTCCAAGAGGGCCGTTATTTGTTCCTCAGTAAGTGTATTGCCTTCTATTTCTAATGATGACTGGATCGTCTTTATACGGTTCTTCTTCCTCAGCTCCGTAGGAGGCTTCGACAAATGTGTGGCTTTTATTGCACCCAATTGCTCTGAAATGGCCGCAATCAACCCTAATATTTTTTCTGTTACCTGGTATGGTGGTTTCATATTGATAGTATCAAATGATACTATCAAAGATAGGAATATACCGTGAGTTAATGATTATTGAAACAGCATCCTGTACACGTCCTCTACTTTATTCACTGTCTTCACTTCTATTTTATAACTCTTCATGTCCAGCCCTTTGGCGTTGGCTTTGGGTATCAGTATCACATCCATACCCAGTTTATCAGCTTCGGCTATACGTTGGTCTATGCGGTTCACTGCACGTATCTCACCTGATAAACCTACCTCACCCACCAGGCAAATATTCGATGGTAATGCTTTGTCTTCATAACTGGAAAGTAATGCGCAAACTACTGCCAGCTCTATTGAGGGATCTTCTACTTTGATACCCCCTGCAATATTGACAAATACATCCTTTGCGCCAAAATGGAAACCACCTCTCTTTTCCAATACAGCTAATAATAATTGTAACCTGCGCAGGTCCATACCGCTTACAGTACGTTGCGGCGTGCCATACACAGCCTGCGATACCAATGCCTGCACTTCTATCATCAACGGGCGAAGGCCTTCCATAGTTGATGCTATGGCAATACCGCTCAAAGGCTCATCATGTTGCGACAATAATATTTCAGAAGGGTTGCTTACCGGGCGCATACCCGCGGTTACCATTTCATATATCCCCATTTCAGATGTTGAACCAAAACGGTTTTTAATAGTGCGCAATATCCTGTATGCGTAATGACGGTCGCCTTCAAACTGCAATACAGTATCTACCATATGCTCCAATATTTTCGGGCCTGCAATAGAACCGTCTTTAGTTATATGACCGATGATACACACAGGCACATTACTCGATTTTGCAAAACGTTGCAATTCGGCTGCACACTCACGTACCTGCGAAACACTTCCCGCCGCCGACTCAACATAAGGCGATTCTAGTGTCTGTATCGAGTCGACAATTATTAATTGCGGGCGAACATTTTTTACTTCTTTAAAAATAGTTGCCGTATCTGTTGCTGTAAGCAAATAGAGATTTTCATTCTTAACACCTAACCTTTCCGCTCTCAGTTTTACCTGTTGCGCACTCTCCTCACCTGATACATATAATATTGAAATACTATTCCATTGCAAAGCAGATTGCAGGAATAATGTTGACTTTCCAATACCCGGTTCGCCGGCAACCAATATTACGGATCCCGGCACTACACCACCACCCAGCACACGGTTCAGTTCGCCGTCCGGAGCCACCATACGGGTCTCATCCTGCGGTACAATGTCATTGAGTTTATGGGCTTTGCGCAACTCTCTGGCTGCTTCGTCCCAGTCTGTAACCTGTGTTTTAGATTTGTCCTCCCGCTGGATGACTTCTTCAACAAAACTGTTCCACGCCCCGCAGGACGGGCATTTCCCCGCCCACTTAGGGGCTTCATAACCACATTGTTGACAGAAAAAAGCTGATTTGGTCTTTGCCATGGGGCTAAAGTTAATACAAAAGAAAAGAGCCACCGGAAGAATCCCGCGGCTCTTACTTACTAACCCATTAAATTCACAACTTGACACAAATGTAATAAACTCAGGGCTATCAAAAAAATGGAAATTTTACACTATGTGCCACATTTTTTGATATTATAATTATTTATTATGATTATTTTTTTAGCTATGATTTGACTATCAAGACTTTGCATACATATGAATTATTTTATTATATAGATCGAATTGACAAACGATCGAAACGACGTTCATAATTTTATTTTTATAATGCTTTTTCCAGACCATGGCTTTGCAGCAAGCAAAACGCATTTGTATTTTCTCCATGCGTTTTATTGGCGGATATGGGAAATCTTATCATGATTGGCCGGAAAGAGTTTTCCCATTTGCCTGCGAAAGATGTACTTTTGCAACTCTATTTTATTCCACAAAAAAACTAACTGCTGATATGCAGGCAACATTAGAACAAGCCAAACAACTTGGCCTTTTAGAAGAAGAGTTTGAACAGATAAAAGAAATACTGGGCCGTACGCCGAACTTCAACGAAGTGGCTATGTATTCAGTAATGTGGAGCGAGCACTGCAGCTACAAAAACTCAATTACATTATTAAAGACATTACCACGTGATGGCGAAAAACTCCTTGTAAAAGCAGGAGAAGAAAACGCAGGCCTTGTAGATATAGGTGACGGACTGGGATGTGTCTTTAAAATAGAAAGTCATAACCACCCTTCTGCTATTGAACCTTTCCAGGGTGCCGCAACGGGTGTTGGTGGTATCCACCGCGATATATTTACAATGGGTGCACGCCCGATAGCGGCACTTAACTCACTGCGCTTCGGCCGCCTGGATCATCCTAAAACAAAATGGTTACTGAAAGGCGTGGTAAAAGGTATCGGCCACTATGGTAACTGTTTTGGTGTGCCTACAGTTGGTGGTGAGATATATTTTGAAAGCTGCTACCAGACCAACCCACTGGTTAATGCTATGAGTGTAGGCGTGGTAAAAGCAGGACAAACAGTTTCCGCTACATCGCATGGTGCAGGCAATACGGTGTTTATTGTTGGTGCCTCTACCGGTAAAGACGGTATTGGAGGTGCGTCATTCGCATCGGCCGACATTACTGAAGATAGTGCCAACGACCTGCCATCTGTACAGGTGGGTGACCCGTTTGAAGAAAAGAAATTACTGGAAGCATGTCTTGAGGTGATACCAACAGGAGCATTGATAGGTATGCAGGATATGGGTGCAGCAGGTATTACGTGCTCATGCAGCGAGATGAGTGCTAAAGGTGAGCATGGTATGATCATCCACCTGGATAAAGTACCTACACGACAGGAGAATATGTTGCCATGGGAAATGCTGCTGAGCGAAAGCCAGGAGCGTATGCTTATAGTAGTGAAAAAAGGGCGTGAAGCGGAAGTACAAAAGGTGTTTGATAAGTGGGATATCCACTGCGAGCAGATAGGTGAAGTTACCACAGACAAAAACCTGAAATACTACATGAACGGAGAGCTGGTAGCTGATGTACCTGCTGAGAGTTTAGTATTGGGTGGTGGTGCTCCCGTATATAAAAGAGAATCTAAAACCCCTAAATATCTTGACCTGATCAATGCTTTCAACCAGGATAGTGTACCTGTACCTACAGATCTGAAAGCAACAGCTATGCAACTGGTACAACTGCCTACAATAGCTTCAAAGCGTTGGGTGTACGACCAGTACGACAGTATGGTAGGCACTGGTAATACCCAGACCAATGAACCAAGTGACGCGCCTGTAGTACGCGTACATGGCAGTACAAAAGGTATTGCATGCACTACAGACTGTAACAGCCGTTATGTATTTGCAGATCCGCTGAAAGGTGGTATGATAGCTGTGAGCGAAGCTGCACGCAACATAGTATGCAGCGGCGGTGAGCCGGTAGCTATTACCAACTGCCTGAACTTTGGTAACCCTTACAATCCCGAAGTGTACTACCAGTTTGAAAATGCAATAAAAGGTATGGGTGAGGCTTGTACTAAGTTGGGCACACCGGTTACAGGTGGTAACGTGAGCTTCTACAACCAGAGCAGTGATGATGGTCCTGTGTATCCTACCCCAACTATTGGTATGGTTGGTATACTGGACAACCTGGACCAGAAAATGACCATGTACTTCAAGAATGATGGTGACATCATCTATGTAATAGGACAAAACAGGGGAGACATCAACTGTTCAGAATACCTGCACAAACTGTGCAATGTTGAATACAGTCCGGCACCTTTCTTCGATATGGAGGAAGAGTATCAGCTGCAACAACGTGTTCTGAAAGTAGCACGCAACAAAACGGTACACTCAGCTCACGATATTTCTGAAGGCGGGTTGTTCACCACATTGATCGAAAGCTGTTTCAAAAACAATATGGGCTTTGAAGTAAGCAGCGACCCGAACATACGTAAAGATGCATGGTTGTTTGGCGAAGGTCAATGCCGTGTTGTAGTAAGTGTCAGCCACGAAGAGAGACACGCTTTTGAGGCTGCTATGGAAGGACATTATCATATACAGATAGGTCAGGTGAAAGCCGGTGGCAACATTACCATAGATGGAGAGAACTGGGGTAATATAAGTGAATGGAAAAATGCTTATGATACTGCCATAGAAAAATTGGTGAACGCATAGTTTTTAAAAACTTACAATAACGAAAGGGCTGCAATGTGCAGCCCTTTTCTATTACTGGTATTATCCTTCAGCTCCTACTTTGTGTATCTCTTCAACATCTTTAATGAATTTACCTACCAGTTCGTCAGCACCTGCTCCATAGCTATCTATGAGGATACCTTGAACACCATCATGTGTTTCTATCAGGTATAATATAGCATTATCCTCAGGTGCGGATTGCCCTTCAAAACGATAGAAGTTATCGATCGTTACTTCGTTTGGCAGATAACTAATGTTGGTAGACGGGGCGAACAGACCGTTTTTCTGCATCCTGAAATTCTCTGTATACCCTCTTTTGATCGCTGTATTGGTAACACTGACCAAAGTGGTCATATCACCTATATTTTCTCCAAGGTTTGACATAATATATTGTTTAAATGGTTAAAAGTAGTGTGATACTAATTTAGCACATTCTACACTCTGATAACATAGGTAAAACATAAAAGTTTAAGAAAAACTGTTAAGAAATTAATAGCGCCGTGTCCTGTATATCAGCACAAAAAGAAAGGCCACCGTAATGGTAGCCTTTCGATATATAATAATAGTAAACGTCCGTGATTAATGCTCTTCTTCGCCCTCTTTAAGCGGTACTGTCTGTGCTATGAAGTCGTTACCATTGCCATCATCTTTGTAGTCATACGGCCAACGGTATACGGTTGGTATCTCACCTTCCCAGTTACCATGACCGGGGTTGATCTTAGTCGTCCACTCAAGTGATGGAGAACCCCATGGATTGTCAACAAGACACTTACGACCACGGAAGATGCTCACGAAGAAGTTAACAACAAACAGCAACTGAGCAAAGAATACGATGATAGCAGCGATACTGATGAATCCGTTCAGGCTGTCGAACTGGCTGAAAGACTCCCATGCGCTGTAGTCATAATAACGACGTGGCATACCTGCAATACCTTCGTAGTGCATTGGCCAGAATATCAGGTAAGCACCTATGAATGTCAGGAAGAAGTGAACATACCCAAGTGTATTATTCATAAATCTGCCGAACATTTTAGGGAACCAGTGATACACACCGGCAAACATACCAAAGAAGGCACTCACACCCATTACAATGTGGAAGTGTGCAACAACGAAGTATGTATCGTGCAGGTGAATATCCAGTGCAGAGTTACCTAAGAAGATACCTGTAAGACCACCTGATATGAACATAGATACGAAACCAATAGCAAACAGCATTGGTACATTCAACCTGATATTACCTTTCCACATAGTGGTCAACCAGTTGAACACTTTTACCGCTGATGGTACAGCTATAAGCAGTGTAAGGAGTACGAATATAGATCCCAGGAACGGACTCATACCTGTAACGAACATGTGGTGCGCCCATACCAGGAAGGCCAGAACCGCGATACCTATCAATGATATGATCATCGCGAAGTAACCGAATATAGGCTTACGGCTGTGGCATGATAATACCTCTGATGCCATACCCATACCAGGCAGCATGATGATGTACACCTCAGGGTGACCCAGGAACCAGAACAAGTGCTGGTACAGGATAGCAGAACCACCAATGTTTGGTAGTGCTTTACCCGCTATGAATATTTCTGACAGGTAGAAGCTGGTACCGAAGTTACGGTCGAATATCAGCAGTACAAAACCTGAGAATAATACAGGGAAAGAAAGTACACCCAGTACAGCTGTAAACAACAGCGCCCATACTGTAAGTGGCATACGTGTCATGGTCATACCTTTGGTACGCATGTTCAATATGGTAGAGATGTAGTTAAGACCACCTAACAGTGATGAAACCACGAACAATGACATACTGATCAGCCACAGGTCCATACCCAGACCGGAACCGATAGATGCTTCTTTCAGGGCACTCAATGGAGGATAAGTTGTCCATCCACCTGATGCAGGTCCTGTTTGTACAAACAGAGAAATAAACATCACAACACTTGCCAGGAAGAAAAACCAGTAAGAAAGCATGTTCATGAAAGGCGACGCCATATCACGAGCTCCTACCTGCAGAGGAATAAGCAGGTTGGCGAATGTACCGCTCAAACCGGCCGTCAATACAAAGAATACCAATATGGTACCGTGCATTGTTACCAATGCATAATAAAACTCAGGGGATAATTTTCCTCCTTTAGCCCACTCACCCAGGAACTTTTCCATGATCGGGAAAGTCTCGTCAGGGAAACCTAACTGTAAGCGGAAGAATACAGACATTAATGCACCTACCACAGCCCAGAAGATACCGGTAATCAGGAACTGCTTACCAATTATCTTGTGGTCCATACTGAAGATCCACTTAGTAAAGAAATGCTGCTCATGGTGCTCGTGGCCATGATGCTCTCCATGCGCGTGATCCGTGTGCGCTACATTAGGTCCTTGTATGATAACGTCGCTCATTGTTTGCACTTTTTGTTGTTCCGTCTTCCAGGAACGTTTACTTCATCGTTATTGCGTTAACACTATCAGTTTCTTCGTCAACTTCTTGTTCAGTTGATGCCGTTGTATTATTCATATCATGATAAGACTGTTGCATTCTCATCCAGGCATTAAACTCTGCTTCAGTATGCACTATTACAGTGCCTCGCATAGCATAGTGGCCCTTACCGCACATCTGGTCGCATGAAATTTCATATACAAAATCCGGATTGCCGGTAATTTCTTTCATTTCATTTGTAGTTATTGTTGGTGTAAACCACATGGTTGTAATGATACCCGGTACAGCATCCATCTTCATACGGAAGTGTGGCAGACCCACATCATGTATCACGTCGCGCGAACCGATAACCAGTTTTACGGGTTTACCCTTGATCAGGTGCAGTTCACCGTTTTGCAATACAACATCGTCCAGGTTGTTCTTATCATTCCAGTCCATACCCAGTACGTTGTCTACATCATTAATGCTGCGGAAATCTCTCGCACCTAAAACACCGTCTTTACCCGGGTAGCGTACTATCCAGTTGAATTGCTTTCCGATCACCTCTACAACCATTGCATCTTTAGGCGCCTCTGAAGCCATGATGTTCCAGTTCTTCAAACCGATTATTACAAGAATAGCCATCGCTATCGCAGGTATCGTTGTCCAGAACATTTCCAGCTTGTTGCTGTGTGCGAAGAATACTGCTGTACGCTTGTCAGACTCCTGGTATTTGTATGCAAACCAGAAAAGTGTAGCCTGTGTCAGGAAGAATACGATACCGGTTACGATAATTGTGATCAGGAACATGTTATCGTACTGAACACCGTGGTCTGATGCGGAAACCGGCAACAAACTGTCTACCAAAGCAAAGTGGCATTTATATATACCCCACATTCCTAACAGGAACATAATTACAAGCAACCAGGCCATCATCCGGTTGGTTTGCGCCCTCGACTTCTCCTCACCGCGCAAGATGGACGCTAATTCACTTGCCTTAGCGATCTGGTATATGATAAAAAATACCAAACACGTTAAAAATATTGAAATAAATCCCGACATGGTCAGATATCTTAATAGTTCTTTTTAAAATTTAATTCTGTTCGTCTCACATACCCGGCTTATGGGCTCTCGTGTATTATAGCCTCCTTCAGCAAAGGATGATTGGCCGGAACAAGAGATGCTTTAGCTAAGGTATTATATACAAGGAACATCAACAATCCTGCGAAACCGGCGAATATGCCTATTTCATACCAGTTAAGATGCCAGTTAGAACCCATTGGTCCCGGTACCGCCATGATGTAGAAATCCAGCCAGTGACCGAAAATGATCATCATTGCCATGAAGGTAACTGTAAAGTAGTTACGCTTGCTCGGGCGGGACATCAGTATGATTACCGGCATACAGAAGTTAATGATAAACACTGAATACCAGATCAGGGCGTAAGGGCCTTGTTGACGTATCTTGAAATAAATAGTTTCTTCAGGAATGTTACTGTACCATATCAGCATATACTGGTCGAACCAAACATAGGTCCAGAATACACTGAAGGCGAACATGAACTTACCCAGGTCATGTATATGCTCTTTGCTTACCAGTTCAAAATGTCCGTGGTTTTTGATGGTCAGTACAAACAACATGATTACTGACATACCACTAACGAAAGCACTCGCAAAGTTGTACCAGCTGAACATGGTAGAATACCAGTGAGCGTCAATACTCATGATCCACATCCATGGAGTAGTACTCATTTGTGTCAATGCATATACAAACAGGAAACCTGCAGACCATTTGAACATGGTCCAGTATATTTTAGTGCTGTTCTTAGGAGCTTTCTCCTGCGCCAGTGATAATGCGCGGAATTTGCGACCGAAGAATGCCCATGCAGCTATCGTTACAATTGTAAACCCTGCGAACATTCCTTTATTCAGGAAACCTGATTTGCCTTCTAATAATGCGTCACCTTCAGGGTGTACCCAGTGGTATATCGGGTTGTGCCCGCCTATGTTCAGGCCAAAAGCGATGTAAAGTAATACTACGCCGGCAATGATACCGAATATCCATACGTTGGCGCCTATCGCCTCAGGTACTCTTTTATAAGCTACTATCCAGCCACCCTGTGCAAGTGATGCAGCAGCCTGCACAAATACACTTACTACAGTTATCAGCAGGAAGAACACACTGGTTTGCAACAACGTTATCCAAAAACGTGTCTGTGCATTATGATCATCGCTGCCAAGCATGGTTACGCCGCCTATTATAAGTACCAGCAGGCCTACCACCATTAACGCGATGCTGGTCTTCTTCAATCTTGCCGGGAACTCAAAACGTTCATTCATTGTCTATCCTATTAGAAGTACGTTTATTAATCTTTTAGTGTGTTGTTTCAGTTGCTGTCTCCTCATGTGCAGCCATAGCAGTTGCTTCAGCAGCATGTTCACCCGTAGCTCCTAATGTAAAGGGGCTTCCGCCATTCTCTGATTGCATTTTCTTAATGTAGGCTATCACCATCCAGCGTTGCTTGATGTCCAGCTGGCTGGCATAAGAGCCCATCACGCCTTTACCGTATTTGATAGCCGCGTACATAGTACCCATAGGCATAGCCATGTATTTAGCGTCTTTCAGGTTGGCAGGCATTGCGGCAAACTTACCGCTGGTGTACAATGGGCCTTGTCCGTCCATAGCATTACCGTGGCAGATACCGCAGTATATGTTGAACAAACGGCCACCTTCAGCTACTTCAGCCTCAGTAAAGCGCAGGCTGGTAGTGAATGTTTTATACGCGTTCGTATCTCCTTCTACCAGGTGATCAGGCAATTCATGGCCTTGCGCCACTGTACCTTCTACCGGCAAACGGCTTGTTTCACCGTCAGCAAAGTTGGGGTTGTGCGTATAAGCATCGTATGCACGTGAATAAGTCATATCCGGTGCATAGGTCTTACCCGGATTACGGCGGATGCCACCAGAGTTACATGCCGTAAGACCCAGCCCTATCGCCAGAATTGCAATTACTATGCCTTTGGTCTTATTCATAAATCAAATTCTATATTCTATTTCAAAAAGCTGTTAATACTAAATTATACTGCTGCGTTCAACTTCTCGTACTCTTCTTCTTTATCGAAACGTCCGTACCACCACTCGCTCTCTGCCATTTGTATGGAGATCTCCTGTGCGCCTGTGCTTTTCAGGAAGTCTTTCACCTCTTGCTCAGATGTGTGCTCGTTCAGCTCCAACGCTACTACAAACAGGTCATCTGTCTGGCGTGGATGGAAAACGTGCTTCTTAACACCCGGCATGATCTGGTTCAGATAGCAGAATGTAAGTACCATACCTACCGCCGCAAACAAAACCGTAGTTTCGAATGTGATAGGAATGAAAGCCGGCAACGAAAAGTGAGGCTTACCACCAAAGTTGGTCGGCCAATCGCTGGTAAATATCCAGCTCATGAAACCAAGTGCCGTGCTGGTACCTGTGATACCGTAAATAAAACCGGCAACGTGCAGGTCGGTATCCTTGTGGCCCAATGCTTTATCTAACCCGTGAACAGGGAAAGGCGTGTACACATCATGGAGTTTATAACCACTGTTGCGCACCTTTTCCACTGCCGGAAACAGCACCGCTTCGTCGTCGTAACACCCAACCGCGAATTTTTTTATAGCCATTTTGTTATTTATTCAATTTGATAATTAGCCCGGGGGCAATTTCAAAAATTTGTTTTTTATTCATTCCGACTCATTGACAACTGTCAAATCATCAGGGTTTTACATTTTAGTGATGAGCCTGCTCTGCAATAAACTCTTCAGTGCTTTTCTCATCAATAGCTGCCATCTTCTTCTTGTAGCTTTCGCCTGATGTTTTCAGTACGAACTTGATCTCTGCTATCGCGATAACAGGGAAGTATTTAGCGAATAAGAAGAAACATGTAAAGAACAGTCCGAATGTACCCAGGTAAAAACCTATCTCAGGCCATGTTGGGCTGTAGTAGGTCCAGCTACCGGGCAGGTAATCACGGTACAATGAAGTAACGATAATTACGAAACGCTCAAACCACATACCGATGTTCACTATGATAGACATAAAGAACGTGAACGGAATATTACGGCGCAGCTTCTTGAACCAGAACAACTGCGGAGATACCACGTTACAGGTCATCATCGCCCAGTAGCTCCACCAGTACGGCCCGAAGATACGCCAGTGGAATGCTGATTGCTCATAATGAACACCGCTGTACCATGCTATGAATAACTCTGTCAGGTAGGCAACACCCACGATAGAACCTGTAAGTACAATTACCTTGTTCATCGCCTCCAGGTGACCGATAGTGATGTAATCTTCCAGGCCCATTATCTTACGGCAAACTATAAGCAGGGTCTGCACCATGGCGAAACCTGAGAATATCGCACCCGCAACGAAGTATGGAGGGAAGATGGTAGTATGCCATCCCGGAATAACTGAAGTAGCGAAGTCAAAAGATACGATCGTGTGTACTGAAAGTACCAGTGGTGTACTCAAACCTGCAAGTACCAGTGACAATGCCTCGTGGCGTTGCCAGTTCTTAGCAGTACCGGTCCATCCGAAAGAAGCCAGTCCGTACAGGCGCTTACGCAGTTTTGTTTTAGCGCGGTCACGTACTGTTGCAAAGTCAGGAACCAGGCCCGAATACCAGAACAATAATGATACTGTGAAGTAAGTTGAGATCGCGAATACGTCCCACATCAACGCCGAGTTGAAGTTTGGCCATAATGCACCACGCGTGTTAGGATAAGGCAGTACATAGAATGCGTTCCATACACGACCCATGTGGAATATCGGGAACTGGCCCGCGCACATTACCGCGAATATCGTCATCGCCTCTGCCGCACGGTTCACACCGGTACGCCATCCCTGGCGGAACAGCAAAAGGATCGCTGAGATCAGTGTTCCGGCGTGACCGATACCAACCCACCATACGAAGTTGGTGATGTCCCATCCCCAACCTACGGTCCTGTTGATACCCCAAACACCGATACCAAAATAAACTTCCCACCAAACTGAGAATACCCCGAAAGCGAGAAGGGCTACCGAGAAGAAGAAACCAACATACCACATGCGGCCCGGTTTCTGCTCAATAGGACGAACAATATCTTCCGTAACCTGGTGATAGGTCTTATCGCCATCTACCAGTGGTTCCCTTACAAACGATTCGTACTTCAAATGCATAGCACGTTATTAGTAATAGTTCTTTTAATATAATTAATGGCTTTCGCCTGTTCCTCAGGTACTCCTTAGAATACTATCGGATTTGTCATTTTATCTTTTTCCGTGTTACCGGCTATCACCTCATCAGTGTTCCTGATCTTAGACAGGTAGTTGATGTTTGGTAATGTGTGAATCTGCTCCAGTACATAGAACACCCTTTCTTTCTGGTCTTTGTTCCTGATCTTGTTGATCTCACTGTTAGGATCTGCTACGTTACCGAATGTGATACAGTCAGAAGCACAAGCCTGCTGGCAAGCTGTTTTAGCTTCACCGTCCTTAACAGGGCGTCCTTCTTTCTTAGCCTGCAGTTTAGCATCCTGTAAACGCTGTACGCAGAAGCTACATTTTTCCATTACACCACGGCTACGAACTGTTACGTCTGGGTTCAGTACCATACGTGTCAGGTCGCTGTTCATTTCATCACGACGGTAGTCTTCGTACAGGTTATCTGCGAATGAATCCGCACCGTTCCAGTCCATCCAGTTGAAGTGACGTACTTTATACGGACAGTTGTTCGCGCAATATTTAGTACCGATACAACGGTTATAAGCCATTTGGTTCAGACCTTCACTACTGTGGTTGGTCGCGTTTACCGGGCAAACGTTCTCACAAGGAGCATTGTCACAGTGCTGGCACATCATCGGCTGGAATACAGTCTGGATGCTATCCGGATCATCCGGCGTACCGCTGAAGTAACGGTCGATACGGATCCAGTGCATTTCCTGCGCTTTCAGTACGTGTGTTTTACCAACTACTGATACGTTGTTCTCTGCCTGGCAACCTATAACACAAGCACCGCAACCGATACAGCTGGTCAGGTCGATAGACATACCCCACTGGATACCCGGCTTTTCGTACACAGGATACAATGTACCGTTCTTACGGTAGTCAGCCTCCCAGTTATCAGCGCTATGGTTAGCCATTGGCGCTTTAGCGTGGCCTTTGTCATCGTGTCCGCCACCATGTGCAGCTTCATGCTCCCATGGCAGGTGTGCGTAATGCTCAAGCTCTTTCTTACGCTCGTTCATCAGGTGTTCAGGCTCTTTAGTGAACTCCTCAAGCGTATATTCGTGAATGATGGCACGTCCCTCATAGCTATGGTGCGTCTGAGTGATGGCTACATCATAAGTCTTATCTGTTTTTTCAAAAGTAGCCGCTGCGTTGTAAACGAAGTTGCTGCCACTGTATGATACGAACGGGAATGTGTTCTTACCACCAATGTCTTTACCCCACTTATCTTGTCCGCTGCGTGCTGCCATACCCACTTTTGCATCACGGCCATAACCTACGGCTACCGCGATAACATCGTTGTGCATACCCGGCACTACTACTATCGGCAATTCAAGTTCCTTACCGTTGGCGGTAATTTTTATAACACGTTTAGCAGTTACTACTTCCGTGATACTGGTCAACTCTTCGTCCATTTGCTTAGCCGTCAGCGGCGAAACACATGCGTAGTTGTCCCATGTTGCTTTAGTTATCGGGTCAGGCATTTCCTGCAGCCATGGGTTGTTACTCCATGCGCCACCGTAGCCTATAGCAATGGTCTGGTAAACTACCAGTTCCTTGCCGTCCACCTTCTTCATAGCGTTGATGTTGGCAATAGCACCATCAGTATTACCTGAATAGGTTGCTCCGCCAAAGCTCATTCCGCTTGTTGGTTCTATAACACCGTCCTGCAACGCTTTGTCCAGGTTGGTTTGTCCACCCAGCTTAGCGCTCCAGTATTGCTGCCAGTAGTCGCCATAGGTCATACTCGCACCGGCCCATATCAACAGGCTGTCCTGGAATGCACGTGTTTTGAACAAAGGTGCTATACCCGGTTGCTGTAAGCTGTAGAAACCTGTTTTAGGCTCCGCATCTCCCCATGCTTCCAGGAAGTTATGATCAGGAACAACGTATTTACACTTCTGTGCCGTTTCGTCCATACGGTCAGCAAAAGAAACGGTTACAGGTACTTTAGCAAGACCTGCCGCGAATTTTTCGCTGTCATAATAATCGTATACAGGGTTTACACCATGCAGCAATACCGCACCTACACTGCCCGCGTTCATTGCATCGGTCAGCGCTACCATGTCAGAATCAATACCCTGCTTATAATTACTGGTTACTGCCCAGTTGATAGTATTTCCATTTGCACCGATGTGATTGTTGATAGCATTTACAACTACCTGTACATCTGTGTTGTTTGAACCGCAAACCACCAGTCCGTTACCTTTTTTCAGGTCAGCGGCGGCTTTGGTTACTACCTGGTTCAGTTTGTCTGAAGCCAGGCTTGGTTTTGCATCGTTTACTACTGCGTTGTACAACGCTACCGCAACAGCACCTAAGTGCGACGGGCGGCATGTAGCACGATAGTCGGCAGCGGCACCTGAAATAGTATGTGTAGGCTCTATATGGTAGTGCCTTGACATGTTCGGGTTCTTAGCGCTTACCTTACGGCCTTTGCTGTATTGTTTACCAAACTCAACAGGTGCCAGCCAGGTACCTAAGAAGTCTGCGTCTAAACTTACTATTGTTGCTGCTTTGTCAAAGTGGTAAGAAGGCAGCGCCAGTTTACCATAACTCATCTGGTTGGCCAGCAACATACCTGAGTACGATATTGAATCGTAAACTATATGCTTTGCATTAGGGTATTTGCTTGTAAACTCAGCGATCACTGCTTTAGTGGTCGGGCTCATGATAGATGAAGTCACCACGTAAGCGCTTCCTGCGTTTGCAAGGCCATCTTTCACCATACGGTCAATAGCCTCAAATGTAGCTTCTTTACCCTCAGCCTGTGGTTGACGCAGACGTGCGTTATCATACAGGTTCAGAACAGCTGCCTGCACACGTGCAGTAGTGTTACCTTCTGTAATAGACGACAATTTGTTACCCTCCAGCTTTATCGGACGGCCATCACGGGTTTTGATAACCACCGGGCAATAATCACCACCGTCAACGAAAGTAGAAGCGTAGTAATTAGCTACACCCGGTACTATCTCTTCCGGCTTTATTGCATATGGAATGATCTTACGAACAGGCATTTCGCAACTTGCTGCCAATGTAGCTGCTGCGGTACTGAATCCTAAGAATTTCAAAAAGTCGCGGCGGGGCGTTGTAGCATCAAGTAGCTTACCGCTCACATCATACGGTAAATCTTCTTTGAACTCGTTTTCAACCACCTCTTTGTGAGCGGCGGTATCATTCAGTTCTTCAAGTCCCTTCCAATATTGTTTTTGACTCATATTGCTCGATTCGGTAATTATATGGTTCCGAATAATTTTTATATTATAATCAAACTACAATTAATAGTGGCATTTTTGACATTCAGTACCACCTATATCATCAACAGTTACGCCTGTACGTTTGCCTGCTTTGATCTCTTCGTGGTATTTCTCAAATATGCTATAGTAATTGTTATCAGCGAATTGTACTTCTGTTTCGCGGTGACAGTTGATACACCAGCCCATTGAAAGTGATGAGAACTGGAATACCTCGTCCATAGTCTGGATACCACCATGGCAACGCTGGCAGGCTACTTTACCTACAGATACGTGCTGTGAGTGGTTGAAGTATACGTGGTCAGGCAGGTTGTGTACCTTAACCCACTCTATCGGCTTAGCCAGGATGTTACCGTCTGCGTCACGGTTGTAATCTTTCTTCTCCATGTTCCAGCCGCTGTACTCATACAGTTTGCGTATTTCCGCTGTACCATCTATTTCTTTACCCTCGTGCGTGTACAGTTGCTCACCTGTGTACTCATTGATCTGTTTGTGGCAGTTCATACATACATTGGTAGAAGGTACCATTGCGTGCCTGCTCTTCTCAGCACCTGCGTGACAGTACAGGCAGTTGATCTGGTTAACACCCGCGTGTACTTTGTGCGAGTAGAATATCGGTTGCTCAGGCATGTAGTTCTGCTGGCGGCCGGCATTGATAGAGCCATTCACCACCCAGTAACCTGCGCCTATGAATATCAATACACAAGCTATCGCGATGAATACCTTATTACGGTACATCGGGATCTCTTTCTGGTTAGGGATACCTTGTTTTTCAAATGCGACCCTTCTCAGTGCGTGGTTGATCCTCCACAGTATCAGTGTAAATACTAACAGTACGATTGAAATAATAGAATATAACCAGCTGTTATCTTTAGCCGGCTCCTCTGCGCCCTGTACAGGTGCCGGAGCTGCCGGCGGCGGAAGGTTAACGTAAGTGATGATCGCGTCGATCTCTTCGTTGCTCAGGCCCGGGAAACCCGTCATGGCAGTCATGCCCCACGCCTTATATACATCGTTGGCATACTTATCACCACTGGCTATAACCGCAGCTGAGTTGTGTACCCAATCGTACAACCACTCCTTACTCGGCACACGGGTATCCACACCATTCAGCGCAGGACCTGTTGCATCCTTGTAGGGGTTATGGCAACTAGCACAATTAGATTGAAACAACGCTTTACCATCCGGCTGCGCATAAGCGGTACTTACACAAGCAAAAATTGCGACTATTATAGCGAAAGTGCTGGTAGCAATTTTCCGGAATATCGGCTTAATTGATTCTGACACGTAGATAATATTTGAAAATTAACGTTCCTTTTTGATAAAGTGAGGCAAAACTACAACACTATGACCAAAGTTTATACACATTTGTTAAAAAATGTTTGTCAATGCTGGCAAGGGTTTCAGCGGATATTTCAATTTGTGACAATGTGTCATTGTCATTTCATTGTCAGCTAAAAACCAAGCCTGCATTAATATTTTTTTAATTTACCATGACAAAAAAATGTCATAGTGTTCATCATACACCTCTATAATCATATCGATCCCGTTCTGCCACCATCCACAGGTATACTTACCCCGTTCACATAAGCGGCGGCGGGTGTCGCTAAAAACGCCACCATCGATGCTATCTCCTCCGGCTTGCCAAAACGCCCCGCAGGTATCTCCTCCAGCATCTCTTTTGCTACATCCTCCGTACTTGTACCTGTTTTTGCCGATTTATTATTGATTATAGATGTCAGTCTTGCTGTTCCGGTCGCCCCGGGCAACACGTTATTTACGGTAATACCAAACTTACCCAGCTCATTGGCCAGTGTTTTGGCCCACGATGCCACCGCTCCGCGAATGGTATTTGAAACACCCAGCCCCTTCAGTGGTATCTTCACCGAGGTGGATATAATATTGATGATACGCCCGTACCCGGCATCCTTCATACCCTGCATCACCGCCGTGGCCAGTATATGGTTACACACCAGGTGCTGGTTGAAGGCCGCTTCAAACTGCGCTACTGTTGAGTCAGAAGCCAATCCCGCAGGCGGGCCGCCACTGTTGTTCACCAGTATATGTATGGTATTATCCTGTACAAAAGCGTTGATCGTTTCCCTTACCTGCTCAGGCCGGCTGAAATCAGCTACCAGGTAGCTATGTTTTTGCCCCTTGCTGCTGTCCAGCTTGCTCACCGCTTCTTTCAGCGCCTCCTCGTTGCGAGCTATCAATACGCATGTCGCCCCCAGTGTCGCCAGTTCACTCGCCGCGGCAAAGCCAATACCCTGCGTACTGCCCGCCACCAATGCTGTTTTGCCTGTCAGATCTAATAATAGCATGATTCCTAATGAACCGCTAATATAATAATTGGAAGCTGTTTTCAAAAGCGGGAATTTATGTTTAAAGAAAAGGTCATTTCTATGCAGGTAGCATGCATAAATTACTTCATGTATAATGTTAGTGCTTCTATTACTTTCACATGCTGCATGCTTATTACCGGTATGTGGTCTGGCATAATAATTGTTACATATGTGAGCATACGCCACAACTACTTCTACATATGAAACTATCCGCTTTACCTATATACTGCGCTACCCTTCTGCTTATCTGTCTCTCAGGCTGTTGCGGCGATACAGACAGTTATTGTGTCAACGTCAACAATACCACCCTTACTGTATATGATAATAAAGACAGCATAGCCACTGTTGCAGGCGACACGCCGATACTACCCGACGCTTTTTTCCTGCAACTGTATATAGACAACGAAACAAAAGTTTGCTATAACAGGAAAACACGGTATTTTTTTAATGCGGCATATGCTATGAGCTGCCCGCAGGATGAGTACCACCTGCGCGATTCGATCAATAATGTAGTGCTGACCTGCAACCTTCCTTATACAACAGGATACCCTGCGGGTGCGGTGCTGAACGACTTGTTTGCATTACCTCCTAAGTACCAGGGCTACCCCTCTGCTGACAAGTTTGATTTTAATACTGCTGATGAAAACCCTGCATTCAGGCTGTACCCGCAACAGTCGCCCGGCGATACGGGAGCGTATATCTTCACCATCAAGCTGTATATGTCCGATGGCACTGTGATGGAGACCAACACTGATCCTGTAAAATTCGCCTTATGAGGATACTGATCATACTCTGCCTCCTGCCGGTAACCTTGCTGGCTCAACAGCCTCCTGAAGAATACCCTTTCAGGTTTCAGGTATTCGGCGCGGCGGCAGCACCGCTGTTCAGTACAGGCAAACACTTCAATAATAACAATCTCTTCGGCCAGGCCACTTTTGCAGGCGGCGGCGGATATATGATGTCCTACCGCGTTCGTAAAAACTTTCACATAGGCATTGTGTTTCATATGCTGATGTACACACTTCATGAAGAAGCTACCAGGCAACAGGCATATGAACGCTATAGTAAAAGCGGTTTTTATACCGGTATCTCAGAGGTCAATCGTAACTATTCCATCGCTACATTAAATGTGGAGGTCGCCTACAGGAAATACAACCCTATTGTAGAAACAGAACCATTCGTACGCATTGGCTTTGCTTCAATGGAGCTACAGCAGCCTACCACAGTTACAACCAAGCAGGCCAACACCAATTACTCTGAAACAACATCTTTATGGCAAGCCGCCCCGGAGACGTTTTCACCTTCGCTCAACGCCGGTGTCAGGTTCTTTAAGAAAATAAATAACAGAGCAGGTATTGCAGCATCTGCTCACTACACATACTCATCATACAATTTGGATATGAGAGAGGACATAACGAACCACCTGAACGAAAGGTACCCCCTTTATAAAGTAAAAATAAAACAGGCCGTACACGCCATACAATATGAAATAGGCTTACAGTTCCGCTTTTACAAAAAACCAAAAGCTGCAACCGAAGTAAATAGCAACGATCAGATATAAGACAGATAATAGAACAAATACCATCGCACAGGGTTGGATGGGGCTAAGCAACTATGAAGTAGACGGTTGTAAATCTAAGCTGATTTTGGATTTTAAACGCTGGATATTTGAATGCGAGATTAATGAAAGTATTGGCTTAATTTAAGTCCATAAGCATCTTTTAGTAAATACACCAAGTTGTTACAGGCAATATTCATCTCTTTGCAAATGAAAGGAAGTTTCTTAAATGGCTTATTATCGTTGTTCTTAAAAGATTCCTCAGTTATCAAAGAAACAACGTTAGGCATTAATGAGTTGTCGTATTGAAATGATTCACAGTAGTTTATTATTATTGAATCTGCATCTTTATTTAAATAATTTGCCTTATACGCTTCAAATTGACTGTCTGTCAATTTTTTCTTTTGAACTTCTATTGTAAAGTTACTTTCAAGCATTCTTAGATACCTCCTTGTTGGCAAGATATTCTCTGTTTTAATTATGCTTTCCTTTTGTTTTAAAACGCCAATGGAATCAATAATAATACCTTTAGCGATACCCTTACACTCGTTATAAACTCTGTCTAATACAACTATCTCATGACTAGTTATTTTACCTGAAATAAAATCAAGTAAGGCCCCGTCTTTGTCAAATGGGAGATAGTAATCAACAAGTGATTTAAGAGAGCTAGTATCTATGACGTAATTCAATATAGATAATTTTCAATGCTTTCGGGTTTGATTTTGAGGTACTCACAAAACTGACTTTCGTTGATTACACCCTCGTGATATGCTGATCTAATAATGTCTTTCTGAATGTTTGATATTATAGCCTTAGGAGCGGCACCAGTCTGTTTGTTTTCTATATTATCAATCTTTTCTAATTCTCGTTTTTTGTTGAGCTCTCGTTCCCTAGCTTCAAATTGCTCTTTTAAATCTCTTCTTATTTTGTTATAACTAACACTTGATAATTTATTTATGCTCAATAACTGGGTAAATATAGCAAGCTTGCTCAGGTGTGTTCTTTGGCTCATTTCATTTACAAAGTCAATATGATAATCATTGACATGAGAGGCTGTATCTAATGACTCTAAATATTTTGAATTAAAATCAGATAAGAAATAAAAAGCAAATTCATTACACCACTTTTCTATTTTATTCAAATTATTATACGAATCAGAAAAATGGATTTTGTCGACTTCTTCTATATCTAACAGATAGTGACCAAGCTCATGCGCCAACGTAAAAATTTCTCTCCTAAAGGCCTTTTGTTGTCTTTTGAGCACTATGATATTTGGAGTAATATAAAGGCCATCTATATTAGCCTTTTCTTTCAAATTATGAGCTTCAACAAACTCAAATACTATTATATTCTTTGATGAGAGTGAATTTATGATATTAGCTAAGTATTTTCTTTTATCACTATCAAATCTAAAATCCAGTAACATCCTTACAGCTTTGGCGATTTGCTCTGGATTATCGTTAATAGTATATTTAGGTAACATTCTCTCCAAGTTGTAATTGGACAGCTTAGAAAGTGCAAAAAATTCGTCTTTCTTTCTTTCGAAAGTATCTACTGCTTTTTTTGCAGCAAGATTTAGTTCAACATTGAATGTATTTTTCCTGAAAAATATACTGTCTTGCTTGTTAGATTTTACCGGAGATTCATCTATATAATATGCGAAGCCTCTATTAAATAAATTATCAACCTTTTTCAAAATGCTTGGTTTGACATTTTGGCTAAATACCTCATCCTTGGTAATAGGATTTTTACGCCCTCTGCTAATATAAGCAAGGAACTCATCTACTTTAAGACCATACAAGTCAAGTAAATAGTTTATCCTGGATGTGTTTATAGTTATATGCATTTTGAACGTTTGTAAAGATATACCCTATCAGCATAATGTACAATAGAACAAACAAATAGCCTTTTAATTTTAGGCTGCGTTAAGCCAAAATTACTGATAAATTGTCACAATGTCAAATATTTGTTACTATCATTTCAAAAAAGCTATTAAGTAGGAAATTCTTAATGCGGCTATTTTAAATTAACTTCATCATATGAATGAATACCAAGAAGATTATGAAAGATTAATAAACGTGACAATACCTGAAGCCTTAAACTCTTTGGCTCAAGTCGTTTCTAAGTTTCTTATGGATTTTAGCAAAGAGGATAAAACAAGAATATTAAGTGATCAGCCTGAATCTATATTAAACCGAGTTTTCGTGTCAGCTTTTCAAAGGGAGGATTACGAGGTCTGCCAAGTAGTAAAAGAGATTCTTGCGAAAAGATAACAACGGTGCTTCCCGTTTACTTCTCTCCTATCGTCTGCACAATTAAGACATCAACATGCCTACGCTATATTTGTTCCATAACCACTCATATCGTTAAGTACTCCGTAGGTAAAGGAAATATTTACCTGCTACGATACTTGTCCTAAGGTAACATAACAAACAATTATACTACAGCAACTCCTGTCCCTGATCAAAATTGACAAAATAAATAAAAATAAGTATATTTGTCGTAGTAAATGAGAATGCATTTACGGAGATCCAGCATCGGCAGGATTGTAGTAAATACGAATGTATTTACGGAAATCCCGCTTCGGCGGGATTGTAAATAATTAGCCATAAATCGCCTGCATTTTATCAAAAAGCACCATGAACCAAATATCAGTTACGAATAACCGCTACTCAGAAATATCTCCGGCAAATGCGGGATTTGTTTACCGTATCCGCTGCACACAGCATAAATTGTTAAGTACAACAAAAACATCCGTTTACTTAACATCACTTAACAGTTTTTACGCTAACACATTTACTATCAAATACTTACAACAATTAATTATTAACTTTTAGTTAAACACAAAAAACACACTGCTTAACAATATGGCTTGCATTAACCGAACATTCCCTATATTTGTTTCAGGCGTACCACGGCAATATTGTCCATCCCTCCTTTTCAGGACAAGACTTGTCAACTATTTTTTCAATCACTACGCCTTTGTTTTTGCGCTACGTTGCACACGTAGGCTTTTTAGATTTTTAACTTTTGAATTTTTAATTAAGTAATGGAATATAATACTTCGCGCAGCAAAATGCTGATGTCTGAATACGGAAGGAACGTGCAGAAAATGGTAGACTATATGCTCACCATCGAAGACAGGGACAGCCGTACCCGCTATGCGGAAATGCTGATAGAACTGATGAGCACCCTCAACCCGGGCCTCAAGGTAATGGAAGACTACAAACACAAGCTCTGGGATCATCTGTACCTGATGTCTGATTTTAAGCTGGATGTTGACTGCCCTTACCCGCAACCAACAGCAGAAGAGATGTTCAGAAAACCGGAGCCGATACCTTATCCGCAAACAAAAATTAAAGTAAGGCATTTTGGTAAGAACCTGGACGCGCTGATACAAAAAGCAATGGCGGAGCCTGATGATGAAAAACGCCAGAGCATGACACAGCTCATAGGCTATTATATGAAACTGGCGTACATCAACTGGCACCGTGAGCCGGTGCACGATGATATGATACGCAATGAACTGTCTGTACTTACGGGTGGTAAACTGCATTACGAGCAGGGCGGATACAAAGTTTATTTCGACAATCGCCAGAACTTCAGCAATAGCAACAAAGGACGAAACAAAGGACGAAATAGCGGTAACCGCAAAGGTGGTGGCCAGCGTCATGGTGGCAACAGGAATTACAAAAACAGGAATAAATAAATACAGGTTTCATGAGTGCTTTCGAAATACATGGTGGCAGATCCCTGAGCGGCAGCATAACGGCGCAGGGTGCGAAGAACGAGGCATTGCAGGTACTATGTGCCGCCTTGCTTACTAACGAACCCGTTACCTTCTCTAACGTACCGGATATACTGGATGTAAATACACTGATAGAGGTACTGGGCGATATGGGCGTTACCGTAACACGCAAAGGTGCTAATACGGTCATACTGCAGGCTATAGATGTAAACGAAGCATTTTTTATCGACCCGAGGTTCAAAAACAAGTCGGCCAAACTACGTGGTGCTGTGATGTTGGCTGGCCCTATGCTGGCTCGGTATAAAGTAGCGCATATACCCCAGCCCGGTGGTGATAAGATCGGTCGCCGCAGGCTGGACACACATATACGCGGTTTTGAAAAACTGGGTGTGCACTTCGACTACAACAGCGAGGAAAGCCTGTTCACGCTGGATGGCGCCAATATGCAGGGGGCTACCATCCTGATGGAAGAACCATCCGTAACAGGTACGGCAAACATCATCATGGCTGCCGTACTTACAGAAGGTACTACCACCATTTACAATGCCGCTTGCGAACCATATGTACAGCAGCTTTGCCACATGCTCAACCGTATGGGCGCTAAAATAAGTGGTATTGCTTCCAACAAGATCGTTATAGAAGGCGTAGAAAAACTATCGGGCTGCGAGCACCGCATGCTGGCGGATATGATCGAGGTAGGTTCTTTCATAGGCCTGGCAGCTATGACACAAAGCGACCTGACCATAAAAAACGCTGATGTGGAACACCTGGGCATCATACCCGAAACCTTCCAGCGCCTGGGTATAGAGATGAACATCAACGGCGATGATATACACATACCCGCACAGGAGCATTACCGCATACAAAAGTTCATAGATGGCTCTATACTTACCGTATCAGACCATCCATGGCCGGGCTTTACGCCCGACCTGCTGAGTATAGTATTAGTGGTTGCCACCCAGGCAAAAGGCACGGCACTTATACACCAGAAGATGTTCGAGAGCCGCTTGTTCTTCGTAGATAAACTGATAGAAATGGGCGCCCAGATCGTACTGTGCGATCCGCACCGTGCAGTGGTCATCGGTCTTGACCGCCAGCAGTCGCTACGCGGCATCACCATGACTAGTCCTGATATACGTGCGGGTGTGGCACTGCTTATAGCCGCACTGTCGGCCAAAGGCAAAAGCACCATACACAACATCAACCAGATAGACCGTGGTTACGAACGGATAGACCAGCGCCTCAACGCGCTTGGTGCTGACATCAGAAGAATTACAGGATAATGAATGAATAACAAACTGAACCTTATCAATATGAATGAAAACAAATACACCGGTCCGCATATTGTGGTAGACATAGAAGCCAATGGCCCTATTATTGGCAGGCACTCTATGATAGACTTCGGCATGGTGATAGTAGAGCCGGGATTTAACAGGACCTTCCGCGGAAGAATAAAACCAATATCGGATGAATACATACCCGAAGCGCTGAATGTTTCGGGTTATACACATGAAGAGACAATGTCCTTCGAAGCTCCGGAGATCGTTATGCCTTTAGCCGCAAAATGGCTGGCTGATAACATTAAAGGCAGGCCAATATTCTGGTCAGACAACAACGGCTTTGATAAATCATGGATGCACTGGTACTTCCTCAACTTCAATAATGGCAAAGACCCTTTCGGGCATTCTTCCCGCCGCATAGCCGATCTTATTTGCGGTATAGAACAGAATTTAGGCTACAAATGGAAACAAAAACGAAGAACTGCCCATGACCACAACCCCGTAAACGACGCCAAAGGCAATGCCGAAGTATTGTTGGAATACCTCGATAAAATAAAAAGAAACTCTACCAGGCAAATGTAACTTTTGTCACCTTTTTACTGCCGGCTCGGGTTTATATTGCTTCAAAATTTATATTTCATGAGAAAAGCCGCCATATTCCTGTTTACAATGGTGCTGTTTATTGCTGCAAAAGCGCAGGATTTTAATTACACTGTTCAGTTATCTCCTGTAGCTATTCCGGGACTCCCGGGGCTTCATTCCTATGTTTTTGCGCAAAGCAACGGCAAGTGGCTCATCATTGGTGGCAGAAAAGACGGTCTGCACGCACGCCAGCCCAACAGCTCTTTTGCACAGGCGCAGAACAATACCAATATCTATGTGGTTGACGTTGCAGCCAAACAAATGTGGTCTTCGTCCATCAGCAGCTTACCAACAGGACTGGCGGAGCAACTCCAGTCTACCAATATGAACTTTTACCAGCAGGATGACACGCTGTATATAATCGGCGGCTATGCATATGCAACATCTGCTACCAATCACATCACATTCCCTAACCTTACTACGGTACAGGTAGCGGCAACCATACAAGCTGTTATCAATTCGGCTAGCATTACACCTTATTTCAAGCAAATAACAGACACCGCCTTTGCTGTTACAGGCGGTCATCTGGGCAAAATTGGTGATACATTTTACCTGGTAGGCGGCCAGAAATTTACAGGTCGTTACAACCCGATGGGCAACCCTACCTATACACAGGCTTACACCAACCAGGTTCGTAAATTCAAAGTTGATAACAGTGGTTCGCAATTGAGTTTTTCAGACTATACTACCATTACAGACGCTGTGCACCTGCACAGGAGAGATTACAACCTGATGCCCCAGATATTCCCTGATGGCACGCAGGGTTATACAATCTCCTCAGGTGTTTTCCAGGTAAGCGCCGACCTGCCTTTCCTCTACCCGGTAGACATCAAAGCATCAGGACATACACCCGTTACATCCTTCAATCAATACCTGAGCAATTATCACTCTGCAAGTACTTCACTGTACGACAGTAATTCCAATACCATGCACTCCCTGTTCTTCGGCGGCATGAGCCAGTATTATTACCAGAACGGCACCCTGGCAAAAGATGATAACGTGCCATTCGTAAAAACCATCAGCAGGGTAACACGTTCGGCAAACGGCACGCTGACTGAATATCAGCTACCGGTAGAAATGCCTGCTCTTAAAGGCGCAAGTGCGGAGTTCATCCCGAACCATAATATCAGCCGCTACGAATCAGAGATCATTAAAATGCACCATTTCAGCAGCGATACGATACTTATCGGGTATATATACGGCGGCATACTCAGCCCGTCCATCAACCCCTTTGGCTCTAACCAGACAAGCAGTACCAATGCCGACAATACTGTCTATGAAGTAAAACTCATAAAGGATACTACCACAGGTATAGCTACTATCAACGGCAGCAATCCTTTTGATGTATTGATATTCCCCAACCCTGCAAAGGATAAAATAAATATTGAAGTATCAGGTACTGAATTCAGGAAAGCTGATTACTACATTACATCTATGGATGGCAGAATACTGCAACTCGGTATGTTTAAAAAGGAAGCGTTATCCGGCAAACGTTACACCATAGAATTTGAGCATAATATTCCTCCTCAAAATCTGAAACTCACCATTGCTTTCGATGATATGTTTTACGTCACACAGTTGGTAAATAAGCAATAAGTTACTTTTGATAGCATTATAAAAAGAGCCATCCCGCCTGCGGCGGGATGGCTCTTTCATTTGAATTAATATTTGAACTACGCCAGATCGAAACGATCTGCGTTCATCACCTTGTTCCATGCGGCTACAAAGTCATTCAGGAATTTATCCTGTGCGTCGCTACTACCGTAAACCTCAGCCAGTGCACGCAGCTCAGAGTTAGAACCGAATATCAGATCAGCCCTTGTACCCGTCCACTTCACTTTACCTGTTTTGCGGTCGCGACCTTCAAATACGTCCTGCGCGTCGCTGGTAGCGGTCCATGTCGTACCCAGGTCCAGCAGGTTAACGAAGAAGTCATTTGTCAGCGCTCCCGGTGTTTGAGTGAACACACCATGTTGTGAACCGTCATAGTTAGTACCCATTACACGCATACCACCCAGCAACACAGTCATCTCCGGTGCGGTCAGCGTTAGTAGCTGCGCCCTGTCTACCAGCATTTCTTCTGCTGTTGTATTATGCTTGGGATTGAAATAGTTACGGAATGCATCAGCCGATGGCTCCAATGGTTCAAACGATTCAACATCCGTTTGCTCCTGTGTAGCATCTACACGTCCCGGTGTAAATGGTACTGAAATATTTTGTCCCGCATTTTTAGCAGCCTGCTCAACACCTGCACATCCTGCCAGCACTATCAGGTCAGCCAATGAAACTTTCTTACCATAACCTTTCTGTACATCTTCCAGCGCAGCCAAAACTTTTTTCAGTTGAGCCGGGTTATTTACTTCCCAGCTATTCTGTGGTGCCAGTCTTACACGTGCACCATTGGCACCACCACGCTTGTCTGAACCACGGAATGTAGATGCAGACGCCCATGCGGTAGACACCAGCTCAGATACTGAGAGGCCTGATCCTAATATCTTGTCTTTCAGATCAGCTATATCACCATCGGTCAGCTTATCATTATTATTTGCCGGTAATGGGTCTTGCCATATCAGTTCTTCTTTAGGCACTTCAGGGCCCAGGTAACGTGCTATCGGTCCCATGTCACGGTGCGTAAGTTTATACCATGCCCTTGCAAATGCATCTGCAAACTGGTCAGGATTTTCATAGAACCTTCTTGATATAGGCTCATATATCGGGTCCATCCTCAACGACAGGTCAGTTGTCAGCATGAATGGTGCGTGCTTTTTATTCGGGTCGTGCGCATCAGGATAAAGTCCTGCACCGGCACCATCTTTAGCAGTCCACTGGTGTGCGCCTGCGGGGCTCTTGGTCAGTTCCCATTCATAACCAAACAGGTTTTCAAAGAAGTTGTTACTCCATTGTGTCGGCGTGGTGGTCCATGCACCTTCCAATCCGCTGGTGATGGTATCGCCTGCGTTACCGGTACCAAACGTATTTTTCCAGCCCTGGCTTTGCTCCTCTATACCTGCACCTGCAGGCTCTTTACCTACATATTTGCCCGGATCTGCAGCACCGTGCGTTTTACCAAAAGTATGTCCTCCCGCTATCAGTGCAACTGTTTCTTCATCGTTCATCGCCATACGCTTGAATGTCTCGCGTATATCTATTGCAGCAGCCAGCGGGTCAGGATTACCGTTAGGGCCCTCAGGGTTTACATATATCAATCCCATCTGCACTGCGGCTAAAGGATTCTCCAACTCACGGTCATCTGTATATCTCTTGTCTCCCAGCCATTCACCTTCACTACCCCAGTATATATCCTGCTCCGGCTCCCATACATCTTCACGGCCACCGGCAAAACCAAATGTTTTAAAACCCATCGACTCCAACGCGCAGTTACCCGCCAGTATCATCAGGTCTGCCCACGAAATACTCTTGCCGTACTTCTGCTTGATGGGCCATAACAGCAAACGTGCCTTATCAAGGTTAGCGTTATCCGGCCAGCTGTTCAGCGGCGCGAAACGTTGTGTACCACTACCCGCACCACCGCGACCATCGCCTATACGGTAAGTACCCGCACTGTGCCATGCCATACGTATGAACAACGGCCCATAGTGACCATAGTCTGCCGGCCACCAGTCCTGCGAGTCGGTCATCAGTTCATTGATGTCTTTCTTCAACGCAGCCAGGTCGAGTTTTTTGAACTCCTCAGCATAGTTAAAACCCTTATCCATCGGGTCAGACAAAGAAGAGTTCTGGCGAAGGATACCCAGGTTCAATTGGTTAGGCCACCAGTCCTGGTTTTTGGGACCACCGCCGGCTTTATGCCTTAATGCGCCATTGTGAAAAGGGCACTTCGCGGCACTTTTGTTTACTTCAGAAAGTTCTGAGTTGTCATGATTGTTTGATTCCATACTTTTTTATTTTTCGAGATTATCAGATCAATTTGAACATCACTAAGATATAGATAAAACCAGATAGCGCATAGCAAACTTTATAGACAATATCTATAATCATATGCATTAAGCAGCAGCACTATGTCTTAAAATTCAGTCATTTCTCTGAGGACTTAGATGACTTTGGTCAGTATTGAGGAGCAATAACTTTTGTTGAAAACTAATCAGCCAAATTACCTCCTACTTAGAGAGCGACCTTATTAGTATTAAAAAAACTCATTTTCCCCCTTTGGTTGGTGTTGTCACCAACCAACAAAACTCACGTAACCGTGTTCATTTCAAAACAAAATTACGTATATTTACACAATAATTGCATATAACATAGGTGCAATTAAAGTTCTTTGACATCATGGAAACACATGCATAAAATCAACGAGAGAAAACTACCCCGGCGATACATACAATTTATTAAATGTATAATGATCCAAACAGGTGGGGAAACACAGGTAATTAAGTCCCGAAAGGCGAAAACTGCAACCCATTGATTATCAATACCGGGAAAATAAACAATGGGTACCCCCTGCTAAAAAGCGCAACAAAACGCAACAAATTGATACAATTCGGCAGTAACTACAAACGCCTATCTACCAGCCACTAAAAGTCAGTTATACATTAAATAATTTGTCATTATTACTTTACCCTACTTCCCGATACAGAACTTGCTAAATATATAATCCAGCTTATCCTCGGTGGTCACCTGCCCGGTTATCTCGCCTAGGTAGTGCAGGCAACGGCGCACATCCAGTGCCACAAGATCGCCGCTGAGGTTATTGTCCAGCCCGGCTTTAATATCTGTAAGTGATTTTAAAACTTCCTGTAATGCAGTGTGGTGGCGGGCGTTGGTAACAATAGTACCTTCTGTGCTTACTTTGCCGTCTACCACGTTGTCGTATAGCGATTGGCGCAGTGCCTGTATATTCTCCTTCTGTTTGGCGGATATGTACAATACATCATCACCAAACCTGTCGCCCTGCGCAAGGTCTGTTTTGTTGCCCACAAGCAGGTATTTTATGCCTTCCTGTTCCAGCGCTGCTCTTTGTTGTTGCAGTTCATCAGGCTGCTCTTCGTTCACGTCAAACAAGTACACCACTATATCAGCACGCTTCATGATATCTCTGCTGCGCTGTACGCCAAGGGCTTCTATCACATCGCTGGTATGCTCACGTATCCCGGCTGTATCTATCAGCCTGAAGAGTATGCCGTTGATGTTCAGCACCTCCTCGATACTATCGCGTGTAGTACCTGCAATATCGCTCACAATGGCACGCTCTTCGTTCAGTAAGGCGTTCAGTAAAGTACTCTTACCCGCATTGGGTTTCCCGATGATAGCGATACTGACTCCTTTCTTTATAACATTCCCCAGGCTGAATGAGCTGGCTAACCTTTGTGTTGTAACTGTTATATGATTGATGAGTTCGTAGAACTTAGTACGGTCTGCAAACTCTACGTCTTCTTCGCTGAAGTCCAGCTCCAGCTCCAGCAACGCGCTGAACTGTATCAGTTCCTCCCTCAGGTCTTTCAACTCACTACTGAAACCACCACGCAGATTGTGTATAGCCGCTTTATGTGCCGCACCACTCTGGCTGGCTATCAGGTCGGCAACAGCTTCTGCTTGCGTTAAGTCCATCTTGCCGTTCAGGTAAGCACGTTGGGTAAACTCACCCGCTTTGGCCAGTACCGCACCATTTTGCAGGCATAAACCAAGCACACGCTCCAGTACATATTGCGATCCGTGACAGCTGATCTCTACTACGTTCTCACCTGTATAGCTACGCTTATCTTTATATATGGAGGCAACCACTTCATCCACCACCTCATCGCCATCCATTATTTTACCAAAGTGTATAGTATGCGATGCTTGTGCGGCCAGTTGCTTACCCGCAAACAACTTATCGGCAATCGTAATAGCATCAGCACCACTCAGGCGAATGATACCTATGGCACCCTCTCCCGGCGGTGTTGCTATTGCAGCTATGGTTTCGTTTATCTCGTACATGAATTAAGTCAAAAGTAACAAGTCAAAAGCTAAAAGTTTTAGGCGGCTATTCTTTCCACCATTGTCGGTCCTCTTCTAAACGTGCTTTTTTACCAGCATCTGTTTCTGCATCGTTCATGAACATGTTATAGCAACTATCCCACCCACTATTTCTATATATTTCATTTACACTAAACTCTCCGGCTCCGATATCCAAATCTCCACTATCAGGTATTCTATAATCTCCCCAATGGCACCTTTTTGACTGTCCTGTCTTGTAGCTTGTCCAGGTACCTTTGAATTGATTGTTGGTAAAATTATCACTTATATAGTGCAGTCCGTTATATCCAAAAAAGCCTTTGCTATTCAGCATAAAATACGACGTCATTTTACCCCTGATAACTCCGGTTGATAGTTGCTTATTGTCCTCATATAATACAATATCAGACAATGCATATCCACTATAGTAACCTCTTACAACATCTGATCTTGTTACCTTTGCATCAACTATAGTTGCAATACCCTGAAATTCACAGATATTATTCTTCACCCTTGTTTTACCGTATAACTGATATTCATTCTCTTTACCCGGTATTTTTATTGCAGAAATAACATGGATGTAAAATCGTTGATAATCATCACCGATAAACCCAAATAAAAAGCCTCTACCTACCCATTCTTCACCTTCTAGCCAAACTCCGTAATATTTATCAGCAGTCCATACTAATGACATGTCATATTGGCTAATCTCCTTGAAAAAATCAGTTGTAGCTTTCTCTTGCGCAATTGTTCTTTCACATGAGCATATTAGTAAGACTAAAAGAGGAAGTAATATATTCTTCATGTTACCGGATTAATAAACTGTTATAATAAAAACTCTTCTTTCAGTATCCTGTAAAACAAACCGGGGTTTTCTTCTGTATACAACTGCTTCCAATATTTCATGCCTACCTTCTCCAATACTCTTATTGACGCGCCGTTATCCTCCAGTACCTGTGCAACTATCTGCGGCAGGTTCAGTTCTTCAAAGCCATACTTCAAACAAGCCATACTTGCTTCGGTAGCATAACCCTTACCCCAGTGCTTTTGTTTCCACCTGTAGCCAAGGTCCGTTTCGTTTATATCTTCCAGGTATTTGAGCCCGCACCAGCCTATTATCTCATTGGTTTCTTTAAGTATTGTCGTCCACCTGCCATACCCGTATTTCTTATAGTCTTTGTAGTTAGCTATACGGTCAGCAGTTTCACTTACAGATGCCGGCATCACATCCCCGGTGTACCGCTGCACTACCGGGTCTGAGTCCATTTCAAACAGGTCCTGTGCATCATCCGTTACCGACTCTCTGATAATTAAACGTTCAGTTTCTAATTGTACCATTTCTGTAGTTTTCTTTAAACATCCTGTAATACACGCCCGGGTGCTCCTCAAAGTCAAATTCTTTCCAATAGTCCATTCCTATCTTCTCCAGCACACGCCTTGAAGGCAGGTTGTCAGTCATTGTTCTGCCAACTATCAGGCTCAGCCCGTAGTGTTCAAAACCTATCGCCAGCGCCGCTTTCGACGCCTCTGTTGCATACCCTTTATTCCAGTACCTTCTATGCAGCCTGTACCCAAGGTCTACTTCCTGCACCGATTCAATATACTTCAGCCCGCACCAGCCCAGCACTTCGTTGGTCTCTTTCAGCACTACCGTCCACCTGCCATACCCTGTCTTGTCGTACTCTTTGTAGTTGCGTATCAGGGCTGCTGATTCTTCTATTGTAGCAAACACTCTGTCAGCAGTGTACCTCATCACTTCCGGGTCATTGTTCAGTGCATAGAACTCCCCTGCGTCCGACAAGTCGAACTCACGCAATATCAGCCGTTCCGTTTCGCAAACAATATTCATATTAACGCTGTGCTAAACAGGGAGGGCAAAGTTACCATCTTTCTTTTATTCTCTTTAGCTTAGCGATTGAATCAAAAATATCACCTCCCGCTTCAGGGGAGGAAGGGTGGGGTCTATGCGTGCAGTTATACAAAGAGTTTCTACGGCGAGTGTTACTATAAACGGAGATATGAAGTCTGCTATCGGTCCGGGCTTCATGGTATTGCTGGGTATTGAAGCTGAAGATACAAATGATGACGCCGACTGGCTATGCCAGAAAATAGCAAAGCTGCGTGTCTTTTCTGATGAAGAAGGACTGATGAACAAAGACATTGCTGACATTGATGGCGAGCTGCTGGTAGTCAGCCAGTTCACACTGCATGCATCATACAAAAAAGGCAACCGGCCCTCATTTATCAAAGCTGCTCGCCCTGATGTTGCCATACCATTGTATGAGTACTTTGTAAAGCAACTACATATGCTCACCGGCAAGCACGTAGCAACGGGCGAATTTGGCGCAGACATGAAAGTAGCGCTGGTGAATGACGGACCCGTAACGATAGTAATGGATACAAAACAAAAAGAGTAAGGAGGCTGAATAGCCCCCTTACATTTTTCAACCAATATAAACCGTGCTCGTTTATTGTTTTGTGAACATTCTTGTGTTTCTTGTTTTATTGTCTCTTATTTCACACATATAATTTCCCGGAGTAAGATTGCCCAATGTTACTTTCAGGGTTTGTTTACCTTCCTGTAAAGTCTCTTTTGCATCGTACACTACCACACCATCCATACGAATGATACGTATGCTTACATCTTCTCCTGTTTGTGTAGTTACAGGAATGTTCAGCGTACCATCTGTTGGATTAGGATACAGGTCACCTACCGCAAGTCCTGTATTTTTTGCTCCCGGGTCAAGCAGTGAGGATTGTTGTGATTTACCGGGTTTCATGGCCCTGCCATTGTCAGCCACACACAGCTCTATACAAAGCTCATCACATGGATCTCCCAAAGCATCCAGTTGCTCTACGCATACTGTATATTGCCCCGGAGCTGCGTAAGTGTGGTAAACAGTAGTTCCTGCTGTTGAGTTAACTGTCGGAGAGCCGTCTCCGAAGTTCCAACGCACGTTAGCACCTGCAGGATTGGTAACTGTATTAAATGCATAAGTATATGGACTAGCCAGACTGCTGCACCATGTGATGTCTTCAATATCGCAAGGCTCCGGATCCGGTTCTTCATCACAGATCTTAACAACACTCATTTCCTCATTATAGTCCACCAGGTTAGGAGTCGGAGTTGTGTAATTCGGGTCAGGCGTAAAGTTAAGGTTGCCATCGGTTACTTGTCGTGAATCATCAAAAAGATTATCATCTTCTACTACACAGTCGCCTGAATTAGAGGGCAAACCATTATCTGTTCTTACAAAGAAAATATCGTGATCTCCGGGCTGTATCGGGTCATTACGACTTACACCTGCATAATAAGATTCTGTACCCGACAGGTTGATAGCAGTGATCATCTGCTCACCGGTATGTACCAGGCGTTTCACATCAGTAACACCACCATTTGTAGGGTCTATAATAGACAGTTGTGCGTCTGTAAGGTCAAAATTAGGATTGTTGATATAAGGCACGGGAATATGCACCAGCATATTTGCAGGATTAATAGCATAATAAGCATTTGAATTAGATGTATAATCTGCCGCTACAGCATTACTATGGCTATGACCACCGTCGTTGAACAGGTAAAGTGAAATTGGGTTTCCCGTCATATCAAGGCGCATAATACCTGCCTTCAGTTCGTTTGTTGCTACCCAATCATCTGCTACACTTGTCAGCAACATCAGCTCGCCATTTTCTATCTGTAAGCCGTTTACAAGGTTAGAGTTTGAACCTGACGGAGCAGTGTAAGCATATGTTTTATGCCATACCGTACCGCCCGCAGCATTCATCTCCAGCATTTGTATATCATAATAAGTAGCCTGGTGTGTACCGCCTATAAATATCCTGTCGTTCTCCTGCGCCACTGCATGGAAAGCATCTGTACCGCTCACAGGAAATATCCTGTTCCATTTAACACCAAAGGTCCCGTCAAAGCAAGTTACCAAACCATCTGAAGTAGACGGACGACAATCATTAGCACCAACGGCCACGAAGTCGCCATTGGTCAGTTGTACCACATCCTCATAAATAGAGCCCTTATCCTGGTCAGGAATAGTTGGCAGGTGCACAAAATTTGAATTAGAAACATTTCCGGTAGCCGCATCAAAACGGAATATAGATGCATAACCAGGGAATGGAGATGGCGCGTACCATGGTATATGTTTTACAACACCAACAGCTACATAATCACCATTGTTATCAATGATTACTTTGTATAGTTTATCGTCTGCATTGGTTTCTCCAAAGCGGCGGTTCCATACAATATTTCCGTTGTTATCTATCCTTACAGCGAGTATGTCTGATGATGAATAGTCGTATTGACCATCAGGATGACCCGGCGCGCGAAGAGCAGTAGAATACCCTACCATAATAGCTCCGCCATCGGGTAGTATTTTCATATCAAGTATCACCTCACTCCTATCGTCGCGGCCAATGTACTCGCGAAATTGTCCGTATACATTTTGTACTGCTGTCAGAAGTAGGGCAAGTGCCAGAAGTTTTAGTTTCATAGTATATTATTTTAGTGATGAAATGGTGAAAACGTTTTCAGTGTAAAAATGACCCGATAAAACCCGTACAGTTGTTAACATACATGTCTATTATGTTACCACCGGTAAAAAAAATTAACTCACAGTAATACAGGAGTTTATAGTCAGTTTCCCCGGTAACAAATACAGGCGTATTCGTTTAAAAAAAACGGCATTTCGTTACATATATCATCCTCTCGGTTTCATTATCTGCTATATTCAACCATAGATCACCATTAACAGAATGACCATAAAAAGAAGACTATCATGAAACAACCTTCACTGGAACAAATGTTCGTTCACCTGGGCAATGAGCTTTATCAACAACGACACATCCGTAAACAAAAGATCAGTTCTGTATGCCACGACCTTGGTATCAGCACGGCTGTCATCAGCAGGATAGAAAATGGCCGCTACAACGCCTTGACCATATCCTTACTAAAAAAACTGGCTGATTATTATGAAGTACCTGTACCCGCACTCTTTCTTATAAATGATGAAAACAATGCTGTGCAAAACGATCTTGTAGATTACCTCCAGTCAGAAGTAATGTTTTTGCGCGAAAGCAACCGCGAACTACTCAAGATCAACAATAAAGTAACCATTATCAGGGATGAGTAATTCCTTGCCTGCAGGCCGCATTTATCATTATAATCACAACGCCTATACCTTGGAATTTGGGAATTTATCCCTGTTCTTTGCAGGTACATGTTCGACGATAACTATTTTATGAAAGAGGCACTGCGCCAGGCGCAACTGGCATATGACGCCGGGGAGGTTCCGATTGGTGCTGTAGTAACATGGGATAATAAGATCATCTCACGCGGGCATAACCAGACAGAGCAACTCACAGATTGTACCGCTCATGCCGAGATGATCGCGCTCACAGCAGCATTCAACCAGGTTGGTAGTAAGTACCTGCCCGAAGCTACCCTGTATGTTACCATTGAGCCATGCCTCATGTGCAGCGGCGCCTTGTACTGGTCTAAAATAGGCCGTGTGGTATATGGCGGCAGCGATGAGAAGAATGGCTACCACCGGGTAACGGGAAATAACAATCCCTTTCACCCTAAAACAGAAATAGTACGCGGCGTAATGGCGGATGAATGTATTGAACTGATGAAAAAATTTTTTGCGGCACGCAGATGATATACGATTGGCAAATTGTTAAAACTGCCTCGGTAGCAGACTTTGAGGAGAACAAACCCATAGAAATGGTTGTTGGTAATAAGGCGGTTTGTTTATTACGCAAAAGCGATACACTGTATGCTTTTGCCGCAACCTGCCCCCATGCAGGCGCAAAGCTTTGCGAAGGCTGGACCGATGCACAGGGACGCATTGTGTGCCCGTTGCACAAGTATCGGTTCGATCCCGCAAACGGACGCAACACAAGTGGTGAAGGATATAAATTAAAAACATACCCTGTAGAAATAAGAGAGGGAGTAATACATATAGGACTATGGTAAATGATTTGATAAATAACCCGCCATATCTAAAAAAAGGTTCACTGGTAGGCATTACCTGCCCTTCAGGTTATGTGTCTGAAGATCGGGTAAGCTTTGCGGCCGAGACGTTGAAACTATGGGGGTTTGAAGTGATGATAGGTAAAACAGTGGGTAACGAACACCACTACTTTTCAGGAACAGACGAAGAAAGGGCTGAAGACCTGCAGGCTATGCTGGACAATCCCGATATGGACGCCATACTCATGGGCAGAGGGGGATACGGACTTAGTCGAATCATTGACAGGCTCGATTGGTCTAAGTTCAAACTCAACCCAAAATGGATCTGCGGCTTCAGCGATATAACCGTACTGCACAACCATATACATAATAACCTGCAGATACCTACTATGCACAGCCCTATGTGTGGTTCGTTTACTCCCGACACTATCAACTCGGGGCATATAAAAAGATTCCTCGCTTCGCTTATAGGCGAGTCGCAACACTACCACACTGAGCCTTTTGAACTGAACCGTATGGGTACCAGCGATGGAATACTCACAGGTGGTAACCTGGCCATACTATCGCATCTTGTAGGTTCTTCATCCGACATCAATACAGACGGCAAAATACTCTTCATTGAAGACATAGGCGAACACCTGTATAAAGTAGACCGTATGATGCTGACGCTGAAACGTGCGGGCAAACTGGACAATCTACGCGGACTCGTTGTGGGTGGCTTTACTGAAATGGAAGACACTGACCGGCCATTTGGCAAAACGGTGGAAGAAATAATATACGACCTGGTTGCAGAATACGACTACCCTGTTTGCTTCCACTTCCCCGCCGGGCATATTGAAGAAAACCATACCATCACACTGGGCATGGTACATAAATTGAATGTGACAAGGCAAGGAGCCCACCTCGAGTTGATAAAGGACATCAACTTGGCGTAAACAACTAACCGGCTGTTTGCTTGCAAGTTCCTGAAATATATTGATCTGCATTTTCCCACCTGTGAACATTTGCTGAAACACTGGCAAAATATATCACATGCGAAAAATAAAATATTACATATTTTATTTTATTACATATCGCATAACATGTATTATTAATGCAAATAAAATATATTTAGTGTGTTTTATTGACATGATATTTTTTAGCAATAATTTAGTGTTCAGTTTCTTCGCCAGATAGTCTCCCGGCAATTATTCAGGCCGAACCTATAGGCCTGACGAAACACATGACCAAGCTATTAAGTATTGCAAATACTTAGGTTTTGAATGTTCGTAAATATGGCGGCACAGCCATATCTATGCCTGAAAAATAGACGATCAAATCTATATATATGACAAAACTAAAACTACTTAAACAGATCAAACCAATTCGCTTTTTAACAAGCCTGTCATTAACGATCATGCTTTTATTGCCTTTTTGTGGCAAAGCTCAAACAACACTATCTGCGGGTGATATTGCCTTTACCGGCTATAACTCTGACGGAGACGACAGCTTCTCATTTATTCTTTTAGCACCGATTACTTCAGGCACCGTTATCAAATTTACAGATCAGGGTTGGTCGGGTTCTGCATTGAATGGAACGGAGGGAGAGATCACGTGGACTTCTACCAGTGCTATGTCTGCACTTACCATTGTTACAATTTTGCCAACAGGTTCTGGGTATGCTTCTGCAGGAAGCCTTACCGTTAATACTGCCATGAGCCTTGCCAGTGGTGGCGACCAGATATTTGCCTTACAGGGCACCCTGGGCACACCTACTTTTATTGCAGGCGTTCATATGAGTGTCGAACAATCTACCTATCCAACGTCAGGCTCTCTTACGGGAACAGATAGCGATTGGGATGGCGTTGCTGTCGGTGGTTCACAATCTAAACTATCCGGTACGGGTCTAACACCTGGTTTCAGTGCGGTTTGGCTTTACGACTCATTGCTTACCGCACCTGGCGGAGGCACTACCTGGGAAGTAGATAATGCCCGTGCAAAATGTTCGGCACTAACAGGAACAGTTTCGCAAGTACGTGCCAAACTTTTCCAAAGATCATATTGGGACTATGACAATGGTACTGCATTTGCTCCTACAAGCCCTTCATGTACACCCACCACCACCACATGGAATGGCTCTACCTGGGATAACGGAGCACCTACTGCCAGCCTTGACGCTGTGATAGCCTCATCTACCACTCCGGGTAGTTTCACCTGTAAGGACCTGACCATCAACAGCGGCTTCTCGTTAACCATGTCAGGTACCACTGCTACCATCAACGGTAATGTAACTAACAATGGTAACGGTTTTGCAGGTACAGGCACATTCACATTTGCAGCTTCGGGCGCTTTGTCAGGCAACACCATTTCTACAGAAGGTACTGTAACTGTAAGCTCGGGCGCAACACTCACCACAAATGGTCTGCTTACACTTGCGTCAAATGCATCCAACACAGGCCGCATCGGCAACTCGGCAGGTACTATCAGCGGCAATGTTACGGTACAAAGGTACATACCTGGTGGCCGTAGGGCTTTCCGTTTCTTCGGGCATCCTTTCAGCACCGGCCAGCGTTTAGATTCACTCATTGACGATATTGATATTACCGGATCAGGCGGCTCTGCAAATGGGTTTACAACCACAGTTACTAACAACCCATCAGCGTTCTGGTATGATGTCAGCACCGCAAACGGTAGTGGCACGAATGACCTTGGCTGGACTGCCTTTGCAAATGCTACCAGCTCATCGGGCAACGATGGATGGAACCAGTACAAGGGTATCAGGGTATTGGTTCGTGGCGCGAAAAACGAAGGACTGTCAGGTGGCTCTTACACACCCAGTGCCGTTACATTGGATATGACTGGTCCTGTAAACCAGGGCAGCCAGGTAGTGAACGTCACTAAAGGCGCCGGCAGTATTTATGCATTGGTAGCTAACCCGTTCCCATCGCAAATACAGATGAACCAGGTGACCAGGGGTGGCAGCATTGCCACATTCTATTATACATGGGATGCAAACGGAGGAACAAGGGGTACTTATACTGCCAGGTTATACACCTCCTCTTTTATTCTACCTTCCTTTGCCTGTTATGTAACTGCAATCGCTGCAACTTCAACCATTACTTTCCCTGAAAGCTGCAAATCTACCAGTACGCCTGCCGGACTGTACAAGTCAACTGCAACCAAAGATGCGTTGGTAATGGACGTGTACAGCAATAACGACAGCATTCTTTGGGACAAACTACAGCTTTACTTCAACACCGGTACCTCTAACGACTCAGAGATGTACGATGCAGGTAAACTGTACAACCCTGACCTGAGCGTTTACTCGTTCTCTAATGACAATAAATTATTGGCTATAGACAGCAGGCCATACAAAAATGGCGAAGTAATAAAACTGGGAGTAGCCTATGCACCACAAAACAGCTATAAGTTCAAAGCGGAGGAGTTTGACATAGCCAACGGAGTAAAACTATACCTGCACGACAATTACCTGAACAAGACCGAAGAGATAAAGCCCGGCTTTGAGTACAGCTTTGATGTTACATCTGATACACTCAGCCAGGGAGATAAGCGCTTCCAGATAAATATGATCGGTGAACCTGCTTCAGTGAACGATAAGAACATGTCCACTCAGATACAACTGGCACCTAACCCGGCAACCAACGAGGTGGCTGTGACCTATCAAAAAATTGAAGGCACGGCTATTGTCAGGTTGACAAATCTTGTAGGCCAGGTACTGCAACAACAGGTAGTAAATGCGGAAACAGGAAAAATAGTTTTCAGTTTAGGTAACATACCCGCAGGCATATACATTGTTGAACTGCAGAGCAACAATGCACGTTTCACAGAAAAACTCATCAAACAATAATTTATTGACATACCTCCCGACACTTTCTTTTTGTGGAGGGTCGGGAGGGGCTAATATACAGAAATGAACAAGTTAAAACAGACGATCATATTTATAATTGTGCTACTCACTGTCAACTGCATACTGCCAACGGCAAAAGCCCAGGGACCCGGTTTCGATGAAGACGTAGAAGACGTTCCGGTACCTTTCGATGCGGGTGTTTCATTGGTAGCTGCGGCAGCCGTTGGCTACGGCATTAAAAAACTCAGAGATAAAAGGAAAGATAAATAGCTCAATATTTTAAGCAGTAAAAAAGAGATGCCCGCAACATGCGGGCATCTCTTTTTTATAACAACTAACTAATGTATTGTCTTTCAATGCCTTTATTATGGGTACTCCTTTTCTTCCACCTCAGTATAAGATCAATGTGTATAAAATTACATTCAAAGAGAGATTATTTAAACAAAAATTATAGTCTGTATATATATCTTAGAGGCGCCGATGAAATCACAACTTTTTGCCTCCGTATTACTTGTTTCCATAGTAACCTCTAAGCATACTATCGCTCAGACATTAAGGGAAAAAATCGGATCCTCATTAACACAGTTGCAAAATACTACCGACGACAGCACAAGGGTGTTTATGTTGTGCGACCTGTCTGCCGATTATTTCAATATAGAGCCGGATAGCGGAATATACTATGGCAAGCAGGCATTAAAACTTGCCGGGGAGCATAATATAATGCGTGGCGTTGCGGTAGCTAACAAAGCAATAGCACGATGTTATGCAATAAAAGGCATGTACCCTGAAGCACTCGAGTACTTTAATACAGCACTGATAGAGGCCAGGAAGATAAAGAACAACACAATAACGGCAGCCGTACTGGTATCTTTGGGTAGCGTGTATACTGAGAAGTATGAATATGACAAGGCTTTGAAATACTACCTGGAAGCAAAAGAAATATATAACGAAACAGGAGAAAGCACTGCAATTGTATTACGCTCTATCGGCGTCTTGTACAGCAAGCAAAATAAAATGGAAGAGTCGATAGCCGCTTTCAGGGAAGGAATAGAACAGGAACTTAAAAAAGGGCAGCCTACCGTACTACTGGCACAGCTGTATGGCAGCACAGGATCCTCATATTCAAGCCTCGATAGATATAGTGAAGCATTTACTTATTTGTTCAGGTCGGCTGCTACACTTGAAGAGCTGGGCATAGAGCGTAGCATGGCATATGCATACAACAATATAGGCTCTACCTACTTATTTGCTGCTACAAAACCCGGTGTGGCATTGCCGGATAGCCTGAAGAATAAAACGATCGTATTGCAGAAAGCTTTAAAATACCTTGAAAGATCTGCAACCATTTCTGAGAAAATGGGCCTTACCAAACTGCAGGAAGCGTTATATAAAAACATATCCGACGTATATGAAGAACTGGGCGATTACAATAATTCACTTCGCTATTATAAACAAACGATCGCTATTGGAGACAGCCTGAGGGATTTTGATGAAGAAAAGAGGTTTGCGAAAGTTGAGGCTGAGTTCCTGATGAAGCAAAAAACAGACTCCCTGAATTATATCAATGAACTTAAAGATGGCCAGATTGAAAAACGTAAAACGGAACGAAATGCTATCATCGCTATTCTTGCCCTGGTAGGATTCTCCGCTATTATGTTCATCAACAGGCAAAATATACGTCGCAAAAAACTACAGGCTGAAAAAGAACTGGCAGACAATAAACTGGCAACAGCCCAAAACAGGCTTACCGGGTTTACACAAAGCCTCAGGGAAAAGAATCAATTGATAGAAGACTTTACGGCTGAAGTTGAAAGACTGCAGGCCTTGCCTTGCAGTAATGAGCTGCCCGATACAAAAGCTAACCTGGCAAAACTGCAAAACTCCATCATTCTTACAGAAGAGCAGTGGGATGATTTCAGGGATACTTTTGAACAGGTACATGCGGGATTCCTGATGCGGCTCAAAGAAAAAATACCCGGGCTGACACCGGGAGAAACCCGTTTTATGGTCTTATCAAAACTTGGTTTTAGCAATAAAGAAATGTCCCGGATGCAGGGCATAGGGCTCTCCGGCATGAGAAACTATAAGCATCGCATGCGTGTAAAACTGGATATCAGTACAGACAGCGAACTTGAAGCTATACTTGCAGACATTTAAATAATGCCCATTTACACTACATAAACATTTAATCCTCAATGCCTTGTTATTTTAGGACGTTTTTAGGACGCTTATATTTTGCGTCATGCACACCCCACGGTACATATTTGCACCATGTTTTCGAAGAGGATAAAAGACTCCCCGTTTTTGTGGGGATATATACTGGTCACATTGGTATGTCTTGTATTAATAGTACTGACATTCCTCTACTATGACCGGGAGATCATTCTTTTAGAAAGCATATAAAACAGGATACATATAGAGATTTTTCAATAGCAGCACTACATGCTAATAAGTAGAGCTGTGCAATAACAACTAACATACATATCTATGAAAAAACAACTCACGCTCAGGTTTCTATGGCTGCTGGTCATAATTTTTTGCATCCGGACAACTACTGTCGCCCAATGGGACTCACTCGGCACAACCGCTTTTTCTATTGGGCGGGCTGATTATACTTCTATTGCAATTGACGGTAATGACACAGCCTATATCGGTTACCAGGATCAGGGTAATAGTAATAAAGCTACTGTTATGAAATTCAACGGTACAAGCTGGGCTACCTTAGGTGGCGCCGCAGCTTCTGCCGGGGGATGTAATTTCACGAGTGTCGCCATAGATGGCAGTAATAACATTTATATAGCCTACCAGGATTCGGCCAACAGTAATAAAGGAACAGTAAGAAAATACAATGGCAGTAGTTGGTCTGCTGTGGGTAGTGCAGGTTTTACATCGGGTACGGCCAGCAATACATCCATGGCAATCGACGCCTCCAATAATATATATGTAGTATATACCGATGGTGCTAACAGCGGCAAGGCAACTGTTATGAAATACAACGGTAGCTGGTCGATACTGGGCAGTGCCGGTTTTTCAGCAGGTTCGGCAGACCTTACAGTTATAACTATCGGTAAAAACGACACACCATATGTAGCATATAAAGATGGAGCCAACAGTAATAAAGTTACTGTTATGAAATATAATGGCAGTAGCTGGACAACAGTTGGCAGTGCCGGCATTTCGGCCGGTAACTTTTTTTACCTTTCACTGGCTGCTGATACTGCAGGAGCACTATATGCAGGATACCGCGACGCAGGAAATGGTAACAGAACTACAGTTATGCAATACAGTGGGGGTAGCTGGTCTGCATTGGGTGGAGCAGGCTTCTCAACCGGTGCAAGTACATTTGTTGATGTCATCGTTCATAATACTACTCCATACGTTGCATACAGGCAAGTTGGCGGGCTGTTCGTAAAGACTTACAACGGTAGTAGCTGGGTTAATCTTGGCAATTCGGGCTTCTACAACAGTTCTGCACATAACTACAGTACATTAGCATTAGATAGCAAGGGCGATCTTTATCTCGGATTTGAAGATGCATCACAAAGCTACAAGGCAACAGTCTTTAAGTACGAATTCCCGAACATCTGGAATGGCAGCACATGGAGCAAAGGCACTCCCTCTTCAACAAGCGATGTACAGATAGGATCAAGTACAACACCAACAACTTTTACATGCAGAGACCTTACTATAAATAGTGGCTTTTCCCTCAATACCGGTACATCTGAAGTAGTGACGATATATGGTGACTTAACTAACAGCGGCGATGGTGTAACAGGTACCGGTACACTGGCTTTTGCTAAAACCGGTACTGCTACAATCAGTGGAGATACTGTTGAAGTAGCAGGTACTGTTACCGTGGCATCAGGCTGCACGCTGGCTACCGGCAACATACTCAGGCTTACTTCCGATGCGTCAAACACAGGTAGCATCGGCAACAGCGCGGGTACTATTTCCGGCAATGTCATGGCACAACGTTACAGCATAGGTAAACGTTGTTACAGGCTGTACGCACATCCTTTCAGTACTTCAATTGCACTGAGCCAGCTTACTGATGAAATAGACATTACAGGTACGGGTGGTGCTACAAATGGCTTCACGCCCAGCTATACCAATGCCCCGTCAGCTTACTGGTTCGACCCCACTGCTGCAGACACCTCATCTTCAAGTGTCAATAGCGGCTGGACGGCATTTACCTCTACCAATGGTACAGGCGCTAACAGCTGGGACCAATATGAACTGCTCCTGCTCTACCTGCGTGGTGCTAAAGGAGAGGGGCTCACCAATTCCACATACACGCCATCCGCATCTACATTCGAAGCTGTTGGTACTGTTAACCAGGGCACACAGGTCATATCACTCACAAAAGGCAGTAATACCAACTTCGCGGCTGTGGGCAACCCATTCCTGAGCGGTGTACAAATGCAGAACGTAACACCCGGTGCTAACGTAGGCGCCAACTACTACGCCTGGGACGCATCTATAGGTGCTGACGGTGCTTATGTTACCAACGCCTTTACTTTATCATATATACTGCCTGCGTACGCCGGTTTCTTCACTACTATCTCCGCCAATACAACCATCACATTCGACGAAGCAGATAAAGCTGCGGGTGGTGTTGCACTGCACAAAACAACCGCGCCAAACAACTGGGTAGAACTGCTGATAAGCGACAGCACTACAAAATGGGACAGGCTGCTCATCAACCTGGACGATAATGCAATGGATGTGGAAGACATACAAGACGCTAAAAAACTCTACAACCCGAACCTCGATTTCTATACATTATCAAAAGACGGTGCGAGACTGGCCATAGATGTACGTCCGTATGCGGATAGTAACTCAATACCATTAGGACTAACAGCGTACAACCGCTACAATACATATGTGATCAGAACAGGAATGTTCGATATACCTGCCGGAACAAAACTCGTCCTGCACGACAAATACCTGAACAAAACCCAAGAGCTGAAAGCCGGTGCTGAGTACTGGTTCGATGTAACTGCTGATTCTCTATCGCAGGGCAACAACCGTTTCGAGATCAACATGGTGGGCAAACCAACCAATGGTATCATTGAAGCAAATGCAAAACCCGCACGCATGAACCTGGTACCTAACCCGGCATACAACGAGGTAAAAGTATCCTTCGACAAACTGGATGGGCCTGCACAACTGAAACTGATGAGCATAACAGGCAAGGTTGTTTACGCTACGGCTACTATTGGCAATACCGGTAGCATGACCATACCGCTGCAAAATTTGCCTGCCGGTATATATATCGTAGAGCTACAGGGCAACAACGCACGCTTAACACAAAAACTCATTAAAGAATAAAACAACTAACCTCCTTGTTTTTAGCACCTCCTTTTATCGGAAGGATAAAGCACGGGTAAAAAATATTTTACAATGGAAACTATTAGTACAGGAACAAAGATCATTCTGATCATCATAGGTATATTATGTTTCAGCATCACTGCTGCATTAGCTCAGGGTCCGGGCTTCCCCACCCCTCCGGTTGACACTCCCTTCGACGGTGGTGTAACACTCGTGGCAGTGGCAGCAGTTGGCTATGGCGTGAAAAAAATAAGAGCTAAGAATAAAAACTAAGTTGCCGGAATATATGAGAAAGCCCCGCAATGCGGGGCTTTCTCATATAAAACAATACGATGCTTCAATTGCATATTCCTGATCGAATATTAACAATATCCTTTTTACAAACAGGCAAAAACATAGTTTTTATATATTAGCACTACAAACAACAAACCATATTAGTGCAATATTTATTCGTTTTACTTATTTTACTATTAAACACTATTTGCTATGCACAATATGACCGGTTATTAAACAAGCCATATGCACAGCGGCATATGGCGCTCAATAATACATTATACAGCTATAACTTCTGGAACCAGGACTCTGCCACAGCCTTCACTCAACTCGAAGCACTAAGCAAAGCAGCCATCGCAGCCTCTGATAAAGAATTAGTACTGGAAACAAAACTGGCACGGATACTGTACTGCGTTTATAATAACCTATACAACTATAAATACGGCATTGAGCAAATGACGGCACTGGCCGATGAAGCAGGCGATAATGATATATTTCTACTGCGCCTGCAAAATAAAATAAGCCTGCAATACTACTACAATGAAATGTTTGGTGAAGCGATAGAGCACCAGATGAAATATTATAATAAACTAAAAACCATATCGCACGACGATTTTCCTGAAAAGAAAAACTACATAGCGCATATAGGTGTACTGTACTACACATTTGAGGACTTTAAACTCGCCTCACGGTATTTACACGAAGCTTTCGCATTACCGCAAGATGATATAAACGTTGATATAGACATAGCCAACACATTAGGACTGGTAATGCGCAACACTGCACGCTATGACTCTGCCATATATTACTTCAACTATACCCTGGAAACAGCCGAAAAAAACAATATACAACTATGGCCGGCGGTAGCTAAAGGCAACCTGGGTATCATATATTTTTTGCAGAAAAAATATGACAAAGCCATCCCCCTGCTCAAGGAAGATATATACAGGAATATCGAGCTGAATATGGATGAGAACATTGTCAATTCCATCATCAAGCTGGCACAGATATATCATGACAAGAAAGCAACAGACAGCGCCACCCATTATGCACTCATGGCCAGGCGGCAAATAGGTAAAAGCTGGAATGCCCATGAGCACCTGGTTCCATTATACAGGTTACTCGGGGAGCTGGCTGCTGAAAGTGGCAACACTGCACTGGCATATAAATACGCCGACTCTGCCAATATCACCATGGATACACTGGCGGCCAAAAAAAGCGGGAAGTTTATGGCCAGGGTACAGCTTGCCGTGCAGGAAGAGAAACATAAAATGGATATGGCGGTAGTGGTCAGCGAAGCAAAAGCGATCATTCAAAAAAGAAATTACCTGGTTCTTACACTTTCGCTCACAACTATTATCGGTTTACTATTACTCAACAGGCAGCTCATAAGGCGGAAAAAATTAATGGCTGAAAAAGACCTGGCAGACAATAAACTGCAAAATGCACAGGATAGGCTGGCTGCCTTTACTAAAACACTGCATGAAAAAAATACACTGCTGGAAACTACTACAAACGAGATAAAAAGGCTGAACTCAGAATTGAATACAGATACCTCAGGCGACAATGAGGTACTCCTCCAGCTACAGAACTCTACAATCCTTACTGATGACGAATGGAATGATTTCAGGGAATTGTTCGAGCAGGTACACTCGGGTTTCATGTTCAGGCTCAGGAAAAAAGTTCCCGACCTCACCCCGGCAGAAACGAGGTTCATCGTACTCAGCAAACTACTGTTCAGCTACAAAGAAATGTCCGCTATACTGGGCGTCAGCACGGTTACGCTCCGCAGTTTAAAGTCCCGGCTCATAAAAAAACTGCCTATTGAAGGGGATACAGATTTTGAGAGCTTTGTCGAAACCATCTGATACATTGCACAAATTACACTTTGTAAATTTCTGAAGATCAATATTACAACGTTTTTACAACGCCTGTAAAACGATTTTACAACACCAATTACTGGCTTCTGTGGCTTAGGCTCATCACTTTGCATACATGAGTGAGAGCGAACGTAAACATACATATATATCATATGCTATTTTGATCATTACATGTATCATATTGATATTATTTGTATGGATGAACATTTAAAATTCAACAGAGCTAAAAATAATATTATGAAAAGATCAGTCGTATTACTTGTATTGCTTATGGTGGTCGGCGCAGTTGCTTTTGCACAGTCTGACCCAAAAAGCAAAAAGAAAAAAATAAACTGGCAGCCGAAAAATGTATCTGCGGCAACTTCAGGGCAGAAAGAGTCAGCCCCGCTGAAAATGTCTGCGCAAACACAGTTTCTGCTTATGGATATACAGGCTGCACAAGGTGATGCCGGCGAAATGAATAAGCTGGTCGAAAAATATATGCTTATTCAAAAGGGCAATACATTATATGCCAACAGCTTTATACTCTGCTCGCCTGAATTACAAACCTCTGTACTTGAGGCATTAGATGTAATACCTGCAACTAACCTGGGCAATATCCGTACCGGTATGATACCTGTACATAAACTACAGTCCGTTGCAGATCTGCCGGAGGTAATATTTGTACAGATAGGTCAACGAGTACACCTGAAAACCGACAGCGCACGCAAATCGAGTAACGTAGACAAAGTGCACGGTGGTGTAACACCATTATCAACATCATATCATGGCGAGGGTGTTGTTGTGGGTATAATAGACGATGGTTTTGACCTGACACACCCTAACTTCTACGATACTACCGGCACCGCCAATTACCGCATCAAAAGAGTATGGTTCCATACAGATAATTCAGGAACGCCACCAACAGGTTATAGCTATGGTACGGAGCTGACCACTATGAATGCTATGCTGAACACAGGTACGGACGATACCGCAGAAACACATGGCACGCACGTGGCCGGTATTGCTGCGGGAGCAGGCGGGTTTCCCAACAGCCCCTACAAAGGTGTGGCTACCAAAAGCGACCTGGTTTTTGTGGGCACCAACTTTTCAAATGTTTCAATTGCTGAAGGCATACAATACATACAGGATTACGCAGCATCTGTAAATAAACCATGTGTTATCAATATGAGTATCGGGGGACATACAGGCCCGCACGACGGTACTTCTGTCTTCGACAAATATTGCGATGCAAAGGTAAAGCCCGGCAACCTGATAGTAGGCGCCGCCGGAAATGAAGGAGACAAACGATTGTTCCTGGGACATAATTACAACAGCACGGATACACTGATACATACATTTCTTGTTTCAAACAAAAGCAACTTTGGGAATGACATAGTAGCCGGTGCTGATATATGGGGCAACAGGAATGAACAGTTCAGCATTATCATTTCACTGTACAACACAGATACTGACATTACCGAAGACAATACAATAAGGGTAGATGCCCATACGGCAAGCGCTTTCCATGATACGCTGACCGGAACGAACAGCCGGCCTGTTTACCTGGCCATACAGTCAGGTATCGACCCTTCAAACGGTAAACCACATATCATCTTTCAGGTAGACAACACTGCCCAACCGGACGGAGACAGGAATATCATGATAACAGTGATCGGCCATAACACAGCCACCAAAATGTGGGCTATACCCGACGGAGCATTGTTTGTTGACTGGAACTATGGCGTACCCGTGTACGATGGTAACGCTACACACACAGTTGGCGAAATAGGCGGAACGGCCAATAGTATTATTTCAGTAGGCGCATACACCACAAAAAAACAATGGACCGACCTGTATACAAATACTTTACAGAAAGCCCCCAGCTACGACAGCGTAGGAGCTATTGCTACCTTTTCCAGCAGGGGACCTACCGCAGACGGTCGCGTAAAACCGGACATAACAGCACCGGGCAATATCGTGGCTTCTTCTATGAATAGTTTCGATGTTTCTATCAGTAACCTTACAGATCGCCTGGTCGATTCAGTAAACGTAGGTGGTGATAATTACCACTTCGTCATGTTCGAAGGTACATCTATGGCCACGCCAATGGTTACCGGTATTCTCGCCCTCTGGCTGGAGCGTTACCCTGAACTGACTGTTGAACATGTAAAAGGCATATTTGAAGAAACCGCAATGACGGATACCTTTACGGGCAACATTCCCCTGATGGGCAGCAACACATGGGGCTGGGGCAAAATTGACGCCTTTGGCGGACTCACGGAAATGATAAAATACATACCCGGCAAACCAACCAACACAACACTGACACTTTGTGAAGGTCCCGGTAACACTCTGGCTGCGGATACAGGATTTGAAGCCTACCAATGGACCTCTGGCGATACCGCCAGGATAGTGAGTGCTAACAAAAGCGGTGGCTATGCCTACAGGGTGATGAATGAATACGAGTTCTACAGTCCATGGTCTGATACTACAGTGGTGCATCCGCTTCCTGCCGTTGCTATCACATCTGTTTTCAACAATACACTCACTGCATCTCCTGCGGCAAGCTACCAATGGTACAGGGACAACGTAGCCATTCCGGGTGCAACGCAGCATACGCATACTGCTATTAAAACAGGCAACTACCACGTTACCGTTACAGACAATAACGGCTGTTCCAACGCTTCGCAACCTATACACTTTGTACCAACAGGCGTTGCGGCTTTGGGTTCAGGCAATAATATCAGCCTTTATCCCAATCCCGCTACTGATAATATATACATTGACGGACTGCAGCAGCCGGTACAGTATAATGTAGCTGACCTGTACGGCAGTACGGTACAAAAAGGTAACATAAGCCCCTCAAACCCCGGCATCAATATAGCAACGCTTTCACCAGGTATTTATATCCTCAATGTGGCCGATAAAGCCGGCAATAACGTCTTAAAGTTTGTCAGGCAATAACAGGCAACATCTATAACCCTGTATGTATCATACAGCACCGGTACTTTCCAGTATCGGTGCTTATTTTTTTCATCCATATCTGTGCCGGCTCAAACTGGTAACTGGTTCTCTTTACCGACGGGTACCCTCACTGGTTTAAGTTTGCAACTTAAATCATCAATAAAAGCAAGACTATGTCTGGCAGAGCATAGGTGCAGCACATGCAACAAACATCCCGCTCAAAGACCCGCTATCCCGGCTTGCAACTGATGGCTATACTACTATTTAAATTAATTTGCTATTAACATTAATAAATTGTATGTTTGCTGTAATAAAGCTCTTTTTCAATTTTGAATTTTTACTTTTTAACCTCCCGCCAACGGGAACATTGAAAACAAGGCAATACCACAATTGTCGCATTGCCGCATTATCCTATTATCGCATTAAAACCAAAAGCCATGAACATTAAACAACACAAATTCGTTACCGAGTACCTCCGTTTCCAGGACAAGATCGTTGCCTACAACAACGCCTACCCCAACTCCAAACGCAATGGTCGCGCTACCGAGTCGTCAGCCAACAGGCTCATGCAGAAACCCGAAATAGCGCAGATCATCGCCGATGCGTTGGAAACCACCATGTACAATGCCCGCCAAGAGCTCAAAGACCAGATGAAAGAAGAACTGCTTACTGTTTACCAGAAACGCCTCCTCTGCCGCAGGGTAGTTTTGGGCGAAGTGCGCGAGGAGATAACTGTAAAAGGCAAAGACTGCAACCAGTGCACCTATTACAGGGAAATTTCCTACAACACAAAACTCCGCTACTCAAGAGAAGACTCCCTCCTCGCCGGCCACTACATCTACGGCAAAAAGCAACCACCCGTCCACATCGCCCCGCAACAACAAGATATTCCTCCATTGCCTGTCCCGCCCAATGCGGGGAAGGAGGTGCCGCGCGATAGCGGGGCGGAGGATGTCAACTCGAGCAATGCAACACAACAACAAGAAATTGAAAACCGCAACAAAACGCAACAAAATGAGGAAACTCCCACTCCTGCCAGTCCCGCCCATGCGGGGTTCCTGGGTGGGGACTCCCGCCATCGGCGGGACGGGGTGGTTGACTCGCGGACCACAACCACACCACAAGAAACAACCCATATTACGCAATCCACCCCCGGCTCCGCCACCCCCACCGGCGGGGGACAAAACAACATTCCGCAACAAACCGCAACAAATGAACAAGCTGAAATTCCTCCATTGCCTGTCCCGCCCAATGCGGGGAAGGAGGATGTCAACTCGCGCAATGCAACACAGCAACAAGAAATTGAAAAACGCAACAAAACGCAACAAAATGAGGAAACTCCCCTCCTGTTTTTAGGAGGGGATATTGGCGATGTGCCTACGGCACAAGAGCCAATCGGGGTGGTTGACTCGTGGACCATACCCACACCACAAGAAACAACCCATGTTACGCAATCCACCCCTGGTTCCGCCACCCCCGCCGGCGGGGGGACAAAACAACATTCCGCAACAAATTATCGCTATTGAGTAACCAAATACCCATATATGACCATAATCATAACATACACGTCCAAATTAGTTAACTTTGCAGCCCATTTTAGATTATGTCAGTATCTACACAGGTTATAGAAGAAGTAGTGATCAAGTTTGCCGGCGATAGCGGCGATGGTATGCAGTTGACGGGTACCCAGTTTACCAACAATACGGCACTGGCAGGCAGCGACCTGTCTACCTTCCCCGACTTTCCGGCAGAGATACGTGCCCCGCAGGGTACCCTGCCCGGTGTCAGTGGTTTCCAGCTGCGTTTTTCCAGCAACGAGATCTTCACCCCCGGCGATAGCTGTGACGTGCTGGTGGTGATGAACGCCGCCGCACTAAAGGTAAACCTCCCTGCACTGAAGAAGGGCGGCATCATCATTGCAAATACCGATGGCTTTGACGCTAAAAACCTGAGGCTGGCCAACTACCCAGATGGCGTAAACCCAGTTGAGGATGAGGGAGCACTGGACGGATACCAGTTGTATAAAATAGATATCGCCAAGCTCACCCGCGAGGCACTGAAAGACATAACCCTAGGCACCAAAGAGAAAGACCGTGCCAAGAACATGTTCGTGCTGGGCTTCCTGTACTGGCTCTACAACAGGAATATGGATAATACCATAACCTTTCTGAAAGAGAAATTTGGTAAAAAAGAAGATATACTGCAAAGTAACCTGCTGGCACTGCAGGCGGGCTACAACTACGGTGACACCATTGAGGCGTTCACCACCCGTTATAAAGTAGAAAAAGCTAAACTCCCTGCCGGTACATACCGCGGTATTACGGGTAATACGGCACTGGCTTATGGCATTATAGCAGCGGGGCAAAAGTCCGGGCTGTCCATATTCCTGGGCACTTACCCCATTACTCCTGCATCTGATATACTGCACGAGCTGGCAAGGCATAAGAACTTTGGTATACGTACCTTCCAGGCGGAGGATGAAATAGCTGGTGTTACAGCAGCTATCGGTGCTTCATATGGTGGTAGTCTTGGTGTTACCTCATCTTCAGGCCCCGGTATTGCACTGAAGGCCGAAGCTATGGGTCTGGCGGTGATGCTGGAAATACCACTGCTGGTAGTCAACATCCAGCGTGGCGGACCGTCTACAGGATTACCCACTAAAACGGAGCAGAGCGACCTGATGCAGGCATATTACGGACGTAATGGCGAGTGCCCTATGCCTATTGTATCTGCTTCAACTCCCGGCGATTGTTTTGATGCCGCTTACGAAGCTGTAAGAATAGCCGTGCAGCACATGACACCTGTTATACTGCTCAGCGATGGTTACATAGCCAATGGTGCAGAACCATGGAAGTTCCCCCAAAGCGCAGACCTGAAACCTATTGAGGTGAAATTCAAGAAAGCGCTTGACGAAGGAGAGGAGCAGTTCATGCCTTATAAAAGAGATGAAAAACTCGTTCGTGCATGGGCAATACCCGGCACACCGGGACTGGAACACCGTATCGGCGGGCTTGAAAAAGAAGATATTACAGGCAACGTGTCTTACGATGCGGAGAACCACCAGCACATGGTAAAGACCCGCGAAGAAAAAATAGAACGCATTGCTGATTACATACCGCTCCAAACACTGGACAGTGGCCCCGAAAAGGGTGATGTACTGGTACTGGGCTGGGGTTCAACCTACGGCGCTATAAAAAGCGCAACAAGGGAATTGCAGGCAAAAGGCAGGTCTGTTGCACATGCGCACCTGCGCCACATGCGTCCTTTCCCAAAAAATCTGGGCGAGATCATCAGCAACTACAAAACCGTATTGATACCGGAGATCAACAATGGCCAGCTCATCAAGATCATCCGCGATAAATACCTGGTAGATGCTAAAGGATATAACAAGATAAAAGGCGTACCCATTACCCGTGCAGAGCTGGTAGATGAAATAGAGCAGCTACTCGCTTAGTATTTTAGGTCCGGCGATGGCGTATACACGTACACCATTGTACACGTCCAGTAGTTCATGCTCGTATTCATGCTCAATGATATCGATGCTTTCAGCTTTGTAAGCGGTAACCTTATCTCCCGGCTGCAGGTGCCTTATCATTTTGAATGATATATGCTCGTTTATCTCCTCGTACCAGATAACATCGGGTTCAACTTCGCCGTACAGCACACCAGTCAGCTTTATGTCTTTCTTGCTGCCAAGGTCCTCCTTGATATAAAACGGCAGTGCGTTTGGTGTGTACTTAAGGTATCCTTCTGTTTCCCAAAAGCTGTTCAGTATATGTTCATAGCTTAATGTATACACAGTAGCAAAGGGTACGAGCAGTATACTGTATTTGAGAAGGTTGCCCATACGGTTTTGCCTCAGTATCAGCTGAGTTATGTCATGAATAGCTATCGCAGCAAGTATAGCCATCAGTGGATAAAGAGGTATGGAGTACCAGTCTATTTTGGTTTGTGCGGCAGATATTATTAGCAGGAATGACAATGCCGCTACCGTGATATATCTGCCTAAATACCTGGTATCTGTATCCGCTTTACGCAATGATGTTATCATCCCTGCAACTGATAACAGGACAAGTAACACCCCTGTTTTATATAACCAGTCAAAGTAAAAATACCATGGCCCTACATGCCCCTCAAGCACAGATGAGAAACGCCCGCCTAATTCATTCTGAGCTACCGCTGCAATATAACCCGGATTGTATTGCTCCCGCAACAGGTAGTAGCCGGGCACTAACAAAATGAATGTTACAGCGCCTGCATAAAAAGCCTTTGACTTTAGCATATTGCCAATTTGCCCGTTTGCTATTGCCATGATAAACATAGCAGGTAAAAACATCAATGAAGGCACACCTTTTGTAAGACAGCCGAGTGTAATTGCAACCGATGTGAGCAAGAGATATTTAGCTTTCCGCTCCTTCAGGTACAGGTAAAAGAATAAGAGGGAAATAGTGGTGAACATAGCGAGCAATGAATCATAATCGCCGGTGCGGGTACCATGTATACGCACATACCCTTGAGACACTATCAGTATAGCAGGGGCAAGTATACCTGTCAGGCGGTTTTTGAACTTAACCGCGAAGAACCAATATATGAACAGGCATGTTAGCGCAGCTGCCAAAGCCGATGGCAAACGTATTGCCAGCTCTCCTACTCCCAAAATATTGAAGCACAGCACCTGCAACCATATAAGTAAAGGAGGCTTTGTATTCCACATATCCGGCTCCCACAAAAATGTTGGTACCAGCCAGTTATGTGTCTTATACATTTCATAAGCGTTAACCGCCAGTCTTGATTCGTCCCACCGTTGCACAGGCAACTCTGACAAATGGGCAAACAAGGGTAATGCAATGATCAGGATAACAACAAGTGCGCCTGAAAGGATCTTTAGGTTCATTATTTTGACAGTAGGTCTGTAACAATTAACTCAACATACAGCTGTTATATTGTCACAGTATTTTCATATTTCAGATCGGTAATTATAACGGAGGAGGATTAGTGCTTGTCTGTACTTTCTTCTTCCAGCGAGGTCTGGTTAACTACATACAGCGGCCTGTCACGAACGTTGTTCATAATACGGCTGATGTACTCACCAATAACACCAAGTGATAATAGCTGCACCCCCCCGAGGAAAGTAATGGTAATGATAGTAGATGCCCACCCGGGTACGGTATTCTTGTCGTAGAAATAACCATACAAGCCGTAAAGTATCATCAGGAAAGATATGACACATACCACAAAACCCAGCTTGGTAGCCAGTTTCAGCGGTGCATCTGAAAAAGCTGTGATGCCGTTAAATGCCAGCCGCAGCATTTTTTTGAAAGGATAGTTGGTGGTGCCGTACTTACGCTCATCGCGCTCAAACATTACATAAGTACTCTTAAAGCCCAGCCATGCTATCTGGCCGCGAATGTACTTATCGTACTCCTTCATTTTTTGCAGGTACTCCAGCACATCCCTGCTTATCATACGGTAGTCCCCGACATCCAAAGGTATATCAAAACTCACCAGGCTGGCCATAAGCCTGTAGAACCACTTAGCAGTGCTACGCTTGAAAAGGCTTTCACCCTTACGCTTACTACGCTTTGCATAAATTACTTTGTATCCCTGCTCAAACTCGCGGTACATTTCTTCTATCAACTCCGGTGGATCCTGCAGGTCGGCATCGATGGTCACAATAGCCCTGCCACGACAAAAGTCCATACCGGCAAGAATAGCTATCTGGTGCCCGAAGTTGCGGGAAAAGCTGATGAAATGAATATGCGGGTCTGCCTCAGCATGTTCTTTGATCTTCAGGAGAGAGTTATCCCTGCTGCTGTCATTCACGAAAATGATCTCGTAATCGGGGGTAATACGGACAGCGGTATCAGTGAGCCTCTTTACCAGCTCATCTATAACCTGTTCCTCATTGAAAACGGGTACTACAATTGATAACTCTACTTTTTTATTCAACTCCATTTGCGAGGTTATGGTGCTTTACAGGTTGTAAAAACTGCAATTTAGTCGCAAAATTACAAGAAAATATGTAATACTTAGTCCGTGCTTTCAGCTTCGGTTTCGGTCTTTTCACGCCATCCATGTATGAGATAAACTTTCACGCCAAATAGCTCCTGTATCTGTTCACAGTCATACATATCCCTGATGACGGCAGCACTTTCTTCTTCGCGTACCAATGCTTTATCTCCTTTCCTGAAATCCTGGAAATCTCTGCGGGTGATTCCTTCGCAGGCATGCTCATACCATATAATATCCTGCTGGTACTCACCGTATACTATACCTGTATTATTTGTATCCCACTTACCGGCCATGCCATCCCTTACAAGCGCGATCATAGCATTTTCACGATAGTGTTTATTGATCATAGGCTTTAATGCCCTGTCTAATATATTGCCGTATGCAATAGCGTACAGTGCCAGTAATGTTATAGCTGTTACCCATGTCTTAGTTGCTTGCTTAATATGAGTTTGCTTCTGTACGAAATCTACCATTGAGCTGATCGCAATAGCGGCAAGTATAGCCATGAGAGGGTAAACCGGGATCGTATACCAATCCAGTTTAGTTTCGGCAAAAGACAAAATAACGAGGAATGATATAACCGACACTGCCAAAAAGGCTGTAAGGTCACGCATGTTCTTGTCCTTTGAGTAAAAAGCCATATTCATACCTAATCCCGCCAGTACCAGGCATGTAGCATCCATGTAGTATATCGTCGTGAAGTAGAACTCCCATGACTCCCTGTGATCTTCAATTGTGGTGAAAAACCTTCCGCCCAACTCGTTTTCAAATACAGCCTTTATATAGCCGGGATTATAATGCTCGCGTAGCAGGTAGTAACCGGGAACAAGAGCAATGAATGTTACCAAACCAGCGTAAAACTGCCATGAGGTGAATATCTGCTTCAGCCTTTTATGATATATGGCCATAGCAAACATACCCGGCATAAACATCAATGCCGGCACACCTTTGGTAAGACAGGCCAGGCTTATCGTAAAAGCTGTCAACAATATGTATTTCGGTTTACCTTCTTTCAGGTACAGGTAAAAAGATGCCAGGAAGAACGTAGTGAACATGGTCAGTAAAGCATCATAATCGCCGGTACGGATACCATGCAGGCGGGTATAGCCCTCAGCTACTATCAGTATCGCCGGGGCAGCTATGGCCAGCAACCTGTTCTTAAACTGCTTTAACAGGAACCAGTACATAAACAAGCACGTAGCAACTGCTGCCAGCGCTGATGGAATACGTATGGCCAGTTCATTTACACCAAATGCTTTCAGGGACAATACCTGCAGCCATATGAGTAAAGGAGGTTTTGTGTTCCACATATCAGGTTCCCACAAAAAAGTGGTCACCAGCCAGTTGTGAGTGGTATACATCTCCAGTGCATTAACAGCCAACCTCGACTCATCCCATATTTGTATGGCCAACTCATCAAGATGGCCAAAAACAGGAACTATCAGAATCAGGACAACCAGTAAAGCACCCAAAAGGTTTTTAAGGTTCATATTATAGTCTGTCGTAAGTTTTGAATATCAGGCTTTAAAACTATTCTATTATTTTAAAATAGTGAAAACTTTTGCATGCGGCAATCTGATAAATAAGTTAGTGTTGTGACGAAGTAACTGGTTTCATCTCCTTTTCTACTAAGGCATTTATCTTATATATTTTTGTATTGTAGTATTTATACGCTAAGGTACATTTGTATAAACGCTTAATGAGGGGTATCGTTTCGTTTATCCTCACAATAACAAAATCTCCCGGTTCCAATTCATTGATATTCTTGGTAGAAACCCAGTCATTTACATGACTGTACCAGATCGTTTCCTGCTGGGAGTCTTGCAGGTATTCCCGGTTGATAAAGCAAACATTTTCCATGCCGTGTTCATGTGCTATGTCCTTTCTTATGAATTCAATAGCAGCATTCATATTGTCATATCTATCCAGGGGAGGGTACAATACGTTGTGCAAAATGTTACTATACGCCAAACTATAAGCGCCCCCAAAAGTAAATATAAGGACCCATATAGCTTTTTGCCGTCTTACATATTGCTGATCTTGAAAAAAATCAACAATAGCATGTACCGCCATTGCAGCAAGTATTGATAATAATGGTAATACAGGTATCGTATACCAGTCTAATTTTGTTTGTGCGAATGACAGGATGAGTAGAAAAGTCAATGAGGATACTGACAAATAAACCGCCAGGTCGCGTATATCTTTATTCTTTGAAAACACTGCCATATTCACACCGAGAAAAGCCAGCAACAACCACATGCCATCTCCATTATACATATGCCAGAAATAGTATGGCCATGGTTGCCGATGGTTCTCAATTACGTCCAGGAAACGGCCGCCAAGTTCATTTTCAGTCACAGCGGCAAAGTAACCGGGGTTGTATTGCTCCCTGAGTATATAGTAACCCGGGATGACGATTATGAATAGGAGTAACCCGATATAAAACTCCCATGAGGTGAGTATATGCTTCAGCTTATTGTGAAGAATAGCCATTGCCAGCATTGCCGGACCGAACATAAGAGCCGGAACACCCTTGGTAAGACAAGCCAATGACAGCGCTGACATTGCATATATCAGATACCTGGGCTTGTTGTCTTTCAGGTACAAATAAAAGTATGCCAGCATGAATGTAGTAAACATAGCCAGCAGTGCGTCATAATCGCCCGTACGAATGCCATGCAGGCGGGTATATCCCTGCGATACAATGAGTATAGCAGGAGCTGCTATTGCCAGGAGCCTGTTCTCAAACCTTTTGAGCAGGAATGTGTATAAGAACAAACAGGTAATTACAGCCGCCAAAGCAGAAGGGATACGAATGGCCAGCTCATTGATACCAAATATATTAAGTGAGGCTACCTGCAACCATATGAGCAGAGGTGGTTTAGTGTTCCACATGTCCGGCTCCCACCTGAAAGTAGGCACAAGCCAGTTATGGGTCTTGTTCATTTCAAAAGCATTCACCGCAAGCCTCGATTCATCCCACCTTTGTATGGCCAGATCTGAAAGATGACCAAAAACAGGCACTAATATTATCAGGACCACTGCCACTGCCCCAAGAAGGTTGTTTCGGTTTATATTTTTAAACACTTAGTAAACTATTTTGGCTATCCGGCGTTAAAACTATTCTATATTTTTAATATTGCTAGCTATATGACAGAAGTATTGATTTTCTGGTTCAGGCGTGATTTAAGGCTTGATGATAATGCGGGGTTATATCACGCACTGAAAAGAGGCTTACCCGTAGTTCCGGTTTTTATTTTTGACAGTAATATACTTGACGGACTGGAAGATAAAGCTGACAAGCGTGTGAGTTTTATACACCAACAACTGGAAAAGATTCAACGACAACTGACTGGTTACGGCAGCACGCTTCATGTATTACACGGGGAACCCTCAGATTGCTATAAAAGACTAATGAAATCATATAACATAAAAGCCGTGTACACCAACCATGATTATGAACCATATGCAACAGAACGAGATGAGTCTATTAGCAACATATTGGCAGGCAACAATACCGGGTTTCATACTTATAAAGACCAGGTGATCTTTGAAAAGGACGAAGTATTAAAAGACAACGGTGAGCCTTATACTGTTTACACTCCCTATAGTAAAAAGTGGAAAGCTAAACTGAACCGTTTTTATCAAAAGCCTTATCCAACTGAAAAGTATTTTGACAATTTTTATCGGCAGAATGCTATCCCGCTGCCTTCATTAGCAGAATTAGGTTTCAGCAGGAATGAACCGGATGTTTCGGCACCTGAACTAAATGAGTCCATAGCAAGCGACTATCACCTCACACGTGACATTCCATCCGTACATGGCACTACAAGGCTGAGCGTCCATCTACGTTTCGGTACCATCAGTATTAGAAAGCTTGTTTCGCAAGCAATCAGCCTGAACGAAAAACTGCTTAACGAGCTTATTTGGCGGGATTTTTACCAGATGATACTCTGGCACTTCCCTTATGTGGTCAATGGTTCTTTCAAAAAAGAATATGATCAGATAGAATGGAGGAATGATGAAACAGAATTCAAAAAATGGTGTGCGGGAGCAACAGGGTATCCTATTGTAGACGCAGGTATGCGTGAACTGAATACGACAGGCTATATGCACAACAGGGTACGTATGGTAGTATCCAGTTTCCTGACCAAACATTTGTTGATAGACTGGCGATGGGGAGAAGCATATTTTGCTGAAAAGCTGCTTGACTTTGACCTGGCATCGAACAACGGAGGCTGGCAATGGGCAGCAGGAAGCGGATGTGATGCTGCACCTTATTTCAGGATCTTCAATCCCTACCTGCAGACAAAAAAGTTTGACCCGGAATTAAAGTACATACGTAAATGGGTACCTGAGTTTGAAGACTTCAGCTATCCCAAACCTATTGTTGAGCATGAATTTGCCCGCAAAAGATGTTTAGAAGTATATAAAGCGGCGTTGAAAGATAGAATGAAAGACGCATCTTAGTACATCATCTTCATACAGAACACACTTCCGCCCGATTTCATAAACTCTGAAGTGTCTGTTTCTATGACGTTATATCCTTCCTGCTTCAAAGCATCCACAGTAACAGTACTACCTTTTTGAAGTATGGCTGTTTTCACGCCGTTGGCTTCAAAAGCGTGTGCATTCAATGAAAAATAGTCTTCCGCTTCCTGTTCAGGTATATAATATATTTTCTCAAACAGCTTACTGATCATCTCGAGACCTGTATCTGTAAATGCTTCTTTGCATAACATTACACTGTTTACTGAAAGAGGCACAAAACATGTATCCAGGTGGTAGAACTTCGGGTTTATAAGTTCCAATGCAACTACCGGTGTTTGTAACATTTGCGACAACTCTTCATACGCCTCGGCTGTTGTCCTGTGTCCATAACCTCCGTACAGTAATCGTTTGCCTGTATGCGGTATCACATCACCCATACCTTCAAACATTTCTACGTTGTTGAAATGCAGCGGGGTAAAGCCTTTTGCGGAAAAGAATTCTTCGAAATACGGCACTTCCCTGCGGCGCGACTCGTGGCGCATTTTACTCATTACCACTACTTCCTTACCATCGGCCATCGTCCACGGGAAAGTTTGATTGGCACAGAAAACCATATCCTCGCATCCTTCAGCACCGGGTATTACAGACACTTCTTTTAATACACCATCAGCTTCCAGTTTATCATAAGCAGCCTTTAAGCTGTTCCACTGGCGGAGCATCGTCTCCCTGTCCGTACCGCCTATGTTACCTTGCATGTGTACGTTCTTCACATCCACTATATCAAAATGGTCAGGACTGCACATAAGCACCCTTGATGGCTCCTGCCTGTCCTCAATATCAGCAATAGAGAACGGAACTGAATCTTTGTAAACTTGTATCATTGTACGATTATAGAAGTAGTATCTGAAGTGTAAATTTTATTGTTTGCCTTTAATACAAACCAGCAGTCGAGACGATTGACCTTTTCACCATTAACAGCAACAACCGGAGATATTGGAGCTCTCGCTCTTCCTTTCCACTTCCAGCTATAGCCTTTGGGCGACGAGTCAGTAAAAAAGATATCATCAGTCATAACCATGAAAACGATATTGTCATTATTATTCCGTCTTGGCTTGATCCTTTTAGGGCATAAGGGTTTGCCTTTCCTTATCAACTCCATAGGAATATCGCGCACGTCATTGCGTGTGTAGAAATATAGCTTAACGTCTTTAGGCCTTTTGCTGAAAGTACCGGACGTGACAGCACAGGTTATTTTGCCATTTTCTGCAGGCTGAGACAGGTTAATGTCTGGACCGGAATATGTGATCTTCAGCCTGCCGGTGTCTTGTCCGAAAGAAGTGCTAAATGTAAATACTGAGCCCGAAAGGCATAACAAGAAAGCAAAGGACCGGAATAAAGGGCTGATTTTCACATGACAAAACTAAGCAGGAAAACGTGAAATATTTGCAAAATCCCAATAAAAGATTTGCCCTGAAACGCAACGGATTATTAAAAGAAGTAATTTACATATTCACGTACAGAAACTATATGCGTAAAACCACTTTATTCTTATTGGCGTTGATCGCCTATGCACCTTTTGCCTCCGCACAGCGATGGCACATCAAACCTACTCCTGAAGAGATAGCGTACCGCCAGCAACACCCGAAACCAGTTCTGCCTTCTGCCCGGAAACCTACAGCAGCTACTTATATTATGCCAACCGATGCCCGCTTCCCGGGAGAGTTTGAAGAATCCCAGGCGGTTGCCATTGGCTGGAGTTATGATTTTGGTGGTATTGACCTTACAACAGAGTATGCGGATCTGTGGGGGAAAATGGCAGATGCTATCCAGAAGGAATGTGCTGTATGGATAAGGGTGGAAACCGCAGCCGACAGTACCAAAATAAAGAACTTTATGGCCTCGAAGGGTACGCCACTTAGCAACTATCGTTTCTTTGTAACAACGGGAGATGATTTCTGGATGCGTGATTTTGGCCCGCTAAGTTTTTATTATGGCAGCAATGACGATATCGGGTTCCTTAATATGAATTACTACCCGGGGCGCGACCTGGATAATCTATTCCCGGGATACCTGGCCAATGAACTGGGCTACCTGGAAGTAAAAACCAACCTGTATGCTGAAGGTGGCAACTATATCACTGACGGTTTTCATCGTTCTTTTCATAGTGATGTGATAGAATCTGTAAATAGTGCAGGTCCTCCATACACTCCGGCGCACGCTGCATGGACAGTGCAACAGGTAAAAGACACCATAAGCTATGTGTGGGCGAGTACTGATGTGACAAGCACTGTGAGCCTTACATGCGATGGAGGAACAGGCCATAACGATATGTTCATGAAACTGATGGACGAAAACACCTTCGCAGTTATGGAATATCCTGCAGTGGTTACGGCTATAGACAGAAGTGTTATCAGCAATGTGATCAATACACTGGTCAGTAAAAAATCAGTTTACGATAAACCATACCGGGTATTCAAAGTACCAATGCCTACACGCAATGACGGTAATTATTCAACCACCTGCAACCAACTGAATAATGACGCACGCACTTTTGTGAACGGGCTTACAGTTAACGGCACCTATATCATGCCTACCTACTCTAACAGCTCAAATGGCAATAAAGCAGGCGACCAAAATGCTATTGATGTCTTTTCGAAAATAGCGCCCGGGTATAAAATAGTACCACTGGATGCAAGAATACTTACCATATACGGTGGAGCGATACATTGTGTTAATATGCAAATACCTGCTGAAAACCCGATAACGATCTGGCATCCTCCTGTACTCGACTTGCAACCACAGGTAAATACATTTCACATAGTGGCAAAGGCCACTAATAAAAGCGGAATAGCTACAACCCAATGTATATGGCGTGTGAAAGGAACGCAAAACTGGAACACTATTACATTGACGGATAGCGCAGGATATGCAATTGGAGACATCACTGATACATTCAGCAAAATGAGCAATACCGCAATAGTTGAGTATTATATCAGTGCGAAAAGCAACAACGGCAAAACCATCACTAAGCCTATTACCGCATCGAACGGCGGATACCATACGTTCTATTTTACACCTTCTTCAAATGTAGAAGAGTTTGACCGTGACAGGAACTTCGCAATGAATCCATTGCCTAACCCTACAAGTGGCAGTTTTTTCATCCCGGTAAGTTTCGACAGGGAGATGGAGGTGACTGCATATATTACCGATGTATTAGGTAAACGTATCAATGTGATAGATTTCGGGAAGAAAAGGAATGGCATGAGCAAACTTGAATTTGACCTGGGGAATCAAGCACCGGGTATGTACTTTGTACAGATAACTGCAAATGGCAGATTGCTGGACACAAAAAGAGTAATGAAACAATAATTACTGACAACAGGATAAAGAAAAGCGGGCTGCATGATGCAGCCCGCTTTTATACATAATCTTCTACGAAGTACATTTTCATATAGCCCTTGTTCTTGGCTGCAATTTCGCCCCTGTAGGTGCAGGTGAACTTTTCTTTTACAAGTTCGTAGGTATCCTCTGAGATATTGATCTTACCCGGCTCTCCCGACTGTTCCATACGGGCCGCAATATTCACGGTATCGCTCCATATGTCATAGGCAAACTTTTTCATCCCTACTATACCAGCCACTACGCTACCGGAGTTAATACCAACCCTGATATTGAATGTACGTTCGCCCAGTTTTTCTTTTCTCTCTTTTACAAAAGCACATATCTCCATCGCAGCAGCAATTATATCAGACGCATGGTTTTCATTGGGTAACGGCAGACCGGATACAGCCAGGTATGCATCACCCACGGTTTTTATTTTCTCTATGTCGTACTTATCAATGATCTCGTCGAATGCTTTGAAGCAGGTATCCAGCTCTGCCACCAGTTCCTGCGGCGATAGCTTTTCGCCTACAAGTGTAAAGTCAACAAAATCTGTGAACATAACCGTTACATGATCAAATAGGTGTGCATCAACTTTACCTTTTTCTTTCAACTCGTCCGCTACTTCTTCAGGGAGAATGTTCAGCAGCAGTTTTTCTGACACCTGCTTTTCTTTACTGATTGAGTCCCTGGCCTGGCTGATGACCACATTTGCTTTTTTCTGGTGCTTAAGGCTCCTGAATATAAAAAACGTGAGTAACAGCAAAAGAACAAGAGCCCCGAAACCGCTGTAAGTAAGAATGCGTTGCCTTTGTAATTGCAGTCCCGCAATTTTCTTCTCCTCAGCTGTTTTCATACTGTCTGCAAACTGTTGCCTGTCAAAGTAGCCCTGCATGTCTATGCGTGTCAACTCCTGTATGGTCTTTCTGCTATGCATGCTATCACGTAAGGCAATATGGTTCTGATAAGTATGCAGCGCATCATTCACCCTGCCCATCTTTTCGTAGGTGTTACTTAGCGTAAGTAATGCGGCACTCTCTTCTTCCATAGCACCGGTACTTTTACTTAATGCAACTGCTTTTTTCAGGTAGTCAACGGCTATATCATATTTTTTACGTGTATTGTAGATCTTGCCCATGGTTGTGTAACTCCGTGGCAGCTGTGCGGGCATCTTTGGATTTTTATCCCTGCCTTCTGCAATCTCCAGTGACATTTGTGTGTAGTAAAAAGCCGAATCTAAATTGACCAATCCAAGATATGCTTCACCAAGTTTATAGTATGTCTGTGAGAGATATTCATACTTACCTCTTTCATTAGGATTATTCAACAATTCTTTTTCGGCAGTTTTGTAGCCTGCGATCGCCTTCCTGAACATTTTCTTATTCAGCAGACAATCCCCTATGCCCAGGTCTGCCAGGATAATGAATGCTGATGACCTCAATTGCTCATTCAATGTTTGTATTTCCCTGTAGTTTTCCTCTGCTCGCTCATAATCCGGTATTGAGAAGTATATACTGGCTATTTGATATTTGATCGCCAGCAACGTCAAGGTATCATCTACAGTAGGCGTGTCTGCTTCTACAATATCCTGGTACAACAGGTTATAAGCACGTTGGTAGTTATCCAGCGCATTGGCATATTCGCCCATTCTCTGGTAGGTAACTCCTGTATTGCCCAGTGTCTGTATTACATTATCTTTCTCAAGGTCCAGCTCCAGCGCGTTTTTATAGCAGTTGAGCGCTTTACCGTAATCTGCCAGGTGTGTATAGCAGTCGGCCATAGTATTATATAGCTTGAACTGTATATCGGTATAATTATGCTCCTTTGCCACCCTCAGACCTTTCTCATACCACTCCAGCGCAACAGGATATTTTTTGGCACACAATTCATGGTAATGACCAATTCTGTGTAGAGCGTTTACACGACCTTTTGTGTATGATGAGCGTTCAGCAAGATCAAGTGCCTGTTGCGCATAATCCAATCGTTCGGAACATTTTGCCTTTATACTTAACTGAATGAGGACATCAACCTTGCCTTTATCCGACCTTACTTCTGCAAGTTGCTTTTTCAACAAATCAACAGATGTATCTGATTCTTTCGCGACACCGGCAATAGAAGCAAATAGCATTAAAAACAACAGTAAACAACAAGGATATAAGTTGTCTCTCATCTTACAGCAAAATACACAGATTGTATAAAATTAAAAATAATTTGTACTTTGTTCAAATTAGTGTGGCACTTGTATTTATCATTCAATGAATTACACACTTGAAAAAGTAATATAAGGGTTAATAAATAAACAAACGAAAGTATATGAAAAAGACTATCTATGCGGGTCTGTTCATGGCAGGCTTGTCTCTGTTATGCTCTATTACAACCTATGCTGAAGGCGTTGGTTCCGCCGACGTAAAATTTGGCAAACCTCAAAACGGACAGGCTGAATGTGAAGGTAAAGGCATTTGCATGCTGACCTCTATGGGTGCAACTCAACAACAGGTACCGGTAAAGTTCACACTTATTGAAGATCACTTGGGTGGTTTTTACACACTTACCATGCAGTTCAACATATCTGAAATGAGCAGTGCTGACCATGATTACCTGTACCAGCATTTTTTATACCCTGACGGTATGCCAAGGCCAAAGTTTGTATTTGAAAGTGATTATACATTCACCAACCGTGACCTGTGCCGCGCTCTAGGTATTGACGTGGGGGCATTGACCATAACGCCAACTTCTACAAGCGGTGAAAATAACATTCAAAAACTCAATGATGCAGATATAAGGCTGACCTATTTTATACCACTACCCGGTAAGAAGTAGCACGTCGTTTTATAACATTTCAAAAGCCGTAGCCGAATTGTTTCACAAGCTGAATATCAAATCCCGAACCGGGCTGACGATGTATGCACTCTAAACAGGTATTTCAACATTAGAATCACAGATCATGGCCTGAGCCAATGTTCCATTTCAGGGAATGAGATTTCGTCTCCTTTGCTTTTTCCCGTGGTCATACCAAAGCGCTCAAGTGTGTCTACACCAAAGTAATTTCCACTGTGAAATTTATTCATAATAACTTCAGAGCCACCCCTGTACCCATCTTCGTGAAACACTACTTCAGGTTCTATATCCAGGTATTCGGCAGCAGCCCAGCTCCATGCTATTGCGGCCATTTCTGCTTGTGCGTTTCCTAAGTCTCCTGTTACATCAGGGCTGTTTACCACTGCACGTTCACTTTCTTCCAACACAGCTATATGGCCGGCTTCATGCAGCAAGTCTCCCGGAGTTGATAGCATAACAGCATCATACACTATTTGCCCTTCTACTATATCTATGCCCGGCACAAAAGTATGCTGATCTACAATTCCCTCTTCGCAGGGTATCCCAATATCATTAATAAACCCGGTAATTTTTCTTAGCAACTGCTCTTCTCCCATCCGGTCACAAAGGTACTTATTTAATTTTGGCGCAGCCAATGCATCATAGCAGGGTACACTATACCTATTTCCGTTCCATCTTCTTTCATTGTATTTGTCATACCCATCCACTGTAATAAACTGGCACCAATGAAACGTCCGTTACTGAAGTTATCTATTAAGACTTCTGAATCTCCTTTATAACCTTCTTTATGAAAAACAATTTCAGGAGCAATTCCCAAATATTTAAGTGCGGCCCAACTCCATGCAATGGCTGCCATTTCTACACCACCGGGTTCCATGTCACCAGACACTTCAGGACTTGTAACACCTATCCTGTCACTTTTTGTAAGCACTGCAACATGGCCTGCTTCATGCAACAGGTCGCCGGGACTTAATAACTTTTGTGCATCATACACTATGCCACCGTTTATTATATCCACACCCTGCAAGAAACTATCTTCCCTTACAGATCCTTCTTTACAAGGTATGCCTATCTCATTGATAAATGTTGTGATGCTGTTGAGCAGTGATATGTTTTCAGTATTCATACTATGATTGTTTATCTGCCAGTTTTTCTTCTATTTCTTTTGCCAGCTGCAGAGACGTTTCTGTTCCCATGCTTTTCAGTTGTGTTATCAATGCAAGTTGATCATCCATTGAGAAAGCCTCCGGAACAGGTATTCTTTTTATATCAGCTTTGTTGCAGGCAGCAAATGTTTCATGCACCCAATCATTCACTACACCGTCTATCACAAGGTGTACTCTGCCTGTCTCCCCTTTATTACTAAGCCTGTGTTTCAGGTTAAAGTTCATATACCAGCATTCTCCCTGTTTAGGGAATAACGCTTCGTCTTGCACATAAAACTCAACATTTTCATTCGTAATTAACGGTATATGCAATCGAACTTCTCCTTCTTCATAGCATAGTCCCGGGTCTGTGTGTTCTTTTATTACAGAGCCTGGTCCGAGATTAAGTAAGCGTATTGATTTCTTTTCAAAATCCAGTGAGTCAATTGCAGCTTTTATTTCAGGACAGCCGGTAAGGAATTCAGTGTCCATATATATTGCCTCATTCGATTCTACTGCCAAGATATTTGTAGTGCTTCCATTTATGGAACGAAGTGGGATTGCCTTCCAGTCTCCCGTATAATCATATGTATTATAATGAGACAACCATGTGGTAGAAAGTGCCTGTGCTTCTTTAAGCATAGCACCTGCATTAAAGCTAAAAGGTAGTTTTATGTACTTGATGATCGTTTCCATGCAATTACTGTTTACTAAAGTTCTGCCCACATGCGCATCAGATTACTGTACACTTGTAGTATTGAAATATTTTCAGGGCTTTGCTGATCTTTGACAGCTAATGATTCCTGTATCGTTTTGATCCCGTAAAGCAATTCCCGCTTTTCTGTATCTTTTACTAATGACTGTAACCATGTTACGCATGCAACCCTTTCTCCTTCAATTACAGGTCTTACCCGGTGTAGTTTTGTAGTTGGATATATGATAGCATCTCCCTTGTTCAGTTTGTACAAAACATTGCCGCCGGGCATTTCTATTTCCAACTCTCCCCCTGTATATGTTCCAGGGTCAGACAGGAAAACTGTTATGCTCAGATCTACACGAATAGTATAGTCTATTGTCATAACAGGGCTGTCTGTATGCCATCCATAATGCATACCATTGTTGTATTTACTGATGATTGGCGGCAAAATATTTTTGGGCAGAGCAGCGGCCTGTATCAGCAGGTTAGTTGCAATAGCTCTGAATACGATCTGCTGCAACTCTCTCCTGGAGTGGTTTTCTTCTTTACCTGCCTGTAAATTATTTTTGACATCTTTTGCCGCACCTGTTGCCGTGTTTTTCCCTTCTACAAAGGGTATATCGTCCAAAAGAACATCTATTCGTTCAAGCTCCTCCGGCTTTATCAACCCGTTTATATGCAATATGGAAGATTGTGTGTGTATCACAGTAGTAGTATTTAAGTATGATATAATAAGCTATTGAGTACTATCCTCCCCAGCCTTCCCTGTCCAGGCTGCGGTATTGTATGGCTTCTGCCAGGTGTTCCGGTTTTATTGTTTCGCTACCCTCCAGGTCGGCAATGGTACGCGACACTTTAAGTATACGATCGTATGCCCTTGCTGACAAGTTGAGTTTATCCATTGCCGCTTTAAGCAGTGTTTGCCCAACCTGGTCAATGGTACATATTTCTTTCAGCAGCTTACTGCTCATCTGCGCATTGCTGTGCACGCCCTCATTATCCTCAAAACGTTTCACCTGTACCTCCCTTGCCTGCACCACTCGTTCACGCACCTGTTGGCTGTTCTCAGATGTTTTTTGTGAGGACAATTCATTAAAAGATACGGGTGTTACTTCCACATGCAGATCTATACGGTCCAGCAAAGGACCGGAAACTTTATTCAGGTAGCGCTGCACCATTTGTGCAGAGCAGGTACATTCTTTCTCAGGATGATTAAAATAACCACAAGGGCATAGTTGCGTTGGGATTTTGGCAAAACAAGGTTTCAATTGAAAATCAGTTGGTTATCTGTAAATCTAATCATTTAGGTGATCATATTAAAGTAAAGCGAAAGTATTTGGGGTTATATCAAAAAGATGTTGCCGAGATAATTGGAGTATCTGAGGATTCTATTACCTATTGGGAGAATAAACGTAGTAAACCTCAAAAAAGATATTATTCGAAAATAATACAGTTTTTGGGATATAGTCCGTTTGATGACAGCATGCTTGGAGGCGAAACTAAAAAATAACGGATTAAATATGGTTTAAGTCATAAAAAGTTAGTGAAAATCCTAAGCGTTGAATTTCAACAATTAGTTTATAAGAAATAGACATATCTAAATCAAACAAGTATAAATTAAAAAAAGCTAAGGGAATTCAGCGAATGAATTCCCTTTTTATACTTTTCCTTAAAACATAAATGGAATAGACAGTATTGTATAACCGTCTATTCTATTTTATGATACTGCGCGAGCAACCAATACCACAGCAATAAATACAACTACTCCTATGGCAATGGCATTAATAACTTTAGCGGTTTCACCATACACAGTTGTACAAATATTACCAGGCGTGCAAATGGTTGCCTTGTTTGAATTTAATGTACTCATGTTATTGAGTTTTGGGTTAGTAAATACTTCTACTCTCACCCGAGAAGGACAGGTTTATGATATTCAATACTCTAAGTTGCATCTTCAATAGGAGCTCCTGGTGCATCTCGTTTTACAGCAGAAATACCATTTTCGCGTGCTGAACTGGATGTATAATTTTCGCTCCTTCCAATGATTTCTCCATTTGCTGCCTTCAAATTAAAAGTATAATTGAGAAAGCCATCTTTGCGCTCATATCGACTATCGTATGGTGCATTTTCTTTTACAGAGGCAATCCCATTCAAGCATGATTGCTTTGTAGTATAGCCCTCTCCACTTAAAATAATTTCACCATTGCGAGCTCGCAATCGATAATAATACTGATAATTTGCACTACTTCTATAAATAGTAAATTTTGGATTTTCCATGAGCATTTAGTTTTTGGGGGGATATGGATCATTACCGTAGCTATTTCTTGCTCGTATTTGACCATTTCTTCCGTGAACAAATAATTCTGATTGCTGGTTTATAGCAATCTCCCGAGCTATTGTTATAGCTTCTTGCTGTGTTGGAACGATAATTGTAGCTTTTCCGTTCCCTGCACCCTTGACAGCCCACTCGCCATCATACGGCACAACATGTTGATTTTTTCCCATTTTTTTAATTTTTAGGAATAAACTATAGTTGTCTCTATCTTTTCACGGAGTTGAGACTTTAATTGCCGACATGTTTTTGGGAGAAGAGAAGTGAATTTTTATCAGCGCGGTGGTAGGTGTTGTAAATGTAATATAAACACCTACCTTTGCACTAAGTTTGAAACTCTGGAACGAGAAACATGTAAAACTCTTTCCAAATGGCCTCACAGTTGATTCAGAACTGTTGAGGCTTTCTCTTTGTATCTTTTATTAATCAATACCTTTCATTGTTTTATATTCTTTTATTGTATTGCATGGTAACTTACTACTCTTACTTTTTACTTTTCCAATAAAAACGTCACATTCAGGCTCTGTCATTATTCCCTTTTGTTCCGCCTCTAATAGTAGATCCATTGTTGTATAAAATACTATATCGTTGTCTCTGCAATATTTCTCAATTTGAGTAATGTTACTACTTGCTACATACTCTTTACAGTGTTTAGCTACAGACAAGCAAGCAGCCTCACCGTCATCCATGATTTTCTTTAAAGAAAAATATTCCTTTGCGATAACGTTATCGCTGGGCATTGCTAAAACGGGTATTCCTGTTTGTGCAAGAAAAACTCCTATTGCAAGGACATTACTATTACGTTTTAAAAGTTCCTTGTATACTTTATCTAATAAAATAAAGCGTCCAGGAAATATCTGAGGGAGTTCTAATATTTTTTCTCCTTTCAAAAAATGTATTATCACATCGCAATCAAGCAATATTTTAGGTTCACCAGTCGTCTCCTGCGGCATCTGCTTCAAATTTTTGGTCAATATTCACCCCAATATCATTCATGAGGTTAAAATAATGGCTTTCTGAAATTTTACCTTCTTCAAAAAGCTTTTTGCAGATTGTTCCGTAATCTCCAATAACATTATAATCACTATCTGCTTCGTACAACTTGGTACTGTATCCTAGTTCATTTGCGCTTTGTATTACGCCTGTTAAGTATTGTTCATATTCACTATATTTTATTAATCCGAGTTTATCTAATCGTATCAATAACGCTCTGCGCGAAACTCCAAAATATTGCTCTAATTTGACTATTGTAGGTAAACTAATGTTTCCACCTCTTGCCAACTCGTTCTCCGGGATGGCATTTAATAACCCAGCTTCAGGCATTAATAAAAAACTACTAAAAATATCCGCGTTGTATTCTTCACGGTCCCTCTTGTCAAACCTGCCTGTTTTACATAACATAAAGGAGAACTCAGGTTGTTCAAATAAATGATACAACTCATGGCCAATAGTAAAGTGCTGTCGTGCCCTCCTTTGTGTACGATTTACTAAAATGAACCTAGCATCTCCTATTTTTAATGCCATGCCTGAAAATTCAGGGCTCATTTTCTGAAACCTTGTGAGAACATTCAATTCATTTAAGAGCTTATACAAATCAACAGGGTCTGTTATGCCAATTCCGTTTCGCTCTCTAAATTTATTCGCCCTAGCCTCTAATATTCTCTCATTGAAGTTCACCATTTAGCCTCTTAATCTTTAAATAGTTTTTTACAATTTTTCCAAACAAAGCAATCTCTTTTAGGTCTTCAACGTTTATTTCATCCTTTCTAAAAGCAAACGCTACATGAGCAGTAGCTTCTTCAGCATCTTCAGCAAAAAAAACATCTGGCTCAATTCCAAATAGGTTACTAAGTTGTTCAATTACATCTATTGGCATTTCACGTTCGCCAGTTTCGTACATACTTACTAGCTCGCGTTTTATTTCTAAAAATTCAGCAACAGTTTCCTGTATGTAACCAAATCTTTCGCGTAAAGCTTTTAATATGTTTCCTGCGTTTTGCATATGCTTGTTTTTCCATTTTCTTGTTACAAATTTAGAGTATTTTTTAAAAAAACCAAAAAATGTAACAGCATTTACGCTAACTCATAATATGTGTTAGGTTTTTTAAAACAAAAAAAATTGAATTTCAATTCATTATATATAAATATTACATCTAATGATTTAGGTAAATGTATTAAAGAATCTTACTGAGCAAGGGTTGAGTCATAAAGTGAAAAAGGTATTTCATTAAAAGAGTTGACTCAGATTTTTGCCAACTAAACAATTCACTTATTATGTTAGATAATTTACCCTTTTCCATGCTATTGTTTATCTATCAAACAGGAATTCAACTTATTATATCCTGATAAAACGGTTTAATGTAATCACTATGTTTTGATATATTCCACGTAAATAATCCGCCGCATTCATTCAACATTGCACACTCTTGGCATTCTGGTAAATAACTATTTTTCCAGTCTGAAATTGATTTGCGACAATATTGCCAAAGGTGTTCCGGTAGTAAACATAATTGAGAGTTATAAATAGATACATTAATCCCACAATCAGCTAGATAGCATACGGCCTCATTTAGTTCATTCTGATAGCTAAATGGATCAATCCATAAGGTTTCAATATTATGAGGTGTATAACCTATATACTCAAGACCCATAAATGCAACATGTTCAACAAAAGGGAGATTTTTATAAATGTATTTAGCGAGTTTTACGAGTCGTGGGATTGTTTGCTTATGTAAAACAATACGTAATTCAATTCTTTGATTGTATTCAGCTAAATTATAAAGCCCATGAATCGTCTGATTGAAAGCATGATTAGACTGGACTATATAATCATGTAAATGGTAATAGTCAGAGTACAGTGGTATGCCTAACATCAATTTACTGTAGTTCAAGTTTGACAATAACTTAGCAAACTGTTTCCACGCAAATGTTCTTCCGTTTGTCAAGCAATGGATCTCTGTATCAGGTAATTCAATTTGTAGTGTTTTTAAAAGACTAAAAAAGTGGTCTCCTAATAAAGTCGGCTCTCCACCAGTAATACCTAGTTCAATACAGTTTTTGGGAATTAGAGGTATTAATTCTTGATGAATTGAAAATAAATAATCGATATCGTTTTTGTCCTTTGGTGGCTGAGAGCACATTAAACAATTACTATTGCAACGCTCTGTAACAAGTAGTGAATTGTGATGTGAATTGACTCTGTATAGAGTATTTACTACACCATCAGAATTGATAACAACGATATCTCCTTCATTTAGATGTTCAAATGTTGGAATTGAATAAACCGATGGCTTGTCAAAAATATTACTAATGTCAATATTGGTAAGAACTGCTTTAAAAAAAGATATATCATAATCTGGAATTTCATTTTCCGATATTAATATCTCATGCTCTTGTACAGGTCTATTCAGTTTGGTTACCCGACCAACTATTGGGGTATCAATTTTGTGGGGTTTCCCTTTTGTTTTTAGTACCATGCTATGTTCTTCCAGTTATCCAGCTTCTGAAAATTTTCTCAATTGCTTTATTGCTATCCATGAGCTCAAGTAGGTAGCGTATTATTTCCATATTCTTCTGACAAAATGCACTTGAGGGTCTATAACCAACTAAACTACCTTGTGTCGCATAGTTGAAAACTGGATCAGATCCACAATATGCTTGGAATGCACATTCTGAACAGCCAGGTAAAGATTCATTTGTCCATACTTGTGAATATTCAATTGCTTTGTCACCATAAAATATCTCCTCATAGGTGTTCTTGCCAAGTTCTCCTAATTGAAATGTATAATCATTCATTTCTGCAAGCATTCTTGCTTCATCTGTAGCATATACTTTGCCATCATAATTGAAGACGACAACACTATTAATCATTCCTGCTGGGGATTGTAAATCAACATAGCCTACAGGAAAAGGAGTAAGCACTTTTTTTAAGATAATACTTGCGTAGTCTTCCCTGAAAAACTCACCTTTAAGGTTATATTCAATTATTCGATTTAGAGCTATTTTATAGAACTCTAGGAATCGAGACGTATCATACTTGTTCTTTTTTTCATTGTGTATGGCAAATCCATAAGGACTTATTGGACGAAGAAAGATATTTCTAAATCCAAGCGAAAAATATTCATCTACTATTTCATAGGGAAAATTGAGCGATAGATTAGTTGTTGTTAATAAAGCAGAAACATTATCGTCTCCAAGAACTTCTCTGCATCTTCGTATTCCATCTACTGCCAATTCATAACTATTTTTTTGTGGCCTATGTCTATTTTTATTGTGCACATATGCAGGACCATCAAGTGATGTTGAGATTAGTATATTGTTTTCCTTACAGTACGATAGCATAGCATCTGTTAAAGGAGCCAGGTTAGTACATATAACGTATGATACAGTTTTTCCCTTTTTTAATGCTTCAACTTTAGTCCTTTCAACTGCATATATGATATTGTCGAATGCAAGCAATGCCTCCCCTCCTTGAAATTCCATTGTGACGTTAGGATTTGGAGACTTCATCATCAAGTCTATACCTGCATCTATATGATTAGTACACATATTAAATGCATTTTTATCATCTGAAACTCGTGATACTTGGCAATAATGACATGTATGTTCGCACCTTAGTGTTATTACGAAGATATGTAGAGCAGTAAAGTAATCAAGGAATGACTTTTTTGTACGATACCTAGTAGCTATTACATTTAATAAACTTGGAATTGGTTCTTCTGAAATAAAAAAATTAGCTATCAAATCTCCATATAACTCCTCATGCTCTCCCTTCTTAAGTTGCTTTGTAATAATTTTTTCAGTTGTACCAGTAGGAACAACTAAAAAGTCTCCAACTTCATTTACCAAAACCTCTCGCTCACTATTTATCCTATGGAAACGAAATGGCAGCAATATATACTCACCATCATTGCTTAGAGAATAATAGGACTTCTCTTTAAACTTTCTTGTCTTTTTAGAAGATACTATATCAGTCATCGCTTTTTCTTATTGGCGTAAATCCAACTGGATCACTGACATCTGTATTGGGGTTCTCATCAACATCAAAATATGCAAAGGCTTTAGCGGTGATTAGCTCTCGTATAGTTTGGGTTTCTTTTGTGACAATGTCTCTTAATTTGAAATCAATTAAATCACGTTTAATTCTTTCTATTAATTGTTCAAGGTTCTCTATTGTCGAATCTGTAAGTGGACGTAAGATGACATAATAAAATCCTGGCATGGAACTATTAGAGCTGATGTCAATGCTGTATGTAGCCCCATACCAATAGAAGCATTTATAAAGTACATCCTCGCTATATATTGTGCTATCTATATTGAGCTCTAAAACTCCATCATGAATTTTAATTTCCATTTTTCTTAGCCTTAATAGCGTTTAGGGTTGTAGAACCAACTTTCCCATCAGGCTTTAGTTCGTTTGCAGTTTGAAATTTCTTTACAGCTAACTCCGTTTGGTCTCCGAAATACCCCGTTATTGGTGTTTTGTAATCTATATCAACCAATAATTGTTGTAGTTCTTTCACATCGGTTCCTTCACAACCTTTTTGAAGAGTTCTAGCCCCTATTTGATATACAGACGATACTCCCTGGTTTGTTTGAGTGCTACCACTTACAGTATGAGTTTTTACCGGTGCTGTATATGATGGTGTTGACGAACTATAACTAGATGATGAATAATGTGATCGATGAGATGAGTGAGAAGAATGTGACCTGTGTGAACTATGTGACCTGTGCATGGCTAATAGACTACTAGATGGGTCACTCGTGTTTAGTTTCAATACAAGTTTAGGTTTGAGGATCTTATTTTGATACTTTTCTATAGTTACGTCCTTATTATCATCTACAGGCGTGCTTATCTGTGCAGTTGCATCCTTTTGAACAAGTGATCCTATACTTGCAACCATAATAGCTAAAGACTGTTTTGCAAGGTTTAAAAAACCATATTGTTTACGCTTTTCCACATAGGTAGATTTAGTTCATATAAAAATAGTTTGCTTGGCTGGTATAAAAAAGGGTGTTTTTCACGTTGACTTTGTAATATATTTTTATATATTGTTTAAAGTGATTTAGTATAAAATACTAGACTTACTTTTACATAAAGTGAAAATTGTATGTCCCCGGAAGAATTGACTCAAATTGAAAATGAGATATTTACAAAGCTGGTTATCGATATGCTGAAACAGCAACGCACAGAAGGCAAAACTGATTTTTTATTGGATAAGTTTGAAGTCGATAAGATTACAAAAGAAAGACTAAAAAAAATGGTTTTAGAAGGGTAATTCTTGCAATAACTTCATCTCCAAAACTGTTATTACTATCGTATTCTTACTTAAAGACAAACCCTGATTTTGTCTGTATATCATCAACTGTAGTTGCAAAATCTTCTGGCTTGCCTGAAACAGTTTCGGTATTTGGAAAGATGTATGCAAACCACTTTTGGTTGTTGTAGTTGTAAATAACTTTCCAACAGTATTCAGGGACTACTACTTTATTGTCTCCAATAGTTTCTGCTACTCCGTAGCTGCCAATCCATACATATATTGAATCACTGCTCAATGCCATATCTCGTTCTTGCACCTCAAGAGATTTCCAGACACCTCTATTTAGCCTTCCAGTTTGTGGGAACATGTTTGAAAAGTAGAAGCAATCTGTCATAGCTTGTTTGCCATTACAACCATTATCTGCAGCCGGCATGTTATGCCCCCTGTCATACCCACTTTTTCTGTAGTCCTTATCTATATCAGTAGGAATAACATTAAGTGGATCAGGTCTGAACTTATTAGACCGTTTAATTGGATTGTCACAATTGACATCACTCTTACGTAGTGTGTATTCAACAACCCAAGGAATATGAGCACTATTGACAAAATGTGAAGTGAAATATGTATGCTCTAATATGATAGTATCTTTTGGATGTACCAGGTGTGGATTAAATATGTCAAATAAGGTACCTGCAAGACGCATTCCTGCATAGAGTATTTGCTTCTCTATTATTGGAGCATTTCTATCAACGTATGATTGGTCGATAGTGCCATTTGTATAGTTATATACCTGTTCTAAATATTTGCGTGAGTCCATGAGCCAAATAACAGGGTCAGAAACTGTTATTTCTCTTTTTTCTTCTTCTGATATACCTGCATAATGTTGAATGCATGCCTGCTTATCTATTCCCATTGTCTCAATAATTTTCGAATCCCAAACCTTATGTAGATTAGTTGTTTGACCGAAATACTTGACAGTTACTTTATTCCCTCCCAAATCACTGCCGTAACCGACATGTAATGGCTGAGCAATGTCCCCTATTAGGTGAAAGAGAACAAGGATATTGAGCATAACGGCACTGTCAGATAGGTTTTCCCTGTTATGCAGATTCTCAATTGCCGCATTAATCTCATTAACTATGTTGTGGTCATCTGATGGTTCGTATGACTTACCCTCATCAATATTTATGAAGTGCCATGAACTCATATGTTTGTATTTGGGATTACTGCGAACCATATCCATCCAGGGCCCGGCATCGGCTACGCTTATGTCACCCAAGTACTTTGAGACTATTCTTTGTGTAGAAGTATCCAGCAGGTCATACCCAATTTCAGCTACTAATTGGTGCCCTTCTTTGCCAAATGCAAAGACATTGTTGGTTTGAACAAATAAAGAAAGAGCAAATGAGATAATCAGAATCTTTTTCATGTTGACATAATTAGGATGAGTGAATATGTCAAAGCTACTGTTTGAGAAATTCTGATACAACGTGAAAAACACGGTATGATATACAAGAAAAATACATTATATTGGAAATTCTAAATGTCACAAGGATTAATCATAGGGTACAAGTTGTTAGCTGATAAAATTGCTGAAAAGTATGGTATTGGTACCCAGGTATTGTTATATAGTACAGAGGACCTTACACAGTTATCTGAAGCATTTGGTAATGAACTTTCATTCAGTGGATTGCTTTGGTTAGGCACAATTCTTGACCGTGGAAGCAAAGTACAAGAAGAACTTGTTGACCAAGTAAACTTGATTAATAAAGCTCAACGAGAACGCTTTGCAACGTTTTGTAGAGCTAATAACGTATTACTGCCTCCAATTAATGTGATTAATCTTAATTAAAGTCACTTTTCTACGCAATTTCATTAGGCAGTAATTTGAACTTACCCATTAGAATTGATGCATATTATAGTAAGGTGTTTGTCCCATTAAGACCATAGTTTCATTGGCAACTTTATAACAATTTCTATACTTAACTCTACTACCATCAAGCACATACCCGTTCTGTCAGGCTTGAGATTTCTACGAGCATAGATCATTAGCGCAATCAATCGTTTTATGTCACTAACCATAAATAATTCTGCATAGTACAATACATACTATTCATACTTCCTATACTCCTCATACACTGGATCATTCCAGTTACAAACACCCCCATGATGCGAACAAGCCCCTCTTCCCGTAGCGGATGATGTTGAACCATCACAACATCGAGTTACATAATAGGCAACTCGTTTTCTTATAGGGTTAATGTTTTCATGTAGTTTAAATGCAGATATGCTTCCATTTGTCATTGCCTGCTTAAGAGTAGTTACCGCTGCTTGTGTTTCCCCAGTTTTATGTAAACAGGTTGCCTTGGTAACTAAGAGCGTGGTATCCGCATCGTTAGCTGCAAGTAATTCTGATATATAGGGCAGCGCTTGCTTATATCGATGTTTCTTGATATTACTTTCAACAGCATTATGTAATATGTCCTCTCTAGTTTTATTTACTCGCTGAAATTCATTCGAAACTGAAGCAAAAGAAAGTGCTTCATTCATGGCAACCAATGCACTATCAACTTCTCCGTTTTGAAAAAGTACCTGTGCAGTTTCTATTGAATGGTTAAGGTTAGCCCTTCGAATACTGTCTTTCTTTTTATTTTCAAGTAACTGTTCTTTCTCAAGCGATACCTGCTCTTTTGTCTTACCATCACTTGGTGGATCATCTAATGCAACTATGGATATAATAAAGAGTATTAGAACTGATATACCTTTACCCTTTCGTGTTAGATTAAATGGTAGTAGCTGCTGAATATATTTATGTATTGGAGGGAATAGGAGTATCCCTATTAGAAGATTACAAATACCAGTTAGAGGTGAATAGAGTAGTGCAAGCCCCCCTATAAGGAAAAAAATAGACAGACTATACTTTAGTATTATATATAGAGCTGTTACAACGGAATGCTTTTTATTTCCTTCGTTGTTTGGGTATATTTCTGAGCTAGGTTCCATGTGTTGATATTTGAGCATAACAAGGTATGCTAAATATGTTTGATGTGCCAGAGTGTTTTCACCCTTTTATAAAGCAGGTTAAATGGTATTCATTCCGGCTACCAGGCAAAAAGTACGCCAAACTGAGACAATACTATTACAAAGACTTGTCTCACCCTCCAGACTGTCGGGCTTAGTTTGTCATACTTTTTGCTTCTGGCAGCCTGCATTCATGACAGCTTCTGTGCCCTTTGGCACACTTCACTCATTCACAGCCTGACGGCTCACTACATTTCTTGAAGTCTACCCAAGTACACCCGCTGTCTGTAGTCAGTGCTCGCCTGCGTGACCAACTGCTGCATTACGAGTTGTTGCTGGCGCATATGCTACACTTATTTACATCCCACGCAACAACCCTGCATTGTGCGAATTGTCGATTATATCTCTAAAATTCGCCCCAGCCGTTGGTGCTCGCAACTCCATTCCCTTCACTTTGTTTCACTCATTTCGTTTTTATTGGCTCGCTTTTAATGGATATCTACCCAGGCTATACGGGATAATTTGTCTCCTTTTTTATTTGCAGAAACCATAATTGTTGTATATGTTTTATATCCTTTACTATAAACGGCACTTCCAACCATAGAAAACTTTGTGTCAAACCTTTGCCTTGGAGTACCAAACAAATAGTCTCTTTCTACTTGATTGTCTTTAATTTTATAGACTATTGTATTCGATTCTGTTACTGCTCCAATAGGTTTTAACTCCTTATCAGCAAGACGTTTGTTATTATCAGGGATATCATTATAAACTACATATACTGCATCGCCATTTGTAAAATATGAAGTACTTGAGTACTCTTGTATACTGCTTACATAATGCAAAGCTACTGCTGCTTTAAAGAGTGGCTTATCTATTATAGATACATTAACCACCCTCATTTCTGCATCATAATGAACAATACCTATATCACCTCCTACCTTTGTTGAACAATAAGTTGAAGGGTAAACCATATACAGTGATTCGAATATCAAATCTGTACTGCCATCCTCATTAACCAACTGTTTTTTCAGCATTCCACTATAATCCTCAATGTCCAAATTTTGTTTGGCGTACTCAGATAATTTTTTACTAGCAAGGTCATTTCGATTGAGTATTTTGTTATTTACAGGGTCATAAAGTATGACTTCTGTCTCTTTATGATAATGTATTGATGAAGTAACACCGAGCATATTCTTTTTTTCATTATCAATAACACTTGCACATGAAGCAATCTGAAAATAACCCTTATTCATATCATACATGACGTCTAATATCGCATTATCCTGAATTAGTGCGCCTGTTTCTTGTATTGTAAAAACATTAGCATCTAATTTTAGCGTAGCATAAAACAATGCCTGTTGTTGTGTTGTGTCTTTTTTTGTTGTTCTGTTGAGGAATACATTCAATTGAGCATTATTGAAGCAAACATTTTTTATTCTTATTCTTTCAGCACCTTCCAACACTAAAACGCCTTCAGCAGTTTGTTTATGAGTACTGTCAAAAACAACAGCTTTAAAACTGGTATGTTCATTATCGTCAGGATACAAAACTGCGTAAGATTGCGTAATATCATCATAATAAATCTCAAATGGTATCCGTTCACGATCAGGGCCTATATTCACTATTTCTGCAGAACTAATGAACTTGCCGGTTTTAGAATCGATGATAACTCTACGTACTATTGGTGTATTTTTCTTCAACTGTTGGCTTACAAACATCACGAGTTGTTCACTAACCTCACATACACCTAAAAAGCGGCCTGCACTCATTTTTCTATCTGTCCATTGTTCATGGTCAATTTTCTGCAAACCTGTGCGTTTCCTGTCTTTATCATATATCCTTACATCTAGATAACGATCCGTTACATTGAAATAAGCAGTTGTCCCGTCTTTCATTGTCACCAGCTGTTTATCACCAACTTCAGGCTCAGGAAAAGACTCGCTGTATATTACATTATATTGAGCAAATGTCATAAAAGACATGTGTAAAAAAACACATAATAAAAGCACAACACGCTTATATCTATTATTCATGAATAATCAATTTTTATATTTTTATTCTGGGAAATTTCATTTATCCTATTGATAATTTGTTAGTGCATTAAAGTTACTGCCTATTACAAGAGGTTTGTCATTCGCAAATACAATGCATAGCAAAACATATTAGTGTAGATGAAACCAACCAGTTATTACTCGTTAATTCCACTGTACTTTACTTTGTATAATTTGCAGCATCTGCTAAGCATTGTGGCACATGTGCACACATAAAAGACTATTGCTCCTTCCATCGAATAATATGTGTAAAAACATATGTATGCAATTTCAGAATATCGTAATTTTTGCGTCGACGTTTATTGTATTCTTTGCAATCTTTATAGAAAATTGGGATGCGATTGAACTGCATCCCTAAATCTATCACCTCTGCTTCGAAATAAATTTTTCTGTAAAACATATTACAATATGGATTTATCCCTAAAGTTTGTAAAGTAATATTTAGATCTAGAGATTCTCTTTGTTTTAAAAAACTATCAATAGAGTTCAAGTCACATTTGAACAACGAATCATGCAGTTGCCACTGATATAGTGTCTGCCTATCCATAATATAATATCCGCTTATATAAGTATTAAGATCAATAACCTTATTATTCGAATAAATATAATTTCCTTTTTTTACAATAGCATCTGCCTCAATATATGATCCGATATATTGTTCATAGTAAAAAACTCCTTTAACCTTTTTATAGTCAAAATGACTGGGCATTTTAAAAAGTAATTTTCTCTCTTCATTTGTTAGTTGCCCAGAAAAAAGTTTTTTGCTATTTAGCATGCAACCAGAAATAAAAAAAGAAAGCCCTAAATAAAAGAATATCCATTTTCCACACATAGCACTTATTTTTTATATTCTACCCTTCCTCTAATTGTATTAACATTAAGTATTCGTTTCGTTTCTGACGGTAAAGGGGTTATCTTACCAGGTGTATTACTTTCCAAACCTTTATGAGGGAAAATAGCTTTCCCTTTTATATCTAATGGATGTTTTATGCCAGCCATATTGTGTATTCCAACTTCATGTGTAACTACATCCTCAGGGGATAAACTACCTTTGTAATTTGGATTCAACGCAACCCCACCAGGATTATTCATAATTTCGGCATCAGATATTGCAGCTGTGTATTGTTTATCAGAATAGTTAATATCTGGATTGCCGCCTTGTACTACACTTAGCTCTCCAGTCGATTGTCTTATGTAATTATTTTGAACTTGGTTTTTGAGAACTTTTGTCGAAACATCATAAACTATTTCCAATTTATGGGCTTTCCCTTTTTCCCACTTACGCTTTGTTGTAAAATTTAGTGGAGCCCCATTAACAGGCAAATCAGCTACATATACAGTTGTGTTGCCGGAACTGAAATTATTAGATACCGTAGAACTGTTGATTGTGGAATATGCTGATGGAAGATTGCCATCATTCAATATCTCTATATCTTTCTTGATGGTAATTTTTGCAGTTTTTAATTGAGCATTCACTTCAGTTACAATCAATCTTTCAGCCCCTTCCAAATCAATCGCCCTTATAACATCATTCTCCGCAAACCCGTACGTGCTATTCCAAGGGTAAGAACTTGCCAAAGGGTCGACACTCCAAAATCGGCCAAGTCTGCTATCATATCCTCTATATTTATAATCATAGTGGTTCCCTGTACCTGCAATTTCATTATCCTTTATCTGCCCATTAAATCCAAATCTATACAGGGTATCATTTACTTCATTATGCCTCTGCAACATTCGCATACCATATGGGTAGTAGTCTTGTGATGTACTAATATCAGGGTTATAGTAAGCATAATGTGTTGAGCTAGTACCAGTATCTACTCCTGTTTTTCTGTCAAGCACAGTTGCAAGTACATTACCTAAATGGTCGGTCATCTCATAATGGCGATAGCCCAGCACACGGTTAACCCTCATAGTGTCAGTATGTTGATTTCCGTAAGGTTCTTTATCTTCACTGTTTATTAGGTCAGCATAGTCATGGCTATACCATACTATTGAGTCACTCAAGCCTGTTATTGGTGTAATTCCCCCATTAATATTAAATGTTTGCCTGTACATCCCAACAGGGTATTGCTGTACTCCTAACCTGCTACTACCATAAATATGATGTTCCGCAAGGTCAGTCGTATCTATTACAGTTGCTGCATTTATAAGTTGTGTTTGATTTACCGGTCCAAAATTGGTTGTAGCACCCACAGCCATTCTTGCATCAAGGTATGCAAAAGCATTTATATCATCAATACCCGCCAATAATGTATCATAAGATGTAACTTCTGTAAGATTACTTAAGTAACTTTCTAAAACTGCATCAGGATCAGTTTTATAAACCACCTGCATTCGATGCGTTAATGTTGTATTGGATGTTAACCAGCTCTCCGAATCTGCCCATTCATCAAAAAAGGCATTAAGGTTTTCCCTATCTGCATACATATATAATACATCCTGTAGTTGCGCTTCAAAATCTGTTGGTGAGCCCCCAACATTCCGAAGGTTTGAAGATTCAAAAATGTCATCATCGTGCAGCATAGTTGTGAAAAATCCTTTAGTACTATTGCCATCATTATTAGAAACATCCTCAGCAATAAGCTCTATCATCTCACTTAAGATATCTGGTTGGTTTCCGGCATAGTCTCCAGCCATAAAGTTATATAAATCTACGGCATTTGCTGCATGGTCCATATTATCCCTGGTCCCCGAAATACCAAGTCTCGACCACATACTATCCAAACCTGTAGCATCCATGATTTCATCAAAATACTCAAACATTTTCTTAGTTTCAGTTTCATATGGCATCACTTCATCCATAATCGCTTCGGCATATAATGCATGCGTTGTTATTGGCAAAGCAAAAATCTCAAACCCCGGATTAGAAGCACTATAGTCTTGTAGGTCATTCAAATAGCTTGCAGCATCATTCCCGGTAAGAATTTCGCCATATAGTCCTGCATCATTTACAAGGTAAAAACTCATTGCTTGGTCTGTTTGCTCGTCTACCCATGTTGGCATTCTTATTATGGCATCGTCTGCTACCGCTTTTAGATAGGTACCCATGCTTGCAACCTGTTGGTTCGCAAAAACAGGAAATGACCCATTACTGTGTATACCGGCATTTGCAGTTGAAAAAATACCTAGTTTAGAATAGATATTTACAAAACGGTATGTAGCTAAAATATTTCCTGAAGCATCTCTTACATAATACTCGCCTTTCAATTCATCGCCTACACCGGGTACATTCTTTACAGTCGTTTTTCTTACCCTGTTACCCAGGCCATCATAATTATAATATATTCTTTCTACAGGGTTCGTTTGTAAACGTTCTACTGAACGTAACTTGCCACTGAGAGTCCATTCCATTTTTAGTGCCCCTGCAGTGTCTGTTATCAAATTCCCTAAAGTATCGTAAGTATAATTGACGGATGTTTGTCCCGGTTGAAAATCGTCTCCACCGGTAGTTGAGTTCTTATCGTCTACATATGTTAACTTGTTTGTGTTAGGGGTATAGTGATATACCATACTATCGATATTGGTACCATTGCCATCATACCGTACTAGTTCCTGTATATTTCCATCGTAGTCATATTTGTAGCTGTTTTTATAAATACTACTTGGCGTATTTACTGACAGGTTACTTTCATTAACTGTTTCATAACTAGCACCAACCAGCCTGTTGACCTGATCATACACATACGTACCTCTTTGGTTATCCATGCCTAGGATTGCGGTGTTAGTTCTTGTAATATTTCCGTTGTATAAGTTCTTATCCGGAGCTGCAAAGTTGGTAACAGTAGTGGAAGCTGTTATTGCCTGATAATCTCCTTCAAAATAGTTAAGTGCATGTGCAATAACATCACGTGCATATGTACCATCACCTACGGCTCCATCTGGCATCATTGTCTTATCAGTACGTAGTACATCACCATTAATTGCTTTCAACCAACCCTGTATAGTATATGCATAATCAATGCTTTGTATTTGCTGATTGCCTACTTTAATATTAGCTAACGGACCATGCTTGTAATACTTATAAGAAGCGTCCCTGTTCCAGATAATACCATCATTACTTGTTTCAGCTTGGGTGATGCGATTATCTGCATCATATGTGTATTTTTGGTAAAACTGATCTCTTCTGTTTCGGTTGTAACTAATCATATTTACCTTACCGCTTAGAACATCATAATCATAATCAACGCGTTTGTATTGTTGTTTGGAAGGTTTCAAAGTAGGAAAATCATAAGAAACAGTTTTGACATTCCCTACCAAGTCATAGCTATAATGTGTAACAAAATTAGGTACAGCTGCTATTGTTGAATAATAAGACTCTGGTGCCTTTGAGAAATAATAAACGATAGCAGATACCCTGTTTATGAGATGCTCCTGTGTACTTAGATGCTCTCCTGCAATTGCTCCCAAATCGACCATAGCAGTATCGTATATTGTTTCTACAACATAGTTTCGAGATTGCCCGTGTACTATAGTAGTAAGTGAATCCATAGAATACAACTCGTCTTTATAACATTCAGTCACATAAGTTGGCACCGATCCGCCTGGCGTAGATAACAATGCCTCACCGGTTTCTTTTGCACGCCCTGCCTTATCATACAATGTATAACTAAATGTTCCCAAACCCACCTGCTTATCATTTTGAGAAAAAACAAGCCTTCCCGCTCCATCATAGTAAAATCTTGTTTCTCCTCCATCCGGTGTTTTTTGCGATGTTAATAAATTACGAGAGTCATATTTATAGTATGTTATTTTTGTGTGATTCGATGATGTACTTGCTGCGCCGGCTGGTGGCACTGTTTTAACTAAATTACCGTTCAGATCGTAGTAATATAGGGTAATCATGTTTTTCTGGTTCTCCCAGCATAAGTCAAGAGTATCTCTAACTGTATCGATAAGGAATGCAAACATTCCTTCTGTCATTGCATAAACAGTTGAATCATATACTTGTTTATACCTGATTTTACCCGCTTGTATTGCATCTTTTAAAAGATTGTATTCGCAATCAATGCTATCCAGGCAAAAGTCAAGACCGGGTTGATCATATAAGACGACACTTTCTAGCTGCTTGCTATATCCAAGAGGAAAATCTGTGTATCCTTTGCATTCTATTATCTCTGTGGGAGCACTATTGTAATGCATAAGTGCAGTAAACCTGTATATACTGTCAACACCGGGCCCAATATGCAGAGAATCAAGTCTTAAGGTATTGATATCAAAAGGTGCATACGGTGGAGGTTGCAAGTGGACATTCCATAATGCATTATCATTATCAAAATAACGATACCAATGTACACCGTTAGCTTTTCTGTATATCCGCGTACTTGATGCCCCTGACGAAAAATCCTCTTCAGGAAGAAATAGCTTATTGCTATCTAAATGTGATTTTACGTTATTTAAAATTGTATTTAACAAAACTGTTCCAGGGTGACTGGTTTGCGTATTAGTATATATATAAAGGTCGCGTATTGATTTGCTGCAATAGGGGTCATTATATGTTATTTGTTTTCCAGAAAAACTCGCTACCTGTTCTTTTAAATTGTATGTACTGATTGAATCTCTGATTTCATACCTGTTATAACCATCCAGACTATAAACATAGCTAAGGTAATCTTGAGAATAAGTAGAGTCATAATCATTATTTCTCAGTAATTCAGCATCAGCTATAACAAAAGCGCCTCCGCATTGTTCCACAACACTATACATATTTGCCAACATTTCAGCATGTATGTAGGCATCTGCATAACTGCCACCACTATACGTATATAGTGTGCCGCTGGTTGTATTACCGTTTCGATAAGACACTACTGCGTCATCATCGAAACTTCCGTAAGTTGTAATAGCTGGACTCGGAGTACAACCACTGGGTATAAATACCTTCAAAGGTTCCTCAGGCAAATATGCTGTACTACACCCTGCATTTGCTGCTATTTCAATTATGGCATATTTATAGTGTATTAAAGAATCGTCCGGCACCACAATAAAATTCAATCCTAAAATTGTATTACCACTGGTATATTCAAAACGAAAATCAATTACGTCACGAGGTGAAAATCTTCTCAACCTTGCAACGAAAGTATCCGCTAAAATTTTAGTAGAGCATTCAATTTTTAAAGTAGCAAAATACCGTTTGAATTCAATTGAGTCAGACAGTGCGCAAGCTTTCATTAAACGGTAGTAATCGTTATACGTATATTTTGCATTGAACTGGTAGTTGTAAAAATTGGTAAGATGTTTTTCTGTGAATGGATGATTAAATCTATTAACATGCCCTGTGTCAAAACTTGCAGTCCAGTTTTTAATAGCATTTTTCGCGTCGATACAAGTAATACAATTAATCGGCAGCTTATCTTCGGTAAAACCCATCATCTCAATGTCTTTACTCCATACATAAAACACATGTTCAGAAGAAGCTGTACCGTTATCTCTGTTAAATTCAACAACACAAGTGCCTTTCCCTAAAAAACCACTAGACATTGATCCAGCTTTATCTTCATTAATACAATATGCTGTTATTGGTTCTATATTTAATGTAGGATCTCCGTGTATTGTAGAATCGCCATACACCTGGTTATATAGATACAAATACGTCCTCAGGCCACTAAGCGTTCCTTCAATTCTGAGCTTAACATACTCAATATATGTTGTAGGAGAAGTATTGATTGTATCTAGATATCCTTGTATTAACACAGAATCATATGGAGAATTAATGAGTGTACTCAGACTATCTTCAAACTCATTTCCAAGGTCAAACAGTATTTTATACACAGAACCACCAACCTGAGTAGTATTTTTAATTGCATCAAGCACTTCCGTTCTGTAAAAGAAATTATATACGCCTTCATAGAAATTTGGACGTTTACAATCGTAAGTATATTCAATATCATTAGTTGTATTGAATGCCTTTAAATTAGGTATGCTTCCATTACACACGTCCGTTAGTTTAACTCCAGCTGTAATTATTGCACCTTGTATTGTCACCGGATTTTCTATTGAACTTGCACCATTTGCTATTGCTTGTAGCAAATTAATCTTTATAGTATCCAGCTTTGCTTGCAATGTTGAGCAATTCTTTAGCGTTGTTATTATTGCGTCTACTCGTGCTGTATCTAAAGTTGCAGACCAGTTATTTAAAGAGTCAAGTACTTGTGTAGGTGTAGAGGTACTAGAATATCCTGTATCAAGTATATCTGCATACAAACCTTTAAACCATGATGGCATATTTAATGATGAGTCAAGGCTTAAACCATCACTACTAAAAACTTTTGTAAAAACTAGAGGTTCGACAGGACTTGATATTCTGTAAGTGTCACAAGGAGAACAGTCTGATGCTGAAGCGTCCATCATGTTTTGTAAAACAAAAGCTCTGTTTACTAAATAGTAGCTTTTCAATAACTCATAATAAGACTGTTTAACATTAGAATCAATAAATATCCGATTTTGTATCTCAGTACTGTATAAATATTTTGCACAGTGTTGGAATTCCTCTAAATTTCCGGCAGAACAATACACTGATGAAATTGCAATATCATCAATTGTTTTGTCAGGGTAGTTTTTAAAATGTTGAAGCTTAGACTTAATAAGTGCTTGATCTCCAGGATCTGCTTTAAAATATAGCGGGTCATTATTTATAATCGAATCAAGATGAAAACGATTTCCATTAACAGCTTGCGTATGTGTTTGAAAATTTTCAAGTTCTTTGATGAACGTACCGTCATCACAAAGCTTTAATTTACAATATTCAGGGTGAAGCGGTAAAAGAGCCTCTGCCATCGCATCGTTAAAGATGTATATAAATGTATCTATTGGCAGTTCTTTTATACTTGTATAAAACCTTCCATTCTTCCAAACAGTATCGGGGTATGTAATACAACTAGCTTTATACCTATCTAATCCCGTAGCAATGTTACCACATGAGCATGCGGCAATTGTATAGCCATTACTAACCGCTTTAAAGATAGAACTACCCGACGGATCATGGATATTGGTAATGGAGCATGATGAATCTACAGGACTACAAAAATAAATAGTATCTAAATATACAGAGCCATCATCCCTTGTAGCATATTCACCATATTTTTCCCCTGGCCACAAATCCTTCATCATCTGTCGTTTTTTTAACTCACATGGCCCAATAGAGCTACTATCTAAACAGGGGAATTGCGTACTATCAACGGCTTTTTTTACATACCACTTTTCATCATTGAAACATGCAGGCTCGTTTTCTTTTACAAAAGTTTCTACCCTATTGTTAACCTCATACTTGTTAAAATAAAGTTTCTTACTTACGTAATATTTTCCTTTCTTTAGATTTGTATCAAGAGGTGGTGATACAAAATTTGTGACACTTAGGGTAGAATCAGTATCGTATCCGATATGCCCTGTTGTTAAAGGTATCACCTGATTGCCACATTCATCTGTCACCGTGTACTCATAATTACCTTTAGCCCATAAGTATTTTCCATTACACCCTGTTGGATATCCAAACAGTTTTGCCCTGTAGTTTAAGTAGTGTGTTGTATTTGTTTCAATGTAAAAGTTGGTATTTATCCCTAAACCATTCGATAGTTTATCTTGTGCACCATTTGCCAAAATATTATAACAAAATGGAGATGGTGCAGATGTTTGAATAGGTACTAAAGGAGTGATAAATGTATCAGGTACTCCTATCAATCCAGTTACAACTGGTTGCCCTGACATATTGGTAATTGTTATGCTGCTTTGTCCATTTGGGTCAGTAGTAACTACTTTAGGATAATACCTACTATCGCCACCATCATTACCAAAAAGCTCAGCCAATTCATCTCTGTTAGCACGGGTATACTCATATCTAGTACCATGGCCTTTCCACAATTGATGATCCAGGCCTGCGCCACTTTGCCATAATAAAAGCTTATCTGGTGAATAGATTGAATGAACAATTGGATAGCCTTTTGCATCAGGAACAAATTTTTGAATATCAGATGTATCAGGGTTTAACGAGGAATAATACATTGCAGCTTTTGATGTGCTACTCAATGGCGGAAATGAATCTGGCAAGGCGCAATTAATTGCATCTATTTCAGAGGGTAGATATTGTGCATTAGTAGTAGTGTTTTGTGCTATATCAGATATGTAGCCTAAATAAGGTTGTTGAACGGGTGTAGGTAATGTCTCTATTACTTTATTACCTTCAAAATCATATACCTTGTCGACTGCAATAATGTAATTATTGTCTGTATTAATTTTTGTCTGTGTTTGTCTTCCCTTTAAGCTACCATCAAAATAATTAATAACGTGTTTGTACTTTCCTTCTTCAGCAAAATTGATTGAATATTGCCAGTTAAGTTGATCGTTATGATGAGCATAGGATATGACATATACTTTGCATTGTTCTGTGATGTCAACTGTACCTGAATCACCAAGATTCCAGTTATAATAAACAACATCACTATATTGTTTATTTATATCAGGTCTTACGGCTCTAACTCTAAAAACAATGGCTCCGCGTTCATAAATAATTGGTATCGCATATTGGTTTTTCTGTAGCCGAACTCTTGTAGCATTATTCCTGAAATCGTAATTAACCTCGCTTGCAGTATCAAATGCGTGGCTTGCCGAACCGTTTGAAAGGTTGAAAATATAGTCATCTATATAAGTCCATTCAAGTTCAAATTCAACAGGTTGTATTTTATTGTCACTGCCTGATGGGCACACACCTCCGATACTGGTTGTTGAAGTTGTCCAACTAATATGTAAAGTATTATCACTAATACTCGAATTCGGATATATGTAAATAGTACTATCATTATGTAACTGTTCACTTACGGATGTTTCTATATAAAAATTCTTAGCCAGTTGCCCGCGTGGGACTGTTACCGGAATCCCACTACTATCTCTTTGTATATCTCTAATTACAACCCTAAAAGCATGTGCTGAAGAGAATTTAAATGTACTCAAATCATAATATGGTGCTAGAGAATCTGGATCATACTCAACATCCATTACAATTGTATTACTTGCATCTAAGCTAAAACTATCTGAAGTTGGTATGTATTTTATTATTTGAAACGTTATTGAATACTTATATGCTGGGACAATTAAAGTCGTATCATGATTTACACCCACACGGATAAAATCTTGAGTACTTTTAAACGTCCAATTTGGTGGAGGTGGATTACCAACTAATTGACTATAATATTCGCTTTCTGTAAAAGCCAGCGTGTCATCATAGGTTGAGCTACTTAGTGCAGCTATAATATCGCTATTGGTACGTTGCATTTCATCAGCAGGTAGAAAATGATAGCCCTGAGTAAAGCCTAATTGACTATATACTATCAGTGGGAGCAACAGTAATATTTTCTTTAGCATATCGCTACAATTTAGTTGGTTATTGTATTGATTTTATAACCTAGATATTTTTTATCCAGAACTACCTCATTGTTTTTTATCCTGAAAAATCTATTTAAATTCAACTTATCAGAATTAAATTTGCACTTGATATTATGTATATTATATATACGCCGTTGTCCTTCGATCCTATCAAGACTGGTTAACTTCATTTTGTGTACTAGCATGGTTTTTTTATTAACCTCTAAGTCAACATTGGTATAGTGCAGCTCTTTAAAAGTTAATTGAAAAAGATAGTTGCCATTTTCAAGTGTTTTGATTTTAATGTCACCGTGTTTTGATATAACTGAGTCGGGTATTCCCACTAGATAGTCTTGATTTTTTGCAAGAGGTGCATCAAGCATTTTCTCAAGTTTATTAATTGCAACAATTGTTGCTGTTTTACTTGATTGGTTTAGTCCAAAATAGTATCCGTTTCCAGTTGCGGTAATCGTTACGTTATTACTGTCAATGTAGTTAAGGCCTTCTTTGTAGACCTTCCCTATTATTCTATCAATAGTATCTCCATATCTTTCTACAAGAGCAACTGAATAGTCATATGTTATCGCACTACCAGCAGCAGTTCTTTTAATCTTATTAAATAACTCGAACGGTTTATCAGTCTGTGCAAATACAGAGCAGGACATAAAGATTAAAATCGAACTAAATAATATACTAATTCTATTTTTCAAAGGTTACTGGTTTTTTACATTTGAACGCCTGTTTTCACTGACAGTCATGATACCTTTGTCCGTTTCTTTTTTCACCCGTATCAATAGTCCTTCCTGGTCATATTCATAGAATGTAGCAAAATTATTTTCATCAAGTTGTGCAGTCAACTTAAAGTTTAATGGGTTATACACAAATGACCTCATATGAGCCCCGATAGGAACAAACCGAATGTCATCATAGTACGCATTTGCAGGTAACGTTAGTTCAACATTACATGGGTCATTATTTCTAAAATCTACTTTGGAAATAGCTAAGTACCAACCATCAACATTGCCACTTTGTAAATAGAATGAATCTGGGTTACTCGATTGAGGTGATGTAGAGCATTGAATATCAATAGAAACATTCATCCCCGAAAGTACATTCGTTACAGACCCTGAAACCGGCTTAACCCAAACACTGACTATATATTGTCCTGTTGAATCAATCCTAAAGTTCTTAGCATTATTATTCAATCCTCCCTGGCCTGTTGCTTCTTGTATAGGATCTCTGGTTTGAATTAAAAATGTACGGCTAGATGCGAGTCGCAATGAGTATTTTCCAGTATGACTTGTAACATTAGTTATAGTATCTCCATTAAATACCTTTTTCATTCCCTTATAATAGCTTTGTCCATATCCGTTATTAATATGATTTGCGCCTTCAATATCCTGGTAATGTTGTGCAAAAGGAGAATGGAAGTAATATGTGCCCTTATACAAGTCATATTGCCATTCAGGAACTAACATTGAGAAATCTTCAAAACCCTCATAGCTTGAACTGCTCTGTCTCACATTTGTTGTGACAGCTACTGGTAAAGATTTATTATAGCCATACTGTGCTGAAATATATTTTCCGGTTGGGTCAATCTCTTCAATTGCGTTACCATATACATCATATTTAGTCACAGAACTCATCTTTTTCCAATAAGGTGGAATCAGACCTGAAATTTTAGACAATATTGTTCTTTTATGACCAGTTGTATCTCCATTTGAGCTATTCCAAAACCCATAACCAGTCATGCTAAATTTTCCCTGATCTTTTATATATGCATCAGTATACTTCCTTGGAGCTATGTATGAATATTGAGCAACAGGTCTATAGTTACCGCGATGACCTAAAACATATCGGTTGTAATCTTTCCTGTTGTATCCGGGAATATTTACCGGGAATATATCAGGGTCATAATCATGCCCGCTATAGCCAGTCTCAAATGCGAGTGAATCCCCATGAGCGTATCCGTATGGTGTAGCATGGTCTGTGTATTCCTGGATAGACGCGCTTAACACATTGCCGTAAAAACTGGCACCATTTCCTACATCCAAAAAGTTAAAAAATTTATTACTACTACTAGTACCACTATAAGGGTTATTAGTTAATCGTATGTGCTGTATAGTTTTATCTAGTTGATTTCTTCTTCCTGAACGAATAACTTTTACTATCACCTGTTCAGTTTTATCACCTTCATTAAGACCAGGCCATATTTCGTTTCCACTCCCATCTCTTAATGCGCGTAAAACAATTCTTCTATGTAGGTTCTGGCCAGACCCTGTTTGTGGCTGAGAATAGGCATATGGAGGATCTGGACAAACACCTAATTCGCTAAATTCATCCAAGACCCATGATTTCACCTTATGTGTATCATTAGCTACAACATACGTTACTAACAGTTCATCACCCGGCGAAAAGTTTGATTTATTCACATACAATCGCCCATGAAAAGTAGGTGAATTAGAACAGCTGACTGTAAAATCAGACCTACTCTCAATAATCAGAGAATCTGCTTTTTCTTCATAACCAATGTTAGTATAAGAAGGCCCCATTCCCTCATATGCCCAATATGCAGGATATTTAACGTCAAATATGTCATCGTTAAAATTATTGTTGGACTTCGTGAGCAAAACATCACCCGTCTCGCTATCATAAATCAGATTTTCAACCTTTACTGAAGCTCCATGATCAAATGTTTCAACTGATTTCAAAATGCCATACCTCTGCACTATTTTAGTTGACACCATAGATCTGAAAATGCTTGTTTCTTCTTTATCAGGGAAAAACGAACTTGGAATTGGTATAGGTGCAACGGCAAATACCACGACATTCAAGCTCATGTCTATATTCTGTCTATATGAGCGGTTATATCGTTCTCTCGTATCAACAGTGAAATCAATCTCCTCTCCTAATCGTATTGAGTCGATATCATAAGTATTTCTGTGCCCCCGCAACCTATATAAAGCCAAAACATTATTATCCAATTTACCTTCAGCATCTCTTTGATATTCATATTTGACAGATGAGACAAGATCCCTGGTAAAAGGAGCGCCATCAGCACGGATAACATAATTGCTTATATTCCTTGGTTTGCCATGCATATCGTTAAATGTCAGAACGTACCCTTGATATGCTTTAACCTCTTCAGACTTTTTTCTCAATCCATTTGACTTCTCTGGTTTAGGCCTTTCTATTCTGGTATAATCAACCTCTATAGGAAAATCCTTTGCAGTATAAAACTCATATTCCTCAACTGATTGTGATGAACGACCCTCATCAATATGTATGCTTTTTACAGTCACCTTACTGTACCCAACTACAGGGGGTGGGAAAAATGATTCTCCAAAGGGCTCTTCTTGAAAGAATTCAATTGCTGGCCTTAAACGCCCAGCATCAGCTGTATATTTAACTGGAAGTTTAAATGGATTCTCATCACCACCAATTAATGGTTCATAACTAGCTACACCACTGCTAATTATTCCGTATTTGCTATCATCACTAGTATACTCATATGTCTTACCATACTCTGCGTCTTCATTTGAGGTCAATGCAGACCATGAATCATTAAGCGTGAGTTGCTTAACCCGTACACCTCCACCTTTTTTAGATAACCCAGGGCGACATAGCCGTATCCACGATTTTTTAATATTTATGCTTTTACCTATCTTTTTATTCTCTATATACCTTACAATTGGGTTTTCAGAAATAGTAACTAGTTCATCTGCAGCTTGAAGAAGCCCATTTAGAATATTCATTGCGCCGCCACCAGTATTAAATCCGCTGTTAACTATATGAGGCAAATAATACCGGGCCTTGTTTAGACCATAGATAGTTGCCGGGTGTAACATTTTCTGGTTTTTCTTACCACCAGAATTATCTCTTTTCAATTTCACATAAGCAAAGTCAGAATCATCGGAGCAAATGCCAACATCATCTATTTTTGCATAACCTTTTACATACTCGTTTTTACCAGTACCCGTAATATCCATATTAAGGCTATAGTATAAGTACTCGGCACCTTCTAGGTAGTTATCCCATAAAGAAAACCCCGATTTTTCTTTATCAATAATCCTTTCGAAGTATATATAATCATTTATGTTGTACAGGTCTTCATACAGGTTATTTTTAGTATCCTTATTTGTACTATTACCGACTCCAATAATCTTAAACATCTGCATTGCCCGCTTGTCTTGAACAAATGAGTAATCATCACTTTCATAGTCTACTTTGATAATACCACCTGATGGCAATTTTATTTCTGTCAATTCATATGGTGCAGCATCTGCATCTAGGGGGGCTCCATCTTGTTTTGTATATGGGAATTCATAGTTTGTTAAATCAGGATCATCACTATTATCTTTAAAGTTTCCCCATCTGTCCTTATTGGCAAAATTATACTGGTGTTTAGCATTATCGTAATTGTTATAACTAAAGCTATAGGGACTTGATAGATTTTTATCGGAAGCTCCATACCTTGTGTATATTTTTTCCAGGGTCAATTTACCATTTGATATTGACGATGCGTTTGGTATACCACGACATAAACTGCTGTTAGGTTCAAGATACTTGAATATGACTGTTTTTATCGGGACAGCAGAAGAGGTATCTATGTACCGAGTATGTTTATTAAACAGCTTTATTGAATCCAGTTTATAAGAATATGAACCAGAATTATCCGTGTGTAGTGCGATTTCTGTATTGCCAGCAGTTGATAGTATCGGTGTAGTAATACCTCGCCCATCATTTCTTTGAGATACATAAAATTCAGCAATGTAATTCTTTGATTCTATTGAACGAACATGCCATTGTTGGCGTGACCCCATTACAACATTTCCCTTATCATCGTCTTTATCACTCCAGAAACCGGGGTTAAATTGTGCTTTATCTGATTCATACGGAACTCTCCATCTATAGTCGTTATCCCATAACGTGTAATTCATTTTTACCCAGCCTCCTATGTCGTCATCAGTAGGGCCATCTCCAAGTATATCCATATAGTCCGGCGATAATACTGATGTTAGTAAATAACTATGAGCATATGCGGGTGTTGCTGTAGAAGAGTAATAGTCTTCTTTACTAATACCTGAAAAACTACCATTTAGCTGAGCTTCTGATGCATTTACTAACCCTGTGGCCAAATCTGCACTACTGCCATCTACACTAAATGTTACCTCACGTGTCATATGATTAATTGCAGGGATGCCATATATATATCTTCTACCGTCAGCAAGAGTCTGTGTAATTTCACTCATCTGGTGTGCCTTCATTTGGTCATCTTTATCCCCATATCTATTAACTAATGTAGGAGGACTAGGGTCGTAAAACCTGGAACTTGTAGACCCGCCAGTTCCAAACTGTTCAAAATGAGGAATTTTAGCACATTCTGCGATTTCAGGAATACTAGCTTCTGCAGCAGTAAGGAATGTGAACAAATTTGAACGACTTGTACGATCAATAATATCATTACTCCAATATATATGTGCATCTCCATACTTAGGAGGCAAGCTACCTTTATTAACCATTCCTTTTCCACTCAATCGATTCAAATCGTCTTTAACATAAACAGGTTCGTCATTATAAATAGAGTTTCCTTGTTGATTATTATACGTTAACTCTCCTGCCTGCTTAAAAAATACTTTTTCATAAAACGATCCATGTTGATTGCCTCTGAAATTCAATCTTTTCCAGGGGCCAGAGTTAGCTTCATTGTCAAACAGAGCTATATCTGTTCCCACTTCAAACAAATTACCAACACCAACCTCCATCATTACGGATTCATTTTGGTGTTTAGGAGTTTTTACTTCTGGATCGAATACCGAACCAATATCATTCCTGAAAGGTCTGAATACCCCACCTGTACCCTGACCCGAAACAGAATATACATCATATGTCATTGAAGATAATGGCAGGTTTTCAAGCGTATTGTTATAATAGCCTTCATTATGGCGGCTAAAGTCCATAATCGCATCGTTAGGTGCATTTTCTGCATACAAATAACCATATCCATTCTTAGTTCCGTCAGTCTCATATTCCATAGTTGTTTTTAAAATGCTCAAATATGCATTGGGATATGCATAAAACACCTCACCTCCGAAACGTGTTTGAAATTCGAATGATTTCATTACCCCAGGGTTTGAAACTACAGGTACATAGTTTTGTAAACCGATAGGTACTGAAGATCCAAAAGATCTACCTGCTTGGTAGCTACCTTTTTCACCATTTACATTCTCTTTATATTTAGCAGAAAAATTAACTCCATAATTCAACTCAATCAATCCTGCCCTGGAATTAAATCTAGCTCCACCGGTTAATCCAATACCACCTCCAACATTATCACTAATAACTTGGTCAACATGCAATCCCATATTAGCACCAATGTCAGCACCATCTTGCGAACCTATGCCCATATTAATACCTGTACTTACAAAAGGCACAGAAATGGAGGCACTTGTGTTTAACCCTACACTCATGCCTCTGTAATTATTAAATTGCAAATACCCACCGGCTCCTAGAGAAAGATTTATTCCGTATTTTTTTGAATCCCAACCAAATACTTCAAAAGAAACACTTCCGCCCATACCTACGCGCCATGTTTCTTCTGTATTTATTTTTACTTCTTTCTTGATTTGTTCACCATTAAAATCATCTGGCAGTCCACGCATAGATCTGTTTATTTCGCCCGGGTTAATGTTCCAACCTAAGCCAACCCAACTTGCTTCCTGCTCAATTCCTACACCACTATGATATGCAATATTTATAGGATAACCTTCTATATCCAGAAGCGGAATATTATACGTGAAGTCGCCAGTAAACATATTGACCATTTCGGTAGTCCCTACAGGTTCAAAACTCTGTACCTCTGGCTGAGAAGGGCCAGTTGTAAGTGCATTTACACATGTAGGGAAAACAAGCTGATAACTTAGTGTCAACAATAGCATTCTAGCTATTACACGCTGAAAAGTCTTACTCATATTTCAACTTTTATTTAAATCGCAAACCAGGAAGTTTATGTAATTCCGTTTCCGAATATTTTGCTTTTATATATGGGTTACTGTTATACCGGTCATTAAATACTAATTCAACGCCCTGATACGGGGAAGAATGCTCAAAGCCAACGACTATCGTATTATATGCAACAAGTGAATAGTTGTTTTCAAATTGATAACTCACTTGTTTCTTTTTCACATTACCATCTTCAAGTAGAGTAATATCATTTGCAGCTTTAGACATGTAGTACATTGCCATTTTCTCAGCTTCGAACTTCTTTACTATTTGTCCTGATACACTTTCTGATGGATCAATATCTATTACCTTAATTAAAAAGAAAATGTGACCACTCAACTCGTCCAGTCTCTTTGCAAATTCTACTGTATCTATATTACTTAGTTGTTCCGAATATTCTTGTATAGCTATATATTCAGGAGTAGCTAATTGGATTTGATACTCTTTGTTTCCAGTTATTACTGCCCTTCGAAATACTCCTTCTGGATTAACCAACATTTTTACATAATCCTTTGGTAGCACTGAGTATGTATTGCTACGACAACTACTCAACATAATAGTAAATAGTAGCAAACAATTAATTACCCATTTCATATTTTCTATTTATGTACTCTACTAAATCATTAGTCATATCTCGTCTTTTTTTAGCATAAAGCAAAGTGCCTGCACCATTCGCGCCTATCAAAAGTTCAAGATTATGCTCCTTACCATACTGTTCTATAATTGGGTTCAACCGTTCCCATATACTCTTATTTATTGCTTTGGTTGATTCATCGTAGTATTTATCAAATACATACTTAGCATGACCTAGCTGAGTATCTATTCTTGTCGGCTGTAGGTCCGCTATAGTTTTCCTTATCATTTCAAGGCTGTCAATTGTCAACTTAATTTTGTATAAATTGTTTCCGGCGTCTTTTTCCAGGTCTTTTTTAAACTGATATTCATTTACTAATTTTTCAATATCTATGTATGCTATCCCATCTATGGATAGCTCTTTCTTGATTGTAAATCCTAGCATCACAAGTACAATTGCACTGATTACATACAAGAGCATTTTATCTTTCATACTAAATTTGATTATTTTATAAAGAGTGGGTTGACATATATAAAAGGCACATTATATTGAATGCCTTCGACACTTATTTCCAGGTTATATTTTTTGTTATGTTTTAGATATACACGATCATGTAAAACGATATCAAGTAAGTTGTTACCGTTCTTTAGTGGTATTTTCTTGTCCGGTAACTCTATCTCTTCTCCTTTACTGTCAAAAACATGAATTGATAGAGTATCTACAGGTTTATCCAGGTGATATTTCAATTTTAGTTTTCCTAATGCAGTGATTTCAATTTCCCCAATATGCTTTTTAAAATCGAAATACGATTGCACGGTGGGTGTTTCTTTTAGTAAAGTATCTTCAATAATAGTAAACTTCCATGCCTCAGCACCACCTAATAATATACCTTTGTAATATGCATCAACTGTCCATATATAAGGTTGAAACAACTGTAAAGGTTTAGCTGTTACAGGATACACAATACTTGTAGAGGCCACTGTCTGCTCCTGAAAAAAAGGATTATTTCTGTTAATTGCACTCACATTATTTTGTCCTTTTTTCAGTTCTACAACTCTAACTCGATATGTCAATTCATTAGCAAACGGATAATTGACAACCCAAGATAGCATCGGATAATATTCATAGATTTTTGCATCATCTTCAGGGTCAATAAGGTTAATCAAAAAAATATCATTAACAGTTTGATAGATACAGTCGTTTACGGGGTTGTCGTTAAAATTCTCTGGATTAATTTTTTGTAGTTGAACACTCACACAATATTCGTAGGTGCCTTGAGGTAATTTGCCATAATCATTAAACAATTCCTTTAATGCGTTGCTTGAGAATGACCATTGCGGATTGTGAACCGTATTTATTGAAAATTGGTTATTTCCAGCATACAGTCTTGCATCAAATGTATAAGTTGCATTTAACGTTGATTGTCTAAATCTAATAGTTCCTGTTACTTTTACATTGCGTGTCTCTTTCTCATTATTGATAATATTGAAATTGAAGACATTATTTGGATTTAATTCGATACCATCAAGTGTTGCAAGGTTAACTATCACAGAGCCTAATTGAGCAGGAGCTGAAATAGGAATGAGTAACACCAGGCATACTAAAGCCACTAGGTTACGTGTATAGTAAGTTGCTTTTTTTGTTTTACGCATATAACTACATTTAATGATATTTTTTCTTGTTTGTATTTGCAGGCTTTATTAGCCAATTTAAACCCACCTGACTCGACCAGATGCGTTCTTCCTCAGCTACTTCACTCTGTTTAAAGTTTGCATATCGTACATTCAAGCGTATACTTATTGGCTTTCTTTTAAGTACATACATTGCACCTATTGTTGTAGCGATTCTCTGTATACCGAAATTGGCATGGCTAATATCTTGTCCTAAATTTATGCTAATGTCATCTTTCAGATTCTTACTTACAGAGGCGTTGGTAAAATAATTAGTCGATGACAATTCTGTGGTTGAGAAAAATTGTGGTTGCCGCGTCCACCCCACATTGACATTCATCACATTTGTCTTTTGAGTTAATATATATCCGGCTTGTACAGTTATGTTTTTATAAACATCGGTATCCATTGAACTACTGTTTCTATTGTAGCTGAATAAAAAACGATGGTGACATTTGATTCTTTTAAACTGATAACTCGATTGAGCTATCCAAACTGAACCTATTAACGGTCTTTGTGCAATTGATAAAGTATCATCAAACTTCCTGAATGTAGTAAATGGCTTATAGGACAAGTATATATTTGGGTATCTCTTCGAATGTGTTCGTATATCAAAACCCCATTTAATATTGCGGCCTGAAGATGAAAATGTTTCCTGTTTTAAATGATTAAATTGAATGCCGACTGTTACAGATGATCTTAACAAATCTTTTTTACCCGCTAGAGTCAGGCGTTCTGTAGATGCTTTGGGAAATGGTATAACATCATTATCAAATAATTTTCCTACATGTTCCCATTCTGCTTGCAAAGAGGTTTCAACTTTTGGAATGTAATATATTACTGATGTGTTTAATGCAGTATTTTCCTTACCAATTTTTGTTGAGTTTTCATACTTCTTAAAAGAAGTTGCACCTTCCCCTGTAATGCTTAGATTACTCGTAATACTAGCCCTAAAGGGGATTGATAAAATCTGTGTTGGTTTTTGAAAACTTGGAACACTGATGTCAGATTGGATAAATTTATTGTCTTGAATAATTTGTCTGCTTGGGGAATATGTATAGTATATGACACCGAATTCTCTTTTATCTGTTGGCAACACATCAACTCTAAGCATCGTTGAGTTGTATTTATCAATAGTACCTTCTCTGGATATATATTCGGTTTTCCCTGTAGCTGCACTAACTGTAACTAGTCCCAAATTATACCCCATGCCACCCCCGACCAACGTCTGCCCTGACATTGTATATCTTGACTCGTAATTATTTAATATTCCTAACTCTAACCGGGTTAGCTTATTTAAAAAAGATGAGACTTCCCCAGCAGGGAGTAAATTTTCCGCAGCTTTTGCAAGCTTATCACTCGTTGTATTAGCTTGATCTAAAAGTTTATTAATCTTACCATAGACAAGTGCAGAGTCGAAATATTGCTGCTTTCTATATTGCTCTAATAGCGTACTATACTTGCTTATATTTTCCTGTATACCCTTTAACTTTTTATACTGTTGATCAATTTTTGACTTGTTTGCTTCAATTTTTTTATGAATGCTATCTCTTTTTGTCTTATAACTACGCGTTGAAGCATTAACATCTGACAACATATTTGTGTCAATTTTTGATAGCAGTACATTTACATCTCCGTTATATGCATTCAACAACATGCTGTCAATACTGTATTCTTTTAAAAATGAACTTTGTAAGGAGTTTTTTTGTTCATTTAACTCATTAAGCAACCTTTCATATATTATATCTATGCCTTTTGCTTTGGCACACGTCTCGTTGTACTTGTTTTTATAACTTTGAAGTACTTGATTTAATTCAGCTTTATTTTTCTCGACGTCGTATTTAACTCTGATATAACTCGATTTCCCTTGTCTGTTATTATCCTGAGTAGTATAATATCCTTCAACTATTACTGGTATCTTAAGAATGTCAGTATTAAGGTTTGCATACAATTCCTGGTAATTATTTTCATACTTTGAAGCAGGTTCCTGACCTGTACTGAAGTTAGCAGTCAATTCTATGTTGCCTGTTAACTCATTTTCTGATTTTTTTTTATTTAGCCTTTTTGTTTGAGAGCTGATACTAGTGAAACTCTCCAAGTCATTTGTAATAAATGAGGAAGGATCATTGAGTAACTGCATTTTCTCTTTTGTAATTTTTTCTTTTAATAAGGGAGCCGGTAATATTTCATAAAAACCAAGAAACCAGTCTTTATAATAAAGTGCACTAAACGTCTTATCTCCTCTCTGTTCATTAACTGTTATTACACCTGATTTCTTTCCAACAGACCTATTGATTTTATTAGACAATCTTTCAGCCTGTGCAGCATTAGGTTTAGATGAAATATATTGTCTTTTTGAACTTTCTTTTAATTTATTTTTAGAATCATGAAAAATTGAATTGATGTCTTTTCGCAATAAAGAATTACGAGATAAGGTACTATCAAAATACCAATGAAACTGTTCTGCAATCCAGACACTATCATGATTTCTGAGCGTGCAATACGTTCTATATTTACCGGGGGGTATAATGTCAAATTTTTTAAAGGTTTCAAAAAAGCTATAATTCATCCCATGCAATTTGTCATTCCTTGTAAGGTTTAACTCCAGATTATTGAAACCTCTATTAATCTCAACATTATTGAATTCCAAATCATATATCAATATGCTGTCATTCTCATTCATTAGGAAACTTTGTATGCGGACATCAGCATTTACAGGATTTTCTGTTTTGACTTTTAGATACTGAATTACGTTTGTGCCCTCAGTAAAAGGGGGGTCAATTGATATAACAATGCTACTGTCTGTAAGCCCTAACGCATATGAGAAGGAAGGCAGTACCAAGCTAAAAAGTATAAGACATACTGCCTTTGAGGTTTTCAAATTGATTTGTTTGTTTTGTGTTACAAACTATAATTTCTTTTTTAAATAAAATTGGGTGTTTTTCACGTTGATTTTTTGCGTAGAATTACATCTATTAGCAATCAATATGTAATCAATATATTTTAGCTATAATATATTTGACTTCTAACCATAAATTCACATTATCAAGACAAACAGACATTCAAACTATTAACTTATAGTTACTATGCCTGCCTAAGACATTGCACTTATTTTTTAGTACTTATCTTACAGTTCACATTTTCAAAACCTCGAAGAACTAGTTCAGATTCCATGTCGTGACAAGCATTTTTGGCAGTTTTTCTTTTAGCATCTGAAAGCTGCTGTGTTTCAATTCCGGTAGTACCAAATGTGCATGTACAAAGCCAATCCTTTTTACAAGAGGAAAGAGAAATAATACTAAGTACAAGCAGCAGTGTTAACTGAGTAATTTTCATGTTTTAATTTTTATTGTTGTTCAATAACGCAGACTGTATTTTGTGGCCCTGGCAAGTGAGCATTTTTAATACTCTCTTCTTTTTCTTTACATTTTCTCTCTGCTTCATCTTTTGAGGTCTTCTCATACTCTTCACCTCCAAGTGATTGTTTGCCCAAGTACGGTGCTTCGTATGAACAGAGGCAATACCAATCCTTTTTGCAAGCAGAAAGGCTAATAGCAAAAGCAAAGAGTCCTATTATGTATATCCTTTTCATTTATTGAATTTTGTTCTATACAAACTTATATAAAATAAGTCATTACTTCCCTATGGGGAAGCGTTAATTTTTGTGTGCATTTATACATTACTGTCTCAAAGGCGTAATGTGTTAACAAACATTGATAAATACATAATTGATAAAGTACGAGAGAAGCGACTTGAGAAAGGGATTTCACAAGCACAGCTTGCCTTTGAACTAGAACAGTCTAATAGCTTTATAGCTAAAGTAGAAAGTGGAAAGTATGGCAAAAAGTACAATATGGATCATATAAACCGTATAGCACAAATATTAGAGTGTGATATTTGGGATATTGTTCCTCAGAAACCAGTCAAATAAAAAAGCCCAGCATTGAAATGCCAGGCCATACGCGTATTAACCCATGTTCAGCTACCCTTGAGAACTATCATCAGTATCAGGTTGTATATCAAGAATGAAGTCAACTGCCTTTTGAGCTGCCGTACTTGCTGAGAAGATAAACCTTCTATCTCCTCTAAATACATCTAACCACCCTTTGATATATGCAGCACTTTGTTCAAGTTGTGTAGCAATTCCTCCATGTGATTGGAGATAGCATGAACCAATTTCTGCTACCAGTTCTTCATGAGAATATGGCTCAGAACCAAACTCAGCCATCTGAATGAGATCCTTTCTATCTAGGCGACTATGATGCCCGGTACTATGTACTAATTCATGGAAGAGAATCGCATAATAGGCATCATCGCTCACAAAACTGTTTTGCTTAGGCATGTTAATGTAGTCCCTTAATGGATTGTAATATGCCTCTTGCTCTTTGTGCTGTATCCTGGGCTTTTGTGGCATGCCGTTAATAATGAGCTTACAAGTAGCATCAGGCTTTGCAACTCGTAATATTGATGGAATCATATCAGACGGAATATTGTCACATTGAGCAATGTTGAAGACGGTATAGTACCGGAGCATTGGTTTTTTCTTTTTCTCCTTTTCTTCTTCGTCTTCTGCTTCTTTTTCAATGTAGTTCCAGTAGACTACCAGATGAGGTCGTTCCTCTGGTTTGATCGATCCACCAATTTCCTTTAATTGTTTAGAGGTAAGGAATAGGTTGTGCTCATACCCTTGCATAGACAAGAGCATTACATTAATGCCTCTGTAAGGTCGTTTGGAGATCAAGTTAGTTGGAATACCGCAACCAGACCAAGGTTTCTGCCAGGGAACGGTTCCCTTTTCAAGTTGCTCAATGATCTTGTCTGTAATGATTGCATACACATCTCTGTGCGTCTTAGTTTGTGTTGCCATTTTGAATAGCTTTTAAGTTGTTAAAGAATATGATTACTTATTACTTAGTGTAGAGGAATCAGAGAAGATGTGTCAGGAGGGAGAATATACCGGATAAGGGATATTAAAATACGGTCATAGATATATACAACCCAGATAAAAAATTGTATGTTAGATGGTTATACCTATAGCCCTGATTGAAGTTTAGCTGATCAAACACCATATAAAACAATGTCAGTCGAGAAATCAAGCCTATTGAAAGTCATCAGGAATATTGAAATGATCATGGATAGCGTCACAGACGGCTTTTTCATGTTAGATAAACAGTTCAATTTCACCTATGTTAATAAGGCGTTTGAACAGATTTGCAATCTCAAAAAGGAGGATTGTATCGGAATAAACTACTGGAAACAGTTCCCAAAAGCTACGTCCCTTAAATTCTATGTCGAATACAATCGGGCACTCAGTGAAAATGTCAGCGTCCATTTTGAAGAGTATGCCACTTCGCTTGATAAGTGGGTACAGGGAGCTGTATATCCTAATCCTGATGGTCTATTCGTATACTTTACGGATATTACAGAACAGCATAAACAATCTCTTGTTATCTTGTCACAAAACAAAAAGCTACGTGAGATTGCGTGGATGCTTTCACATAAGGTACGAAAACCTGTTGCCAGTATTCTGGGACTTGCGCAGTTAATAAACAGGGACAATTTGTTACATCCGGGAAATGTAGAAGTTATACAAGGTGTAATAGATGCTATGGCAGACCTTGATAGTATTATTCGGGATATTGATTCACGAACGACTGAAATATCTATTGAACCACCTCCAAATGAATAATTGCTACAGGCAAACAATCTACCTCTGAGCATGAGTCTCGATAAATGAAGCAGCTGCTACAGCCTCAAATACTTTCATGTAGTACCCTGTCCGCTCCCTTGATGTATGCAGGTAAGCAATAGAGAGTTCAGGATATTTCCTACTGATTGCCTCTGACAGTACCTCTTTGTTAACGTTACCACTATCACAATAGTGTTGTTTTAAATCTGCTAGAGTGAGAAAACGAGAGGTAACAACCAAATCCTGAAAAAGAATGTTTAAACTCCCCATCAGCTGCGTAAAACCTTTTGATGTGGGGATAGTGTCAGGCACTTTCACTGCAACTTCTGTTATATCATTCACTGTAATTACTTCACTAATAACCTGATGTATCTTCTTGAGTTTCTTTGTGCTCCATTTTCCCTTGCAGGTTTTCAATCCCCAGTCAAAAAGTTCTTCTTCTTTAAATACGGCATAACCGAATGATCTGGTCCCCAGTGATATTCCAAGCACCATGACTATATCCTGTGTTTTACTAAATAGGTAAAGTAGGCAGCACGGCTTCGCTTAATATTTTCCTTTGGTGTATTCATGACCAACTGAAGTATCTCTCTAAGTTTTTCTTCTGAATATGTTTCTACAAAGAGCTCGTAGAGGCCAAATGACTTTACATCTTCTAATGTGCTTGCCAGTTCGTAGGCAAATGTTTTCTTTTCTTGTTCATTCATCATATATTTTCCTTCTGTCGGGAATATGTTCTTATCCCGAACGTTATTATTTATAATCGTGCGAGAACGAAACGATTAACGAAACGCTCTTATTTACTGAACTTTGTCCCTGAAACGGGATATACTGATAATGATTTTTCAACACTTTTAAATCTTATTTCCTCCGTTTCTTCTTCTCGACCTTTTTCATCCATTTCCCGACATGTGCCACTGCATCCTGGCGCAGTTCATGAAGCAGTGAATCGGGAAGGGTTTTGTACAATACTGAGAGCTTGAGCAGATTTATAATACCCGGCAACCGTACTCCGCGCTCCCAATCGGAGATATGGCTGGTACTTTGCACTCCAAGTGCCTGGCGTACATCCTCTCTGCTGTATCCCATCAGAATACGTGCCTTACGAAGACGTTTACCAATACTGTGCATGTGTTTTTTATTATTCATACCCTTCTGAAGATACCAGTTGGGTAAGGAGGTTTGTAGTAGGGAAAAATTGCCGGAAAAGGTAAATTTGCTGAATAACTTCATCAAATACTAACAGCTTGACAACTGGCGTATAACCAGTAGAGTGATATCCCATGAAAAGATTTACTGAACCTAAAAAAGACCTAAAGAAAATCCAAAAAGAACTTAAAGGAATTGATAAGTTATTCAGGGGTATTGAAAAAGACAAAGAACTCCCAACTTTTGGGGAGTTCTTTGTGCTGTGCCTGATATTGGGTAATACAGAATGTATAAACCTGAAGAAGATGTATCCTGAATTACATTCAAAATTGCATAAGTGGTTTAAGAAGTATAAGAAAAATATTATATCCTATAACAAGTTACCTAAGGTTAAGGTGAAATAGAACGGGACATAAATATCTTCTGAATTATGTCTGTTTATGTTCAGACCATCCCGATGGTTAGTGAACAACCCGACATTTGTTATTGGTATACAGCCATAAACTTGTAATGATTCTTTGTTTCCGACTACTTTATCAAGCACATTTATTACTATTGCCCGCCTTGCTTCAAAATGCAAGTTCTTCAACGCCTTCTGCGATTTGACGGTAAATGCTTCAATCTCATCTTCATCCGGTATTTTCACCTCTCGCTCATAATGTTTCTTATGCTCCTGTTCATTCCTTGATTCTAACTGGGATATTCTTCCCCTTATTGGTACAACATACTCTTTCAACTGTTCCAGTGAAAGGACTCCTGAGCCATATGCTGTATTATACCTGTTTTCCGTTTCTTTTAGTTTAACTATTTCTTTATTAATAACAGCACTAACTTGTTCCGCTGGATTGCCTTCGGTTTTCCTTTTTTGCAATCGTATGATCTGTTCTTTTATCAGACGAGGTGAACTCATCAACTCCACAATCTTATCCCATATAAGAGTATCAGCTACCCTGGCATTTATGCCCTTTTCCCTGCAATTAGGTTGCAAGGGGTAACAGGAAACTCTGTCCGCGCACCTGTAATACAGGTACCTGCCATTTTGAGGGCCTTCGCCTGCGCGTGTCTTACCACAAGTACATCTGATTTTTCCCGCCAACAAGTATTGATTCTTTTTATTTCTGTTACATAGCTCAAAGTTATTCTGTATCTGCTCTTGAGCACGGTTGAAAAGCTCCTTGGTAATTATGGCTGGCACTGACACAAACAACCATTCTTCTTTGGGTTTCATTCGCCTGCTTGTTTTTCTGAGTTTTTTGTAACGTTCATTTTTCAATGGATTTTCAGGAACAACAGCAAAAGAGCTTCCCCATTTAGCTTTACCAATATATACCGGATTTTTCAACAGGGTGCTCAAAGTACTACTGCTCCAAACACCTCGTTTACTCTTCCGGGGTTTGACACCTTCCTTGTGTAACCTTGCAATGACCTTTCTGATCGTCAACCCTTCATTAGCTACCCAGCTGAATATATCCCTGACGACGTGTGCTTCAGATTCATTGACCTCATAATATCCATGCCGGTTCTCCTGTCTTGGAATGTAACTGTATCCGTAAGCAGGCTCACTGACAAGGATATGTCCCTCCTTTATTTTTCTCATTTTACCCAGTCTGAACCGTTCAGATATTTTTGCACGTTCATATTCCGCAAATAAGCCACGGACACCATGCAATATCTTTTCCTCACTGTTCTTCGGTGTTGATACCGTAACAAAGAGTATTTCAATCCCTTTTTCCTTTAACTCATCCATGACCAGCTCCTGGTAGGAATACCTTCTGGCTAATCTGTCCGGATCATATATGAGTACAGCACTCCAAATTCCTGACGTTGCATCCTGCCGTAACTTATCAAGTGCTGGTCTTGCCAAAATATCACCACTCCATCCCTCATCTATATATTCTTGTACGATAACGTAACCATGTTCTGCGGCATATTCTTTAAGTACCACCAACTGTGTTTTAATGGTTTGTTCTTCTTCCTGCCTGGCAGTAGATACTCTTGCGTATATGGCAATGCGCTTTGTTGGAATCATGATTTGTTATCTTCATCTATACCTAATACCACTTCAAAGAGTATATCAAACGCACGTTCGAGCCGTTCAGGCGATTCTTTGTAGTGATAACACAAAGAGGAACAACGAAATGACCTTTTGCTGCAACACAACAAGCCTCGTTGTTCCTCTTTATCTTCAAAACAATTGCCATTGACTGGCTTGTTGTGCTGCCTGTTCATACTACCATCTTTTCACTTCTCTGTGAAGCAGATAAGAAGGGAAGATATACCGCAAAAGGAACTATTTACCCACTATATATCAGCAATAGACATTTCTATGATTTATACATGCAACAAAACGGTATTACTCCCATAGGTATAACTAACTACAGGAATACTAATCAAAGGTTTGGTATCAAAGACAAAGACCGCTTGCAACATATTTACTGTATCGGTAAATCTGGTACAGGGAAATCTACATTACTCAAAAGCATGGCTACCTCAGATATAGGCCGTAGTAATGGATTATGTGTCATTGACCCACATGGAGATGTGGCTAAAGACTTGTTGAATCATATCTCTAAAGAAAGGGCAAAAGACCTTATTTACTTCAATGCGACTGATATAGAACACCCTATTGCATATAACCCACTTAGTGGAATACATATTAAGTACCATCACCTGGTTGTATCCGGATTAATTGCTACCTTCAAGAAGATATGGCATGAGAGCTGGGGCCCACGATTGGAATATATCCTTAGATATGCGTTGCTTACTTTACTCGAAGTCCCAGATACTACATTACTTGACATCCAGCCACTACTTACCAGTAAGGAGTTCAGGGTTAAGTGTATGCTATTCGTTACCCAAAAACACGTCCTTTCCTTTTGGCAGAATGAGTTTGAAAAGTATTCACCATCGTTCCGTAATGAAGTCATTTCACCGATACTGAATAAAGTGGGATTGTTTACTATCAGTACTCCGTTACGTAGCATTGTTGGGCATAAGAAGACCAGTTTCCGTCTGAAACAGGTCATGGATGAAGGTAAGATATTGATCTGTAACTTTTCTAAAGGAGAGATTGGAGAAGATGCTTCAACTCTTTTGGGTTCAATGCTTGTTACATCTATTCAGCTTGCAGCAATGCACAGGGCTAATCAACCAGAGCGTACAAGAAGCCCTTTTTACCTATACATAGACGAATGCCATAGCTTTATTACCCTCTCATTTGCCGATATTTTAGCTGAATCCAGAAAGTATGCGCTATCCCTATTCCTCTCACATCAATATATTGAACAACTGGATGAACGAATCAGAAATGCAATTTTTGGAAATGTCGGAACAATGATTTCTTTTAGAGTCGGTGCCGTGGATGCAGAATACCTAGCAAAAGAATATCACCCAGTATTTGACTCTACAGATTTGGTTAACTTACCTAGATATGCCATGTATATAAAGCTCATGATTGACGGGACTACCTCTCTGCCATTCAGTGCTACTTCGCTTCCTTTTACTTCGTAACCACAATCCTTTCATTGTAACTACCAAATGTACAGACAAGTAATCAAGTCGCTGTAACACATACCCGGGACCTATTCCACTCAATTCAACGGCTAAGGGAGCCATACGTTTTCACTTTATACAAGCAATGCTCTTTCAGATTCCTACTTGTCTAAGCTCCACTCATGGCTTTTACCTGCCTCGGAATTGAGCTCAAGTCCGGTATACATTGTTTAACCGTCTGCTTGTATGCTACTTGCGCACGTACATACTGGCAGACACAAATTAGAAAGGAATATGAGTAACACAACAGTAAAAAAGAATCAAAGGAATGGAACTGAAAAGCCAAGGATTCCAGATGTAAAAGCGCCCATTGTAAAATCCACAAATGAAGCTAAGCAACAAAGTACAGCGAAGGTATCACTTGAGGAACGAATCCAGCGAGTAGAAGAATTACGATCATTGACCACTAAACGTCATCTGACGATTACTACGGTACATAATCTACGTGCTTTTCACTTTGCAAGTGATGATAGCTGTCAGCTTGTGTTGACAGATAGCCAGGGACATAAGTTTTCTACCGGAAATACCAATCTCATAGCGTTGTTGAAAGACTACCTTGAAGCAACGCTAAATGACAAAGTATCAGCTTTGGATGATGAGATAATGGGGTTTAAGTTATAAACCTCATGGTATATTTTAAAACCTCCGTAAAGTATACTTTACGGAGGTTTTAGTGTGAATATTCTATTGAACTTTATGTTTATCGTCCAGTATATTGATACCGTTTATTTTATAAAAGAGTAATTTCCCACTGGCGTGTATTCTGATATGTTTGTCCATTCAGGCTCGCTATTTATATGTAACTATAGCCATTGATTGATAGAATTATGTGTGACGCATAATCTTCAAAACAATGATGTTTTAATAAGACAGTCAAATTTTTTATGTATACATTTTTCATAATTTAAGAATAATAATCATACATTTATATTCTAATCCTTAACCCTAAAGTTTTGATTCAAAAACAAAACCAATGAAAATAAGGGTATATGTCATTTTACTTTTTAGCATTTCATCAAACTGTCTTTGGGCTCAATCTTCGGATACACTAAGAACGTCAGTTAGTCAAACTACTACGTCTTTAACTAGCCCTAAGCCCATAGTAGAAAACGAAGGACCAATAACAGATGTAATCTCAAAATCCCCGTTAGGTAAACAGTGGCAGAAAGGAGAAGTTTTTGAGGGCAGAAAACCGGAAGAAGAACTTACTGAACTTAGAACTGAGATTTCCAAAAAGTTCGATCTTGGAAATGGTAGAAAACAAATCATTCTCGGAGGACCTTTCCATTATCTCGATCCAGAAGGTTATTGGCAGGATATTGATATTAACATTAAAGAATCAACTGATAAGCAATTTCCATTCTCAAATATACACAACAAGTACACCTCACGATTTGGGAAAATTAATTCTGATGGTGTTGAAATGAATTATCATAACAAGACAATTTCTTTTGGTCAGAACACCTCGCTTAGGGCCGGAAAATGGCAACCAGCCAAGTCTAACGCTGCTGAGATTGCAATAGTTAATGATAATGTACTTAGTTACAATAGCATATTCTCAAATATAGATTTAGAATACGAAGTTTCAGTTTCCGGTATTTATCATCGGTTGATATTCAATAACCCGGATGTTTTTTCAGGGCTAACTTCCCAACAAAATATTCATATTGAAGAAGAACTTGAGCTTCCTACTAATGCAGTGTTGGCAGATTCACAAGGAATAATAACCACAAGCAGGCAATTGCACGGACAGGTATATATCATTGTAGATAATGATACTACTTTTACTATTTCATCCCCGCATATCTGGGATGACACATATACCCAAAATGTCCGAGGAAAAGTTGGAACTGATATATCAAACAATGATATTTCAGTAGAAGCGAGTATTGTTTTTTTGGGACAAAAAAGAATAAAATACATTGCCGAAATACCTACAGATTGGCTGCTATCACTCAACCGAACATACCCAATTGTGTTTGACCCAACTATCTATGTTGGTGGTTTAAGTTCTCCGAACCTCTTAGGGTATCCATACCCGTTTAATACATGTCGGTATCAAAGAGTCAGTCAAATACTATTCAGGCAAAATGATATTGGGTTTGCAGGTACTGTGACTAATGTACACTTCTATCAAAATGCTGCGAATCCTTTACCTAGTTATAATTTGAATATTAGCTTAAAAGATGTCTCATATTCGAACATGAGCAGCTCTACACTTGAAACTGGCTTAACTAGTCGTTATCTATATACACCTGGATTTACATTGAATGCTTCAAATGCCTGGTGGAATTTTACAATTACTCCATTTACACATGCAAACACAAATTTGCTTGTTGAAGCCAAATTTAACAGTTGTGGACAATCAGTGACATCATCTTGTTTGAATAGTTGCCCTCCAACGTTTTCTGCTGGTGGTAGTTGGGGGTCATTTTCTGCTGGTTACAATGCCCATCGTTGGGCATATAGTAACAGCAGTAGTTGTTCTTTTTCACCTCCAAAAGGAAACATTTGTCCATCAACAGAAGGCAACCCAGCATATGGTAACATAGTGCCATTTTGTAAAATTGACATTACAACTTCAACAACCTCCTGTAGCAATTGGGCTGTCACCCCATCATCACAAAGTGTTACCGCATCTGGAGGCAACTTTAGCGCGACTGTTTCAGCATCAGGTTCTTGTTCTTATAACCTGACATTCAATAACTCTTCATGGATCCATTTTACAGGGTATGGTTCAAATGGCGTATTTAATTATTCAGTTGACCCAAATACAGGAACTACCAGATCAGGTACAATATCAGTAAACGATGTAACTAATAGCGTTAACAATATAGTGACGCTTACAATCAATCAAAGTGCTGGCAGCAGTTGCCCAACTATTACATCAACTCCCTCACACTCAAACGTTACAATATGCCATGGGTATGCAAATGGAAGCATTTTTGTCAATAACGTGAATGGCGGCACTTCTCCATATCAATATTCGATAAATGGTGGTAGTAACTGGCAGACATCATCGTCATTTTCCAACTTAAGTGCTGGTACATATCAAGTCAGGGTAAGAGATAACAATAATTGCCTCAGCAGCAACCAACCTGTTACCATATCTGAGCCCAACCCGGTTACATTTTCTCCTTTCCCTACTAATGCAAATTGTTACAGTTGCAACAACGGCAGTATCAATATATCCGCATCAGGAGGTACACCTGCATACCAATATTCAAAAAATGGTGGTAGTAGCTGGCAGTCATCAAACATCTTTACAGGTCTATCCGCTGGAACATATTTTATACAAGTGCGTGATGCAAACAATTGTATGAGCATAGTTCAATCGGTGACTATCACTGAACCTCCACAACCACCAGTTGTATCATTAATCATTCCGACGAATAATAATATATATGCTGGTGAATCTATTCATTTCTCAGGCGTGGTTTCAAATAACCCTTCAGGATGGAATTGGACATTTAAAGGGGGGGATCAATACTCAATTACAATATCAAACCTAAAAAATCCCACGGTTGTATTTAACCGACCAGGAACATACAAAGTTTCGTTAAGCGCCTCAAACGTTGCCGGCACTGGCAATACCTATCAAACACAAGTCGGTTTTATTACTGTCAAACCTACGTTCCTCGTCTTGAGTTCTCCCAGAGAAAACTATGTGATTCAAGATGGTTACCCAAGCAAAAAAGAGGCTGAACCTGTGAATATTGCCACAGGCTCATATGAATACAGCCATACCGACTTCGATATCCCTGCAATCAAAACAAGACTACAGTTTTCACGGCGCTATAATTCAGTCAACAGATCTGACACTCGGACATTAGGATATGGATGGACACATAACTATGATTATTCTGTAGACAATCAGGACGATACGCTTTGGGTAGTACATTATGGAGATGGGCACAGCAGCTACTTCGTCCCGTTATACAACGGCAACGGCACATCATTCCCACTTTCTCACGGTACAATGGAAACCCTGAAAAAGAATACTGGAACAAGCACATATACGCTGACATATAAAACAGGTGAAGTGTATCAGTTCAATTCATCTGGAAGGATTACGAGTATGGTTGACCTGAACAGCAACACAACATCCTTTACATATTCAGGGAACAATCTTACAACAATAACAGCCCCCGGAGGCAGAACGTTAACTCTTACCTATAGTAGTTCAAGAGTAGCATCTGTCACTGACCAATTATCAAGATCAGTTCTATTCTCTTACGATACAAACAACAATCTCCTATCTGTAACTGATGTAGACTCAGGTGTAACACACTTTACTTATGACAATCATCATAGAATAACATCCATCATACTCCCATTGGGAGATACGCTGCTTAGTAATGTATATGATAGTACAGGTAGAGTTATTGCTCAGTCAGACGCATATCAAGAAACAACAACCTTTAATTACGACAGTCCGGATTTTGGATATATAACAATAACTTATCCAGACAATAATTCTATTGTAGTACAGCATGACAGCCTCTACCGTCTCATAGCAGAAGAAGACGAGTTAGGTAATATTAAGACGTTTACCTATGACCAAAATAACCGGCCAATCGTTCTTACCGATGAAAATGGAGTTGCAACACAAAACACCTACGACACCCTCGGCAATCTGACTAAACGGCAAATGCCTGAAGGCATCATAAATATGTTTTCGTACAATAGCATGAGTAAACCTACCCGGATAATAGACCCATTAGGTGATACTTCCACATTTACCTATGATACAGGGTTAAATCCGATTCAAATATCACTACCTGGCAACAGGTCTATACATAATACCTACTATAGTAATGGGTTGTTGAAAACAACAAAAGACCCCATGGGTTATATCACTGAGTTTTTCTACAACAGTCGCGGTGATCTGACATCAGTTGTATCTCACTCTGGCACAAAAATTTTTGGATACGACTCTGTTGGTCGTCTGATAAGTTACACCGATGAAAACCAACACAAAACAACATATACATACAATACAAAAGATAAGCTAGTTAAAGTGACTGATGCACTTGGCTACAGTCTTGAAGATTCATTTGACATCAATGATAACCTCGTATTATCAAGGGACAAAAATGGGAATGAGACACAATTTAGCTATGACAAAAAAGACAGGCTTAAAGAGGTGTTATTACCTAATAGCGGTATTGTCCAATATATCTACGACAAACGTGACAATATTGAAAAAGTCACTGATGCAAATGGAAATAACATCATCTATGACTATGATATAAAACAACGGTTAAAGACTATTACCAGTCACCTTGGTGTGACGGAATATGGATATGACAAAACCTCAAACCGAACATCTTTAAAAGATGCAAATAACAATACAAGTTACTTTGAATACGACTCGCTATACCGGTTAACAATATTCAAAGATGCTTTGTCAAATAACTATACCTATGACCGCGATGAGCGGAACCTCACAACAAGCATTAAAGATCCACTTAATCGGATAACGAATTTCACATATAATTCCTCAGAGTTCCTGACAACAGTTTCGGATGCACGTAGCAAGCATGCTGATATGGCCTATGATGACAATGGCAACATTACTTCGTTAAAAGATTTAAACGGCCATATACAACATTTCGCTTATGATTCGTCCAACAGATTGGTCATGCACAAGGATGCAAGTAACAATGTTGATAGCTTTTATTATGATGGAGTAGGAAATCTAATAAAAATAGTAAAGCCAACAGGGACTATAATAAAGACATTTGATTCAGCAAACCGTTTAACGGAAGTTATCAATTCTACTGGAGATACATATGAGTACACCTATGACGGTAATGGTAATATACTTACAATCACTAACAATTCGGGTACATCACAATTTACTTATGATGAAATGAATCGTATAAAGCGATACATTGATGTATTTGGCGACACAGTACAGTATGCCTATGATTCTGTTGGTAATAGGACAAAGATTATATATCCAGGTGGTCATATTGTGACATATGGATATAATCAGGCTAACCTACTAGAGACAGTTACAGACTGGCTGGGACATACAACTAGTTATAAATACGACCCTGCAGGGCAGCTTATATCATCCATCAATCCCTTTGGCGACACATGTAAATATGGATACGATAATACCGGAAGATTAGTAGAGCAGGTAAATGTTATTGGAGATTCTATTATCACCAAGAGTGTTTTCACACTCAATGCTGCGGGAGAAAAAGAACATGAACGGATAGTAGGGCCAGTACCTCACCACTTGAAAAACACTTCTTATGCATATACATACGAACCAAATGATGAACTAACCTCTGATTCTGTTACCTCATATACAAATGATGGTGCAGGCAACAGGCTTTCTGGAGACAACAGTTATACATTCACGGTTGATAATCTTTTAAAATCAATAGGATCTACGACATATACTTACGATGCACTTGGAAATCGTGTAACACGAAGTAACAATGGTACCTATACACGGTATGTACTTGACCTGCAAACTGGATTATCACAGGTATTGCAGGAACGAGATACTAATGGTATAGTTTCAGCAAGCTACATTTATGGCCTTGACCTTATTGCCCGAATTGATTCCAACAATAATATACAATACTATCATTTTGATGCGCAGCATAATACTGTTGCACTGAGTGATGATAGCGGCATGGTTACAGATACATACGTATATGAACCATTTGGATTGTTAATAGAACATATTGGCAATACGGAACAACCATATACATTCCTTGGACAATACGGTATTCAGCAGGAAGATTCTATAATCTATTACATACGGGCACGATATTATGATGCTGCTAATCAGAGATTTATAAGTAAAGATGTCTACCCTGCAACATTTACCGATCCGCATACACTTAACAGGTATGTGTATGGATTGAATAACCCTGTATCTGTTTTTGATGTGACAGGATTATATGGAGAAAAGGATAACAGCAAAAAAAGTTTAGGTACACGTCTGCTTGATGGATTACAAGTAGGGTTGGATATAGGAGGTTTGATTCCTGGGGTGGGAGAATTTGCTGATGGGGCAAATGCATTAATTTATTTCGCTCGCGGGGATGAGACCAATGCGCTACTAAGTGCTGGAGCTATGATACCATTTGCAGGCTGGGGGGCTACTGCTGCTAAATGGGGAATAAAAGGCGGGAAAGTGTTAAAAAAATTCAAGTCAGTTGACAACCTTTTAGAACATGCTTATGACTTTAAAACACTAAGCGATGGAAAAACTATACAAGCAATACTAAAAGGTAATCCAAGTAAGATCTTCAGCGATATCTCAAAAAATGCAGATTTTCATAATGGCTTATATTACTTGTCAGATGGAACAATAATTGGGAAACATTACTCAAAGACAACCGGTGTATTTACAATCGACATTAATAAAAATGGTAACATATTTAAGATAAGAATTGAATAATGAAAGAATATACACAGCTTATTAAAAAATACTCCTCTGGTAAGTATTCTCTCTATTCAAAGAGTGGAAGAGAAGAAAAGTGGGGTAACAAAACAATTGCAGAAGAGTATCTCAAGAAGTATTTTATTCCAAAGAATGAGTATAATAATATTTGGAAACCAATACAAAGTGAAATCTTTTCTGCAGAATCTCCACCCAGTATGGTTTTCAGTAACGGATTTAATGCATTAGCATTAAGAGGAGGCTTTCTATTTACTCGTAAAAATTATGAAGCACTGCAAAATTGCTTATTATCGATTAATGAAAAATATATTGTTGTTATCCAAAATGACTTTCATGGATTGATTTCGCCTCCACTATTCAGAATGAAATATCCAATTTCCACCACGTGGGAAGAATTAATGAGTGGTAATTTTATATCTACAGCCTTATTTGAGATGTTTCATAATGATTACTACGTCTTTGGAGAAAATGCAGTATGGGGTAAATATTCCGCAAATGACGATGAGAACCCACTTGATATAATCGGATTTAAACCTAATGTCTCTAATATATTTATTAAAGAGTTTATGGTTTCTGATGAGGAGTGGTGTATACTGAAAGAGTGGTTACCAGAAAAATACTTAAATGAATACAATAACCTAACGCGTAAATTATAGTTAAAAGTGAAAAGGTTACTAATACTATCTTTGTTAATGTTACTTATATATAAAAGTAATACATCTTATGGTCAATCCATACAAAGAAGCTATGATTCTCTCGGAAGAATAACACAAATTGTATACCCAGATAGCTCCATAATCACATATACTTATGACAATAACGGCAACCTCATTCACAAACAAACGCATGACCCGTGCAACATCAAAGTGAGACCGACGGTTATGCCGCTTGGTCAGCTCATCTTCTGTGCCGGAGATACGTTAGAACTTACAACAGAGCCCGCACTTGCATATCAATGGTCAACAGGAGATACTACCCAAACGATTAAAGTTACTGCAACAGGTAATTATTCAATCACTATCATAGATTCGTTTTGGGTCTACGATGATACTTTGCAATGCCAATTGACTTCAGACTCTGTAGGTGTATATGTTAAATCGTTACCAGATATTATACCTACCAGCGATATTGAATACTGTAATGGCGATACTACAATCACAATAACATTCAACAGTACTTCAGATAGTACTGTTTTAAATTGGGCTGGTTCTACAAACCTGATTGGCCTTTCTCAAAACGGGAATGGTAATATTCCATCCTTTACAGCAGTCAATACAGGTAATACGACTATCCTTGATACCATAATCGTCACTCCATTCCGAAATGATTGTTATGGCAAGCCTGACACTTTTACAATTGCAGTTCATCCAACACCTGTAATAGATACTATTTCTAATCAGGCAATTTGTAATGGTCATAATTCAACTATTGTTCAGTTTAATAGCAGTGTCCTTGGAACACAATTTACCTGGACAAACACTGATACGTCTATTGGACTAGCGGCTAGTGGCAACAATAGCTTCCCTGTTTTTACTGCACAAAATCAGACAAATACGCCTGTAGTAGCATCGGTTACACTTATTGGAACATATTCAGGCTGCAGTAGTATTAGTGAAAATTTTACAATCACTGTTAATCCAACTCCAGATATAGATACTGTCACTGGCCAAGAATTATGTAATGGGGTAAGCACGACAACTATCAACTTTACAGGATCGGTAAATGGAACAACATACAATTGGACTAATGATAAGACATCTATTGGACTTAGTGCTACAGGTACAAACACAATTGCATCCTTTACAGGAAATAATCAAACTAACCTTCCAATAACTGCCAATATTATTGTTACTCCTGTAGCAAATCAATGTACTGGACAACAAGAAACATTTTCGATTACAGTAAATCCAACTCCGAGTGTTAACAATGTATCCAATCAAGTTGTGTGTAACGGAGAAAATGCTGGCAATGTAGTATTTTCAGGAAACGTTTCAAATGCAATTTATACTTGGTCTAACAGTAAAACAACAATTGGTCTTGGCGCTTCAGGCATAGATAGCATACCCTCTTTCACTTCACTCAATACTGGTACAACTCCAGTTACTGCGAGCATTTCAGTATCCCCATCTGCCAATAATTGTGTTGGCACATCAAGTGGGTTTACTATAACCGTTAACCCTACCCCAACAGTTAACCCTGTTGCAAATCAAAATCTTTGCAATGGTATAAATACTACGGCTATTAATTTCACGGGTTCTGTTACAAATACAACATACCACTGGTCCAATAATAATTATACAATTGGACTTGATTCTGTTGGAGTAGGAAATATCACCGCTTTTCAGGCAACAAATACCTCAAATGTCATAGCGAATGCAACTATTACAGTAGTTCCAAATACTAATAATTGTATTGGACAATCAGAGGACTTCACAATAACCGTCAAGCCGACCCCAACAGTTAATACGCATTCGAATCAAGTTGTGTGTAATGGAGATACCTCTACTAGTGTAATGTTTACTGGTTCAGTTACTAGCTCTGTATACTCCTGGTCAAATAGTGATACATCAATTGGATTAGGCATTTCTGGCATAGATAGTATCCCCTCTTTTACAGCAACTAATGTAACAAATACTCCTAGAACTGCAATAATAACAACGATACCTACAGCTAACGGTTGCTCAGGAGGGGCAGATACTTTTTCTATATTAGTTAATCCAACTCCTTCAGTAGATACAATTTCAGATTTAATCTATTGTAACGGAGATATGCTACAAACTATTCCTTTTACTGGAACAGTAAGTAATGCTTCTTACCATTGGACTAATGACAAATCAACTATTGGGCTTGATAGTGTTGGAATAAACAACATCACACCATTTACGATACTGAACTCTGATTCAATACCTGTTATTGCCAATATCGTGGTTGTACCTAAGGCAAATAATTGCTCAGGGCCTTCAAAGAACTTTAGCATTACAGTTAATCCAACTCCAAATGTCATACCAACCGCAGACCAGATTCTCTGTAATGGATCACCTACGGATAGCATTACCTTTAATGGTTCAGTAGCAAATACAAACTATAACTGGACCAATACAGATTCAACAATTGGGCTTGGGAATAGTGGTATCGGAAATATTGTCTCATTTACTGCAACCAGCAATTCGACTGTGCCCATTACAGGGGTCATTTCGGTAACACCAATTGCTAATAATTGCCCTGGAACAGTGGATACTTTTTCAATTACCGTTAACCCTACTCCAAACGTATTTCCTTCATCAGATATACTCATTTGTAATAAGGATACAGCACGATTTGTAAATTTTGGTGGATATGTCTTTGGGACTATCTTTATTTGGACTAATAGCGATACAACAATAGGCTTGAAAGATACCGATACAGGAAACATTTCTGCATTTTCTGTTACCAATAATTCTAACATAGTTAAAACTGCCATAATCGAAGTTGTACCTTATGCCTATAATTGTGAAGGCATTCCTGATATTTTCAGTATAGCTGTAAAGCCTACACCAGTTTTAGATACAATCACAGACCAATATGTGTGCAATAATTTACCAACTGATTCAATTGTTTTTATAAGTTCAGTTTCAGGTAGCACCTTCTCTACATGGTCAGATAGATTGATTGATATCGGTTATTCAGGAACGAGTTCAGTAGGCATCCCTTCATTTATTGCTCATAATTCGTCTGACACACCTGTTATTGCTACTATAAAAGTATCTACAATAGCATCTGGATGTATCGGTATCCCGGATACATTTACTATGACTATAAATCCAACTCCCAAAGCAGATACAATAGTTAGCCAAATTGTATGTGAACATGACAGTACACAAAAGATTTCGTTTACAGGCACAATAAATCCCACAGATTACCATTGGATTAATTCAGATTCTACTATTGGGCTAAGTGACACAGGAGTAAATGATATTTCCAAATTCAAAGCACACAACCCAACAGATACTATTAAAACTGCTGTTATAACCGTAAAACCTGTCGCTAGAACATGTATTGGTTCTCTCAGGTCTTTTTCAATAACTGTCAAGCCAGAACCTAAGGTTGATACCATTATAGATTTTGTTTTATGCAATACTGATACCTTCACAGGGATTAAGTTCACAAGTCCTGTTTTAAACTCAACATACCAATGGTCAAACTCAGATACCACAATCGGGCTCAATCTTATTGGAGTTGACAGTATTACTAGTTTTCAGACTAAGAACATTACGAACAAACCAACTATTGCAACAATAACAGTAACGCCATCTGCAAACAATTGCATAGGCGATTCAATCCAGTTTAATATTCGTATAAACCCTACACCGATATTAGACACTATACCAAGCACAATACATTGCAACAATGACATAATTGATACAATATTTTTTATAAGCTCTGTTGATAGCACGCTATTCAACTGGACCAATGACAATACTTCAATTGGACTAGCTGCTATTGGATCGGGCGCCATCCATGGATTTACCATAAAAAATAGTGACTCAATACAATCAGAAGCATATATTACAGTTACTCCAAAAGCATATGGATGTGAAGGCATGTCTCAAACATTCAGTCTCAAAACAAATCCAACACTAATCCCCAATATTGAAATAAGTTCAACTCTAGGAACAGTTATCTGTAAAAACATGCTTGATACCTTTGTTTCCCAAATAACTAATGGAGGTAGTAAACCATCATATCAGTGGAAGACAAATGGAATTATTGTAGGAGAAGATTCAAGCATGTATATAACACCATTGCTATCTGATGGTGACATTATTACTTGTGAACTTTCAAGTAATGCAATTTGCGTTGACCCACAAAAAACAAATAGTAACTCTATTCAAATGACTGTTAAGCCAAACCTAACACCAGTTGTCGAAGTTACTTCAACATATGCTAACTTATGGGACGAGTTAGCATTCCATGTAAACACACTATATGGTGGTCAATCTCCAATATATATGTGGAGAAAAAATGGAACATATATTAACGGTGTTACTGGGGACTCATATGTAGGTATTGCAGGAGTCGATTTTCTCCCAGGTGATGTTGTATGTGTAATTGTAAAGAGTAATGAAATGTGTCTTGCAATCGATACTGGTATTGCTTGCTCTAAAGAAGTGAACATTTCAGGCATCAATGCTAAAGGTATTTTTGATAATATTACTCTGTATCCCAACCCCAATAGTGGCAGTTTTATACTAGATGGCCATATTTTTACTGAAAAGCAAATTGACATAGAAATATTAGATGCTTCCGGTAAAATGATATATACTGACGCGATAATGCCAGTTAAGAACACTATTCATAAAGAAATTAAGTTGAGTGACCATGCAAATGGAACATACTATATTCGGTTTTCTTTAGACAAAGAAAGGAAATCAAAAAGGTTTGAAATAGCACGATAAAGTCTTGAATGTTGTAATCAGGCAATAATAGTCTCTGTCCTTTATGAATAGGTAAATAGGGTGTTTTTCACGTTGATTTTCTCATATATTCTCTCAACCTTTATGTCGCATAACATTTCCTAACATATAAAATGCGATACCATGATACCAAGTATAATTTTAGGAGTAGTCCTGTATATAACAGTCCAAGTCCTGTATAGAAAGTCAAAGAATTTTGCAGTTGTTCAATCCCACTGGCAACACATATTTGATGGACTAAAATTTTCAAGCGAGGAATTCTATAAATCTGTCCAGGAACTTGTTGAGTCTAAGGAAATGCCCGGTGTAAAAATCTCTAATCAGAAATTTGATGAGACTAATGTATATGGTGCCGATAGGATATATCTACGCATTCGTAGGGACGAAAGTATGTTTCTTGTTTGTGCAGCGCCATTTGGCACCGGTTTCTTTATCTCCTGGTGGTATGGAGAACCAGTTGATTGGCTCAAGGAGATATTATTAAGTATCCCCATCCTCGGCTGGATATTTGTAAAAACAATGTATAACAGAACTTTATGTAAACTAGATTATGATGGCATGTTCTCTGAAACGGTTAAGCAGTGTGTCAAAGAAGCAATTGAAAATATGATATTTGTAAAAGGCACAAAAAAACTAACTGAACAAGAATATAAGGAGACTGTATTAACGCAATTATCAGTTCAATAGCAGAAATGACTGCTTCTGCATCAGATATTGCAACAGAGGAGTTCTACGCATGGGAAATACGTGGAAGAGGATGGGATGTATATAACACGGCTATAGAGTTAGAGCCTACATTTATTCCATTTACTCACCACTATTACCCAACACAAACAAACTACGTAGATGATGGTAGAAAGCCTAAGTTGCTCGGTAGGCTATTTAACTGGATCATCTCTACTGATATACCAAAAGGGATAGAACCTCAGGAGGATCCTGTACAACCATTCGTGTTCCAATGCAATGAGCCTGTAACGACATACTCCATATCAGTACCAAAAGGCTTAAAGATTGAAGTAGCAGAATGTGAACAACTCCTTATTTCCCTCTCATACTGTAACTACCCTGTGAGCTTTGAAATCATAGGCAGTATGGATAGTATCACTATCCAATTCGTATGTAGAGAAACAGATGCCTTTCATGTATATACCCAAATACAGGCCTACTTTCCTGAAGTAGTCATCCTACACAGAGAGGATGGCATGAAAAAAGTAGTAGAGGTTAACGGTTTCTTTTCTGCTATTGATTTTGGCATTAAAGAGGAATTTATGCGACCTCTCGTTACAACTGATAATTTAAAAGTAGATCAGTTTGTAGGACTCTTTGCCATATTTGAACAGTTACAAAAAGATGAACATATAGTAATACAAGTTCTTTTTCAAGGTGCGGTTAATCCCTGGCAGAGAAGTATCATGAATGCAGTAACTGACAATGATGGTACTGCATTTTTTATGGATGCACCTGAGATGTTGAAGCTAGCTGAAGAAAAAACAAAACATACCTTGTTTGCAGTTGGTATGAGAGTGTTGACAGTAAGTACAACCCATCAAAGGTCATTACAGTTATCGGATATTGGTAAAAAATCGTTCGCTCGAATATATAATTCTCCGTACAACTCTCTTATTCCTCTTAATAATCCTGACTATACACTTGATGAACGTGCAAAAGATATTTTATACAGACAGTCTCGCAGACAAGGAATGTTACTTAATGCACGAGAACTACTAACTCTTGTACATCTCCCAACACCATCAGTTGTTTCTAAGAAACTTCATACAGGACACAGAAAGACAAAAACAGCTCCGAGTATTACAGAGGGACATACACTTACTCTTGGTGTCAATGAACATGCCGGAACAGCAAAAGTTGTAACAATTAGTGACAAACTAAGACTACAACATACTCATATAATAGGAGCAACAGGTACAGGTAAATCTACTTTGCTTGAATCAATGGTTGTTCAGGATATTAAGAATGGGAACGGAGTTGCAGTACTTGACCCACATGGAGACCTAATTGATAGCATTATTGTCCACATCCCTGAGAATAGGATTAATGATTGCATAGTAGTTGATCCGTCAGATACCAGCTATGCAGTAGGTTTTAATATCCTCTCTGCTAATTCAGACATTGAGAAAGAAATACTTTCCTCTGATCTGGTGGCAACTTTCAAGAGACTATCCACTAGTTGGGGTGACCAAATGAATAGTGTTCTCGGCAATGCAATACTTGCATTCCTTGAAAGCTCTAAAGGTGGAACTCTTGCAGACTTACGTAGGTTTCTTATCGAAAAGCCGTTCAGGAATCAATTCCTGAAAACAGTAACCGATGCAAACATTATTTACTACTGGCAGAAAGAATATCCATTACTCAAATCAAGTTCAATTGGTTCAATCCTAACAAGGCTAGATACATTCTTACGACCTAAACCAATTAGGTATATGGTCGCACAGAAAAGCACACTAGATTTTGAACACATACTTGATACCAACAAAATACTACTGGTAAAGCTCTCTCAAGGTTTAATAGGCAATGAAAACAGTTATTTGTTAGGCTCGTTCTTTGTCACTAAGCTCTATCAATCTGCAATGGCACGACAGGTAAAGGATAAAGAATCTCGGAACAACTTCTATGCGTACATTGATGAGTTTCAAAATTTCATAACACCATCAATGTCTCAAATCCTTTCAGGAGCAAGAAAATACCACCTAGGATTAATACTTGCACATCAGGACATGCAACAACTTGTAAAACACGATGCAGAACTGGCAAGCTCAATTACTGCAAATGCAGGTACACGGATATGTTTTAGATTAGGAGATACAGATGCTAAACGCTTTGCCTCCGGCATGTCCTACTTTGAAGCAAATGATTTAGAAAACCTCAACACCGGAGAAGCTATTGTAAGAGTTGAAAGACCTGATTATGACTTTAATATCACTACGTCACCGTTAGCTCCCCCATCACAAATACAGGCAAGTGAAATCACAACTGCAGTCATTGACTATTCAAAAAGAATATACGGAACTGAAAGAGAAGAGATAGAGAAGTATTTATCAGAAAGCATATCAGATATTCATATTGAGCAGGAGAAGATAGTCGAGCCAATAAAACAAGAACCACAAAAGAGAGAAGAACAACAGATAGTAGAGGTGACGGATGATAAGATAGCTACTACTAAACAAAAATTAGTTGAACACAAAGAAGAAACAGAACACAGACAGATACAGAACTATATCAAAAAGGCAGTAGAGGCCAGAGGGTACATTGCTCGTATAGAAAACCCAATAAAAGACAGCCTGGAGAGAGTTGATATACACATAGAAAAAGGCAAGAAACGTATTGCCTGTGAAATATGTAGTACTACAAATGCAACTTGGGAGATGCATAACATAGAGAAGTGTTTACAGATTGGATATGACTTAGTAGTCAGTTGCAGTTCAAGTAGAAAGTCTTGTGAGGGCATTGCAGCACAAATACAGAAATCATTTAAAAAGAAAGACCAAAGCAAGATACTGGTTTGTACCCCTGATGAATTCATAGCTCAGTTAGACTTGGAATTAGCAAAGGAAGCAACCTCAGAAACAAGAATTAAAGGGTATCGAGTGAAAGTAGAATACAATGCAGTATCAGAGGATGAAATGCAGAAGAAGAAAGCACTTGTTGGGAAAGCACTCTTGGGAAAATCAAAGGATAAGAAGTGATGTTTAGTCCTATAAAATTGGCAATTGTTGTGTATCTTTATAGCACTTCAAAGCGTCTAAGCTATCTTCTTTTCTAGTGTAATCATGTGATGTATTCCCGCCAAGAAGTATTCTCTCAATACAAAATACTTACGCATGGGAAAAGCAAAAAATGTTGGAATATGGATTCGTGTATCAACTGACTTTCAGGTTAAGGATGATAGTCCTGAACACCATGAGAGACGTGCCAAAATGTATGCAGAGTCGAAAGGTTGGAATGTAGTTGAAATATACCGACTTGAGGCCGTTAGTGGAAAGTCAGTAATGGGCAATGCAGAAGCCAAACGAATGCTCCATGATTTACAAGCACGAAAAATTACTGGCCTGATATTCTCAAAACTTGCTCGACTTGCTCGTAATACGAAAGAACTACTTGAGTTCTCAGAGATATTCAGAAAGTACAATGCCGATCTGATTTCACTTTCAGAAAACATAGACACAAGTTCATCTGCTGGCAGATTATTCTACACAATGATTGCTGCAATGGCAGAATGGGAACGACAAGAAATATCAGAGAGAGTTGCAGCATCTGTTCCAGTTAGGGCAAGAATGGGTAAACCATTAGGAGGACAAGCACCTTTTGGATATAGATGGGAGGACAAAGAACTACAAATAGATAAAAAAGAAGCTCCCGTCAGAAAACTGATGTATGAATTATATGCAGAACATAAGAGAAAGGGAACAGTTGCTACACTACTAAACAAGAAAGGATATCGCACCCGCAATGGTTCAAAATTCACCGATACCACAATAGGACGATTACTTACTGACCCTGTTGCAAAAGGACAAAGAAGAGCTAATTACACGAAGAGCACAGGAGAAGGGAAACATTGGGAAATAAAACCTGAATCTGAGTGGGTAATTATTCCATGTCCTGCAATTGTATCTGAAGAATTATGGGATGAATGCAATAGAATAATAGAATCACAGACATACACACGAAAACCAACTAGGAAAACAGTCCACCCATTTGCAGGTATATTAATATGCCAATGCGGAGGGAAAATGTATGTTCCCTCACGAGTTAAGAAATATGTATGTAATTCATGCAAAGAGACAAATATTAGTGCAGAAGATATAGACCACATATACTACGAACAATTAAAGTCATTCCTCTTAACTAAAGATGACATTGCAACATTCTTAAGCAGAGCAGAAGAAGCTATTAAAACAAAGCAAACAGAACTGCAAACACTATCCAAAGAGAAAATGAAACTCAAATCAGAAATGGATAACTTAGTTAAACTACACTCCAAAGGTCAAATACCAACAGATGATTTTGGTTCATACTACAATCCACTTAGTGAACAATACAAACAAATAGACCTGAGCCAAGCTGAATTAGAGGCTCAAATAGATTACATCAAGGTTCAACAATTAGACGGAGATCACATACTTGAAAATGCAGAGAATCTATATGATAAATGGCCAACACTAGATAATGAAGCTAAAAGGCAAATAGTTGAAGAACTAACAGAGTCTATTCAAATGGGAAGTGAAGAAATAACCATTAAATTCAACTATACACCCACCCTTACCGCTACTCCCAAAAATACTCCAACTACCCAACGCAACGACATGGATTCATACTCGCTATAAGCATAAAGCTGGCCGGAAAATCTATACTTACTTTGGCGCGCGATATAGTCACCCTGCGTTCCTCCATTGGCTGACGCATCACTTCCAGCACAGTTCTTTTAAACTCAGGAAGTTCATCAAGAAACAGTACACCATTATGTGCCAATGAAATTTCACCGGGTTGCGGCACACCCCCACCGCCTACCAGCGCAACATCACTGATAGTATGGTGTGGCGACCTGAATGGCCTTATCGCTATCAATGAGCTATTGCCCGGTAGCTTACCTGCAACGGAATGTACCTTGGTAGTCTCTAAAGCCTCGTGCAGGCTGAGTGGTGGTAGTATCGTTGGTATCCGTTTCGCCAGCATGGTTTTACCCGCACCAGGCGGGCCTATTAATATAGCATTATGACCACCTGCCGCAGCTATCTCTAACGCACGTTTTACATTTTCCTGTCCCTTTACATCATTGAAATCAAACTCAAAATCATTCTGCGCATCAAAGAACTCTTCACGTGTATTTACAACCACCGGTTCAAGCTGCGTTGTTTTGTTGAAAAAGCCAACTACCTCTGCAAGGCTCTCTACACCATATACTTCAAGATTATTAACCAGTCCTGCTTCTCTTGCATTCTGTTTGGGCAATATCAGTCCTTTGTACTTCTCAGCTCTTGCCTGTATGGCTATAGGTAAAGCTCCTTTTATTGGTTGCAATGTACCGTCCAGCGACAACTCACCCATCATTATGTACTTATCCAATTCATCATGCGGCACCTGTCCAGTAGCGGCCAGCCAACCCATAGCTATTGGTAAATCGTATGCTGCACCTGCTTTCTTTATGTCAGCAGGTGCCATATTCACTACTATCCTTGCACGTGGTTTTTCAAGCCCGGTGTTTTTCAGGGCTGATATGATGCGTTCTATACTTTCTTTTACAGCACTATCCGGCAGTCCTACAATGATATATTCAGGCTTTCCGCCCGGCGTATCTACCTCTATGGTGATGGTGAGTGCGTCTACTCCATACACCGCACTGCCAAATACTTTTACTAACATGGTTCTGAATTACAAAGCATGAAACTACAAAAACATAACTTTAATGCGCATCACCTCTTCGGCTTTCTGAAAGATTATTAATATTTTTATTGACCAAACTCACAACATGGCGCTGACAGCAACAGAACGTATCGATATATTAAACATAGGCCTGATGATATTATCAGCCTGTGTGGCCATGGTGCTGCCGTTTGAATTATTCCTTTTTGTATACGCCATTCTCGGGCCACTACACTACCTGACGGAGATATCATGGCTACATGACAAAAACTACTTCACCAAAGGCAGGTACGATGCGGTATGGCTATTGGTTGTAGGTTTTGTTTTAACGGTTGTGTTCTTCAGGGCACCGCTGGAGTTGGAGTTCCCTGATATGTTTGACGCCAACCTGATGTTCATCGCCCTGCTGAGTTCACTTATTTTTGTAACAGTAAAAAACCCGATATATAAGATAGGGGGCATAGTAATACTTGTATTCGCATCGCAGGTGGCACATAATTTTAACTACCTGCTTACAGTATTCATTCCGACACTTATACATGTATATGTTTTCACTGCATTGTTTATGCTGTATGGTGCTACAAAAAGTAAAAGCAGGTTCAGTTATTTATCGGTTGGGGTAATGTTTATTATCCCTGTTCTCCTGTTCACATTGTTTCCCGGTACTGAATTCATAGCTCCTAGTGCGCATACCAAAGAAGTGTATGAACCGTTCAAGATCGTCAACTTTGTATGGTTCCGTACAATAGATTTTACACCCAATCCCGGCAGTGCGCAGGGCTGGAACGACCTGATATTCCACTCGCCCAAAGGCATACTGCTCATGCGCTTTATAGCTTTTGCCTACACATATCATTACCTCAACTGGTTCTCAAAAACAAGGGTAATACAATGGCATAAAGTACCCAAAATGCGCTTTGCATTGGTCGTACTCATCTGGCTCATCAGTGTGGGGCTGTATATGTATGAATATATTGTTGGGCTGCAGTGGTTGTTATTCCTGAGCTTTATGCATGTACTATTGGAACTGCCCCTCAATTTTGTGAGTATCATAGGTATCGGTAATCATATAAAGGGCAAAGTTTTCAAACCTGCAAAAGCATAATTGCATTATCATCATTACATTTGTGCTATGAGCAACTCCGTATTACTGCACAAAGAAGATGGTATAGGCTATATAACACTTAACCGACCTGATAAGTACAATAGCTTCAATCGCGAAATGGCCCTGGCTACACAAGCGCATTTAGATGATTGTGCGGCAGATGATACAATACGTTGCATATACATTACAGGTAGTGGTAAAGGCTTTTGTGCGGGCCAGGATCTTGCAGAAGCATCTGACCCTAAAAATGTAGATTTCGAAAAGATTGTTGCAGAGCATTACAACCCGCTCATAAGCAGGCTGCGTAACATAGAAAAACCAATAGTTGCGGCTGTTAACGGCGTAGCAGCAGGCGCGGGCGCCAATATTGCACTTGCATGCGATATAGTTGTTGCAACACAAAGCGCCTCATTCATACAGGCTTTCAGCAAAATAGGTTTGATACCTGACAGTGCGGGTACATTCTTCCTGCCAAGATATATAGGTATGCAGCGAGCTGCAGCACTCATGATGCTGGGCGAAAAAGTATCGGCAGATGAAGCAGTAGCTATGGGCATGATATTTAAATCATTCCCGGATGATAGCTTTGAAGCAGATAGCAAGAAACTGGCACAAACACTGGCCAACATGCCTACGAAAGGATTAGGACTGACTAAAAGGCTACTCAATCAATCATACAGTAATAGCCTGGAAGAACAGGTAGAAATGGAAAAGCAGGTACAGGTTGAAGCAGGTAATACAGAAGATTTTGCTGAAGGAGTAAATGCCTTCCTTGAAAAACGTAAGCCTGTATTTAAAGGCAAATAACCTTAGGCTACACTTGCCTCCGGCATCGGGGCATGCTCATGTATCAGCTTTGCTATTATGGCCGCCGTCTCGTCGGGAAAGTCAACTTTTACACGTTCATCACTCATCAACCACCACTTTATCTTGTCGTAGTACTTACGGCTTAGCTGCTTTATTACCGGTACACCTATTTGTGCGGCAGCTGCGGCGTTGCATTGTTGTTCGTATTGCGCCTGCATGGGTATAACCATCAGCTTCTTACCTAAAAATAACGCCTCTGCCGGTCCTTCAAAGCCGGCACCACATAACACACCCGTACTACTGGCCATGCTTTTAATAAAGGCGTCATTTTCAATAGGCTCTATATGTACATTCTTAAAACTGAATGGCTCTTTATTGTGCTTGGAGAAAACCTGCCACTGTACTTTTGAGAAATGGGACAGGTGCTCTACTAACGTTTTGTCGTCGTAAGATGGCAGGTAAACAGTATAGTGACCTTCGTCTGTTGGCTCCATATTCCTTACCTCACTTCGTATTACGGGTGTAAATATGTTCTTGGTGTACCTTCTGAAATGGAAGCCATATGCCGCAGTAACAGGTGCATATCGTTTCAGCACCAGCTCTCCTTTAAAGTCTCCTTTTGCCGGTTGGGGTGCATTCAGTGCCATTACAGCCGCCTGGTGGCTTAGCCCTATACATGGCTTATTCTTTAGCTTACAGGCCCATGCAGATACAGGTTCAAAGTCGTTAATTACGAGGTCATAATCCTCAACAGGAAGTTTGCGTATATCACTTATCAGCTTGAACAGCTTGAGCTTTTGGGCAGTTTTCAGTATATCTACTCCACCACTGCCACCAAATATAAAGCTCATGCCATACAGCTTATATTTTACAGGAAAGGGAAACTCCACATCGGCCTGGATACCGCTTATCAGTACATCTACTTCTCCGTATTTTGCCAACTCAGGATATACATCCCTCGCACGGCTCAAATGCCCGTTACCTGTACCTTGTATTGCAAATAATATCTTCACACAATTAGTTTAAGCTGCTTCAAAACCTTCCGCCATTCCGTTGAGCGGATTATGCTTTGACATGTTCACATTCAACTCCTGCAGCAGACTGGCCATCATTTCTTTAGGATGCTCCCTGGAGTATTTTTTCTTGATCTCTATGGACTGTGCTACCTCATCATCCATATACCTGTAAATGCTCCAGTTAGAATCATTGTACTCTAATGCTGTCAGGTTCTCTATCCAGTCGCCCGAGTTCATGTATATGACCGGACCATTTTCTGTAACAACAGTCTTTATTTCCGGATGGTGAATGTGTCCACAGATAACATATTTGAACTGATTATCAGCCGCAATTTCACATACGGTAGACTCAAAGTTGTTTATGAACTTAACTGCTCCTTTTACGCTGTTCTTTATCTTCTTGGACAATGATACTTTACCCCTACCCAGCTTTTTAGAAATGAAGTTCACAAAGCGATTAATGAGTATCAGTGTGTCATAACCCACAGCTCCCAGCTTTGCCAGCCACTTACTGTGCTGCATCACCACATCAAAAACATCCCCGTGGAATATCCAGACTTTAGAACCGTTGATCTTCAACGATAGCTTGTTGGTGATCTTCAACGACCCCAACTGGAACCCCTTGAACCTGCGGAGCATTTCATCGTGATTGCCCGGAATGAAATAGACAGGAACGTCTTTTGCTACGAGACCTATCAGGTGTTTCATCACCATCATATGCGTGGTAGGCCAGTACCTTTTACTGAACTGCCAGATGTCGATGATGTCGCCGTTGAGGACAACAGCTTTGGGTTTAACGCTCTTCAGATACTGGAGTAGTTCTTTGGCATGACAGCCATAAGTACCCAGGTGAATGTCTGAAAGAACTACAATATCTACTTCCCTTTTTGCCATATGTATGGTGTTAGATAGCCAATACGGCTAAACAAAGGGACGCAATTACTGTAACGCCATCATTAAGAGGATATTACCTTAATATTAATTAAAGTAATTATACGCACTACCTAAAGCAATGCTTCAATAGCCTTTATCAACTCCTCGCTCTGGCTGGGGCGTGGTGTATCTTCACTGGCAAATTTACCCTCTTTATCTATCAGGAAGTAAGCGGGTATGCCCTGCACACCGTACTCCTGTGCGGTTTTGCTTTTCCAGCCTCCGTCTTCGCGGGTATGCAAACCTGTGAGGTGGTATTTCTCCATAGCCTGCTCATAGGCCTTTTCATCTTCATCAATTGAGACATACACAAACACAACATCTTTGCCGGCGAAGTGTTCTTTTATCTTACCTACATGTGGAAATTGTGCCTTACAAGGTCCGCACCAACTGGCCCAGAAATCAAGGTACACTACTTTGCCTTTCAGTTCTGACAGTTTTATCTTTTTACCGTCCGCGTCCGCAACTGTAAAATCAATAGCAGGCGAACCTACGCTTAACTTGCGTTTTTTCTCTATTACCTTCTCCAGCGTTTTTGCGTAGCTGCTACCGGGATAAAGCGAGCTGAACACAGCATAGCGATCCTCCGTTTGCTCAAGTGGCGTCTGCTTTATACTTGAGTTAATAAAATCTGCAAAAACAAATTCCTCTGAAGCAGCCGGCATCTTCTGACGCGACAGTTCCAACATTTTTTCGCTGTTGCTCGCCTTTGCTGCCGCAAGCTGCTGCGAGTAAAATGCAGATATGTAATTCCTGTAAGAAGATACATGTATCAACTTGTCATCAAATTTTTCAGGGACCTGTTTTACTACCACATAGTTTTCCTGCGGTGTTTCTCCTACATCATAGCTTTGTGCTTTTATGATCTCATGCATATATGGGTAACGCAGCATATTCTCATACATAGAATATTCATAAAAGGCATTCCAGAAGTTGATAAAAGATGATGGTAAGCCCGCACTGTTATCTACCAGGAAGTTCAACTCTGTTTGTACCAGCGCACGTATTGTATCCGCAAATGCTCCGGGCTCTACTTTCATTTTCTGCTGCACGGCCCTGTAAAATGATTGGGTCAGCCCATGCTCTTTAACGTGCTTTGCCATGAAGTTGGCAACCGTCGCCTTCATGCCAATACCTTCGTACTTCACTGTATTATCAAAATCAGAAGCATCCACGGTCATTATTAACTTATCGCCGGGGTTAGCATATATTTCCGTAGCCTCATTACCATTTTGGATATACACCTGTGTATAGGCATTTGACAATGGTAGCATTACCAGGAAATTACCTTTTTCGTCCAACTTTTCCGTTACCTGGTGCTGCTTGAAATTCAGCCAGTTACCATCATATGTTACGTAGCTGAACTGTACCTCATCGGCCAGCTGATTGGTAATGGTACCTTTTATATTCAGGTCGTTCTTGCCTGCAAAAGCGGTTATAGAACCAAAGACGATAATTGCTGATAATAGTATCCTGTTCATAAAGTATGTTTAAGTATCTCAATTTATAAAAAACTGCGCTCATTACAATGTTTACGCGCTTGAGCTCATTTCCGTCTGGTGGCGGTATAGCCTGGCATAACGTTTATTCAGCGCCATCAACTCTTCGTGCGTACCCTGCTCCGCTATATGCCCGTCGTCCAGTACAATGATCTTATCAAAATCCCAACCAGTGAATATACGATGGGTAATAACAATGGTCGTTTTCCCTTTTATGTATTCTTTCAGGTTAGTAAGTATGTTCTGCTCCGTTTGGGTATCTACAGCTGATAGTGACTCATCCAGCAATAAAACGGGACTGTTCTTGAGCAAAGCCCTGGCCAGTACCAGCCTTTGCTTCTGTCCACCCGATAGCATTACACCACGTTCACCAATAACTGTTTCATATCCCTCCTTCAGCGTAGCAATATCTTTCTGAAAATCGGCCAACCTCGCCGCTTCCTTAATTTCCTCATCGGTAGCATCGGTCCTGCCAAAGCGTATATTATTATACACCGTGTCTGAAAACAGATACGCCTCCTGCGGTGCGTAGGCTATTTGTGTACGCAGGTTCTGCAGGTCATAATCTCCAACAGGCCTGTTGTCAAAAGTAACCCTACCTGTGGTGGCATCGTACATGCGCAACAGCAGGTGCACCAATGTAGATTTGCCAGAACCTGTTCTGCCGATGACCGCCACTTTCTCACCTGCTTTTATATCCAGGTCGAAATTATCCAGTGCCTGTATGCCGGTGTGGCTATAGGTAAAGCTGACATTCTCAAAACTGATGTCGCCTTGCAGGTCTGCCTTCAGCGCGTCCTCTTTACTATATATATCCGGCTTAGTATCCAGGAACTCGTTGATGCGTTTTTGCGAGGCACTTGCACGCTGCACTATTGACGCTACCCAGCCTATGGCCATCATGGGGAACATGAGCATGGTGATGTACAATATGAACTCAGCGATATTGCCCGCAGATATAGTGCCTTCAATGGCATAGTAACCGCCTATCAATACCGTGCTGAGTATGCTCAACCCAATAAAGAGGTTCATAGAGGGGAAGAAGACCGCTTCGGTAAGTGAGAGGTTGATGGCACTTTTCCTGTACTCTTCGCTCTTATCGTTGAAGAAGCCCATCATGGCCCTTTCCTGCACGAATGACTTGATGACCCTGATACCGGAATAGGATTCCTGTGCAATGGTGGTCATATCTGATAGCTGCGACTGTATCTTTTCACTTTTGCGGAAGATAATGCGGTTGACAACGTAAATACTTATCGCGAGTAGCGGCAGTGGCAAAATGACATAGAAAGTCAGTTCGGGGCTTACCCGGATCATATTCCACAGGCACATGACCGTGAGCACCACCAGGTTGGTAGTGTACATAATGGCCGGGCCCAGGTACATACGCACTCGAGACACATCTTCAGATATACGGTTCATCAGGTCGCCCGTGTAGCGGGTCTTGTAGAATTGTGTATTGAGTTCCTGGTAGTGGGTATATATATCATTTTTGAGGTCGTATTCTATAAAGCGGGACATGACGATAATCGTCTGCCGCATGAAGAACATGAATACACCCCGGGCTATGGCCAGCCCCAGCAACAATAAACCGCTCTGCAGTACCAGGTTGAAGATGTAATCCTGCAGGTTTTGGGCCACGCTCGTACCCATTACCAACCTGTAGCTGTTGATATTTCCCTGCACCCTGTCTATAACATTACGTATGACCACAGGGGGTATTACCGCAAATACGTTGGAGATGGACACGAACAACATACCCAACAGTAACCGCCATTTGTAGCGGAGCAGGTATTTGTTCAGCGCAGCCAGGTTCTTCATGGGTGCAAAGGTCGGGTAATTTTCAGTAATCATGGTTGGGTTACTTTATATTGTTTATTTAACCGCTGAGACACAAAGACGCAGATTTCATGAACGATTTGTTCCCTTATCATGTTTTTTATTTAACCCACGAATCTGTCGGGGCAGGAGCTGAGTCGCAAAGACGTGGGTAAATTGTTCCTTGAGAACGAATTTTGTTCCCAAAATCGGCGGTTTTGTTCCCATATTTTTTGCTTTTCTGTTCACATAAGTCATTTTATACCAATTAATTACAAGGGTATTGTTTCTTTTTGTTGCCAAAAATCCAATAAAAAACAAAAGTACTGGCATAAAAAATCCCGCTATATGTAGCGGGAGGTTGAGGTGAGTGTTTTGTATATGTCGTTTCATTAGTTGGTTGTTGATAGCGGTTAATCAATTACGTTCCCGCAGAGCGGAATCTCACCAGTCACACAAACAAGCGGGATCTCCGTAAATGTATTTACATTTACTACGACAAATATACATAATTTAATTTATTATTAGCAATAATTTTTTACTTATTATAATGTTTTCAAAACATCTGTAGTTTTTTGGCATTCGATTTGTATTTACATATCATCAAACCACTTGTTGAAACATCTCTATATTAATAACACATGAAAAATCTAATCCTTACCTCATTTTTTTTATTAACCCTTGGCAATACACAAGCACAGCAGAACCATGTACCCAACGGCAGTTTTGAGGATTATTCTTCCTGTCCATCAAGCCTAAGCGAGCTATACAAGAGTACGGGTTGGACAGGAGTCGCATCGCCGGATTATTACCACCCCTGTGGTCATTCAAGTGTTAGTGTTCCATATAGCATTTATGGTTATCAGCAACCGGCAGATGGTAATGCCTATGCAGCGTTTTTAGCACGCCCTCATGACAATACTCACTTTGAATACCTACATAGAGCAATACAACCTTTATCAACAAATACAGTATATGAAGTTTCATTATCTGTAAGTTTATCGGATTCCTGTACTGCAGCTACAAATAATATCGGTGTTTTCTTTTACGACGCTGGATATACTTCAACAACAACACCTGCATGGAACTCATTCATGTCTATGAAACCCCAGGTGCATTATTCTAATTATGGCGTAATAAAAGACACCAACTGGGTAAGGTTGAAACAGTATTTTGTGCCTGACTCCACTTATGATAATATCTTGATAGGTGGTTTTAATGATTCCTCAAACTCCTTTATATTAGATACAGTAAGAACTGGTCAGTACCCCTATGCCTGGGCATATTATTATATAGATTCAATAGTGATCAAACCGGTAAGATCCGCCCTTGTATTCTCTGCATCGCCATTTTGTGCAGGTGATACTATAAACGCACAGTATTTTATCAATAATAGTGATGGCTTTTTCAAGTCGAATAATACATTCAGGTTACAGTTGTCAGATTCATCCGGTAGTTTTTCCAACCCAATAAATATCGGCACTAAAGTATCTAATAGTTCCGGCACTATTACAGGTGTTATACCCTCTACAACAATTACAGGCAGCGGATATCGTATACGGATGATATCTACCAACGGGAAAGATACTACCGTTGACAACGGAACAAATATTCATATCAATTCGGTACATTTTGTAACGATATTCCCTGCTCCATCTGATAAGATCTGTAGTGGTGATAAAGTAACATTTACAGCATTGCCCGGCAATAGTACGGGTACCCCGTTATATCAATGGTTTGTAAATGGGCAGCCATCAGTAACAGGCAATATTTTTACTACCACTACACTGAATGACCAGGACATTGTGCGCTGCGATATGACAGAGACAAACAAATGTGGCATGCCATATACTGATGAGAGCGATGACATACAAATGTCCGTGCTGCCCTGGCTGGCGCCATCGGTAAGCATAACAGCCAACCCCAATCACCCGCTTGACCTGTGGGAGTACGTGACCTATACGGCGGTGACAACTGATGCCGGGAATAATCCGAAATATCAATGGAAAAGAAATGGGAAAGATATTGTTGGCGCAACGAGTAATACATGGAGTACCAATATGCTGAACGAGAACGACAGCATTAGTGTAGAAATAACAAGTGATCATAGGTGTCCTCAGCCAACAACGGCTAAAAGCAATTGGATAAGGGTGCAGCTAACAGATGTGGATGATATTGCATCGTTTGGTGGATTGAAACTGTATCCTAATCCGAATAAAGGGAAGTTTGTGGTGGAGGCCCCTCCCTTCCTCCCCCAAGGGGAGGTGATGTTATTGCAAGTAATCAATACTTTGGGGCAGGTAGTGTACCATAATAACATTACTCCTGTAAATGGTGTTGTACGTAAAGAGATAGACTTACAGAATATGGCATCGGGGGTTTACCTGCTGCGGGTAAATAGTGGTGACGGCAAAAGCGCGTCGTTAAGGTTCACGGTTGAGTAGGCCTATTCTAATATTATACTATATGCACTTTGGCATTAAATTTGTCTCCTACAAACTACAAATACATTATACAAACACATCCTATAAAATACTGCATGAGAAAACTATTCCTTGCCGCCCTGTTTTTATTAACCCTTAGCAATATACAAGCACAACAGAACCACGTACCTAACTGCAGCTTTGAAGACACATTACGCTGTCCGTCATGGGTTGCCAATGTAAATACGGAATGTGCACAATGGAGTTCTTTTATAGGATCTGCTGATTATTTCAATGTTTGTGCTCCGGCATATCCAGTAGGGGTGCCTGCTAATTATTTTGGATACCAACAGCCAGTTCATGGAAATGCTTACTGCGGTTTAGGTACTTACGATAATCTATTCAACAATTTTGAATATTTAGAGACCCAAATAACACCATTAACTGTAAATGCAGTTTATGAAGTATCGACGTCCGTTAGTCTTGGAGAATCATGTAACTCTGCTACAAATAACCTTGGTATTTTCTTTTATGATTCAGGATATTCATCGACACCTATAGCACCATCCAACACGTTTCAATCTATGATACCACAGGTGCATTATTCTAATTACGGAATTATTGACGACACTGCAAACTGGGTAAGACTAACAAAGTATTTTGTTGCAGATTCTGCATATGACAATATTATGATCGGTGGATTTAAGGATAGTACTAATTCTTACCAGGTAGATAGTTCCAAAAGGAGTGATTCCCTTTGGGCATATTATTATATAGACTCGGTAGTGATCAAACAGGTAAGATCCGCATTGACATTCTCTGCTTCGCCATTTTGTGCCGGTGATACCATAACCGCACAGTATTTTGTCAGTAATTACGATGGCTTTTTCAAGTCGAATAATACATTCAGGTTACAGTTGTCAGATTCATCCGGTAGTTTTTCCAACCCAATAAATATCGGCACTAAAGTATCTAATAGTTCCGGCACTATTACAGGTGTTATACCCTCTACAACAATTACAGGCAGCGGATATCGTATACGGATGATATCTACCAACGGGAAAGATACTACCGTTGACAACGGAACAAATATTCATATCAATTCGGTACATTTTGTAACGATATTCCCTGCTCCATCTGATAAGATCTGTAGTGGTGATAAAGTAACATTTACAGCATTGCCCGGCAATAGTACGGGTACCCCGTTATATCAATGGTTTGTAAATGGGCAGCCATCAGTAACAGGCAATATTTTTACTACCACTACACTGAATGACCAGGACATTGTGCGCTGCGATATGACAGAGACAAACAAATGTGGCATGCCATATACTGATGAGAGCGATGACATACAAATGTCCGTGCTGCCCTGGCTGGCGCCATCGGTAAGCATAACAGCCAACCCCAATCACCCGCTTGACCTGTGGGAGTACGTGACCTATACGGCGGTGACAACTGATGCCGGGAATAATCCGAAATATCAATGGAAAAGAAATGGGAAAGATATTGTTGGCGCAACGAGTAATACATGGAGTACCAATATGCTGAACGAGAACGACAGCATTAGTGTAGAAATAACAAGTGATCATAGGTGTCCTCAGCCAACAACGGCTAAAAGCAATTGGATAAGGGTGCAGCTAACAGATGTGGATGATATTGCATCGTTTGGTGGATTGAAACTGTATCCTAATCCGAATAAAGGGAAGTTTGTGGTGGAGGCCCCTCCCTTCCTCCCCCAAGGGGAGGTGATGTTATTGCAAGTAATCAATACTTTGGGGCAGGTAGTGTACCATAATAACATTACTCCTGTAAATGGTGTTGTACGTAAAGAGATAGACTTACAGAATATGGCATCGGGGGTTTACCTGCTGCGGGTAAATAGTGGTGACGGCAAAAGCGCGTCGTTAAGGTTTAGGGTAGAATAGGCTCACGGTACAAAATAAAAAATAAGGCCGTACGTTTGTGGTAAGTATGCTGCTGAAGAACAAACGAAATTTTATCATTGTATTGCTGTTGATGGGGGCGTCTTGTGTATATGGACAGGAGGTAAACCTGGGTTTGCATTTCAGTCCCATTGCTACAATACCTGTGCTGGGCAAAAAGACAACAACCAACTACCCTGAACTGAAGGCACGCAGTATGGTGGTGAACGCTGCGGGCGGAGTGAATATTAATTTCAGATTCGGGAATTTGTGTATTGAAACGGGTGGCAATATCAGCTCCCGCTCTGTGACATTCAGGCTGAACATAGATGAATACAGCTATAACAATGTTGGAGGCAGCAGCAGCATTTCCAGTTTTAATGACATAAGAAGTACCGGGTATTCCATAGCGGTACCGATGCAGGTAGGTTTCCTGTTAGATCATCATGAACAGGCGACCACGTACGATTTGTTTGGCCTGTTGGGGGCATCCTACGAAATGTATACCACTGGTGATTACGCATATGGTTCCAGGACATTCAGCCAGGCTGGTTCTACGGTTAACAGCGCTAAGAACTTCTCCCCTGTAGCGGGTGTACAAACCAACTGGATCAGTGTCATAGCCGGATTTAAGATAAATGCCATATTGAGGAATGTCGGGCTTATTGACTACGGTATAAGGTATCATTTTCCGCTGTCTGACGCCGGGAAGTATCATGTAGAAACGGTAGTATCTAACGGCATATACGGATCAGTATTCATGGGTGATTTTTACCCGAAGTTATCTTATATCGATTTCCACCTCACCTACTACTTCCTGAATTTTAAAGGAGGCGAAGGTGTGAAACATTATAAATTCAGGTAGACCCACATTGCCATACTAAACAGACCACATACAACGTTATTGACCAAAACCGGACCATATGTATCCCCGAATTACGCTATCATTCTTACTACTGACCGTATGTAGTTATGCATTTGCACAGGAAATAAATTTTGGGCTCCACACCAATCCGACCATAACCGTACCCACTTACGATGACAGAACTGTTTCTGACGAGGGGTTGCGTATGAGCAGGCAGCGGCTCAACTTTAACTACGGCCTGAATGTCAATTTCAAAATGAAGTACATAAACATAGGTACGGGTATCAACCTGCTTTCTAAGTCCGTTAGTTTTAATCAAAAGACAGAAAAGTATGAAGTACCCGACGGCGAAATAAACCTCCAGGCTAAAGCAAGGGCCACTATAAGAAGTTCTTCATTGGAAATTCCTTTAGAGATCAACTGGCTATTGCACCATCATGCAAAGAACAGCAGGTATGACCTGTACTTTGTTACAGGAGCTTCGTATGAACTGAATACCGTGCGACATATCACGACCAAAGGCCAGTCAGTAAGCGGCAGCAACAGGGAATATAGTGCAGGTATATCTACCGATCATCCCAACATTGGCAAACAAGCTGACTGGGTAAATGTGGTTGCAGGATTTAAAATAAATACTATCATTAAAAAGATCGGGTTGATAGACTATGGGCTGGTGTATCATACAGCACTGTCAGACGTGGGGCTTTACAGTATCAAGTCAGTAGTCAACAACAACACGACATCTCAAACCTACAATGCATATTATTACCCAAGTTTGTCATACCTGGATATAAGGCTTACTTACTACTTCCTTAATTTCGAAAAAGGCTTTAAGCGAAAAAAATATAAATCGCCCAACAAAAGCAAATTACAACCTGACACCGGCAGTTAAGTAAAAACTCCTGCCATCGCCGGGAATGATGCCCGGACCAGGATAACCGGTAGCACGACGGGTGAAGTAAGCTACATTCATCAGGTTGTTGACACTTGCCTCTATGGTCAGCCATTTGCGTGTCCAGCCTGCTGAGAGGTCCATCAGGTAGTAAGCAGGTACTTTACCGTTTACAGCGCTGTAACCTCCTGTTTCCGCATTTGTAGCGTCTGTATATTGGTCGCTCAGGTAGCTGAACTGGTATGTGAGCTTCCACTTATCATAACCAAGCTGCAAACCTGCCTTCCAGTTGATGAACGGTACATACTCAACACGTTTGCCCACGGCATTTTTTATTGAACTTTCTGTAATGGTCGCATTAGTGAGTGCCAGGTTTGAATATACTGTTGTTTGCAGTTTTTCCATAGTATTGCTCCACAAATCATGCACATCCAGTTCCATAAAAGTTTCAATACCGTATATCTGTGCTACACCCACATTGCCGCGGCGGCGTATTAAGGTATTGCGTCCAACCACATCAGAGTATTCGCCTATGCGGTTACCATAGTACATATAAAACAAACTACCATCGTAGCGGAATTTATTTTTAATGCTGCCACGTATACCGAGGTCGCTACTCCAGCCTCTTTCATCTGTAATATTCGGATCAATGGCAAAAGACGGGCTTACAACACGTATGTCGCTGAAAGTTACTGAGCGGTAGTTTTGTGAGGCATTACCATACAGCTCTATTGAGTTGTTGTGCTGGTAATTGAAGCCGACACCCCCTAATACGAAAGTACGGGGGTTATCCCTGTACTCGTCTGTTTTTACTTCACTAACAATGCTATCCCTTAAATCATATACACGGTTAATGTAGTAGCCGTCAGCTTTGGTACGGATATGTTCAACACGTATGCCGGGGGTTACGGTGAGTTTTGATGACAAGCGGATAATATGCTCAGCAAATGCCGCAAGATTCAGGTTGGGAAATGAATAGTCTGAAATGAGTTGTGATGTTTCTTCCTCAAACTCAAAGTTCGCACCGTTGCCATTGTTTACATAACCCTGCCTGTTACTGTTGCTGCCTTTATAAGCACGCACGCCCATTAATATCACCTGTTGCTGACCACCAACGGTATAGCGCTGCAACAAACGTGACTCAAAAGTTGCGGTATTGAACTTACCTGTCAGCAGATCACGCTGCCCACCGTTATCAACTTGTGAGGGGCGGTTTGTACGATAACCAACCGCATCTCTTGTTGCCTCAAGGGTGTACACTCTTGTTTGTAAACGTGTGTGGGAAGAAATACGGTAATCCCATTCCACATCCAGCAAATTCCAACCAACCGAGAACCAGTTGCGTTCGCGGTTGCTCTGGCGGGGATCCTGCTCAAACATATTATCATCCAGTCCACCGGGTTGTTGTGCCAGGTATTGCAGATGTGTGTACTCTACACCCAGCATACTTTTCTCCGTCACCTGGTAGTGTACGTCCACATATCCGTTAAACGACTCGAACCTGCTGTTGGGCCTCCAGCCATTACCCTTTTTGTAGTGCGCATAACCGTAGTACGATAGTTTCCCTTTTGTACCATTGATGGCATTGTATGAACCTAAGAAACCGAACGAACCAACTGTTTGCCTGCTCTCGATAGAAAATGCTTTTTTAGCACCCGGTTGTTTCATTTCAAAGTTCAGCAACCCGCCGAATTGTGTACCGTACTGCAAACCAGCCGCACCTTTCAGTATCTCTATTTTAGCCAAAGCCTCGCTGGGTGGTGTATAATAGCTTTCAGGGTAACCCAATGCGTCCGCACTTATATCATAGCCATTCTGGCGTACGTTGAAGTTGGATGTACGGTTAGGGTCAAGTCCACGGCCACCGATGCTTAGCTGTAAGCCCGAGCCATCATTCTCAAATATATTCAGCCCTGCAACTTTCGCGTATACCTGGCGCGTGTTGTTGGTAGCTTTGTTTACGGTCAGTTTTTCTACATTGATCACTTCAGACTTTTTACCGGCAGTAATTTTCATACCATCTACCTGGTACATATGCCCGAAGTTCGATTGCTGCTTATCTGTTATTTCTACTTCCTGCAGCTTATTATTGCGCGTGCTGTCCTGCGCCATACCAATGGCAGGCAACAAGCATAATACACCCAATAATATTTTTCTACAATCCATGAATCTTATCGTTAAAAGCCAATATCCAGTTTTTAGGTTTCCATGTATCGGTTTCTTTGGCCAGGTTGACTGAAGTATCTGCAAACAGTCTGCTGCGCCTGCCATTCATCGCCACATAAATAGTAGCGTACACTTCAGGGTCATTCATACCACGCTTTGCATATTCATCGTGCAGGTAATGTGCGTATTGAATGATAAAATCTGACTGCGTTGCCATCATACGCTCCTGGTTGCGTGTCAGGAAGTCATTGTTGTTCACCGCTATTTTATCACCTGTCTCGGCATCTTTTACTACAAACTGCGCATAGCCCATTTTCTCCATCAGCATCACCCGCCACGAAAAACGGTAGCCCTCTTCCGTCCAGAACAACTCGCCCTTATTCAGTAAATACCTCCATGGCATTAATAGCTGTATCAGGAAGAAACCAATAAATAAAGAGCCTGTCACCTTAGCTTTCAGGGGCGCAAAGGTATGCATAGTATTGCTATTGTCCGCATACAATGCCGGCCAGAATTCATGCATCAGCTGCACGAACTTATCCGCCTCTTCTGATTCAAAGAAAACAAGGGCGGAAACGATCATCACATAGGGGAACACACCGATCGGGAACAGCGCTGCCGTCATCAGGTGAAATACAACAACCGTAACATAGGCATAAGGGCGGGTCTTACGATTGAGCAGAAAGAACGGTACTGTCAGGTCGTATATGGCACCGAACCAACTGAAGATATAGGCTACCTCAACATAGTTGAATAAGTCTCCAATAACAGGCATATCGTTATTAGCCGGGAGCCAAAGACGCAATGGCATGGCATCTATCAGCCAGTCTGAATTCAGTTTTGCCAGTCCCGCATATACATATACAATGGCCATCATCATGCGTATGCTACCCACAGTCCACCTTGGAACAAAACGTTTGCTTATCTGTGGTTTACGAATAGCATCTACTGAAAAATTCACATTCGCCGGCAGCCACATCATCAGAAACAGTACCAGCGAAACGAAATAGTAGTGATTCAGGTAGTTGGTTTTGTCCATCAGCTCTATGTAGGTAAAGCTGAGGAATAACAATACAGATGATGCCCTGTAAAACAACCCCATAGCAAAGAGCAGGGCACTGATACCACAAACGATGAACAACAGGTAAGTGTATTGCCCTAAAGGCTGCACCCATTCAAAACCATAATAGGAAAAGAAAAATTCAGGGTTGATGTACAATTCTTCGATCCAACCCTTGAGCCAGAAACGAATAGTGCTGAATAAGATCATGATACCGAACACCACTCTGAAAACAGCAAGAGAAGCCGAGTAAACCGGCTTCTCTAAAAACTGTACAGATAGTATGTTCGCTATTTTTTGTTTCATCGGTTAGTCACCGTCATTATCTGTGTAAGTAATTGATATACTGAATGCTGACACCATGTCTACCTTCAGCAACGGAACCACATCCTGTATCTCATCGTAAGTTTCCAGCACGGTTGTTCTGTTATTGTTGATATTCTCTATGAGGGTTCCATTCAGACTACCCACCTTATTAATCGCTTCCGTCAACTCCTGTTCTACCAGGTCTGCTATTAAAACACCATTGTCATCTTTAGTGCCGATCGCGGCTAAGTATGATCTCATACACTCTCCCGAACCTCTTCCGTTATAGAAGTCTTTAAAAACGTTCAGTGCCCTATGGGCGAACACTGTTGAGTTGCCCGGATTATAGTAACTCTCTACATGTTTTGGCAATGCTGTACCTGTCATTACTCCAGCCGGTATGCCTATTTTACCACCACGCAGGTAACGTTCGTAGTACAACACATAGCTATTCACCATTTGTGAGAGACTACTATTCGCATCTGTACCTGTATTTTCAATAAATGTGTTCTTGTAGGTAGCCCACTCACTGTTCACAGCAGCTATTTTCTCCGCCATTTTTGCTACTACATTAAACAGGTATGTCTTCCTGTTATCTGCGTCTACCCCATTTGTATACGCAAGCAGGTCAGTACCGTTCAACAGGTAGTCCAGCGCAGGAAACCCCTGTGCATCCCTGTTTCCGAATGTCTCCAGGTCGTAACTGCCTGATGTGATATTTGCATATACTTTACTCTCAGTAACAGGATAGGTGTTCAGGTATGAACGTAGCTGCACACCTTCAGCAGGGCCAAATTCATACAGGTCTGTTTGCTGCCACAGCAGGTAAGCATCTGCCAACGCCTTTTGCGCATTAGCCAGCTTGTCAGCATCGGGCGCAGCAACAAAAGCCGTGATAACCGCTTTCAGGTTGTTCATGCTCTGCTCCATTTCAGCATATGCCGGTACTATGAAATTGTTCGCATAGTTTTCCAGCATCGGTTTTCGGTTCAAGTTGTTTGAGGGGCCCGGGTCTGTACCATTTTTATTGCAGGATACCGCTACCAACATAACTGTCAGCAACAATAATCCCGGTATTAAATGCCATTTTCTCATCAATTTTCTTTTACTCTTTTAAACAGGCAAAGCGACCAACAAAAGTCGGGCCGCTTTTCCTACCACCAATATGAAGTTCAGGTTAATGATTAACCTCTGTTGTTTTATCTATACCGAATGCACCTGCTATCTCGTCACGCACTTTTTCAATTTCAGCTTTTGTCAACGACCAGAAACCGTCCTTTCCACCTTTCAGCATATTCAGCAGCTCGTCAGACTTCGTCCTGTTGATCTTTGCGTTGTATCCATAACGCAGAGAGTAGATGAAACCGGCACCTTCTGACAATTCATGAAACTTAGCCGCAGCGTCGGTTGATTTCATTCCTTTGTTCAGGTAACTAACTGCAACAGTAGCCACCGCCTTCTCTAAGTTGGTACGCAGGTAAGCAATCTGCTCATCACGGGTAGCCATATCATTGTTCACGATAGCAGCACGTCCTTTCAGGAACGCCAGGAAGATACCTTCCGGATCACCACCAACGTTTGCATTTACCTGGCGAACATAACCACCCAGGAATGACTCCAGGTATTTAGTCGCATCAGCAGGGTCTTGCTTAGGGAATACCTCATTCTTTGTCAGGTAACCATAAGCCTCGTCCCAGTGATGTTCCAAAGCTGTATAGTTTCTACCTTCCGCTTTAACAGTGTTGTCAGCCGATTGCTTATCCGCACCCAGGTAAACATTGCTTATCTGATCCAGCATTAATGCACCCATCAAACCTTTCTGGAAGAACTGGCCATATTCAAATCCTTTCTCATCTACAAGCCTCTTACCACCCAGCATACCTGCTTTACCTTGTTCAGCCGGTTGACCGTTCAATGCACTGATCCTTTCCAACTCGTTAAAGTAACCTATGAAAGTCTGGCGCTCGGCATCAGCCTCTGCAGCTGAAAATGAACCTGCAGTTTTGGAAGCTATTACTTTATCAGTAGCGCTGTTCAAAGCAGCATCCGCAAAAGGGCTGTTCTTATTCTCGAACATGTCCTTCATTTTAGCAGCACTGATAGCAGCTGTATTTCCTGTTTTGATATACGCATCCAGCTCAGAGAACATCATAGTACGGGTTGTCTGCCCGCTGAAGTCTACTGTTGATTTGCCGCTCTCATCCACAAATGTGGTCAGGTAATTAGTAGATGATGTAAGGGAAGCATAAGGTACTTTTTGTTCTGTAACCGTAGGCACTACTGTGCTTTCTTTTTTAGAACAGGATGCAGTGAACAACACAGCCGCCGACAGCACAGGTATAATTAGTTTTTTCATTTAATGTAAGTGTTATTGATTTTTGTGGGGCAAAAGTATCCCCGTGCCTTTTAGCACACTTACATAATCGGGAAAAAGGGCTTGCAGAATGAGGAAAAAGGCTATTGCTTAACTTATTTCCGCTCCAGGATACCTGCGGGCAGCAGTTTTTTGATGATCGCCAGCTTTTTTTCTGATGATATGGCTGTTTTTGTGCCGGATAATGAAAAGCTTCCAAGCATCCTGGTTTCTTTAATAAACTCAAAATCAGCCAATTGCAGCCATGTAGGCTCCCCATGAAGGTTCAGCTCCAGCTTTTCTGGGTGTTTAACAATATTAACAGCCGGATTGTAAGCCAGTACAGTATGCTCATCAACCAAGGAGACAGTATTCAGTTGCTGCATAAGAGCTAAGTAATTCTTATCATCTTCCGGATGTTGCAACTGTATATTGCCGGGCAGCACTGAAATCGCATTAAGGATTTCCTCCAATTGTTCTTTGTCTCCCTCTTTATATATGATATGATCATAGGCTTTCAGCCTGGCCAGCAAAATATCTTTCAGGACAGTATAATACGTATTAGGGTTAAACCCGATAGTTGCATGCAATGAATTATGAGACGTTGTTTCCGCGTGATGCTTCATCCCTTGTGGTAAATACAGTATATCATACTCATTCAAAAGAATTGTCACTTTGTCGGCTCCCTCAGGATATACATACCACTTTTTGCTACCTGATAATTGCAATATGACCACGTCATGGTCATCAGTATGTATATCAAATCCCGCTGACGACTTTGGTGTCAGGTAGCAATTGACCCACGATGTTGCATTGAAAAGTTGGTTTACATATTCAGCAAGCTGAGAAAAGTATTTGTTCCCGTAGTTAATTCTTTCAAATATTATCGTGTACCCATCATACAGATAATCCGCAACTTTTTTCTTGTTTACTCTTCTGCTAAGGTGTTCAGGGTGATTATTATTAATATAAGCTGTTTGTGCTACCAGTTCACCATGTTTAACAATACGTATATCGCCTTCTCTCAGATCAGCGTATTGAATAAATTCATCAAAGGCAGGTGCATCAAAAACAGTATCATTTGTTTTACAGGCAAAATGCGTCCTGTTATGATATGCTTTTAACATACCTGCTTTGTCTTTTTCAGAGAACATCCGGATAGAAACTAAATGCCGCCTTTACATTATTTCTATAGCGGCAGGATATGAAGGTCTTTCATTACCGCTATTGCCCATTTTTACCGATATATCATCACCAAGCCCTGAACTGCATGATGTAGTCGCCACTTCAAAGCAATCCTGATTAACGGCCGCCTGGTTACCAACAGTAACACCGTCAAGGTTTAACGACCCGCAAAGAACAGGGCTCGCAGCAGTTGAAGGCACTGAACAACTTACACTCACTTCAGCATAGCCCCAACCCCAATCACCTGTTGGCGCAGCGCCATTCCAGCTGATGTCATCAAGTTGTATTGTAACGTTACCGGAAGATGCGGATACGGAAATAGGCATTGTTTGAGCCAACAACTCATGAGTATTTACATCATGCGCATAAATAACAACTTCAAGACTGGCTGATGACGCAAGAGTTGACACGTCAATATTTATAGCTGTGTCTGCTTTGGCCAGGTTACTCAATTGCGCAAACAATGCAATAGTCAAAATGATCTTCTTCATGATATTTATGTTTGATAAGTGTCGGTTTTAAAAATAAGAAAAAATTTCTAATGCCTTACACTCACAGGTAATGACTGCCTGCCCATATCGGTTTCTACCTGCAGTATATATATACCTGCCGGATATTTACTTACATCAATACGGGTAACTCCATTTTGTACAGTAGCAGAACTATAAACTACGGTCCCTTGCAATGTCTGCATCTTAATCATCCGCAGTTCATTATTCTCTGTTGTTTTAAGTTCAATGTAATTACTTGCAGGGTTCGGGAATACTTTTATGCCGTTCATGGCCTTAGCAGACTCGTTGATACCTTCCGGCCATATGTTCAACGTTACATCAAAAGTATCACTGCCGCAATGATTTGTAAGTATCACCTTTGTAATAAAGGTGCCATTGGTCGTAAATGTGTGCGTAGGAACTGTTTTGGTATCTGTCTGTCCGTCGCCATATTGCCAAAGTATACCGGTCATGTAACGCCCGTTGTCTATCGAGAACTGGTAGGTATTATTTGATTGTTTGGTAGCGATGATACCTTCAGCCTGCGGCATAGAGTCTACCTTTACAGCAACAGTATCTCTTAGTGTACAGTTTTTAGCATCACGAATGGTTAATATATAATCACCATCGTTAGCCGCTGAAAGGTTGGTGAGGTTGAGTGTAGCGCTACCCGAACCAATAGAACCCGGGCCTGACCATACGTAGTTGTAGCCACCGTTACCACCTGTAGCCGATGATGATAATGTCAGGTTTGTTCCGGCACAAACAATAGTATCCGGTGTAGCATTAGACTCAAACTTAGGCGGCTCATTCACAGTAGCATAAAAAGTATCTTTACACCCACCGTTCGCAGTGACGATCAATGTATAATTACCACCTGAAAGCCCGGTGATATTTTTTGAATTGGAACTGAAGCCCGGTCCTGACCAATCGAAATTGAACGGTGAACTACCACCAGTAGTTACAACACTGATAGAGCCATTCTTGTCTCCCGAGCAGGTAACATGCGTTACACTGGTATTAACAACCGGTGTGGTACAACCTGCTGCTGCGGGCGTGATGGTCAGAGAGGTGCTCGCTACATCATCACCGGTATTCTGGTTGTTATTATTGGTAACAATTCCTGCTGCATAGAAAGTTATATTACCTGTTGTAGTAGCCGGAGACGTCCATGGGATGTCAATAACACCACTGTTCAGTTTATAACTGTGTGATACGTATGTTCTGCCACTGATTGTTACCTTCTTGGTCTGTGTAGGCATTGTACCCCAGTTGTTGATATTATTATTCGTGCTGGACTGTACACATACTCCCTGGAAACCATATTTGTTGTTAGACGAGGTGCCCGATGCTGCGATCGTTATCCTGACTGTATAACTCTTGCTTGAAGTATACGACGAAACAGGTGTTGTGCCATCCAGTACCTGTATTGTTGCGGTAGGAGTGAACGACCCTGAAGTATGGCAGCCCGTACCTGTTGCACAGGTACCGTTATCGAAAGGTGCTCCGGTTCGTCCGCCGTTAGTAGTATGAGAGCCACTTGTATTTTGCAAGGACAAATAACCCATTAATATTAATACAAGGAGTGATAACCTGGTTTTATTAAGATATTTCATGAGCGAGAATTGCATTAGTGCTAAACTTAATAAATAATTCACATGTGCAAAAATTGCATCAAAGCAGAGTAGATTAAAAACAAGAGAAATATTAACTATTAGTTATTATTATTATAAATTTTAATTTCTCTTAAATCTTTGCGGGTATAAATTAAACAATACGCTTGCGGCATACAACTGCCATATGTAAACCATAGCCTTTTTTCAGCAAGTACCTTTTCCAGAGCGCTGCAAGCCCTAAACGCCTGAGGATAGCGAGCAGATATTTGTTAGTGATAAACCTGTATATACCATAGTCGCCCCTGGCGTAAATAAGTGTCTCGTATGAGTCAACTTCGAAGTGCTTGTCCAGCAGTTTTATCAATTCGGTCTTGTTGATGATATGCTCTATGGGTTGATTGGAGTAGTTTCCCCCTTTCCTGTTGTCAAAATAGAGCTTATTAGGCGTGGTGAGCACCAGCCAGCCATAGGTTTTAATGATACGTGCACACTCATCAACCAACTTTTGCTGTTCTTCCACATGCTCCAGTACTTCCTGGCAAATAACAATGTCGTACTCGTTATTATCATATCCCGTCTGCGTAGCATCTCCCTCTTTATATACAACAGCAGGATATAACTTCTGTGCTGTCGCTACAGCCTGTGGCGACAGTTCCAGTCCATGAGCTTCAGCACCGGTAAGTGCCTGCCATACGGGTACCAGCCTGCCATCACCACAACCCAGGTCAAGCAGCTTCGTATCTTCTCCCGGCAACTGCTTCCTGACCTTCAGCAATACGTCCATTATCCATTTAGTACGCATTACCTTATAGGTGCTCAATGGCTGCAAATCCTGCCAGTAGCTGTTATAAAATTCCTTTTGTTCCTGTATGCCTTTTGTCATTACTAAAACCAGACCTATAAAGATATATAACAGATATCAAGCTACATAAAAACGCCCCATGCATGGCACAGGGCGTTCTGAAAAAGTATCTTATTGTATTATTAGTTGTATTTCTGCTTCCTTACGTTGAAGGTATTCTTGGTGCTTTCCGCAACTTTATACAGATCAAAATTCAGACCAATAGTTACAGGCACTGCAAGAATAGAATACTCAAGACGCTCATAAGGCCTTACAACAGGAGCTTCCACTTCTTTATCAAACTCGAATGTGTAATAACGCGCAGATACATCCAGGAAGAAAGCTACATAATCATTCATGTATGCATTGATACCTAACTGACCACCCAGGCAAAGACCATCGCCGCCATCGGCACCGTTATATGATTCGTTCTCTTCGTAGTACAGTGAGTTATTACGTGCAAAACCCCATCCTGCGGCTACACCCAGGTATATACCGGTCTTTTTATTCAGCTGGAAATTCTTGTTCAGGAATGCACACGCAGCAACAGTGTATTTTGAGTACACCAGTTTCTTACCGTCGCCACCAATTGAGTCGATGAGCAGGTGTTCATTATTGAAACCCGGGTATCTTTTCGATGACTTGCTTGAAAGCTCATGCACATGGCCTTGCAGACCATATTGCCAGTTTGAAATAGATGTCCTCGTTAGCTTACCCGTGAGGGCGTAATTCAGTATTGATTGGTCGCCTTTATATATGAGGTTTCCTTCAGGAGCACCATTCACAGCACCACCTACACCCAGGGCTAAACTTAATCTTTGAGCATTCGCGTTGTATGCCAAAAGCAATATTGACAATACTAACAGTCTTTTCATAAAAATGTTATTTAGATAAGTCTTGTTAATCAACTTATTCAATCGTGTTCTAAAGTAAATAAATTTAACAGTATTTCTAAACATATAATTAAAAATACTATTAATATTTTGTACCGACAGGGTTGAAATGCAAGTATTTAGGTACTTACAGGCCCTTTACCTCTTCCTGCTGGCGGTCAATTTTTTCGCGGTTGGCCTTTTTCAGCGCATGAAGCTGCTCCATCAGCCCTGCATCGCTTATAGCCAGCATCTCAACTGCCAATAGTCCTGCATTATGCGCACCATTTACCGCAACGGTAGCCACAGGCACGTCGTTCGGCATCTGTACAATAGACAAAAGTGAATCCCAGCCATCGATGGAGTTTCTTGATTTTACAGGGACACCGATTACAGGCAATGTTGTCAGGGCAGCTACCATGCCCGGCAAGTGCGCCGCACCACCGGCTCCGGCAATGATCACCTTCAGTCCCTTTTCCTGGGCACCTGCACAATACTCATACATCCATTGCGGGCTGCGGTGTGCAGATACAACGGTAAACTCATACGGCACACCGAAATTCTTCAATACATCAGCCGCAGCTTTCATAACGTCCTTATCAGAACTGCTGCCCATTATTATACCTACTACGGGATTGCTCATATGAATTATTTTATACTGTTCCTTATTTCTTCTGCCTTAGACACCGCCTCTGATATACTATCTCCGTTCACTGTTATGTGCCCGATCTTCCTGCCTTCCTTACTGTTCTTTTTACCGTACCAATGCAGGTGAGCGTCTTTTGTACCCAATGCTGCCTTGAAAGTGCGTTCCAGTTCATCTTTTTTGCCTTCAGCAGGCTCTAAGATATTAATCATTACCGACTTTTTATGTGCGGTGGTATCGCCGGGAGGCATGCCGAGTATAGCACGCAGCAACTGCTCATACTGAGAAGTAACGCAAGCTTCGATGGTGTGGTGCCCACTATTGTGCGGGCGTGGCGCCAGCTCGTTCACTATTACCTTATCATCAATTGTGAGGAACATTTCTACAGCTACTATACCCACCAGTTGCAGTGCTTCGGCAGTACGCACCGCCAGGTCTTTAGCCTGTGCCGCATTCCTTTCCGTTATTTCAGCAGGTGCCAGCTGGTAGTCCAGCAGGTTGAGCTTTTTGTTCACTACCATCTCCACAGGGTCGTAGCAACGTATCTCACCATGTTCGTTGCGGGAAACGATAACCGCCAGCTCTTTTCTTATCTCTACCAGCTCTTCCAGCACACATGGTGCATCAAAAGCGTTTTCAAAATCAGCTTCCGTACGCAACATCATCACTCCCTTGCCATCGTAACCATCGCGGCATAACTTCAGGCAGGCCGGCAGGCGGTCTTTATGGTCTTTCAGTTCTTTTTTATCCTTTATCAGTATGCCATCTGCAACGGGTATATTGTGCTTTTGCAGAAAGGTTTTCTGGCTGTATTTATCCTGTACTATCCTTATCACCTGCGGGCTGGGGTGTACCTGTACACCTTGTTTTGCCAACTCCTCCAGCGCATCTACATTCACGGCCTCTTTCTCAATGGTCATGATATCCATACCCTTACCAAATGCAAGCACATCATCATAATTCAGCGGGTCGCCCACAACGAAGTTATTGGTAAAACGCGCGGCATTCGAGTCGGTAGTAACATCCAGTACGTGCATGTACAAGCCATAGTCAACCGCATGGCGGATGAGCATTGCGCCCAGCTGACCGCCGCCTAAAATGCCTATATGTATATCCTTATCCAGCATATTCCTCTATAAGTTTGGGCTGCAAATTTAGTGCATGAGGGGGGGATAACCTATATAAATATCCATGAAAGCCGGCTTAAACATATGTGTGAGTATATTTGTTATCACACTATAGATTTGAACACTATGGACTTACACTCTGGATTGCCATACTGGATAGTAAAAAACAAACTCTATAATTATTATTATCCATTACAGGAAGATCATACTATTGACGTAGCGATAATAGGCTCAGGCATTACAGGCAGCCTTGTAGCACATGAGTTGTGCTCAGCAGGTATATCATGCAGTGTATTTGATAAGCGCACCATAGCTACCGGCAGTACAGCCGCCAGTACTTCCCAGTTACAATACGAAATTGACGTTCCTTTATGCGAAATGGTCAAGCTGGTAAAAGAAGAGCATGCTATACAGGCATATGAAGCATGCCTGCTATCTATCACCGATATTGAAAAGGTTTTCAGGAGCACGCAACTTGACGCAGGCTTCAAAAAAGTATCGAGCGTTTACATCGCCAGCGATAAAAAAGGGCTGAGACTGATAGAGAAGGAATATGACACACGCATGAAAGCGGGGTTGCCAGTTACTTATCTTGATAAAAAGTCATTATTTGAACAACACAATATAAAGGCTCCTGCAGCCCTTAAAAACAATGAGGCTGCACAGATAGATAGCTACAAAGCTGCAACAGGATTATTAAAGTATCATCAAAAGCATAGCGGGCTATTATTGTTTTCGCATACAGAGGTAATAGACTATAAAGAAACTACAACCGGTTATGAATTGAAAACATCTGGTGGCCATAGCATATTTTGCAAATATGTCGTAATAGCTACAGGATACGAATCGGGGAAGTTCTTACCACGGAAAGTTATGAACCTGAACTCTACTTATGCGATCATTTCAGACCCCATTGCACCTGAAATGCTATGGCCTGAGCGAAGCCTTATCTGGGAAACAAAGCAACCTTACTTCTATATGCGTACTACATCTGATAACAGGATGATAATAGGTGGCGAGGATGAAGAATTTAAAAACCCTGTAAAAAGAGATAGGCTATTGCCAGCAAAGATCCAAAAGCTGGAAAAGAAATTCTCTTTAATTTATCCCGACATACCATTTCGTACAGATATGGCCTGGTGCGGTACTTTCAGCAGTACAAAAGACGGCTTGCCTTATATAGGCCACTGGCCGGGCAAGAACAAAATGTTTTTTGCATTGGGCTATGGTGGCAATGGCATTACCTTTAGTATGATAGCTGCACAGGTAATCAGAAACAAGATAATGGGCATTCGCGATAAGCGGGAGCAAATATTTGGTTTTGAGCGTTGATTAAAATAGTACTGTAGCTGTTATGCTTTAAAAACCTACCTTTAATACCAATCAGTTGATAATGAAATATAACCCCCTCTACATACTATGTTTAGTGTTGTATTTCTCCATAGGGACTGCACAGGTGCTGCCTGTAAACAGAGATTCGCTGCATTACAGGCTGATAGGGTTTCGTGTACCGGCTGTTGCTAAAGCTACCTCATATACTTTGCAGGTTTATGACTATGCTGATGATCTGCAAACGTTAAAAGCGGCCCGACCGATACTGGGACAAACAAGCACCAGCAATGACATCATTGCTACCGTGCCGCAATTCGGCAAAAGCTATTGCTGGCGGGTGTTATACCATAAAAAGAGGAGGCTCATCGATTCAACCGGTTTTTACATATTTACTGTACGTGAAAACCCTTATTCAGATACCAACATCACCAAACTACAGATACTGAAGCAGGCGACAGAACATAATGACATGATGGTATTTAACGACAATACCAAGACGCTGTATAATATGAATGGTGAGGCGCTGTGGTTCCTGCCTGATATGCCCGGCATCAGTAATAATAACTATAAGATACGCGACCTGAAGCTGACACCCCAAAACACCATAACCTTCCTGTCGGCAGATGCATATGCCTGCGAAATAGATTACCACGGGAATTTGCTATGGATGGCGCCTGACGACGGTAAGGTAAGCGGCGACAAGTTAGAATACTATCATCACGAGTTTACCCGCCTCAGCAACGGGCACTATATGGTGGCCGGCAATAAAATGATACCGCGGAAACTACCGGGAAACGTCTCACCAACTGTAAATTCTGAACGAAAAATATATCCTGCAGAAGATGGGCATTACATCAGTACTGAAGCGGGAACAATAATCGAGTACGATACAGCGGGCAATGTAGTATGGTCATGGGTATCCGGGGAGCATTTCAGCGACGAAGACCTGTTTACCCCCTTACCTGACGGCAGTATATTTACAGATACCCACCTGAACGGTTTTTACTTTGATGAAGCGCGACAGGTGATATACGCCAGCTTCAGAGACATCAGCCGTGTAGTAAAGATCCGCTACCCGTCGGGGCAGATAATAAACAGCTATGGCAGCAACTTTTCAGGCAACAAAGACGTGCAGGGCAACGGGTTGTTTTACGGACAGCACGCCTGCCGCATCAATAGCACGGGCAACCTGTACCTATTCAACAACCGCTGGAGCAAAAGAACCTACCTGGGCAAGAAGAATTTTTCAACTGTGGTGATACTGAAAGAACCTGAAAGCAATACGGACAGTTTACAGAAAATATGGGAGTTCAATTGCGACATTGACAGCTCTCCTCATGGTTTCTCTAACCGCGGAGGCAACGTGTACGAACTACCCGGTGGTGATATGCTGGTATGTATGGGAGCACCCAACACTTATTTTATAGTATCGCCCGGGAAGGAAGTACTATGGCATGCACGCCTTGAATTGAGAAATACACGCCACAGGCTTATTACGCCTGCTTACAGGATGAGTCCTGTTTATCCTGAACAGCTGGAGGGCTTGTTGTACCGATAGCTCCTGTTTTGTTAATGAGCTTCCGCTTTGAACTTCTTTAGTGCCTGCTCACTTTCGCTTACATCCTCACCCTCTTTTAAGCCCGATTTAATTGCGTACTCCATTTGCTCAATGGCCATTTGGGTATCGCCTGATTTATACAACAAATTCGCATAGGTATCTAACGTAGCCCATGATGCCTTTTTGTCGTTGTATTCCTTCATCAGCAACGCAGCCTTCTTTATCACTTCCAGATCATCGCAGTGCTCAAATATATCCCAACAAATACTGTTCATTTCGCCAGATCCGTTCAGCTCGGTCTTGTTATTTGAAGCATAGTCTACAATCTTCATCCAGTTACCCTGCTTCTTCCAGAATTGTATTGAATAATAATTTGTCACGAACTCTGCATCTTTTTCCTGCAGGTATTTAACAGCGTCCTTGCAGCATTTTTCAAACTCAGACTCGTCCAGGGTTTCAATTGCATTATGGAAAGCGTAGGACACTATGCTGTATGTTATAGTGTTAACATCTACCTCTCCATACAGCTTGCGAAATGAATTACGGTTTGCCAGGAAATAACTATCTACCTGCGGAGTACCCCCAAAAACAGATAGCACACAAAAGGGCACCTCTTTTTCACATTCAGCTAATGGTGTAGCTTTCCAGTATTCTTCTTTAAATGAGCTATAATCCTTTTTTACCCTGTTAAAACGGTCGATGTAAAACTGCGGGAAATCAAGAGCGATATCTGTTGATACACCCGGAATGTACTTTCCCTTTTGTTGCATTCGTACAGCATCATGCAGAAATTCCATATAACTATCTACATCCATGCTTGTACCATCTATTTTAATGCCCGTTTTTTTTGTTATCACCCGTGCGTCAGGGCTTAGAATAAGTGAGGTTGGATATGAGTTGACATGGTATTTTTTTGCAAGGTCAAAAACAGTGTCTGCCTCTGCATTATACTTCAATACTACGAAGTTTTTACCGACAGCCTCAGCGCTTTCTTCGTTGTCAAACAAGTCCCTGGACATTATCTTACATGGGCCACACCATGTAGTATAAAAGTCTATCAGTAACAGTTTATGCTCTTTTGCCGCTGCAATTTTTGCTTTATCATAATCTTCATGAATGATAGTTAATGACCCATTATCTGCATTTACTTCAATGGGAACCGAAAGCGATGCCAACAGCAATAGTGTATACTTTATAAGCGTTTTCATGCTAACGAATTTAAGCTAAATATAGTAACAGTGCATCACATGAATACACCACAATAAAAAGCCCCGTGCAATAACACGGGGCTTTGATCGGAGTATATTGAAGTGATTACTGTATCACAACTTTTGTTATTTCGCGGCTGTTGCTGTTCGCCACTTCGATGGTGTAGACACCTGCTGCGAAGCCGGAGGTATTGATGCTGACAGTATTATCGCGCGAAGCCATGTGCGCCATCACTTTACCTGTCATATCATACATCCTGATAGTGTTTTCCTGTGTATTGTTATTGAACTTAACATACACCACATCATGTGCAGGGTTAGGATATACTTTAAAGTCCTCTACTGCAATTTTATCATCAACAGACGTAGCAACGTTAGGATTGTCGATACGTACTACTTTTCTCTCGTTCCTGTTCACATACCATATCCTGTTGTCCCAGTCGATACGCACACCCATGATACCAATCGAACCTGTACTGATCTTGCCAACCAAAGTAGCAGGTGCAGATGACACATCGTAAATATGTATGTCTCCGGTAGCGTTGTCGCTCACGATCATCCTGTTACCATCTATATCTATGCCACAAGGGTTGGTCAACCCGCTGCTTACCAGTACTTCAACCGTAGCGCCCGTCATGTTCCTGTATTTGGCCAGTGGCTCACCGGCAGTGGGTGGTACTGATAAAGGACCTGCATCTGTCGCATTATTGGTTTTCATCCTGATAACACGGTTGTTACCATTATCAACAATGTATAACCAGTTGTTTGCCTTATCGAAAGCTATATGACTTGGTGTGCCGGCTTTTCTCTTCACAGTTACATCAGAGTACCTTAATATTTCACCATCAGAGTGATCGTCGCCACCTACAATATGCGGCAGTTTGAAATCATAATGGCAGATGTTGCCGTTGTAACCATCGAATACCCAGTATGCATTACCCTCGTCGTATGCTACACCCATAGCAAAAGGGCTCTGGTGCAACATATCCAGGTGGCTGCCCAGCAATGTGGTAGGCTCCCAGTTGCTCTGCTCCAGGCGTGCAAAAATGCTGGTATCTGAAGACCATAGCGCTGGGCCCATAAATGTAGAGCTTGGATCGGCCGTATTCTGTATTTCGTGTACGGTAGTAAAATTGCCGTTATCACCAATAGCTATTGCTGAAGCACGCGGCATGAAGTGGCCCGCGTGTGAATCTCTCCTGAACTCAACATGCTGATTTGCTTCGCCGGGTTCATAAATAATATTCACGCTACCTGTCTGCCCTTCGTAGTTCAGTATCCACCAGATGTTGGTACCGGGTACGAAGTCCAGATCCTGCGGATTAAGGATACCGTTAGTGGCATCTGCTATCACCGTAAATTTATTGGTACCGTTCAGGTAGTTGTCCATTGCCTGCCCGAATGAGTGCTGACAACAACACAAAGAAACGAGCGCTACAGAGAATAGTTTTTTGATCATAATTTATAGTTTACCAGTTAGTTGAAAGTGCAATTGTTGTATATACAATATATTTGGTGGTGCATATTAAGACAATAAAAGTCGCAGAAGGTTTAATGTACTTACAAAAATAGGGAAAACAGGCGCTAAATGACCCACACATGACATTATTAGTAAATTTACACTTAGTTTTCCGGCTGGTGTATGATGTAAATGAAGATGTGTATATATGCTTAAACACAGGATATTAATAGTAGTAATTGGCACAATGTTGTTGTATGCGTGCAAACATGAAGCCGGAGAAGTGGCGCCCGCCGGTGCTACCTATGGGAACTACCCTGCCGCAATTGGTAAAATAATGGAAAGTAAGTGCGCTGTACAGGGCTGTCATAACGCGGCGAGCTATACAGGTGCAGGCGGATTGCTACTGGACAGCTGGGAACATATGTTTGACGGCAGTAATAATGGTGCTGTTGTAATAGCCTACAGCCCTATTTTCAGTTCGCTATTGTACTTCATCAATACCAATGAGGACTCAGGGTTGGTAGCAGAACCCAGGATGCCCGTAAACGGAGAGGCTTTATCAGCAGAGGAGTATAAAACAATAAAGGACTGGATAGCTGCAGGTGCACCCGACGCAAAGGGGAATATCCCATTTGCTGATAACCCCGATACAAGACAAAAGATATACGCCATACAACAGGACTGTGACGTACTAACCGTAATAGACGCAGAAAAAAAGGTAGTGATGCGTTATGTACCGATGGGCAGATTAGCATCACAGGAAAGCATGAGCGACCTTCAGATATCACCTGATGGAAATTACCTGTATGTGAGTTACTGGTTCAGCAATTTTTTACAAAAGGTAGATACAAGGACAGATAAAGTGGTAGCGGAGACAGACCTGGGTGATGTGTTCTGGGGTGCTCTGTACCTGTCTGACGATGGCAGCAGGCTGGTAGTGAGCAATGATGACGCAGGTACGCTCAGTGTAATAGACGCCGGTACTATGCAAATGGTGAAGACATACAAGTTTGACATGGAGCGGCCGAGGAATATTGTGGCCAGCAGCAATTTTGAAACCCTGTATGCTACATCCAGAACAGGGAACGTGGTGTACAAAATAGCCAATGACAGCCTGCATAAAATTAGCATTGACGGGAAAGCGGTAACCACTGAAATTACAGCAAACACCCCTAACCCTTGGGACCTGGTGATGGCCCCTGACTTTTCAAAGTATTTCATTGCCTGCTCACAAACCAATGATGTGCGGGTAGTAAGTACAACAAATGACGAAGTGCTGAAAGTGATACCCGTGGGCGCCACTCCACAGCAAATGGCTATGTCCGATAGTAAGCCTTACCTGTTCGTAACCTGCCTGAACGACCCTGCAAGCGGAGCAAAATCGAAGGGTTCAGTATATGCGATCAACTACGAGACGCTGGAAATTGTGAAACGCATAGAAGCGGGATTTTATGAGCCTTACGGCGTATCAGTAGATGACAAAACAGGGTCTGTATATGTTATCAGTAAAAACCTGACATCAGACGGGCCGGCGCCGCATCACGGGTCGCCATGCGATGGGCGCAATGGCTTTTACCAGGTGATAGACCTGAACACACTTAACCCCGTAAGTAATAAGCGTCACGAAATACTGACCAATCCTACTGCCACGCAGATAAGGTTTTAGTACAGTTCAAAAGGTGATTAGTTAATTGCAGCAGGTGTAGTGACTTACGAGGATTTCCCCCTACCCCCCCTAAAGGGGAGACTTGTTGTTACAATAGTTATACCATTATGCTACTTGCCTGCATCCGGTATAGTTATGTATTCCGGGGCTACAAAATCAGTAAGCCATACACCGTTATCTGATATAAAAAACTCGTGACCGTTGTTGTGCATTTCGCGGGCATTGATGGTGAGTATAACCGGCTTACCATGCCGCTGCCCTACTTTGGCAGCAGTATCGGTATCCGCACTTAAATGCACATGGTGGCGCTGCATTTTTTGAAGTCCGGCAGTCATTATACCTTCAACATATTTACCGGTTGTGCCGTGATATAAAACGTCGGGAGGTGTTTGTGGCGTATAACCAAGTTCCACCTCTACAGAATGACCCTGGTTCGCCCTTATTTTATCTGATGTGTCGTTGAAAGCGAACCTTTTCTTCTGATTAGTATCCACCACATGCCTGAGTGTTTCAAGGTCAATCTGCAAGCCATTTTCATTGAGCTTATTGATGAGCTCTTCTACGTCGGTCCAGCCTTGTTCATCTAAGTGAATACCTATCTTTTCAGGCTGATGCCTTAACACCAGGCTCAACATCTTACTGATACGGGTATTTTCTTTTTCACTTATCATTTCCTCTTGCATTGGCGTACACTGCTCTATTTCAGTATATGCGTCTCTACGTCTTTTTTACTGATCTTTTTATCGCTGAAGATAATAAGGCGTTCTACCACGTTGCGCAACTCGCGTATGTTACCCGTCCAATTGTATTTCACCAATGCGTCTAAGGCACCTTTATCAATATCTTTCACCGCCTGGTTGTATTCAGCACTTATCTCGTTGAGGAAGTGTGTCACCAGTTCAGGTATATCATCACTACGTTCATTCAGTGTAGGTACTTTTATCAATATTACACTAAGACGGTGGTACAGGTCGAGGCGGAATTTCTTTTCTTCTACTTCCTGCATCAGGTCTTTGTTGGTTGCTGCTATAACACGCACATCTACTTTTATCTCTTTATCGCCACCTACACGGGTTATCTTACTTTCCTGCAGCGCGCGCAATACTTTGGCCTGTGCATCAAGGCTCATATCACCTATCTCATCCATGAACAGTGTACCGCCTTTGGCCTGCTCAAACTTGCCTATGCGTTGCTTTATGGCCGATGTGAATGAACCTTTTTCGTGGCCGAACAATTCACTCTCAATCAGTTCAGAAGGAATAGCAGCACAATTCACTTCCACCAACGGGCCTTTAGACCTCGGGCTGAGTTCATGTATGTTACGTGCTACCAACTCTTTACCCACACCATTGGCACCGGTTATGAGTACGCGGGCGTCCGTTGCCGCTACTTTTTCTATAGTCTCGTGTATCTGCTTCATAGCGTCAGAGCTGCCTATCATCTGGTGGCTCTTGGATATACGTTTGCGCAGTTGTTTGGTCTCCGTTACCAGCGAGCCTTTGTCCATGGCGTTGCGAATGGTGATCAGCAGACGGTTGAGATCCGGTGGTTTACTGATAAAATCGAAGGCACCTTTTTTTACTGCGTCTACGGCCGTTTCAATATTACCGTGACCTGATATAACGACAAAAGGGATGTCCGGTTTCAGGTCTTTTACTTTGTCCAGTACTTCCAGCCCATCCATTTTGGGCATTTTCACATCGCAGAGTATGCAGTCGTAATCATTGGCTTTTATCTTCTCCAATCCTTCCACACCGTCAGCCGCCTCTTCTATTTCAAAGCCCTCAAAGGAGAGTATGTCTTTCAGCGTATTCCTTATCGCCCTTTCGTCATCTATTACCAGTATCTTTTGTGCCATATGCTTGTTTAGTGATTAACTGTTTTTAGTGGTTTACCTTCTTCATCAAATTGCTCCCAAGGGCCAATTTTCTCATCCTTTTCATACATACCTCTTGCTTTCATTTTGCCATTCTCATGGTATTCTATCCACAGGCCTGTTCTCATATCATTTTTATACGGGCCACCTTCGTTCTTCTCTCCCGACTCGTAATAAACGGTGCAAGGTCCATCTTTCTTGCCTTCTTTAAAATGGTATTCTACGGCTACATCACCATTAGCAAAGTGCCAGGTAGATACGCCATCGCGCAGGCCTTTGCTGTAAGTGGCCATCTCCTGTATCTGCGCCGTTTCGTAGTATTTCTTATAAGATCCGTCCAGTTTGCCGTCCAGGTAATGTTCCTCCAGCAAAACCGGGCCCATGTGTTTGTATTCCCTTCTTACACCATGCAGTACACCATCTTTGTAGTGTTCTATCAGCGATAAGCCACCATCCGCATTTATCTCCATATGCATGCCGTGCAGTTTACCATTATGATAGGATGTCATGCTTTTAGGATAGCGTGATGGCCAGTATTCATTCCACACACCTTCTTTCTTACCTTTCAGGTAATAACCTTCAATCATGGGCTGCTGGTCGGCAATGACCACAACACGAAAAAACTCCCACCCTCCGGGGTCTTTCCTGGTTACTGTATCTAACTCTTTTGACTGTGCAGATGTTGCCGCAAGTAATAATAATATCAATGCTGCGGGCAAATGCTTAACTTTCATATTGAAACAGATTTTGGGCAAATTAGCAATTTATATTTTTTGATACCTATCCTGTAAGACAGTATTAACATTATCAATGGTTGTATAGTAGTGCCGATTTGTCAGTAGTGCTGTTTTGGACGTAACTTTGTACCACAATTAATGTAGCTACATTAATAATCACATTCAAAAAAAAATACAATGGCAAATACAGTTTTTCATTCGGCAGATACACGCGGACATGCTAACCACGGCTGGCTTGACGCAAGGCACTCATTCAGCTTCGCCAACCACTACGACCCGCAAAGGATACAGTTCGGTGCACTCAGGGTACTGAATGACGATATTGTTGCACCGGGTATGGGCTTCGGCAGGCACCCGCACGATAATATGGAGATCATTACCATAATACTGGATGGTGCGCTGGAACACAAAGACAGTATGGGGCATGCACAAGCCATACACCCTAACGAGGTGCAGGTAATGAGTGCGGGAACAGGTGTGTTTCACAGTGAGTACAACCACAATAAAGACAAGACCGTAAACGTGCTGCAGACGTGGATATTCCCGAATAAACAGAATGTACAACCAAGATACGACCAGGCCATGTTCCCTGCAGAAGACCGCATCAATCAGTGGGCAACACTTGTTTCACCTATGGGCAATGATGACAAGGGTATGAAGATCCACCAGGATGCATGGATATCGCGCACAACACTGGAAGCCGGCAAAACACTGGATTATAACATGCGTAACGCTGCCAATGGTGCTTATATATTCATCATAGACGGAGCAGTAAAAGCAGGTGAGCAAGTGCTGAACAAAAAAGATGCATTGGGTGTTACAGAGGCAGAAAGTATAACAATAGAAGCATCTGCCAATAGTGATGTACTGGTATTTGAGGTGCCTATGAAGTGGTAAGTAATTTGAAAACTATTGCTTAAATTTAAATGTCGCAATAACCGTTTCGAGCATTTAATAACACCCATATTCATTGGATTACGGGAAGCAGATAACATATTTAGAAGAGAAGCTAAAAGGCCCCTTACCGGGTGCAGCCGCACAAAGAAAAATGGCGAGCAAGGTAAGGGGCATATCTATGGATATACCACCCGATGCCAAAGAGAGCGCAGTGATGGGGCTGCTATTCCCGAAAGAAAATGACCTGAACCTGCTGCTGATAAAAAGAACGGAAGACGGCAGGCCGCACAGCGGGCAGATAGGTTTCCCCGGGGGGAGAAGAGAGGATGCGGATGATAACCTGCTGATAACAGCGCTCAGGGAAACACATGAAGAGGTAGGTATTCCGTCAACATCTATTACCGTGCTGGGGGCACTGAGTTCGCTGTATATACCTGTGAGCAAGTCAAATGTATTTCCGTATATAGGTTTTACATCTCAGCAGCCTGAGTATGTACTGAGTGCTGATGAGGTGCAATATGTAATAGAAGTACCCGTAAGAGAATTGTTTGACCCGGCCATTAAATCCATTAAGTCCATCACACCATCCGCCTTTCCGGATATTACACTTACTACTCCTGTATATGAATGGCAGCCTGAGCATATCATATGGGGAGCGACTGCTATGATGATTGCTGAGTTGGAGGAGTTAATGGACTTTTGACTTCCCCGCGAGATACATACCCACCATTAAAGCCATAAGCAAAAACATAGCTACCAGTTGGTGCAGCTCGGCCAGCATTTCGAAAGTACCGAACTTACCAAACACGATAGTTGGCGCACTTATTACTGTAACAATACCCAATATAACCTGCAGCCATACGAGGCTGAAAGGCCACCATGCTACTTTTTTCAGGTAAGCAGAGCGGGACAGTATGGCCGTTTTGCGGGCTGACGCAAACCAGAACATCACAAGTGTAAACAATGCATATGCCAACATGCGGTGTACAAAGTGTACATTCAGCGGATGGTTCACCCAGCTATCTGTGGCCAGCGTACCGGGAAAGAACATGCCATTGATATCAGGCCAGGTAGGGGCACGCATAGCGGCTTTCATACCAGCCATAAATGCACCGTATACCAACTGTACCCCCAAAACGGCTATGGTAATAATGGTCAGCATACGGAAACGTGCGTTGTGTACCAATTGATCATCCGGCACAATAAGTTTCAATGCGAACCAGAGGGTATAGCACAATAGTATTAATGCGGCAATAAAATGCAGGGCAAGTTTTATGTGATTTACATACAGGTCAGTATCGTTCAGGCCACTGGCTACCATTATCCAGCCTACCAGCCCCTGCGCTGCACCCAGTATAAATAATATGACCAACGGGATGATCATATCCTTTTTAAAATACCCGCGTAACAAAAAGTAAATGAAGCCAATAGCGAACACTACACCCAAAAGCCTGGCCCATAGCCTGTGAAACCACTCCCAAAAGAAAATGAACTTAAAATCCCCCAGCTCAAAATGGCTGTTCATATATTTATACTGCGCTATTTGCTTATACCCGTCAAAAGCGGCCTGCCAGTCCTGGTCGTTCATAGGCGGGAGCGCCCCCATTATGGGTTTCCACTCAGTAATAGACAGACCTGAACCGGTGAGACGGGTAACACCACCCAGCAATACCTGCACAATGATCATAAATACACCTGCCAGCAACCAATATGCAACCGCTTTTCTTTTTTTGTCCACGAGCCTGATTTTTTAGCCCTGCAAAAGTACGGCAGCAATATCAGAGATGGGCTATATAATATAACTATAGTGGGTGTAAGCCTTTAAAATCAAAGTATACATGTAATTATCGGCAAACAGAATGTAATTTGTTTTTATATTAATATATAACTGATTAGGCATTTTTAGGTATTTCCTGCTTAGTATATTGGTATTTAATTAGTTAATTCATGTATTAATAACTACACTCTATATATGAAAAAATCGATTATTGTTTTATATTTATATGCACAATCATGAAAGAACTTTGTATTTTGTCACTAAATATGACCCGATAGCAATATATTTTTAAAGATTTCTAAATAAGATATTATGAGAAAAGCCGATGTTGTAAACAGTATAGCAGAGAAAACAGGAATACCTAAAGTGGATATCCTGGTTGCTCTTGAAGCTTTCTTTAAAGAGGTGAAAACATCTCTTATAGAAGGAGAGCCTGTTTACGTTCGTGGCTTTGGCAGCTTTATTCTGAAGAAGAGGGCGGCTAAAATCGGACGAAATATCAAGAAGAACATCGCGGTAGAGATACCTGAGCATTTCATCCCAGCTTTTAAACCTGCCAAAGAATTTGTACAGGCTGTAAAAACATCTGCACACGAACTAAAAGAAAGTGCGGATCATGATGATGATGAGTAATTCAGGGGCCGATTCTCACCCCTTCTTCGTAGATTTGCGCAAAAATTAATATTTCTTGCGCAAGAGTCACTATATAACATTGTTTGCAGCTGTAGCACTTATAGCTGTATTGTATTGGGGTGTGAATACCAAGCCACCCCAAAAGGATATGCCACAGGGCCAACCCCCTGCTGCAACGGATGCCGGCCATAATGTACCGGTAAGCCCTGCCTCAACCGATTCCATAATAAACGCAGCATTTGCCGCATTGCCAGAACATGCCGGCGAAGAGGCTAAACAGTTGAAAGAGAATGCGATGGTATCGTCTTCAACCGCAAAAATTGCTGAATACCAGGCTAAACTGGCCTTATTGCTGCAACAACATAAGCAAATACCAGCTGCGGCCTATTATTACGCTGAAGCCGCAAAGTTGGAGAATTCAGAAAAAAGCCTCAACTTTGCAGCCCGATTAAATTCTGAGCTGTTACACAGTGCGGAATCCCCATCGGTAAGGGCATGGGCGGCAGAGCAGGCTATAGCAGCTTACGAGCAATCTATGAAGTTGAACCCTGACAACGACACAGTGAAAATGGAACTGGCATCCTGCTACATTGATGGAACAGGAGCGCCGATGCAGGGAATACAGTTGTTGCTGGGCATAACAAGGGAACAGCCGGATCATATACCCGCCAACCTGATGTTAGGACAGCTATCCATACGCTCAGGGCAAATGGATAAAGCAAAAGAAAGGTTTGAAAAAGTTTTGAACCTTGATCCTGAAAATACTGAAGCACTATATTTCCTTGCGGAAGTGTATAAAAGCAACGGTGACAAGAATAAAGCTATTGAATTGCTGAATGAGTGTAAACGCATAGTGAACAACCCGGAGTTCAGCAGAGAAATTGACAATTATATAAATTCATTTAAGTAACTAAAAACATTTATTTATGCCTTGTGGTAAAAAAAGGAAAAGACATAAAATAGCTACGCATAAGCGTAAGAAGCGTCTTAGAAAAAACCGTCATAAGAAGAAGAAATAAGTTAGGGCTTAATCGGCTTACGCCGTTTTCCTGTTAACTTCTGCACACTTCCTTACATCTTTTTTACATATATAAATTATGTAAAAAAGATGTAGGGTTTTGTTATTAATGTTCCTCTCTATATAGTAGTTACGAGAAAAGTCATGCCCGGGTATTGACCCGGCATGGTGTGAGTATGGCCGCGTAAATGACGGATACATGAACAAAGAACTGATTATCAATTCTTCAGGCGATGGCGTGGAAATAGCCTTGTTGGAAGATAAAAAACTAGTTGAGCTCCATTTTGAAAAAGGGCAAAACAACTTTGCGGTAGGAGACCTTTACCTGGGCAAAGTAAAAAAACTAATGCCCGGCCTGAACGCCGCTTTTGTGGACGTAGGTTACGAAAAAGACGCTTTCCTCCATTATACAGATCTGAGCCCTTACTTCCGCTCCTTATTAAAGTTCACCAAACAATCATTAGACGGTAACCCGGGTTGGGGTGGTGACTTTGGCAGGTTTAAGGTGGAAGCAGAGATACTAAAGTCGGGTAAGATAACGGAAGTGGTGAACCACAAGCCGGAACTGCTGGTACAGGTACTGAAAGAGCCTATATCCAACAAAGGCCCCAGGCTGAGTTGCGAAATATCGTTGCCGGGCCGATTTGTGGTAATGACCCCATTTAATGATGTGGTGGCGATATCCCGCAAAATACATTCCGCTGACGAGCGCAAAAGGTTGCAACGCACCGTTGAAGCTATCAAGCCGAAAAACTTCGGTATCATAGTACGTACCGCTGCTGAAGGGAAGAACACAGCTGAACTGCACAACGATGTGATGGAGCTGACCAAGATGTGGCAGAATATACAGGATAACCTGAAAGGAGCTAAAGCGCCAAAGCTCATCATGGGCGAACAGGATAAGACCACATCTATCCTTCGCGACCTGTTGAGCGACAGCTTCCAGAAAGTAGTGGTGAACGACAAAAAGCTGCACACGGAAACCAAAGATTATATTTCGCGCATAGCACCCGACCAGGAAGAAATAGTTACCTACCATAATGGTGGTACCAACGTTTTTGATACCTACGGAGTAACGAAACAGGTAAAATCATCGTTTGGTAAAACTGTTAACCTGCCCAGCGGAGCATATCTTATTATTGAACATACAGAAGCACTGCACGTTGTAGACGTGAACAGTGGTACACGTAGTGCTGAGCTTGGGCAGGAGCAAAATGCATTGGTGACCAACCTTGAAGCGGCGGCAGAAATAGCACGTCAAATGCGACTGCGCGACCTGGGTGGCATTGTTATTATCGACTTCATAGACATGAAGTTGCCTAATAACAAGAAACAGGTACTTGAGGCATTGGAAGGTTTCATGGCCGGAGACAGGGCAAGGCATACCATACTGCCTATCTCAAAATTCGGGCTGATGCAGATAACGCGCCAGCGCCTGAGACCTGAGCTTAACATCACCACAGCAGAGGCTTGCCCTACCTGTAAGGGTACCGGTAAAATTGGCCCATCTATCCTGATAGCCGACGATATTGAAAAAGACCTGAATTACCTCATTAACCAGGGTCATCGCAAACTGGCACTACATGTACACCCTATACTCAGTGCTTACCTGACCAGGGGTAACTTCTTCAACTCCATACAGTGGAAATGGTACTGGAAGTACAAAGTAAAAGTGAAGATCGTAGCTGACAGTAACGCCCCCATCACAGAATATCATTTCTACGATAGTAAAACCGACGACATCATTAAGCTATAAATACAAAAGGAACCCAAATGGGTTCCTTTTTTTTCGGATAAATCCACTATCCACTTCTACAAAAATCAAATAGTGCATTTTCCGCTACGCATGAATTTAGTTTATTGTTGCAGCAGATACAGCTGCATATTCTTTTACAAATACATACTGCCTGCTGTTCTTAGTTGCAATTGCATATTTGAAGGCAACAACCTCAACATAAGCACCGTTATCTGCCACAGCAGACAATCCGCCTAACTCAGAAGCTGTAAATGTAGCTTTAGCCGGCGCAGGTTTGGCACTATATGCCTTCATTAGTGGAGTAGAGCTGTTCGGTGTAATGATCAGCACATATACTGAATCAGCATTGCTTACTTTACTACCCAGTGTAATATCCAGGTTCTGTGACCTGTCGATAGTAGTTGGCAGGCTTGAAGTACCTGTATATTCAGGCATAGCGCCTGTATGAGAGTGGCTGAATGCCGCAACATTGCCACTACCTGCTACATCCCAATCAATTGAAGAACCGGTCAGGTTAAGCGTTGCTGGAGTAAGACCAGCAGTAGCCGTAACGCTGTAAGCATTGCTATTGTTCGTCAGTTCAATGTTGTTTACCATTACCTTGCCTGCACCGGTCAGGTTGCTTGAACCGGCACCATCAAAAAATGACGCAGACGCAATATCAGATTTGATGGAAACAGGCACAGGGATCTGTGGATTGCTGTAGGCAAATTCCATTTGTATTGCAGCCAGTACGCCCCAGTAATTGCCATTTGGCGAAGGAGTTACCGGAGTAGGAGATGTTGGTGTAGTATTGGTAGGAGTAGTTGTTGTTGGAGTGGTGGTGGTTGGCAACTTATCGCAAGACGTAACGCCCAGCATAATGGCCAGTACCGGCACCATTACTTTGATCAGCTTTTTCATTTTCATAAGTTTTTTTAATTAGTAAAAATTTATCCGATTGAATACAAAATTACTCTCATGGTAAATTTTCGCTATACACGCACGTGGGTATATTTATATCCGTACTGGTACGGATAAGAGCGGCATAAAGGGTTGAATTTCAGACCAGTTTCTGTTCCATGGCATACTTTAGTAAGCCTACTATGGTTTTATTATTTGTTTTGCGTAGCATGTTTTTACGGTGTGTTTCTACTGTGCGCTCACTTATAAAAAGCATTTCAGCAATTTCCGCATTACTGTGCTCATCAGCTATCAGCTTGAGTATTTCCAGTTCGCGTTCTGTTAGTTTGGGTTTTGCAGGCTCATCCAGTTTACGTTGTTGGTTTACTACAAGCGTTGTTAGCTTTTCAGACACTTCTGATGAGAAGTACATCTTACCAGCCATTACCTGCGTAATGGCGTTTACCAATTCCTTGTCATTTACATTTTTAAGCAGGTAACCGGATACTCCCGCCTCTATCATTTCCATGATATGGGCGGCATCATCGTACATAGATAATGTTATTACGTAGACTGATGGATCAAGTTCTTTTATCTTTTGGGTAAGTTCCGGGCCTTTCATACCCGGCATATTAATATCAACAAGCGCCAGGTCAGGCTTCTTTTCAAGCAATTCGTCCAGCAATGCCTGTCCATTGTCATAAACAGCCAATACATCTATATCATCCTGCTTTTCCAACATTGCCTGTAAACCATCCAGTAAGATATGGTGGTCGTCGGCAATGACGATTTTAATATTGCTCATCAAGTATCGGGGTATAATACTACTTTAAATATACACAAAGAGTGAAAATTATCAATGTGATATTATAGGAAACTATTTATCCTCAGTAATATTTGAAGATCGTGTTATCCTGTCGAGGAAAGTAAATACATCGGCCATCTTCTTCATATTATCTACTACCAGCATGAAGTTCTTGCCTACCTGCTTCAACCGTGCATTATTTACACTCTTCTGGATATAATCCATTATATGGTTGAAAGTAGGAGACTCAAAGTAAGGCGAGTCAGGATCGTTAATGAAATAGAGCCTTAACTGTTTGTTCTTGAGTATCAGTTTTTCAAAACCCAACTCTTTTGCCAGCCAGCGACAATGAATAGTAGTGAGCAATTCCTGTACCTGTGCAGGTATCGGTCCGAAGCGGTCTGTAAGTTCTTCCGCAAATTTCTGCAGTTCCGTTTCTTCTTCCAGGTCGTCCAGTTGCGTGTACAACGATAGTCTTTCCGTTATGTTGTCAACATAACTTTCAGGTATGAGTATCTCCAGGTCTGTATCTATAGTACAATCTGCAACAAAATCTTTTTTACGTTCCAGCTCCTCTGCAAATACATCTTTAAAGTCGGTACGTTTCAACTCCCTGATTGCCTCAGCCAGTATCTTCTGGTACATTTCAAAACCAATCTCTGCGATGAAACCACTCTGCTCACCACCGAGCAGGTTACCCGCGCCCCTGATGTCCAGATCTCGCATAGCAATCTGGAAACCACTGCCCAGCTCGTTGAACTGTTCAAGTGTTTCCAACCGTTTGCGACTATCGTTCGGCAATGTGCTTTTGGGTGGAGCCACCAGGTAACAGAATGCCTTTTTATTACTACGCCCTACACGGCCACGCAACTGGTGCAGATCGCTCAACCCAAACTGGTGTGCGTTGTTGATGATGATAGTGTTAGCGTTTGGTATATCCACTCCACTTTCTACAATATTGGTACAACACAGTACATCATATTTATGCTCAATAAAATTGAAAAGTGCCTCTTCCAGCTTATGCCCTTCCAACTGACCATGCGCCATTCCTATTTCCAGATCGGGACAAAGGTTACGGAGTAATGTTACCATTTCAGGAAGGCTCTGCACACGGTTATGAATAAAGTACACCTGCCCGCCACGCTCCGCTTCAAAATAGATGGCATCGCGTATGGCGTACTCGTCAAATACCATCACCTCTGTCTGCACCGGCTGGCGGTTAGGCGGTGGCGTGTTCATGATGCTTAAGTCACGGGCGTTCATTAGTGAGAACTGCAACGTACGAGGTATTGGCGTAGCCGTGAGTGTAAGTGTATCTACATTGGCTTTCATTTCACGGAGCTTCTCTTTTGCAGCCACCCCGAATTTCTGTTCTTCGTCTATTACCAAAAGCCCCAGGTCTTTGAACTTGACACTCTTTCCCAGCAGTCCGTGGGTACCGATGATGATATCTATTTCGCCGTCCGCCAGTTTTTTGAGGGTCTCATTTTTCTGCTTGGTCGACTTGAAGCGATTGATGTAATCTATGTTGCAAGGAAAATCCGAAAGACGCTCCTTAAATGTTTGATAGTGCTGATAGGCAAGAATGGTTGTTGGTACCAGAATGGCGGCCTGCTTACTATCTGCTACACTTTTAAAAGCAGCACGGATTGCCACCTCTGTTTTACCGAAACCTACATCACCGCACACCAGCCTGTCCATTGGTGACGGTGCTTCCATATCACGTTTCACATCGGCAGTGGCCTTACTCTGGTCGGGGGTGTCTTCATAAAAGAACGACGCTTCCAACTCAGTTTGCAGATAACTATCAGGCGTATGTGCAAAACCGGAAGAGGCTTTACGTTTGGCGTATAGCTTAATCAGGTCGATGGCTATTTCCTTAACCTGCTTTTTGGTTTTGTTTTTCAGCTTCTGCCATGCCTCACTACCCAGTTTGTTCACTTTGGGTTTTGTACCCTCTTTACCGGTGTACTTGCTTATTTTATGCAGCGAGTTGATGTTGACATACAATACATCATTGTCACGGTAAATGATACGTACCGCCTCCTGCATATTACCATTCACCTCTATTTTCTGCAGGCCACTGTACACACCTACACCATGGTCTATATGCGTAACGAAATCGCCCGGCTGCAACTCTCGCAGAGCACGCATGGTAATTGCCTTACCCTTGGTATACGCCTGCTTGACATTGTATTTATGATAACGCTGGAATATCTGGTGGTCTGTATAACAAACAATCTTTTTATCATGGTCGATAAACCCTTTGCTGATAGCTTTGGGTATGGGTACAAAGGTGATATTCGCGTTCAGATCTTCGAATATGCTTCGCAAGCGTTCTGTCTGCCGTGCATTTTCTGCAAAAATGAACGGCTCATATTTCTGTGCTATGCGCTTTTGCAGGTCATCTATCAGCAATCCGAAATTACGGTTGAATACCGGTTGTTCATCAGTTGCAAACTGCAGCCTTGCCGTTTCTTCGTCGCCTGTAAGCTTAGGTAATGAATGGTTGTACCATTCTATCAAATGCCTTTCCTTCAGCTTTTGCAGCCAGCTTTCGGTAGTCTCGAAATCATCTTTGGTCAGTTGCTTCAGCCACGACTCTTCATGGTCTATAGCCACATCATTCAGCTGAATTACTTCAGGCAAGTCTTCTTCCAGTTTACCGATCCTGCTGACCGTAAAATCAAAGTCCTTGGCCCAGAATACCGTATTAGGTGGCAGGTAATCCAGCAGGGATACCTTTTCGTTGGCTTCGAACTTTGTTTCAATATTCGGAATGATAGAAACCTGCAATAGTTTGCGCTCTGAAAGCTGTGTTTCAGGATTGAACAACCTGATGCTGTCTACCTCATTACCAAACAGCTCAATACGATAAGGGTGTTCGTTACCAAATGAATAGATATCAAGTATGCCACCACGTATAGCAAACTGACCAGGCTCGTACACAAAATCCTCTTTTTTGAAGCCCAACCCCACAAGCTGTTTCAGCACTTCTTCGGTTTTCAGGTTTTCCCCTACCTTGATGCTGATCATATTACCCGACAATGTTTTCGGGTTCACCACTTTTTCAAAAAGCGCTTCAGGATATGTTACCAGGACTTTTTTATGTGTTTCTTCTTTGCTGAATTTGGTGAGTGCCTCCGTACGCAACATTACGTGGCTGCTATTGAGCTCATTGAAGCTACCCGTTTTTTTGAAAGAGTCAGGAAAGTAACAAATGTCTAATGCCCCGGTCAGGTTTTCAAGGTCATTATGGAAATAAGCCGCTTCCTCATTGTCATTCAAAATAAAAACATGATTGACATCGCTGAGCTGCCATACACCGGTTGCAATAAAGTTGAGTGATGACCCTTTGAGGTTGAGTAAGCTGACCCTTAATTTAGGTTCAGGCAATGAAACTCCGGCCGCAATCTGTTTGATGCGGATATCATTCTGATATAAACCTTGCAGTACCTGCAAATTCATTGGGCGGCAAAAATAAGGTAATAACACAGTATTACCTTACAGTTGTATTATTAATATGTCATTTCTCTTCGCCCGGCCCCCACACTATTTTATACCATAGTTCAGCCCAGCAATCCTTAAAAGTTTCATGTTTTACTACCATGTACTCTTTTTCCAGCTCACGGCGCTTGTCTGCCTCAAGATACCTGTCGTTATGCACGCCTACTATCCAGAATGTGTCTATTGTAAATTTAGGACTGGTTTTAGCCAATATCGAGTCTACCAGGTCTTCTTTCTTTTCTGCCCATACAGGCCCTTCATATCCAAATTTATTCAGATAGTATCCCTGTTGCCATGCAGCCATGGAGTTGATAAGAGGGATGCGTTTGTTTACATCAACCACAAATTTGGTCACCTCCCTGAATTGTGAGTTCTGTGTGGTCCGGTAGTATTTTTTATCATATATCAGATCGAACAAAGACAAGGAAAAGAATAAAAACAGGACTATGTTACGCAGTGTCCTGTTCTCTATCATGTAAAACCCGTAGGCGATGCAAAGAATAAATATAGGCACCAAAACAACCGTATATCTCGAAATGAGCATTGGTACTGACACGACTGAACGTATATATGCGGCACCATATACTGTAAATATGGTACAGATGATCATGACAGCACTTAAGAATTCAGGATTGGTCTTAAGGTTTTTAAAATCTGCTTTTGATGAAAATACCCGTACGAAATATATGATCATCGCGATATACAGAAAGGGGTATAGATATGCGGTAGAACCGAAATATTCGTGAAAGTAGTCTACATAAAAATTCTGCGGTGGCTGTGTTATCCAGAATGATGATGTCTTAGATGTCATTATCAGCCACGGGATCCATGGGGAGTACAGCGCCAGCACTATTAACTCAGAATACAAAAACGTGAGGAAGAATTTTTTCCTGTTGCCTTCCTCAGCCAGCAGCAATATGCAAAACAGCACTAACTGGCACAGAATAACAAACAGGCTGAAGTAGTGGGTGTACAGCAACAATGTCGTAGATATGATATACCATATAGCCGATTTCCTATCCAGGTTTTTGGCCAGCCTGATGAAATAGCAAAAAGAGAGCACTGTAAACAACCATAACAAACCATAGCCGCGTGCATCCTGTGAGTAAGAAACACCGTAGTAGTTGACCGTTGTGATCAATGCCGCTATGAGGCCTAACCTTTCATTCAAAACTTCCTTACCCAGTTTGTACGTTGCCCATACAGTTGCTACACCACTCAAAGCAGGTATTATGCGTATATACTGCTCTTCGTAACCTAATATGGAAAATGTTATACGCTCCAGGAAAAAGAACAGCGGCGGGTGAGGTTCGCAGCATCTCAAAAACTCAAAAAATTCTGACCATGATACATGAGGGTTTGTTTCCAGTATGGTGTGCAGTTCATCCAGCCACAAACTTTCATCGCCCAGCTTGTGCAAACGTAGTATTGCCGCAACTACCAGGAGTATTACCAGGAGTATCTTATTCAGACTCTTGTCTTGTACAGACCCTAACATATTATTTTTAACCATGATTAATACTTTGACGATTTTACGCTAACAGGCTTAATTATCAGAAATGTGGCCACTATTTATACATGGTCAACTATGCGGATATCATTCTGAAACAAACGCTGCATACCAGCAAATTCTATGGTGGGCAAAAATAATGCAAATTGCCAGTTAGACATTACATTTTTTTAATCCCTTTTGTAGAGAAATACGTTTTGTGGCAGAGAGCGTAAAAACACTGCCCTCGCAATATGCATGTATTTGTGTATAAAGAGAACGGGGAGCTTTTCAGGAAGAAGAGAGTGCGCGCATCAGCGCAAGAGGACATATAGTAACTGCAGAGCCGGGTCCTGAAAAAGTACCTAAATGCAAATACACAGTAATGCTACGAGATGATAACAACGCCCTGTATGAAAAATAAACTATCGGTAGAATGATAACTTCTTTACCCTTCCTTCTTGTTCTGTGTACTGATAGCCTCAACAAACCATAGGTACTCATTTACATACCTGTCCAGGTTCTTAGCCATGATCTCCGTCTGCGGTTCCCCTTGCTCATTCAGTGATTTATCCAATTCAGGTACGAGCAGTTTGTATGGCATTGGGAAGGCACCTATTGCCAGTACCAGTAGTTGCAGCAGGTTAGATGCATTGATGCCTCCCTGGCGGCCGTTTGAGCCACATGCTATACCAATAGGTTTCTTTGCCCATTCTTTGGTAAAATAATCTACCGCATTCTTCAGTGCGCCGCTGTAGCTGTTATTATATTCCGGCGTCACGAATATTATACCATCCGCATTACCCAGTTTCTCACTTATCTCAACCAGACCTGCAGGTGGGTTATCCATATCCTTAAGCCTGTTCTCCATTACAGGCAGGTTATAATCTTTTATATCAATGAGGGTTACGTTTGCCTTTCCTGAATTGCTCAATGCTGTTTGTAAAGCTTTTGCTGCCCTTATGCTCAACCTGCCTTCTCGTATTGCTCCGTATAGAATCGTTATATTGTACATAAATCGTAACTTTCACTTAATATAACGAAAATACAGAAAATAGGTTCGATAACAGATTAACGTACTGTGATGAAAAAATATCTTGTTCTACTATTTGTGCTTCCTTTTATGACTGCCTGCGACAATACATGGGACAGCGACTCAAGAGATATGTTTGTGCAGGGTTGCATCAATGCAGCAAAAAAGAGAGACATGCCTGAAGAACAAGCTAAAACCATGTGCGACTGCCGCCTTGAAAAAGCCATGAAGAAGCACCCCAACTTTGCCGATGCCATGGAAAATATCCAGGACATCATACAGGATCCTGAAATGAAAGATTGTGAACCTAAATGATGAATTTCTTCTGTTCAGCAGCCATCATACGTAACAATGCGCTTGCCCTGTAACGGTCTTCGTGATACTGATGGTACAATCCGTCTAAAATGTTGAGGCATTTGTCCGCACCCCACTCGTCGCACCATTGCAATAACCCTTTAGGATAGTTTACACCTTTGGTCATAGCAAGGTCCAGGTCTTGTGCAGATGCAATGTTCAGGTGTAATGCATCCACAGCCTCATTCATCAGCATAGCCACTATGCGTTCCAGTATATGATTGCCTAGTACTGTATCTTTCTCAGGTTGCGGCTGCTCAACACCTTCAGCATAGTTGTAAAAACCACGGCCTGATTTACGACCCAGCCAACCGGCTTCCAGCAAACGCTTCTGGGAAAATGAAGGTTTGTAACGCGGATCATAAAAGAAAGATTGGAATACCGTTTCAGTCACAACATAGTTCACATCGTGTCCAATGTAGTCTGTAAGTGTGAAAGGCCCCATTTTAAACCCTCCCAGCTCCGTCATAGCCCAGTCTATGGTAGCTGCGTCTGCAATTCCTTCTTCCATTATACGTATAGCCTCTCCATAAAAAGGACGAGCAACACGGTTGACAATAAAACCCGGAGTATCTTTTGCAATAACGGGCACTTTCTTCCACTCTGTCATCAGTGCTTTACAGTCCTGCACCAGTGTTGCATCTGATTGTACCGCCGGTACTACTTCAACCAGGGCCATAAGTGGTGCTGGATTAAAGAAGTGTAAACCAAGTACCCTTTCCGCTTTGGTACATGCCGCCGCTATTGAAGTAACGGATAATGAAGAAGTATTGGTAGCCAAAACACAGCTTTCGCTTACTATCTTTTCTACATCGGCAAATACTTTTTTCTTTATATCCAGGTTTTCTATGATCGCTTCTATTATCAATGAGCAACCGGCAAAAGCACTCAGTTCTGTAGCATAAGTAAACCTTTCAGTAATTGTTTCAACACTATCAATTTTACCCTTTTCTACCAGCCTGTTCAGCACTTTATCAAGGTTCGCTTTCGACTTGTCCAGTGCCGCAGCGTTGGTATCAAATACAATTACGTTGTGGCCTGCCATAGCTGCTACCTGTGCTATACCACTACCCATGGCACCCGCGCCAATTACTCCTACTACTGATTGCTTATTGAATATGCTCATTGTGCTGCGAAAATAATGTTTTTATATTTCCTCGTCAGCCTTTCCAATAAAATGGTGATTTGTTGATGCACATCAGCAAATCACCTGCTCAATATATCGAGTTATAACGTCCTGAGTGCCTTCCAGCCACCTTCCCCGCCACTGGCTATATTTTTCAGGCTACCGCCAACAGCATCGTTGTAAAACTTGCCCGTAATAAGAAAACCATTCTCACTTACAAACTCTATCAGTCGGTTTTCTACTCTTGTTTGCATAGGGGCGCCTTTGCCGGACAATATGATCGATACGTCATTGCCATTGACTACCAAATTAAAAACACCTTTCCCTTCATCACCTGAGTAATCACCTTCGAAACTTTTTATGGCTACATTCGAGCTTTCCTTATAAATAAAAGAGGTAAGATCATGATGTCCGGGTACTGTTACATCAGCAATTGCATCAAGGCCATGCGCACCCACTGAAAAAACAAGCTGTACTTCTTCCCCTTTAAGCATGCCTGTAAACAATGCTTTATCAATCGGTTCTCCGGGAGTCCATTCGTCAAGAGAAGTAGTTGTGAGCATCGTACTCTTGCCATCCAGCTTCAGTTCAGCTTTCTTTTCTGTTCCTTCGTTGTGAATATATACTGCTATCGTGCCGCTGGAGCCTACCAACACTCCTTTGTAAACACCAGAGCTCATAGTATCATTCTTAGGTAACGCCTCAGGCGCAACGGTACATGTAGGGCATGTGTAGTCAGACTCTGTTGGTTCTGGTTCAGGCGCTCCTTCTTTACCGCATGATGCAAATACAGATGTGATCAGCAATGCTGCTATTAGTTTTTTCATATCGTTCAGGTTTGTTAAGAATATCTGTTTACCTGTATAAATATAGGAATTTTAAAATGTAAACATGCGGAGAGGTCATGGGCAGGCTATTAAAATATGCTGAAAGGGAATACGCAGATTACTATAGCATCATTTGTTCTGCTCTTTTTTACGGAAATAGCGCCTGAGTAAAAAGTTGTGCTTTAACGCTTCCATACTTTCACTGAACGATTCAGTGCCTTTTTCAATATTTTCCAATGACCTGTTAATAGATGCAGCTGTAGCAGGATCTTTCAGCACCAGTCCGGCGGCACTGCTATCCATATTCTCCTGTACATCCAGAATTATCTTATCCAGTCTTGATACCAGTGTATTTGCCTCAGATGATGCGGTACGGATATTCGAAATAGCCTCAGACAGATTATTTTGTGCGGAAGTATCTTTTAACAATAACCCTGCGACCCCTTCTCCACTCTGAATACTTTTTACCACATCGTCAAGTGCCGTAGAAGCATTTACGATACTCCCTGATGCAGACCTGATATTCACCAGTGATACACGCAGGTTTTCCGGAAGAGTAGTATCATTAAGCAGTGTCCATAAAACATGGCTGTTGTTGATACGCTTAAGCGTACCCAGTAACTCCTCTGATATCTCATGCACATTATCATTCGTTCTGTACAGCGTTTCCAGCACATCTGTAACATCAGCCTCCAATCGCGTAACAAGTATATCACCTTCTTCAGCAATAGGAGCATCTGCAGTACCCGGATAAATATTCAACACCTTGTTACCCATCATTCCTTCAGTACCTATTGATACGACCGCGTTCTTGCGTATATACGGGCGTGTTTTCTTCTCAATGTAAAAATCCACTTCAATAGTTGTATCATTTATTATTTCAACCGCTCTTACCGTACCCGCCTGTATGCCTGAAAACCTTACATTATTGCCCGGCATCAGGCCGCTAGCATTTGCAAAACGTGCTTTGAGTTCAAATTTAGAACCGAAAAGGCTGTGGTTTTTGCCTATGATATACAGCCCTATTACTAACAGTATCAAACCTGCTATAACAAATACACCCAGCTTTATATTATTACTCGTTTGTTTAGCCATTTCTTTTTATTCAAAAAACTGCTTTATATAAATGTCGTCACTCTTTTGCAAACTCTCAAATGTATCTTCCGTATAGCATTTACCATCCAGCAGCACTGCCACACTGTCTGATACCGCTTTTACACAATTCATGTCGTGAGAGATAACTATGGAAGAGGTCTTATATTTCTTCTGTATATCCTTCATCAGCGTAGTTATTTCCCTGGCTGTTACCGGGTCAAGCCCTGTGGTGGGCTCGTCATACAAAATTATCTCAGGCCTGAGTATAAGCGTTCTTGCAAGGGCTACACGTTTCTTCATACCTCCCGAAAGTTCAGCAGGCATCATATCTATGGTATGCGCCAACCCTACATTGGTCAATGCTTCTATCACTCTCTCGTTTGCCTCCTGCTGATCAAGGTGTATTGCGTGCCTGCGCATAGGAAACTCCAGGTTTTCCCGAACCGTCATTGAATCATACAAGGCATTGCTCTGAAAAAGGAACCCGATGTGTATGCGCATATTATCCAACTCAACAATATCCATGGCCAATACATCCTTGCCCAACACCGTTATCGTTCCCGAGTCCGGCTTTAGCAACCCGATGATACACTTTATCAAAACAGACTTGCCAGAACCTGATTTACCCAACACTACTTTACATTTTCCTTTATCAAGATCAAGACTGAACCCGTTAAGCACAACATTGCTGCCGAATGATTTGCATAGGCCCTGTATGCTCACTATCGGCTGGTCAGCCTTGTGTAATGTATCGATATGTATATCCTCTGATCCGTACATGTTGTTAGTTAATACCCATCAGGTCGGTTACCTGCACTACTACCAGGTCTATTAAAAAGACTACGAGTGATGACAATACAACAGCACTGTTGGCCGACATACCCACACCCTCTGTTCCTTTTTTAGAGTTATATCCTTTATAACACCCAATAATGCCTACCGCAAAACCAAAAAAGAAGGTCTTGATGACAGCCGGTATTACATCGCTGAAATCCAGTATCTGGAACACCTGCGTAATAAAGAGACTCCAGCTGGTATTTGCTTTAATGTTCACCCCCAGGTATGCTCCGTAAAGTGATACTGTATCAGACAAGATAACCAATACAGGCAGCATAAGTGTAGCAGCGGCTACCCTTGTTACTACCAGGTACTTGAACGGATTCGTTCCGGATACTTCCATTGCGTCTATCTGCTCCGTTACCCGCATAGATCCTAACTCCGCACCAATGCTGGAGCCTATCTTTCCGGCAAATATCAGTGCGGTAATTACAGGGCCTATCTCACGGAATATTGCCAGGCTGACCATAGCCGGCAATTGCGCCTCAACACCGTAATCTACCATAGACGGGCGCAACTGCATGGTCAACACCAGTCCCATGATAAATCCCGTGATAGCAACTAATGGTAAAGACAGGTAGCCTATCCTGTAGCATTGTCTCAGGAACTCATGCAGCTCATAGCGAGGACGGAACGCCTGTACAAAAAAGCGCCCTGTGAAAGCTGAAAGCTTTCCTGCCTCTTCAAAAAATATTTTCATTGAGCCCGGGAGTTCCATATTATTAGTTACAATGTTCAATAATATAAAATTAACTACTAACAAGTGATGAGGTTGGTCATTTTGTTTCTTTTTTATGATACCTGCACAGCTATCGGGTTATAATACTTTCATAAAATACAACACGCATTATATATAACAGTTCAAAATCAGCTATTTTTACGACTCAACCGGAGCGTATGAATAAAGGTATCTTATTTTTAACAGGATTAGTTACACTCAGCATTGCTGCAAATGCGCAAAAATCTATGCCTGCTACAAAGGGTTTTACACAACTACCCGGCGGCGTAGAATACAAAATGGCTTATGATAAACCCGGTGATATAAAACCCGTAAATGGCGATTACGTAGAAGCTCATATGTATGTACAGGTAGATGGTGAGATCATTTATAACTCCCGCCAGGTGAATGAAAATAAACCTGTGTCTTTTGTAATGCAGGAACCCAAAAGCAAAACTGATATTCAGGAAGTAATAAAACTGCTGAATGCGGGAGATAGTGTTGTGATAAAATTCTCAGTTGACTCATTACTTAAATCAGGAGTAGACCAACTACAATGGATGAGACCGAATACAGGCCAGAAAGCTACCTACTTTGTGAAAATGGTGAACATCAGGCAAATGGGCACACAAAAAAAGTAAACATAAGCCTACTGACTATAGCACAAGCTGAATATTCTTTTTCATAACAGCGGAGGTGCGATATATCCATTAAACCGGTTGTTAATATAAGGTTTTATCTGTTTAAAAAACAGGGTGTTTTTCCCGTTTTTTGAATGGTTACAGACCAGTACCTTTATTTTTCGGGACTTTTTAGTGTGTTCATACACGTAAGGGGGAGTAATTAAACTATGCAGGTAGCAGTGTTTTTCTGCCCTGCCTTTACATTACTACTAAAACAACGTTTATGAAAGATCAACCGTGTGTTACAGTACTCTTATCTAAAGATTATACTACATGCAGGTTATGTTAGCGTTACCATCATGTACTATATCCTGATACACATTCAATTATTATTAAGTTACACTGACTTATCAAATCATAAAGAATGGCAACTACAAAAACCAATACAACAAAAGACAGCGAGGTTCCACATGTTGCTGCAACTAGCAGTGCCGGAAAAGCATATCAATTTGTGGCACAATCTTCAGCTATTGCTATACAAGATGCCACGGATTACCTGCGGAATATGAGTACGATAGCTACTACAGCCGCTGGTGTAGCAGCAGCACAAATGATAGAACATCCTGAGCAGGTTGCTGAATTACAAAAGATCATTGTGGCGGCACAAAGTATGGTACAGGAAGCAGCTAATAATTTTGAGATGATCAGCCAGAAAGCGGCTCAAGCGATCAATAACTTCCCTAAAGAAGACAACTAAAAATTCATTGGTATTTTAAAAAACTAAGAATATGCCTGCAAAAGAACCACAACAACAAACTACAGAAGCGCCTGAAGCAGAGCAGCATACAAGCAATATTACTAACGAGATGCTGGACTTAACATTAGTACAATCTTTGGGCCTGGCCATGCAAAATGCGGTAACAGCGCAACAAAATGCTCAAACATTAAATTCTGCAATAGTATCAGCAACGGTTGCACGGATATTATCTGCAAAAACAGTATACACGACAGAAAACACCGATGCTGCTGCTACAAAAGAAAACAGTGTGGCAAACAGGAAAAAATAATTTATTCACCTTAAAATAAAACTAGAAAACTATGGCATTTCCAACAGCAGTAAACAGCCAGGTAACTGATGCTGTAACGCAGGCAAACATCAGCACACAAGGCAATGCACCGGCTACAGCAATGGGCAACCTGATGATAGCCACAGCACACGCAATGGCTAACGCAGCGCACAATGCAACGTCTGCACAACAACATAACAATATTACTGCACAAGCGGCAACTACTGCATGTGTAACAGCATTATTATCACTTTGATATCTTAACAACAATAAATCATTCACGCTCAAAAATTTATTATTATGGCATTCCCAACAGCAGTAAACGACCAGATAACCGACTCGGTTACACAATCAAATGTGAAAGTCTTAGGCGACGCACCGGCAATAGCTATGGGCAACCTATACCAGGTTACAGCACAGGCACTCTCAAACGCAGCACATAATGCAACTACAGCTCAACAGCAAACCAACATTACGGCACAGGCAGCAACCACTATGGGTGTAAGTACATTGTATTCAATTGACACGGCAGCAACAGCAGTTGGTGTAGCAGACATACTAGATCAAACACCTAAGAAATAGGTATACTTAATCACAGTCAAAAAACTTTAAATATTATGGCAGAACCAACTTCAGTAAACAGCCAGGTAACTGATGCTGTAACGCAGGCAAACGTAAGCGCAGAAGGTAATGCACCGGCCACCGCAATGGGCAATATGATGATAGCGGTAGCACAGGCTATGGCCAACGCAGCACATAATGCAACATCTGCTCAGCAGCATAATAATATAACCGCACAGGCAGCTACAACGGCCAGTGTAAAAAGAATACTGTCATTAAGCGGTGATGCTGATGCGAATGCCATCGCTGAAATACTTAACGCAACAGGCACTAAGGGCTGACGATCATAAATTATTATTCATATTGTAAACAACCTGATCATGAGTAACAAACCGGATAATACAGAACAAAACGACGATGCTAAGCAGGCAAAACCGTCAAGCACTTCAGCGGTATCGCAAACCGCTGAAGCTATAGAGAATGTGCTGGCGCAAAAAAGAGAAGAACTTGCCAAACAAAACAAAGCAGTTCAAGATGCCATGGAAGCCGCTAATAAAAGTGTAGCCGAAGCTATGGAGGAGGCTACCAAAAGTGTTACTAATGCTATCAGGGGCATGGGTAACAGTACAAATACTAAATGAATGATCAGTAATTACAGCCAATGTATTAAACAACGGCTGTAATTACACTTACATCACCTGCGATGTCTTGTTTTGTACCTTAATGTATCCTTCATTAACTCTTTATCTGCCGGGTTAAACATTTTCAACTCGGTAATGATTGAAGGTGCGGCATCTATATGCGCAGCAATAACCTTGTAGGCCAACTCTTTTATATCATCAGCCAGCTCATTATTTTGCGAAAACTTATGCCTGATAGATTGCAGGAAGGCAGAACAGTTTCCTGCATTTACATCGTCCCTGTGTATACGTTCTATTTCAGCCATTACCTGTTTTTCATCCTCTATATTGGCGAAATAGCAGACCAGGCAGTTTGTAGCGTCTTTGTTGTACTTCCATCCCTCCAGCAACGTGTCCTGAGCTTCCTGAACACGTCCCATTTTGTTTTTATAAACCTGTGCGGCCTTCACATGCTGGCTCCTTGAGTTATAACTATCCGCTACTTTCTGATAATAGCTATCAGCCATTTTCTTTTTGTCAATGCTGGTGTACAGGTCTCCTACCTTTTCGTACTCCCCAAGTTCATCATAAAGCGCAATAGCGTCTGTTACCATTTTACCCTTTTCGTAACATTCTGCTGCACGCATTTTATTATTTGCATGCTTAAGGAATATTGTTGCGGCATCCTGGTAGTAACCACCCTGTTCCAATACCTCAGCAGCCTTGTATGGATTTTTCAGCAGCTTCATGTATACAAATGCCGCATTGTGATACTTTTTGTCTTTTACTAACGCCTCTGCAGTGGCCATATATTGTGCCTGCAGCTCGAAGTACTTGTCACCCATTTCGAATGTACCGCCGCTGCCTGAGCTACTACCACCAAGCCATGACAGATCCAACCAGTTTTTAGACAGTTGGAACATTCCCTTGTTACTTCCGCCTCTTCCCGTATTGTCCAGCGGTACGGCGTATTTAAGTGCTTCTTCCGGATTGTTCCTGAGCATATCCATCAGCTTATCCACTTCCTTTTTGTTTCTTTCTTCAAGGTCTTCAAAATCGTCCTGCATTTTTTCACTCAATGCACCGGTATTCATGAACCTTGAAAAATAATTTTCGACCCTGGCCCATACCTTGGTTTTTTTTGTAACCTCTTTTTTATCCTTGTCTTTATCTTTAGTGAACAGCTTGCGATAGAACAACAACTTCCCTTTTTCAAACATGCTCAGGGGCTTGTCTTTCATCTTTTCCTTTTTAGGGAATAGCTGCTCTTCAAGTTTCTTTTCTACTTCTTCAGGTGAGACAGGTGCTATTTGAAAACTCCTGATACGTACCGGTAAATAAACTGCACCTGCCGGCCGGGTTATATAGTACGACCTCATTTCAGGCGGCATGATCAGTGCGTTTATATCCAGGGGCTCTTTCAGCTCTACCATGCCGAATTCAGGATGAAAAATATGTTTTTCATTAGCGAACAATTTTTCCAATTCTGCTATTGATAGAGAAGGGTATAAAACCGAACGTTCAGCTATGTACAAATTAGGGGTTACCTGCTGGCATAATTCATTTTTGCCAATCAGCGTTTTATCAATTGCATGTTGCAATATCACCATGCATCCCCATATACTATTCGCTGTATTTCCGGGTATAGGATACAATACTATATCATTCAGCGATAGTTGCATACGCTGTATCTCCAGCACCCAATCATTTACTGATGTGCTCCTGATCAGTATCCCTCCAAGAGGATACTTGTTTTTCGGATATGGTTTTAACTGCAACAGCATAACTACTTACTATCAGGCGGAGGTTTTTATATGGGTTATAAATTCGTTGATGTATTTCCTGTAAAAGTCGTTAATATGTATTGATTTTAATGACTTGTTATAATATTCCCAACCGGAAAAAATTTCATCTGCAACCACGCCCAGCGGTGTGTTCAATACTGACGGAATAAAAATATGTGGTATGCCGGGATTACTGCTTTTCAGTATAACAAGTCCATGCTTTACCATCTCGGCTACACTACCATCCGGAAACGAAAAAATATTGTCCGACTTTTCTGCTTCAATTTCACAACGCTCAAACCCCGTCTTATACATCATCAGGTGGCTACCTTTTATATGCAGTTCGTGTACATTAAATACCAGGTTGCCTGTTTCATTAATAAACAACCTTGTAATATTTTTCAACGTCTGTTGTGTATAGTGATATTTTGTGGCAACTGCGTTTAGCTCGTCTCTGCGTTTATTAAATACACTAAGAATAACATTCTGTGCATTTTTTTCAATCTCCCCGTCTATACCAATACGCCAGCAACCTCTTGAGTTCCTGTGGTAAAAAGCTCCTTCGTGAAAAACAAAATGCGGATACCCAAACGACTGCCAATCAGGGAAATCAAACTTTATTTCTTCTCTTATTTCAAGATCTACAAGTGAAATTTTCTTATTTGCCTGATCATATATAAGCAATACATGCTGACCATTACCAACAGCACCTATCTCAAAAATATTTCCTTCGGGTAGCGCATCATTGATCAGGTCCCAACCTTTATCATAGGTACTTGCTGTTTTATCGTAGAGTTTGAATATGGAGTTGCCATGTGTTATCATAAACACCTCACCATCGGCCGCCGGTAATACTGTTTTGTATTTCATAGGAGTTCTCCATAGAATGGGGTAATCTCCTACAGCTTTCTTCTTCGGAGCACTGCCGTTTTTCTTTGGTTTTTCCCAGAGTTCTTCCAGTGGCAGTTGTATATGCTGTATATGTTTTTTGCTGTTCTGCTGCTTTTTGTACACATCTATATTCCCGGTAGCATCAGTAAATATCCAGTAGTTCACAGATGTATATTCATGCATCATCTTCAGCATCTCCAGCTGCTTAGTAACAGACGCTTCTGTGATCACAAATATCTCATTGTTAGCAGTATCATGGTATTCATCCAGGAAAGCTGTCATACCATCAGCACTGTGCAGGCAGCCTTTAAGTATCTGCAGGGCGTTAATGATATCATCAACAGTATCAATTTTTATCTGCGTGTAAGTATCTCCTACAGCATAGGCAATGCATTCTATATCAGTTTTAGGATGTTTTGCAATGGCCAGCATCACAGCGTAGGCTATTGTTTTGGGTGTTCCCCAGTTTTTCAGTGATACATCTATCAGTATGATCCTTTTCAGGTTGTTTTGAGATGGGGGCACTTCCCTGTGCAGGTACAGCGCTTCGTTATTGGCCAGCCTCGATAAAAAAACTATGTCATCGTTGGCAAATTCTGATATGAGCAACTTGTCAAAATCTCCTTTGTTGGTCAGGTCCGACACACCTCCAAGAGCTTGTGTGCTTGGCATAGCAGCATGAACAGGTACGTTCAACCCTGTCCATATTCTTTTTATCAGGGAGCCAACGTAAAAGGTTCTACTGTTATCTACCAATTCATCTATAAAATCCATCTCACCACTACCGGGTATGTCATCCGTTTCAGGCAACTCCGGCTCGTCAGGCAATTCAGGTAATCCAGCGATCCGTTCTATAAGGACTTTGACACTGCTGAACTTATTGTTCAATAGACTGATCGTTCTGAAGTCTTTCTTAAATAATGCCTCCGGTACGCTATCACAATTGATGGGCAGGTCTATATAAGAACGATCAGCGTCCAGCTCTTTGCAGAGCTTTTGCGATTTTTTTATAGAATAACCATTATGGCAATCGCGAAATAAAACCTGTAATAATTGTATTCTCTTCTTACCTTCCTTATATGCCTGCGGCACTTCAGATAACATTTTCAGAAAGTTTACCGCATCTGACAGGATAGACTTTACAGGCTCCTTATCACTCTTGAGCATACTATAAATAGCACCTATGCTATCAACTCCGTCCCGATTAGTAGCCACCACCGCCAGTAGCAAAGACCCAAATGGTGGCAAACCTTGTGGCGCCAGCAATTCAACTACTTCTTTTATGTATTCCTTATATGCTATGGTCTTGCCTCCCGGAATGGTTATTACCTCACCACCATCCTCCCATTGCCAGAAATAGTGCTCAAATGCATTGAAATAAGTATCGTAGTTCATGGCATATCAGGTTGCAGGAAACAGGCGCATGCTTTCCCTGAATGAACTTACAGAGAGCGGTTGCATATCGTCTTTTTCAATTAAAAAATAGGTATTGTCTTTGTTCCATACTACCCATGAATCTTTATCAGGATTCAGTAATTCATTTACATGAGCACATAATGCATACAGATCAAAATCATAACCGGCGGGAATGATCATATCATCACGTGTCCAAAACACATCACCAGTTACAGGTAGGACGGGCACACCCAGCAAAAACACTTTATCGTTGTTGAGTAGCACCCAACTTATTTTTTGCAATCTTATTGCCGGTGCTGTTTCAACATAGTTTTTTAGTGTACTGATAGATGTTATCATAGCTGCAGCCGTCTCCTCTTTTTCAGCAGGTACCAGGTTAAGTGACAAGTATTCGCTTATACCAAAGTAATTATGATTGAAAGAAGGCATTTGGATAGGGAGCGCCCGCTCAATGGGTGTCCACAGCAGTGAAGGCACAGTACGTTCCGGCAGCCGACTGTTTACTAAATACAACTTACCCTCCCTACTATAATAAGTAGTTTTATAAGGTATAGATTTTATTTCAGCAGAGTTGAGCTGCGCATAATCTATATCCTTCACCCAGATATTATCAACATCGAAGGCTACTTTCAGGTTAGTCCAATGCCTGATAGCGCCAAGGTGTTCTTTGTGCACTTCAGGCACAACCATGAAATAACTTAAACCGTCTGCAGCATCTTTTTCCATAGTGTTTCTATTTCGGTTTGGATGTGCTGCTTGTGTTCGTTGTTCTTTATCCAGTTGCAGCGGTTCTGCACATAGCGCAGTTTATCTTTTACCACATTCTGCTCTTCAAACGAAAGGTTGCCGGATTCCCATTTGTTGCTCAGCAGCTGTACTTCTTTAATCAGTTCTTCAGCATTGGGCATCTTATTATAAAACGCCTGCGGATGTGCACTGGTGCTATCGTCTTTGTCGATCACATTATCTATGATACCCGCCAGTATCTCTATCTGCTCTTCCGTGTCCCATATGTACTTAAGTACCCACAGGTCTGAAAGTACGGCTTCGTTCCTGTTGCACATTACAGCACTGGCTGCTACCAGGTTCTGAATTTTCACAGCCCGCCTGTCAGACACGTTTATTCCCGTATTTCTCAGGTTATGTACCAGGTTCACATACTGCTTTCTTATCGGCGAAAGATCCACATTTTTGCTTTGTGCCTGAAGCTCTGTTATTTCAGTTGGCGTAATAGATGGTTGTTCCCCCGTTTTTTTATTCTCCAGTTTGCGTCCGGCCAACAGCACCTGCTCCAGCAGGTCAGTATCTACATAATCACATTCCATACGCACCAGGAAACGATCCAGCAATGCATTCAGGGTTTCATCTTCGGGCAGTACGTTACTGGCACCAACAAACATCAGGGCGGGCAACTTTTTTGTTTCCTTACCCCGCCTGAATATCTTTTCATTTAGTGCCATCAACAAGCTGTTCAGTATCGCACTATTAGCGTTAAAAATCTCATCCAAGAAGATCATGCTGGCTTCCGGCATCATACCTTCAGTATTGGTCACCAGTTCACCATCTTTCAGCTTACGGATATCAAATGGCCCGAATATCTCATTGGGTTCTGTAAAACGTGTCAGCAGGTATTCAAAGTTTTTTCCGTGCTCAATACAAGAGGACAGCTGACGAACGATCGCGCTCTTGGCGGTACCGGGAGGACCCAGCAAAAATGCATTCTCACCTGCAACAAGGCAAATGCCCAACAGGTCAATAATTTCATCTTTACCAACAAACGACTGCTTTACATATCTCAGCACTTCGTTCAGTTTATCTATACTATTCATCGGGTGTGGTTGCTAATTTAAATTCGTTCCAGTAAACATGGCCAAGATCACCAAGGTTCGCTGCTATCAAACTCCTGCAGCCGGGTAAGAGCGCATGTTTCATTTTCTTATATTCTATAATTCTGTTTACATATAGTTGGTGCATACAAGGATCAGACACAACAGCTTCCATTTCCGGCTCCTCTATCTCCGTCATATATGCTATACCTGAATAATGCCATTTTGTTAGTATTCCTTCCAGTAATTCTATCAATGCATCCTGGCTGTCTATTGCCTTCAGGTTGAAAATAATATCAGGTAAGAAGCGCAGACACAGGTCGACAGATAAGATAGCACCCGCTGTTATTTCACCTTCAAACACATGCAACAGGCTTTGCAGATCATCAGGCTTATGCTCCCGGTATAACATAAGTTGCGCGGCTACATAAACAGTTTTAGCTGCCCACAATGCCGATACATTATCAAATGCAGGTTCTGTGTAGGGATATGACAAAACCTCTGCTTTATATTGCTGCTCCAGGAAACTAACTACTTCTTCTGACTCCGCGTCATCAAAAGACAGGATATGCGCATACAACATTACCTCCTCGTGCTGCCTCAAGTGCTTTATCATTGCCAGGAAATACCGCTCTGCCATATCATTTTGGTTTAAGGAAAGTCTTTTATCGCCTGACAAATATATGATTCTATTGTCTGTGAGAAACCTTAAATACGTTAAATAAAAAAGCCCGGCGAGCCGGGCTGAATGTTTTACATCAAACTGTCAACTGGAAATTACTTACCTGCTATGGCACTTCTACCGCATTCAGTATCTCGTTCAGTATCTGTTCGCTGGTTACATTTTCCGCCTCCGCTTCGTATGTAACTCCTATGCGGTGACGCATAACATCATGGCATACCGCACGCACATCTTCAGGTATCACATACCCACGGCGCTTGATAAATGCATATGCTTTTGCCGCCAGGGCAAGGTTGATACTTGCACGAGGCGAACCTCCGTATGCTATCAGCGGTTTCAAACCCTTCAGTTTATATTCATCAGGGAAACGTGTAGCGAATACTATATCAAGAATGTATTGTTCAATTTTCTCATCCATATACACCTCGCGCACTAATTGGCGGGCTTTTATGATGTCTTCCTGCGACACTACCTGGTTGATCTTGGCAGCACCTTGCGGATTAAGATTATAGCGGATGATGTGTCGCTCTTCCTCCTTCTTAGGATAAGAAATAACGATCTTCAGCATAAAACGGTCAACCTGCGCTTCGGGCAGTTCATAAGTACCTTCCTGCTCTATCGGGTTCTGCGTAGCCAGTACAAGGAAAGGTTCTTCCAGCTTATATGTATGGTCACCAATGGTCACCTGGCGCTCCTGCATAGCCTCCAGTAAGGCACTCTGTACTTTGGCCGGGGCACGGTTTATCTCATCTGCCAGTATAAAGTTGGCGAATATAGGCCCCTTACGTACGGCAAACTCATGCGCTTGCGGGTTATATACCATAGTACCTAATACGTCGGCAGGTAGCAGATCGGGCGTAAACTGTATACGGGCAAACTTTGAATGTATAGCCGATGCCAGTGATTTGATGGCAAGCGTTTTCGCCAGTCCCGGCACACCCTCCAGCAATACGTGCCCGTTTGCCAGCAGGCCTATGAGCAGTCGCTCTACCATGTGTTTCTGGCCTACAACGGCTTTATTAAGCTCCATGGTCAGCAGCTCTATAAAGGCGCTGTTCTGGTGGATACGCTCGTTTAATTCGCGAATATCTACAGATGTCGAAGATGGTAATTCCATATCAGTCATAACAAGTTCAATTTACGAAACTGAATGATTTAAAAAATATTCCGGGTCAAAAATATCACGAGATCGCTTTAAAGGCTGTTAAAACTGCGTTAAACCAAATTCTCTTTACTTTTGCTCCTCTTTTATTATGGAAAATATAGTAGAACGCTGGAGAAACGTAGAGGCCCTGATGCTGGAACGTTTCGGTAAGATACCCGACCTGGAAGGAATTTTATACCTGATAGGCATTAACGAGGTAGGAGTGAACCCCGGGGGCAAATTCACCAAAGAGCAAAAGCAGGACCTGATGCACGTAGCCGTTTGTACCCTCCTCAGCAAGCAGGGGTATTATGAGTTTACCGCCCGAGATGGCGACGGCTGGCCACACTTCAAAGCACTGAAAGCACCACCCGAGCCTGGATTATTGCTGCAGGAATTGCTGTTGAAGGAATGTGTGATCAATTATTTTGAGCTATAAAAAACAAGCCCTTTATCAGGGCTTGTTTTTTATATTTAAGTGGGCTTACCTGGTTAGTGTTATTTTTTCTACATGGTTGACACCACTTCCTGTAACACGCAATATGTAATTGCCCGGTGGTAATTCATTACCCAATTGTACTGTAGTTTTTTGCTGGTCGCTTATATTGCTTCTATGAACAACAGAACCTACTACATTGGTTACGACTATATCATATTTGCCCCGTTCCGGCAACTCAACTGTAAATGAGCCGCTTGTTGGGTTGGGGTAGATTTTACATCCTGAACTTGTGTGCTTTTTTACAGCAAGCCCTTTAGACTCGCCATCATACGGACCGTCTCCGCCTCCTGCTTCTCCCTCTGATCCATCATCGTTACAATCAATAGGTTCAGCCGCAACACATTCTACAGGTGTAATCTCAAAGTATGCATTACTCAAGTGAGTCTGAGGACCATTATGCAACTGAACAGTAGAGTAAACAGCTGATGACTGATCTGCCAGAAAGGTCGAGTTAATTGTTGTTGCTTCGGCTCTAATAACAGTTGGAACATAATCAATAAGAGTTAATAGAGATGGTGCACTTATCGTAACGTTCTGGTGTCTGAATAGTCGCCCAGATGGAGGATGTGGTTTAAAAAAGTCATCGAGCCCTAATGCAACATTTACATCAAGGTCATCTCCCTCACAACTCCTGCTCCATATTTTTACCCAGTCGATTTCCATAAACTGATTAGGAGCATCAGGAAGAGATGGCATGATTGCCAATTCAAGTGCATAAAAGAACGGATATGTTCTTACTATTTCATAATCAATGTTGGATATAAGCTGCCCATCTATATAGTACCTTACCGTAGAAGGAGTCCACTCTGCAGAAAACGTGTGAAATGAAGAGCCTAGGCTAGAAGGCAACTGTGGCTGCTGGACATGGTCAAATTGCATTTGAACCGGATTGTAGGAATTATCCCAGATTTTTGGAAACAAATTACCAAAGTCACTATGATCAAATATATCAATTTCTGTATCTCTGTGTCCCCACAACCATACAGCAATGGGACATATTTCAGAGCCTGGTGGCTGTTGATCCGGGAAACGTATTCTAGCTTCAACAATACCATAACCATAGTTTCTGGTTTCATCAAGATAATCAGGATTCAATCTTAAATAACCTGCGTGATAATGAATATCTCTTGGGTTACCACCATGTGTAATTTGGTATGGATTACTTACGGCTGTTTCTGTTAGTCTTATTACGCCGGGGCTTTGAAGAATAACATTATCCTCAGAATAGAATTCGTTTCCAGCACCCCATGTACCGTTAGACAAACTCCAAAAATCACGGATACCATGACCTTGTGTAGATCCTGATAATGAAGTTGGAATATATCCTGACTGGTTTTTGAACTGATGAGAGGGGTAAACTCCATCGTTGGGAGCATAGTCAAAAGGTTCACAAAAGACTACATCATACTTGGAATAATCTAGGTTTTGGCCGTATATCGTCTGCAAAAGAAGTACACAACAAACTGTCGAAAAAATTTTTTTCATGTCTAAAAGATTTTAGTGAACAAATAAGTTTATAAAAGCTGGCTATTTATTCAACTTAACTTTTAGCTCGTTGATTTCTTTTTGTTGCTGTATGACATATAAGGTCAGCTCCTCTATTTTTTGCAATAATTTAGCATCCATTTGTGCTAGGTCTAAACCATTCCGATGGACTTCGCTTGTTGAAGGTATTTCCGGTAAATGTTTGTTTTCCTTTATATATTCTTCGACATCATTCAAACTTTTTAATTCATAATCATCATCAAAAACAAAATCTGACCAATTATTTATATCACTGCTTAATGCGACTTTTATTTTCTCAGTCAAAATTCCGTCTTTAACATATAATTTATATGTACCTGGTTTATTTATCGGTGAAATAATATCTCCTCCAATTACTACTTTCCCATCTTTGAAAATCGCCATTGAAGGCTTATAGTTATGATTATCAAATTGCATAAAGTTAAAAGCGATATCATTACTTGCAGTACTGCTACCTCCTGAAATGAATCCTATTGTTCCTGAATTTCCAGCGTTGTCTGCATCTAATATTATCCCGCTACCATTTGAAAATTCATTATCCGCAAATAAGACTAAACCATCATGACTTGCATTACCTCTAATAAAACGATATCCGTCATTATTAGCAATAGTTGAGTTTCTATTGTGAAACCCTATATTTCCATCTACAGTTAGTTTTGCAGTAGGTGCTTCTGTTCCAATACCAACAAAACCGGATTTATTGATTACCATTGAAGAATTATACAAGCCGCTATTATATTGCATAAAATTGAACCCGATATCAAAATTTGGACCTCCTCCAGAAATAAAACCTACAGTACCGGAATTGCCAGCACTGTTTGCATCCAGTACTATACCACTTCCGTTCGCAAACCCATCATCAGCATATAATACCAAGCCGTCATGACTGGCATTACCTTTGATAGAACGATAGCCATCATTATTAGCAGTAGTTGAGTTTCTGTCATGAAACCCTATATCTCCATTAATAGTTAATTTTTGAGATGGTGTAGTAGTGCCTAGCATTAGATTGTTATGTATAATTACATCGTCAGTATTAACATCGGTTTCAATATCATATGTAGGCCCCATACCAATCGGATCGAACCCTTGCCCGTAAGAAACATTTGAAACTGTCAGTGAAAGTGCTGCGATAGTGCAGGCTTTTAGGATTTGCTTTTTCATAAAAAAATAGTTTTAGGTTAAGAAAGGTTAAAGATGACCTGTATGTATTGTTTAGCCATATCACATCTCGTAAATAAACAGTCTCGTCTTATCAACCCGCATTTTCATCCCGCGAATGGTATTTTACCACAACCCTTGTTTTTAAATATTCCTTATCTACCTTTGCACTGTAGTGCCGAATGGCACTATAACGGGGTGCCTTAACATAAAGGCTGAGATTATACCCGCTGAACCTGGACCGGGTAATGCCGGTTAGGGATATACAATTCAGCTGAGTATTCTGTTTCACCCATTTGCAGCATAAACGTAAGGCCTTCGTTTATACGCCAATGAAAGTGTTTACAGAAATCGCAATGGCCCCATATTCGTTAATCGTAAAATGAATGAAACAGCCATGCTGCAAATGAAAAAAACATTACTTACAGCACTCGCACTGGGCGGCTTAGTATCTGCTCATGCACAATCAGACTCAACAGAAGCAGCAGAACGTACATTGCTGCAACCACAGTACATGCAACCCGTAGAGATACGCTCACTGCGTGCTGGCTCTGACGCTCCGTTTGCAAAAACCGAGCTGTACAAAAAAGACATTGAAAAAGCCAACCTCGGGCAGGACCTGCCTTACTTATTGCAATACACACCATCGGCGGTAGTTACTTCCGATGCGGGAGCGGGCGTAGGCTACACAGGCATCAGGGTACGCGGTACGGATGGTACACGTATCAACGTAACACTCAATGGTATTCCCGTAAACGACGCTGAATCACAGGGTACATTCTTCGTCAACTTCGGCGACATCGCTTCTTCAACAGGTTCTATCCAGTTGCAACGCGGGGTGGGTACGTCTACCAATGGTGCCGGAGCCTTCGGTGCTACTATGAGCCTCAGCAATATGCAACAGATGGAGAAAGCAGGAGTGGAACTGTTCAGCAGTTACGGCTCGTTCGACACCTGGAGGAACACATTGAAAGCTGGAACAGGTATATTAAAAGGTGGCTTCCAGTTCGATGTGCGTTTGTCGAAGATCAATTCACGCGGATACATCGACCGTTCTAACAGCGACCTGAAATCATTGCAGTTCATTTCAAAATGGACACCGACAGACAATACGCAACTCCGCTTTATGGTGATGACCGGTAAGGAAAAAACAAAACAGGCATGGAATGGTGTTGTGGAGGACTCACTGGGTACCAACCGCACCTTCAACGAGCTGGGTGCTATGACAGGTGGCGGCTACTACAATAATCAAACAGATAACTACCAGCAGGATTATTACCAGTTCTTTGTTGATCATAATTTTTCTGACAGGCTTACGGGTCATGTAGCGTTATTTACTACACGTGGCAAAGGTTATTACGAAGAGTACAAGCAGGGGCAGGCATACAGCCGTTACGGACTGCCTGACTACATAACAGGAAACGATACTATTACAAGTACCGACCTTACCCGCCAATTGTGGTTAGACAACTACTACTATGGTTCTGTATTTTCATTGATATACTGGCAACACAAAACAGAACTTACATTCGGCGGCGGATGGAACCAGTACAAGGGCGACCACTACGGGGATGTACTGTGGGCTATGAACGGGGGTGTACCCAACAACTACCGCTGGTACGATCTTGATGCACAGAAGAATGACCTTAACCTGTACCTGAAAGTACAGCAGAACGCAGGTGAGAAGCTATTGTTGTTCGGCGACCTGCAATACAGGAATGTAGCTTATAATATATATGGCTTCCGCGACAACCCTGGTATTGAAGCAATGCCGGTTTACAATTTCATCAACCCTAAAGCAGGAGCAACTTTTTTCATAGCTAATAATGGTAAAAAAGTAGAAAAACTATATGCATCTATTGCGGTTGCCAATAAAGAGCCAAACAGGAATGATTTTGAAGCATCACCGGTTGACCAGCCTCAGCACGAACAACTGTATGATGTGGAAGTAGGTTTCGACAGGACTGTCAGCAAACTGCACCTGAATGCCAACTACTATTATATGTCATACATCAACCAACTTGTATTGACTGGTCAGATAAATGACGTAGGCGCATATACACGTACCAATGTAGATAACAGCTACCGCATGGGTATTGAGCTGCAGGCGGCATATGTACCCAACTACTGGCTGAAAGTATTTGGTAACGCTACCTTCTCGCAAAACAAGATACAGAGCTTTACAGAATACATAGATAACTACGACCATCCGCTTGGACTACAATCAGAAGTGGTGCATAATAATACTGACATCGCGTTCTCGCCAAACTTCCTGGGCGCGGGAGGGCTCACATTCAGCCCGTTCAGGTATATGCAGCACGGACAGGTTTTTGAAGTAGACCTGCTGGGTAAATACGTAGGCAAACAATACCTGGACAATACGAGCAACGACAATCGCAGTATTGACCCATACGGTCTTTGCGATGTACGTATCAGGTACTCCATCAAAACGAAAGCCGTTAAAGAGCTTGGGCTTAACCTGATGCTGAATAACATATTCGATAAAAAATACGTGAGCAACGGTTATACATTCAGCTACATAGCCGGTGCGGAACAAACAACAGTTAATTACTATTACCCACAGGCCGGCTTTAACTTTTTGTTAGGTGTCACAATGAAGTGGTAATACTATAAAAGATAAGTCCCCTCTTAGGGGATATAGGGGTTTTCATGCGTACAATGCGTCCTGTTGACAGAACAGGGCGCATTTTTTTGTCTATAACAGTATAAGTAGCAGTTTCGGCAGATAAAATAACTTTACCGACTGACAGAATTACATTGGTCGGTAATTTGATGTTATTACCTGTATGGGAATAGGATATTTAATATTGATAGTAGTTTTTATGCTACTCGGCTCGATGGTCAGCGGCAGGCTGAAATCGAAGTTCAGGGAGTATGGTGAGATCCCTTTAAGTGCGGGTATGAGCGGTAAAGAAGTGGCTGAAAAAATGCTGCGCGACAACGGTATTTATGACGTAGCTGTCAACTCATCTCAGGGATTTTTATCAGACCATTATAACCCTGCCGATAAAACGGTGAACCTGAGCCCCGACGTATATAGCGGGCGCAGTATCTCCGCAGCAGCAGTAGCGGCACATGAGTGCGGGCATGCGGTACAACACGCAAAGGCTTACAGCATGTTGCAGTTTCGCAGCGCCATGGTACCGATAGTGAAAGTCAGCACTACCCTCGGGCAGTGGGTACTTTTAGCTGGTATAGGTGTGTTCTTCGGGCAGGGCAACCAGTTCCTGTTATTGGCAGGTATCATCATGTTCGCTTTTTCAACCGTATTTTCATTGGTAACTTTGCCTGTAGAATACGATGCCAGCAACCGGGCATTACTTTGGTTGGAAAATACAGGCCTTACATCAAGGAACGAGCATGACAAAGCAAAAGACGCGCTGAAATGGGCGGCACGCACCTATGTGGTAGCGGCCATCAGTTCAGTAGCCATGCTTTTGTATTATATTTCTATATTTATGAACCGCAGGGATTAAGACCTGCACGAACAACAAGATGGTAGTAGAACAATTATATACTAAGTGCCTGAGCGAAGCGGCTTATTTTATAGCCAGTGAGGGTGAAGCGGCGGTGGTAGACCCACTGCGCGATGTAGATGAATACATCAAAAAGGCCGAAGAAATGGGCGTGAAGATCAAATACATTTTTGAGACCCACTTTCATGCTGACTTTGTAAGCGGCCACCTGGAGTTATCTAAAAAAACTGGAGCGCCTATAGTGTACGGTCCTATGACGGTTACAAAGTTTCCGGTACATGTGGCTACCGATGGTGAAGAGTTTACCGTAGGGAAGCTGAAAATAAAGGTCCTGCACACACCGGGCCATACAGTAGAAAGCTCCTGCTACCTGCTGCACGACGAGGCAGGCAAAGAGCACTGCATATTTACAGGCGATACTTTGTTTGTAGGCGACGTTGGCCGTCCTGACCTCTTCAGTGGAGATATGACCAAAGAAGAGCTGGCGGGTATGATGTACGACTCCCTCAATACAAAAATAAAAGGACTCCCTGACGATTTGGTTGTATACCCGGCACACGGTCCCGGCTCATCATGTGGTAAAAACCTGGGTGCAGAAACATTCAGCACCATCGGGCAACAAAAAGAAACAAACTACGCCCTGCAAGACATGACGAAAGAAGATTTCATCGTAGTTGTTACTTCAGGCTTATCCGCACCTCCGGCATACTTCCCTGTTAACGCTAAGATCAACAAGGAAGGATATGAAACAATGGATAATGTGATGCAAACATCCTTGACACCGTTAACCGTTACTGAGTTGAAGGAAAAGATCAGCAATGGCGCATGGGTGCTGGATACTCGTAATGCTACTGAGTTTACAGAGGCGTTTGTACCCGGAGCTATAAGTATAGGGCTGGAAGGGCGCTTTGCCGAATGGGCCGGCAGCTTGTTGCCATTTACACAGCCGCTTGTACTGGTAACAGATGAAGGTAAAGAAGAAGAAAGTGTCATCAGGCTGGCAAGGGTAGGTTTTGAGAACGTGCAGGGCTATCTTAAAGGTGGAATAGGCGCATGGACAAATGCCGGTGAGCAGGTAGATATGATCATTGATATAGAACCGGATGAACTGGCAATGGATATTCCGCACGACAACAAACTGGAAGTAGTGGACGTGCGTAAGCCATCTGAGTTTGACAACTGCCACCTGAAGGGAGCTACCAACGCACCACTTGACAAGCTGATGGACCCGTTCAATATAGCTATGCTGGATATGGATAAAAACCTGTACGTACACTGTGCGGGAGGATACCGTTCCGTAATTGCGGCTTCTATACTCAAAAGGCATGGTTACAACAACCTGCGCAATGTACTGGGTGGCTTCGCAGCTATGAAAGATCAGAAAGGATTGAAGGTGGTACACCCCGAAAAAGAAAGCATATAAGCAGAACTTTAAAATATGTAAAGCCCCTTTTTTAGCAGAAAAGGGGCTTTTTTATTGCAATTGTACAGCAGGGCATGTATTTTTAAGTTTAGAAAACTATATTTGAAGCTTATCTGTTAAATGATTAACATGAGACATATTTCCGCTATATGCCTGTTTCTGGCATTGGGTTTTGTTACTTCTAACGCTAACGCGCAAGGAGAGGCAGACCCTGGTTTTGCATCTACAGGCGCTATGCGTACTGCATCCGGGTTGAAGATCAACGAATCCGATTACGAAAACCAAAGGACGCACCTGAGCCTTGGGCATACTTTTGCCAAAGGAGAAAGAGACATGAGGCTCAACATTTCGCAGGCTGAGATCAGGGTGCCTTTATTCGGCCTGTACAGCGGCGGATACTTTGATGTTAAAATACCTATCTTCTCTACAGGTGGGGAATTGGCCAACTCATGGGGACTGAGCGACATCTCCGCGTCATACACTCATATGTTTATAGGCTGGGAAGACTGGACCATACAAGGTACAGGAGGTTTATTGTTAGGCATGGGTACAGCTAATGTTACTGACGGTAAAGCAAGGCCATTACCTATGGCATACCAAAGCAGCCGCGGCAGTACCGACCTGATGTTGGGTGGTAGTGTTATGTACAAGCAATATGTTTCTTTTGCTGCAGGTTACCAACAGCCTTTCTACAGGTACAACGAAAATGACTTCTTCGCAGCCAACCAGATAAATGATACTATCTACAGCCGCGATGTGTATGCAATAGCACGCAAGCTATACCGCCAGGGCGATGTTATGGCGCGCCTTGAAGGACATCTTACTACCGACCGTATGGGTGTTACAGGTGGTCTTGTTGGTGTATACCATCTTGCCAACGACCTGTATGAAGATCGTAATACCGGTGGCTGGTACGAAGTTGAAGGAACAAAAGGACTGACACTTAACATTTCAGGAAACGTATTCCTCCGCATGGGTCGTTATGGCCAGTACAAGCTGGATGTTTCAGGTGCTGCGCCAATCGTACGCAGAGATGTGTTTTCATCAGGCCTGTATCGCAAATGGATGATCACACCCAGGTTTACTTTCTTCTTCAACAGCAAGAAAGGGCCGCTGATGTTCTAAAATAACTTATCATTAATTTAATAAAAAAGCAGAGGGCGAAACCCTCTGCTTTTTTATTTTACGTCATGTTTTGTTAACCTGATCATTAACCACTTTCAACAATCACATATTCTTCAATATGAAAACATATACTGAAAATAATCCAATAAAAAAAGGGTGTTTTTCCCGTTTTTTCAGCCATCCATAAAAAGTAGTTTTAGGCTTTGTGTCTTTGTGCTTTGGCTTGCCCTGAATAGTAAGTGAAGAATAGCATTATCGCAATGCATAGCAGAATATAGGTACAAACAAACTCAGTTGCTAAACAAGTTTCTAATATATCTATTCATTAATCACTAAAACAAACTAATTATGGAAGGAATGATTGGGGAGATCAGACTCTTCGCTCCCAATTTTAGCCCAAGATTTTGGTCATTCTGCCAAGGTCAGCTATTGTCAATTTCGCAAAACACTGCCTTGTTCTCTATTCTCGGCACAACTTATGGCGGCGATGGCAGAACAACTTTTGGACTACCCAACTTTAATGGGCGCTCTGCAGTAAGTTCAGGCCATGGGCCGGGACTGTCTGACTACAGGTTGGGCCAGAAAGTAGGTACCGAAACTGTTACGCTTAACATTACTCAAATGCCGGCACACACACACTTGGTTTCCGTTACAAACCCAAGCGGGGCTGTTGCAATGGGAGGTTTCAATGATGAGGCTGATTCTGCTACTCCGGTAAATAAATATCCCGCCTTGGTAGATGGTTTCAATCTATATAGCGCTGATGCTGATGAAACTATGCAATTATCGCCCGTGAATGTAGGCGGTACAGTTACTGCCTTAGGTAATGGAGGCAGCCAGCCACACGAGAACAGGCAACCATTCATAGTACTTAACTATATCATCTGTTTGCAGGGAATTTACCCATCCAGAAACTAAGTCATAACATTTTTAAACATTCTAAATCAATATATTATGAACGATACAATGGGCGAAATACGTTTATTTGGCGGAAACTTCTCCATAAGAAACTGGATGCTTTGCGAAGGTCAGTTATTATCAATCACTCAATATCAGGCATTATATTCACTATTAGGTACTACTTATGGCGGCGATGGTCGTACTACTTTCGGGCTGCCCGATCTGCGTGGTCGTATTGCAATAGGACCCGGTCATTCAGATTTCGGAACCAACTATACATTAGGCCAAAAAGGTGGTATTGAGTACGAAACGCTTACTGACGCACAAATGCCGGCACATACCCATGATATTGGAGGGAACCTTACAGCTCAGGCAGGGTTACCATTATTCAACGATGAAGCCGGCAGCTCTGAACCGGATGGTACAGGTTATGCTATACCAGACAACGAACTGGAAGTATATAACTCAACAGCAAATAGTACAATGGGTGTGGCAACAGGTACATTTAACGCAACGATACAAATGCTCAATGCGGGCGGCTCCCAAAGCCACTTTAATATGCAGCCATTCCTGGGTATGAATTTCATTATTTGTATTGCCGGTATATTTCCATCAAGGAACTAATTTATCTAACTATTACAATAACAAAAAAACAATAATAATATGGAAGGTTATTTAGGTGAAGTTCGCATGTTTGGCGGAAACTTTGCTCCAAGAAGCTGGGCGTTTTGCCAGGGACAGCTATTAGCAATATCACAATTCAATGCTTTATTTTCAATATTAGGAACGACTTTCGGTGGCGATGGCCGCACTACTTTCGGATTGCCGGACCTGAGAGGGCGTGTCGCCGCCGGTGTTGGCACCGGTCCGGGTTTACACACCATGATATGGGGCGAAAAAGGTGGTCAGGAAAATGTTACTTTAACACAACTGAACTTGCCATCGCATACCCATACATTAGTACAAAACCTGCACAGTATATGGCAACCGGCCTGCTCAGACGCTACAACCGGTAACTCATCAGAGCCGGAAGGAAGTGTTCCTGCAAACTCAGGTACAAATGTATATGCATCAAGTCCGGATGGCGTTTATTTAAAACCATCTCAACTGACCAACTTTTCCGGTACGCTTGCAGCTGCTATTGCAGGTGGCAATTTATCGCACAATAACCGTATGCCGGTACTTGCGGTAAACTATATAATAGCGCTATACGGTGTATATCCAAGCCGTAACTAAGATTAATATACAAGAATCAATTACCGGACTTAACCGGTAATTGATTCATCATAACGAACAAACGCACTAAATATGAAGATCGGAGTTATCATCCCAAGGTCGCAATTGTTCCCTTTAGTGGGCTTACAATTCAGCAATGGGGTGGATTATGCTATAAAGCAAAGCAACAACAAACAAATACAATATATAATTGAGGATGGTGGCAATGCCGCTGATAGCGATGAGATACTTGGCAAAGCCAATAAACTACTGCTGCAAGACAGGGTAGATGCGGTAATAGCTTATACAGGGCCCAAAACACACGACAGTTTGTGCAAACTGTTTGACAAATATAAAAAAATACTTATCCTGGCAGACTGGGGAGCATCCATTACTTACGACCTCCCAAAATCCGATTATGTATACCATCATACCATGAATGAATGGGCAACAGCATATGCCTTGGGCAAGCACCTGGCAGAACAGGGTTCTAAAAGGGTATTGTTCTGCCTTTCTTTTATGGAGGTGGGGTATCACCTGGCCTACTCTTTTGTAAAAGGCTTTGAAGAAAATGGCGGTACCATAGCAGGTTATCATATGGCTCGCATGAAAACAGATGACGCCTTTTTTGATGAAATGGCCCGAAAAATTGACGAGTGGCAAGCTGATACACTTTATTGCGGATTTTCAGGCGATGATGCAGATGAATTCTGGCAAAAAGCTGCACCGATCATTACCAGTAAAAACCTTTGTGTAGCCGGGCCCGCCTTGCTTACGCTACCTGAAATTCTAAACAAACATAAAAACACCATTTCAGGCATCAATACAGCTTCAGCATGGTACCCGGATATTGATACTGAAGCAAACAACAGCTTCTGCGAAAAATTTAAAAAAGCTACAGGAAACGATGCTGACAGGTTTGCGGTACTTGGGTATGAGTGCGGACTTGTATTGGCAAATGCCGCAAGTTATACAGAAGACGGATTTCCCGATATAATGCAAACACTGCAAAACATAAAACAGAGTGAAATTAACAGCCCAAGAGGAACATTAAAGTATAACACGGAAGGGAACTACCTGGCGGGCAACAGCTACCTGGCAAAAATAGATGAAAACGGAGCTGAAATAATTACGGACACAATAGATGCGGATATGGAGGAATGGCGAACAAGCAACTTTGCCGGTCATCCCAACGAAGGATGGATGAACCCATATCCGTGTACATAATATATGAACGAACAACCTAAAATAGGGATATTATGCAACAGCAGTTTGGGGCTGCCTTCATTACAGGCTTTGCTTCATAACAAACTTGTGACTGCGATAGGCGTTGCGGATAAACAACATGAGGCGATACAGGACATCAGGACCATTGCACAACAGTTCAACCTGATCCCTGCTACATTCACAAAAAAACAACTAAGTGAATTACTGGCCGGCTGGGTGAGCAACAACAAACTTGATGTAGTATTCGTATTTACATTTCCGTGGAAAATTCCCGGAGAGGTACTGTCACTGCCCCCTTTAGGCTTCATCAATTTCCACTTCGGGCTATTGCCACAGTTTCGCGGTGCCGATGCTATCTTCCCTACAATAAAAAGCAGGGCTCCATATGGAGGAATAACTGTACATGAAATGGACGCAGATTATGACACAGGTGCGATCATTCATATTGAAAAAATTCCGGTATTACCTACTGATACTTATGGCATGCACAGCGCAAAGCTGGCAAATACTAATATAAGTGTATTACAAAAGATACTACCGGCTATTTTATCAGGTAAAACGCATAAGTCTGAGCAGCCTGATGAAAATGCGAATTATTACAGTCGTCCTGCGATAAAAGATATATCAATATTATGGCAGAAACATACTGCTGAAGATATAGTTGCTTTAGTAAACGCATGCAACCCATGGAATAAAGGATCGTACACCATGCTGAACGGTATGCCGCTCAGGATAACTGAAGCAAAACTCGTTGACAAAAACGGATCAAATGCCAATGCAGGAGAAATAATTGCCATAAATGATTCAGGGCTGATTGTACAATGCATCGGTAACAAAAACTTAATAATAAATATTGTGACCCTGGAAGAAGGGATATACTCAGCACCAAGTTTTGCACAACTGTGTGGAATAAAAGAAAAAGCGCTCTTTACAGACTTAACTACATTGCACAATAATTAATAAACAACAATATTACATAAAAAAAGAAAAACTATGAACTTAAGATTATTATTAAAACTTAAACTGTGTGTACTGGCAATAACCTTGCTATGTATCAACACATCTAAAGCTCAGACGTCACTTTCTGCCGGCGACATCGCATTCACAGGGTATAACTCTGATGGAACAGGCGCCGGCTCTGATAGCTTCTCATTTATTCTGCTCACGAATATTTCTTCCGGTACTGTTATCAGGTTTACTGATGGCGGCTGGAATGGTACAGGTTTTCGTACTGGTGAGGGCGATATTGTGTGGACGGCTTCAGGAGCAATGTCTACATTCGATGTGGTAACTATATCACAGCTTACCGCTACTTCAGGAAGTGTTTCAGGTACTACGCCAGTATCCATGTCATCCGGTGGCGACCAGATATTTGCCTACCAGGGTACTTTTGCTACACCTACTTCGATCATTGCCGCAATACATATGAATGTTGAAGTTGGTACAAATACAACAAACTGGGATAATGTTGGTTCAAGCCCCAGCTCAGATGAATCCATCCTGTCAGGTTCTGGCTTAACAGATGGCGTCAACTGTGTGTGGATTAGTCTCAATGGTACAGAAGTAGATAACGCCCGTGCAAAATGTAGTGCACTTACCGGTACTGTTGCCCAGGTACGCACCAAGCTGAACGACACAGCATATTGGGATAAAGATGATGCAAATGTTTTTACCCCCTGCCATCCTATATGCGCTGCCACGTCTACAACATGGAATGGCTCTACATGGGATAACGGCGCACCTACTGCAAGTATTGACGCGGTGATCGCATCTAATACTACTCCGGGTAGCTTTACCTGTAAAGACCTGACCATCAACAGTGGTTTTGCGCTAACAATGGGCTCGGGTAATACCGCAAATATTAATGGGGACGTAACTAATAATGGAAACGGATTCAGCGATGTTGGAACGTTCAACTTCGCGTCATCAGGTGCTCTTTCAGGTAATACCATATCAACTACAGGCACCATTACCGTAGCATCAGGTGCTACGCTCACAACTAACAGCAAGCTGACCCTGTCTGCTACTTCCAGCAGTGTTTTCGGGCGTATTGGCAACTCTGCCGGTACTATTAGTGGTAACGTAACCGCAGAATGTTTTATACCCGGTAAACGTGCTTTCCGTTTCTTAGGGCATCCGTTTTCCAGTTCACAGGCACTAACTGCTCTTACTGATGATATTGATATTACCGGTACCGGTGGTGCCACAAACGGTTTTACCACTACAGGTACCAACAATCCTTCCGCTTTCTGGTATGACGTTTCAACAGCAAACGGATCACCCACTTCTGATCCCGGCTGGACGGCATTTACACACACCAATGGTACAGGTGCCAACGCATGGGATCAGTATGAAATGATACGCGTGCTGATTCGTGGTGCAAAAAGCGAAGGACTCTCAGGAGGTTCTTACACCCCGAGCAACACTACATTTGATATGACAGGAACAGTAAACCAGGGATCACAGGTTGTTAGTGTTACTAAAGGCTCCGGTTCTATTTTTGCTGGTGTTGCAAACCCATTCCCTTCTGGCATACAAATGAATGCTATAACCCGTGGTGCTAGTATCGCTACATTCTACTATATATGGGATGCCACATCAGGTGCGGCAGGTGCATATACTGCTAAGCTGTACTCAAGCTCGTTTATTCTGCCTCCGTTTGCAGCCTTTGTTACAGGTATAGCAGCCAGCTCTACGCTAACATTCCCTGAATCATGCAAAGTTGCCGGAGGTGCGTCTATTCATAAAGGCACGGCTGCACAATCTCAAGTGCAGCTCATTATAAGCGATAGCAATACTAAATGGGATGAACTGCTGATCAGTCTTGACGACAATGCAAATGACTCAGCGGAACTGCTGGTAGATGCACCTAAGTTTTACAATCCGGGGTTAGACTTCTTTACACTTTCTGCTGACAGTGAACGTCAGTCTATAGACGTAAGGCCTTATAACGACGGCGCTTCTGTTAAGTTAGGTCTTACAGCATACAACCGTTACAACAAATACGTTATTCGCACGGGTGACTTTGATATTCCTGCCGGTACAAAATTATACCTGCACGACAAATACCTGAACAATAAAGAAGAACTGAAACCAGGTTTCGAGTATTGGTTTGATGTAACTTCTGACTCTTTAACACAAGGTAATGAGCGTTTCGAGATCAATATGGTGGGCAAACCTACTAACAGCGTAAAGAATACTGTTGCCACTACTGCCAATATGCAACTAGTACCAAACCCTGCGCAAAATGATGTTAAAGTTACATTTACAAACATGGAGGGTACCTCTTACCTGAGAATAGTAAGTGTTACCGGCCAGGTAGTATACACTCAAACCATACAGGAGGCTTCCGGCACTGTAACTGTTCCGCTAAACAACATACCAGCCGGTGTTTATGTAGTAATGATACAAGGCGAAAAAGAAAGGTTAACAGAAAAACTCATTAAAGAATAAAACCTCAACCAATCATCTGTTTACATGATCAATAGCAGGTGATGTAAAAAATATACACAATGAATAAATTGAAAAGAATAATAATAATAAGCGGGTTGATGTTGACGGTTATCTGTATGATGCCATCCGCATTTGCCCAGGGACCCGGTTTCGATGAAGACGTTGAAGACGTTCCTGTACCTTTTGATGCAGGTGTATCTCTTATTGCCGCTGCCGCAGCAGGTTATGGTATCAAAAAACTGAGAGACCGAAAGAAGTAGATAATACATTAGAATTGAAAAAAGCAGGAGGTAAACCTCCTGCTTTTTTTGTTGCCATAATCTCAAATATAGTTTCATGTTAATAGCAATTTTATGTATATTTACACAATAACTACAATTCTTGGTTTAGTTATCTGTTCTTTGAAATATTGCTATGAAACAATCCATATTATATATACTACAAAATCACAAACTGTCTACAGACCCAACATGCACATATTTACAACAAGCTGATTATTAATCACATGGCAGTAGATGAACAATTGTTGCACTATTGTATTCTGCAACAATTCGCAACAAACTGAAAATATATTATTTTGTTGCAATGTATAAACAGTATCTCTATCACACCCGGTTTCGCACTTTCACAAAGCTTAAACAGAAAAAATATGGAAAAACCCGGGCTATTTCGTCTTGATATAAAGGCATTGCCAGTTTAAACCATTAATTTTGCACCCACTAAAAAATAATAATATGAACCCCGAAGAAAGGAATGAACGGAGTAAGGGCTACAAAAACTTCAGGGGCTCCATGCACATAGGCATGGGGGGAGTTTACCTGGTGATTGGTTCGGCCGTTATATATTATAAACATTTCGGCGCTTTAGAACTTTCAGGAGCTATGGCCTACTCAATTGGGGCTGCTATGTTGCTCTATGGCGGGTTCAGGATATGGAGGGGATGGATGGATATGAAGCAACGATAAGCGATTATTGACAATGGTATGACCTTGCTGTTAAATTAATGTTACAAGATATATGTACATCATAGATAAGTATAAAATTATGAGTAAAATTGCGCTCGGAATGGGTAAGCGAATTATATACGCCATGGTAGCTACCGTGCTAGTACTTGCCGGTTGTGTTGAAGATGACCAGCCGAAGCAACCCAAAGACACTATGACCAGCGGCACCATAGAGGTGTCTGCCGACGAAACGTTCAGGCCTGTTATTGAAGAACAGGTGAAGGTTTTTGACAGCAGCTACCCTGATGCGCATATCAATATCAGCTACAAATCCGAGGCGGAATGTATAAAAGACTTTATGGCGGGTAAAGCACGCTTGATACTGGTAACACGCGACCTCAGTAAAGAGGAAAAACAGGTTGCCGAAACCGGTAAAATAATAAGCACGTCATTACCTATTGCAAAAGATGCGGTAGCAATGATCGTCAACAATGCTAATAAGGATACAGTGTTCAGTAAAGCCGCTATAAAAGGTATACTTACCGGGCAGAATGTAAATAAATACAGCGTTGTTTTTGATAACCCGGGTAGCAGCACGTTAAGGTATATGCTCGACTCACTGATACCTGGTGAAAAACTGGGTGACAATGTATATGCCGCCAATGGTACTGATTCTGTTATTCACTACGTGGCAAACAACCCTGATGCGGTTGGCTTTATCAGCGTAAGCCATGTAAGTGATTTTAACGACCCTGAAGGGCTGGCATTTATCAGCAATGTAAAAGTGGCCACTGTCTTTAACGACAGCCTGCAGAAAGGATATAAACCTTACCAGGCATACATTGCCCCTGAGTGGTACCCGCTTACCCGCAAGCTGTATTATGTACACTGCGATACCTACAACGGACTTGCATATGGTTTTGCCAAGTTCCTGAGCAAAGAGCGCGGCCAGCTGATATTCAAACAGGCAAGGCTCTTCCCTACAAGGGTGAATATTATATTCAGGCAGGCCGAAGTCAACAAATAATATTATTTAAAATAAAACGTATTTATATAACAAGAACTCTACTTTAACAAAGGAGTAAAAAAATGAAGATGAAACAGTTTATAGTAACCGCCGTAGCTGCTGCATTTGCAATAAATGCCACAGCACAGTCATTGGAAGAAGGAATGAAAATGTACAGGTATGAAAGGTATGCCAGTGCAAAAAAGGTCCTGCAACCACTTGCGGCTACAGATGCACAGGCTAACTATTATTATGGCCTATCAGAATTAGGATTAGGTAATGCAGATGCAGCTATGCAGGCATTTGTAAAATACCCTGAAGACTACGCTAATATAAGCGGTACCGTTAGAGTAAAGTTCGCGACACAGGGAGCTGAAGCAGGCATGCAGGCTGCCAACGCACTGGCCGAAATGGGCAAAAGAAAAGAATGGATGCAGAAAAGATATGCTGCTGAAGCTATCACTTATTCAAAAGGTGGCGATAAGCAAGTAGCAGTAGGCTGGTGGGAAGAAGTACTGGAAAAAATGGTAACGCCTGAATTGCTGATCGCAGCGGGCGACGCGTACCTGGCTCTGCCAAGTGGTGGCGGCAAGGCTATGACCAACTTTGAAAAAGCGGTAGAGAAAGATCCTAAAAACTCACTGGCATATTCCCGTATAGGTAAGCTCATGTACGATGCCAAAAACTACGAAGTAGCACTGGAGAACTGGAAGAAAGCACAGGAAGCTGACCCTACAAACCCCCTGCCCTACTATGATATGGCAAATGCATACACTTATGTAGGTAAATATGAAACCGCTAAGGAAATGATGGAGAAATACCTTCAGTATTCTGATAAATCAGTTGAAGACAATATCAAACATGCTGAAATATTATTCCTGGCAAAGTATTTCCCGGAAGCAATAGAAAAAATAAACGAGTTGAAAAAGCAAGGCGTAAACAGGCCAAACTTCTACGGTATACTCGGATACGCTTACCTGGAAGACAAGGACTCAACTGCAGGAGCAAAATCTCTTGAGAACTTACGTGTGTACTTTTCAAAGCAGGATCCTAAGAAGATCTACACGCTGGATTACCTGACACTTGGCCGTTCATACCTGCGCAACAAAATGGGAGACTCTGCAAATAAGGCTTTCAACAAAGCCCTGAGTATGGATAGTACTGAAAATAAGATCAGTACCTATCGTGATATCGCTGAGTCATTCAGAACTTTGAAAGACTGGAAGAATGCAGGTAGCTGGTATGAAAAAATATATGCTGACTACGCTGACAAAGCTACACCTACAGATTACTTCTGGGGAGGTTACAGCTACTACCTGTCTTCAACAGAAGCCGGAGTAGACACACCGGCGGTACTGCAAAAAGCAGATACTATCTACGGCAGCATGATCGCAAAATATCCTGATCAGCCATCCGGTTATTACTGGAGAGGCCGTGTGAATGCAGCCATAGACAATGAAGGTAAACAAGGTCTGGCTAAACCATATTTTGAACAATGGTTAGCACTTGATGTGGATGGAGCTACAAAGAAAAACAATGACCTCCAATACGCATATCAATACCTGACAGCGTATTATTACTACCAGGAAGACAAAGCAAATACTATAAAATATGCAGACCTGGTATTGGGCATAGATCCGGACAATGCTTTTGCCAAGCAGATAAAAGACCTGATGAAAGATAAAAAGTAAGATGATATAAAATAAAGAAAGGGCTTCAAAATGAAGCCCTTCTTTATTTATGCTTTATACCAAAATCTACCCTGTAGTAAAACAGTGGTAAGAAACCTAACTGGTACTGCGTAATAAAAGGATAAGCTCCCTGTGCAGCAAGGTCATGGTTATATGTTTGAGACAGCACATTCCTCGTACCAAGTATATTCACCAGGTCTATAGCCACTTCGTGCGTTAGCTTTTTAGCATTAATGCGTACGCCAAGTTTAATATCTGCTCTGAAGTAATCTTTGAATTGTAATGTATTGCGGAGTGAGTCTATCACTACAAGATCACCGATAGCATTTGAAGCCGCTACATCGGGTGGTGAGTACAACCTGCCACCTGCAAAGGTCATCTTCAACCCTGTAAGCAGAGTACTGTTCTTGCCTAGCTTCAATTCATAGCCGGTCAACATATTAGCGGCATACCTGGTGTTGTAGTCTGTATTGCGATATACACCATCATTTCCTCGTGCTTTTGAGTCAAATACAGAACCGGATAACAGTATGTAATAGTTTTTAGCAAAGCTCTTTTCAATGGTCAGTTCTAAGCCATAGTTATAACCCGTACCTGCATTCACCAATGTGTCCGGAAACAGCCTGCTGAATGAAGTGCCCTGGTTGAGTCCAGAGAACGAAGAGCCTGCTCTCTGCTCAATGGGCACATTAAACAGGTATTGATAATACACTTCTGAGCGTAGTTTCAATGTTCTTGAAAAAACATGTTCGTATCCGGCTACTGCATGATGACTACGTGTAAAATCTATATCATAGTTATGCATAGAAGTTACCGGATTAGAAGGCAGTACTGCGAAGTATTGGTACAAAGGTTGCAACTGGCTGTGCAACCCGTAACCCATGCTGAATACGTTTGTTTCGTTAGGTGTATACTTCATGGCTACCCTTGGTTCCAGTGCTTTTGACCTGCTATGAGTAAGGTACTGGCCATGCAGTCCTGCAGTAAACGTCAGCGCGTCACTCGGGCGGTATTTGTATTGCAAGTAGGCTTGTAAAAGGTTTGTACCGCCGTTAAAGTTCAGTCTGTGTTGCCATGTTTGTAATGATGGCGGATATTGACGACTGCTGTCTATAAGGTTCAGCTTGTAATAGTTATTGATAAGGCCTGCTTTCAGCGTGTGCCTGTTAGACAGCTTCTTATTGATGTACCAATGGGCAACAGTAGAACTTGTAGCGAAGCGATAACCCAAAATATATTTTAATGAATCAACCTCGAAATTCGGGCCTCTGAATACTTTATCATGCTGAGACTTGACATCTGTTGCCGTTTGTGCTATTGTTATTTTGGTATAAGTAGTTGAGTTGATGATATAGCTGAATGATGTGCCCAATACACCGGTATTGGTACTGAAATATTGATCCCTATCTGACTCACCGTACAATTCTTCGGGCTGCTCGGTAAGGTTGCTTACTATCAGATCAATCTTACTCATTCCACCAATACCAAAGAATGAGAGATTAGCTTTCTTCCCCATTGGGAAGTTAAGTTTCATAGCAGCATCCTGGTAGTTAGGTACGGAGTTGGTACCTATTTTTATATTCAACCCTTCGAACAACTTGAGGGTAGAGTACCTGTATGTAAACAGGAAAGAGGATTTCTTCTTTCTTGAAATGGGCCCTTCTGCTGCCAGTTCTGTTCCAAGGAAACCTAATTGCCCGGTAAACTCGTAACGGTCGGTGTTACCATTACGCATCTTCAGATCAAATACACCAGCTGTAGAGTTACCATATTCTGACGGGAAAGCACCGGTAAAAAAATCACTGTTCGCCAATGTTTTATTGTTGAGTATGGTAACCGGGCCTCCTGATGTACCGGAAACGGCAAAGTGGTTTGGATTAGGAATATCTATATCCTCGAGCCTCCACAAAACACCTTGCGGCGAATTACCCCTGATAATAATATCATTCCTTGAATCATCAGCACCCACTACACCCGCAAAGTTGGAAGCCATACGTGCAGGGTCTGCCCGACTACCTGCGTATCTTTCTGTTTCCTGTACGTCAAATGTTTTTGTACTAACCAGCGCCATCTCGTTTATATGGTCTCGCTTATCTGATATCACCACCTCGTCCATTTTATTGGCAGACTCCTCCATTTCTATATTCAGCACTACTTCCTTTGCCGAGGTAACAAGCACCCCGCTGAGCGTAACACTATTATAACCCAGGTATGATACCTGTATGGTGTGTTTACCCACGGGTATATTCCCGATACTGAATTCACCGTTCTCATTCGTTACGTTTCCTGGCCTTGATTCCATATCAATAACAGAAATAGTAACGCCTATCAAAGGAATTTTTGACTCCTTGTCCGCTACGGTACCTTTTATAATTTGCTTGTATTGAGCAATGCCACAGACAGGCAATACAAGACAGGTAAAAACAATCAGAATGATCTTTTGCATACTTCAGGTTATGTCCATATTAAACTTACTTCTTTTTATTTATTAAGAGAAAATACATCAGGAATAGTCGTCAACTTCAAAAAATGTGTATTTAGAGGTAAAATTCAATTAATTAATAATCAAACACTTGTGTAAAACTGCCCTATCTAACTGATTATAAGTAGGTTAAAAATGATTTACATAGTTATGAAATAACAAATAATAGAATTAACTTTTCATTCAACCTTCTCGCCTTTTGTCAGTCATCTATTAATAAATACAGGACTATGGGTAAAGTCAATCGTCGCGAATTTTTTGAACAAGTGCTTGCGACAAAAGCTGAACAGACTCCTACCGTTCAGGATAAGGACGCTATATATGAGCAGTATGCAAATAAGGAGTTGCCGCGAGGCCTTAGTAAAACAACAGGTACCCTGAACGAATATACAGGACAGTGGACGGATGTGGAAATTACACACCTGCTACGCCGCACCATGTTTGGTGTGAAGTACGAGGATGTAGTAGCATTGAGAACCAAAACCATGGCGCAAGCTGTGGATGAGCTGTTATCGCCGCAGATGACACCTGCCCCTCCTGTAAATAATTACAATACCAGCACATATTTTGACCCTACAGGTGTAGCGCTTGATGATACATGGGTAAACGCACCATACGGTGACAGTACTGTAAACAGCAAGCGCAGGTTATCAATGACCAATTGGTGGATTGGCAGAATGATATACCAGCCGGAAAGAAGAATAACCGAAAAGATGACCTTCTTCTGGCATAACCATTTTGCTACGGAATACCCGGTGGTGGCATACGCCCACATGATGTACAACCACCACATGATTCTCAGGAACAACGCACTGGGTAATTTTAAAACACTGGTAACAGCCATTACCAAAGACCCTGCTATGCTGAGGTACCTGAACGGATACCTGAATACTAAAACAGCACCTGATGAAAACTATGCCAGGGAACTACTTGAACTGTTTACACTGGGCAAAAATTACAAACCCATTTATACAGAAGATGACATAAAAGCAGCAGCTAAAATACTGACAGGGTGGAGGTACAGAACAAATAACTGGACCAGCTATTTCAACGCTAACCTGCACGAAACCTCCAATAAGCAGTTCTCGTCCTTCTTCAACAACAAGGTAATTACCGGAAAAACCGGTGCTGCCGGAGAACAGGAAACAGACGAGCTGATCGACATGATATTCGGCAAGTTTGAAGTGGCCAAGTTTATTGTGCGTAAGCTATACAGGTTCTTTGTATATTATGATATTGATGCAAATACAGAAAGTAATGTCATTGTTCCGTTGGCAACACTGCTATACAGTACAGGCTGGGAAATAAAACCCGTATTGAACAAACTGCTGAAGAGCGAGCACTTCTTTGACATGTTGAGCAGAGACTGTTTTATACGCACTCCCATAGATTATGTAGTAGGAACATTCAGGAGTTTTGATATCCAACTACCAAGCGGGTGGAGGTCTGACGATGAATATAAGGTATACAACTACCTGAGGTACTATATGGGCCTGTTGGGATGTGAGCCTAACCTGCCGCCTAACGTAGCAGGGTGGCCGGCCTTTTACCAGGAGCCTGACTACTACCAGAAGTGGATCAACTCTACCACAATGCCACGTCGTATGCAGTTTATGGATATGATGCTGGGTTCAGGCTTCAGTGCAGGTACGGGCACGGCTATCAAAATAGACCCCATGCACCTGGCAAAGAAGTTTTACAGCCCGGGAGAGCCTAACCTGCTTATCGACTTTTTTGTAGACCTGTTGCTGGGACTTACTTTATCAAAGACTGCAAAAGACAATTATAAAGTGGCCAGCCTGCTTACTGGCCAAACCCAGGACTATTACTGGAGCAATGCCTGGACGGCATATGTGAGCAACCCTAATACCTCTAATACCAACATTGTCAAAACGAGGTTGGTCAGTTTACTGACGGAGCTGACACATTTGGCTGAACACAATTTATGTTGATCATTAAAACTGCAAACAAATGAAACGCAGGGACTTTCTAAAAGTATCGCAGGCTGCAACGCTTGCATATATGATAAATGGCACACCGGTGGGCGCTTATGCAAGAAACCCGCTACTGGAATTACTGGCCAAGCAAACAGCTGCAAACGGCAGGGTACTGGTAATGATTCAACTGAATGGTGGTAATGACGGCCTGAATACAGTTATTCCATTAGACAGGTATTCTGAACTGTCAGCAGCAAGGAGTAATATCCTGATACCACAGAATAAGGTGCTGGCATTGAACAACACTACAACAACCGGTCTGCACCCGGCTATGACGGGCATACGAGATATGTATGATAACGGATTGGTGAATATATGCCAGAATGTAGGATACCCTGATCCTAACTTTTCGCACTTCAGGGCAACTGACATCTGGATGTCAGGTTCTGACTCCAACCAATATATCAATACCGGATGGCTGGGCAGGCACCTTGATGAAGAATACCCCGGCTTCCCTACAGGATACCCCAACACTACTATGCCAGACCCACTGGCCATACAGATAGGCGCCGGAACAACCAACCTACTGCAAGGTGCGGATGTGAACCTGGGTATGTCTATTGCCAGCATTGACAGCTTTTACAATATCATAAACGGTGTAGTAGACCCTGCACCTAATACCCCTGCCGGGCATGAACTGACCTTTATCAGGTACATCAAGCAGCAAACTGAGACCTATACCAAGGTGATACAACAGGCATCGTGGAAGGCCAATAATGTGTCTACCATGTGGCCGACAGGTAACAGGCTGGCTGATGAGTTGAAGATCGTTTCGCGCTTAATAGCCGGTGGATTGAAAACACCGATCTACATCGTTAACCTGGGAGGTTTTGATACACACTCTCAGCAAACTGACGCTACAGATACTACCGTAGGTAACCACGCAGATCTGCTAGGGAACCTTTCAGACGCAGTAGCCGCATTCTTTGACGAAGCCAAACTGCTGAAGTATGACGACCGTGTGGCTGCTATGACCTTCTCAGAGTTCGGCAGGAGGATCAAATCGAACGCCAGCGGCGGAACAGACCATGGTACTACGGCACCGGTAATGGTCTTCAGCAAATATGTGAACCCCGGACTGATAGGTACCAGCCCCGCATTGCCACAAAACGCAACCGTGAGCGATAACTTGCCGTTACAGGTAGACTACCGCACCGTTTACGCGGCAGTACTGGCAGACTGGTTCCAGATAGATACCAAAACGATGGATAAGGTGCTGATGAAGAACTACTTCGTGCAGCCGGTGTTCCAGAAAACCAATAATGTGGACGAGACCACCGTTTCAGGCAGAGACGAGATACTGGGACAGAACTACCCGAACCCGTTCAGGCGGAGTACTACGGTAACATTCGGATCTGATGGCGGCATGGTGACTTTACAACTGTTTGACGTGAACGGCCGATTGCTGCAAACACCTGTCAACAAACAAATGGACAGGGGCGAGCACAAAGTAACACTTGAACGTGGCGACCTGCCACCAGGCGTGTACTTCCTGAGGCTGACCAACGGCAAAAACCAGAGTACCAAACGGATGAATGTGGTGGATTAGTAGTCGTGAGTAAAGAGTCATAAGTCGTAAGCCTCCCAAATCTCCGCCTGACCAGAAGACCAATTTTGTTGTGATTTGTTGTATTTATGCTAAGACGCAAATTGTTGTGTTTTATTGTGATTTCATATTGTAACAAAATTTAACCGCAGAGACGCTAAGGCGCAAATTGTTGTGTCTTGTTGTGATTTTAATTGCAACAATATTCCTGTTATCTTAACTGATTGATAATCAATATCGACTTCTACTACTTTGTTGCGACTTGTTGCAATTTGTTGTTTAACAACAGAGGTACTAATACCCGCCTGATTAGTTGCACAGGTGCAATTTTGTTTCTTTTTGTTGCCAAAAAATGATTTGTACACAACTATCCCCGAATGTATCGGGAAAGGGATTATTAGATTATTCGATGTGTTATGATTCTCACTTCATAAATACGCGTTATTTCAAAGAACTTAACAGCTCATTACCAAAAGAGCTATATTAATACAAATATACGTATTTTTGCCATTATAACCTGGTTTAAGTTTATCTAACTTAAATCTGCAATAAAATGCAGGACTGTGTCCGGCAAGAAAACAATATAGCTAAGCAACAATTGCTGCCGGTTGAAAACCTGCTTTTTAGCAGGGCATTTCAGTTGCAAACTGAAACGAGTGTGGCTTGCAAAATGAGGAACTTACCCAGCGCATCGTGAGACTGCTTCCGCCATAACGCCACGGGCGTTACTCTGTCGCAGTGACGGGTGTGGGTATGGATGTCAAATAATGTTCTCGCGAGTGTACATCCTCCAGCTCGCTGATAGTGGGGTACCTCCTTCAAAAGAGGAATGTCTTTAATCCACCCAGTCGTGTTTTCTTAGCTGCTTTTTCATTGAAGCGCGGCGCTTGTTTTCCATGCGGCGCTCTTTAACGGCTTTTGGCATTTTGGTAGGCTTGCGCTTTTTGGGGCGCAGCAATGCCTTTTCCACAAAAGTCATCATCTTCTTCAGGGCGATCTCTTTGTTCTCCAACTGGGTACGCGCCTCGGTACTCTTCACTACGAGGCAGCAATCTTTATTGATGCGCTTCATGAGTTTGGAGAGTATCAGTATCTTTTCTTCAGGGCTAAACAGCTTAGACTCATCAACATTCCAGATAGCTTCTACCGCCGTCTCTACTTTATTGACGTTCTGCCCGCCTTTGCCTCCGCTCCGCGATGTGTTGTACTTTACTTCTGTACTAAAATCTTTCATTTTCGTCTTCCTCTATGTAGGTATTATGTATCAACCTGCTATGGGCAAAAACTATACCAGTTTAATATTCTTCGCTGTCCTCATTATCATCATCGCTACCAAAACTCATGTTCATCATGCCGCCCAGTATGTCGCCGAAGCTATATCCTCCTGTCTCTACCCCCTTCTTGCTGATGAGTGAGAACTCGGCCAGGCCATGCAGCAAAAACTCCATCAGTAGCGTGTTTTCCTCCTCTTTCGCCTTAGGATAGTATGCCTTTACAGCCGTGTATAAACCATCTACTTTATAGAGGTTGTTGCGGTAGTCTTCATCGTTATCATCGTTGGGTATTAATAAATCATTACCATTACCAAACCAGTCGATGATAGGCTGGTAGGGGTTAGATCTTACCTTGGCAGTCTCCGGGCTACGGCCTGACTTTTTAAACGTCTGCGGATCGGGGAAGTACTGCACGAACAGGCTGCGGATGGCTTTGCCCAGCAAGCTGTAAGCCACATTAGCAGCACCCTCCTGCTCGCCTTCATACACCAGTTCTATTTTTCCGGTAATGGATGGCACCACACCTGTAAAATCGGCAATGCGTATTTGCGTGGAGGCATCACCACTGCGCAGCGCACGGCGTTCTGCTGTACTTACCAGGTTTTCGTATGCCGAAATGGTAAGCCTTGCCGATACTCCGCTCTTCTGGTCTACATATTCACTTTTGCGTGCTTCCATGGCTATCTGCTCTATGAGCAAGCTACAAAGCTCCGGCATCATCACTTTTTGGTTCTGTACATCCAGCACATCAGCCTCCTGTGCTGTAATAGCTTTAGATATATCTACCGTTCTGGGATAGTGTGTTACTATCTGGCTTTCAATACGGTCCTTAAGCGGGGTAACTATACTACCACGGTTGGTATAGTCTTCAGGGTTGGCTGTAAATACAAAGAGGATATCCAGCGGCAGCCTGAGTTTGAAACCACGTATCTGTATATCACCCTCCTGTAGTATGTTGAACAATGACACCTGTATCCTCGCCTGCAGGTCGGGCAATTCGTTTATAACAAAAATACCCCTGTGCGAGCGTGGAATGATACCAAAGTGCAGCACACGCTCGTCTGCAAAACTCAGGCGCATATTCGCCGCCTTTATCGGGTCTACGTCACCTATCAGGTCGGCAACAGACACGTCAGGCGTAGCGAGCTTTTCTCCATAGCGGTTGCTGCTGTGCAGCCATGCTATCGGGGTATCGTCTCCCTTTTCAGCTATCAGCTCACGAGCGTACACTGATATAGGAGCAAAAGGGTCGTCATTTATTTCACTACCGTCAACCACAGGTATCCACTCATCCAGCAGGTTGACCATTTCGCGTGCCATGCGGGTTTTAGCCTGTCCCCTCAGCCCCAGGAACAATATATTGTGGCGGGATAATATAGCCCTTTCCACATCAGGTATTACCGTGTCTTCGTAACCCAGCACACCCTTAAAAGTCTCTTTCTTTTCCTGTATAGCTTTTATGAGATTATCGCGTACTTCCTCTTTTACAGTCTTAGATACATAGCCTGAAGCCTTCAGTTCGCCCAATGTCTTTATAGCAGGTTGTTGCATAATATAGTCTTGAAATGAATTGTATTAAAGGTACAAGAAGTAACAATGCAACGCAGAAACAGTTGCCAATAGGCGTATAAATAAATTCTTATGCTGCGGCAATTATTGAATGTTTGTCTTATTTTTAATTATGGCACGCTTTCGTATTCTATCTATTTCATGTATCTGCTTATTTCTGTTACCTGTTTGCGGTATTGCCGGGCAGGAATATTTTAAGTTCCTGAAGGCAACTACCATACAATTGGCCGACAGTAATACTGCCGCCGCTTTTTTAGGTAGCAATGACGGGTACCCTGAATTATTCTCAGAGTTTGACCTGCAATCCCGCCTTGGTAAAGACAAGCCATACAAGCCTGCGGACTATCTGGCATTTGCCGCAAAGCAAACACGCAACTGGAATACTGAGGAGCGGGCAACCATAGAAGAAGGGTTCAGAACAATTGAAGCATTTGCGACTGCGCATCAGTTGCATTTAGTATTGCCCGATACGGTACTGTTCATCAAATCGACATGCAGGGAAGAATTTGAAGCGGCAGGTTATACACGCAAGCATGGTATTATCATAAAAGCCGGGGAAGAGCTTTCCGCAGGGCTTATTGCACATGAGCTGTTTCATGTACTGTCGCGCCACAACCCGAAACTCAGGGACAAGTTGTATGAGAACATTGGCTTTAAGAAATGTAACGTGATAGATGTACGCAGTGCTATGAGCGGACTTAACATTACCAATCCTGACTGTCCTGTCATCAGCCACTATGTAACAGTAAACGGTAAAGACATGACACTGGTACTGCACAGTAAAAAGGTGTATGAAGGAGGGAAAATATTTGAAGACGATTATATCAACATCAGCCTGCTGGCACTAAAGGGAGATGATGCACATAAAAAGCCTGAAACAAACGATGGCAAAACGGTATTATACAGCTTAGAGGAAAAGATGGAACTGTTCAGTATAGTAGGTATGATAACACCTTATGTATTGCACCCTGAAGAAATATGTGCGGAGCATTTCGTATCGCTGGTAATGGAAAAAGAAGTAGAAGAGCCGCATTTTATTGACAAAATGAAAACAGTGCTGCAACAATAACTACTTCCAAAGCAGTTCCTCAAAAGTCTTGTCGAGCTTGAAGAGCTTACGGTCCCTGATTTCCACTTTTTCTTTCAGGTAGGCTTCGTACTCTGTTTTATCCCTGACGGATGTCCATGTGCCGGTGAATGTATTGCCCTTTAACTGTAGTTCCATCAGGCCCAGTTCATCTTCCGCAAACACGAAGGTACCATCAGGTTTACGATCCACTTCAAGGATAATATATTCATCCAGGTCGCCGAATTTATACATGGCCTCCCACGAGCAGATAGTCTCCGGGCAGCTGCCTTTAATAGACCGTATGTACAACTCTACCTCTATGGTTTTATCGAAATAGCCTGTATATACTTTCCGCTCCATTATCTCCTTATACATAGTGAGGCCTTCGTCTTCCTCCTCTTCGTCTTCATAACCGGTAGGGTATAGTTTGTTTTTCCTGATGCTGTCTTTCGCAGCCATAATACTATCCAGCAGGCCAAGTCTTTTAGCCTTCATAAGGTATTCCAGTTCTCTTGCCTCAATAGCAAGCGACTCTTCATATTCGGCTGCACTACTGGCTTCGAGTATGTTGAGCACCGCGCCACCATACCATTTGTCGTTTATCAGGAATATATCCCTGACGGCAATACCGTAGCGCCTGCGCGTAAGCATATCCCTGATGAAGATATAACCCTGCATGCGGATGGGTGCTATCAGCTCAAAGCCTATCAACTCATATGGCAGGCGTTGTTTATCCAGTTCGAATTTGGCAATAAGTATATCACCCCAGTGCACGCCAGAATCGGAGCCCTTTTGGCGGACGAAGTTCATCATATCAATGATCTTCGGGTTCATTTCCGGGTCGAAGTTGCGCACATGGCGAAGGTTGTTGCGCAGCTTATTGATGCGCTCCATTTGAGCACTATCGGGCTGAAACTTGTATGCCTCTTCAGCTATCAGCTTATATGTCGGGAACAATGAGGCATACATCGAGTCGTCGCCTGTTTGCAGGCTGATGAGTATCTCGTGTATGAGGTCCTTCTCCGTTGCCTGCTGAGCAAGTAACGATGAATTAACACCCGCGAGACAAATAAATAATATCAGGTAACGACGTAATTTCATTAAAGGATATCCCTGGCTATCCTTTAAAATTAAACAATCTTAACCCTAAGAAGAAATCTAAGCAGGAGAGATTAGCTCAAGCACCCGCTCGGGCGGTCGGCCAAGTATGGCCTTATCACCCTTAATAAGTATCGGCCTTTCTATCAAAATGGGGTTTTTAGACAGTATGCGCAACCAGTCTTTCTTGGTCAGCTTCATGTCTTTATAGTTTTCTTTATACAGGCTTTCTTTGGTTCGCACCAGCTCAATGGGTTTGCAGCCCAGCTTTTTCATGAGCTCTGAAAGCTCTTTTTGCGTTGGCGGCTTTTCCAGGTACAGTCGCAACTCCGGATCAATACCCTGTTCTTTTATCAATTTCAGTGTAGCCAGACTGGTACTGCAGTTTGGCTTGTGGTATAATATGTAATCAGACATTTATCGTTTTTATCCTACAGCTGTATCTCTTTCACATCATCGGCAATAGTGAGGCGGCCTTCGGTCTTGGCCTTTATCTCATCGATAGTGACACCCGGCGCATACTCCCTGCACACGAAACCATCATCTGTAATATCAAATACGCCCAGGTCGGTCACCACTTTTGTAATACAGTTGACACCTGTAAGCGGCAATGTACACTGCTTCAGCAATTTGCTCTCGCCCGCCCTGTTGGTATGCTGCATAGCCACAATGATATTCTTGGCTGCCGCAACAAGATCCATTGCGCCGCCCATTCCCTTTACCATCTTGCCGGGTATCTTCCAGTTGGCTATATCACCATTGTCGGCTACTTCCATTGCACCCAAAACTGTCAGGTCTACCTTTCCTGCACGTATCATACCAAAGCTGGTAGCGCTGTCAAATATCGCTGAACCCGGCAGTGTAGTAATGGTTTGCTTACCGGCATTGATGAGGTCGGCATCTTCATCACCTTCGAAAGGGAAAGGCCCCATACCTAACAATCCGTTCTCACTTTGTAATACAACACTTACACCTTCAGGTATATAGTTTGCTACCAGTGTAGGAATACCAATACCAAGGTTTACATAGAACCCGTCTTGTAGTTCATGTGCAATGCGTTGCGCAATTTGTTCTTTATTTAGTCCCATATACCAGTTAAAATGCGACAATGCGTTAATACGGCAATGTGGCAATATTTTTGTTAAGAATTTATTTTTGTGTTTTTGACAATTGCATTAAGTAATCTCATTATTTCGGTATTTAACTACTAACTACCATTATCGCATTGCCGCATTGTCCTATTATCGCATTATTTAGTCCTTACAGTTCTCTGTTCAATTCTTTTCTCGTAATTCTCGCCCTGGAAAATACGATGTACATAAATACCCGGAGTATGGATGAAGTTAGGATCCAGTTCTCCTGGCTGTACCAACTCCTCTACCTCAGCTATGGTTATTTTTCCGGCCATGGCCATCATCGGGTTGAAGTTGCGGGCAGTATCTTTATATATCAGGTTGCCCATTGTATCACCCTTCCATGCTTTTACTATCGCATAATCTGATTCAAACGCTTCTTCCAGCAGGTATTCTTTACCATTGAAAGTACGGGTCTCTTTACCTTCAGCTACTTCAGTACCCACGCCTGCCAACAGGTAAACCGCAGGCATACCATAACCGGCGGCCATACAACGTGTAGCCAGTGTGCCCTGTGGTACCAGGTCTACTTCCAGCTCACCACTCAGCAACTGGCGCTCAAACTCCTCGTTCTCACCCACGTAAGATGATATCATTTTCTTTACCTGTTTGGTTTGCAGCATCAGGCCTATACCAAAATCGTCTACGCCTGCATTGTTAGAGATACAGGTAAGGTTATTGACGCCTTTACGTACCAGTGCTGCTATACAGTTTTCAGGAATGCCGCACAAACCGAAACCACCAAGCATAAGGGTCATACCCGACTCAATATCTTTTACGGCTTCGTCTGCGTTGGCTACTACTTTGTTCATCTGTCAGAATATTTGCGCTAAAATAGTCAATAGTTTACAGTTTGCCTGTATCCGGCCGAGGTTTAGTATATGTGTAGCTGTATCATTATATATTTTTTGTTTTGGGAACTTTTTAACAGATTCGGCATATATATTTGGCAACAAATAGGGTTAAGGCATGTTAAAGAGTAAAGGGTAACATTGAGTTACTTCATGTTTTAAAATATTTTAATTTTAAGATCCATTACGCACTAAACAAAAACACAGAGTTATGAAAATTGCATCATTAGCACTTACGGCGGTGGCGTTCAGCTTATTGGTCACCGGTTGTGTAAGCCAGAAGAAATATAAGGAGCTACAGGGCAGATATAATACGTCCCAATCGAAAAACGCGGAGTTGATGAAAGCCAACCAGGACTGCAATACCAGTCTTGCATCAGCCAAAACAAGGGTTTCCAGCCTTGAAGAGCAATTATCTTCAGAGCGCTCTAACCTTGTATCATTGCAGGCGGCACTGGAAAAGTGTCTTACTTCGTCAACACAAGGTGGTGTGAACATCGCAAAACTGCTGGATGAGATAAAAGCATCGAACGAATACATTCAACACTTAGTGAACCTGAAGAACAAAAGCGATTCACTTAATATGGTGCTGACCAACAACCTGACACGCTCATTGAGCCGCGACGAAATGAGGGATGTGGATGTACAGGTACTGAAAGGTGTGGTGTATATATCACTATCTGATAACATGCTGTATAAATCAGGTGATTATACCATATCTGACCGTGCAGGTGCTACATTGAGCAAAATAGCTAAGATCATTAAAGACCACAGGGATTACGATGTATTGGTAGAAGGTAACACGGATAATGTGCCTATCAGCAAAACCAACATACGTAACAACTGGGATCTGAGTGCACTCAGGGCATCATCTGTAGTACAGGCGCTGCAAAATCAGTATAACGTTGATCCTAAACGCCTGACAGCAGGTGGCCGTGGTGAGTACAACCCGATAGCTGATAACAGTACAGAAGCCGGTAAAACCAAAAACAGGCGCACGCAGATCATCATCACTCCGAAACTTGACCAGTTTATGGACCTGATAGGTGAAGCACCTGAAGATGCCAAAAAGAACTAACAGATAATAAAAGTATTATTGTACAAAGGCTCTGCTATGCAGGGCCTTTGTTGTGTTTGGCTTATATTTATGTTTATGAGACTATTTCCACTTTTGTTGTTGTTCCCGTTTGTGTTGAGTTGTAGCAACGAAAACACAAAGCCCGCTGCAAAAACCAATGAGCGGTATGTAACAACACTTGCAGACATGCATAAAATAGTTGTAGGTGACGGTGAAACTGTGTACCAGGCCGAGGGGAAGAACATAGATATGGAAACCATGTCATTCGTAATAACAGAAACAGAACCCGGTGGCGGGCCTCCACTGCATGTGCACCCTACTGAAGAAGCGCATGTTGTGCTGAGTGGAACAGTTAAGTATTTTATTGCAGATAGTGTATTCACTGTTACAGCCCCATACATTGTAAACATACCGCCCAATACTCCACACACTTTTATGAACGTGGGTGATACTGTTCTGAATCTTATCGGTGTTTTCGGACAGGATAACTACGGGCCATACCAGCCGATAGGTGATAATCCGCTGATGAAGCACACCGGCAATACAGAATAATAATACCGCCGACATCGATACTTTATTATATTAGTAATATCTAAACAGTCCTTAATAATTGTAGATGCGTTACATACTGCTGTACATATTATTACTGATGTCTTTTTGCGCATATGCACAACCCACACATCTGCTGCACAAAACAGATGAAGAGCGGGAGCAGGACCTGTATGACTTCATCATGGAGTTGTCAACAGAGCATGATATTAATGCCTACTCCCAAAAACTGCATGAACTGGAAGAATGGGCGCATGATAATGGCGATGAAAAACTCGCTTACTTTTTCGACCTGTCGCAAATCATACATCATGATTTCCGCATGACGAAGGAGGGCCAGAAGCATTACGAAAAGCTGGCAGAAAAAGCTATCGAAAAGAATATGCCCGGCATTGCATCGCAAATATATAGTTCTCTTGGAGAGAAATATATAGGGGCAAATCTGTATGCACGAAGGTTCGAGTATCTGCTCAAAGCATATGAACTGTATAAGCACCTTGATCCTAATGAATATCCTGCACGTATCCGCCAACAAAACCACTTGGCTACTACCTACTATGTACATGATAAATATGATGAAGCCAAATACTACCTGCTCGACCTGAAAAAAGCCTGTCCTGATGTATTGAATAAAAGCCAGGGTGCTAGTATTTTAAATACATTGGCACTTATATACAATAACGAAGGTCATTATGACTCTGCAAGAAGTATTTTATATAAGATATATGAGCACGAGAGCCAAAGACAGAAGCATGCACTCGCTGCTATGGCTGCCGGTAATATTGGTGATAGTTATTACAGGCAAGGTAATACAGACAGTGCTATATACTGGTTTTTAAAAGAGTCTGAAATAGTAGCACAAAATATACCCGGTAAGCTGAAGAATAACCTTGCCAACTCGGCGATAGCATTGGCCGTCATATACTATCAAAAAGGCGACTACAATGAGGCGGCAAAGTATATAGAAAAAGCATTCGGGCATACGCGTTCAATGAGACAACGCAACTACCGTATACTTGAAGACTTATATAGAGAACACGCACGTGTGCTCGCGGCACAGGGAAAAATGGCCATGGCATATAGTTATATGGATTCATCTTCCCGAATGAAAGATAGTGTGGAAGTAAGATATAATAACGGCCAGGTAGTACAGGCAGAACAGAAAATAGAAAGTGTGCGTTATGAATTGCAACTTGCTGAACTGGAACATGCCCGGGAAACAAGCATTATTGTCAGAAATGCATCAGTAAGTATAATCATTCTTGCCGCAGTTATTATCATACTTATTCTTAACAGGCGCAGGCTGAAAGCAAGACAAGAGCAGGAAAAAGCAGGAATAGAATTGAACAATGCTCAAAAACAACTGGCGCAGTACACCCGCAATCTCCAGGAAAAAAACAGGCAGTTAGAACAGTTTTCAGAAGAAATAGAAAAGTTCCGGGATGAGCAGAACGATATTTCTGTGAACGATACCATCCTGCAATTGCAACAGTCTACCATTCTTACCGATGAGGAATGGGATGAATTCCGCATATTGTTCGAGCAAGTGCATAGTGGGTTCATCCACAGGCTGAAGGATAAGTTTCCGGACATTACCCCTGCCGAAACCAGGTACCTGGTACTGGCAAGACTGAACCTGACCAATAAGGAAATGGCCAATATATTGGGCGTTGGTACCAATGCCATCAGGAACAGCAAATTCCGCCTGCGCAAAAAACTGGGCCTCCCCGATGATGATACTTTTGATAATATGATGAAAAGTATTTAACCATAAATTACTCAATACCAACATTGAGATGTTTTTGTGATGCTATTGAGATAGTACAGAGATGTTGATTATTTGGAATACGTACGTGTACAGGGCAACCTTTGCTCATGAACCAAAAACACGACGAAATGCAACAACATCTGCTAGAAGTACGCAACAATACCATCGGTATTAACCACAGCATCACTACTCCTTTCGGCGACAAGAAACTCCTATATGCAGACTGGACTGCCAGCGGCAGGATGTATCAACCCATAGAAGATTATTTAATACAGGAAGTATATCCATATGTAGCCAATACACATACGGAAACTACCTATACCGGTTCGCACATGACCAACCTGTATCACGACAGCCTGCAAAACATAAAAAGGCATGTTGGAGCCGGTGAGCATGAAGTGATCATAGCAAGCGACAGCGGCATGACGGGTGTGATGAACAAATTTCAACGCATACTCGGGCTGCGCCTGCACGAAAACTTTACAGATAAAATAAATATACCCGAAGAGGAACGCCCTGTCGTGTTCATCACACATATGGAGCACCACAGCAACCATACCAGCTGGCTGGAGACCATTTGCGAAGTGGTCATTATTCCTGTAACGGAAGAAGGAAGGATAGACCTTTCAGCTTTTGACTCTTTACTGGAAGACCATAATAACAGGAAAGTGAAAATAGCTTCTGTTACAGCGGCTTCTAATGTAACGGGTGTTAATGTGCCTTATCACGAAATAGCGGGTATCGTTCATAAGCATGGCGGATATTGCTTTGTAGACTTTGCCTGCTCTGCACCATACGTAGATATTAAAATGTACCCTGAACAGCAGGACCAGTACCTGGATGCTGTGCTCTTCTCCCCACACAAATTCCTGGGTGGCCCCGGTAGTTCAGGTGTGCTGATATTCCGTAAAGAACTGTATAAAAATGCCGTACCTGACCACCCCGGCGGCGGAACGGTGATATGGACCAGCCCTTTTGCCAAACATAACTACATGGCTGATATAGAAGCACGTGAAGATGGTGGTACGCCGGGCTTCCTGCAAACCATACGTGCTGCAAAAACCATAGAGCTGAAAGACTATATGGGTACCGGATTCATTAACGAGCGCAAGCAACTTTTGCTGAATACCCTGTGGGAAGAAGTAGCCAAAATGAACAGGGTACGCATACTGGAAGATGACATACGCGACAGGCAGGCCATACTCTCCCTTCAATTTGAGAACCTGTACTTCGAAACAGTGGTGCGTGCGCTGAACGACATATTTGGCATACAGACACGTGGTGGTTGCTCTTGTGCAGGTACGTACAGCCACTATCTCAACAATATCAGCTACGAACAATCGGAAACTATAAAGCAGCAGGTGATAAAAGGCAACCTGATCGCACGCCCGGGGTGGGTACGCATATCACTGCACCCTACTATGAAGCTGGATGAAGTACGCTACATAGCCTATGCTCTGCAGTTTGTGCTGGACAACGAAGAGGCCATGAAAAAAATATACACCTACGGCGACGACAACCTGCGATTCTCATATAACAAAAAACAAGCCCTTTATGATCAAAATAGCGGATATGAATAGAAGCACACTGAGAGACCTGCTACTGGTAATAATGATCTCAACCATTGCAATAGCCATAGTAGTGGCAGTATGGCAAAACTATGTTGAGGATATAGAACACATTGAACAACGTATTAATCAACCTAACAATTAAGCATAAATTATGAACAACAAAATATTATATTTACTGACATTATTTGTCCTATTGTTACACCTGCATAGTAGCGCACAGGTATGGAGCGACCCCTTAAATCCTGCGTATTCAGATACCGCAATAGGGGGCACTTCCGGGTATGACGCTCAATTGCTGATAGTAAATGGGAAACCTGCAATGGCACACTATGAGGGAAGTAACAGGGTCATATATCTTCAATCTTACGACTCTGCTGGTAACGCATGGAAACAACCTGTGCTTATCGACTCTATTACAGGTAGTGGCCCGATGGACATAGCTATCATCAACGGCAACCCGGCTATTGTATATGGAAAAGAAGGTTCTGCAGATCTCATGTATGTGCGTGCCAATGATGTGGATGGCAACAGTTGGGGTGTACCGGCACAAGTAGGGTCCGTAACAAGCGTAGAAGGAAAACTTGTACTTAAAATGGTGAACGGCAGACCCGCTATTGCATATACCAGGGATAACGATACACTTTATTATATACGTGCCAATGATGCTAATGGCAGTAGCTGGGGTAGTGCTGTGGTTTTGGGTGAACTTTCGGATGATTATTTTGATATGGAGCTGGTGAATGGCCGTCCTGCCATAGCAGCAAAAACAGGGGATACCACGATAGGCTATACCAGGGCCACAGATGCAGATGGCAATAGCTGGCCGTCCTTATCCACTATCGTGTCATCAAGCTACTACGAGGGAAATTATCTGGACATGGAAATAGTGGCGGGAAATCCTGCGCTTGCTTACAGGCGTTTCATAGTGAATGACCTCTGTTATGTACGGGCTACCGATAGTAGTGGTAGTAGCTGGGGCACAGTAATAATAGCGGACTCAACCAATAATGTAACAGGGCATATTTCTATGGCTATTATAGATGACCATCCTTCCATTGCATATGGTTCATCTTCCAAGGACAGTCAGCAATTCATTCGTGCAATAGATAGTATTGGAACTGGTTGGGGCACCCCGGTCTCATTAGGGTCTATTGGCTTTTATGTTACTCTTACCGAGGTCAGTGGCAACCCCGCCGTAGCCTACAATGATGACGATAATGACGAAATACTGTTGTTTTCACGTGCAAGTAATAGTATAGGTACAACATGGAATGCCCCTATTATGTGGGCGGGATATAGTGGTCAGGTTGCAACAGATTTGGGTATCATTGCATCTGCTACACCTGTAATAATTGTTGTCAATGACGAGCTGGGCAGGTTAGAAGCCTGGACCGGCAACGATAAGGGAACAGCCTGGAGCTATCTTACAACTATTGATTCTAATAACTCGTACTATGATTATCTAAGTGTAACCACAGTAAATGGCTATCCGGCAATTTGTTACTTAGATGGTAATGGTGATAAACTGAAATTCTGCAGTGCTACTGACAGCAGCGGTAGTAGTTGGGCTACCCCGGTTCAAATAACAAGTACTACCAACATTCAGTTTACATCTATAAATATGGTCGCAGGATACCCTGCTGTTATTTATGGTCGGTATAGTGAACGGAGACTATACTATATACGTGCTTCAGACAGTTTGGGAAGTACTTGGGGATCACCAGTGGCGATCAGTTCCAGCACGGGTAGTAACGACAGAAATTTTTATTTCCCATCGTTCAATATTATCAATAACCGTCCTGCAGTAGCATGGCATAGAAATGGTCCGGCCTTTGGTGACCTGATGTATTGCAGGGCCGCAGACAGTATCGGCAGCAGTTGGGGTACAGTGCAAGCTTTAGACACTGCCGGCAATGTTGGTTCTTACCCGCAACTCTTTAATGTACACGGGCAGCCTGCAATATCTTATATAGGCTCATCCGGAAAAAATATCAATTATATACGCTCTACAGATAGCGCTGGTAGCAGCTGGGGTACAATAATAGCGTTGGACAGTACAACTTCCGGTAATGCCGCTTTTGCAGCATTCATTACAAATGGCAAACCGGCTTTGTTTTACAATGTGAATGACGACCAGTTTTTTGTGACAGCATCAGACAGTACCGGCAGTAGCTGGGGAACACGTGAAGCATTGTCCGAGAATTTCAATCTGACATCTTATCATATGGGAGTATGCACTAAAGACAACAAAACCTATGTTGTTGGGAAAACTGGCAATGCCGGTATGCCCTTGCTATGGGTATATACAGAGGGTAATGTATGGAATGGTAGCACCTGGAGTGCAGGCACGCCGGACAGTACTTCTACTGCTATCATCAGGTCAAATATAACACCTACCAGCTTCAGTTGCGATGATCTGTATATCAACGATGGATACGCACTCAATACAGGCAGCAATGAAACAGTAACTATCTACGGTGATTTGTATAATTATGGCAATGGAGTAACAGGGCAAGGTACACTCACCTTTACAGCCAACGGTGGCGCAGAAATTAAAGGCGACACAGTAGAACACGAGGGTACGGTAATAGTAGAGAGCGGTTGTACACTAACGACTAATAATAAACTACGACTAACATCTGATTCAAGCAACACAGGTCGCATCGGCGAGAGTGAAGGTACCATCAGCGGAGATGTATATGTACAACGCTACATGCCGGGCAAAAGATGTTTCCGCTTTTACGGGCATCCGTTCAGCAGCAGTATTGCGCTAAGTCAATTAACAGATGAGATAGATATTACAGGTAGCGGAGGTAGTAGCAATGGGTTTACAACTACCATTACCAATAATCCATCGGCATTTTGGTTTGATGTTACAGCAGCAGATACTTCTACTTCAGGTGCTAACCCGGGTTGGACGGCCTTTACATCAGCCACCAGTGCAGATTGGGATAGGTACGAACTGTTGCGCCTGCTGGTTCGTGGCTCTAAAGGAGAAGGATTGAATGGCGGTGCTTACTCCCCAAGTGCAGCAACTTTTGAAGGTGTAGGAGAAGTCAATCAAGGTACACAAGTAGTAACGCTCACCAAGGGCAGTAATACAGAGTTTGTAGGTTGCGGTAATCCGTTCCCGAGTCCTGTAAACATGCAGAACGTAGCAAAGGGCAGTAATGTTGGTGCCAACTATTATGCATGGGATGCCAACAGTGGTGCCAGCGGAGCTTACGTTACCAATGCGTGGACACTGAGTTATAACCTGCCTGCATATAGTGCATTCTTTACTACGGTATCAGCCAACAGCAATAACACACTCACTTTCGAGGAGCAGGACAAAGTAGCTACTGGTGCCGGATTGTTTAAAACATCAGGCCCTAACGATTGGGTAGAGCTGTACATATACGATAGTGCTACTAAATGGGACAGGCTGCTCATACATCTTGACGACAACGCAATGGATGTAGAAGATAAAATGGACGGTAAGAAATTGTACAATCCGAATCTTGATTTCTTTACACTCTCAAAAGATAATGTGCGTTTAGCGGTTGATGTAAGGCCTTATAATGACGGTGCATCCATACCGCTTGGGTTGACCGCTTATAACAGGTATAACAGGTATGTCATCAAAACAGGTATGTATAACATTCCTGCGGGAGCAAAACTCTACCTGCACGATAAATACCTGAACACAAAACAGGAGCTGAAAGGTGGATTTGAGTATTGGTTTGACGTAACAAGTGATACAGCATCTCAAGGCAACAACCGTTTTGAGATAAACATGGTAGGTAAAGCCGCCGGCATTATATCGGCTAATAGTACCACACCGGATATGCAGCTTATTCCTAACCCGGCTCATAATAATGTGAAAGTAGCCTTCAAAGCATTGGAAGGAACTGCACAGCTCACCCTTACAAGCGCAACAGGACAAGTGATGATAAGAAAAGAAGTAGCGGGCGGAACAGGCAGAGTGCGCATATCACTGCAAAACATTCCTGCCGGTATGTACATAGCAGAACTGAAAGGAGATAATGCAACATTCACACAAAAACTTATTAAACAATAAAAAAAGGGATAGATATGGAAACTCTGAGTTTAAGATCAAAGATCATTTTAATAATAATAGGCATCCTCTGTTTTTCAGTAACTATAGCATTCGCGCAAGGTCCCGGTTTTGAAGATGATGTGGTAGATACACCCTTCGATGGTGGTGTAACACTAATAGCTGCGGCAGCTGCAGGTTATGGAGTAAAAAAGCTGAGAGACCGTAAAAAGAAATAGTATGCAAGTAGTTAGCTACTACATGTTTTGTTTCCGGTTCATATAAGACAGCCCCGCATATTGCGGGGCTATTATTACTTTAATCCTAAATGAATTAAGTATCGATGCTCAAGCAGATGTTATGTACTTTTACGCACAAACTGATTTTCTTTTGAAGGAACTATTCCGGAATGATACGGTGAAATTTGTTGTACGTTTCCTGTTGCTCTACGGGTTTTTATATGCATTCAATTATGTATATACAGGTCTGACTGTAGAAGGTGGTAGCTACAGCCCCTGGCTGGATCATAACCTGGACTATATTACCGGGATGAGGAACCTTATACTCAATTCTGCTTCATACATTCTTACAATAATTGGTTATGAAAACTATGTATATGGTAATTTGCTGCGTGTAACAGGCCATAATACCATACGTATGGTGTATTCCTGTATCGGGCTGAATATTTTATGCATGTGGTGGGCGTTTACCCTATCATTTCCACAACCATTGAAACGGAAAATTGCTTATATGATCGGCGGCTCTGTCTTTATTACTCTGCTCAATATCATACGTATCATAATGGTAACACTGGCACCTAAAGACCCTACCATATTTAATATACCTGTTGACCATCATGATGTATATAATGTAATTGTATACACCATCATTATCCTGTTCATTTTCAGGATCATCAACAAAAGTACCCGCTTAGCAGACAAAAAATACACCGCAAACGACAAGGCATAAAAATATTTTTGCGAAATTTATACTGATAATCAATCACTTACAAACAGGGTAAGAAAATTCCTAATGATTTTTTTGGCACAATCAGGGGGTAGCTATACCTTTGCAGTCCCCAAAAAACAATTGTGGGTGCCGGATCGGCTGAAATACAGTACAGACAGGCAATAAAGAGTAAATTAATAAAAGAATGAGACACCTTAGTTTTAAAACACAATCGGCTAACGAGCAGATCGTAAAACGTGATTGGTATGTTGTAGACGCTACCAACCAGACATTAGGCCGTATGACATCCAGGGTTGCATCTATCCTGCGTGGCAAAAACAAAGCATATTATACACCTCACTTCGATTGTGGTGATTATGTAATAGTTATCAACAGCGGTAAGGTTAAAATGACCGGTACCAAAATGCTGACCAAAGAATACCAGACATTCTCAGGTTATCCGGGAGGTCAGAAGATCGAAACATCAAAATCTTTGATGGGTCGTCGCCCTAACGTGGTTATTGAGCGTGCTGTAAAAGGTATGTTGCCTAAAAACCGACTGGGTCGCGCTATGTATAAAAAATTGTTCGTGTACGAAGGTGCTGAACACCCGCACAAAGCACAACAACCAAAAGAACTGACGTTTGACAAATAATCAAACCTGTTCGGAATAATTAAATAAACAAGTTTAAAACTCATCCGATATATAATGGAGAAGCGTACAAATACCATTGGTCGTCGTAAGGAAGCAGTTGCAAGGGTTTACCTGAGCAAAGGCACAGGCAACATCACGGTAAACGGAAAAGATTACAAAAACTACTTCACGCTGATGTACCTGCAAAACCAGGTAGAGCGCCCGTTGGTAGTAACAGAAACTTCAGGTAACTACGATATTACAGTTACTGTAAAAGGTGGTGGACCAAAAGGCCAGGCTGAAGCAATAAAGATGGGTATCGCCCGTGCTTTAATGCAGGAAAACGCTGAGCAGTTCCACGATGCATTGAAAAAAGAGGATATGCTTACCCGTGACCCACGTTCTGTTGAGCGTAAGAAATTCGGTAAGCGTAAAGCACGTCGTAGCTTCCAGTTCTCTAAACGTTAATCGTGCGATCGTAATTATTTTATTAACTGTCAAGAAAAAATTAAAATGGAAGATAATAAGAACCTGCAACAGTCGCTCCTCGAAGCCGGCGTGCATTTCGGCCACCTGAAGAAGAAGTGGAACCCAAAGATGTTGCCTTACATCTTTACCGAAAAAAATGGTATTCACATCATAGACCTGAACAAAACAGTTGAAGGTCTGGAAGAAGCTGCGGCAGCATTGAAATCTATCGCTAAGAGCGGTAAGAAGATCATGTTCGTAGCTACTAAAAAGCAAGCTAAAGAAATAGTATCTGAAGCTGCAACTAAAGCAAACATGCCTTACGTTACTGAGCGTTGGTTGGGTGGTATGCTTACCAACTTCAGCACTATACGCAAGAGCGTTAAGAAAATGCAGAGCATTGAAAAAATGCTGGAAGATGGTACAATGGACAGCGTTACTAAAAAAGAGCGCCTGACATTGACCCGTGGTAAAGAAAAAATGGAAAAAGTGTTGGGTGGTATCTCTCAAATGGGCCGTGTTCCTGCCGCTTTGTTCATCGTGGATATTACACATGAGCACATTGCAATGGCTGAAGCAAAGCGCCTGGGTATCACAACATTTGCTATGGTTGATACCAACAGCGACCCTACTAAAGTTGACTTTGCTATACCTGCAAACGATGATGCTACTAAATCGATCGCAATTGTTACTCAATACCTGACAGCAGCTATACTGGAAGGACTGGAAGAGCGTGCAAACTCTAAAGATGAAGATGACAACGAAGATGAAGAAGAAGTAACAAAAGAGCGCGGTGTTGAAATGGCTGAGGACGAAGAAGGTGGTCGCCGCGATCGTAAGAAAGGCTCAGGTGGTGGTGCAGGTCGCCAACGCCAGGGTAGCGGTGCACGTGGTACACGCAAAACAACAGGCGGTGGCGCCGGAAAACGCTAGTATCTAAGTGTTTTTTTGAATGATAATATTGTATTAAAGCCCCAGACTTGGGGCTTTAAACATGGTTTAATAATTTTCAACCTTTAAAAAGGATATAATAAAATGAGTGTTACAATATCTGCCTCGGATGTAAACAAATTGCGCCAGCAAACTGGTGCCGGTATGATGGATTGCCGCAAAGCTTTAATGGAAAGCGATGGCGATTTTGAAAAAGCAATTGACTATCTGCGTCTGCATGGCCAGAAAGTGGCTGCAAAGCGTGAGGACAGGGAAGCTAAAGAGGGTGTGGTAATTGCCAAAACAAATGCTGACAATACACGTGGCGTACTGGTAAACCTGAGTGCTGAAACCGATTTCGTTTCTAAGAACCAGGACTTTATTGACTTCGCACAAAGCCTGGCTGACGTAGCGCTGGCTAACAACATCACTTCTATTGAAGACCTGAAAGCTGCAAGCATGGAAGGTGCTACAGTAGGTGATAAGTTGCTGGAAGTAGTTGCTAAGATCGGCGAGAAAATAGACATCGTTAAATATGAAGTGGTAACAGCTGAAGCGGTTGTAGCATACATTCACTCAGGATACCGTATTGGTGTATTGGTGAGCATGAACAAGCCTGCTAACGAAGCTATTACTGATGCAGGTCGTGATGCAGCTATGCAGATCGCAGCAATGAACCCACTGGCAGTTAATGCGGAAGGTATTTCCCAGGAAACAATCGACCGTGAAAAAGCACTGGCTATCGAGCAGATCAAATCTGAAGGTAAACCTGCTGACATGGCTGAAAAAATTGCTGCCGGTAAGATGAACAAGTTCTTTAAAGACAATACTTTGTTGGATCAGCCATTTGTAAAAGACAATGGCGTTAGCGTTGGTGCATACCTTAACTCTGTTGAGAACGGCCTGACCGTTACAGACTTTAAGCGTATCGCTGTAGGTTAATTCAATAACAAATATTCTGACTAAAAGCCGCACGTTTCCGTGCGGCTTTTTCATTATCAGTACCAGCACTTAGTTCTGATACCGGCACAAGGGTATTTATTATATTAGTCAGTAATATTATCTTTGTATAGCTTATCCGGAATGTTGTCGGTTTCGATACCTAAAAACATATTACCTGCTTTAATTAATCGAAAATATTTCATTCCTTTGCGGGGATTTTTAAAGGGATATATTTAAATACTATATAACATAAGCCTTATTATTAAAGAGATTACTCAATTACACAATTAAATCAACCCCTGATATGAGCAAGATCAAACTAATCTTTATGTTGGCACTTATGCTGCCAATCATGAGCTATGCCCAACGTTATATTGGCATAGCTACAAGCAACTGGAGTGGTACGAACGGTATGTACCTCAACCCGGCAAACATTGCAGATAGCCGTCATAAATTTACTGTTGACCTGTTTTCTGTAAATGTTGGTGTTAACAACAATACCGCACAACTGACTGAAGGACTGAGCGGCCTGTTCAACATCGGTGATGAGAACAGCACAGGCGGCCTTAGCTTCAAGGATCAGCAGCAATTCAGTATCCTGGCACCATATGCTGAGGTACGTGGCCCAGGTGTTATGGTGAGTATCAACTCAAAACATAGTGTAGCACTTACTACAAGGGTGAGGGTTATGAACCAGGTACATGATTTCGACCAGACATTGTATCGTTCTATTACCGATAACGACTTCGGCAATGCACTTGTAAGCAATGCCCCGATATCTGTAAAAGGCGGCGCATTCAACTTTACAGCACACGGCTGGACTGAAATCGGTCTTAGTTATGGTGGTGTGATCTTAGATGAAGGCCAACACTTCCTGAAAGGTGGTTTAACATTACGTTACCTGATGGGAGCTGCATATGTAAGTATGACCAGCACAAACCTGGATGCTGTTGTGTACCCGGGTGATGATTCTATTGTGATCACGAATACGAACCTGCAATATGGTAGCAACGTTACAAACAATTCCGGTTTTGGTTCCGGCGGTATCAGCGACTTTTTAGGTGGTGGCGGTAACGGTATTGGCGCAGATGTAGGACTTGTGTACGAATGGAGGCCAAATGCTGACAAGTATAAGTATGACATGGACGGTAAAACAGGTATACTTGACAGGGGGAAGAACAAATACAAATTACGTGGTTCTGTTTCCATTGTTGACTTAGGCTCTATCAAATACAAAAACAACAACTTTACTACAGGTATCAGAACCCTGAATAACAACCCCGCCTCTCTGAAAGGCAGCGACCTGGCTGATAACCTGGATGATTTTGACGCGCTGAAAGCATATGCAAAAAGCCGCGGACTTGGTGTTGATTCAGGCACTAACCTGAGCACATCAAAAGTAGTGCTGCCTGCGTCATTAATAGTTGGCGTTGACTACCATGCTATCAAAGGTTTATACGTTAATGCTATGTTTATGGCAAACGTTGCTGACCGTACATCTTTTGGTAACTCTTACTACAACCAGCTTACTATTACACCACGTTGGGATACACGTGTTTTCAGCGCAGGTATTCCTTTGACTTATGACTTCCTGACAAAGAGCCTGAAATATGGTCTTGGCCTGCGTGTAGGTGGTTTCTTCCTGGGTAGCGATGACCTGACTGGTATTATAGGTAACAGCGGTTACGGAGCTAACTTCTACTTCGGTGCGTATATTCCTATCAACAATAAGAAACCTAAGGATAGCGATGGTGACCTGGTATCAAACAAAAAAGATAAGTGTAAGAATGAAAAAGGTGTTTGGGAAGAAAGAGGTTGCCCTAACCCTGATAAAGACGGTGACGGTGTACTTGATAAGGATGATAACTGCCCTGACGTAGCCGGTTCAAGAACAGCACAAGGTTGTCCTGATAGCGACCTGGATGGCGTAGCTGACGCTGAAGACCGTTGCCCTACTGAGGCAGGTGCTCCGGGTCTGGGTGGATGTCCTGACCGCGATAATGATGGCATTGCTGACATTGATGATGTTTGTCCTGATATGCCGGGTCTGGCAGAATTCAAAGGTTGCCCTGATACTGATGGTGACGGCATAGCTGACAATGAAGATAAATGCCCTCAAAAGCCTGGTCCGATAGCTAATGAAGGATGCCCTGATACTGACAACGATGGTATAGCAGACCATATGGACAAGTGCCCTACAGTTCCGGGTACTCAAAACAACTATGGTTGTCCTGAAATAAGGGCTGAAGTGAAAAAGCGCCTGGCTTTTGCAGCTACAGCTATTCAATTCGACCTGGGCAAATCAAGCATTAAGAAATCATCTCACAAACTGCTGGATGAGGTAGTAGCAATACTGAATGAGTATAAGGACTACAATATGACCATAGATGGTTATACTGATAATACCGGCAGGGCGGAAAGAAACCTTGAATTGTCTAAAGAGCGTGCTAATGCGGTGAAGGATTACTTCATAAGCAAAGGTATTGACGCCAACAGGTTAAAAGCCGACGGACATGGCATTGAAAACCCTGTTGCTGATAACAGAACAGCTGCAGGACGTGCTAAAAACCGCCGTGTAGAAATGGACCTGAAATTGAAATAATAAATAAACAGATAAAAGTATATAGCCCCGTTCCTTTGAACGGGGCTTTTTTTATTGCCTGCATATTTGCGTATCTGCTGATCAATATCAACATACACCTATGATTCGTAGCATTTGCACCTTTTGCAAATCACTGATTATCAATAAGATTTCAAAAAGGGACGTTTTAGGGACGTTCTATTTATGGTATGGCTTTATCAATGTGTAATATTTGCTGACATAAACATGATAGCGGTATGCCGTAAACCATATGCCATTGAATAAAAAGTATTTGGTTACCCCTATACCAAAACGAAGCGCCCCGCATATGCGGGGCGTATTTATTAATATCATTCTTATGGAGACTATTACAGGCCTGTAATACAGAGACCTATTGAGAACGGAGTAACCGGCGGACCTAAAAGATCTTTATAAAGATTAGTAAAATTGTAAGTACCCATCAATGTAAAGTTACCGTAGCCAACACGTGCCGTACCTGCAAAACGCCAGGTCTCTACGTATTTCTTGGTATTTACTTTATACACTATCTTGGTTACATCTTCCCTACCCTTGGTATGCGCACCCATCAGTGTTCCTACTCTCAAACCAACAGCTGCTTTAAAGCCGGTGTTACGGTTGTCTTTATTACCAAAAAAGCGAAGTTCAAATGGCGCCTCCAGGTAAGCGGTAGTCACTTTATAACGCTTATAGTTCCTGCTTTCAGCAATAAACCTTGCCTGTTGATTGGAATCGTTATCCGTTAATACTATTTCCTGGTTATCCAGGTATATATTATCTACAGCAACACCAATACCGGCCGCAAAACTGAAGTGCGACTTCTTAATAGGGAAGTCATAACATATATACCCATTAAAATATCGCCCGAAACCTTTTGTCTTAACAGTATCAGGTGCATTCAGCCAACCGGTGTATCCAAACTGCAGCATCAGGAAGTCGCGCGAGGGCTTTGAAATGGTAGATTTATCGTGCTTCGGGCCATCTTTCACAATGTCCTGGGCCTGAACAGCAGACGCAGTCATTGTCAAACCAATTAACGCCGCTAAAGCATATCGTATAGTCATAAACATGAATTGAAGCGCAAATATAGCATCCACAATACGTTTTATTTGTTAAAACTGCTGTAATTGGCAATTATCCTGCATACTGATCATATTGCTGAGCTTAATTATCTCCGTAAAGTTTTTACAGAATATACACTATGTTTTATGCATGGAATATCAAATTTACTTACCTTTGCTGCCCGATTGAACACGGAGACTATAGCTCAGTTGGTTAGAGCGTCGGATTGTGGTTCCGAAGGTCGTGGGTTCGAGACCCATTAGTCTCCCATAATTTTATATCAGTTGAAAAGTGCCCGACGGGCACTTTTTTTGTTTCGTATGCTGTCAGATTATTGTTAGCTTTACATCCCTGAAAAATAATTAAACAATATAAAATATATAGCATATGAGCTTCGAAATGACGGGAAAACTGATCGCTGTGAATGATACGCAACAAGTAAATGAGCGTTTCAAAAAGCGTGAGTTTGTATTGGAAACATCTGAAGAAATAAACGGAAACGTGTACACCAACTATGCTAAAATGCAGTTGGTACAGAATAAATGCGAGATCATTGACAATTACAAGATAGGAGACCTGGTAAAAGTCAACTTCAACATTAAAGGAAATAAGTGGGAGCGTGATGGAAACGTGAATTATATCACCAACCTGGACGCATGGAGGATCGAGAATGCACAGCAGCAGGCAAGCGCCCCGCAAGCGGCTTCTCCGGCTTACACCAACATGAATACAGGTGGCAATTCTGCAGGTCCTGAAAACTACAATCCATCTCCTGAAAATGTAGATGATCTGCCGTTTTAACATTAAGGAATAAGACAATAAAATATATATGTGGTACTGAACAAACCATATATGGATTTTAGTGGTCTATTCATTTAACAAAACCTTTGATTTATTAACATTTTTTCATAAACTTGGTGAAAATTAGTATTTCGATGCGTCGTTTTAATATAGCATACACCTTAGGTTGTGTAGCTTTGGCAGCTTTAACGCTTCAAAGCTGTAACAGGAGCGGGGGGTTAGATAACCTTAACGTCATAACCAAACCATATTCCTTGCATTTTTCAGATGCTAAAGGCCTCGTATACAGCACGAATGATGGACAGCGGTTTAAGATATACCCGGGTACAGACGGTATTGGCGTACAGACGCTTGCAACTACAGGCAACAGGATACTGATGGTTAAGGAAAGCGGCACCAAACTGTTTGTCAGTGACGGTGGGCAAGGCGTACACCCCAACTTCAACCCTACATATGACAGCATTAATATAGATGCGTTCGGTCCTTCACTCCTGATCAACCTGCCCGGCTACAACGATACTGTAAAGGCAGGCAAGCAGGACAGGGTATACCTTGCATCAAACATCGGTGTAGGTATGGTGTATTCAGATTACAACGGAAATATTGACTCTCCATGGTTCCGTGTTGGTGACGCCGCACTGGATAGTAAAGTAACCTCTTTCGCAAGGCAGGCAAGCGGCGCTGTTGTTGCTTTTGACAATGCTACACGTAAGATTTTCATCAAATCTGATCTGAAAACGCCCTGGAGAAAGGAAAATGCTACAGGCCTTCCTGCAGCTACTGGTTCTAAGATGTACATCATTACCCAAAAGAATGACATACTAGCTGTACCTATAGGCGCAGGCGAAATATACCACAGCGCAAATGATGGTGGGTCATTTTCACCATTGCCACCATTGCCAAACAGTATTACTGACATTACATGTGCTGCCGCACCTTTTGGTAAAGTACTGATAGCTTGTACTAAAAACAATGGTATCTGGCGCTTGTCAGGACAAGGTAAATGGGAGAGTGCAAGCGTAGGTCTTGAAACTGGTGCTGAAGTTTACGCTATCTCTTTCAAGAGCAATGTATTTAAAAACGAGAAAGCAGGTGAATATGTATTCGTAGGTACTAACAAAGGTTTATACCGTAGTGATGACTTAGGTCAGACATGGATACGCCTGGATGTTACCAGCGAGAACAACACATTTACTGTGGTACACTAGTCAAAACCTTCTTCAAAAATATCATTCAGGTCGCGCCGCTGTTTCTTAGTCGGGCGACCTGTTTTACTTTGGCGCTTTCCTGTATTGAAGCTGTTGGTCATACGCTCATTGTGCTGCTTATCTTCCTCTGAGGTCCGGTCTATGTAGTTCTGTATGGCAAGATCGTATTTCACCCTGTTCTGTATGATTCCGGTTACTTCTATCGTCCACTTTCGTCCATCTGTTCTTATATCATAAACATCACCAATTGCAACAGCTTTAGCCGGCTTCATATTTGCTCCTGCCAGCTTCACTCTCCCATCATCGCAGGCCTTTGTGGCCAGGCTACGGGTTTTAAATATCCTTATGGCCCACAAATATTTGTCCAGTCTAGTTTTTTCGTTACTCATAATCTTATAAGGCTATGTACCAACAAATATCAAAAATAATAGCAAAAGGACGGCTTCTTTTATATTTTTACCGTCCGCAGAATATAACGCATGCATTCATTGATCATTTTCGCGTCGGGCAGGGGCAGCAATGCACAGGCTATTATTGATTACTTTAACGGTAACGGCCTTGCAAAGGTATCTCTTATTGTAAGCAACAAAGCCGATGCGGGTGTACTGGATATAGCTAAGGCTGAAGGCATACCTTCTGTAATAATAGGCAAAGGCGAAACAGCTGACGCCGCATTTATCAGCAAGTTGCAGGAGCATAACCCGTCACTTATTATCCTGGCAGGCTATTTATGGAAGATACCACAAGCTTTCGTACAGGCATTCCCCGAAAAGATCATCAACATTCACCCTGCGTTACTGCCTAAATATGGCGGTAAAGGCATGTACGGCGCCAATGTTCATAAAGCTGTTATAGAAGCCCACGAAACTGAAAGTGGCATCACCATACATTATGTAGATGAGGTATATGACAATGGCTGCAAAATATTGCAGGCACATTGCCCGGTAAAACCCGGCTATACCCCGCAAATGCTTGCTGAAAGCATCCACAGCCTTGAACATTTCTTCTATCCCAGGACGATTGAATACCTGTTGGAGAATATTTAATAAATTACAGCGGGCAATATCGTTCAGGTTGCTCCGTTTTTTAATTTCAATACTTTGGTATTATTATGAAGATCAGCAGGTTACTATATATATTATTAATATTAGTTCTTACGGGTAATATAACCTCGGCCCAGGACAGGGCTATCGGCCAGTGGCGTTCGCACCTGCCTTACAACAGCGCTGTAAGTATAGCTAGTGATGGGGTACAGATGTTTGTAGCCACTACGCATAGTTTCTACACGCTTAATATTGCCGACGATGAACCAATACCTTACAGCAAAGTAAACGGCATGTCGGATATAGGTATGTCAAAGATTGCCTACGACGACTTTACCGGCACTGTAGTACTCACATACACAAATAGTAATATCGACCTGTTTAAAGACGGGAATTTTTATAACATACCTGACCTGAAACTGAAAACGGTAACAGGCACAAAAAAGGTAAATCATATTCTTACCGAAAACGGTCTTGCCTACCTGAGCACCGATATAGGAATAGTAGTGCTTAACCTGTCTGAACAGGAAGTAAAAGAAACGTATAGCTTCTCCAAAAACAGTGAGAACATTCCGGTAAAAGGGCTGGTTTCAGTTGGCAACTTTTTCTATGCCGCAACATCTTCAGGGCTATATCGCATTGCAAAAAATAACCCGAGCCTGCAGTCCTTCCAGGCATGGACACCGCTGGATACCACACATAATTTTGTAGCCATTGCGACTGTAGAAGACAGGGTTTTCCTGACGTTGCAGGACACATTATTTGTAGTAGAAGCCGATACCATGCGCAGTATTTACAGCACAGCTGATAGTGTTATCAGGAACATACAGAAAGGAATCGGCTGTTTATGGGTAATGCAGTTTTACGATACAACTTTCATTGGTGAAGCCTTCCGTATGAACATGGACTATGCATTCACTGATACACTGAATACCAGTGGCCTTGCACTGGAGCTGATAGACGTGGCAGATCCTGATAGTACGAAATGGATAGGCAGCCTTTTTAACGGCCTGAAAAAGCGTACAAGAAAGGGTAATCCCTTCAGCACCTTCACACCTCCCGGGCCGGGAGATGTAGCCAGTTTTGACGTGTACGTAAAAGACAAAGAAATATTAGTGGCTCATGGCGGATATGATGACGGGTACAGGCCGCTGGGTAATGGCAATGGCTTTTCCGTGTACAAAGATGATGAATGGAAAAACTATAAGATATTCGACTATGCGCCTTTCGGTGATAGCGTAAAAGACATCAGCAATATATTGCGCGGACCTAACGGTGAAATTTTTGCGGGTTCTACACAAAGCGGCCTGTTTATCCTGAAAGCTGACGGTAGCTACGAATACTATAAACAAAACTCATTTATAGATCCTTCCAGTACAGGCTCTACATTATACCGTATCAGCGGTATGACATACGACAATGACGGTGTGTTATGGATGACAGTATTTGGCGGAACACCAAACGAGTTGCTGGCAAGAACAGCAGACGGCACCTGGCACACATTCAGCATTACAGCCAACAGGGGTATTGCACATGCTGCGGCACATATTACAGTTGACGATTTCAACCAGAAGTGGTTTGCGGGCTCCAGCGGTGGTGGTGTTATTGTATATGATGATAACCATACACCTGAACTGAAAAGCGATGATAGATACATTCAACTTCTTTCTGGTGAGGGCTCAGGCGGGCTACCTGACAACGAGGTGTATTGTATTGCCAATGATAAATCAGGCAGTATGTGGATAGGGACAGCCAATGGTATTGGTATTGTCAACTGCCCGTCGCAGGTGATACAACGCCAGTGCGAAGCAGAAAAACGCATTGTACAGTTCGACCAGTTTGCGGGTTACCTCTTCCAGAACGAGCTGGTACGCACTATTGCAGTAGATGGCGCCAACCGCAAATGGATAGGGACTAACAACGGCGTATGGCTGATATCCGCCAATGGTGACGAGATAATAGAACGCTATACGAAAGATAATAGCCCTTTGCCTTCAGACCTTATTCAGAAAATAACAATAGACCCCGCAAGTGGCGATGTATATATCGGCACACAACAAGGGTTGATGAGTATAAGGGGTACTGCCATAGATGGCGGCAAGCAGAACAGCGAGCTCATAACTTATCCCAACCCGGTGCCATCCGGCTATTCAGGTACTATAGCTATAAAAGGTTTTGTAGAGAATGCTGATGTACGCATCACGGATATATCAGGCCAGTTGGTGTACCGCACCACCGCACTTGGCGGACAAGCTATATGGGATGGTAAAGACTATACAGGTCGCAGGCCGCAATCAGGCGTTTACCTCATCTTCGGCACCAACAGGGACGGTACGGAAACCGTAAAAGGTAAAATTGTGTTTATGGAATAAGCTATGTTGCAAAAAACAAGGAGCATAGTATTGCGCTCCGTAAAATATGGCGAAACCAGTTTGATATGCTCTGTGTTTACAGAAGTATATGGTGTGCAATCGTACATGGTGCAGGGAGTGCGCACCAGCAGCAAAACAAAACAAAACCGTGCAGGGCTGCTGCAACCGGCAACGCTATTGGACATGGTGGTGTATCATAAGCCTAATGCCAACCTGCAACGCATCAAAGAGTTTCAACCCGCGTATATATACCAGTCGTTACAGGAGCATATTGTAAAAAACAGCGTGGCGCTTTTCTCTGTTGAACTACTGCTTCGATTAATGCCGGAACAGGCACCTATGCCCGATCTGTTTGAATTCAGTTATAATTATTTCTGCTCCCTCGATAAGACCCCTGCCAATGATATAGGCAACTATCCTGTCTTCTTCCTGGTGCAGTGCAGCAACATGCTGGGTTATAATATCAACGGTAGTTACAGCGAAGAGACTCCATACCTGAATTTACTGGAAGGAGGATACACCAATCATCCGCCTGCAGAAAAACCTTATGTTACCGATGAGGACGCACGTATGCTGGATAGGCTATTACAGGCAAATAGCATTGAGCACATCAATACAATTGAGATGAACAGCAGCGCACGCTTCCGTTTGCTCGACTGGCTGCTTGCCTTCATGCACAACCATACACAGCATATGGGCGAAATAAGATCCTTACCCGTACTCAGGGCCGTGTTGCACTAAAATTACTTGATGATCTTCATCCTCTTACCTACACGGATAAGGTAGGTTTTGAAAAAGCGGAACTGCCCGAAGAAAACGCTGATGAGCAAAACACAGATGGGCCATAGCAGGGTGATGAGCAGCACATACAACACAACATACAGCACGTTCCTTTCCAGCTCAAAAAGGCCGAGTATCTTTCTGCCCAGGTAGCCGCACAAGCTGCCCCCGAGGGCGAAAGTGCACAGTATCAGGAACAGTTGTATCCCGTTTACTTTCCACTTATTTTTCAGCTTGTCGAACATTAAAAACTGTATATCTGTTTAATTTGCGAGTGCAAATCTAAGTTTTATTCTGCAAGCAGTCCCTATTGTGTTTATCTTAGTGACATATTATAGCAAAGCCATTACCCAATGCGACAGTTTATATTAACATTTTTACTACTGCCTTTTATCTCATCCGCACAGGATTACCCGCAAGGTTATTTCCGCAATCCGCTGGATATACCTATAGTACTGGCGGGCAATTTCGGTGAATGCAGGTCCAACCACTTTCACAGCGGGCTGGATATAAAGACAGAAAGCAGGGAAAATCTGCCAGTATATGCGGCGGCTGATGGCTATGTAGCAAGAGTAAGGATACAGAACGGCGGTTTCGGGCATTGCCTGTACCTGGCACACCCCAACGGATATACTACTGTATACGCACACCTGAACGACTTTGCACCCGCCATACAGGAATACATGAAAAGCGAGCAGTACCGACGCAAAAGCTGGACGGTAGATCTGTTTGTACCTGCATCAAAATTTCCTGTAAAAAAGGGCGACCTGATAGCATATTCAGGCAATACGGGTGGTTCTACGGCTCCGCACCTGCATTTTGAGATTCGCAACTCAAGAACAGAGAACCCTGTGAATCCCATGCTGTTTGGCTTTAATATTAAAGATGATATAGCCCCTGTGCCATACCACGTTGTTTTCTACGATATGCTGCAAAGCGTGTACGACCAGCAATCACTATTCAAAACACCGAAGAAAAAAGGCAATATATATACCATGGATACCGTGGTGGTAAGTACACCACTTATTGGTATAGGTGTAGATGAATTTGACTATATGAACGGCAGTACAAATACGCTCACCATGTATAAGGCCGAACTGTATATGGATGACAAGCTACAGAGCAGCATCGTTATCGATGATATATCCTACAGTGTTACACGATACCTACATGCCTTTGCCGATCACAAAGCCAAGCGGGAAAGAGGCCGTTGGGTACAGCAGTTCTTTTTACTGCCCGGCAACCAGTTGAAACACCTGTACACCACACTGAACGATATGAATGGCAAACTGGATATAAAAGACGGTGCGCCACATGCTATAAAAATATTGATGACAGACGCATCTGGCAATAAAACCGAAGTGTCATTTTACGTACGGTACAATGGTGCTGAACATGTAGCGCTGAACTGCGACAACGGCACCTATTTCAAAGTAAACAAGCCCAACAGCTTTGCGCACCCTAACGTCAAGTTCGCGCTGGACAGCAAAGACATTTATGACGATTTCTGTTTCATCTTTTCAGAAAAACCGGACATGAATGCTTACTCTGCACGCTATGCTGTACACAATACCTCCGTACCCGTACACACCTACTTCAGCCTGTACATAAAACCCAACAAACCTGTACCTTTTGAACTGCGCAATAAAATAGCCCTCGTAGAAACAGACAATGGCAAAGACTACGGTAAAGCTGCCAACTATGATAACGGCTGGTACCGAACATCTATACGCAACTTTGGAGAATACAGGCTGGTGGCCGATAATAAGCCGCCGTCTATTATACCTATGCAAAGCAGGGAAGCACTACTAAAGTCCGGCAGGATAACATTTAAGGTAGATGAGGATATTACATCGGTAGATAAATTCGAAGCATCGCTGGATGGTGAATGGATCCCGTTTGAACAAAGTGGCAATATTTTTTATTATACATTCGACGAGCATTGCCCCAAAGGCGATCATGAGCTGACCATTACGGCAGCCGACGAAAACGGCAATGAAGAAACGATTAAATACTCATTCAAAAGATAAAATATAATGGAATTAAAAGCAGGTGATAAGGCACCCTCTTTCAAAGCAAAAGACCAGAATGGTAACCCTGTTGCTCTAAGCGACTTTAAAGGGAAAAAAGTAGTTATTTATTTCTATCCCGAGGATGACACGGAGCTATGCACCAAGCAGGCATGCAACTTCAGGGATAGCAGGAAAGACCTGGAGAAATATGGTATAACAGTATTGGGTGTCAGTCCTGATACAAAAGACAGCCATGTAGACTTTACAAAGAAATTCAAACTCAACTTCCCGCTGCTGGTAGATCCTGAAAAGAAAATATCAGGCCTGTACGGCACATGGGGAGAGAAGAATATGTACGGCAATATTGTGATAGGTATGAAGCGCTGGACATTCCTTATTAATGAAGACGGCACCATACACCACATCATTAAGAAGCCCAAAACGGGTAATGATACAGCGCAGATAATAGCTAAGTGGGGACTTTAGAAGGCTAACTTCATACTGCCGAAAATACCGAAGTTCCTGCGCATAGTTTCGTTGGGCACGCTTTTAGGCGTTACCCTCCACACAAAGTCTACACGGAATATTTTCAGGATATTCTCTATTCCTGTACCGACTTCGGCATAGGGTTGTCCGTCCAGCGAACGGAAGGTGAACCCTTTGTCGAAGTTATAGGCTATGTTCGCATCGCTCAGGCTGCCAACCACACCCTTAGCTGTCCAGAACTGGCGGAATTTCAGCTTCTTTATGAGCGGAATGTATTTCAGCAATCCCCCACCCAGGCTGTGCTCCAGGTTGGCGCCTATATACTGGTCACTGATGAACTCGTACTGGTTCATCATGTTGAACGCATACTTGTTGTAATAATAAAATTCATTGCCCGGGTGTTGCTCCAACAACGGGTATGGGAGCGTACCGAAATATTTGCCCATAAACAGGTTCACATACAGTTGGCCGAAAGCAGGTATTCTCCAGTTGTCAGACACGGTAAGCGTTGCGCGCTTATAGCTATAGTCGCTGTTCAATACATCTTTCAGGCCTATGGCCAACCTCATATCCACTATCGGATATTTGCTTCCAAGACTATACCTGAAATAGTTACCATTCAGGAAACGCTCTTTATGTGCATAACGCAGTCTTACGTTCACCTCAGTCGCCGTAACCGTTTCAGATGGCGCTCCGTTCACATCTCTGAAAATGCTGGTTGACGGTAAAGGATCATAAGGGTCGTATATCTTTCTGTACACGGTCAGCATCTGGCTGAAACCACTGAAAAACTCGTTATAAAATTCAAACCGCACATCATCAGCAAATACAAACTTCAGCGGTATGCCTTTTTTTCTGATGGCCAGGCTGATGATATTATTGAATGATACTTTGTCGTAGTAGTTAACCGTATAGTCAATATCTCTTGAGTACGCAAAATTGAAATAAATACGCGGCGCCCTTTTCACCAGCCAGAAAGCATTAGCGTAATATTTATACCTGTTGTCACCCACACCATAAGCTATATAGCCATTCAGGTAAATATCTTTGAATAGCTTGGGCGTAGTACCCAGGTTGAACTGGAAGCGGTTGCCTTCGATCTGGTTATTGCTATATGCACTCCAATATGGCCCCAGCTCTATTGGCCCGAACTTATAACCACCCGTAGCGAATATCTTACCCAGTACTTTCAGCCTGTTATACGCCTTGTTCTTATCCAGGGAGTCATACATATCGTATATACCCTGTTCATTTTCACTCAGCTCTTCGTGGCGTGCGTTCTTCCAGAATTCAGCACTCTGCTCGGAGGCGTTTTCATCTACTACTACATCCTTCTTAAAATCTTTACCACTAACCACCTCTGTTATGCTGCTGTCATTCACCAATACATCTTTATAAGATGTGGTTTTCCGCACTATAAACCCAAGCGTACGCACCATCTGTTCAGACAGTTCCAGCTCAGCAGTAATATTTTCTTTAGTGCAGAACCATAAAGAATCACCTATCGGTTCATATTCTTTGTAGAACGATGATTTTTTCACCCAGTTAACATTCGCTTCAGCAGGCATATCTGCAGCTAAATACTGTATGGCGAAAACAGAATCAACTATCTTAAGTGTACCCTCAAAGCAGTTCTCGCCCTTACGTTGTGGCTTGAAACTGAGTGTGATTATATTATAACCATACTGCTGCTGTGTGTCAATGATCTTATACTTGTAGAAAGCCAGTGCATTATTACTTGCAGGGCTGATGAACTCCTTATCAAAAAACGGCACCCTGTTCTGGTAAGGGTCAATGGCCAGGTATATTTTACCCAGGTACTGAGACATACTGTTCAGCATGTTCTTATTGTTCAGCACCTTTATCTGTGTTGCTCGTATGTGCTCTTTGCTCTTCTTAGGGCTGCGGTGGTAATAATAATCAGATATAGCCTCTGTCAGGTACATGGGCAGGAAAGGCCTGTCGTAAGAACTTGAATCAGTATTATCGAAAATAAAACCTAACTGCTTCAGGTAGGGAACTGGTAGCCTTTCAAAAGTCTTCCTTTTAAAGTTCAGCAGGTCCAGCTCTATCTTGTTGTACGACTCATATTTGTAATTCTGCAGCCTGTCTGTACTATTTGCAGGCTTTTGCCTGATAACGGTTTTCATCAGGGTAATAGCCGGATCTTCTCCGGGTTTTATCACCACCTCTTTCATAAAGGCCGAAGAACGTTCCAGAGCGATATCATATACAGCTTTCTTCCTGCTACGGTCTATTTTCAGGGCAGAGGCGTTATAACCTATCACCTGCACTTTAATGCTGTCCCCTGGCAGAGTAGCCACCTGCATCAGGTAAGTACCGTCTGCTTCCGTAAGCGTACCCATGTTGCTGCCCGAGAAAAATACAGCGGCAAAAGGCACCGGTTGCCCGTCCTCCGCATCCGTTACCGTACCGGATATTTCATAACCGTTAAAGTTCGCTTTCTTCTTCGGGGCATTGAGCAGGTCATCCCTTTTAGCAGAATCTTTAGTTTGCGCATGCAGGTGCACCCCGATAAATAATAACAATAAAAAAATACCTGCCTGCTTAAAATTCATAATACTTTTGGGTACGGCTACATAAACCCTGTTACTGACCGCTGATGTGCACGAAAGTTTAAACAACCCCGTGTAAATAAAAAAGTAGGCAAAAATACAACAGCATATTGGTAAACCATTATATTTATGATGCTTATGGATTTAAAGAAATTTGCTAAGAAGGCCGATAAGAAAAAGGATAAACTCATCAAGTTCCTCAATAAACTGGACAAAATAGTACCGGAAGATATGCCCGAACTGGTGGCTGAGGTAGATAAACAAGTTTGGGAAGACATAGACTGCCTGGAATGCGCCAACTGCTGCAAAACCATGACACCCACCTACAATAAGGCCGATATAGCACGTATCTCCAAGCATTTTGGCATGACGCCAAAGGCTTTTAAAGAAAAATGGCTGTATAAAGACGAGTCCGGCGACTGGATGAATACAGCAACACCTTGCCAGTTTCTGGGTAAAGACAATAAATGCTCGATTTACGAAATACGCCCTGAAGACTGTGCCGGTTTCCCGCACCACCACAAAAAAGAATTCGATCTGTATAACGATACCTATATTGGTAACGTGCCCCGCTGCCCCGCTACTTTTGAGCTGGTAAGTCGTCTTAAGAAAAGAGTAGAGAAGGAATACGAGTGGTAATCACCCGCAATATTCATTCCTGTGTATTAATATACTGATTTTGTATATTACTCATAGTTATGGGTAAGTCCTCTATTCTTTGTCTCCTCTTGCTGTTTTATGCATGGTATGCAAAAGGCGAACGTGTTGTCTTGAACATTACAAAAGACAGCTTGTCCATAACCTTACATGATGGATGGTATTACCATGGAGGGGATAACAAAGACTGGGCGCAGCCGGGCACTGATGATACCACATGGGAAACCACCAACCTGCTTCTTGGTGCCAACAACGGGCATAGATTAAACTTTAACAATATCGGGTGGTTCAGGCTGCACCTTAATATAGACAGTTCATTAGTGGGCGAACAATTAGCCCTATCTGTTGACCAGGCAGGAGCTTCAGAAATTTATATTGATGGGAAATTATTAGTAAGCTATGGAGAAATAGGCAATAGCCATGAGAACAGCCTGTATTATAACCCCCAGGGCAAACCTGCAACATTTGCATTTAATAAAGCCGGAGAACATGTAATAGCAATACGATATGCAAAATACAACATGAAAGAAACTGTTGACAGATACAACAATGCTTCTTTAGGCGCTCATATAGTATTACATAGGGCTACAGTAGCTATTAATGAATACAAAGGAGAACTACTGATATTTAGTGCAATATTCTTCCCCTTTTTCAGCCTGTTTGTAGTGCTGGCATTTGTACACTTTTTGTTATGGCTCTATTACCGCGCTGACAGATCAAACCTCTTTTTCAGCTTTTTTTGCCTTGCTTTAAGCGTATCTGCAGCAGCAATATACCTGCCCAACACAGCCAGTAACCCTCAGTTGATGATATGGGGGCCTAATGTCGCATTTGTTAGTTTTTTACTCATATTCCTTTCCTTATCAGGCTTGAGCAATAACCTTTTCAGCATAAAAAAAACCAGGTTCTATGTTCTTTGCGTATTGACAGGCATATCGATTATTATCACTTCTATTGACCCGGTATTTGCATTGAATTTTGTTGGAGTACTGATGATTACAATGATCCTGGAATCGGTAATAGTAACAGTAAAGGCAATTTATAAGCAACAGCAGCCAAGGGTGGTAGCTGTTGGCATACTTTTTTTTACTTTATTCCTTTTGGTCACCGTTTCTATATTTGCCATCGGTATCAAACCGAATTTAAAAGACCCTGATACAAGAATGGTAGCAGTCCTGCTGTGTGTATTTGCAATACTTGCTACACCTGTATCCATGTCTGTTTACCTGGCACGTAGCTTTGCAACTACCAATAAGAACCTGAAACAACAACTGGTGCAGGTAAAAGAGCTTTCTGAAAGAACAATGGCGCAAGAACGTGAAAAGAAACAAATACTGGAAAACCAGAAAGAACGACTGGAAGCAGAAGTGAAAGAACGTACCAGCGAAATTGTGGCCGAAAAGCAAAAATCAGATGACCTGCTACACAATATTTTGCCTGAGGAGATAGCCTATGAATTAAAAGAGCGTGGCGCAACTACTGCACATCACTTCGACCATGTAACTGTTCTTTTTACTGATTTTGTTGATTTTACAGCTGCCGGTGAGCGTATGGGTTCACAAGCACTCGTTGAAGAATTGCACAATTGCTTTAAGGCATTTGACGAGATCATGGATAAATACAAAATCGAAAAAATAAAAACTATTGGTGACGCATATATGGCGGTATGCGGGCTTCCCGTTGCTAACGAACTACATGCGGAAAAGGCTGTACAGGCAGCACAGGACATTCGTAACTTTATGATACAACGCCGTGAAAAACTGGGCGAAAAAACTTTTAATATACGTATTGGCATACATAGCGGAGAAGTAGTTGCAGGTATTGTAGGAGTTAAAAAGTTCGCTTACGATATATGGGGTGATACTGTGAATACTGCTGCAAGGATGGAGTCAAATAGTGAACCCGGGAAGATCAATATCTCGCATACAACTTACGAACTGGTAAAGGATAAATTCACTTGCACATACAGAGGCGAGTTAGAAGCAAAAGGTAAAGGCAAACTGAAGATGTACTTTGTGGAAGCTTAGTCACTTTAAATTAACCCGATGCAACACACATACCTCAATCTTTTTATATCTTGTAAGTGATATAAGATCGTATTCATCAATTCATTCCAAAGATGTTCAGGCTGCTTTTATCATTGCTCGTTGTTTTATGTCCATTTGTAAAGCTGTATGCTCAAAGCCCTGCTACGCAAGCACAGATAGATTCAATGCTGGCAGTTTTGCCTGACCAGAAAGACGATACAAATAAAGCAAAACTGTTAATTGCCGTAGCAAATGGTTACTCTTATATTGATGGAGATAAAGGGATAGAATATGGCAAACAACTGCTGGCATTGTCTGATAAACTAAAAAAACAATGGATAGACAATGCCGCCGGCAGCGCACATGGCATAATAGGAGATTGCTATACATTTATGCTGTCGGATTACTCCGCTGCCATTGAACATTACAAAAAGGCCATAGCGCTATCCGAGAAAGCAGGCAATAACGAAAATGTAGCGCTATATACAGGCAACATAGCTACAGCCTACGATTATATGTATAATCATACCCGTGCATTGGAATATTACCTCAAAGCACAGCAATTAAACAAACTATATGGGTACGAGCGGCAGACAGCAGCTGTAACCGCCAATATTGGCACGGTTTACCGGGCAATAGGCGACTATGATAAAGCGCTTGAATATTTCATGGAAGCGTTGGAGATGGATGAACGGCTGGGATATGAGCGCAACGCTGCTACTGTAAACATGAACATCAGCAATATTTACCTGGATAAATTCGAAGACTATCCCAAAGCATTGGAATATGCTGATAAAGCGTTGAAATATTATGAGCAAACAGGTGATAACGATGGTATTACCCGTGTACTGACACTTAGGGGCCACGTATATATGAAGCAAGACCAATATGCTGAAGCTCTGGATAATTACATTAAATCCCGTGACAAGTCTGTTGAGGATCAAGATGTAAAAGCCGAAGCTGTAGCAACATTCAATATCGCATCCGTGTATCTTAAAATTGCAGAAACAGGCAGTAATGTATCTCCACTACAAAACAAACGGGCAGCTGTTCATATACCGGTTAGCAGATCGTCATTGCTGCACGAAGCGTATCTCAATACAAACCACACGCTCGGCATCTCACTGCAAATAGATAATATCAGGTTCAGGTATAATTGCTACGAAAACCTGAAAAAGATCTACACCCTGAAAGGTGATTACAAAAAAGCCTTGCTCTACACAGACAGCTTCCACATGTTTAAAGATTCCATCTTTACACAAGACAATAAAGAGGAGATGCTGCGTTTAAGCATGCAGGGCGAATTTGACATGCAACGCCTGACTGACAGTTTAAAAACAGCCGAACAACAAAAAATAAGCGCATTAAAATTACAGCGACAAAAAAATTACACATACCTGGGTATTGCAGGCATATTGTTATTGGCAGGATTTTCTTTTTTTATTGTGAGAGAAAGAAGAAAATCAGACAAACTGCTCCTGAACATATTACCTAAAGAAATAGCGGATGAACTTAAGGAAAGGGGTGCTACAACGGCCCATCATTTCGACCAGGTAACCGTACTGTTTACAGATTTTGTAAACTTCACAACTGCCGGTGAGCAAATGGGATCGCAGCAACTTGTTGACGAATTACATAACTGCTTTAAAGCCTTTGATGAGATAACCGTTAAATACGGCATTGAAAAGATAAAAACTATTGGCGACGCCTACCTGGCTGTTTGTGGTTTGCCTACTGCAGATAATAACCATGCTGAAAAAATCGTGCATGCAGCACAGGAAATAAGAGCTTTCATGCTGCAACGTCGTGAACAATTGGGTGATAAAACATTTGAAGTACGCATAGGCATACACAGCGGTAGTGTTGTGGCAGGTATAGTAGGGGTAAAGAAATTTGCCTATGATATTTGGGGCGATACGGTAAACACAGCCGCACGCATGGAGCAGAACAGCGAAGCAGGCAAAATAAACATCTCACAAACTACATACGAGCTGGTACAGGATAAATTCACCTGTACCTACCGGGGCGAGTTGGAAGCCAAGAATAAGGGGAAACTGAAAATGTACTTTGTAGAGGTATAATTCTGCTCCATTAGGGGTTGGATAAAATGTTTTTTGTGGAGACCTTATTAGTTTGTTAAAAATAACAAATTTACGTAAATTTGATTTGTAATAGCCTTTTCCGGCAGTGTCTGTTAAGTTCTTTTTTATTGATATAAATATGTAATATTGAACTAAACATATTTTGAGTATACCAACTTATGAGCGTTTGTTTCTACTATTTTAAAAAGACGTTTATTTTGGCAACAAACGAACCCTGTTTTCACAGGGTGAGTTCAATGAGTCAATTGAAAAAGACATTGATTATCGAATTAAAAAGAAACAATCTACTGTAAGTAATTGATTGTATGCCATTTAGAAGAGCATTGTTTCGGCATTTCAGCGCAAAAACTGTTCCGGATAGGAACAAAAGCCGGGACTTGGGAACATATTCGGCAGTAAACGCAATGAAAAATCCCTGTATGAATTCATACAGGGACTAAAAACCTTATTATTGATTAATATTCGTCTTCGTTAAAGAAGAAATCTTCCTGGGTTGGATAGTCAGGCCATATATCTTCTATGCCTTCGTATATCTCTCCCTCATCATCCAGCTCCTGTATGTTCTCTACAACCTCCAGCGGCGCACCAGAACGGATTGCGTAGTCTATCAACTCGTCTTTTGTTGCCGGCCATGGTGCGTCTTCAAGATGCGATGCTAATTCGAGTGTCCAAAACATATTAAAATAATTTAATTGTATTACTTATTCCCGCAAATGTAAGTTTTCAATTCACAATTACAAACTTTTTAATTTTAATGTAACAACAATCATTTTTAAAACGCATACGGTTGATGAAATATTATATGAGTATTTGTTTGGTTAAACTGTCATTTTAATAGATTTTTACAGCATGCTCATAGCTGAACACCTGGTCAAAAAATATGGTGAACTTACCGTTGTAGGTGGGGTATCCATAAACATAGGCAAGGGGGAGATCGTGTCCGTCATTGGTCCATCAGGAGCAGGCAAAAGCACACTACTGCATTTGCTGGGTGGGCTGGACAAACCCGATGAGGGTCATGTCACTATCAACGGTACTAACCTTTTCTCTTTGCCCCAAAAGCAGCAGGCTGCATTCAGGAACAGGCATATGGGCTTTGTTTTCCAGTTTCACCACCTGCTTCCTGAGTTTACAGCAATAGAAAACGTGGCAGTACCGTTATGGATAGGTGGCAAAGGCAAGAAAGAGGCCCTGAAAGAAGCTGAAAAAATGCTGGAAGTGGTAGGCCTGGGCGCCAGGCTAAACAACAAACCATCCGAACTATCGGGTGGGGAGCAGCAAAGGGTAGCCATTGCCCGGGCATTGGTCAACAACCCTGACGTGGTAATGGCAGATGAGCCTACAGGCAACCTGGACAGTAATAATGCGGAGGCTGTACACCGTCTTTTCCTTGATTTAAGGGAAAAGTTAGGGCAGACTTTTGTGATGATCACCCACAATAATGAACTGGCTGAAATGACCGACAGGACCCTGATCATGAAGGATGGAATAATAATAGAAGAGCGTTACAATAATTAATATTATATTTATAATACTTATTATAAAACTGGTATAAAAGAAGAAATTCGGATATTCCTTTTTCGTTTTACTAAAAAGTATATTTTTGCACCATAATTAAATGCATAAATCATGTCTGAAATTGCAAATCGCGTTAAGAAAATTATCGTGGACAAACTGGGTGTAGACGAGTCAGAAGTTACTCCGGAAGCTAGTTTTACTAACGACCTGGGAGCTGATTCTCTGGATACAGTTGAATTGATCATGGAATTCGAAAAAGAATTCAACATCTCAATACCTGACGAGCAGGCTGAGACCATTACTACTGTTGGCCAGGCTATCTCTTACCTGGAAGAGCACGTAAAGTAAAAATTAATTAGTTAACTGAAATTGTTTCAATGAAATTACCGTTAAAACGCGTTGTCGTTACGGGTCTCGGCGCACTGACTCCATTAGGTAACACCGTTCCGGAATACTGGGATGGATTAATTAATGGTGTTTCGGGCGCCGATTTCATTAAACAATTCGACGTGACAAAGTTCAAAACCAAGTTCGCTTGCGAGTTGAAGAACTTTGACGCGCTTAACTACCTGGATCGTAAAGAAGCCAGGAAACTCGACCGCTTCTCGCAATTAGCTGTCATCTCTGCAGACGAGGCTGTAAGACACGCCCAACTTACAAACGATGACATTAATAAAGACAGAGTAGGTGTTATCTGGGCATCAGGCATAGGTGGTATGATCACCTTCATTGAAGAAATGACCAACTTTAATGCCGGAGACGGTACACCAAGGTTCAACCCTTTCTTCATTCCTAAGCTGATACTGGATATTGCCGCAGGCCATATTTCAATGAAATACGGTTTCCGCGGACCAAACTTCGCTACTGTCAGCGCATGTGCCTCTTCTACCAACGCTTTGATAGACGCTTTTAACTATATACGCCTGGGTAAAGCCGACGTATTTGTTACAGGTGGTTCCGAAGCAGTGGTTACAGAAGCAGGTATAGGTGGTTTCAATGCCATGAAAGCACTCAGCGAACGTAATGACGACCCGGCGACTGCAAGCCGCCCGTTTGATAAAGACAGGGATGGTTTTGTTCTGGGCGAAGGTGGTTGCGCTATTGTGCTGGAAGAGTACGAACATGCCAAAAAGCGCGGAGTACCTATATTAGCTGAAATGTGTGGCGGAGGCATGAGTGCAGACGCTTACCATCTTACAGCACCACACCCTGAAGGGCTGGGTGTTATCAATGTAATGAATAACGTACTGGACGACGCTGATATGAAGCCTGAACAGGTGGACTACATCAACGTACACGGTACATCTACGCCTTTGGGCGACATAGCTGAACTTACAGCGATCAAAGAAGTGTTTGGTGAGCATGCCTTCAAACTGAACATCAGCTCTACCAAATCTATGACAGGCCACCTGTTGGGTGGTGCAGGGGCTATAGAAGCCATTGCAAGCATCAAAGCCGTTATGCACGACATGGTGCCGCCAACCATCAACCACTTTACTGACGACCCGGATATAGACCCGAGGTTCAACCTGACATTCCATAAGGCGCAACAACGTACCGTGAACGTAGCACTAAGCAATACATTCGGGTTTGGCGGACATAACGCATCTGTCATATTCAAAAAATACGAAGGATAGCTTTGAGGCGGTTCACGTCACGAATTCTGCACTTATTTTCACCCAACAAACAGTTGGTATCGCAGTTGGAACACCTTTTAGGGTTCACTCCTAATCATTTGCCGTATTATCAACTGGCATTGATGCACCGCTCCAAACTGGAAGAAATAGCTCAAAATAACGAGCGGCTTGAATTCCTTGGAGATGCTATTCTTGGTTCAGTTATTGCGGACTATCTTTTCAAAAAATACCCTTACCAGTCTGAAGGTTACCTGACAGAGATGCGCTCAAGGATAGTAAGACGTGAAACGCTGAACAATCTCGCGCTACGCATGGGCCTGCAGAAGATCGTACAGTACAACGAAAACGACAAAGGTCTTAGCCGCAGTCATATATTCGGTAATGCCCTTGAAGCGCTGATAGGTGCCGTTTACCTCGACCAGGGATTCGCACGTACAAAGAGCTTTATCCTCAAGCAAATGCTGAAACCCTATATTGATATTGATACCCTGGAAAGCAGGGACACCAACTTCAAAAATAAACTGCTCAGCTGGTCGCAGAAAAACAATAATAACCTGACCTTTGAAACCATGAGCGAAGAAAACGAAGGCACCCGCAAAATATTTACCATTGGCATTCAGCTTGAGGGTGAAATTATTGCTACCGGAACAGGTTATAACAAAAAAGAAGCCGGGCAGGTTGCCGCACAAAATGCTATTGAGAAATTAGGGCTCTAACCCTTAGTGACACTTAAAGTGCTCAAAAGGTTCTTTACAGGAAAGACACCTGTATAATGCCTTACATGCTGTTGGTCCGTACTGGCTTACCAACTCCGTATCTGTTGAGTCACATCTGGGGCAAGGCACATTATCTTTTTCAAACAATCCTAATCCGGCATCAGAGGTCTTTCTTTGTGGAGGAGCAATACCGTATTCTTTCAGCTTGCGTTTACCCTCCTCACTCATCCAGTCAGTTGTCCATGCCGGGCTGAGCTGCTCTTTGAAGTTTACTTTGCTCACGCCCCTGCTCATAAGCGACATACGAATATTCATACTGATCATATCCATTGCCGGGCAACCGCTGTAAGTAGGGGTAATTACAATAGTTACTTCAGTGCCATCGCCAGTATCATTCAGTTGTACATCCCTGATAATACCCATATCAATGACTGTAAGCACAGGCACCTCAGGGTCAGACACCTGGGCCAACCACTCGTACACTTGTTCTATCGTTATATTATCCGTACTCATTGTATCCTACAAATTTACAGAACTACCTTAACATAAATACTGAGCAAAATCACCTGAACACATGGTTATTCACCATACCCGTGCCATCCTGCTGCTTTGACATAATTACTGCATCTGCCGGGCGTATCATCATCTCATCCAGTGCTATATATGCCGGGTTGATGATATTGATCAGCTCAACCTCTATTCTTTCACACTCTTCGGGTACAAGAAAGTACTTATTTGCCCTCAGCCACAGGCCTTCATTATCTACACTCTCCTGTACCAAAACAGCTTCATCAACAACAAGGTTCTCATCGCTATCAAAACCTAATACTCTGAACCTGCCTATTTTGTAATCCTTATCACTCACCAATGTCCATGCTGAGAACTCGTATTCCTGCTTATCATAGGCGGGAGTAACAGGTTCATTAAATACTATAGCACTGTTTCCTTTAATTGCCTTATCAGCTCCTTTGCCGAAAAGCTTTTGTGTAGCTGTGCCATTATCATAATGCTCTACCGCCCACATACCACAATCGTTAAGACATGTATCCACTGGCGGAAGAAGCTCAAATATCCGGTTCAGGCTATCGCGATGCTTTTTCTCTTTAAGCCTGAGCTCTCCCGGATACAAAGCATATACATCGTAGCCTTGCTGATTTCCCAAACTCCTGGCAGCGTCCAGTAAATACCATTCATCCCGGTCAGGTACTATACTTTCGGGATAGAGGATCAACAATGGCTTATCACTTGTATGCAGCAATTGTTTTTCAGTATATGCTCCGCCCGCGATCTTCACTTGTGCAAAAGCCTGTGACCAGGACGTACGCGACATCATAACATCTGCAATTGGCAAGTGCAATTCCAAAGATGCATGAAATGCCCCGGCAAGAATGTGGTTATAGCCTGCATTTACTCCCAACTTCTCTGTACCTATATGCACATATGGCAGCACGAGTATTGACTGGAAACTATCTTTTCTGTAACCGCTTTGTTCCAGGAAACCCTCCCAGCTCGTAGCATTACTTTTATATTGAATGTTGTAGCTTTCCAGCCCTTGCTGCGCCATTGTCCGGGTTTTAGCAGCGAATGGTACAGCTTCGAACAGCCATAATATAAAAAAGAGACCTGCAATAATATATGCAGAAACATTCTTGCTTCGGGAAGATAGAGCAACGTACCATCTGTATAGTATTACTACAGCCGATACAGCGGCTATGTAGTAATAGGCCCATGCAAATCGTCCTACTGCCCTGAACTGCTTAATGAAAGAAGCATAATCAAGACAAACGAAACATTTCCTGAATATAATTGAACTTGCGAAGATCAGCATACCTGCTGCAATCAATAACCATATAGTCAGCGATTGCTTTTCATCATCTGCTTTTAGTTTAACGTGCTTTTTCTTTACAAGCCCTACCAGGTATAAAACAAAACCTGCAACTAATATTATGATAGCAGACAGGCCTATATACGTGTATCCTTCTGCTCCGTTACTCAAACCAATTTGGGTATGTTCCTCTATCCACTGCCAGATCGGTGAAATATTCGAGCTGTAAATATCGTTGGCAAATGTACGGTTGTGTCTTGCCCCGTATGGGTAACCCGGCCTGTCAGTAACCGGGTCGGTTAGTAGCATAAACAACTTAAGTAGCACTATCGGCAGAACAACTGCCAACCAAAGGGGATACAGGTTTTTAACCTTCTGAATAAATTGTCTCTTGTATAATATTGTATAGCCAACACTGTATATAGCTATCCAGAAACAATACATCAAAGAGAAATAGACATGAATAAAGGCAAAAAACAATGCGGTAAAAAACAATCTCCATATGTACTTAGTGCGCTCTGTTTGCAACCATGCTAGGTTGTAGTAAAACAGCATGGGCATAACGCATGCGTATATTAATGAAAAATGCCCTGTCAGCTTTAGTTGCTGCGGCGACATAATAATAATGAGACAAGCAAACACTATAGCCCATATATATGGCACATTAAATCGCAGCAATATCTTATACACATAAATAACCCCAAGGAAAAATGCCAAACCTATAAGCAGGTGCATCACCACCAGCGGATTGATATGTAAATGTTGATTCAGGTACCCTAGTAGCACAGATATCAGTGGCTGACCATCTGTAAATACTATATGTTCTCCATAAGGGTAGTTCATACCCTCAAACCAGATACCATTGCCGTATAATGAATGGTACAGGAAAGTAAAATAGTTCTTGGCGCCATCACCGTCATTACTTAACAACACGCTTCCCGGTGACGTTACAATATGCGAAAGGCTGTATACCGTTACCAATGCGGCAATCAGTATAACTATCAAAAATGATGACCTTTCTGTTTTCATAACCGCATTATTTTCTGCGAAGTATCAGCCTGATAAAATTTTTAGCCTCGCCAGACAGTAACCTGTAGTTCATACTTCTGAACACTACATTATCGTTCAGGCGTGCAGGTATGGCTTTTATTTTATACTTTTTACTGTGTGCATTACGAATAAACTCCAGGTCAAAAAGATACCTGTCAATAGTAGTTGCAAGAAATACATCTTTCGCTTCAGCCTTGAAGCCTTTCAAACCGCATTGTGTATCCGTTACGGGCAGGCTGAACAGCATTCGAGTAAGTATACTTAATGACCTAGAAATATACCTGCGTGCAACCGGCACTTTTGCGAAGTACTGCTCATCTTTCACTCCTATGGCAATGGCGTAGCCCTCATCATGTATAGCTTTGTAAACGGCTACCATACTGTCTACTGAATATGGGAAGTCAATGTCTGTATATATGATAATACCGGTATGTGCCAATGCCACCCCTTTGCGCAATGTGTACCCCTTGCCCTTGTTGGTATGATTTTCTACAAGGCAGAATGAAGGGATCTTTTCTTCCAGTGTTTTGATGTCTTGCTGGCTGATGCCCCTGGTACTTCCATCGTTTACCAGTATTAAGCCGACAGGCATACCGATTCGGGATGAAAAGGCATGATGCTGCTCTATAACACGCGCAGCCCAATGTTGCTGCGGATTATAGCAAGGTAATACTATGGTACATGATGCTTTACTATTCAAAACCTGTACAGGTATATGTATGCGCTAAAGATACAGGTATCGTGCTAAACAGTTGGCATTACCACTCCATACCCGGGTATGCACGCTGCATAAACTGCAGTTCTGCCAGGATGTATCCAAGGTGCTCCGAATGTCTGCCGTTTTTACCTCCGTCATGCATCCAGTTATTCTCCGGCATTTTCAGTGTGGCTTCGTCCATTATCGCTGTTACTTCTTCCATCCATTTGCTACGTAGCAATGTAGTGTCCATTGCAATTCCGGTATCTGCCATAGCCTTTTCTTCAGCTGTCATGGTAAACATTTCGCCTGTGAAAGACCATAAGTTGTCAATAGCTTCCTGCATCTTAGCATGGCTCTCTTCCGTTCCATCACCCAGGCGTATCACCCATTCAGCACTCCAGCGTTTGTGATAAGAAACCTCTTTTAATGACTTTTCAGCAATGGCTGCCAACTGCAGGTCTTTGCTCTTCAGCAATTGTGTGTAGTATAATGCCTGGAACACATCGAAAAAGAACGCCCTGGCAACTGTAACCGCCCAATCTCCGTTAGGTTGCTCAGTTAACATAATGTTCCTGTAATCCCATCCATCACGCAGATAAGCAAAATCATCTTCATCCAGCTTTTCTGCCTTCTTTATTTTTTCTTCCAGTGCTACAGACTGAAACAGTTCAAGTTTTTCAGCCTCCGGCAGTTCATTGAACAGGTTTGCGGCATGCTGATAAAAACTGCGCGACTGGCCTATATAGTCTAATGAAATATTGGTCAATGCAATATCCTGCTCCAGTACCGGTCCGTGACCACACCACTCACCCAGCCTATGGCCATAGATAAGCGCATTATCTGCTAACTGCAGTGTATATAAAATATGATTCTTCATTTGGGGCAATTACATATGCGTTAATTCATCGGGCAAGTCGTAAAACGTAGGATGCCTGTATATCTTGTCGTTGGCCGGCTCAAACATATCAGCCGCTTTATGCGGATCTGAAGCATGGATATGCTTACTTTCCACCACCCATATACTTACTCCTTCCATACGGCGCGTATAAACATCGCGTGCGTTTTCAATAGCCATTTGCTCATCTATCGCATGCAGGCTGCCTACGTGCTTATGATCCAACCCCGCCTTGCTGCGGATGAATACTTCCCACAACGGCCACTCGTTCTTATTAGCTTTTTGCTCAGACATAATTTATTTGTGCTTACTTGTCCTGTTATTGTTTTATGCTGCCTTAGTGTCTTTTTTCGCTGCGCGCGCTTTTCTCTTTTCAGAATAGGCGAGGGCAGCATCTCTTACCCATTTGCCGTCTTCCCATGCTTTTACACGGGCTCCTAACCTTTCTTTATTACAAGGTCCGTTTCCGTTTACTACGTTCCAGAATTCTTCCCAGTTTATTTCACCAAAGTCATAATGCCCGCGCTCTTCGTTCCATTTCAGTTTGTCATCCGGCAGTGTCATGCCAAGAATGTTACACTGCTCAACAGTAACATCTACAAACCTCTGGCGTAACTCGTCGTTGGTGAATCTTTTTATCCTCCAGCGCATGCTTTGTTCTGTGTTCGGGCTATCATCATCAGACGGACCGAACATCATCAGTGCAGGCCACCACCAGCGGTTGATAGATTCCTGTACCATCCTGCGCTGCATCTCAGTACCTTTCGACATCTGCAGTAGTATCTCATAACCCTGGCGCTGATGAAAGCTCTCCTCCTTACATATGCGCACCATTGCCCTTGCATATGGTCCGTATGATGTACGGCAAAGTGCTACCTGGTTCATAATAGCAGCACCATCAACCAGCCAACCTATGGAACCCATATCAGCCCATGTAGTAGTAGGGTAGTTAAATATAGATGAGTATTTAGCTTTACCTGTATGCAGCTGCTCATACATTTCATCGCGTGTGATACCCAAGGTCTCAGCAGCGCTGTACAAGTATAAACCATGTCCGGCCTCATCCTGCACTTTTGCCAGCAATACGGCTTTACGGCGCAGGCTCGGGGCACGGGTGATCCAGTTTCCTTCCGGCAACATGCCTACTATTTCGCTATGCGCATGCTGCGATATCTGCCTGATCAACGTCTTACGGTAGTTGTCAGGCATCCAGTCGCGTGGCTCAATAGCGATCTCCTTATCTATCTTCTCATCAAAATGCTCCTGAAAGTCACGTGCAGTCATGTATATACATTTTTATTGGCTACAAATATAACATATAAGCTATAAAATAGCTGCGCACAGGGGGTTTAGTTTAGGATATGATTATTGTGCAAATATGAACCTGAATGTAACCCCTGCCCTGGTAGTAGTGATTGGAAATGAGCTGGTTATGTACGGAATGCTCTTCCTCCTGTCATAGAAGAACCTGAGCGTCAGCTTATCGCTCACAATATAGTTTACTGAGGGAGATATGGTTATCACCTTCTGCCCCCTGGTCACAACGCTTAGGTTCTGAGCCAGGTAATTATTGAAGGTTTTGTCATCTCTCAGTGAGACATCTACTTTAATATTCAGGTCATTCTTCAGTTCTTTTACGCCAAATATCTCGAATGGCAGTATCAATCCTTTCAACCTGTAACCAAACCCAACTATATACTCTGTACTATTGGTTTCACTCACCTGGTAATCCACCAGGCTCAAGGCTACCGTTCGTGTCTTACGATATTCAAAACTTGTCTGCATATTATTCTTAAATGCAGCATCAAAACCTATCAACGGGTTCAACTGTTCAGAAATAGTAATATTAGGCACCTGGAAATAAGGTACAAAGTTGCCTGAGTTCGAGTCAATGAATGACGGGAAACCAAGGTTATATATATCCTGGTAGTATAGTGCGGACACAAAGCTGTTCATAGATAATGTACCGGTATAAGAGTGGTTGACAACAACGTTGCTGGCAATATTCCTTATAGCCTCTATCTTCATCAACCCGTTATACCTTGCCCTCCAATTAGGCATTGGTTTGTATGCTTTGAAAGGATTGTTACGTATGTTCCTGTTATCGTAGTTTATCAGCCCTACATCATTGGCATTTTTGCCGGTATACGCTGCAATGAATGACGGTACCAGTACATCTTGAGAATATTCTGTATAGCCTTTCCTGTAGTCAGGACTGTTAGGGTCCGTAGCGCCGTTTACATATGGGTTCCTATCACCAAGCCTTGCAGAAATAATAGTACGGTTATCCAACAACTGGCTGAAGGCACCTGAATTAATTCCACCCGTCTGGAACAATGTACTCAGCCCTATATAGGATACAGTAAACGTACCTGTTTCATATATATTATTATGTGTAAACTCACCATTACCAAAAGTCGTATCCTTGAACAATTCGTTGAGTGACTTACTGTATGTCTGCGTCAGCGTCATATCTATCCGCAGATCTTTAATTGGCTCTATAGTTGTTACCAGGTTAATGGTTTGCGAATACTGTTGCTGGAACTGGGCGTTGAATAACGAGTCATTACTCAGCCTGCCTTCTCTTGCCTGTCTTTCCAGCCACGGCCTGTCGGGTTGATAACCGTAAATAAAGTTGAAACCCGGTGCTCCGCTCCTGTCATTCATACCCATAAAGCGGGTACTATCCATAAAGCCCGGCAATGTAGTTCCTGAGTTTTCTGTAATGTTGAATGTTGTTCGCTTTACAGCCGTGAGCAACCTGCCACCAAACCGCTCCAGGTCGTTTACTTCCGGTACAGTATTACGTTTCTTTTTACGTTCTTCTTTTTTCTTCCGTTTCTTCTTTTCTTTTTCTGCTTTTAATCGTGCAGCTTCTCTGGCCTCAAATACCTTCCTTACAGAGTCTAACTGTGTATCGGTCATTTCACCTGCCAGTTCTTCAATAGCCTTGTCTATATCAAACTTCTCAGGCGCTTTTTCATCTTTGCCTTTTGCTGTATTGTTGTTCGACTTACCCCGCAGGTCTTTCGCCTTCTTGCCACCGGTAGTATCTTTCAATGCCGGGTTCTTTCGTGGTTTTGGCAGATTAACGGCCCGCAGCCATCGTTGCTTATTATACAACCTGGAGAAGTCCAGTTCACCATTCACCTGTGAGCTCTGTGTATTACCTATTGTATTACCCTGGCTTTTTGCAAGTCTTGATGCTGCTGTCCAGCTATATGTATTACCGTACACCAAACGCAGGTTTGTCCAGTCAAGTGCAGGTAATTTCTGCAATGGTAATGTATAAGTAGTGTTGAACTGTTGCGTATAGAAAGTATTCCTGCCCAGCCTGCTGAAAGCATCCCACAAGCTGTCTTTTTCAGCTTTAGTGTCAACGGGACCATATGGCTCATCTATCCTTGAGTTGTTGGTTGCGGTGTAGTCAAAAGACAGGGAACGTGCCAACTCCCACCTGGTGGTATATGTTCTCGTCCACAGGAAGTTTTTGAAGTATGTCGGTTCTATTTCGATCGGGTCGTTGGTTACATTACGCACCTGTGTTTCTTCAAATACTTTTTGCAGGTTGGTTCTGAACGTAAAGTTGGCAGGCAGCAGCTTAAAGTTAAAGTCCTTTATCAGCGATACCCACGGCGACTTTGTTTTGATAGCTTTTTTGAATGGCTCTATCGGTTTTGACTTAATAGTATAAGTATACCCTAAACCAACTTTCTGGTCAAGCAATTCATCTTTTTCAATTATCGGGTTGCGCTTCAATTGCTTATTGTAAGCATAGCTCACATCAAAGTTCTTAACGCTCCATGGCTTGGTAGTTGTTGATTGTTTATCAGGATTACCCAGCACCCTTACGTTAGAAAAGTTGACGCTCAATACGGAAGTATAATCCTGCGCCGTTTTTCTCAGGGAGTCTTTTTGTTTTGCATCAGTAGCGGAGTTTACCTTGTTCTTATAGGTCACATCACGGTCGTATGGATCATACTGTGGATTACTGATGTTCTCTGAATAACCTACGAACACAGGTAACTGGATACCCAATTTACGTGGTAAAAGTTTACCCATGTTCAGGTTGGTAGATACACTATACTGGTAAAAGTTATCGCGGTAGCGTTGGTTTAGTTTCTGGTCGATACTACCATACCCTTGCGTGTGCATGCTACCACTCAGGTTGATGTTACCAAGATCTGCCATCTGCAGGCTTATTTTAGCAGAAGCAGCATAACCCGGGTTCTCATTAAGACCTACAAGACGCAACTCGTTGAACCAAACTTCAGCACATTTCTTTTGTCCGTCATCACCCTGGTTATCTGACTGGCTGGGGTTATACACACCCAACATCATTGTTTTGGCATCACCAATGTTCGGGTTACCCAGTACAAGAATAGTATTGCCATTTGCACTTACTGTTTTGTAAGGCTCATGTGTTGCCAGTCCTTTAGCGTTTCTTTCCGTTTTTGCTTTTACAAGGTCTTCCAGTATCAGGTCTATCCTGTTTGCCTCAGGCCACACAGCATCAGCATTACCATCACCATTAGGAGACACTTTAAGCGGCACCTGGTACTCGTAATAGTTATTAATAAAGTCACTACCTATACGTACAATAGCACTCAGTTCACCATCGCGTAATGGTGTTTGTCCAACACGCGACTCTGCGTGTACAAACATACGCATACCGGTAAACTGGCGCATGTCCACATTCACTTCTTTAAATACAGCCCTTGCATCACCGTCAGACAGGTTACATACCTGTAAAGAAAGGGCCTGCTCATTCAGCTGGATGTTCTGTCCGCTGCTGATATTAGCCTGCTGCCTGTTTACCCCCGGCGGAATTACATACGGTATAGGCTCACGCTTGCTGTTTTCTTCAAGGCTAACAGACAGCACAGAAAATTCTGTATTATCGTTTTCAGGGATTTTCTCCCCGGCATCCTGCAAAGAAAAGAGGTAGCGCCTCCAGTTATTACGTCCAAGCTCTAACCTTGCAAAACGCATCACAAGGCTGTCATCAAAACCTGTAAGGAACATACGCATGAAACGTATGGAACGAAAATCAGAGATACCTCCCACTACGTTCGAGTATTCGAGCAATGGGATTTTAAACTGGTACCATGTTTCAGTTTCTGTTGCACCGTTGGGCAGTTTTGCAGGGGTTTCTACTTTACTGATGATGTAATTGGTACCCACCTGCATGTTAGGTCGTATATCTAACCTGTACTGGTAATAATCTTCAGATTCCGTCAGGGTATTATCGCGGTTGATGTCTTCCGACTCTGGTATATTAGTACCTGCAAAAGAATAACTGGAACTACCATCAGATACGGGTGAGTTGCCGTGCGGGTTGTTGAATTTCTTATAGCGTGATATTACATTGGTTTCGTTGGTCTCGTAATCCTGGTCCCTGAAGTATTTATAGTCGTCGCCCGAGGGGTCATTATTTATCTCATCCAGCGCAGCTTGAGTTAGTCCTTTATTCGCTATCTGGCTGAGGTATTGAGAGAAGAACCTGCGCTCCTCTTCATTATCCAGTCCATCATAACCAACATCCTGCGTGGTTCTCGCGGCAGGGTCATTCTCAAATGCACGGGTGATCTGCTGCTGGAATACAGGTGTGTAACCCCACTTACTTTCTACAAGCTGGTTGGTGTTTTTAGGATAAGGAATACCGTTCTCAAAAAACAAGCGCGAGTCTTTCAATACATCTTCCGACACATTACCAAGGTTGATATACAAAGAACCACCTTTAGCGCCCGGCCTGTTGATGAATGGGTCCATCATCCAGAACTCTATAAACTCTACATTCGATTGCTCAAAGTCACTGTTATCTATCGGCCTCATGATACCCGCCCAGCGAGATTCAGGGTTGGTAAGTTTACCGTCCGGTGTTATGCCGTCGGTATCAAAGTTGTAAGGTCCCCTGTCTTTCGGGAAGTACGCAAGGTCGAGCGTACTCAATGCGTTTTGCAGGCTCACGTTTGCCTTCTGTGGGAATACATCCGTTTGCTGCACCAACCTGATGTAGTGCTGGTTCGGATCTTCCTTCACATAGTTCGGCACGCCGGAATTAGGGTCGATCAAAGTAGGCTCCAGGAAGTACCATGCCAGCCTGGCCCTGTTTGTACCGTATACCAGGTTGTTGTTCTCCGTTGCTTCCTTGAAAAGTTCAATACCATTCCTGTCTGTAGCACCTACAGGTGTTGATGCCAGCGACCATGAGTTTGCCGGGAACTTCAGGTCATAAGAACTACGTGTACCCTCAAAGTCATCAATATAAACAGAACCTTCAGGGTCAAGTACATCTATCTGCTGCGGGTGACTGGGCAGCAATCCCGCCACTTCACCACTTACATTCAGGAATGATGGCGCTGAAGTAGAAAAGATTGGCAGCTTATCTAACGCCCTTGTAACACCCGGCGTCTCCGACTGATAGTTGGCGTCCAGCCCAAGTACGGTATTCTTGATCGGGTCTTCACCAACGTTTGTCTTTTGTGTAAACGGTCGTTCGGTCAACCTCATGTATGTACCACCTATGGTCAGCTTGTCGTTTACAAAGTAGTCCAAACGTGTACCCAGGAAGTTCTGTTGCTGAAAACCGAATGTCGCATTGTCCTCATATTGCACATTGATAGGTATACCTGAATTAAGGATACCTGTATTGAGTATTTTCAGGCGTCCCAAACCATAGTCTATCTGGTAGTCTATGTTCTCCACCAATCTTTGGCCACCCGCAGAAACAGATACTGAGTTCTGCGGTATATTAAAGCCCCCAAGGAATATCTCTGATGATGATGATGACCTGTAAGAACCTTTTATCACATATCTGTTGTTTTGCTGAAACTGGCGTGCTACCGTTTTTGTTGAGTCGTATAGTATCTGGTACAGGTATTTTTTCTCCAGCAGTGCGTTATTATCACCAAGTGCAGGTTTGAGGTCGCTACCAAAAGGCTCCAGCACCGGGAATATGATCTTGCCCTGTTGTGTGTTGATGGTAATACCTTCTACAAAGTCGAAAATTCCGTCAGGGGCAGGGTCGTTCTGGAAGTTCAGCCTGTCCAGGTTCAGTGTAGTGATCAACGGCACACCGGCTTTCACACCTTCGGGCAGGTACCTTTTTTCTCCACCTCCCGGATCCTGGTACAATACATTCAACCTGAACTCATCTTTCGAAACACCTAAACCACCCAGCGCATAAATGTTTTTCATCATCAGGTCCCATATAGGCAACCTGGGGCTTGGCGATGTTGTTTTCAGCATTTTCATGAACAACACACGCTGCGAGTTTGATCCTGTATTCTGTTGCGGGTTCTGAGGGTTTTGCGGATTTTGTGGTGTAGTATTCTGGCCCGGTAAAGGTGGAAGGTCTTCAGAGAATTCACCCACCTGGTAGGTACGCCCGTTGTAGGTATAACGATACGCTACTGCCAGCACATCATCCGGGTTTATCTGTGTATTCAGTGATATGTAACCTAATTGCGGGTTGAATGAATATTCAGTAGTATTCAGCTTACGGGCAGTAACGGATGTAAAGTCTGTACCGCTTACCAGGCCCAATACGGTGTTCACCTGCCCATTCTGACCCTGTGAACGTAGTGCAGGTATTTGCTGCAGGTTGGTATAAAGTTGGTTTGAGTAGTTGTCCGGCAAACCGTATGGTATGGGCTTGGCAGCACCTGCCAATGACTCACGATAAGGCGCTGCCTCACCAAGGTCCATAAAACCAATAACGTTACGTACACCTTCCGTTGCACCTGTACGATTTGTTACCCAAACCTCTATTTTATTGATTGTAACCAGTGATGATATTACAGGGAAGGTAGATAGGGCGTTGTTATAATTATTCCTGAAGTACTGCGCCAGCAGGAAGTGCCTGTTCTCTTCATAGTCGTCGGCCTTTACCGAGAACTGCTGTGTTTGCGCACCACCCTGAATGGTCAGGCTCTGGCGTTTTGAATGTTGTTGCGAGATAACCGACGTAACCCATAGCTTGCCAAACTGCAACTGTGTTTTTAAACCAAACAATGATTGCACACCACTGATGAGCGAACTGTTGAGCGGGAAACTGATATTACCTGCTTCTATCTTTTTAATGATCTCATCTTCCTTACCTACGTATTCCAGTTTCTGAACGTTCTGATAGTCGAAAGTAGCATTGGTATTATTGCTGATATTCAGTTTCAACTTTTCACCTACTGTAGCCAGCAGGTTTACGTTCATATCCATGTCAAAATCAAATATCCCGTACTTCTGCGCACGCTGCGGTAATGTAGGGTTCTGCACGTTTTGCCAGTTACCTCCAAAAGTAACATCCACATTACCCTGCGGTTTTACAGATATGGAACTACCGCCGAATATCCTGTCGAACAGACCTGTTTTGTACATCTGTGGCAGGTCGGGCTTTTTGTTGAAAAGGGTAAGGGCATCCATACGGCGTTTCCAGTATGTCTGCTCGTCCTTTTGGGCCTGGTAGTCCATGTACTCATCAAAAGTCATAAACCGTGGCGATGTCAGGTAACGATCGCTGAGTTTTTCTGAAAAGTAGTAACCGCTGTCCTCCGGGCTATATTCCACTTCCCGCTCAATGTTTGACGGCCTTTTCAGATCTATGCTTGAGGGTACAGGCTCTGTAAGGTTACCTGTATTATCGTATATGGGGAATTTGAGTTGTACCGTGTCCTTTTTCTTACTTGTCGTATCTCCTTCTTCATCCGGTTCATCAAAATAAAAAGGATCCTCAAAGTCGCGGGCAGCAACATTCGCTATCACTACAAGTAGCGATATGGCCAATACTAACTTATATCCTAAATTCGTTTTACCCGTCAATTTGCTTGGTCTCCCAGGTTTTATAGTAACCGCAATGCCTTTTTTATAACGTCTTCCACAGTGAGCGAATCCGCATTTTCAATTTTGCCGATCGCTGCCTGTGCTACGGCCTTGTTAATGCCTAAGTTCACTAATGCAAATAACGCATCATTCTCGATTGTATTGTGCTGAACGCCCGTAAATGTAGCATCCTGCGGCAATACATCCAGTTTCCCTTTAAGCTCAAGTATAATACGTTGAGCAGTTTTCGCACCTATACCTTTCACCTTCTGCAGGCTGGCTACATTCTCTGTAGCTATGATGTTGCCCAGCTCCTCAGGTTTCAGGGATGATAATATCAGCCTGGCCGTAGCCGCGCCTACACCGCTTATACCCAGCAGGTGGCGGAAGGTTTCCCGTTCCTGCTCATCTGCAAAACCGTACATCACCCATGCATCTTCGCGCACCTGCAGGTGCGTGTATAGCTTACACTTATCCAGGTGCTGTATTTTGCTGAAGGACTGCAATGTGATGTTCACCTCGTAGCCCACACCATGTACAGATAAATATACCAAAGACGGAGACTTATATGTTAAATCTCCTTCTATATATGCAAACATATTATCCTTTTCAATTAGGGGCTGTAATTTAACATATTTCAACTAAGAAACAGACTATTAAGCCGTGTTAAAAAAGCATGACAGCCCACTCAGGGTATTTTATAGATAAATGACTTTTACATGACGGATAGTGCTTATATGTGCAGCTCAATGAATAATATTAGTCCTTGAATGTGGAATATTATTAATATAACAGAGTGCCTTGATGTGAATTGTTGTGTTTTGTTCCCTTTTGTTGCCATAATACAGGGAAAAATTCAGGTAGTTTGACCCCCGAATTTGTCAGGGTAGGCGCATAGACGCTAAGACGCAATTTTGTTGTGATTTGTTGCAAATCTTGTTGAAATGGTGCTTTTTGTTTCCTTTTAATTCGATAATCAATGTCTTTTTCAATTGACTCATTGAACTCACCCTGTGAAAACAGGGTTCGGTTGTTGCCGTAATACGCCAGATAAATTATAAACGAACTCACACTGGCGTACCCGCTAATGTATGATATAAGTGTTTCCATGATGTCAAAGAACTAAATAATTGAGTACCGACTCAATCATTACAAATATAGTCATTATAAATGTAAATATCAATTAGTTATTATTGTAGAAAAACGATAACATTTGCGGCATATTATTTGCGTTACAAACGCCAGTCCGGATAATCCTCGTTAAAAACGAGGACTAGTGGAGCAGGTATTGTTTAAATGCCTTTCTATATCTTTAATGTTCAAACTTCCTCCTGTGTATAAGCTATGCCTCAGTTGCTCCATGTTCTTATTAGCGTCTTTCCTTTGTGCTTGTGGCAATGACACTGCCCAAACGCAGGACAAACCAATAACTGATACAATAGCTGAAATTGCATACGAAGTACCTGAGGATAACCCATTGCCGTACGATATGGACGCAACTGATACGATAATGGTAAATGGTTACCTGCTCTACTTTGCGCCCTCTGAGAAGATTACATTCCCTGACTACTACCCTGAGCAGGCTGCAAGGGATTCTATAGATACAGCATATGACAACTCTCATGATCAGGCAATAGCAATTGAAGAGTATCTTAAAAATATATACGGCAGAATATTTACTGCCAATGACAGTATACTGACCATAACATTAGCCAACCATAAACGTATCAGCCTATCAAAAATGTGCGAAAACCCTGATGAGGAAGCCTACAATTTTGACCACTATTTTCCTGAGACCGACTATGTGCTGTTGCATGTGCAATACTATGAAGGAGATGCCTATACATTAGTAAACAGGAAGAATGGATTTAAACGCCTCATTTACGGCAGGCCTTACTTTTCGCCTGATAAAACAGCATTTATTACAACCAGTATTGACCTGGAGACAGGCTATAATTATAATGGTATAGAATATTACCTGCTACAAGGCGATACAATAACAAAACAATTTGAACTGGCTATGAGCCGTTGCGGCCCCTTACAGGTAAAATGGGTGGCTGATAATACTATTGCAATTGAAAAAGAGTGTTGGGTAAATGAGGGTGATACTGCGGTGAGTTTTAAGGCTGAGTATGGATTGATGACAATAAAAAGGTAGTGTGTGCTAATGCTATGCGAGTATCAACCCCTCTATCTCCCCTTGCAGGGGAGACTAAGATTGTAGCAAGTGCCTGTGTTGCAAACGCCAGTCCGGATAATCCTCGTTTCAAACGAGGGCTAGTGGGGGACATCTTATTGGCGTTACAAACGCCTGTCCAGGTAATCCTCGTTACAAACGAGGACTAGTGGGGGAAAGAATGAATCCTGCCGGTCCAAGACCTGCTTCCTGTATTGCATTTCAGTTGCAAACTGAAACGAGTATAGGGAAAATAAAACGCAATAGAAACGCTCATGTGGTGTAGTTATGACACCACATGAGCGCTTATGTATTATTTAGTTGTGATTATCAGGAGTCTTGACTCGAAATCCTGGTTATACCCGAACAGGGTTACATACCATGTACCTGCAGCGGGATTCTGAAATACGCAAACTTCCGATTCGTTATTTGCTTTGTCGCTACCGCAATCTCCCTGGTATGAAAAATTGGCTACGCCATGCTGGGTTATATTGTAAGTGAGTTTGGGTTCGCTTCCTTTTCTTACATACATATCCGCATAATTCCTGTAATTACCCGCCTGGTCTACGGTCTTAAATGTTACTGACTTTAACCCGGAAGGTAAGGTAACAGAAACAACTTTTTGCTCATGTTTTTTACCATCGATGTTCTGAGCATAGGCAGTATCTGTTCCGCTGTTATTACCGCCATTGTTATTGCCACCATTGTTATTACCACCTCCGGATGTACCCTTGCGGTTCATTGTATAGGGTTGACCGACGTAGAGGCTGCCTTCAGGAGTAAAAGTAATTGAATTAGTATTGTAAGTAAGCCTGCCCCTTGCAGTAGTAGACCAGTCGTCAATAGGGAAACTACCTACATAGACACTATTGTTTTCATCAAGCGGAGAGAGTGTTTCTACTGCGTCTCCAATATTTTTGCTGTAATACGCTCCCTCGCCGTAATAGTAAGAAGAACTATTTAGCAACCCGGTACCTTTTTTGGCAAGTTCTACTCTGCAGTGAGGTACGTGGTCGGGGTCATTAGTTACCGGAACGAATTCAAGCTCTGAGCCTTCAGGCCCAACAAAAACACCTTCAATAAACTTATCGACTGCTTTATCTATTTCCTTATCAATTTTACTGCAATTACTTAAAAAAAGGAAAAGCGGTAAAAGAGCAAATATTACCGTTCTACTGAATTGTCTACTTTTTTTCATAGCATCTGCTTTTGAAATGTTTTACGTTTTTATTTATTACTGGTAAAACTAATAGGTAAACGTAAAAGTCTAAATAGCCCTTTAGGGTCATTTTTGGTATCAGAACTGAAAAGGAAAGCTTTGAGTTAAATCAACCCATCTAAGACACATTTTTTTATCAACTGTGCAGTGTTGCTGGCACCCGATTTTTCGAGGATCTTTTTCCGATGGTTTTTTACTGTGTCTAAGGCTATAAATAACTTGTCTGCAATCTGGCCGTTGGTAAGGCCATCACTTGCCAGCTTTATTATTTCTAATTCACGTTTGGAGTAAGCCACCCCGGTTGATTTCAGTATATTTTCGGAAGGAGCAACCTGTATATCTGTATAAGACGGCTCACCGTCAATGCTCACGAGGGAAAAAGTATATTTGTTTTCAGCAGCCAAATTACTGATATCCGTATGTATATTGAGTGATTTTCCAACACCTCCGTCTTTATTGAGCGTAAGCATCAATGCCTGATGAAGAAACAACTTATAACTGTTATCAGCAGTTCTGAACCTGAAACAGTAATTTACTTTGTACCTCAGTAATTTTTCCCATCCTATTTCCCGGAACATACGAATTACACTTTCTTCTGTTCTTGACACATAGTCCATGTCTTCGGGGTGTATTAGTGATAAAATATCATTGATATTCCTGACTTCAATAAGTGGCACACCATGTACTTTCTCAAAACCTGAACTTAGGTTTGAGATGCTCATGTCAAAAAAATCAACAACATAATAATAAGAAGGCCCAACAGTAAATACAGAATTAATTATTTCGTCGAAATTAATAGAGGGTAAATCGGAATGAACTCTGTTCTCAATCAGAAGCCTGTTCCATACATTGTGCATTTCCTGTATATCCGTATGCTGCATACCGGCATTATAAAATTTTCTAAAATTAAGTGCGAAATTCAAAAACTAAGGATAGAAGGAAGAAGTACCCGTTTATCTATAAACGATAAATAGTACATTTCACACGAGGGGTCGGTTAATGAAGCATATACATGTCAGGATTTGAGGTTATTATTTTTAAATACTCCCTAAAAACAGATGTGGTGCCACACCCAGCAGGATAACCAGTACGCAGGTAATGGCCAGCAGTGCTTTGTCTGATGCACCCATTTCTACTGTCATTTCCGCTTCGCCGGTTTTGAAGTACATAGCGATGATGACACGGAAGTAGTAGTACACACTCACAGCCGCCATCAGCAATGCAAAAATAATGAGCCATAACAGGTTGCCGTGCTCCATAGCGGCTGTCAGTACAAAGTACTTGGCCATGAAGCCGCCTGTAAGCGGTATACCCGCCAGCGATAATAAGAATATGGTAGTAAAGAAAGCCAGTAACGGTTGTTTTTTAGCCAGCCCGTTGAAGCCGTCGTAAGTGTAATCTTTCATTTTGATAAGTACGGAGAACATACCTATCGTTGCTACGCTGTAAGCAGCCGCATAGATGATCATACCCTGCCATGCTACTGAATTGACCGCTACTATGGCAAACAGCATAAAGCCCGCCTGCGCAATAGATGAGTAAGCCAGCATACGCTTTACACTCTGCTGGAATACCGCAGTAATGTTACCGATGAACAGTGTAGCCGCTGTTATCAGTGCTACTATCATCATCCAGTGCTCATTGAGACTACCAAATGAGATATGAAACAGGCGTAAGAAACCTACAAAGGCACCTGCCTTCACAATAGTTGACATGAAGGCGGTAAATGCCGTAGGCGAGCCATCGTACACATCGGGTGTCCACATGTGCATAGGCGCCGCGGAAACCTTGAAGGCAAAGGCGATCAGTATGAACATGATACCTGCAAGCGCCATCGGATTGAGGGCGGTTGTTTGCAGGAAGGTAAAGTTCGTAATGTAGAATGAGCCTGTAGCACCATACAATAAGGTAATACCCATCAACAGTATACCTGTGGTAAAGGCACCCATGAGGAAGTACTTCAGCGATGCCTCGTTGCTCTTCAGGTTGCGCTTGTCGCTACCTGCCAGTATGTACTGTGGTATAGACATGATCTCGATACCGATGAACAACATGAGCAGGTTGTTGTAGCTGCTCAGTAAAAAGATACCACAAAGGATGAAGCTGATCAGGGCGAAATATTCCGCAACGTGATTACCTACACGCATGATGTCTTTACCCATAAGCAGAATATACAGAAAAGTACAGCCAGCCATGAGCATATTGAACCAGAACGCATAGCTGTCTATACGCAGCATGTTGTTGAACAGCATTTCAGGTGCTGTTGGTGATGCAGATACTACTTCGTAAATAGTAATACCGAACAGCGCCAGGAACGCAGCAGTGGCTATTGACACGATGGTCTTCTTCTCTTTGATGAAGAGACCCGCAAACATCAATACAATACCCAATATCGTAGCAGCAATAATTGCCTTCATATTTCAGTACCAGGATTATCACGCAATAGCGTAATTACCTTGATTTTTATTTTATTAATAATAACAACCTTAAGGCATCATACTCACCATACCGGATGTAAGCTCCAGTAGTGGTTTCGGATAAACACCTAAAAATATTATGAGTCCGATCAAAATAGCCAGACCTATATATTCATTCATAGCCAGGTCGCCCGTACCCGGTTTCATAGCTACCGCTTCGCCATAACCAGTGCGCTGAATCATGTTCAGCGTATATACTGCACCCAATATGATACCCAAACCAGCCACCACCATAAATACTATATGGTACTGCGACTCGCTGGCAAATAAACCGTTGAACAACATGAACTCGCCTATAAAACCATTGGTAAGTGGTAGTGCGATATTTGCCAGCGATATGATGACCATGGCCACCACCATCAGCGGTGCCGTACTCGCCATACCACCCAACTCTTTCATATCGCGTGTACCCCAGCGTTGCTCCACCATGCTTACAATCACCCACATACCAGCTATGTTGATACCGTGGTTGAACATCTGCACCATCAGTCCATGCATACCTACGCTTGTATTCGCAAATGCTGCTGCACTCATCAGGCCCATGTGTGCAATAGATGAATAAGCTATCAGGCGTTTCAGGTCGGTTTGCATGATTGCCAGCAACGATGCATAAACGATACCTATAACTGATAATGTAATAACCGTATCAGACCACAATGTTACTCCTTCCGGAACGGTTGGCAGCAACCAACGTATCACGGCAAACAAACCCATCTTCACCATCAGCGCACTCAGGATGATAGTAACCGGGGTAGGCGACTGCTCGTAAGTATCGGGCTGCCATGTGTGGAAAGGGAATATCGGCATCTTGATAGCGAAGGCTATAAAGATGAGCCAGAACAACCACTGTTGCTGATCAGCAGGTAATGATGAACCTGCACGAATTATATTATTCCACGCAAAAGCATTGGCACCGGGGCTCTGCATAGCCAGGTAGATAATACCCGCCAGCAGCATAAGGCTACCAACGAACGTGTAAATAAAGAACTTAAAAGTAACGGCGATACGTTTTTCGCCACCCCACTGCGAGCATAGGAAATACACAGGTATCAACGCCAGCTCCCAGAAGAAGTAAAACAGTAAAGCATCTGAAGCGAGGAACACACCCGTGATACCAGCTTGCGATAATAACATCAACCCGTAGTATGCGCCACGGTTCTCTACCTCTTTATTACTGTTGGTGATGAATACCACCGTCATTACAATACCTGTAAGCAGGCAAAGCATAGCTGCCATACCATCGGCCAGCAGGCTGATGTTGGTACCAAGTGTAGGTATCCATGGCATGCTCCATGATATTTGCGCACCGGAATATATATCCGTACTTATCAAAGCAGATATACCAAGCGTAGCCAGAGAGCTGAGCAAGGCGATGCCTTTGGCCTGGGCCTTCACCACAAAACTGAAGATGCCTGCCAGCAAAGGAATCAATATGAGTAATGTCAATATCATAATATCAGTCGCAATATTGCCGTGTCTTTATTATTGTATCCAAAAAAAGCTGATGGCGAACAGGGCTGTTATACCCAGTACCATCGCAAAAATGTAAAAACCTACCTGTCCGCTCTGAGCCAGTCTTATTTTGCCGCTGCCCCAGTTCACTAATTTTCCTACTCCATTCACCGCACCATCAATACCCAGCTTCTCTACCACATTATTAAATAATGCAGATAAAGCAGCTATCGGGCGAACGATGATCGCATCATATAATTCGTCGAAATACCATTTGTCTTCCAGCATTTTCGCGATACCCGTATTAGCCGCGAAGTTTGGTGTTTTAGTAAATGAGTAAGCAACGCCTATCATTATTACAACCAATCCTGTTGACAAGCCCATGAGCATCCACTCTGTAGCGTGCTCCAGGTGGTGCACATTAAAGTTGCTCACCACAGGGGCAAGGTATGCATTCAAAGTGTGGTGCTCGCTGATAACAGCAGGCAGGCCAACATAACCACCTACTACCGCCAGTATTGCCAGAACAACCAATGGGATTGTAATAGCAACAGGGCTTTCGTGCAGGTGATGCTTTTGCTCTTCCGTTCCGCGGAAAGTACCTGTGAATGTCAGGAAGTAGAGGCGGAACATATAGAAAGCTGTCATCAAGGCAGCAGCTAATGCTAAGTAGTACATTACGGGGCTATGTGAATATACAGAGGCCAGTATCTCATCTTTTGAGAAGAAACCTGAAAAGCCAGGGATACCTGCAATAGCTAAACAGCCTATTAAGAAGGTAATACCTGTAACACGCATGTGTTTGTTCAGTCCACCCATTTTGCGAATGTCCTGCTCACCACCCATAGCGTGAATAACACTACCTGAACCAAGGAACAACAGCGCTTTGAAGAAAGCGTGTGTCATAACGTGGAACACTGCAGTAGTGTATGCGCCTACACCCAACGCCAGGAACATGAAGCCCAACTGGCTGACAGTAGAGTAGGCCAGTACTTTTTTAATATCGTATTGCTTAATAGCTATAGACGCTGCAATAATAGCCGTAGCCAGACCGATAACGGCAACTAGATCCTGCGCCATCGGGGCGAGGTTGTACAATACACTACTGCGTGCTATCATATAGATACCTGCCGTAACCATGGTAGCCGCGTGTATCAGTGCAGATACAGGTGTCGGACCCGCCATAGCATCGGGCAGCCAAGTGAACAATGGTAACTGAGCGCTCTTACCCATAGCACCTATAAAGAAGCAAATAGCTATCCAGTTGTAAGTACTGTCTGTAACAACAGCAGTACCGTTATTTATCTGTCCGAAAAACTCACCGTATGTCAGCGTACCGAAATTGAATAACACCAGCAGCATACCCACCAAAAATCCGAGGTCACCGATACGGTTCATTACGAACGCTTTCTTAGCTGCGTTGGTGAACTCACGGTTCTTGTACCAGAAGCCGATGAGCAGGTAAGAGCAAAGTCCTACACCTTCCCAACCGATGAACATGATAAGATAGTTACCACCTAATACCAGCAGCAACATAGAGAACACGAACAGGTTGAGGTAAGCGAAGTATTTCACCATACCCTCATCATCATGCATATAAGATGTAGAGTAAACGTGTATCAGGAAACCAACACCTGTAATGATGAGTAAGAACAAAGAAGACAGTGCATCTACCTGGAAGGCAAATGGTATGTTCAGGCTGCCTGACTGTATAAAGTCGAACAGGTTAACCACCGTACCCGTGCCGGCAGACTTCACCTCGAAGAAAATACCTAATGAAACCGCAAATGATGCCAATACTGCCGCGCTACCAATGATACCACCTGCAGACTTTGGTATTTTTCTCCAGCCGATACCATTGATAAGAAAACCTATCAAAGGAAATAATGGAACTAAGTAAACTAAATTTGTCATTTTCTAAGTCAAAATTCAAAAATCAAAAATCAAAAAGGTTATTTTGTCTTTGTTGATATGATGATTCTTGCTATTATTTTTGATATTTCGTCAGCTTCTTCTAATAATTCTTTAACTATATTCTTATCTACATTCAAAGTATCTCTTATCAAACACAACCAATATTTTGTTTCATTCGCAGATTTTAAAGCTATTGTGTAATAGTTAATAAAATCCTTTCTCGATGCTCCTGCACTACCTTCAACTAAATTAGCTCCAATTGAGGTTGCACTTCTAAGTAATTGGTCAAATATTGAAAAGTAAATCCTATCTATTTTAACAGAAGTAATATAGTTGATTGTGTTTTTTGAAAAGATATATGCTCTGTGTTTGATGTCATATATTTTTTCAGATTCCGCAACTATGTTACTATCATCATTCACTTAACAATTTTTGAATTTTTATTTTTTACTTTTTAATGTTTAAGTCTGTTCAATATATTTATATCCACCGAATGTACTTTACGGTACATCATCACAATTATCGCCAGCCCCACTGCTACCTCTGCCGCCGCTACCACCATGCTGAAGAACACGAATATCTGCGCAGAGGCATCGTTATACATTTTTGAAAATGCCACCAACAATAAATTCACCGCATTCAGCATCAACTCTATGCACATGAATATGATGATGGCATTGCGACGCATCATGGTACCCATGACACCAATGCTGAATAACGCGAAGCTTAAGAACAAATAATATTGTATCGGCATTTCAAATAATTCAAAAGTCAAAAATCAAAACCCAAAATCCTTTAGGTGTTGGGGTTTACCTCTCCCTTTTTACCTAATACCACCGCACCTATCATCGCACTCAGGAAAAGCACACTGCTTATTTCAAAAGGCAGGACAAACTTGGTAAAGAGTGTCATACCCAGGTTTTTAATCAATCCTATGTCTGTTGCTGTTTGCTCCAGCATGTTGTTGGTAGATGACTTTAACGCAGCCAGTATTACCAAAAACATGATACCTCCCGATATGACACCTGCCAGCTGCACCAACCGGTTCTTTTGCGGTTCGGTATCGGCATTCAGGTTCATGAGCATGATCACAAACAGGAACAGTACCATAATAGCCCCGGCATAAACTATAATATTTACAATTGCCAGGAACTGTGCGTTCATTAATATATAGTGTCCTGAAACAGCAAAGAATGTTGCTATCAGGAATAAAACACTGCTTACCGGGTTACGGCTGAGGATAACGCCCAATGCACAGCTTATCGCCATGACAGTAAGTAACCAGAATATTGCCTCGTATGCACTCATGAGTATTATTGGTTGCTGTGATTTTTGGGGTTAGGAATTAACAGATCTTCTTTTTTGTACACCATTGTTTTGCGGCTGTAATGCGTAGGCATCAGCGTCTCACTCAGGTATATCGCATCTTTAGGACATGCCTCCTCACAATAACCACAGAAAATGCAGCGCAACATGTTTATCTCATATTTAGCCGCATACTTCTCTTCACGGAACAAATGTTCTTCACCGGCTTTACGCTCAGCAGCTTCCATAGTAATAGCTTCCGCAGGGCAGGCAAGTGCGCACAGTCCGCAGGCGGTACAACGCTCACGGCCTTCTTCATCACGATTCAAAACGTGCAGGCCACGAAACACAGGGCTGAACGGACGCTTCTGTTCAGGGTACCTTGTGGTAACACTTTTCTTAAATATATGACCGACAGTGATCTTCAACCCCTTGAAGATGGCAGGAAGATATATCTTCTCGCCAAGCGTCATCGGGCTACGATCGACCTGTACTGACCTGTTTGTTAGTTTTTCCATTTCAATACTTAATTAAGCGCATACAATATCACGATCCCTGTTATCAGCATATTTACCAATGCCAAAGGTATCAGGGATTTCCAACCCAGCTTCATCAGTTGGTCGTACCTGAAACGAGGTAAGGTCCAACGGACGAACATGAAAAACAATATGATACAAATAACTTTTGTCAATAGAACCAATACACTGATACCGGTGAACAACAGCGGGCCTACCGCTTCCAAAACTGCATCCATGAACGGGAAGTTGTAACCACCAAAGTAAAGAGTAGCTATTACCGCAGAGCTGATGAACAGGTTGATGTACTCTGCAAAGAGGTAGAAACCGAGTTTCATAGAAGAATACTCCTGGTGGTAACCCATGTTCAGCTCACTCTCACACTCTGCCATATCAAAAGGCGCGCGGTTCAGCTCAGCGAATGCGCACACTAAAAATATAAGGAAGCCCAGTGGTTGTTTAAAGAAGTTCCATGTGAAGTAGCCATTGTCCCAGAAACCATGTTGCTGCTCAACGATGTCTTTCATGCTCAATGAGCCTGTCATCATCAGTAATGCAACAAGGCTGATACCAAAAGCCAGTTCGTACGATACTGCCTGCGCAGCAGCACGGATACTACTCAATAGGGAAAATTTGTTGTTTGAAGCCCAACCTCCCAGCATAACACCGTATACACCAAGGCTCACAACACCAAATATGAACAGGATACCAATATTAATATCTGCTACCTGCAATGAGATAACCCTTCCTTCTTCAGTAACAAAATCAGGTCCCCATGGTATAACCGCGCTGGTCATACAGGCGGTAAGCATTGCCAGACCCGGACCTAGTATAAAGAGGAACTTGGTAGAACCTTCAGGAATGATCTCTTCTTTGAAAAAGAGTTTACCACCATCGGCAAGCGGTTGTAACAAACCAAATGGGCCCGCACGGTTAGGACCAACACGGTCCTGCATTACGGCAGCTACCTTACGCTCTCCCCATGTAGCATACATGGCCACACCCAGCGAGCCTAACATGATTACTGTAGCCAGTATCAGCTTTTCTATAATGAATGCTATTTCAATATCTAATAACAGCATAGTGGCGCAAAAGTAGTTAGTTGTTTAAATTATTTATCGTCTTTCTTTTCAAAATCATCTGAATGTGCCGGACCTTCAATTTCTGATAAATGAATGTTCGGTTTATTCACATCACTCACATCGTGAATGTTCAATAACAGCTGCGGGTCTTTACCTATCACCTTATCGATCAATACACTTTGTTTTTCACGTTTCTGGTAATGCCCCTGTGATATTACGCTATGACGGCTGATGTTGGACGGGCCTTCTATCACCCAGTCTTTCGCATCTTTCTTGTGGAAGCGGCAGTCGTTACATATCCAGTCTTCTACTTCACCCCACTGGTCTTTACGTGCAGTGACACGGAACACCTCGTCGCCCCTCATCCACAAACGAACCTTACCGCAACATTTCGGGTTGCTGCACTCACGGTGTGCATCAACGGGCTTAGTGAACCATACCCTGTTCTTGAAACGGAATGTTTTATCCGTCAGCGCACCTACAGGGCAAACGTCTATCACGTTACCTATAAAATCGTTCTTGAGGTTTTTACCTAACAGTGTGCTGATCTCTGCTTTATCTCCACGCTCCAGTACACCATGCTCGCGGTCACCTTCAGCAATCTGGTCGGCAGTATATACACAACGGTAGCACAATATGCAACGCGTCATGTGCAGCGATATATAATCACCGATATCTTCTTTCTCAAATGTGCGGCGGTCGAACTCGTAGCGTGTACCCTCTGCACCATGCTCATAGCTCAGGTCTTGTAGGTGACACTCACCTGCCTGGTCACAAACAGGGCAATCCAACGGGTGGTTGATGAGCAACATCTCTACCACACCTTTGCGGGCTTCAACAACACGTGGTGATGTAATATTCTTCACCTCCATACCATCCATCACAGTAGTACGGCAGCTGGCCATCAGCTTTGGCATTGGGCGCGGGTCTTTTTCTGAACCCTTGCTTACCTCTACCAGGCAGGTACGGCATTTACCACCACTACCTTCCAGCTTGCTGTAGTAGCACATAGCAGGCGGAGTAACATCACCACCTATCCGGCGCGCAGCTTCCAGGATCGTAGTACCGGCCGGCACCTCTACCGTTATATTGTCAATCGTGACTTTAAAATTTGGCGTTTCTTCAGCCATAATTCAAATTAATTCAAAAGTTAAAAGTCAAAACCAAAAACTATTTATTTTGTCTTTAGTTTCAGAATAGATGATGCTAATATTTTTGTTATCTCATCACATTCTTTCAACAGCTTTGTAATTTCATCCTCTTTTACCTCAAATCCGTCTCTTAATATACAAAGCCAATATTTAGTTTCATTTCCTGACTTTAATGCTATTTCATAATACCTTTTAAACTCTGTTCTCGTTGAGCTGTTTGTTGCTTCTACAATGTTTGCTCCTACTGACATTGCGGAACGCATTAACTGCTTTACTACTATTAAACTAAAACTATCCCATTTCCTGTTCTTTAGATACCGTATTACACTTATTGAAAAATCATAACAGCGGTATTTTATATTATTTGCCAAGTTTTAGGTTTTCACTTTTGAGTTTTGACTTATTCACTCAAAACTGGTAAAGGGTCTGCATAGTGTGCTAAACCAAAATTTCTTTTCTGCGACTCTTCAGGATTCAATACGTGCCACTCAAACTCATCGCGGAAGTGACGGATAGCTGCTGCTACCGGCCATGCCGCCGCATCACCCAACGGGCAAATAGTATTACCTTCTATTTTACCCTGGATATCCCAAAGCAGGTCTATATCACTCATCTTTCCTTTTCCGTACTCGATGTTCTTCAATATTTTGTACATCCAGCCTGTACCTTCACGGCAAGGGCTGCACTGTCCGCAACTCTCGTGGTTGTAAAAATGCGCCAGGCTCATAGTATGGCGCACCACACACTGATCTTCATCCATCACAATAAATCCGCCCGAACCCATCATGGTACCCGTCTGGAAACCACCGTCAGCAAGACTCTCATAGTTCATGTAACGTGTTTCGCCTTTAGCTGTTTTCAGCAAGAGGTTTGCAGGAACTATTGGTACTGATGAACCACCCGGTATACAAGCCTTCAGGCGTTTACCTTTAGGAATGCCTCCACAATACTCATCTGAGAAAATAAACTCTTCAACCGAGATGGTCATATCTATCTCATACACGCCCGGCTTATTGATATTACCACATGCAGACAACAGCTTCGTACCGGTAGAACGTCCTACGCCGATCTTGGCATATTCATCTCCACCCATATTGATGATGGGTACTACAGCTGCCAATGTCTCTACGTTGTTTACCACAGTCGGCCTGCCCCAAACACCTTTCACGGCCGGGAATGGTGGCTTGATACGAGGGTTACCGCGCTTGCCCTCCAGGCTTTCCAGCAGTGCTGTTTCTTCACCGCAGATGTAAGCACCTGCACCACGCTGCACATATATCTCACAGTCGAAACCTGAACCCTGGATGTTTTTACCTAACCATCCGTTGTTCTTAGCCTCTTCAATAGCTTGTTCCAGTATATCTACTATCCATGCGTACTCACCACGGATATATATATAAGTAAGGTTGCTACCCAAAGCAAAACTGCTGACGATCAGACCTTCAACCAGCAGGTGAGGAATGAACTCCATCAGGTAGCGGTCTTTGAAAGTACCGGGCTCTGACTCATCGGCATTACATACCAGGTGACGAGGCACACCTTCAGGCTTGGCCAGGAAGCTCCACTTCATACCAGTGGGGAAACCCGCACCACCACGACCACGCAGGCCGCTTTTCTTCACTTCCTCCACTATCTCGTCAGGCGTCATTTTCAACGCCTTCTCTACAGAGCGGTAGCCACCATGCTTGCGATAGGCATCGTAATAACGAATGCCCTCAACATGTGCGTGTTCTAATAGTAGTTTCATTTATAAATTCAAAAGTTAAAAGTCAAAAGTCAAAAACCATGTTTTGAATTTTGCTTTTTGATTTTTAATTATTTGTTCGCCACACTTTGCCTGTTCAGCATCTGCCACCTGCCATCTTCATAGGTCCAGGTTTGCATTACACTCAGGTCAAATATCAAATGCTCATGTTCTTTATAGTCCACATCGAAAATACCGTTACCTCTTACAGTAGCTATATTTCCGTTCATGATCACCTGTAGTTCCGGCTGATCTATCTTATGATATGTGATCGTACCATTGAACAGGTTGTCTTTTTGTTCTTTCTTCGTTTCTACCCAGCCGTTGCTGTGTCCGTAGCTCAGGCTTTCGTGCAAAATGTTGTTCAATGCCACGGTATCCTTTGCCATCATAGCATCATTATAAGCATACGCTGCCTTCTCCACATCTTCCGCACTGTACACAACTTCTTCCTTTTGCTGCGGTTCTTCCTGCCGGGCAGTATTACCGCAACTGTATATAAAGAGCAATAATGATATGGTTACTAATACGCGCATATCAAAAATCATTTTCCAGTATATAGTTTTCCATCGGTCCGAAGAAGTGCTCTGTCCATCCACTTTCGTGTTTTTCCATTTCTACTTCGTTCGGGAAGTTGATATGTTTCAGTACCACTTTCGTAGTACCATTTTCATTTTCCAGCTTATAATGAACTTCTGACGGTGCCGCTCCTTTATCCCATTCTATCACCGACCATGTATAGGCCAGTTCATCAACACCCGTCTTCAACACTTCTCCACTCACCCAGCTATCAAAAAGATCAATCTTACCACCCACCTTGTTTTCCATCACCGCATTGTTACCGCTCCATGCCTTTATCAGTTCAGGCTCTGTGAGCAACCGCATCACCTTTTCAGGCGGTACGGGCAGGTAAAATTCCAGTTCAAGGTCGTAAGCCATAATTAATTTTTAGCCGCTGCCCTCAGTTCATCTATTATCTCGTCTATCTTCTCGTTCGTCAGAAACTCACGGTATGTTTTACCCAACTGCATCATAGGTGCATAACCACATGCGCCCAGGCACTCTGCAGGTTTCAGGGTAAACAAGCCATCATCCGTAGTTTCTCCTGCCTTTATATTCAGCTTCTGCTTTATATACTCAATTATCTCGTCGCTACCGTTCAGCATACAAGGGCCTGTGCAGCACACTTCCAGTACATACTTACCTACAGGCTTCAGGTTGAACATCGTATAGAATGTTGCTACCTCGTACACCTCAATAGGCTTGATGCTCAACAGTTCTGCCACATAGTCCATAACAGGTGTATCCAGCCATCCGCCGAATTCATCCTGCGCTATGTGCAATACAGGTATCACAGCACTCTTCTGCTTCCCTTCAGGGTAGCGAGCCATGATCTCTTTTACTTTATTCAGTTTTTCTTCACTAAACTTTATCATTAACTATAATTCAAAAGTCAAAATTCAAAAGCCAAAAATGAATGTTTTGGCTTTTTACTTTTTAATTTTTACTTCATCATGCATCCAGCTCTCCCGCTATCACGTTCAAACTACTCAATGCAATGATCGCATCACTCAGCAAACCACCATGTATCATTTCAGGGAATGCCTGGTAATAAATGAAACATGGCCTGCGGAAGTGCAAACGGTAAGCACAACGTCCACCATCACTTATCAGGTAAAAACCTAATTCACCATTAGCACCTTCTACACTATGATAAACCTCACCCGGTAATACGTCAATTTCACCCATCACCATTTTAAAGTGGTATATCAGGGCTTCCATTTTCGTATATACATCCTCTTTGGGAGGCAGGTGGTATTTATCTGCTTCTTCAGCATAGAACACATCCTTTTGCGAAGGGTCTTCCTGCTCTATTTTCTTTATTTTTTCTACTGCTTGTTTTACAATGCTCAAGCTCTCCCATATCTCCAGGTTGCGCACCAGGTACCTGTCGTACACATCACCCGTAGTACCTGTAGGTACTTTAAAATCAAAATCCTCGTACGATGAATACGGCTCAGCCACACGTACATCATAATCAACACCCGCAGCCCTCAGGTTAGGCCCTGTAAAACCATAGTTCAAAGCACGCTCAGCACTTATAGGACCTGCACCAATGCAACGATCCATGAATATACGGTTACGTGTCAGCAGGTCTTCAAACTCCTTCATCACCTTGGGGAAGCCCTGGATGAACTTGTCTATCTTCTGCCATGCCACGTCAGAGAAGTTGCGCTCGAAACCACCTACACGCCCGATATTTGTCGTCAGTCGGCTACCGCACACCTCTTCGTATATCTCATATATTAATTCGCGCCACTGGAATACGTAAGTAAATCCGGTCAGCGCTCCTGTATCTACTGCTACTACTGAATTACATATCAGGTGGTCGGCTATACGTGCCAGCTCCATAATAAGTACACGCATGTACTCTACACGCTTAGGCAACTTCAGCCCCAGAAGCTTTTCTATCGTCATGTGCCAGCCCATGTTATTGATGGGGGCAGAACAATAGTTCAGCCTGTCTGTAAGAGGAGTGACCTGGTAGTATGGCCTGCGTTCGGCAATTTTTTCAAATGCCCTGTGTATATAACCAACTGTCTGCTTGGCACTGTACACGCGCTCACCGTCTATCTCGAGTATATTCTCAAATATACCGTGCGTGGCCGGGTGCGTAGGACCAAGGTTCAGTGTTGTCGTCTGTTTTTCCAGCGACGCATCTGTAAGTTGAATATTTTGATTTTGCTCAGACATTATTGCCTCAAGTCAGTTTATTTATTATTATACTACTGTTCCTCCACGGCCAAACATTTCATCATCCTTGTCTGTACGTGTAGGGTCTTCCAATGCATACTCCTTCCTCATAGGGAAGTAATCCATCTCGTCTACGTTCAGGATACGCCTCATATCAGGGTGGCCAACGAAGTTGATACCGAAAAAGTCATATGTTTCACGCTCCATCCAGTTTGCCGCGGCAAACAATTTGGTCGAAGTAAATACATCAGGCTTTTCAACGGGCACATATACCTTCAGGCGCAAACGTATGCCATCTATCATATTATGTAAATGATACACCACGCAAAGCTCTTCACCCTTCCTCTCAGGATAATGCACACCTGTCAGGTCGGTCATGAAACGAAAACGCAGTTCTTCATCATCATAAAGAAACTGCAACACTTTCAGGTTATCTGCCGCAGGCATGGTGCATGTCAGCAGGCCGTATTGCTCTTCCCATTCGGTAAGCGCATCTCCGAATTTTTCAGTTAACCTGTTTTTTACTATTTCGTTGGTCAATGCCATGCTCTAAGTCAAAAATAAAAAGTCAAAAGTCAAAATTTTTCAGGTTTTGAATTCTGCTTTCTGAATTATTACTGTATGCCGTAACCTTCCAGCAATGCTTTATACTGGTCGCTGTTCCTACGGCGCAAACTTTCATTATGTACTAACTCCTGCAGGTGCAATACACCTTCCAGTATGGCCTCCGGACGCGGAGGGCAACCTGAAACATATACATCTACAGGTATCACCTGGTCAATTCCTTGTAATACAGAATAAGTATCGAATATTCCACCGCTGGATGCGCAGGCGCCTATGGCAATTACCCAGCGTGGCTCTGCCATTTGCAGGTAAACCTGGCGCAGTACCGGAGCCATTTTTTTGGCAATAGTACCCGCTACCAGCAATACGTCGCACTGACGGGGTGTAAAGCCCATACGCTCCGACCCGAAGCGTGCCAGGTCGTAGTTAGACCCCATAGTAGCCATGAATTCGATACCACAACATGAGGTGGCGAATGGCAAAGGCCATAGCGAGTTTTTGCGGGCCAGGCCTATTATTTTGTCGAAAGACGTGGCCATAAAACCCTCACCGGAATAGCCTTCAGGCATTTCCGCCAGTTTCACATTCGTATTATATTGTACCGGACGACCCATACTTCAAAATTCAAAATTCAAAAAAGCCAAATCTCCAACCGCTTTAATCTTCCCAGTCCAATGCGCCTTTTTTCACTATATATATAAAACCACAAAGGAAGAAAGATACAAACATTACTACAGCCCAGAAACCCTCCGTACCCAGATCGCGGAAATTAACCGCATATGGATAGAAGAATATCACCTCCACATCAAATAAAACAAACAATATCGCTACAAGGAAATATTTGATGGCCATTGGCTGGCGGGCGTTACCTACAGACGGGATACCACTCTCAAAACTGATGAGTTTGTCCGAGGTTTTTCTTTTCGGGCCGAGGATGTGTGTGGCAAAAAGCGTAACTACTACGAAACCCAGTACCACAACCAGTTGTACTACAACCGGTAGATAATTGATAGGCGTGTTTTGATCAGCTGCCAGTAATAAAATGTCCATAATTATATATCAGGCTCGTACGTTTAGTTACAACGCGAACAAAGTTAAGTGTCTGCCCCGAAATAACAAGCCTTGTAAGCACGAAATCATATATAAATATAATACTATAATGCTTAGCGTAAACTTGTTTCTGCTTGTATTGCAGACATACTTTTAAAGTTTAACCACAATGTATCGCTGTTGACAGCCAAGTTACCTATTTTTATCCATCGGTTCAGATGAATTATATACACAAATTCATTACGCTATATTTAATATCACTTGCTTTTACATGTGTTTGTACGGGGCAAGAGGCTGCTGTATATAACATAAACAAATACAATGGCTTATCTTCAAATCATGTATATACTACACTGGTAGACAAGTATGGATATTTATGGATTGGCACACAAGAAGGCGTATATAGGTATAATGGCTATACATTGAGAAAATTCGATTATAGTGACGGTTTGTCAAACCTTGATATATGGGACTTATACCAGGACAGCAAGGGCAGAATATGGCTATGCACTATATCTAACCAATTTGGCTACATATTTAATAATAGATTTCATAAAACATATAAAAAAGCCTCAGGCCATATGCCTGTTATATATCCTTCAAAAATTTATGAATATGGCGACTCACTGATATTTTTTAATAAAGCTACCACACAGATCAACCACACAGGCATCTCTATAATAGTGAACGATACAATATACCGGAAACTCATTACTGACCATACCAAAGAACTATACCCCTCCAATACGTATAACATGGGTGCACAGGTTGTAGAAGTGTTTGAAAACAACGCGTACATTACCAATTCATCAGACTATTATAACACACCGCACCGTAAAAGCTATAAGCCCGGTACTCATAAAATTTGCCAGTTCAACCTGCAAAAACAACTACAACTAACTACTTGCGCAGGCACACATGCACAACGGTACATCTATTACCTTGATCGCAACAAAGGCGGAGCATGCTTTTATGATTATAAAAACAACACATTCAAAACTATACACCTTAAGGGAAGGAACAACAAACAAGAACCCCCTATCCATATGTATACATCCGGTAATATGCTTCATATTATCAGCCCTTCAACCATACATTTACTCGATTCTCAATTAAATATATCAGAACAAGTTCATTTAGATTCCTTTTTTGGCACAAACGGTTATTATGACATTAATAACACATATTTTTCCAATAATACCTTTTGGGGCCATATGCTTAGCACTGTATACGACGGCCTTTACATAAGCTACCTGTCAAACAGAAATTTTATGAGGTCTGCTACAGACCTTGATGCCTATCGTTATGTAGGGAAAGCAGACGACTCAACAGGTTTCTGGTGGCAGAAAAGCAGCCATACACTAAAAAGAATATGTAATGGAAAAACATACAGCACCTCTGTGCTGATGCAGATACCTGATATCAATAAAATTATTCCTTTTAACGACAGTACTTATATGTTGTTGAATAATCAAAACTCCAGCTGGCTTCATAAAAATGGCGATATCACAGAGTTGGTAGATGGATATGAAGACATGGTTTTCAGGCATAAAAACACAAAGATATTCAATGGGGTAACCGAAATTGCAAGTGGTATTCTTAACTACTTAGCTGACTGCAGCACAATTGATTCCAACTCTATATATGCTGTTGGTTCATCGTACAACGGTATCAATAAAGTGACTTTTGATAAAAAGAAAAAGAAGATCACAATTGATAGTATCTATTTTGACAGGTATAACAATATTGTCAGCAATCGTCACAACAACTATGTATTTGTATATACTTATGACAAAATACTTGTGATCTATAACAGTACTGATAACAGAGTATTCATTTCTAATGAACAACTGCAGACGTTAGGCATCAATGGCATTGAAAAGATCGCGCTGGATGATTTCGGAAATGTGTTTATAAAAGACTATAACAAACTTATAGTTGCCAATATATTTACGATGGAAAGCAGGCAACTGTTTAGTAATTACGAACTGGAAGATGCATTAATAGACCTGGATAATAACGTTTTGTCGATAGCCGGAAATTTTGGTGTATTAAGGGCAAAAGTAAAAGGCCCTAACATAATTTCAGATATTACCACCTATCCTAACACCAAACAGATATTCTACAACTTTGTAAACAGTGCGCAGTTCTCTTCCGGCAATGTTTTATTGAACACTAACAAAGGTACCTACCTGGTAAATACAGACCTTAGAGCTGGTAATACCGCAAAAACTACTGACTATAAGATAACACTCAGTTATGACAGCACACTCTGTAGTATCAGCAATAATGATACTATATCAGTACGTCAAACTGTCAATAATATTGTTGTAGATGTAATTAGGCCTGCCGGTACAGGAGACCTTAACATTGAATACTCTATCAACGGGTCATTGCCTATCAACTCAGGCTACCAGGTGATACTGCCAGACCTGGAACCCGGCAGCTACAATACGATTCTTATTGTTGCTTCTGATAACTCATGGAAAAGCAAACCAGTAGGGTTCAATATATATATTCAGCCCTACTGGTGGCAAACCGATACGTCGAAGAAAATTATATTCGCGATGTTTGTCATAGCGGCAATAGGTCTGATATACATCATCATTGTTATTACAAAAAGAGTTGTAAATCAAAATAATGACAGAAGAAATCAACGTAGAGAGCTGGAGTTGAAATCCATTTATTCTCAAATAAACCCGCACTTCATTTTCAATTCGCTCAGTACTGCTCAATACTTTGTGAAAAAGAACCGGAATAAAGAAGCATATGAACACATTAACCAGTTCTCTAACCTGCTACGCTCTTATATTAAATCATCCCGAAACAAATACATATCCATAACTGAAGAAGTACAAAACCTTGAGAACTACCTCCAGCTACAGTTAACGAGGTTTGAAGAAAAATTCAAATATCATATAAGCATCGATAAGGCTATTGATGCGGCAGCTATTAAAATACCATCTTTATTGCTGCAGCCAATTGTAGAAAATGCACTAAACCACGGTATTTTTCACAGCGACAAAATGGGCCAGCTGAATATTGTATTTGCCATCGACCCTGATAATAACAACATACTTACCTGCGTTGTAGAAGATAACGGAATAGGACGTAAGCGATCGAAGGAACTAAAAAGCGAATTGATACAGAAGGCTACATCTTACGGCACCATACTGATAAAAGAACTTATAGACACCTTTAATAAATACGAAAAGATTAAAATAGAAATAGATTATATTGACAAGGTGGAACCTGAGACCGGTACAATAGTTATTATTAAAATAGAAAACTTTACCCATGTCTGATTTTACATGTATTATTACCGATGATGAACCTAAAATGGTAGAGCTATTAGCTGATACTATTTCTGAACTTTCGCCTGAAATTGAAATAACAGGCAGATATACTGACTGGAAGTCCGCTCTCTCAGCAATAAAATCAAATATGCCGGACATACTGTTCATGGATATTTCAATGCCTGAGAAAACCGGTTTTGACCTGCTGGAACTGATACCTAATATAAAGTCTGAAATTATCTTCGTCACCGCTCATACCGAGTTTGCTGTAGAAGCCTTTAACTTTGACGTATGCGGATATATATTGAAACCGATAAATGATAAACTATTGGTAAAAACAATTGAACGTGCAAAGGCGAGGATACTGGCCAGGAGAAAGACAGGAGAAAATGTTGAAACAAAAAGCGGTAAAATAGGCATCCCGGATGATAGCGGTATCCGCTATGTGGATATACACAATATCATATATTGTGAAACCTATAACAGGTATACAAAAGTGGTAACTACTGATTCTGAGATCATCAGCTCATACAACATTGGTAAGTACCATGAAACGCTCACTCATGATTTCTTTTACCAGCTTCACCGTTCATTTATCGTTAACCTGAATCACGTAAAAAGGTACGATACATCCGGCATGGTGATTATGAACAACGGTACTGAAATTCCTATATCAAAAAAACATAAAGAAGATTTCCTGCAGATGTTCAACCGTGTAGGCAAATAATAATACTTCCCGATGCACAACCTGAGCAAAATAAAAGTATTCAGAATACTGCTTATGCTTACATACCCGTTGGCAATAGTATTTGTATACCCATTTGTGCTGATGAAAAAGAAAAACAGCAGCGGTTACTTTTTCTTTTTCGACAGATATGTTATCGGTGGTGCGCAGAAGGTACACATAGACATATTAAATTCAATACCGGAAATATACAAGCAGGTATATTTCACCCGCTACTCTCCTGACAATAAGCTCAAAAAAGAGTTTTACTCTCTGCCACAGACTGTGTGCAAGGACATCCACATCTGGTGCGACTACCTGTTGTTGCGTTTATTTACCGTACACTATTATGCATTCTACCTCAACAGGCATAGTAATGCGGTAGTATTCAGTTCAAACAGCACTTTCTTTTATGATATGCTATTCTTTATGAGCAGGAAAATAAAAGCCGTCGAACTATTACACAACTTTACTTATGGTAATAATGGCATGGAGTTTTTCGGGCTGGCCAACTACAAATACCTCGATTATCGTACTGTTGTTGATGGTGCTACACGGAATAATATCAAAGAACAGTACGCACAGTATAACATACCTGCGTCATATGCTGGCAGGATAAGGTTGATAGAGCCTGGTGTAACTGTACCTGAAGAAACAGACAAAGACTTTGGCCTGCCACTGAAGGTACTGTATGCCGGCAGGGGAGGAGCGCAAAAACGGATTCATCTGCTGAGTGAAATTGCTGAAAAGGCTATAAAGGCAGAGCTGCCTCTTGAGTTTCATTTTGCCGGTACAATGATGGATGAACTCTCCGACTATGTGAAAGAACATTCAGTAATACATGGAGAGATCAGCACACAGGACGAAATGTATAAATTATATCGCCAGTCTCATGCATTACTTATGACATCTGCATATGAGGGATTCCCCATGCTTATAAAAGAAGGTATGGCCAACGCTTGTATTCCGGTGGTTACAGCCCTTGAGGGTAATAAAATGCACCTGAAACAAGAAGTAAATGCATTGTTGATAGAGCATCCCGAAGACGAACAAAATGTAGTTTCAACAGGATTGAAACACCTGGAAAGGCTAATAAACAATCCGGATGAGTTAAGGCAACTATCAGATGATTGCTACAAATACGCCAAAACGCACTTCGACAAAGCTGTATTTACAGCCAAATACAGGGAGTTTCTGCAAAAGGAGGTTTGGAACAGAAGTTAACGCTATATTTTCTTTACTACTATCAGGTTATTCAGGTAAAAGTCTGACCGTTTTACTCTTTTGGGTAGTATTGCCGACAACAACAGCCCCAGCAAAAGGAATGGTGTAATAAGAATACTGAAGAATATCGCCTGCAGCAACAATGGCCTGTGCGGTATGAAATAATAGATATATAATACTATACTCTGTAATAAACAGTCCCAGTAAGAACCTGTTTTTTCGTAATGCACTACCTCAAAACCATTTTTTTCCATCAGGTGCTTTAGTCCGAATGACGAGTAGCGTGCATAATCGTAAGGCTGCTCGTGCTCAGGCCAGAAAAACGGGCAAGACAACATCAGGTGCGCCCCTGGTTTTAATACACGATGAATTTCCGGCAGTATTTCGTCAGGATTGAAAACATGTTCCAACACCTCCGACGAGAACGCACCATCAAAGTGATCATCGCCGAATGGTATGGTCTTGCCATCATAAAACACATCAGCAGACAGGTCTTCATTCCTTGAACTTACCTCTGTTTCATAATCCAGCCCTGTGTATGAGTTTACATTAAACAGGCTTTTATAAGGTTTGCTGCCACAACCAAAATCAAGCACATCGCCTTTTATATAGTGCACATTACGCTTTATGGCACTGTATAATTGCCCGCGTATTATATAATGTGGATTGAAGAATACACTATACCATCTCGGAGCAAATTCTTCACGTACTTGGTCTGACATTTTTAGGATGCTCTTTATTCAAAACTTTAACACGGCTGTGTGTCAAACGTGAAAATACATTATGACAACGAAAACAACTACATTTATTCCATCTCATTACCTTTGCAACCAATGGGCATAGTTTTCCGCCAATCAATTAAGACCACTATTGTAACCTTTACCGGGGCGGCGCTCGGTGGCCTTGTTGTGCTGCTCAGCCCGAAAGTTTTTCCCAAACCGGAGCTGGGATTAATAACCAATATTACACTAACAGGCGCTATTGTACAGCTACTGGTAATTATGGGTACAGCCAACCTGATACAGGTTTACACACAACGATACAAATCAACCGACAAACGAAGGAAAGCTCTGCTGACTATCGCCGTACTTACAGCACTGACCGGCACAGCTATTTTCACAACGGCCTATTTCTTGCTGAAAACCTATATAGTAGGGCTTTACAATCCTGAAGACCAGGTACTGATAAACAAATACTACCATGTAGTACCTGTACTTGTTTTTCTGTGGGGGTTGATGACCATCTTCGACCAATATCTTGTAGCGCATGTAAAAATCGCTATTTCCACATTTTCAAGAGAAGTCATACTCCGTATATGCAACCTTACCCTTATAGGTTTATTCTTTATAGGTGTTATAGACTTTGATACCTACGTCACCGGCAATGTGCTTATATATTCTGTTCCGCTACTCATCATCATAAGTGTTGCTGCCAAAACAGAAGGCTTCGGGCTGACAAGGAACCTGAAACTGTTTTCACTGGCTGATTATAAAGATATGCTGCACTTTTCCTGGTATCACTTGTTGGTAGGTGCTTCTATAACCATTTTGAATTTTATTGATACATTAATGCTTGGTCCGCTGGATAAAAAAGGTATTGCATCAGCTGCAGTGTATGGTATAGCTACATTTATCGCATCCGTTATGTATATGCCATACAGGGCAATGGCAAATTCATCACTACCTATCCTCAACGAAGCATACATTGAAAAAGACACTAATAAGGTAAGAGACCTGTTTACCCGTGCAGGTATTAATATATTTATCTCTGCAGTTGGCATGTTCGTACTCATAGGTGTCAACCTGGATAACGCCATTACATTACTTCCGGCAGGATATGAATCCGTAAAGCCTATCGTTCTGGTACTGATGATAGGTAAGCTTTTTGATATGGCTACGGGTATGAACAATGAACTTATAAGTATATCAAAGTATTATAAATTCAATTTTCGCATATCTCTGCTGTTGCTGGCTCTGGTATTCACTTTAGACAGGATATATATACCACAATACGGTACTATGGGTGCGGCATGGGTAGCAACCTGCTCACTTATTGTATTTAATACCGCTAAAATGATATTCTTATATGCTAAAATGAGGTTACACCCATTTACTCCCAAAAGCTGGCTAGTGCTTGTAGCAGGCGCTATAGCAGCAGCTGCCGGCTATTTTTGGCCATATATAGTACACCCGATCGTAGATACCATTATCAGGAGCGGCGTTGCTATGGCGGTATATTGCCTGGCCCTTATTCTGCTTAAGCCGTCTAACGACCTGGTAGAGTATCTCAACAACATAAAAAGCAGTAAAAGACTGTTTTAACCACTTCATACCGGACTTTTGCCCGTACGTCACATATTTTTTGAGGCGAAGTATATTTTCAATAATTTGCATGTATTAATAAAATAATGCCGAAAGCCTTTTTAACTAAGGGCTTTTATGGTCTGTAAGGTTGGATATTAATTGAACATTTAACTATTGTCATGGTAATGAAAGATGTTTGATAATTAAGTTAAATATTAACCAATTAACCCTGCAGCATGTATAATTTTATTAGGCGGTAAACGAAAACTAAAATCTGCATACCCGGTTTGCCGGGTAGCAAACGAACTATTACGGATGATCGATCTATATAAAAAACTATGCACTTCCCTGTTTCGTCCAATAGTATTGGCTGCTATACTATTATTGCTTTTACCTGCTAAAAGTAATGCCACACATATTTACGGTGCAGACCTTTACTATACACACGTGACGGGCAACACCTATACTGTGACACTCAATGTTTACGGTGACTGTGCAGGTAGTGCATTCCCCAACCTGCAGAATGCCAATGCCCAGGTTACAGTATACAACGGCACCAATCTGTTCACTACACTTACCCTTCTGATACAAAACCCTACAACCGGTACAGAAGTAACACCTGTTTGCCCTTCGCAGATAAACAATACCGCCTGCAATAACGGTACACTGCCGGGTGTTAAGAAGTTCGTTTACTCCAGAACGGTTACACTTAATGCCAATTCTGCCAACTGGAGGTTCCGCTTCACAGGTAATATGGGCGGCACTACCTCCGCAGGACGAAGCTCCCTCATTACCAACATTACGGGTACAGGTAGTACCATTATGAACCTTGAAGCTACACTGAACAATGTAAATGCTCCTAACTCCACAACTACTTATACTACAATACCAACACCCTTCTTCTGCATCAACAAAGCGGCCAGCTACAACCCGGGCACTGTGGATGTAAACGGAGACAGCCTTGTATACAGCCTGGTGCCGGGACTTACATCTGCAGGAACAGTTACTTACCAGACGGGATATAGTGCTACCAATCCTGTTGCGGCGGCTACAAGCACCTTCAACTTTAATACACAAACCGGTCAGCTGAACTTTACGCCTAATATTACACAGCAATCGCTGGTAGTAACTCAAATAGCCGAATACAGAAACGGTGTACTTATAGGCACCAGTATGCGCGAAATGACTTTCGTGGTACTGAACAACTGTAACAACAACCCTCCCGGAGGTAAAATAACGAACACAACAAATGGTAATATTGATACCAGTGGTGTTATATTAAACGTATGCCAGTCTGCCGGATTGTTTACATTTAATATCAACCCGACAGACCTGGATACTGACGTGATAACTGTCAGTTATTTTGGCCTACCTGTAGGTGCAACCTTTACCATTTCTAATAATAATACTATAGCTCCTACCGGTGTATTCCAATGGAATGTAGGTAATGTAGCACCCGGCAGCTATAACTTCTTTATTACGTATGTTGATGATGGCTGCCCGCTTTCATCAAAACAAACGATCGCATACACTATCAAGGTATTAGCCCGGCCACATGTGGTTGTGAACATTACCGACCTTGCCACTTGTACCAAGAAGGCCAAGTTCACGATGACGCCATCAGTATCACCGTCCCCATGGCGATTGCAGGTATTGCAGGGGACTACGCAGGTACATAATTTTACCGGTGTCACAGGTACACAAACAGACAGCCTGTCTCCCGGCACATACACCATACGCGTTACCAATGCCGACACTTGTTTCAAAGACACGGTCATCGTCATTGCTCCACCACCCGCAATAGGCATTTCACTTGGCATCACACCGCTGAAATGTCATAACGATACGGATGCTGTTGTAGTGGTGAATGCATCAGGAGGAAAACCTTCTTTTACTTATGCATACGGTACCGGAAGTTTTGGCAGCAATAACACATTCAGTAATATTTCCTCCGGCTACAGAACCTTCAAGATCAAAGACCAGAACGACTGTATAAAAGACACACTAATATTAATAGCCAATCCGCTACCCGTTAGTGCCGACGTGATCATAAGCGAACCACCCTGCAATTACTATAATAGCGGCGTGATAACCATTAACGGAAAGAACGGTAAATCGCCTTACCAGTATTCATTTGCATCATCATCATTCAGCAGTACCAATACCTTCAGCGGGTTATACTCAGGTACCTACAATGTGAAGATAAAAGACAGTTTCAACTGTATGCTGGATACAAACGTAGTGTTGCCTGACTCAATAAAGGTACACGCAAATGCCGTTATCACGAACATACTCTGCAACGGAGACAGTACAGGTGTTATCACACTCAATGCTTTTGCCGCTACCGCTCCTTACCGTTACCAACTGGTATCATCAGGTCCTCTCAGCCCGGTAAATACCTTCAGCAACCTACCGGCTACTACACATACTTTCCATATAGAAGATACCAATAAATGCTACCTGGATACTACTATTACACTTACTCAACCAACAAGAATAGGCAGTGTACCTGTTATTACCAATGTGCTGTGCAATGGTGATACTACGGGCGGCATATCCATTACCGGTACAGGAGGTGTCAATCCATACACATATGCTTTGGGTACGGGTGCATATTCTTCTGCCAACAACTTTACTCCGCTTACCGCAGGCACATATACACTGCACGTGAAGGATAATAACAGTTGTATCAGAGATACTACACTAACTATTACTGAGCCTACAAAGCTTGACTTTGCCAACCTGCAGATAACCAACCCTCCATGCTATGGTACACAAAGCGGACAGGTGATCGTAACTGGTACAGGAGGTGTTACTGCTTATCAATATGCGGTGGGTACAGGGTCATTCTCTGCCAACAACAGTTTTGGCGGGCTGGGTGCGGGTAATCATACATTCTACATCAGGGATAATAACAATTGTGTGGCTGACAGTACGGTAACGCTTACGCAGCCAACACGTATAATACCCGCTGTAGCTGTTAAAAAATCTACATGTAAACCACTGGACAACGGTAGCATTACTTTAACTGCAACCGGCGGAGTACCTGCGTATACCTATGCTTTAGGTTTCGGCGCTTATTCACCTTCTACTTTGTTCTCTCCTTTGGCTGCAGGTACATATATCATGCACGTAAAGGATAAAAACAACTGTATCCTCGATACCACTATTACTGTTGCGGATTCCTTTACACTCAAGCCGGGTGTTGGCGTTACTGATGCGAAATGTTATGACAGCGCCAGCGGTATACTCAACGTAACGGTAAGTGGCGGTGTTGTGCCTTATCAATATGCTTTGGGGGCAGGGGCTTATTCTACAGTTAGTGCTTTTGGCGGGCTCAAGGCCAATACATACACCATACACATCAAAGACGTATTAGGTTGTACAAAAGACACAACCGTAAATGTAGGGCAGCCTACGCGTATCGTGCCTTCTTTAGTCCTTAAAGATCCTTCATGTTATGAGTACAACGACGGAAGCATTATAGTAACTGCGACAGGAGGTACGCCCACATACCTGCAGGCTATCAATAATGGTCCGTTCATATCTGTTGCTAACTTCAGCGCACTTAAAGCAGGTACGCATGTCATCAGCGTAAAAGATATTAATGAGTGCCGTATTGATACTACGGTAACGCTTAAACAACCACCTGTTATAGGATTTAGTCTGAACGTAACAGACCTGAGGTGTTTTAATGACAACAGTGGTTCAGTACTGATAAATGGTTTTGGCGGAACACAGCCATACACTTACTCTTACGATACAAAACAATTTGACGCCAACCCTACACAAACAGGGATAAGCGCCGGGCCCCATACTATTAAAATGCGCGACAGCCAGGGCTGTATCAAAGACAGCAATGTGGTGTTTAAAGAACCTGCTCAGCTCTTAGTGAACAATCCTATCATCACAAATCCTACATGCGAGGGTTTTGCCGATGGCTCTATAAAAGTATATGGCAATGGCGGTGTACAGCCATACCAGTTTAAAGCGAACGGAGGAGCGTTTGGCAGTATCAGCTTATTCGAAGGGCTGACAGAAGGGGCTAACGTTATCACTATTAAAGATGCTAATGATTGCACTTACGATACCACTATCTTCCTGATAGGGTTCCCGCATATAAAATATAACGGCATATTCCCGCAGCCTGTAAGTTGTTTTGAAGGCAGCGATGGTAGCATCACCTTGAACGTTTCCGGCGGTATGCCTCCGCTCCGTTATAAACTGAACAACAGCAACCCTGTTCCTGTAAGTATCTTCAACGGCCTGAAAGCCGGTAAATACAACCTGCAGGTGGTAGATAACGAAGGCTGTGTGAAAGACACTACTGCCATAGTAGAAACTCCTGAAAAAATACAGATCACGACAACAGTTACTCCTAACGACTGTGAAGGGCTGGACAACGGCGGCAGGATAGAAGCAAGTGTATCCGGCGGTACACCTACCTACAGGTACAACTGGAATACAAGGCCGGAACAAATAGGATACTATATTGAAAACATACCGAACGGTACCTATAAAGTAACAGTTACAGACGCCAATGATTGCGAAGAAGCAGCCACAGCTACCATTGTGTACGACAATTGCTGCATTGTTTTCGTTCCTGATGCCTTCACTCCAAACGGCGACGGGCTGAATGATATCATCCGCATTCGTGTAAAAGGCGATTTTCAACTGCAAACATTCTCTATCTATAGCCGCCTGGGTGAAAGGGTTTTTGAAACCGGTAATATCGATATGGGGTGGGACGGAATATTCAGGGGCACGCAACAGGGAATCGGAACATATAATTATTTAATAAAAGGTATTTGTGGCAATGGCGGACTTGAAGAAGTGATGTATAAAGGTACTATTACCCTTGTGCGGTAAACTTTTTTACATATTAAGCCGCTTATTGTCCGAAAACATTTATTTTTGTCCCCCTTTCAAATAGTGTATGAATTATAAAGAATTAGTATCAGTTACAGGTGTTGGTGGATTATTCCAATTATTGACCACCAAAAGCGACGGTGCGATCGTCCGTAATATTGCAGACAAATCAACGAAGTTCATTTCTGCACGTATGCACAATGTTACCCCGTTGGAAAGCATTGAGGTATATACTACCAGCGATAACATCCGCCTGCACGAAGTATTTCAGAAAATGAAAGACGCGGAAGCTGCTACTCCTGTTCTGGATACTAAAGCTGCTTCAAACGACGACATTAAAGCATATTTCACTGCTGTATGCCCTGAGTTCGACCAGGACCGTGTATACGTAAGTGACATGAAAAAGATGCTGAAATGGTACAAAATGCTGAAGGATAACGACCTGCTGAACTTCGACAATATAGACGAAGATGATGAGGACGAAGTAACCGAAGCACCTGCTGAAGATACTGTAGCTGAAGAAAAACCGGCTAAAAAGAAGGCTCCTGCCAAGAAAAAGGCTGCTGCTAAGTCTGAAGACGCTGAAGGTGATGCAAAACCTGCTAAAAAAGCAACCAAAAAGAAAGCCGCTGCTAAAGCTGAAGGTGATGCAAAGCCTGCTGCTAAGAAAACAGCTAAAAAGAAGACTGAAGAATAACTTTATTCAAAATATAATACTGAACGGGCTGCCGGTAGCAGCCCGTTTCTTTATATACATACCACAACCGCTTTCCCTATTTCTACAGAAAGATTGTAACTTTGCCAATTGATATATTTTTATAATGAGTACAGACAGGCCTTCAGGCAATAGAAAAACCGGCGCTTCAAAATCGCAGAACAGTGAAAAAGGAGGAAAGCCTGCATCCGGCGCAAGGAAACGCTTTGTGAGAGCCAAAAATGGTGACGAGCGCAAGTCTTTTGACCGGGAGGATAAGCCAAAACGCTCTTATGAAAAAAGAGACGATCCAAGACCTGTAGAAAATGAAAGGAACAAAAGACCTTATGGTACAAGGTCTACAGGAGAACGCCCTGCAGACGGTGAAAAGAAACGACCATACGGTACAAGGCCTGCAAACAACGAACGTCCTAAACGTAACCATGGCGCCAGGCCAGATATGGGTACAGACGATGCCTACAAGCCCAAAAAACGTACACGCGGAGACAGTCCTGATAAGTTTTTTGCCCGCCCTGAACGTCCTAAAACCGAAAGAGCACCTAAAGACTTCGATACAAGAGATAATAAACGTTTCGCAGATAAAGACAAACCGAAACGCAATTTTGAAAAACCGGTAAGAAGGGCAGATGTAGCAAAGGCAGACAGCGAGAGGGCGAATGCAGGAAAGCAAAAGCCTGAAGTAATGCCGCTTAATAAATATGTAGCGCATTGTGGCATATGCAGTCGCCGCGAAGCCGTAGCGCTGATAAAGGAAGGTAAGGTAAAAGTAAACGGAGAGGTAAAGCTGGAACCCGGCTATAAAGTACAATTGGAAGACAAGGTAGAATACAACGATAAGGTGATCACTTCTAAGAAGAACCTTGTTTATATACTGCTGAACAAACCAAAAAACTTCATCACTACTACTGACGATCCGCAGGAAAGAAAAACAGTGATGGATCTTATAGCAGATGCAGGAGATGAAAGAGTGTACCCCGTAGGCAGGCTTGACAGGAATACAACAGGATTATTATTGCTGACCAACGATGGTGAGTTGGCGCAAAAACTATCGCATCCCAAATACAACATCAAAAAGGTGTACCAGGTTACACTCGACAAAAACCTGTCTAAACCTGATTACGAAAAGATACTCAGCGGATTAACGCTCGAAGATGGCGATGTGAAAGTAGACGCCCTGGCATACCTGGAAAAGAAGAACGAGATAGGTATTGAAATTCACAGCGGCCGTAACCGTATCGTCCGCCGGATATTCGAGTCATTGGGTTATGTGGTAGAAAAGCTGGACCGTGTGATGTACGCAGGGCTGACCAAGAAGAATATTCCACGGGCCAAGTGGCGCTTCCTGAACGAAAAAGAGATCATCAACCTGAAACATTTCAAACAATAAAGAATGCTGGTTACAGCTACACGCATACACGATGGTAAAAACTGGCTGCCCGAAGGCACAATAGTTGAACTGGGTGATGACGGAGCTGTAACAGGAATATTGCATGATGCCGTTAAGGATGATGTAAAACACTATGATGGTATCATATGCCCGGGCTTTGTAAATACGCATTGCCACCTTGAGTTATCGCATATGAAAGGGCATATACAGGAACATACAGGCCTTGTGCCTTTCCTGAAACAGGTAGCGCTGACACGCAATCATTTTACCGAAGAGCAAAAAGTAACTGCAAGGCACGAGGCTTTTCATGCTATGCGCAACAGTGGCGTAGTAGCCGTTGGTGATATTTGTAATACCAGCGATACACTCGACCTGCGCATACAGGATAAGATACATTTTCACAGTTTTGTAGAAACTATGGGTTTTACAGAAACCCCTCAAAGGCAATTCGACTATGGAGTAGCGGTGTATCATGCATTTGATGCGCAACAAAAGGAAGAGAAAATAATACGGCAGTCAATAGTACCACACGCGCCATACAGTGTTTCTCAACAGCTGTTCCACCTCATAGATACTTTTGATAAAGAAGCATTGATATCCATACACAACCAGGAGTGCCATGCAGAAGATGAATACTATCTGACTAAAAAAGGAGACATAACCGACCTGCTGCAAACATTGGGAATTAACGATAGTTTCTTCTACCCGTCCGGCAAAACATCTTTGCAAACTTACCTGCAATGGATGTCACCCACTCACCCGTTCATATTTGTACACAACACATATACCAACCGTGCGGATATTGACATAGCACAAACACTGTTAAAGAACGTGTACTGGTGCCTCTGCCCAAATGCCAATAAGTATATTGAAAACACCTTGCCCGATATACCCATGCTTATGCAGGAGTGTGATACAATCTGCATTGGCACGGACAGCCTGTCGTCCAACCATCAATTATCAGTCTTAGCCGAACTGCAAACCATCAAACAACATTATCCGGATGTAGATTGGGAAGACCTGTTGCGTTGGGGAACATACAATGGAGCCAAAGCACTGCAAATGGATGATGTTATCGGCAGTATTAAAACAGGGAATAAACCGGGCCTTATACTGATAAAAGACACCCTGAAAGACGAAGTAGTTATTTTATGATACTGATAGTTTCATGTAACCTTGAACTACCACTGGTAATGATCAGAGAATAGCTGCCTTGAGGCACCGCCGCAACACTCACGGACAGCGTCTTTCCGGCTTGTATATCAATTTCCTTTTTAAATACCTGCTGACCGAAAATATTATATAACTCCATAGTTCCGTTCAGATCAACTTCTGAAACAATATTTGTTTCATCTTTTACCGGATTGGGATATATGGCTACATAAGCAGACCCGTGCTTTGTATCCTGAATATTCAATGCGTCTAATTCTTCAGCAACTCTCGATGTCCACGGGCAATATCTGCCTACATTATTAAAAAAATAAGCCGTATCTCCGTCAACATCGGTATGCGCTCTTCCGTCACATACTTCAGGTGAAAAGTCTGTCAGCGTCCACTTATTCATTACAAAATGCCATAGAAACTCATGTGGACCGTTTTTATTTATACCGGCACTGCCTCCTGCTATTTCACCATTTATGATACGCGTCCTGTCCCTGAAAGGCATACTCAGTTGACCGTTAACATCGGCTATTACTGCCGGGTCTGATGTACAGGCGACACAAGACGTGTCTTTCCAATATGCTGTCTGTACGTACATTGAAAAACGGTAACATTTTACCTGTGCTTGCATGATCAACGGAATTAATAATAATACGGTAAGTATTAATTTTTGCTTCATGCTTTTTATACTATACAGACATGGTAAATACTGCCCGGGTTTGCCGGTTTAAGAATTATTAGCATTTATTATCCATTATTATCAATCAGCTTGCTGCAGGATAAGCGCTACCTGATCATACTTATCCGCTGCTGCATGGTGTGCCGCCCGTCATGGATAGTAAGCATATATATTCCCGGTGTCAGCGTGTGTACATCTGTCACAATGGTGCCGTTGGCAGGAAGTATGACCGCTTGCTGCAGCACCAGCCGCCCGGTCATATCATATATCTGCAATTGCCCGTTGATACTAACGGCAGATACCAGTGAAATATATTCGGATGCCGGGTTAGGATATATAGCAATGTCCATGTATCCTCCTGTAATATCACGGATATTGGTTGCCTCTGTTTCTTCTGCGATGCGCGAACCCCAGGGGCAAAACCTGCCTACCGTATTCAACCAGTACGTAGTATCCAGATCTATATCACTGTGTGGGCGGCCATCACATACTTCCATTGAAAAATCGGCTAAAGTCCATTCATTCAGTTTAAAATGCCATAAAAAATTATGTGGGCCGTTTTTATTCACCAAAGCATTACCACCAGCTATAGCACCGTTGATATGCTTTTCCCGGGCTGAAATATGTTTGCTTAACTGGTTGTTGACTTCAGCAATTATGGCAGGGTCTGATGTACAGGCAACACAGGAAGTATCCCTCCAGTCAGTTTTGGGAGTGTCAAAGGAGATACGGTAACATTTCACCTGGGCAAACAAGGGTTGACCGGTCGCGGAAAATATCATCAGCAGAAATGCAACATGGAACAGTTTGTTCATAAAATTCATTTTGGTGCAATTTATGTACAGACCTGCTGGTAATGATAACCGGGTGAAAATTTGACAAACGGATTACTGATTAACCTTGCGCGGGTCGCCCATTTTGCCGGATTGGTAGTCTGCATAGCAGCGCATGATCTGCTCTTCGTTATTCATCACAAACGGGCCGTAAGAAAATACAGGCTCATTCAGCGGCTGACCGCCAAGTACAAAAACCTCTGCACCTTCCTCGCTATACAGGTTAATGTTTCCACCACCTCGTTTGTATAACACCAGTTGGTTGGGCTTCAGTTCATTCTGGTCTTCTATTTCAACCTTACCGCTTACGCAATAAGCAAAAGCATTGTGTGTCGGGTCAACAGGTATGTCAAGCCTCGCCTGCTTATTCAGTTTCAGGTAGTAGTAGAATGTTGGCGTAAATGTTTTGATGCCTGATTTGTAACCCATGAGCTCGCCCATTACAACACGGCCTGTAAAGTCTTTCTTTACAATCGTGGGCATTACCTTATGCCTGTGTACCACCGTTGTGGGGTCGTCGTATTTATTATCTGCGGGCATGTTCAGCCATATCTGGAAGCCATGCAGGTTGCCGCCTTCTTTCTTCAGCCTCGCGCCCGACTCTTCCATATGTATAGCCCCCTTGCCTGAGCTGAACATCATAAACTCTCCCTGCTCTACCTGGAAGTCATAATCAAGACTGTCTTTATGATGCCCGCTGCCGGAAAGAAAATAGGTGGTTGGAATAACCCCGGCGTGCGGGTGTGCGTCTACCCTCAATGCATCTTTACCGGGTGTCACATCAACAGGGCCAAATTCATCAAACAAAACGAACGGGGATACATAATCAAGATGGTTACCCGCAAAGGCACGCATCACAGGCAAGGTACCAACATTCACCCTGTCTGAGTTCAGTATGCGGTAAATTTTCCTGTTACCCGCACCGGAATACATACCCGACTGCCCCAGCAACAGCGATGGTGCTGCCACTGAAACACCTAATATAGCCGACCCCTTAATGAATTTGCGTCTTGTCATCATAATATAAATTTACGGCTTTATATTATTATAACGCTCGAACTAATGTTTATACAACAATAAGATTGAATTATACTGTCTATTCCTTACCAGCGTTCATCAGCAGCTTTTTAGATAGTGATGCCAGTAGCAATGTCTTTACCGCCACATCTGATACACCCATGGTATTGGCCACTATACTGATGAACGAACCCTCTTTCATATCTATATTGAAATCCAGCAGTATCACATCGGCGAGAATAGACAATACACCCATATACAACTCCGGGGGAATTTGCTTGGTCATGATGTACGCCGTTTCGCTGAAGGTCTTATCCGCAAAGCGCGACTTATACTCCTTGTACAATGTAATAATATCGTGCTCGGAATAGCCTTTGAATATCTCCTTCATCGTAACTATGGAAATGAGTTCATCGTCACGCAGGTGGTCATCGGCTTCGGCAACGGCAAACATCAGGCAGAGTATGGCTTCTTTATAGTACATCGTTCGTGCAATATTGGCTGAACAATATACAGCAAAACTTACTGACTGTTACCCGCCAATGATCTCGTCAGGGTGTTGCATGAGGAAGCGCTCAGCTATTATCATATCGTCGTGCAGCAACCTGTCGTTATCCATAAAGCTTACCTCTTTGCGGAAAGCGGTACACAGCTTTTCCAATGCAGGAGATGTTTTATCAGGACGGCGGAACTCCATAGCCTGCATAGCGGTCAGCAGTTCTATGGCCAGTACACGCTGTACGTTCTTAATGAGCTTGTGCAGCTTGGTTGCGGCATTGGCACCCATACTTACATGGTCTTCCTGCCCGTTGCTGCTTACAATACTGTCTATTGATGCCGGGGTACACAATTGTTTGTTCTGGCTTACGATAGCTGCGGCTGTGTATTGCGCTATCATAAATCCGCTGTTCAGACCCGCGTTAGGAGCAAGGAACGGCGGAAGGCCTCTTTGCCCGCTCACCAGCAGGTAGGTGCGGCGCTCCGATATATTCGCCAGTTCAGACATGGCAATGGCCAAAAAGTCTAAATGCAGTGCCAGTGGCTGACCGTGGAAATTACCGCCGCTGATGATCTCATCTTCATCATGAAACACGATGGGATTATCTGTTACAGAGTTGATCTCCGTTTCTATCACGTTGTTCACCGTATCTATCACATCTCTTGTAGCGCCATGCACCTGCGGCATACAGCGGAAAGAGTACGGGTCCTGCACCTGCTTTTTAGGAATGGCCTGTATAGCGCTGTCTTTCAGCAGGTCCAGTAAATGCTGTGCCGTGCTTATCTGCCCCTTGTGCGGGCGTACACGGTGTATAGGATGTTTGAACGGGTCGCTCTTGGAATGGTAAGCATCTGTAGATAATGCACCAACCACATTCGCCCAGGTGTACAGTCTTTCCGATGCCATCAACGCCCATGTGCCGTAGCTACTCATGAACTGTGTACCGTTCAGCAATGCCAGCCCTTCTTTGGCAGCCAGTGGTATCGGCTCCATATCCATTTCCTTCAGTACATCCATGCTGTCGCGTACGACACCGTTAAAACGCACTTTCCCCTTACCGAATATCGGCAGGCTCAGATGTGCCAATGGTGCCAGGTCGCCCGAAGCACCGAGGGAACCCAATTCATATACTACGGGATGAATACGCAGATTATAAAAGTCCACCAGTCGCTGTACCACTTCGGTACGTACACCACTATAGCCTTGGCTGAGCCCGTGTGCTTTCAGCAGCAACATCAACCTTACCACATCTTCAGGCACCTCATCGCCCATACCGCAAGCATGCGAGCAAACCAGGTTCTCCTGCAGCTCAGCCAGCTGGTCGTCATTAATACGCACATCGCACAACGAACCGAAGCCTGTATTGATACCATAATAGGTTTCGCCCTTGCTGAGGATATTGTCTAAATACTTACGATTGTCCTGTATCCTGCCCATAGCGTCGGCAGACAGGTTGATAGGGTTTTTGCCCGCCTTTTGCAGGTATGCTATTGATATATGATGTGGTAATTCCATGCTTATGTATTGAGCCTGCAAATTACTTATTCAGGCTCGTAATACTCAATAATATCTTTTCTACCCACATTGGTGTTATTCACCAACAACAGCCCTGAAGGAAAAGGTATGATCATGTTCTTTTACAAGTGCCCGGTCATAATTGTATATACTGTGTCTCCCCGAAATGAAATCCCGCCCCAGGCGGGAGGGGTAGGGGGACATTTCTTCTTTTCACCGTCGTTACTGGTGTTCATGCCATTGCAGGGAGTCTTTACTATTTTCCCACGGTATATCATCATACCACTGTACACTCCGTTACATGAAACAGCCATTTCATAACATAATATAGTCGTTTCGTTACATGTGTATTCAGTACAATGCATTCAGGCTGTATATTCGGATACTATCACAATTTATTTTTTCACCCGAAAATCAAATCAATTATGAAACAGATTCTTTTCTTCATTGCAATTTTATTTGCAGGCATTTCAGTAAACGCACAAAATGTAGTCAACAACACATTATGCGACATTGTAGTTGTAGAGTATTGTTACGACCCTACTAACCCATGCCCATGCTGCCAGTGGTACAATCAAAATACAGGAGCCGTATTTGTGGCTGCGCAAAGCACTGCACCGTTACCTACAGGCACCTGCCCCTATGGTTTAAGTGGAGGGATATACCAGGTTTGCTGGGCCAGCACTTTTTGTTTAGACCCTGCATGCGGTTTCGTTTACCCTTCAGGTATACAAACCCAGGCATGCCCTAGCCAGTCGTTCTGTCCAACCTGCCCTTGTGTGTCTGTGCAGAATAGCCCTGGCGGCTGCGCTCCGCAATCTGCCTCACTACCTGCGTGTAGCGATTGTGCTGCAGGTTCGCCTACTGTTAGCTTTGCTCCTAACGGCGACCTGGAAATAAACTAGATATTATTTGCCGGGTGTGTATTCAAACTCATCCGGCAAATTTTCACCGCCGTTGTTGGTGTTTTTCACCAACAACAATTTTTTAGTCCCATGCAAGGGGATTTAGGGGTAAACACTACGCACCATAAAGTATTTACCACCTCAACATTAACAGGTCCTTCTTCCGCCTCAGGCGGAGAGAGATAGAGAGGGGCACCACACAAACACCGGTCTTGCTCTATATGTTAGTTCTGTGACTTTATTGAACTTATTATTTCGTTCTTTTAGCATGTCGAACAGCACCACCATTTGAAATGAAACAGATCACACTCATCATCGTTTGCGCTTGTATATGCTTTACATCCTCCGCACAAAAACAGCTCTGGGGCATGTGTGCAGGCAAGGGTACGGTACAGGGTACTATATTTAAAACAGACTCCTCAGGTAATAACTATACTGATGTGTACACCTTCAGCAATGCCATTGATGGCGTGGAACCTTATGGCTCTTTAGTACAGGCGGCTGATGGCAACCTATACGGCATGACATCAGGCGGCGGCCGGTACGGGCATGGTGTGCTGTTTATGATAAACCCGCAAACAGGCGTATATACCAAACAGCACGATTTTGATTCACTTGGAGGAAGGCAACCTTATGGTAGTCTGTGCAGGGCATCCAATGGTAAGCTATATGGTATGACGAACAGGGGAGGCTCCCTGGCACAGGTAAAAGACAGGGGTGTATTGTTTGAGTATGATCCTGCAACAAAAACATTTGTCAAAAAGGTTGACTTCAACATGCAGAACGGAGGTTATCCATATGGTTCGCTCATCCAGGGCAGCGATGGTGATCTATACGCAATGACCAGTAGAGGAGGAGTAGATGGAACAGGACTTTTTTTTAAATACAATAGCTCAACTGTATCCATTACCGGGCTGGCATCATTTGTTGCAGGATCAGGTGGTTTGGGTTATGAACCAATAGGAGATGTAATGCAAGCTGCTGACGGTAATTTCTACTGCATGTCGCAGTATGGAGCAGCATGGGGTACAGGTGGCGGTGTGCTGTTTAAGTATGACCCCTCCGCTACGTTCTCTAAGAGAATCACTGTATTGCACAAGTTTGCAGATACTATGCCCGGCGCCGTTAACGGCAATGGTATTGCAGGCTCACTCATACAAGCTGCCAATGGCAACCTATACGGCATGACCATAAAAGGTGGAACAGATAATGCAGGAACCATTTTCGAGTATGATATAGTAACAGATACTCTTAAAAAGCTTTACGACTTTGATAGTACTGCTGAAGGCTATGGTCCGCTTGGCTCCTTAATGCAGGCGTCAAATGGTTTGCTCTACGGGCTGCTCACCAGCGAGAACGGACAGGCCCGTATGTTCAGCTTCGATATAGCTACCAATACATTAACAGTAAAAGCAAATGTTACAGGAACACCTCATTACACCACGCTTATTGAAACAATGCCCGCACCAAACAGTATATCAAACCAACATATTGCAGACGCTGTAAAAATTTACCCCGTACCCGCCACCAATACGTTTACAGTTGAGCTGCACGGTAGTACAAATGCAGAGCTGGTAATTACCAATAGCACGGGCCAGGTTGTTTATAAAGCTGACATTTCCGGAAATAAGATGAATATAAATACAAGCACCTGGGCAAGAGGGATATACACCTGTACCATCAGCACTGGCAACGATGTTGTAAACAGGAATGTAATAATTGAATAGGCTGTTACCTGGTATACTGCCCCGTTATCCTGTAGTTACTTATCCTTTTGAGTGTATGGAGGTACAGTGCAGATATTTTTTCTTTCAACTCACTGTCTGTAGTTATACCATGCTCCTTTCTGAGGTTGCTGGTCACTGACATCATATCTTGTTGTATTTCGTCCATATCATCCATACTGTTTTCAATATTCAGCTGCACCGCTGTTACGGTCCTGCCATTACTGATTTGTCCTTTCTTGTTGATGTATTTGCGCACCAATGGGTTGAGCTGCTCCTCCAGTTGAATCAAAAACTCCTCATTTGTCATTATATATCGGGTTTATAAACTGCAATTTACAACTAATAAACTATACCCTACTTAACATAAACGAAACAGCGTACTGACAGAACATCCGGAAAAGTCATGAAATGTCACCTACAGGCTGCTTCATGATGAGGTATAAAATAATTTGCAATAATAAACAAAATAACGTATATTTGTATTCAATGCTATGAAAACTAGAAACCGCACATATGATGTACTGCTCCCGCTCAATGCGAGGTTTTTTATGCCCGATGAAATTTTATTCCTGTTTTTTGGCAACAAAAAGAAACAAAACAGGGCAAACTGATCAATATCAACAACTTGCAACAACACAAACCACGCATATCCGGAACATTTCACAAATAAATGGGAACAAAACGGGTACATAGGAAACAAAAATCAAACTATTATATGTAAATAAAATAGCGTCTTAGCGTCTCTGTGGTTAAAAAAGCACCATATCGCATTGCCGCATTATCGTATTGCCGCATTAAATCATATAATAACTCAATGTCAATAAATCCCTAAAAACCCTTTGAAAACATTGTAATATGCTATTTTTACGACTCTATTAAGAAACGATGAACGAAAAGAACAACTATGTGGCCATTATGGCCGGAGGAATAGGTAGCCGTTTCTGGCCTGAAAGCCGTACCAGCTACCCCAAACAGTTTATTGACCTGCTGGGCACCGGCCGCTCGCTTATACAGTGGACCTACCACAGGTTCAAGGAGATAGTGCCACAGGAGAATATATACTTCATTACCAACGAGAGTTATATAGAAACCCTGAAGGGTCAGATACCCGAGGTGGCGGATGCCAATATCATCAGTGAGCCTTCGCGCAAGAACACCAGCCCCTGCGCTGCGTACTTCGCGCACAAGATGATGGCCCTGAATCCGGATGCCAATATTATCATGTCTCCGGCAGACCACCTGATCATGGACGAAAAGGCCTTTGAGAAAACAGCCAAAGAAGCACTGGCATATGTGTCTAACCACGATGCACTGCTCACGCTGGGCATCAAGCCTACCCGCCCTGATACGGGATACGGATACATACAGCACGATGTGGAGGAGGACAAGAACAAGGTGTACAAGGTGAAGACCTTCACCGAAAAGCCAACGCTGGAGCTGGCACGTACTTTTATAAAAAGTGGCGACTTCCTCTGGAACTCAGGCATATTCGTCTGGAATGTAAAGACCATTATGGAGGCGCTGGCCAAACATCAGCCGGAGCTGAACGAGGTGTTCCAGCAGGCGGATAGCGTGTATAATACAGACAGGGAGCATGATGTCATCAGCAGCCTGTACGCACAGTGCACTAATATTTCCATCGACTATGGTATCATGGAAAAAGCAAAGAACGTGTACGTGATACCTTCTTACTTCGGTTGGTCTGACCTGGGTACATGGGAGTCTGCTTATGAAAATTCAGAAAAAGACTATCTGGGCAACGCGGTGTATGGCAAGAACGTAATGGTGATTGACGCCAGCGAGTGTATGATAAAAGCACCGGACGATAAACTGGTGGTATTGCAGGGCCTGGAAGAGTACGTAGTGATAGACACCAAAGACGTACTGCTGATCTGCGAGCGCGCGCGTGAGCAACAGATAAAAGACTACGTGGCCGAAGTAAAAAGAAACAAAGGAGATAAATACCTCTAAGTATATATGAAACTGCCGGAAAAACATTCAGTAAAAGGAACGACCATATTTACGGTAATGAGCGCATTGGCTACAGAGCATAATGCCATCAACCTATCGCAGGGGTTTCCTGATTTTCCGGTAGATGAAAAACTGGGTGTGTTTTTGGGAGAGGCGGTACAAAAGGGCTTCAACCAGTACGCCCCGATGACGGGCCTGCCCATGCTGCGTGAGGCCATAGCCAACGATGTGCAGAGGCGTTACAACACACCTGTTGATGTAAACGATGTAACAGTAACACCCGGGGCTACCTATGCTATATACACGGCGTTCACTTCTATACTGGAAAAAGGCGATGAGGTAATTGTGCTGGAACCGGCTTATGACAGCTACATACCCAATATAGAAACCAATGGCGCGGTGGTTGTGCCTGTGCCTTTAACAGCCCCGACATTTACAGTTGACTGGAACAAGGTAAAAGACGCCATAACAAATAAGACAAAAGCCATCATCGTTAATACACCGCACAACCCCACCGGTGCTGTATGGACCAAAGAAGACTGGGACAGCCTTGCAGATGTACTGCGCGGAACGGACATCATCGTTCTTTCTGATGAAGTGTATGAGCAACTGGTATTTGACGGCAAGCAACACTACAGCGTATTGCAGCACGAAGAGTTAAGGCAGCGCAGCTTCGCTATCTACTCATTCGGAAAAGTGTACCATAACACCGGCTGGAAAATGGGTTTTGTGGTAGCACCGCCACAATTGTCTGCGGCGTTCAGGAGTATACACCAGTTCCTGGTATTTTCTGTAAACACACCCGCACAATATGCATTGGCACAATACCTGTCGCAACCTGTATTGCCCGATGTGGCCAATATGATGCAAAGCAAAAGAGACTATTTCCTCGACCTGCTGAAAGACACACCGTTTACTATATACCAACCCGCCGGTGGCAGCTACTTCCAGACGGTAGGCTATGGACAGGTAAGCGACCTGCCGGATACTGAATTTGCAAAATGGCTTACTAAAGAACACGGCGTAGCAACGGTGCCTATCAGTGTATTCTACAGCAACAGGCAGGATGATAAGATCATACGTTTCTGCTTTGCTAAAAAGGAAGAGACTCTAAAAGCCGCCATAGATAACCTGATATTGTTGAAGACAGTGGCACTGTAAACAGATAGTCCCAGGTTAGCTTGATGATAAGCGCCAGCGATATAAGGATAAAGAATACCCGCACAAAAGCGCTCCCTTTTTTGATGGCCATATGCGCCCCGGCATAGTTGCCCAGCATATTACACAGCGCTACTGGTATGGCAATACTCCACATCACAAAGCCTTTGGAGATGAAGAATATCAGCGCGCCGATGTTGGCAGTCACGTTAATGACCTTGGCGTTGGCTGATGCATGTAAAAAGTCGTACCCGAACAGGATGATGAAAGCGAAGACAAGAAAGCTGCCCGTACCGGGCCCGATCAGTCCTTCGTACAAACCGAGTACGCCACCCGTTGCAATGGCAGATACATAATACCTTGTCCTCGTCAATGACTTGACAGCATGCACCATGCCCAGTTGCTTTTTGAAAATGGTATAAGCCAGTACCAGCACCAATGCACCTATGATAAACGGCATAAACTGCTCCTTGTGTATAAAGCTCACCAACAGTGCCCCGCCAAAAGACGCTACCAGTGCAGCAATGATAGCCGGGCTCAGGTGCTTCCAGTCAATAGTTACCTTTTTGATGTACCGTACAGCCGCTACTGATGTACCCGAAAAGGAAGCCATCTTATTGGTAGCCAGTGTTTGCACTAACGTGAGTTGCGGCTGTAGTATGAACAGTGCAGGCAGTTGTATCATACCACCGCCACCTGCCACGGCGTCTACAAAGCCGGCCACAAAAGCGAATATGCAAAGTATAATGAGTGTAAACATGAAAAAGCCATCCGCTTGTTGCGGATGGCTAAATGTATAAAATTCCCTGTTGTATTAATAAGTTATCACCTGCTCTTCTATGGTTTCAGGGATATCCCTGAACTCATATTGCTGGTTGCGGAGTTGAGCTACAAACCCTGCCTGGTTGATAGCATCCTGAATGCCTTTGTAGGTAAAGCGGTGTGGCGCTCCTGCGGCGCTTACTACGTTCTCTTCTATCATGATAGAACCAAAGTCGTTGGCACCGGCGTGCAGGCACAGCTGTGCAACATCCTTACCCACCGTCAGCCACGATGCCTGTATGTTCTTCACGTTCGGCAGCATGATGCGGCTCATGGCTATCATACGTACATACTCTTCGCCCGTGGTCAGGTTCTTGGTGCCGCGTATGCGTTTCAGCATTGTATCCACATCCTGGAAGGTCCACGGTATAAATGCGATGAATCCTTTCGCTCCTTCCGGCTTTTTGGCCTGTACCTCGCGCAGTTTCACTAAGTGCTCAAAACGCTCCTCTATCGTCTCCACATGCCCGAACATCATGGTGGCGCTGGTTGTCAGCCCAACCTTATGTGCCTCGTGCATAATGTCCAACCATTCCTGCGCACCGCACTTACCTTTCGATATCAGCCTGCGTACCCTGTCGTTGAGTATCTCTGCTCCGGGGCCGGGCATACTGTCCATGCCCGCTTCCTTCAGTGCTGTCAGTGCTTCGTTATAACTTACGCCCGACACCTTGCAGATATGCGCTACTTCGGGCGGGCCCAGTGCGTGCAGCTTCAGGTCTGGGTACAACTCTTTCAGTTGTTTGAAGAGCGTGGTGTAATAGTCCAGCCCTAACTCGGGGTGGTGGCCGCCTTGCAGCAGCAGTTGCTCACCACCGTATTTGAAAGTTTCTTCTATCTTCTCTTTGTAGGTCTCTATATCGGTAATATATGATTCAGGGTGGCCGGGTATGCGGTAAAAGTTGCAGAACTTACAGTTGGCAATGCACACATTGGTGGTATTCATATTCCTGTCTATGATCCAGGTAACCTTGCCATGAGGCACCTGTATCTTGCGCAGTTCGTTGGCCACAAACATCAGGTCTGCCAGTGGTGCGTTGTGGAACAGGTACACCCCCTCTTCCATACTCAGCGATTCAAACTTCAACGCCCGCTCATATAATTCTGATAAGTTCATCTCTACAAATTGTATTGCTGTTACCTGCAAAATTAACCTAAAAATCCCTGCCTTATATATTAATCTCCGATTGCTGTATATCGGTTGCTGATGCACTGCGCCTATACCCTTATCAGCAGGTTTTTCGGGCTGTATGGGTTTTGATGAATGGATTTTTGTTATTTTCGTAATTAGATGAGTACACATATCCTCACATTATTTGGCGAAGAGATCATACCGGAGCAGTTGAATGCCGTGGGCAGGAAGAAAGCTGCGCCTAAAAAGAAGAAGGAGAAAAAGGTTGAGGCGGAAGAGGTGGTTGCCGTTGTTGCTGAAACCGTAGAAACGGTTGAAGAACCCAAAGAAGATAAACTGGCAGACTGGGAAGGCGATAAGAAATACTACTCCATAGGTGAGGTGGCCAAACTGTTTGATGTACGAACTTCCAACATACGTTATTGGACAAAAGAGTTTGCGCTGAAAGTACGCACCACCCGCAAAGGCGACAGGCTGTACACACCCGAGCAGATAAAAGAGATACGCACTATATACCACCTGGTGAAGAACAGGGGTTTTACCATCAGCGGTGCCAAGGCCAAACTGAAAGAGAGCAAAAAGGTATCAGAAGATTCTGTAGACCTGAAAGACTCATTACTGCAGCTGCGCAATAAGCTGGTGCAATTGAAAAACAGCATCAAGTAAGCCTATGCGTTTACTGCTTCTATTATCGCTTTTCCTCATTGTTATGGATACCAATGCACAGCCCCGCTACGAGCAATACCACGATCGCGATACAAAAGACCTTGTGTTCAAAGGGCAATTAGCTTTTGAAGACCTGGAGAAAGAACCCGAGTTTAAATGGTATAATAAAGGCGTAGCGGAATACGAACCCGATGAGGCTGTGATAGCGTACCTGAAAAAACACCTCGGGGGCTACGATATGGTAACCGTACTGGGCACCTGGTGCAGCGACTCGCACGACATGATACCTAAACTGTATAAGGTATTGAAGCTGGCCAATTACCGCATGAGGCGTAACATCATTTATGGACTGGATATAGAGAAAAAAGGACCGTATAAAGAAGAAGAACAATACGGCATAACAAGCGTACCTACCATTATACTCTACAAAAACGGCGAAGAAGCCGGCAGGATAGTAGAGACCGTTTCAGCATCTGTAGAAGCGGATTTGAAAGATATTATTGAGTATTACGAGCAGTAGTGAATAACAACTTATTTCATAGTATATATTTGCTTGTGGTTCTATACACGTGTTGATGGTAAAAACACCAAGACTGGCTGCAAGATTGAACATAACCGGTTATTAATATGTCTGTGAAAATATTCGAAAAGGAATTGAACAAGCGCATATCAGAACATATGCTCGCCAATAATTTCAGGAAAAAGAAATATGGCTTTTATAAAGAGTTAGATGATAATAACTATGGCATTGTTGAGTTTTCAAAAATAAAATACAAAGCACCGGGATGTATATTTATAGTGCCTCATATAGGCTTGCTTAATATAGAAGTTGAACGAATTTTTTTAAAACTTACCGGGTTTGACAAACTAAAAGTCATAGCTCCAACTATCCATCTTCCTATAGGGTATATAATGGCAGAGAATAAATACAAAGAGTGGGAGTTTGTTCAAGGTGTTGATAACGATGCTGTGTTTATGGATATGTTCAAGACTATTGATCAACACACTCCTTTGTTCTGGAATAAGTTCAAAACCCGCGACACGCTGTTTGAGGCTTATAGAAACGCAAAAGGTATTCTTAGTGTCGCCGGACTTGAGTATTTGCCTATCCTGTATTTTTTGAAAGGGGAAAAAGAAAAGGGATTAGCGTGCATACAGGAAAATATTAAAAGGATGAGCACTCCCATACCTGCCAAAGGCGATTGGAATGCAATATTTAATGAAAATCAGAAAGGACGTTTTACATCTGGGCATAATGGCCAGGTAGACCCTGCATATACCGCCTTTGCTTATGAATATGAGCAACTAATTACAAATGATCTTTAGTTACCGTGAAGAACACGTACGACGGTAAAATTGCTATTTCCAGAGACCCCTTTCTGCAGGGTAACGCCAATCTTTAGAAAACAAATATCATCCATTACTGTTATTTTAATAAAGGAAAAATTATGAAACAGGGAAACTATGCCAGGATGGTACTTATGCTGTGCCTTTCATTTCTTATTATGTATGGTGTTATGTTTTTAAACGTATATGAGTATGGCCATATATACCTTAGCGCCACAAGACTATATATGACTTTACTGATGGTGTGTCCTATGGCAGTGCTGATGCTTGTAGTAATGGGTAAAATGTATACTAACAAAAAACGCAATGCAATTATCCTGCTCAGTAGTATTGTTGTATTCATTTTTTCCCTGGTGGCTCTCCGCAGGCAGATTATGGTAAGCGATGTACAGTATATGAAAGCAATGATACCACATCACTCCTCTGCCATACTTACCAGTAGTTATGCTGATATTAAAGATCCGGAAGTGAGAAAACTGGCTGATGATATTATTAAGGCCCAGGAAAAAGAGATAGCACAAATGAAAGAAATGGTCGCACGTATGGAGTAATATCAGCTTGCACTAAGGCATTACGTTATGGTATTATTTTGTTCTTTGCGGGTGAGCACGGAAGCTGACCTAAAACTTATAGCTATAGCCCAATCGTATCACCTGTGTTTCGTAATAGTCTGTACTTGTATAGCTAAAGCCGACACCCGTGTACTCTTTCCTGATACGCAATGTATTGAGCAGGTCGCTTGCGTTTAAAAACAGTTCGCCCTTTCCTTTTTGTACCTGTTTTTTTGCACCCAGGTCTATATAGAACCTCGCATCAATTTTACCCTGCGGTATAATGTCCGGCGCCAGGTAAATGGCAGTTAGCTGTATATCCGTTTTGCCGGGCAGGTGGAATATATTATTGAGTTTCGCATTGCCGGAAGTGAACCGCTGTTCTGCCGCAGTGAATACTGATGGAACGGGGTATTTATTTTCAACCGTAAAACTGTCTATGATATTCCTGTACAGGTTGATGTTGGTGTTGAATGAAAACCATTTAGCCACATCCTGCTGCAATACCAATTCCAAACCGGTATTACTGCTTCTGCCCGCGTTCTGGTACACATTATATATCAGCGTACTGCCGGGCACAATAGTTGCAATACGGGTAATGGTGCCATCCGTCATACGGTGGTAGGCGGCGGCGTACAGGTATCCTTTTTCCCATCCTGTTTTGTAGCCAAGTTCTACGCTGTTGGTAAACTGCGGCTGCAAGGTAGGGTTGCCCACTTTTATTATTTCCGCATCATCGTATTTAGGGAATATGCGTATATCCACCTCGTTGGGCCTGTCTACACGGCGGTTGAAAAATAACGAGACCTTATTGTTGTCGTTGAGCTTGTATGCCAGCCTTACATTGGGGAATGGTTGTGTGTAGTTATAACCATCGCTGGTATAAGTATTGTGGTTGGGATTTACTTTATATTCCACATTCACGTACTCTACTCTCAGGCCTGCTTCCAATTCAAATTTTTTCGCTTCGTACACATAGTTACCATATGCAGCGGGGATGGTCTCTGCATAATTGGCCCAACCTCCTGCATTTACATCCAGCGGGGAATTGAGGCCGGGGAGAAACAGCATATCGGTAGGTATATACCTGCGGCGGAACTTAAGGCCCGCTTCCAGGCGGCCATGCCTCAACGGGCGGGCATAGTCCAGCATAAAATCGCCCACCTGCTCGTCAGATATCAGCTTGAAGGTATCCATACCCGTAAACGTAGGCATGATGTTATCAAAGAAGTATTTTTCATTTTCCCTGTGGAATGTATAGTTGAAACTAAAGTTCAACACATGGCCCGGCTGTTTGAATTTGTGCTGATATGCAGCGGTTGCAGTAACAGTAGTTTTCAGCTCATCTTCCAAGAACTGCCACAGGCGGTTTCTTACCGAGAAGTCGTTATTGAAATAAGGTATATCTCCACGGTCCAGAATTTTTTCGCTGCTGAACAAACCCGATACCGTGAACATATTGTTTTCGTTGGGGTTCCAGTCCAGCCCGAGTTTGCCTGTGCCAATGTTAGTGGTCCTGTTTCTTTTTACCTGCTGGTGTACTATGGTTCCGTCATCGTAAACCCTTTCTGAAAATTCATTTTTGTTGAGCGTTTTGGTGTATAGCCAGTCACCCTGGAAAAATGCGTTTATTTTATTCTTCCTGTAGTTGAGCGAGAGTGAAGGATTGACCTTTGGCGTGGCTGTATACTGCGGGCGGATGCCGGGGTAGTTTTCTTTTTTCTCCCATAGCGCACCGAGGCCGCCCGTCAACCCTACCTTGCCGTTAAAGCCTTCCTGCTTATTCTTTTTGTAAATGATGTTGATAATACCGGCATTACCGTTCGCGTCATACTTAGCAGACGGGTTGTTGATGATCTCGATCCTTTCTATTGCCGATGCAGGAATATTATCCAGCCCCGACTGATTGCCAAAACCTGTAAGCGCCGTTTGTTTTCCATCTATCAGCACCGCTACTTTATCGCTACCGCGCAGTTGTACTTTGCCATCCTGGTCTGTGGTGATGCCGGGCAGGTTTTTCATGGCCTGTAAAACGGAGCCGCCGCTTTGGCTCACATTGTCGGCAACGGAAAATGATTTTTTATCCATCTTGCTACCTACGCCGTCTTCCTGCTTTCCTGAAATCACTACTTCTTTCAGCCTGTTCTCATCGGGCTGTAATTCTATCAGTCCAAGGTCGAGGTATTGGCTGAGCTTACCAGCAAGGAATGTTTTGTTCGTTGTTTGATATCCCGCATAGGAAACCTGCAGCAGGTATTCTCCTTCTTTTATATCGGCGATACTAAAGTGTCCGTCTTCTTCTACTATCGTACCTGTTACAAAACTGCTGTCCGGCAATTGCTTTACCGTTACATTGGCGTATGGCAACGGCGCTTTTTCATTAGTGCTTTTTACCAGCCCTGATATGGTAACCTTGTTTGTTTGCGCTGAAATATTTGCTGAAAGGAATGTGCATAACACAACCCAGTAAATGATCTTTTGCATGATACTTATACGGAATGAGCCGTAAAGGTATCAGTGTTTTGCAGAGATTACAAAAAGGGTGCTATAACGACAGTCTATATAACACCATTACTAATTTGTGTTGTGCAGGAACACACATTTTTTCAGATCGTCGGACGGGCGTGCGATGAGCAGGTCAGAGCGCATGGTGTTATCATGAAAGGTTTGGTACCAGACACCGAGCGTCAGGTACACTTCCGCCAGTTTCTTCTGTTCCGCTGTAACATCCACCAGCTTCAGGAATTCGTAATCGGCGCTTTGCGTTACGGAGTTTATGGTAAGACATTTGTTCGGCGCGAACACATAATACTTAACGCCTTTTATTTCTTTCTGCGGCAGTTTGTTATTCTCCGCATACAGCTCATGTTGTTTTGCAGTGGTCTCTTCAAACTTCTGTTCCATCTGTTTGGTCACCATTTTCAGCATACGATCCTGGTCAGTAATAATGTTGGTAACATTGTTGAGCAGAAAATAGCTGCCGCCATCACCAATGATAGAGGCGTCTGTCGTGACCTTGGGATATATATTGTCCAGGTCATCTCTTTTTATATACAGCGTGTCTGAATTGTTGTTGCAAACCACCAATTGAAGAAAAAACTTTGTGGATTGCTTTTCATCATGCTCCGCAGAACCTATGTAGAGTTTTATGCCAATAGCATCGGCTGAATAAAACCCGCTGAGCAACATGATAAACGCAAGTACGATCTTCTTCATATCTGTAAAGTTAGTTATAGCTATTTTGTATATTCAGTAGATAAAAATAACAACTATGCAAACAAGACCAAAAATAAAAGTAGAAGTGAGCGATATGGTCGCCGCACCCGTTGCCTGGTATTTTATAGCTGCCCGCAATGCTGCCTGAACATTGTTTGCTTATTGTTTCTTAATTTCGGCACATGCAGGAGCTGACGTTTACAGAAGAGAATTATATCAAGGCTATCTATACCATACAGGATAGGAATGAAAAAGGGGAGGTGTCTGTAAACGAGATAGCGGAGCGCGTACAAACCCGCCCGGCCACGGTAACAGACATGTTCAAAAAGCTGTCGGAAAAAGAGCTGATACATTACGAAAAGTATAAGAAAGTTCAACTGACGGAGGCCGGAACAAAAATAGCTTTATCCATACTGCGTAAGCACAGGTTGTGGGAGACATTCCTTTGTGAGAAGCTGAACTTTGCCTGGGATGAGGTGCACGAAGTAGCCGAGCAGCTGGAGCATATACGCTCTCAAAAACTGATAGACCGTATAGATGAGTACCTGGGTTTCCCGGAGTATGACCCGCATGGCGACCCCATACCAAAACACAATGGTGAACTGCCCGCCAGTAAGGCCGTACCGATGAGCGAAATGGCTATCAACACTCCATGCGTATTTGTTGCGGTAAATGATACTTCGAGCGCTTTTCTTCAACAGCTGAAACGTTTTAACCTGGAAATAGGTTCTGAACTGACCATTACCGAGCGTATGCCTTACGACAACAGCGTGTGGGTAACCAACAAAAACGGCGACAGCTACCAACTATCGGAAAAAATTGCGACCAACATCCTTGTTGTGTAAAATCAATCCCGCTTCATGGGTTGCTTGTAGATGGGCACTGTAGAGCAGGGCTCACCGTACATGAGCGATTTTACCACCGGCCTTAATTTTTCTGTAGCGGCCACGTATGCTATTTCAGGAACTTCTTTATCTCCGCAGCCTTTCAGTACCACACGCTTATCCACATACTCTTCCGTACTTATCTGCGCAATATTGGTCGATATTATTTTCCTCGCCAGTTCATCTACTGTACCGAAGTATGTTGAAGCCGCAACAGGCTGCAGGTATGAGGTTATCAACATATAGGCCCAAACGGGTATGACAGCGTCAACCGAACAATAAATAGCTACATGCTTAGCTTGATAAACAGTCCAGTCGTGGTTTTTCATTGACTCGCGAAAGTCCTTTTCCTTCAAGATCATTTCACGAAACAGGAATGGCTTGATATCGAACGGTACGATACTGCCATCTTCTGGCAGGTAAACCGCAAGGTCCAGCGTTATGATCCCGCTTTCAGCTACTTTATTTACAATCGCGTCCATAATACCCAAAGTTACGAACAGTTGGTGAGCAAATAAAAAGGGGCCTGCTTGGCAGGCCCCTTTTTTACTTATATCGTATTCAGCTTAATTTATACTAGTAGTTGTTCGGGTTGTACTTGATGCTGGCTTTTTTCTTCAGCTGCTCCGTAATCTGTCCGTTGATGGTGTTCTTGGTTTCCATCTGCATCATAGAGCGCTCCCTCTCTACGAAAGTAGAATCCTGTCCAGATCCTTCTGTCCTGTTTTTCAGGGTAATGAAGTAAACACCGCTCTGCTCTTTAATAGCCGGAGATATTGTATTTGGCTTAAACTCTTTGCAGAAGCTGTAACCAATTACTTTCGGCGCATATCCCATAGGTCCTGAGAAAGAGTTGTTGCCCCTGAAAGAATCGAAAGACTGAACCTGGCTTGTTGCTGCTGTTGCAATTTCTGCCAGCGATTTCTTTCCTTCATATTTCTTAGCGATCATATCCGCTTTTTTCTCGTTCCTGAGTTCAGGCTCAATATTCTGGCGAAGGTTTGAATCAAGTGTTCTCATGCCTTCTTTATTAATGGCAGAAAGTTTCGCGATGATGTATTTACCTGTCATTGCGAATACCTGTGACACTTCATTTTTTTCAGCTTTGTACATCCACCTGATGATCTCGCGAGAAGGGCCGATACCCGGAATAGAGAAGTCAGATATCTTAATATTATCAGCTACCAGCTTTTGCAGGTTTTGTTCAGCAGCAGCTTTATCAAACTCAGCCGCTGTAGAGTTGCTTCCTGCAAATTCAGCAGCTTTCGCGTACACATCATTTTCTGTTTCATCACCAGCGAACAAACCTTTGCTCACAACAGCCAGTTTCATTGCAGGTGCGAAACCTGATTGGCTTAATATTTCTATGTAGTGATAACCACCGTATGAGTTGTTCTCAACTTTCACCGTTTTAGACTCACCGGCTTTACCTTCAAAAATAAAGTCGCTGAATTCTTTTGACAATGAGTTCTTCTGCTCGAAAGTGAATGTGTATTCACCACCTGTTTGCTTGCTGCCTTCATCATCAGAATATTGCTGTACCATATCAACAAAAGACGCGCCTGATTTTATTGCAGCAACAACGCTGTCAATTTTCATTTTAGCAATACTGTCTTCAGCTACCAACTGGCCTTTGTCAGATGTCTTAATTAATATGTGCCTGCACTTGATAGAATCCGGGAACGTCTTCTTGTCAATTACTTTTACCAGTTTGTAATCCTCACCTTCGTAAACCGGTCCGTACACGCTACCTACAGGCAGGCTGAAAATAGAATCAGCATACATAGACTGGTAGTTCTTTTTCATTTTGTAGCTACCGTCGTATGATTGCTCAGAGTTCCTGTTCACGAAGCTTTCAGCATCCGCCGCATTTACGAAATCGTCTTTAATAGCATTCAGCACACCCAGCGCCCTGGCAGTGTCCTGCTGTGTAGGAATTACATTGAATGTTACATATTCAATAGCCCTTGTAGTTTCATCTGTTGAGTAAGACTCTTTATGTTTTTTCATAAAGGCCTTGTAGTCATCATCCGTAAGCTTTACCTCTTCATCTTTTATATCATCAAATTGTATTGTAACATAATCGATGCTCGCCATTTGCGCCTGCTCTTTTGCTTTTGCCTCAACCAGGAATTTAGGCATGTATACTGCAGAGGTAAACAGTGTATTGAATTTTTTAGTCAGGCTGTTACGTACGATGTAATCTTTAAATGTTTCCCAGTGCGCACGTGCCTTACCGGTAGGGTCCAGCTGATCAGCCTGCTCTTCAAAAAGTTTTACATACTGAGGGTCGAAATCTTTTGTATTAGGATTGGTGAATGGCTGGTAACTTTTTACCGCCTGGTCAGGATCGTTACCATATATCATATCCTTCTTCTCAGCTTCAGTTACCATCAGTCCCAGTTTCTCCGCCTGCTCCACTATCAACTCTTCTTTGATAAGATCCTGCAGCGCCATGTCATTTATCTGTGAACGGAAGTTATCGTCAACATTCTGGTTGCTACCATATAATATCTCGTAATCTTTGGTGCGGCGTGTATATTCTATATAGTCTATTTCTTCGCCGTTCACTTTTACTACGCTGGTATCATCACCGAATAAATTACCCGATCTGCTGCTTAAAGCGTCCATTAATATAAATGCTACCAATGCTACCGCAATAACTCCACCTGCGAGTTTTGCGTATTTCGTCCTGATTTTCTGTATTACAGACATAATATAATATAGGTTCTGACTTTTTTTAAATTGTAAGGAGGGCAAATTTATATGAAAAATCGTGATTTCGGCTACTGATTTTACTTAAATCTGTTTTTTTGTCAAATCAGGATGGATTTTCGTTGTATGAGCATTAATTTATATTCCCGAAAATTAGTTATTCAGGGTCGTGTGTTGATATAGGTTGATAACGTTATGGTAACATAGCAGTTTATCCAGTATTTTCAAATTGTTAATATAAGATTACGTTTTTGTTATGTTAGTAACCCGGTTTTTCCACAGCCATCTACGATATTCAGGCAGGTGATTTTTCTAACAGCCTTGTTTATTCACATTGGGGGTGTTTTTTGTGGGAATGTCCGTTTTTTAAGGTGTACAGGTGTGAATTAAAGTCTGATAACTTGTGTACGGATATAGTTCTTTAACTTTACAATAGGTATAAGGTATTAATACCCCCATATCCACAGTCCTAATTTATAATAGTCGATTTTTAAAAAGCTTTTTTTATTAATAGTTATATGAGTGCAAAAGTTGAAAATGCGGTAGCCGGATTGGAAAAAAATGGTTTTCTCGACCTGGAAATTGATCCGACCCTTGATCTGTTTGAAGAAATTGAAAAGTTGAAGAAAGAGAAGAATGCCATACTACTCGCGCATTACTACCAGGAGCCGGATATACAGGATGTGGCGGATTATATAGGCGATAGCCTGGGTCTGGCCCAGAAAGCAGCGGATACCAAAGCGGATATTATTGTATTTGCAGGTGTACACTTTATGGCGGAAACAGCCAAAATACTCAACCCCGATAAAAAGGTATTGTTGCCAGATCTGAAAGCTGGTTGCTCATTAAGTGACAGTTGTCCACCACCATTGTTCAAAGCGTTTAAAGAGAAACATCCTGACCATTTGGTTATTTCTTATATCAATTGCTCAGCAGGTATTAAGGCTTTGAGTGATATAATATGTACTTCCTCAAACGCCAGGAAAATTGTGGAAAGTCTGCCTGAGGACCAGCCTATTATATTCGCACCGGATAAAAACCTGGGGGCCTATATAAATAAGGTATCTAAAAGGAATATGTTATTGTGGAACGGTGCATGTATGGTGCATGAATTATTCTCTGCGGAGAAAATAACCAAACTAAAAGAGCGCCATCCTGATGCTTTACTATTAGCTCATCCTGAATGTGAGGAAGTAGTATTGCAATCAGCCGATTTTATAGGTTCAACTACACAATTGCTGAATTATACACATAAAAACAGTGCTGATACATTTATAGTAGCCACGGAAGCAGGTATTCTGCACCAGATGCAGAAGTTATCCCCTGATAAGACATTTATTCCGGCACCTCCGGATAATTCTTGTGCCTGCAATGATTGTCCTCATATGAAACTCAATACATTAGAGAAGTTGTATCTGTGTATGAAATACGAATTGCCTGAAGTAACCATGGATGAAACAATACGTTTAGCTGCCAAAAAGCCAATAGACAAAATGCTGGAAATGAGTGCAGCATTAGGCATTTGACATAGAAATGACATATAAGCAGGAAATACCCCTAAAAGGGGTACAAATTTTGCTTTGGATATAAATAATACCTATTTTAGTTGACTTAAAATTTTCTTAACAATAGAAAAGGGAAATACTATGACAAAATTCAACACTTTAAAATCTTTTATGCTTGCAGCTATGGCTTTACCGCTGGTAGCTGTGGCGCAACCCAAAATGGGTGCTTGGGGGGATCCGGCAAATGCCGCGAACAACAACTTTTATATTGATTATGTGGGAGGACGCGTAAATCTAAACAGCCCGGCAAATATAGCAGGACCTGTTGTACATACTATATCTAACGATGGTAAAACATCAAGCCCATGGGGTGGTTCAATTGCCGGATTGACAAATCCTATTGTGAATATTGATATCGTGAAGGCTGATCCGTATGATGCTTGTGGTGCTTTGGTAAATGCAAGCGCTATGGTTGGTAAGATAGCATTGGTGAAAAGAGGTACCTGCGAATTTGGTGCTAAAGCATTAGCTGCTCAGAATGCCGGTGCGGTAGCTATTATTATTGTTAACCATAGTCCTGGTCCTCCGGTAGGTATGGGCGCAGGTGCGCAAGGTGGTAGTGTTACTATTCCTGTGATCATGGTATCTGACGTGGATGGTGCTGCAATTGAAACTGCAGTAGCAGGCAGCGGTGCTAAAATGTCAATGTCTGTATGGAGCAATGGTTATAATAACGACATAGGTTTTGTGAATAACGGTCTTGCATTGTCTCACGCACAAGCTATTCCGATAACACAGTTCAAAGGTGCTTCATCTATACCTTACAAAGGATTTGATGGTGCCGTGATTGGTAACTTCGGTACTACTACAGCTAACAATATTGTTATGACTGCAACAGTAAAATGGACACCTGATGGTGGTTCTACATCTGTAGTAAGAGTAGATTCTGCACTTTTTACAGATTTCAAACCAGGTGATTCTATTGTTACTCCGTTTATTGATAAAACATACGATTTCGCACCTACTGGTACAGGCCGCTATGATGTAGAGTACGAACTGAAGTCGAGCACGTTTAATGACCAGTTTTTGGGTGATAACAAAGCCAGCTATTCTTTCTATGTAACGAACCAGGTTTACTCTAAAGGCCGTTATGATATGACCAACAATAGGCCATATTCCGGTGCAGGTTATCGTTTGCAAAGCAATGGCGAATTTACATGGGGACCTTTCCTGTTTATGGAAAAGGCAAATTACCAGTTTGAAAATGTACAGGTGTCTTTAAGTAAAGAGAACGCTAATACTGACAACAGTATGGTAGGTATCGGCAAAGTACAGATACTGGTATGGAAATGGGAAGATACTAATGGCGACAGCATAATAGTAGCTGATGAGTGTACTATCTTAGGTCTTGGTGAAAAAACATTCGTTGCGGGTGATACATCAGGCCAGGTACATACGGTAAAAATTGATGACGCATTTGATCCTACAAAGATCATAGTTACTGAAGCAAACACATGGTACTGGGTAAGTGCCGCAATGCCTGTTAACTCCTTCTTAGCTGTTGATGGACAAAGCAACTACTTTGTACGTTCATGGGGTAGGAAAAAATCTACTGCCAGCACACGTGAGCCATACGCTCCTTTATTTGCTGACAACTTCGGATCTTTCACAGGAGCTACTACAGCACCTGCACACTATCCGTTCGAAGCATTTGTTGCGCTTGAAGATTCTATCCGTTTCTCTCAACAGAAAAAAGGACTTGTTCCTTCACTGCCTGTAACAATGTCTTTGTTCCCGGTAAATGTTGATCAAACGCAAAAAGTATCTCCATTTGAGGTGAGCCTTTATCCTAACCCTGCAACTGATGTTGTAAATGTTGCGGTACAACTGGATAAGCCAGCTAACGAGATCACTTATTCACTGCTGAATGCAGTAGGTGCTAAGATCAGTGAAGATGTGAACAGGAATGTTACCAGCGATAAATTCTCTATCGCTACTTCTGATCTGTCTGCAGGTACATACTACCTGATCATCAGTGTGGACGGAAAGCAGACATTGCGTAAATTCTCTGTAATAAAATAATATTCAGAAATAAATTTCTCTAAAGGGGCTGATCATTCAGCCCTTTTTTGTTATACACTATTTTACCTTTTACAATGGTGTACAATACTTTTGTATTCAGTATTTCATTTTCAGGAATGCTCATGATGTCTTGGTCAAGAATAATAATATCTGCCTGTTTACCTTTTTCAATGCTGCCCGTTTCTTTTTCCAGGAATACACTTTTCGCAGCCCATGCTGTCATACCTAATAATGCTTCTTTTCTGCTCAGTGCATTTTCTTTCATGAAACCTTGTTCAGGATTTCCTGATTTATCTTTTCGGGTAACAGCTGTATAGAATGTACCCAACGGGTTAATTTCTTCAACAGGGAAATCTGTACCCAGCGGCATCCACCCGTTTTGCTCTAACAGCTTTTTATAAGCATATGCTTCCGGCAAACGTTCTTTTCCTAATCTATCGCCCGCCCAGGGCATATCTGATATGGCATGTGTAGGTTGTACGGAAGGTATTATTTTATATTTAGAAAACAGTTCAATATCTTGATAATCAACCACTTGTGCGTGTTCTATCCGCCACCTCAGGTCGTTGTTCTCAGGCAGAAATTTGCTATAAAGCCTGAGAATCGCACGGTTTGCACTGTCCCCTATGGCGTGCGTGCACAGCTGCAAATTATGGGCTTTAGCAAGGCTTGCGATCTGCTTCATTTTGTCCATTTCAGACAATAACATACCATAGTGTCCATGCATATCAGCATATGGTTGAAGGAGGCATGCTCCTCTCGAGCCAAGTGCGCCATCGGCATATAGCTTTATCCCGTTTACCTGTATCTGTCCTTCTTTTACAAAACCCTTAGGTGCATACTCATTTAGTGTTGCTTCTTCCTGGTCTAATAATATGGAGTTGCCTATCTGCAGTTGTTCTTTTTCGTACAGGTTGAATAGTTGTTTTATTACAGGTGCTTTTACCCCACAGTCTACTACACCTGTTAGTCCTAAAGAAAAACATTCTGTTTCCGCCTGTTGCAAATATTTTACCGCAACATCATCGGGCAGTGCCGGAATTAATTTTTCTACAGGCCCGGTTGCATTGTCTATTAATATGCCTGTGAGTTTTCCGTTCTTCTTTTCTATGATACCTCCCGGAATAACTGTATTGACATCTATGCCTGCCATCTGTAATGCTTTACTGTTGCACAATACAGCATGGCCATCTATTCTTTTCAGTATTACCGGTTTACCAGGAAACAGTTTATCCAGCTCCGTATTATCAGGAAATTGTTTTACGTCCCAGTCATTCTGATCCCAACCACGCGCGTATATCCAGCTTAGTTCGTTTTCTTTTTCATAGTTGGCTACTTTATTCAGCACATCTTCATAAGATATAGTACCTACCAGGTCACATTTATAGCTCTGAAGGGCATATCCGCTGAAGTGGCAATGTGCGTCTATAAAGCCGGGATATACCCATTTACCTGATACATCTATAATATCCTCTGTTTTATACTGTTTCAGGATGTTTTCCTTCGTATCTATAGCCAGGATATTCCCATCTTTTATAGCAATTGCTTCATTTGTGCTAAATATGCTATCACAGGTATACACTTTTGCCCCTGTTATTATCATATCTACCTGCTCTTTTTCCGTGCAGGCAGATAGGAATAGTAGTCCTATCGCAAGAAACTTTCTCATACAAATAAGTTTAAACGTTCCACGTGGAACGTTTAATAAAGATAATGATTGGAAATTATTAATCAGAACTGTTCCACGTGGAACTATTTACTTGAATAGTGTGTACCCAAGACCAAAGTTTATGGATAGTCTTGAAGAAGGATAGTCACTTTCTCTCGGGAAATGCTCCCCAAAGTCACCGCTTCCAACTAAAATGGTAGATGTAGACTGTAGTACCAGCCTGTTTATAGTGTATGATATAGTATAATTCAACCCTGCCAGGGCTTCAATTCCGGTGTCATTTATACGTGTTTCTCCTTTTTCATAGGTTTGGTACTGTTCGGTGTACCATATAATAGTCTCTTTAGAGGATCTATGACCAATAACTATACCTACAGAGTTGTCAATATTCTTAAGGAAGGATATAGTTCTGAACCTGTTTGGTGTAATATTATACTGTAAAGATGCCTGCACGTCTATAATATCTACTACATACTTACTATTGTATATGGTAAAACCGGCATCATATATTATTGCAGGCTCCGTTTGTTCTGTATAGTTCTGGTATCCTAGTCCGATATTGAGCGATAACCGTCCTTTGCTATTGTACCTATAGAATACGCCTTTTTCAATGTTCCTGTATATTCCGTATTTGGTTGGTTCGTTTCCATTGAAGTTGTCTACTATCCCGGCATTTATCCCAAAAATATGATGCTGGGCATTAGCTCCGCTTGTCGCGAACAGCAGTATTACCAGTGTTTTCAGTAGTTTCATCTGTTATTGTTTTTTGATTGTTCCACGTGGAACGTTGTACTCATCTATGTGCTAAAGCTTTGATAACCAGTCGGAAAAGCTTTTATAGCCTGTATCCAAGGCCAATGCGGGTAGAGAACCGGGAGTCAACAGGCCAATTATTTCCGCCCCAATTTCCATAAAATATTCCAGTACTAATACTAACGGCATAACCGACTATGGAAGTTACATACACCCGTTTAATATCGTATGTCAGGGTATGGCTCAAGCCTAGCTGAATATCATACAATGAGCGGTCTGTGTAATTATTTTCATAAACACTCCCGTCAGATATACGTTTATTTACCTGTCTGGTTTCAATACCAGCATATTTGCCTATCACATTAGCTCCAATGAAAGAATGGAGGTTGCTCATGAACGGGCATTTTTCTTTCATAGCCGGGCAGGAAATATCATATTGTACCCCCAGAGAAAAATCGATAATGTTTGCATCAGTAACAGTCAGCAGGTTTCGGCTGGTGGGGGCTTCAAAGTACAGCGGCTCATAGTCAACAATACACCCAGAATTGTGCCAGATGCCCGCACGTTGATAACTGTATTGTGTTGCTCCTGCCTCAAAAGCAAGGCGGCCTTTGGTTTCATAACGAACAAAAAACTCCTTATCCCATGTACTTTTCATGTCTCCGTCGCTAATACGGTCTGTAACCACGGTCTTTCCTAACCCGGTTCTGGCACCAACGGAAAAGTCTTGTGCGGAAACCAACGCTGTGGTAAAGAGTATGGATGCTATAACTGCTGCTATTTTCTTCATGATCTGCTGTTTTTAGTGGTACGTTGTAAGACGGTTAAGGGTTTCAGAAGGTTTGTATGGCACGTAAGAGCTAAAACACTAAAAGTTATAGCCTGCTCCTATTCTGCATGAAAAGCTACTGTTAGGGAAATAGCCCGAAAATTCATGATTACGGAATGTAAAAGATGTTGTAGATACGAGGTATAGCTTTGAGAAAGAGTAGGTCAAAGTATGGCTCAGCCCGATGAAGGGGTTGGAGTTAAAACCCGATCGGGAAACATCGCTTGAAGTAGCTCCGCTTGCAACAGATTCATAAGTGCTCAACGTATTTGTCCGGGCAAAAGTATTGCCGATGTTAACGCCGATATAGCTGTTCAATTTGTTGAGCATGGGGCATTTGGCCTTCATTTTATTACAGCTGATATCATATTGGGCGGATATGCTTACATCGTACATATTGTATTCTGTACTGGTATTGATACGCCTGGTTGTTGCATCGCCTACGGTTCCGCAAAATGTTAAAGTGTAAAAATCATTGGGGTCATATATATAGCCGTATGTATTCACTCCGGCCTCGAAAGCAAAACGGCCTTTGGTAGTATACCGTGTAAAAAACTCTTTATCCCAGCTTTTGGTCATGATGCCCAGTTCAGGGTTTGTAATATCAGCGTTGGCGCTTATACCTGTTCTCAGTCCTGCGGAAAAGTCTTGTGCATAGATATTGGAACAGAAAAATGCAGTAAACAGCAAGGAGGTTATAAGTTTCATATCGTATCGGTTTATCTATTAAAGTTATGGAAAATTTATATTCATATGTCAGCTAACGGATTTTTAACACATATGCTTCGTAACTTTGCGCCCTTATGTTCCAGGAATATGATGTAATTGTAGTGGGTGCCGGTCATGCCGGTTGTGAGGCCGCCGCCGCCGCCGCCAATATGGGCTCGAAGGTGCTGCTGGTGACCATGAATATGCAGACCATCGCGCAGATGAGCTGCAACCCCGCTATGGGTGGTATTGCCAAAGGGCAGATAGTAAGAGAAATAGACGCACTGGGTGGCTACAGCGGTATAGTGAGTGATAAGAGTATGATACAGTTCCGTATGCTGAACCGATCAAAAGGGCCGGGCATGTGGAGCCCGCGTACGCAGAACGACCGTATGCTCTTCGCCAACCTGTGGAGGGAGATGCTGGAACAAACCCCGAATCTTGATTTCTGGCAGGACATGGTGACGAGCCTGATCGTTTCAGACGGAACAGTACAGGGTGTAGTAACAGGAATGGGGCAGAAGATATACGCCAAGAGCGTGGTGCTGACCAACGGAACATTCCTGAACGGAGTGATACATGTGGGAGAAAAACAGTTTGGCGGTGGAAGAATGGGAGAGAAAGGAGCAACAGGAATTACCGAGCAGCTGGTGGAAATGGGTTTTGAAAGTGCCCGCCTGAAAACAGGAACACCGCCAAGGGTAGACGGTCGCAGCCTGGATTATACAAAAATGGAAGTACAGCACGGCGATGAGGAAATTGTAGGATTTTCTTATTTGCCTGTTGAAAGAATAAAACCTGAACAACAACGCACCTGCTGGATAACTTATACCAACCAGGAAGTACATGATATATTAAAGACCGGCTTTGAGCAATCGCCCATGTACCAGGGCAGGATAAAAGGAAGCGGCCCGAGGTATTGCCCGAGTATTGAAGATAAGATCAGCCGTTTTGCCGAAAGGGAAAGGCACCAGCTTTTTGTAGAGCCTGAAGGGTGGAATACCGTGGAGATATACGTGAACGGTTTCAGTACGTCGCTGCCGGAGGATGTGCAGTTCAAGGCGTTGAGAACAGTTCCCGGTTTTGAGAACTGTAAGTTCTTCCGCCCGGGTTATGCTATTGAGTACGACTATTTCCCGCCGACACAATTGCACTTTACATTGGAAACCAAACTGGTGCAGAACCTGTACTTTGCCGGACAGATAAACGGAACGACAGGATACGAAGAGGCTGCCTGCCAGGGACTGATGGCGGGAATCAACGCGCACAGGAAAGTACACGGGCAGGAGCATGTAGTGTTGAAAAGAAGTGACGCCTACATAGGGGTGCTGATAGATGACCTGATCAATAAAGGAACAGACGAACCGTACAGGATGTTTACCAGCCGTGCGGAATTCAGGACCATATTGAGGCAGGACAACGCAGACTTCAGGTTGACGCCATTGGGTCATGAATTGGGACTGGCATCGGACGAGAGGCTGGAACGTGTGAATAAGAAAAAAGAACAGGTGGAGCGCATAAAGAAGCTGTTGGCTGATTTCCCTATTGAGCCGGAAGTGGCTAATGCCTACCTGGAGAAAATAGGATCATCGCCCGTGAACGAAAGGACACGCGCTATGAAAATGCTTTTGCGCCCGGGCATAGGATTGAAAGAAATGATGGTGGAAATTCCGGGACTGAAAGAAGCCATTGGTGAGGTAGATGTGCTGGAACTGGAGCAGGCGGAGATACAGGCCAAATACGATGTGTATATAGAAAAAGAAAAAGAGCTGGTGAAAAAAATGGCTACGCTGGAAGATATGGTCATACCGGCTTCGTTCAATTATGATAAGCTGACGGCACTATCAAACGAGGCACGCCAGAAACTGGGCAAAATAAAACCCGGCACACTTGGGCAGGCCAGTCGCATCAGCGGTGTAAACCCCAGCGATGTGCAGATACTGATGGTGTATATGGGGAGGTAAATTAAAAAGTCAAAACTTAAAACTCAAAACCCAAAGTTGAGTTTGTTTCAACATATTCCTATTTATCGCTCCCCACTGGGAGGAGACGGAGGGGGCGACAGTATATTAGCAGCTATTACTCATTACTGCCGCTACCAGGAGCGCTCGCATAAGGAGGTGAAAAACAAACTCTATGAATTGGGATGCACCACGCCTGAAGTAGACGAATACCTGATAAAAGTAATAGAAGCGGATTTTCTGAACGAGGAGCGTTTTGCCCGTGCTGTTGCACGTGGAAAATTCAGGCTGAAACAATGGGGGCGCAACAAGATCGTTCAGCAATTGAAGCAACAGCAGGTTTCAGAGTTCTGCATAAAAAAAGCACTGACCGAAATAGATGAGGACGAATATCTGGCCACGGCAAAAAAGCTGGTGGAGAAAAAACTCAGGGAGATAAAGTCAGAAAAGAACATCTTCATCCGCAAGCAGAAGATATACCGCTACCTGGCACAAAAGGGTTATGAGAGTAGTATCATCAATATTGCCCTTAACGAAACATTAAAATAATAAATATAACCTTTCCACAAAGAATACGTTATATTTACATAAACCATGCAACCGATGGTACAACAAGTAACACAAGGTGTAAGCATATCAGTAGAAACTTTCTACCAACCTGAGCAGTCAAACCCGTTGACCAATGAGTTTCTGCATGCTTACAGGATCACTATAGAAAATCTCAGTCCGACACCCGTTCAGCTCATCAGCCGCCACTGGTATATTGCAGATACATTTTACGGTACAGATGTACGCGAAGTAATTGGCGATGGTGTAGTAGGAGAACAACCCATCATGCAGCCGGGCGAAACCTATCAGTATATTTCTGCAGCCAACCTCCGCTCTGATATTGGTAAGATGCACGGCACTTACGAGATGGAGAACCTGTTCAACAAGGCACGTTTCACGGTAAACATTCCCGAGTTCAAGCTGATAGCTCCGTTCAAGGATAACTAACACAAACTGTCATAATAAATTAACAAATTAAAAAAGGTAGTAAAGTCTTTTCAATACTTTATTTCCGTACCTTTGCGCCCGAAATGGATACCCTTCCTTTTTAATGCTATAAAGGAAGGGTTGTTTTTTACAGGAAACAAGGATTATGAATATACGTAATATAGCGATCATCGCACACGTTGACCACGGTAAAACAACCCTGGTAGATAAGATCTTACACACCACAAAAGTGTTCCGCGACAACCAGGAAACGGGTGAGCTGATCATGGACAGTAACGACCAGGAAAAGGAAAGGGGTATTACCATTTTTAGTAAGAACGCTTCTGTTACTTACAAAGACGTAAAGATCAACGTTATTGACACTCCGGGCCACGCCGATTTTGGAGGTGAGGTAGAGCGTGTATTGAAAATGGCTGATGGTGTGATATTGCTGGTAGACGCTTTTGAAGGGCCGATGCCGCAAACACGTTTCGTATTACAAAAAGCGTTGCAGCTGAACCTGCTGCCGATAGTTGTTATCAACAAAGTAGATAAACCAAACTGCCGCCCTGATGAGGTGCATGATGCTGTGTTTGAATTATTCTTCCAGCTGGATGCGTCTGAGGAGCAGCTTGATTTTACTACGTTGTACGGTTCTTCCAAGCATGGTTGGTTCAATACATCATTAGAGCAAACAGAAGGTATAGAAATACTGCTGGATACCATACTTGAAAAAGTACCTGAGCCAAAGGTGACAGAAGGTAACCTGCAAATGCAGATCACTTCATTAGACTACTCAAGCTTCCTGGGCCGTATCGCGGTTGGTAAAGTAACACGCGGAACATTGAAGGAAGGGCAGAGCGTTAACCTGTGCAAAGCAGACGGAACTTTCGTTCGCAGTAAAGTAAAAGAGCTGTATGTATTTGAGGGTATGGGCAAACTGCGTGTACAGGAAGTACAGGCGGGCGACCTGTGTGCTGTAGTAGGTATAGAAGGTTTCCAGATAGGTGAAACAATTGCTGATATTGATAACCCTGAAGCACTGGAGGTGATATCTATCGACGAGCCTACCATGAACATGCAGTTCAGCATCAACAACTCACCATTCTTTGGTAAGGAAGGTAAATTCGTTACCAGCCGCCACATCAGGGACAGGCTGACAAAAGAACTGGAAAAGAACCTGGCGCTGCGTGTGGTAGATACAGACGATGCGGATAAATTCCTGGTATACGGCCGTGGTATCATGCACCTGAGTGTACTGGTAGAAACTATGCGTCGTGAGGGTTATGAGCTGACGGTTGGACAGCCGCAGGTAATTATTAAAGAAATTGACGGTGCAAAATGTGAGCCGTATGAGATATTAGTGGTAGACGTTCCTGCAGAGTACAGCGGAAAGGTGATCGATCTTGTTACGCAGCGTAAAGGCGAGATGCTGATCATGGAGAGCAAAGGCGAAATGCAGCACCTGGAGTTTGAGATACCATCTCGTGGTATGATCGGCCTGCGTTCGCAAATGCTGACCAATACAGCTGGTGAGGCTGTAATGGCGCACCGTTTCAACGAGTACAAACCATGGAAAGGGCCAATACCGGGACGTAACAATGGTGTACTTATCTCAAAAGGTACCGGTACTACTACAGGTTATTCAATTGACAAGCTGCAGGACAGGGGTTCTTTCTTTGTAGATCCGGGAGAAGAAGTGTATGCAGGTATGATCATTGCCGAGCATATCAAGCCGGGCGACCTGAACGTGAACGCGATCGAAGGTAAGAAGCTGACCAACCACCGTGCGAGCGGTGCTGATGACGCTGCCCGTATAGCTCCTAAGATACAAATGTCGCTGGAAGAGTGTATGGAATATATTCAGCAGGATGAGTGTATCGAGGTGACGCCAAAAAATATCAGGCTGAGGAAAATACAGCTGAATGAAGAAGACAGGAAGAAGTATGAAAAAATGATGAAAGCGGAAGCTTAATATAAAAGAGAGACATATATGAACCTCCGGGAATATTTCCGGAGGTTTTTTTATGCCCGGTACAAACGAAAAGCCGATGATACTCGTCACTTACAAATAAAATAGTATGCCATTAATGGCATATGTTATGGGCTTTATTGCTACTTTTATTGGCTCAAAAGGTTAATTGTTTATTAAAATTAAGGGGATGTTGAAAAAGTTTACTTTTCTGACGTGTTGTATACTCGTGTTATTTGCTTCATTATTTTCTAACGACGCCCGTGCAACGCACGCTGCCGGTGGTGAGTTGGTGTATGAATGGCTGAGTGGAAATACTTACAGGTTTTACTTCAAGTTCTACCGCGACTGTGGCGGAGCAAATGAACCGAACTCAGTAGTGTTTTGTGCGAAGAACACATGTGCCAACCAGAACTACAACCGTACTATGACAAAGCTGGGACAGTTACCGGGAGGTGCTGCAAACGGCCAGCAGGTGTCAACAGGTTGTGCCAACCAGAAAAACAAATGCGATAGCGCCCAGTCGAACATACCCGGATACAGGGAGTGGTGGTATTCTGTAGACTTTACCTTACCTGCTGCATGTGCTGCATGGACATTCTCTGCAGCCATTGCCAATAGGAATAGTTCGGACAACCTTCAAAACAGCGCAGGGCAGATTTTTTATGTAGAGACTATATTCAATAGTGTTGTGGCGCCGGGCAACTCGTCTCCTGTTTTTTCAGTTAAGCCGGTTCCATATGTGTGCCTCAATCAGAATTACCAATATAACAATGGTGGTGTAGACCCTGATAATGACTCAGTTGCTTTTGACATGGTAATGCCACTGGCTATAGGTAATGCTAATAACTGCGCACTGTCTCCGTTCAATACTACATTTGCATCAGCATCTCCTGCACTGAATATTACAACGAATCCTTTCCAGACCAATAATACATTTACTATTGACCCGGTAACGGGTGAGCTGGACTTCACGCCGGGTCTGCAAGGGTCGCATACAGTTACTGTTCGTGCCCGTGAGTTCCGCAACGGTGTTGAGATCGGTTCTGTGATGAGAGACATACAGGTTCAGGTTATAGCTTGCGCTACATCAAGCACAACACCAACAATATCTAACGACCCGACAAGTGTAACAGGTGCGGCGACATATTCAAGCGGAACTATTATTGGTTGTGCTACCAAGCAGTTTGGTTTCTGTTTCGATATCAAATCGACCGATACAGCTGCAAAACTGGTTGCGACCGATAACCATGGTGTGGCTATGCCGGGTTCAAGCATTACATATACGAACTTGCAGAACGACTCTGTACGTGCCTGTGTAACATGGACCCCATCAGCTACCGACACCGGTACACGTGTTTTTGTAGTAACAGTAAAAGATTCGAGTTGTGCATCCGGAGGTGTTCCTATCAACTACGCGATAACTGTTCCATTATATGTATGGGCGGTAACGACTGCATTGAAAGACACAACCATATGTGCAGGTGAAAGTGTGGTACTGAATGCCGTTGGCGGAACACAATATGTATGGTCTGTAGTGCCGGGAGGTTCTCCTATCAATTCATTGAGCTGTACCAACTGTAAAAATCCCGTAGCTACTCCTACGGTTACCACCAGTTATATAGTCAACTCGAACAGTGCTACTGTATGTAACCAGAATACGGATACACTTACGGTCACCGTCAAACAGTTGCCGAATGCCAGTGCCACGAGCAACTCACCGGTATGCCCGGGCAGTACACTCCAGTTGAACGGTAATGCCGTTACCGGCGCTACTGCTTATAGCTGGACCGGCCCGAATAGTTTTACCTCTTCATCATTAAGTCCAAGCATACCTAATGCCCAGGCGGTAAACTCAGGTTTTTACGGATTCTCTGTTACCGCAAACGGATGTACTTCACAGGTGTTCAATCTGCAGGTGTACGTTGGTCCGCCTGCGGGCCCTGCGGCATCCAGCAACAGCCCTGTATGTTTGGGCAACCAGTTGATACTGACAGCGTCTACCGTCAGCGGTACAACTGTAACTTACCACTGGACCGGCCCGAACAGTTTTACATCAACGCAACAGAATCCTACAATCAGCAATGCAAGTTTTGCGGATTCCGGTAAATACTATGTATATGCCATGAAAGATGGTTGCCAGACATTTATAGATAGTGTGACGATCGTTGTCAATCCGTTGCCGGCAGCACCTGTAGCTACTATGGATACAGTAAGGTATTGCCAGAATGTAGTGGCCAGCCCTCTGGCAGCAACGGGTACCAACCTGAAATGGTATAACGTACCAACAGGAGGTACAGGCAGCAGTTCACTTTCGCCGCTTACTACAACAGCCGGAACATTTAAATATTATGTGTCGCAGACAGATGGTAATGGTTGTGAAGGCCCGCGCGATTCTGTTGTTGTGATAATAACTCCGAAACCGTCTAACCCCGGGGTAACAACTCCTGTTATATATTGCCAGGGAGCAACAACAACTCAATTAACGGCAACGGGAACGAACCTGAAATGGTACGTTGTGCCTATAGGAGGCTCACCGCTATCGCAGGCGCCAACACCAAGTTCGGCAACGCCGGGCAACTCAACATATTTTGTATCGCAAACTGATGGAACAACAGGTTGTGAAAGCGACCGTACGCCGATAACGATCACTATCAGGCCTACGCCTTCAGCGCCTTCCTTTGTGTCGCCGATCAGCTATTGCGTTGGTTCACCCGCAACGCCAACGCTCGGATCTTTAGTAACGGGTACTAACGTATTATGGTACACTACTCCTACGGGAGGAACAGGTAGCTCAACAGCACCGACCGTAAATACGTCCGTACCAAGAATAGATACTTATTATGTATCGCAGACAGTGAACACTTGTGAAGGTGTAAGAGGTATGCTGATAGTAGTGATACAAGCCAATCCTGCACCACCACAAACATCAGATACTGTTTACTGCCAGTTTGAAATAGCGGATACTTTAAGAGCGGTTGGCCAGAACCTGCAGTGGTACACTACAGCAACAGGTGGGTCAGGAACATCAACAGCTCCTGTGCCATCAACAGCAAGCCCCGGCACATTTAAGTTTTATGTTTCGCAAACGGTGAGCGGTTGTGAAAGTGAGCGTGACTCAATAACAGTTACTGTTAACGCTAAACCACAACCACCGGTTGGTGATGATGATTCAGTTTGCCAGTACTCAACTTCCATTGCGCTGACGGCTACAGGTACCAACCTGAGGTGGTATGATACAGCTGTAGGTGGTATCGGAAGTACTACAGCGCCACTGCCGGATACAGATACACCTGGTACTTATTTCTGGTATGTGAGCCAGACAATAAATGGTTGCGAAAGTGATCGTGATACAGTGGAAATAGAAGTTGTAGCTCAACCCGCGCAACCAACATCAGATACTGTTGAGTATTGCCTGGGTGGTATTGCACAACCATTAACGGCAACGGGTCAGAACCTGCTGTGGTACACAACCGCAACAGGAGGAACAGGTAGCAGTACAGCACCTACTCCGGTTACTACAGCTATAGGTGTAACTAATTATTACGTATCGCAAACGGTGAATAATTGTGAAAGCCCTCGCGATACAGTTACAGTAATAGTAGACACATTTGTAAGTGTGAATATCGTACTGAGTGATAAATATTTCTGTGTTACGGATTCAATAGAGATCAGCCAGACGGGTAAGATGCCGGATACCAGCAACTTCACCTGGACATGGAATGGAGGTAAAGTAATTTCAGGCGATTCATCAGGTCCTTATATTATTAAGTGGGATAGCGCGGGAACTAAAACGATCACCGTGTTTGCAGAGAACAATGGTTGTAAAGCATCAGACACCAGTACGGTTGAAGTGCTGCCGAGGCCGGAGTCTTATTTCAATATGGTACCTGAGATATGTGTAGGCGAACCATTGGTCATGGAGCTGGACTCTGTGTTGAAAAATGTTGCTACCTACTCTTATAAATGGGATACTGATACAAAAGTAATAGCGCTTCGTTCAGGAGGTGGATTTACTATGAGCTGGGAAGTAATAGGGCAACATATCATCACGCAGACTACTTATTCTGATTCCGGTTGCGTTTCGCTGCCGTTCTCAGATACTGTAAATGTGAGGAATGATCCTGATGCTAAGATCGAGCAGTTGAATGACAATAAAGTATGTACAAAAACAGAGATCGCGTTGAAAGCTGCTGCTATATCCGGCGGACTGTTTAAATATGAATGGGCTCCGGCGGAGTACTTTATGACCAACAAAGCGTCTGAAGTAATAGCTAAAATACCAAGCTCCGGCTACCTGAAACTAACAGTAACGGATGAGTTTGGCTGTAAAGGTGAGGACAGCATTTACCTTGCGGTGAAACTATGCTGTAAAGCGATACTACCGTCAGCCTTCTCGCCCAATAACGATGGCAGGAATGATAAGTTCGGTATCATATCTAATGGTAACTACAAAATATCCGCCTTCAGGGTAGTGAACAGGTATGGCCGTGAAGTATTCAGCACCAATAACCAGCGCGACCGTTGGGATGGTACTTACAACGGTGAGCCGCAAGGCATGGGTACCTACTACTATTATATTAAGTACACCTGTGAGGACGATGACGCTGATAATGAAGTGGAAGAAAGAGGAGATGTGACGCTGATCAGGTAGTGAGCGATATTAACTGAAAGTTTAAAAGCCCCCGGTTCAGGGGGCTTTTTCGTGTTATTTGCCGGCTGCAGTAAGTTTAATGGCGATAAATAGCGCCGGATATATTTTTTTTAAAAGCATAATGTTTAATTTTATAGCACTCTATATCTGTAAATACTTTTAAAATCTTATAAATCTTGAAAAAACTTATATACACTGCGGCATCATGCCTGTTACTGTTGCTATCATTTCAAGCTTTTGACGCGAAAGCCTCACACGCAGCGGGTGGGGAACTAATATACCAATGGATAAGCGATTCCACTTACAGGTTCTACTTTAAGTTTTACAGGGATTGTACGGGTATACCAGAACCTCCCAGCGTGCCAATGTGTTATTATAACACATGTACTAACCAAACTGCCCAGGTTACACTCAATAAACTTTCAACACTACCAAGTGGATTTCCAAATGGTAGTCCTGTTGCTACAGGCTGTGCCAACCAGCCCAGTACTTGCAACGGAGGTTCAGTTCCTGGTTATAGAGAGTGGTGGTACAGTGCAGATCTGACTTTACCTTTTAAATGCAATTACTGGAGGTTTGGTGTAAGTATCAATGCGCGGAATAATTCAGAAAATATTGTAGCGGGAACCTTTTATGTTGAATCAACACTGAACAACTCTGTAGGTAATGGTAACTCATCACCGGTTTTCTCAGTAAAACCGGTTCCTTATGTTTGTCTCAACCAGTTTTATAAATACAATAATGGAGGTGTGGACCCTGATGGGGATTCTGTAGCTTTCCAGGTGATCCAGCCACATAATTCAAATACATGTAGTGGAAATCCACCTCTTGCTCCATTTAAGTCCGGTTCACCGGTATATTCTATACCTACCAACCCGTTCCAGACAAATAATTCTTTTACCATCAGTGCCACAACAGGTGAAATGGCATTCACGCCTTCATTGCAAGGAGCACATACCGTAACGGTTAAAGCAACAGAATACAGGAATGGTGTGCAGATAGGCTCTGTGATGCGTGATATACAGGTGCAGGTGATCAACTGTATGGGTAGCGGAGTGACACCTACGCTCAATACAGACTCTGCCAGTGTAACGGGATCAGGGATATATTCAAACGGCAACATTACCGCCTGCGCCACAAAAACATTTACGTTCTGTTTCGATATTAAATCTACTGATACAGCAGCTAAGCTGGTAGTGACGGATAACAGTGGCGTGGCTATGCCGGGTTCTGCTATTTCATATTCTAATCTGCAAACAGATTCAGTAAGGGGATGTGTTACATGGACGCCATCTCCAATTGATACGGGTAATCGCGTATTTGTGGTAACGGTAAAAGATTCCAGTTGCTCGTCAACAGGTGTGGCCATCAGCCATTCTATAACAGTACCCGTATATGTTTGGGCGGTTACAAAAGCACTGAAAGATACTGCGATATGTAGTGGCGACAGTACAATACTGATAGGTTTGGGAGGTACTGCCTACACATGGTCTGTTGTGCCGGGTGGTTCGCCTATTACATCGCTGAGTTGTACCAATTGTAAGTCTCCGGTTGCAAAACCTACTGTTACTACCAGTTATATAGTCAACTCGAACAGTGCCGCTATATGTAACCAGAATACAGATACAGTAACTGTAACAGTGATACAGCAAGGTGTTACAGCCACCAGCAACTCGCCGGTGTGCCCCGGCGATACACTACGACTTTTTGCGGGAGCATCAGGGGTGTATTATAACTGGACGGGACCAAACGGATTTACCTCAACAGAGAAAAACCCCAAAATACCTAACGCAAGTTCGGCCAACGCAGGTTTTTATGGTTTGTCTATTAATAATGGTACCTGTGCGTCGCAGGTATTCAACCTGCAGGTGCTGGTACAAACACCGGCGGGGCCAAATGCGTCCAGCAACAGCCCTGTGTGTTCAGGCAGCCAGCTGATACTGACAGCCACTACTGTTGCCGGCAGCACGGTTACATATCATTGGACGGGCCCCAACAGTTTTACATCGAATCAACAGGTGCCTGTCATCAATAACGCTACAACAGCCCACTCAGGTAAATATTATGTGTACGCCACTAAAGATGGTTGCGTAACAACTATGGATAGTGTTACGGTATCAGTAACAGCTGTGCCGCCTAATCCTGTTGTTAGTCCTGATACATCAGGTTTCTGCCAGTCGTATCCTGCAACGGCACTCACTGCAACGGGTACCAACCTTTTGTGGTACACAACACCAACAGGAGGTACCGGTACCGCCACACTTACACCATCAACTACAGTACCGGGTGTGTTTAAATATTATGTATCGCAAACGGTAGGTATATGTGAGAGTGGTCGTGATACAGCTACGGTTATTATTACCGCCAAACCATCGCCACCAACAGCTACAACAAGCGTACAATATTGCCAGGGTGCAACGGCGGTTCCGCTCACGGCAACAGGAACGAATATAAAATGGTATGCTGTACCAACGGGAGGATCTCCGTTAACATCGCAGCCAACACCATCTACCGCAACGCCGGGCAACACTATTTATTTCGTGTCGCAAACCAATGCCACTACAGGTTGTGAGAGCGACAGAATACCAATAACTGTTACGGTATATCCTACACCCGCACCACCTGCCGTGGTATCGCCTGTAATGTATTGCGTAGGAGGTCCTGCTACACCAACACTTGGCTCGCAGGTAACGGGTACAAACATAAAATGGTACACAACACCAACAGGTGGTACAGGTTCTGCCACAGCACCAACAGTAAATACATCAGTACCTACCAATGATACTTATTATGTATCGCAAACACTCAATACATGTGAAGGTACAAGGGGCATGATCATTGTAAGTGTGCTGGCAAATCCGGCACCACCTGTTACCAATAGCATTGCGTACTGCCAGTTTGCAACGGCAGTTCCGCTAACCGCAACTGGACAGAACCTGTTATGGTATGCGGCGGCAACAGGTGGTACAGGTAAAACAGCGGCACCAACGCCGGCTACTAATGTTGCGGGTACATTTACTTTCTATGTTTCACAAACCGTGAACGGCTGCGAAAGTGAGCGTGACTCAGTAGTTGTAACGGTACATCCCAAGCCCCAGTTACCGATGGGTAATGATGACTCGGTTTGCCAGTACTCAACGCCAAAAGCTCTGACCGGAACAGGTACCAACCTGTTGTGGTACACATCGGCAACGGGTGGTATAGGTATGTCTATTCCGCCATCGCAGGCTACGGATACTCCCGGTACGTACACATGGTATGTAAGCCAGACCATCAACGGTTGTGAAAGCGACAGGGATACGGTAACAATAGAAGTTGTGAAACAACCTGATGCACCCAAAGCGGATTCAGTAGAATACTGTATCGGTGGTATAGCACAGCAATTAACGGCTGTAGGTACAGACCTGAAATGGTATTATGTTCCTACGGGAGGTATAGCTACAACAATAGCGCCAACGCCAAACACCTCAGTACTTGGTATAACACACTATTACGTATCACAGACACTGAACGGTTGTGAGAGCCCGCGTGATACACTAACGGTGAAAGTGGATTCCCTGGTAAAAGTAAGAATTGCTTTCAGCGACAGGTTCTTCTGTGTAACCGATTCGACTGAAGTGACACAAGCAGGCTTCATGCCGGATACCAGTATGTTTATATGGAGCTGGGATAACGGAACGGTTATTTCAGGAGACTCATCAGGCCCGTACATTGTTAAGTGGAATACACCCGGAACAAAAACAATTACACTGAATGCGGAAAACAACGGGTGTAAAGCATCGGACACCAATACTGTTGAGGTACTGCCATTGCCCAATGCCAACTTTAACATGCAGGATGAAATTTGTCCTGAAGGAGAAGTAGTTATTAAACTGGAAGAGCCTGCAAAACCTACATATGGTTACTTCTGGCAGCTGGGCATAGATGATACCAAGATAATAGAAGAAAGTAATAACGGGTTTATTGTTTCGTTCTCTAAAACGGGCACTCGTATTGTAAGGTTGAGGGTGCTTTCAGATTCAGGTTGTATATCGCCGGAATTTGCGGATACGATCAACGTAAGAGAAACCCCTAAAGCAAATATATTGCCTGTAGAGAACAGCACTGTTTGTACTAAAACAGAAATAAAGCTGAATGCTACACCATTGCAGGGCGGATTGTATAAGTATAAATGGTCGCCTGCGGAATACTTTATGACCAACGATGCATCAGAAGTTACGGCATGGGTGCCCAGTTCAGGCTACCTGTCGTTGAAGATAACAGATGAGTTTGGCTGTGTTGGAATGGATAGTACCTATGTTGGCGTTAAGCTCTGCTGTAAAGCCATACTGCCAAGTGCCTTCTCGCCCAATAACGATGGCAGGAATGACAAGTTCGGTATCATATCCAGCGGAAACTATAAGATATCTGCATTCAGGATCGTAAACAGGTATGGCCGCGAAGTGTTCAGCACCAACAACCAGCAGGAACGTTGGGACGGTACCTATAATGGCGAAGCTCAAGGCATAGGCACGTACTACTATTATATTAAGTACAGCTGTGAGGATGATGACGCAGATAACGAAGTGGAAGAAAGAGGAGACGTCACACTGATCAGGTAATTAAAAATAAGAAAGTGTAAAATGCCTCCGTATTACGGGGGCATTTTCTATTTTACAGCAGAATGTAATATCCAATGAGCCTGAATGCGTTTATGAAAAAATATTGGTTGCAGTTAGTAATAGGTGTTGTATCTGTTGTACTGCTCGTGTGCAATATCATGCGTATGATATATGTAGATGTAACCTACGATGAGTCCAGCACCTACCTTGAATATATTTCAAACGCGTACAGCAATATATTTCACAATATACCTACTACAGCCAACAACCATTTCCTTAACTCATTTTTAGCTAAGCTGTTCATTCGCCTGTTCGGAGATACTTTGTTTGTCATTCGTATGCCCGGGCTTCTGGCGCTTGTAGTGTATTTATTATTCAGCTACAAGCTGGCTAAAAAGTTGTTCAACGATAAACTCTGGGTGCTTACCTGTTTTCTCTTGTTACAGTTCAACCCCTTCCTGTTCGAGTTTATGGGATTGTCAAGAGGTTACGGCCTGGCCATTGCTATGATGACGGCCAGTATCTACTATCTCATTAAATACCTGCAGGAGTCAAAAAACAGCATGCTGTTCTGCTCTATGATATTTGTGGTGTTAGCGGTGTATGCCAACCTGTCTATACTCAATTATGCTGCGGCATGGGTAGCTGTAGTTGGTATTCATCAACTCAGGATAAGGAATGGGAGATCCCTGCTTACGGCAACTTCCATAATATTGCTGACAGGTATTGTTATATATCTTTTGCTGGGTAAACAAATAGCGGACTTACGGGCATCCAAACAATTGTACTATGGAGGTACAAGTGATTTTATTCATGATACATTAGCCAGCCTGGTGCGGGAGAGTATGTTTATCAATTCATCCAACCGTATAGTTTATTACATAGCTGTCGTATTGGTAGTGCTTGTTTTTTTAGCAAGCCGCTACTGGATGGTGAAATGGCTGAAAAAGAAGGAAGCGGATATTAATGGCATAGCACTGGGCATGTTATTTATCATTCCGGCATTGGCAACCGTTGCACAACATTACTTGTTTAAAACGCCCTACCTGGTTGAAAGAACGGCACTGTTCTTTTATCCGCTGTTGATACTTGCATTGCTGTACACGCTCTGCCATATTATCAACCAAAGGCAAAACTATATGCGTTGGCTGCCGGCCACCCTCATGTTTTTATTCCTCTTCAACTTTGCAGGTAACCTGAACTTTTCATCTGCCCGCAGCTGGACCTTCGACCAGCACACAAGCTGGCTGCTGGAGAGGATGGTAAGGGAAAAGAAAAATGATGATAAGATAAAGGTCTACCTGGAGTGGTTAATATCCGGCTCGTTCAGGTACACTATAAAAAAAGAGTATCCTGAAAAGTTTGAACAGCTGGAAACATGGGAGCACAATCTTTACAATGATACAGAGTATGACTACTACCTGGTGTATAAACATGACGCAGGTATAGTACCGGATGCGTACATACAGGATACCGTTTTCCATAACAACTCGGTATGCCTGTATAAAAAGAAGCACTGAGCAGTAGCTGACGCCCTTTAATATTAAATACCTTAATTTTACAACATGACGAAAGAACAACAACTACGCGATATACTGGCTGAGCGGATACTGGTGATAGATGGTGCAATGGGTACCATGATACAGCGTTATAAGTTGACGGAAGAAGACTACAGGGGCGAACGTTTTAAAGACTATCCATCAGACCTGAAAGGCAATAATGATCTGCTGGTACTCACACAGCCACACATCATAAAAGAGATACATAGGGAATACCTGGATGCAGGTTCCGATATATTGGAGACCAATACCTTCAACGCACAGGCCGTGTCTCTGGCTGACTATGATATGCAATCGCTGGCATATGAAATGAACGCTGCTGCCGCCAAAATAGCTAAAGAAGCTGCTGAAGAATATATGCAGGAGTTTCCCGGTACACAGAAGTTTGTTGCAGGTGCTATCGGGCCAATGAATAAAACTTTATCTCTTTCGCCTGATGTGAATGACCCGGGTTTCAGGGCTATTACTTTTGACGAAATAGTAGCCGCATATAAAGAACAGGTAAGCGGACTGGTTGATGGTGGTGCGGATATACTGCTGATGGAGACCATATTTGATACACTCAATGCCAAAGCCGCCATCTTTGCTATTAATGATTACTTCCGGGAAACAGGTAAAGAAAAATTGCCGCTGATGATATCTGGTACCATTACCGATGCATCGGGCAGAACGCTGAGCGGGCAAACACTGGAAGCCTTTTATATATCAGTAATGCATGCTGAGCCACTGAGTATCGGTTTGAACTGCTCTCTTGGAGGTAATGAAATGCGCCCTTATGTTGAAGAGCTGGCAGAACTGGCAACATGCTTTGTAAGCTGCTACCCCAATGCAGGCTTGCCTAATGCTATGGGTGAGTACGATGAGTTACCTAAAATGACCGCCGATATAGTAAAAGACTTTGCTGCACAGGGCTGGGTAAATATAGTAGGTGGTTGCTGCGGTACTACTCCCGATCATATAAGGGAAATTGCAAAAGCTGTAAAAGGACTGGCGCCAAGGAAAGTAGAAGAGGAAGCTATTACAGGATAAATACCAACTGAAAAATAAAACAAAAAGGGTAGACAATTAGTCTACCCTTTTTCTATACTATGTACTACAATTATTATTCTGTTTCTGCGCTTTCACTTTTCTTGTTGGAAGGCTTGCTTTCAATTTTGAAAGTGAGTTTGCCTTCTTTCTCATTGAAGTCGGCAATTACGGTATCACCTTCTTTGATTTTCTGGTTCAGCAATTCTTCTGCCAGCGGATCTTCCAGGTGTTTTTGTATAGCCCTGTGCAGTGGCCTTGCACCAAATTGCGGGTCGTAGCCTTTTTCTGCAATGAACTTCTTGGCAGCGTCTTTCAGATCCAGGTTGAAACCTAAACTGTTCAGGCGTTTCATCACATCTTTCATTATGATGTCGATGATCTTCGCGATATCCTCTTCGTTCAGCTGGTTGAATATCACCACATCATCTATCCTGTTCAGGAACTCCGGAGAGAACGTACGCTTCAATGCCTTTTCAATCACACCCTTGTTCACCTCATCAGCACTTTCTGTTCTTGCCGTGGTAGAGAACCCGACACCCGCACCGAAATCTTTCAACTGGCGTACACCAATGTTCGATGTCATGATGATCATGGTATTCTTAAAATCTACCTTACGGCCAAGTCCGTCTGTCAGCATACCATCATCCAATACCTGCAGCATGATGTTGAAGATATCCGGGTGCGCTTTTTCTATCTCATCCAGCAATACTACAGAGTATGGCTTACGACGAACTTTTTCTGTCAGCTGTCCGCCCTCTTCATATCCTACATAGCCCGGAGGCGCTCCTATCAAGCGGCTCAGTGAGAATTTCTCCATGTACTCACTCATGTCAATGCGTATCAGCGCATCGTCACTGTCAAACATATGGCGTGCCAATGCACGTGCCAGCTCTGTTTTACCAACACCTGTAGGGCCTAAGAATATGAACGAACCTATCGGCTTGCGCGGGTCTTTCAATCCTACCCTGTTACGCTGTATGGCTTTCACCACTTTTGTTATTGCTTCATCCTGTCCTATCACAGCACCTTTCAGGTCGTCGCCCATGCGGCGTAGCTTGTGGCTTTCAGCCTCCACCATACGCATCACAGGTATGCCCGTCATCATGCTGATCACTTCAGCAATATGCTCTTCATTTATCGGGTAGCGTTTGCTCTTGGCTTCTTCTTCCCATTCAGCTTTTGCTTTGTCCAGTTCTTCTCCCAGGCGCTTTTCTTTATCGCGCAGTGCAGCAGCTTCTTCAAAGCGCTGGCTCTTTACTACTTTATTTTTCTCTTGCTTGATGTCTTCTATCTTCTTCTCAAGCTCCAGTATATTTTCCGGTACGTTGATGTTCTTCAGGTGTACGCGTGCGCCTACCTCGTCCATCACGTCAATGGCTTTGTCCGGCAGCAGGCGGTCGGTCATATACCTGTCGCTCAGCTTCACACACGCTACAATTGACTCTTCGTCGTAGATAACGTTATGGAAATCTTCGTATTTCGATTTGATATTGGTCAGTATCGTAATGGTCTCTTCAACACTTGGCGGATCAACAAGTACCTTTTGGAAACGACGGTCAAGCGCACCATCTTTTTCAATGTACATGCGATACTCATCCAGCGTAGATACACCAATGCATTGCAGGTCGCCACGTGCCAGCGCTGGTTTGAAGATGTTGGAAGCATCCAGTGAACCTGAAGCACCACCCGCACCTACAATAGTATGTATCTCGTCAATGAACAGGATGACATCGCGGTTTTTCTCCAGCTCATTCATAATGGCCTTCATACGCTCTTCAAACTGTCCGCGGTATTTTGTACCTGCTACCAATGCGGCCAGGTCAAGACTGATCACTCGCTTGTCGAACAACACACGGGATACCTTACGCTGTACTATGCGCAATGCAAGTCCTTCAACGATAGCTGTTTTACCAACACCCGGCTCACCTATCAGTATCGGGTTGTTCTTTTTACGACGCGAAAGTATTTGTGATACACGCTCTATCTCTTCTTCCCTGCCCACTATCGGGTCAAGGTTGCCCAGCTCCGCCATTTTGGTAATGTCCCTGCCGAAGTTGTCCAGAACAGGAGTTTTAGATTTGGTATTACCTGCCTGGCGGCGTTGCTGAAACTGGCGGCGTTCATCATCTTCTTCAAATTCCTCTCCACCCGGTTCGCTGTAATCACCCCTCGGGGTTTCGCCCTGTACAATGCCCAGTTCGCTTTTAAACTTTTCGTAGTCTACTTCATACTGGTGCAATATTTGTGTAGCAACGTTCTCTTTGTTTTTCAAAATAGATAACATTAAGTGTTCTGTTTCCACTGTCGGGCTTTTCAGCGCCTTGGCTTCCAGAACAGTTATGCGTATTACCTTTTCTGCTTGTTTGGTCAGTGGCAGACTGTTTATGTTGGCCAGCGGTTTATTACCCTTGTCCCTTATTGCCATCTCCAGTTCTTTGCGCAGGTCAAACAGGTCTACCTGTAATGTCTGCAATACTTTTACGGCCAGTCCTTCTCCGTCTCTTATCAGGCCCAGCAGCAAGTGCTCTGTGCCTATGAAGTCATTCCCAAGTCTCAACGCCTCTTCTCTGCTGTAGGATATGATCTCTTTTACCTTTGGTGAAAAATTTGAATCCATCGAATATGCCCTCGCTTTTTTGTTTTATAAAATTAACGATAATTGTGGGTAGCTAAGTATTAAGATTTGCTATATCAATATCAGCAGCACAACTACGTATGTCTACTACAATATAAAACAAAAAATACTGCGAATATGTTATTTTTAGTCAAGCTAATTTACATTCGCTTTACAAAACTACAATTATATGGAGTTCAAATTTGATACCAAACCAACATATACTGTAATTACGCCGCAATATGATGCCTTAGATGTTAATTTGACAGAACAACTGGCGGAGCAAATATCGCTGTATATCAATAAGGGCAGTAATAACTTCATTATCGACATGCAAATGTGCGCCACATGCGACAATAAGTCATTTGAGCAACTTGCTGCCATGCACGAAGATTGTTATGTGAACCAGAGGTCGTTGGTTTTCACAGGATTGCAAGCAACAATACTACAGCCTTTAAATGAAAGCGGTTTAACAGATATGCTTAATATTGCACCTACTATGCAGGAAGCGGTGGATATCGTCAGTATGGAGATACTGGAGCGCGACCTGATGAACGAAGAATAATGTTCAGGATAAAAGCCTGAACAAAAGCATGTTATAATTGTTTAATTCAAAAAAAAGACCGTATTTTCTATCTGAAAGCTATTATACCCTGTTGTTTTGTTAGTTAGGAGCGCTAATTAAGCTATTGAGATGAAGGTAACTATTTTAGGAAATAATTCTGCCTTACCTGCGTTTGGCAGAAACCCCACTGCGCAGATAGTTTCTGTTTATGGTGAATATCTGTTGTTAGACTGTGGAGAAGGTACACAGGTGCAAATGCAAACGCATGCCGTTAAGTGGCGTAAGATGAGCCACATCTTTATCAGTCATATGCATGGCGATCATTATTTTGGTTTGCCCGGGCTGATCAACAGTATGAGCCTGCTGGGCCGCGTTGCTCCGGTACATTTATACGCACCACAGGCGGCAATGGATATGCTGCAGCAAACACTCGATCTTGCGGATACCGTTTTATCTTACCCGTTGCATTTTTATCCGCTTCCCGAAACAAGTGAGCTGCTGGTAGAAACAGATACGTTCAAAGTGACCTGTTTTCCCGTAGAGCACCGTATACCCTGTATGGGTTTCCTGGTGGAGAGTAAAACACGTGGCAGAAAAATATTACCCGCGCAGTGTCGTGATTATGAAATACCCCGCTACTATTACGATAAATTGAAAGCGGGCGAAGACTATCAACGAAAGGATGGTACAATAATTAAGAATGAAGTACTGACAACTGAAGGCCCGCCTGTTAAGAAATACGCTTACTGTGCTGATACGCTGTTCACAGACTCATTCATTAAGTATATAAAAGGTGCGGATACTATATACCACGAATCTACCTACCTGCATGCTGAAGCAGAGAAAGCGGCGGCACGTTATCACAGCACATCGGTACAAGCTGCCGAAGTAGCGAAAATGGCTGGCGCCAACCAGCTGCTTTTAGGGCATTATTCCTCAAAATACCGCGACCTGGCCCCTTTTCGCGAAGAGGCTATGACTGTATTCCCGAATACACTTGTTACTATTGAGGGGACTACTTATGATATATAAGCATAATCCAATAACTCAAAACACGGCTTAACAAACCTGCTATCAGGTTTTACTAACTGGCACGAGACAAGTATACCTGGTTTTGCGAAATTGGTATTGTTAAGGGCATTACCCTTATTTGAAACGAAAGCAAACCGGATATGAAACTGAATGCTGTAATAGTTATACTATTTACAAGCAACCTCGTTGTCTTAGGTGTCGCTGTGTATTATTTGACGAAAGTAATATCAGCTTATTATGGCTTCTAAGAATAACAGGAGAAAAAATGCGAACCGTACAACAAAAATGATACTGTTACTCATAGCGGTGCTTTGCTTTTTACTCGTACTTTTTATGGAGTGGACGGATAAGCTGCCCGCTTAACTACAGAATATATTTGCTATAGTCATAAAACAGCCCCGTATTTACGGGGCTGTTTGTAATTTATTAATAGTGTATCCTTAATATTATTATTACATTTAATCCGGTTATTCATCATAAAAACATACTCATGAAACAGCTATTACTCATTACATTGTTCTTTGCTTTTATTGGTAAGCCCTATGCACAAACACCCCCTACCGGTAAATTCCTCATTATATCAGACATACACTTCAACCCTTTTTGTTACCCCGATGTGGTGCAGCAACTTACCAAAACAAACTATACAGGCTGGCAGTCAGTTTTCGAAAGCAGTACGAATAAAACCTACGGCAATTACAGCGCCGATACTTATTACGAGCTCTTCATCAGCGGGTTGAAAGCCATGCAGGCGCAAAACCCTCATCCCGATATGATAATCATCAACGGCGATTTCCTGTCGCACGAATTTGGCAGTGCTTATGTCAACACTACGCACGACTTCAGCCAGGATTCCTTAAAGCCGTTCATCAACAATACCATATCATTCGTATTTATGATGCTGGAAAAGCATTTCCCCAATACACCCGTGCTACCTGTGCTGGGTAATAACGATGATTATTGCGGCGACTATCATATACAACCCAATGGCGATTTCCTCTCCTTTTTTGGTAAGCAGGTGCAACCCTTGCTGGACGATATGGTACAGTATGACTTCATGAACACCTTTTCGAAAGGAGGGTATTATAAAGTAAGCATGCCATGGGACAGCACCAATGTGTTCATTGCGCTGAATACCATTTTCTATTCAAACAGTTATAGCAACTGCAACGCGTCTGACACATCAAACCCCGGCTGGGAAGAAATGGCATGGCTGGAAAAAACCCTTGCCCGTTGTGCCGCCAGGGGGCAAAAAGTATGGTTGTCTTACCATATACCGCCGGGTATGGATATTTATAAATCATCAAAAATGCCATGCGGTACAGGTGCTGAGGGTATGTGGCGGCAGGATTATAACGATGCCTTCATCGCATTGGTCAATAAATACAGGAGAACCATCAAAGGCAACTTTGCGGGGCATACGCATATGGATGAGTTCCGCTTGTTTTCTGATAGCAACGGTACCACGTCCTATATACACATCACGCCGGCGATATCCCCATTGTTTGGCAACAACCCCGCTTTTGTAGAAGTGACATGGAAGCCCGATCGCATGAGGTTACTCAACAGTGTTACGTACAGGTTTGGTGGCTTGGAGCCGGGCGGCAGCGATACCTGGAAAGCAGAATACAACTACGGACAGACGTACGGCATTAAGTCCATCACCACCAAAAACCTCACAAAGCTCTGGACGAAAATGGGTACCGACCCAAGCTATCAGACCGACTATTCTAAATACTACTTCGTAAACAACCCCGGCAAGCACATCACCCCATGGCGCTCGTTCTGGTGTGGTGCAAGGTACCTTACACTGGCAGAGTTTACGGATTGTAATTGTAAATAGGAGAATCGATTCGCTCATGTTGGTGAAGGACACCAATATGGGCGGTAAAGTAGTCAATATCCATGATTTTCTATCCCGACCGTTTTTAGGTTCTTACCCAAACAAACCTTACGTCATTGCGAAGGAGTATCGGCGAATGCAGATGCGTATGAAGCAATCTAACCCCGCGAAGGACTGACCGCGTTTGGATGAGATTGCCACGTTGATATTTATAGTCATAAATACCTCCTCCCCCACTCGTCCACGTTTGTAACGAGGATGCTACGGCACAGCGATTGTATCGCCACAATCTATATCAATAAAGTTTCCCGTTCCGCTGGGGTCTTCGGCACGAGACCCTTGCGGAATTAAGTATACACATTCACCACATGCCGGACACACTACACTTTACTGCCCCCACTCGTCCTCGTTTGCAACGAGGATGCTACGGCACAGCGATTGTATCGCCACAACCTACATCTTAAAAATTTACCGCCCATGTTGGGGTTCTTCACCAACATGCTTGCGAAGGTTAAAAGTTCAATCCACTGCAAGATAAGATTTGCACATCATTGACTAAAAACATACTGTAGTAAGTCTCCGCCTGGCGGAGGATTTAGGGGTTGCTCGCGTGTTACATGTCACCAAATAACATTGCATATTTTAATTTGTATTTATGGTTAAATATATGTACATTTGACTAAATAAAAAAACTATCTATCATCCAATAACCAATATCTAAAATCCGGAAACCATGAAACCACAACATGCAACGTTCATCCTGCAAATGATCAAACACGGAGACAAATTGCGCGCCTACAGGGCGGCTTACCCCAAAGCAAAAGGCCAGTCGGCCATTAAAGCGGCCGAGCGGCTGCTACGCCGGCCCGAAATAGCACAGGAAATAACAAGTGTAGTGCAAGACATCCGCAGCCAGACGGTTATTGAAACCTATAAAGTAATGCAGCAGGAGCAACAGGTACGCATCCTCAGCGTGATGAAGAAACGGGAAATACTCAACCAGATTGCCACCTGCGAAATGAAAGTAGGCCGCTGGATAAAAGAGCATGACGGCTACCGTATGGTTTACGAAGACCCCCGCCCCCGCGATATTATCCTTGCAATAGATAAAGACACCAAACTGGAAGAAGCCTGCAACCGTATGAGAGACGTGACCGATGTAAAACTCTCCCGCTACGACATCTACATAGACGGCCGCCCATGCGACAACCCCACCGCCCCCATCAACCCCGACATACCCACCGGACTCATCATGATACCTAAAAAAACACTTCCCCTCTCGGGAGGGGTTGGGGTGGGTTTAATTCCAAACGACAATTCCGGTAACAAAAAAGAACAAAATGAGAACCTGTCTCCCTCTGGAGGGAGTGACCTGTTCCGAAGGGATTCGGAGCAGGTCGAGGGAGGATCACTCGCGTTGAATAAAATTCAAAACCAAAATTCCGGAAACAAAAAGGAACAAAATACGACTCGTCTTGTCTCCCCGAAATGTAATCCCCCAACACCTGTCCCGTCCAATGCGGGAGCGGGAGGGGGAAAGAGGGACCTGCTCGCGGAGGAAACCCCAACCTGCGAACCTCTGCACCTCAGCAACTCTGCGCCTGCCCCGATACATTCGTGGGTTAAAGAATACGACTACCTCACCAACAAAAAACAATACATCGCGGAAAAACAACAACGTACCGAAGCCGACCCTATGTCAGAAAGCTTCTATAAAGACTTCGTCCGTCAGCGCGATGCCGCGCCACCTCCGCAGGTTTATTCAGATGAAGAAGTAGAGGCGATAAAAAATAAAGACAAAGAACAACCGCCAAAACCATTCTGCGGAAAAATGTATTTCCCCGAAAAAAAAGACGAGGATATACTGTAACTTTTCTTGCCCAACCACGATTTAGTAACTGAATGGAGCTTAATGACTATAACACTTGCGTACGGGAGTGGTCCGACGCGGTTTTCCGCTTCGCCTGCAAATGCACAGGCAACCCGGAAGACGCCAGGGATATAGTGCAGAACAGCTTCGCGGTTTTGTGGCAGAAAAAGGAGGATGTAGTGCCGGCAAAAGCAAAATCCTTCCTGTTCCAGGTGGCATACAGGCAATCGATCGACCTGTATCGCAAACAAAACAGGATAAGCTACAAAGAGGAGGTTCAGGACGCAAGAGTGGTGACGACCGCTAATACCGACCTGAAGAAGGTACTGGACAGGGCGCTGTCTAAACTGGATGAACAGTCGCGGGCATTGGTACTGCTCAAAGACTACGAAGGGTATAACTATAATGAAATTGCGCAGATAACAGGTTTGTCCGACTCGCAGGTGAAAGTGTACCTGCACCGTGCACGGAAAACATTGAAGGACTACCTGGTGAGCGTGGAACATATAATTTAAAAAACGGAAGCTATGGTGAACATGACGAACTATGAGGAGTATATGCTGCTGTATGCAGATGGGGAGCTGAGCAAAGAAGACGAGCAGGCATTACTCGCCTTTGTACAACAGCATCCGGAGCTGCAGGCCGAACTGAATGCTTACGCAGCCACAAAACTGCAGCCCGACACCACACTGGTGTATGAGGATAAAGAAGCGCTCATGAAAACCACACCTGGTGGACGAACAATGTTGCTGGGTGGCTGGAAGACCTACGCCGCCGCCGCAAGTGTCATACTTGCAGTAGTCTTCTTGGCCCTAAACCGTTCAGGAGAAAAGCAAATTGAAGCACCCATAGCTAATAAAGAGACCATAACAGAACCTGTAACCAACCCTATACCAAAAGAACCGGTAGTTGAAGAGCATACACAACCTGTAAAGGAAGTCCATTCAACAAAACCTGTAAACGCTGTTGCTGTGGAAACAAAAAGAAACAAAATACAACCGGAACCTCCTAAAGATCAACCGGTTATACAGGAACCTGTAAAAACATCAACAACAGGCGAAATAGTTAAAGCAGAGCCTGTAAAAACAATTCAAAACAAAGAGCCGGAACCTGTAGTAGCCGTTAAAACTGAAACAGAAAACCAGCCTGTAGTAATACCGCCTGCGCCTGTAGAAGACGTAATTACAGAAGCACCGGTAAAAAAGAAGCACCGCTTTATAGCTTCTGTACTGGATAAAAAACCGGAAATACTGGACGAACTGGGCGAGGCTGTAAACGAAAAAGTATTAATAGCCAAAAACGTAAGAGATCAACTGAAAGACACTGACGTAACATTTAAAATCGGGAAGAAAGAGTTATTCACCGTAAGACTTTAAAACAACAGATCATGTATATAAAAACATTAAGCATATTAGTAGCCCTGGGAATATTGGCAGGCAACACGCTCTATGCACAGGAAAAAGAGGAAGAAAAAAAGGATGGGAAATCACGTACAAGTATTTCTATCAGTACGAACGGTATATACATTAATAAGGGTGGGACTACAGACAATGATCAGGAAGAAAAAGAGGATAAAGCATTCTCTGCTGACTTCCTCATATTAGATCTTGGCCTTAACTCACTGCAAGACAAGTCAGACTACACGAGCACTGCCGCGCAGGCATTGCTGCAGGTGCCTGATGAATATCAGAACGCAAACCTGTTTACGCTCAGGAGTGGTAAATCATGGAATGTGAACCTGTGGCCTGTCGTAGCGTCATGGCGTATGGTAAATGGAGATGGTCAGAAAGTATACATCGGTACAGGTGTTGGTTTGCAGATGTACAACTTCCGCTTTACCAAGCCGGTTACTTATACCAACGAAGTAAACCCCGCCGTGTACCTGGATAGTACCCATACCATCACAAAAAACAAGCTGGCTATTACCTACCTGAGTGTACCGCTGATGATGACCTTTAAAACAAAAGCCGCCAAAAAAGCATGGATTGTTTATGGCTTTGGCATCACGGGTGGGTACCGCATCACCTCTCACATGAAACAGATATCAAAAGAGGATGGTAAACAAAAAGACCATGACAAGTTCAACCTGAGCGACTTCAATAGTTGTGCCACTGCGGAGATAGGTCTGGATGGTTACTTCAGGCTGTACGCCAGCTACCAGCTCACGGCTTTGCACGATAACGGATTAGATCAACACCCGCTTAGTATCGGGTTAAGGTTCGGGGGCATATAATTTCCCTATACAGGAAGGCCCGTTGTCATAGGCGGGCTTTCCTATTCTGCCGGCTTGTTTGCAGCACGTGTTTTTACAAGTATTGGCCTGGCCACAGAGTAAGTTTCCTCCAGGCTGTCAAACAACTGCTCGATCTCGTCCTTCCCCGTGTCTGCCCTGCCAAGCTCTTCTATCCTGGCCAGTTGTGCGTGCATATCCTTCACTTTTATCACACCTGCACTCGATTTTAGTGCGTGTGCCTGTTTGAAAGTGGCATCCATATCGCCGGATTCTTTTATGTGTTTTTTCAGTTTAACTAACCCGTCGTCCATTGTATCCAGGAAAATACCCAGCAATTCGTATTTATACACAGGGTCCCCCCCGGAAAGATCTTCTAAAAAATCAAAATCTATCAGTTGTTCTGCCATTTCAAATAATAATCCTCTTTATGTGTATTTTCTTAATTCGAATGATAACAAAAGTATAAAAGTTGGCATGGTATTTTCGGTTTATCAACTAATTATTAATTATGATAGAAAATAATAAAAAACATCATTTCCTATTAATTGAAAATCAATTAGTTAATACTATTTTTTAAAATTATTTTATTAAATAAGTTTTAATTTTATAGAATAGCATTACATTTTGTTACTTTTGCATTGGAATAAGAGCGATAATCACGGGTTTATTATGCATATGACGTTGGGTATATTTATTGTATAACAACATTATATGGTTTGAGATTAAATAGAATATATGCAATACAAAATACGCATTTTGCCTCGCTGGTTTATTTTCCTGTTAGATCTGGCATGTATACAGCTTTGTATTTTCTTCTCATTTATTCTGCGTTTCAACTTCAACCTTGAGGAGGTAGCCAAATACAACATTTCATTTATCCTTATTGCATCGTTACTACTCAACGGTGTTTTATTTTACCTGCTGAAGAGCTATGCGGGTATTATCAGGTACACTAATATTGAAGATACTTTCCGCCTGCTGATCGTCAACTCAATAGCGGCAATATTTTACTTCTCTATCAACTTCGGTGTTAACTTCTTTGCACCTGAAGTAAACCTCTTCCCTACATCTGTAGTTGTCATCAACTTCTTCATTACCAACTTCGTACTAATCACTTATCGCCTGCTGGTGCGTTATACCTTCAACTACTATAAGGCTACCCAGAGCGAGACCGTGAAAATTAAGGCTGCCGTATTTGATACCGGTGAATACGGGCTGCAGACAAAAAAAGTCATCAACAACTTCCCCAGCAGTAACATACAGATTGTAGCTTTTATAGACGATGTACTGAGCAAGAGCGGTAAACTCATGGAAAACATCCCTATATACAATACGGACGATCAGAGTTTCCAAAAATTGAAAGAAGAGGGTGTTGAGCTGCTTATCATAGCCAATAAAAAGCTGGGTAAAGAGCAGTTGGTACACCTGGTAGATACCAGCCTGAAGTATGGCATGAAAGTACAGCAGGTGCCGCCAATACGTGAGTGGCTGAATGGCCAGCTTGGTGCGCAACAGCTGAAAGACATCAAGATCGAAGACCTGCTGGAAAGAGAGGTTATCAAAATACATAACGATAAGATACATTTTGAGCTGAAGGGCAAGCGTATCCTGGTTACAGGTGCCGCAGGTTCAATAGGTAGTGAGCTGGTGCGCCAGCTGATCAAGTACAAGCCATCCATCATCATTCTGTGCGATAAGGCAGAAACTCCAATGCACGACCTGCACCTTGAGATATTGGAGAACTACAAACACGCTACTGTAAAAACCTACCTCGGAGATATTACCGACAGGGTAAGAATGGAGCACCTCTTTGAGATCTATAACCCTGAAGTGGTTTTCCACGCTGCGGCCTACAAACATGTACCCCTCATGGAAGACAACCCGTCTGTAGCTGTGCTGAACAATGTAATGGGTACCAAAAACCTTGCTGAACTTTCTGTAGCCAATGGTGTAGAGAAGTTCGTAATGGTATCAACTGATAAGGCTGTTAACCCGACCAATATTATGGGGGCTACCAAACGTGTAGCGGAGATCTATACCCAGAGTTATTATAAGGACCTTGTAAAAGGTAATGACAATGCTGAAAAGGTGAACGTAACAAAGTTTGTTACAACTCGTTTCGGTAATGTATTGGGTTCTAATGGTTCGGTTATCCCACGTTTTAAAAAGCAACTGGATAAGGGTGGGCCGATAACAGTAACACACCCGGAAATCACCCGTTACTTTATGACCATTCCTGAGGCCTGCCAATTGGTAATTGAAGCAGGTGTAATGGGTCAGGGTAGCGAAATATTCGTGTTTGACATGGGTAAACCGGTTAAGATCGTAGACCTTGCGAGGAGGATCATCAAGCTGGCGGGTAAAGAGCCCGATGTTGACATCAAAATAGAGTACACCGGACTAAGGCCGGGTGAGAAACTCTACGAAGAGTTGCTGAGCGACTCAGAAAACGTAATGCCTACTTATCATGATAAGATCATGATAGCCAAAGTGGCAGAATATGATTACGAGGTAGTAAAAGAGAAGGTAGAGAAGCTGCTGGGAAGTGCGAAGCAACATTATACGCTTGAAACTGTGGGACTGATAAAGGACCTGGTACCGGAATACACCAGCAACAACTCAGCTTTCCAAAACAGCGACCAGCTGGACAAGAAACTTAATTAGAAAACAGTATAAAGAAATATAGAATGGCCGCGCTTATTGTGCGGCTATTTTCTTTATGGTAAGTGCTATTATACGGAAGTAATTGAACACATTGGGGGAAGTGATAAATACCTGGTTCAGCCTGATCTTCTCAGGCATTATGTGTTCTATATAGTATTGCTCAGGTTGTGTTTGCTGAGCGAGTATTTCGTTTTCGTTGAAGAACCTGACAGATGCCATATCGGTAATACCCGGCCTTACATTCAATATCTCTCTCTGCTCAGGCGTATACAGGTCAACATACTTCTTCACTTCAGGCCGAGGGCCAACTATACTCATGTGCCCTGCCAATACATTTATGAGTTGTGGCAGCTCGTCTAATTTATGCCTGCGCAGGAATGAACCAAAACCCGTGATGCGTGCATCTGTTGTACCATAAGTCAGCAGGTCAACCTTATCTGATCCAGCACTCATAGTCCTGAATTTATACAGGAAGAACTCCTTTCCTCCCTTTCCTACACGTTTTTGTTTATAGAAGATATTACCGCTCGTATCCATTTTGATACGGATAGAGATATACAAGATGAGCGGACTAAGTACTACAATCCCGATTGATGAGAAGAAAATATCCAGGAGCCTTTTCATGAAACCACCTCAATGTACGCCTTTTCTACCTGTTCTTCAACGTAGGCACACTCCTCATCTGTAAGCTGAACATAGATAGGCAAGGAAATCTCACAAGCATAATTCTTATATGTATTGGGATAATCTTCTGTTTTATAACCACGATCGCTGAAAACAGAGAGCATGGGCAATGGCAGGAAGTGTACATTCACACTCACGCCTGAGTCCATTATCTTTTGTATAATATCATCACGCTGCTCTTCTGTAATGCCTTTTATACGCAACTGGTACAAATAGTGAGATGACTCACGTGTTTCCTCATATCCCGGCGGTATTATCGCCCAATCCTTGTCCTTAAAAAAGGCAGTATAATGGTCGTACACGCGGCGGCGCTCAGGCAGCATAAAATCATTGTACTTACGTAGTTGTGTCAGGCCAATAGCGGCACATACATCTGTAAGGTTAGCCTTCAACCCATCTGTTACAATATCATACCTCCAGCTGCCTATACGCTTTTTAGCGAATGCATCCCTGTCCTGCCCGTTCATTGATATGAGCTTCATCCATCTGTAAACCTCTTCATTATTGAACGGTTCCGGCAAGCTCAGGCAAATAATACCTCCTTCGGCAGTAGTGACATTCTTAACGCTGTGCATGGAAATAACAGAGATATCTGCAAACTGTACTGCGGGGCGGCTATCGTAAACAGCACCAATAGAATGTGCGGCATCCGCAATAACAGCAGGTCTTCCGAACCCTTCCTGTATATCTGATGTAGCCTGGAAGTTATTCCTTACCTCATCTGCTTCTACCAGTTCTTTTATGGTATCGTAATCGCATGGCCAGCCTCCTATATCTACACACATGATGGCTTTTGTGCGTGGTGTTATAGCTTCTTTTATCTTTTGCGGGTCAATATTAAAATCATCCTGCACATCTACCATTACAGGTGTTGCTCCGGTATGCAAAACACTCAGAGCCGTAGCCGCATAGGTATATGCAGGTACGATCACCTCGTCACCCGGACCAATACCCAGCCACTTGAATACTATTGCCGCACCCGAAGACCAGGAATTGACACAAACAGTTTTTTCCAGACCAAAAAGCCTGGCAGAAAGCTCTTCCAGCTCACGCACCCTTGGACCGGTTGTCAACCAACCTGACCTTAGTGTTTCTGTAACAGCCGCTACAACATCATCATCTATATATGGCGGCGCAAAATCTATTTTCCGCATCTTAATTCTTTAGGGCGTATATGTGCTCTATAATTTCAACAACCTTTGTTCCTTCATCTGCATTGGTAGTTATACCAGACCTTCCCTGTAATACATCTACTACATTTTGTATCACATAGTAATGGTTTGCCTTTGCACCGGTATATCCGTTTACATGCAGGTTTTGCGAAGATATGTTTTCCTTTAATTCATAGTCTTGTATATGGCAATATTCTATTTTATCCATATACTGGCCGCCTATCTTCACCGTACCTCTTTCGGCAACTACCACCAGCGTGCTTTCCATGTTTTTATCCCACACCGATGTAGAGTAGCTCATTGACCCCATACCTCCGTTGCGGAAACTGAAACTGATATGCGCACTATCCTCAAAGTCTATCAAACCCTTATGGTTGTTGTTGGCAAACCGTGCCGATATGTCCTGCACATCTCCGAATACCCAATATAACAAATCTACATAATGGCTGAACTGTGTAAACAATGTACCTCCGTCAATACTTTCCGTACCATGCCATGTTTCACCAGTGTAATACCGTTCATCCCTGTTCCAATAGCAGTGTACATCAACCATATATATATTACCTAATATACCCTTGGTAATTAACTCTTTCAGCCACTGCATAGGGGCGGAGTAGCGGTTTTGCATAACACAAAACACCTGTTTATTATTACCCGCCGCACATTCCAATATACTATTACAATCGGCAGTTGTTAACGCCATTGGTTTTTCTATTACAACATGGTTACCTGATTCAATACATAGTACTGCCTGCTCAGCATGTTGTGCATTGGGTGTAGCAATGTTTATTACATCAGCCTGAATGCCTGACCGTAAAAAATCCTGAAGGGATGAATAATACGGTACACCATAGTTTTGCTCAACTCTTTGCTTCAGATCCGGGTTGGTATCAATTATAGCTACCAACTCACATTCATCATGAGCTGCGACCATATCGGCATGACGTGTGCCGATATGCCCTAAACCCAAAACAGCAAAACGAATTTTTGCTCCTGTTCCTACCAACCTGTAATAATTATCTGTTCAACCATCTATTTCCGTGCTATTGTAAAAGCGATATACTTTGTACCGGATGGTAAAAACCACAATGTGTATTTATTAATGAAATACGCTATTCTGTTATACACCACCCGAGAAAAAAAGGTTGGTAAAATACCAAATGTTTTGATTTGTACAAGGGTATAACTACTGAATAATTGTTGCAATTCCTTATATGACATGTACCTCCAACCGGTTGAACGTTTACCCGCTTTACGCATAAAACGAGTCATAATATTCCCCTGCATATTTTCTGCTGAAAAGAATACACCACCGGGTTTCAGGAGTTGGTATATATTGTCTATAGCCTTTTGTTGTACTGAAAAGCTTCGGGTAGAGGCATCAGAACGTTCGGACTTCAAACCACCGATAACAGATTTAGCGATGACAATATCAAACTGTGCTTCCTGCCACCGATCATTTACCACATCAAAGGTTTTATACTCAACCTTGCCTGATACATTATATTTGCTATGTAGTTGTTTTGCCTGAACTGATATATCATCAATATCCGTACATACCACCTGAAAACCCATAAGTGCCAACCAGAGTGATAAGCCTCCATTACGTTCACCAATAGCCAGCACTTTACTATCGCGTGGTAGTTGATCCAGAACCGGTTGCCAATATTTTATCAACTGCGACCAGTTGGGCACATCCCATTCTATGATATCCTGTACTGGTAAATTATTCACTACTTTTTATACCAATATGCAGCAATGTTTTTACAATACGTTCTGCTGTTTTACCATCCCATAGGTCGGGTATGGCTCCCTCTTTCCAGTTGCCGGTAAAAATTCTGCTCATAGCATTTTCAAGTTTGTCCAGGTCGTTGCCCACCAGCTCATTGGTACCTATGCTTACCGTTTCGGGACGTTCTGTATTATTGCGCAACGTAACACAGGGCACACCCATAACCGTTGTTTCTTCCTGTATACCTCCTGAGTCTGTTATCACTGCTTTGCACCTGCTTACCAGGTAAATAAACGACAGGTAGCCTAATGGTTCTATAACAAGCAACCTTTCGTGCCTGAAACCTGTTTCGTCCAATGTTTTTTTGGTGCGAGGGTGTACAGGGAATATAATGTGATGGTCTTTACTGTTCTTAACAAGGCAATTGAGAATAGACACCAATTGCTCAGGGTTGTCAGCATTGTGCGGACGATGAAGTGTAAGTATAACACATTTACCAAGGTCGAGTAATAACTCTTTTACAATTTGCGGTTCAGTAAGTCTGCTCCTGTTAGCATACAAACTGTCTATCATGATATTACCTACATAGTACACACTCCTGGCATGTACACCACTGCGCATCAGGTTCTCGTTGGCAGTTTCAGTAGGAGTAAAATAATAGTCGCAAATGCTATCCGTCACAATCCTGTTTATCTCCTCGGGCATGGTCATGTCGAACGAGCGGATACCAGCCTCAACATGCGCCACTTTTATATTCAGTTTTTTGGCAACGATGCTACATGCAAGGGTAGAGTTAACATCACCTACTACTACAACGATGTCACAAGGGTTGTCAACTAGCTCTTGTTCAAAACCAACCATGATGTTAGCTGTCTGAACAGCTTGTGAGCCTGAACCTGCTTCCAGGTTAATATCCGGCAACGGAATACCTAACTCATCGAAAAAAACGCGGCTTAACCTATCATCATAATGCTGCCCTGTATGTACCAGCCTGAAGCCTATATTCACGCCTGCATCACGCACTCTTTCTATCTCCTTTATCAGGGGAGCTATCTTCAAAAAATTTGGCCTTGCACCTGCTACTATCGTTAACTTCATTACCTGGTCTTCAATAAAAACTGGTTAAGGTGTTCTACCTGTATCTCTCGATTGAACACGTTACGCGCAGCCTTTATACAATTCGCTTTTACTTTTTTTAATGCTTCTTCTTCCATTCCGGCTACCTCTTTTATTTTATCGGCTATCTGCTGATAATCGGATGGTGTGCATGACCATCCCGTGCCGTGCTCTTTGATGATCTCGTCTCCTTCTCCACCACCGGAAAAAATTATCGGTAATCCCGCTGCCATAGCCTCATATATTTTTGAAGGGACGGCACCATATATAGGCGTAACCAAAGGTATGAGTGTTACATCGTACTTCATGAGCGTTTCGGGTATCTCCTCCCGTTTTACTGACGGGAATATATATATCCCTTTATGAGGTGCTGACTTTACCAGCTCAGTAATCTCAGCTTTTTCAGAACCTTCACCATATATATGCAACTCCGCACCAAGTGATGCGAAGTCTATTTGCTTACAAATTTCCAGCACACCCTGTGCAACACCCAAAAGGCCTGCGTACACAATACGAAGCTTGCCGTTGCTTTGGGGCCTGACGAAATTATCTCTTATTTTTTCAAAACGATTGAAGTCTACACCGTTACGAAACAGTAATGTGCGTTTGCTGTCTGTCTTTTCCAGTCGCTCGGTAATTTCAGCTGATTGCCCCATGCATGCATAAGAACGACGATATAAATATCTTTCCAACCGCTCGAGCCGCCTGTATATATAGCCTTCTGAAATAGCACCTAACCTTAAAGCTGAAAGTGGCCAGATGTCTGACACATTCATAATATGTTTAGCACCTGACAAGCGGGCCAGGGCCAAACCTGTAAGCCCCAATGTAAGCGGCGGCGATTCCGTTATAATAAAAACCGGCCTGAACTTCCTGATCTTAAATAACGAAAACATAGACGTGACACCGAAAGACAACATGCTGATGATACGTGGTATTGATGTCTTTGCATGAGAAGCGTATAATGTGTACCGCTGGACATCAATGCCGTCTACATTGTCCTGCATGGAGAATTTTCCCCTGTATTTGTCAAATATTTTTCCTGTAGGGTAATTTGGCATAGCCGTAATGACGCGAATGTCCCAGCCACGCTTTTGCAGTCCGAGTACGGTTTCATAGAGCCGGGATTGAGGTGCACCCATTTCGGGTGGAAAGTATTTAGTTAACAGTACTAGTTTCTTCTCCAATATCAGTTCAGTTCCGAATAAAAATGTTTCAGCTTTCCGGATGCAGGGCGGTCTATTTTTGAAACACGGTTTATTATAATATTCAAATCAGGCTCAAGATATAAGGTAATCTTCTGTTTTACCAGATTTATTTCTTCTTCCGTCAAATCTCTATCAGCAACAATCTCGAAAATAAACTCATTAATTTTTGTTTGCCTGATGATAAACTCTTTCAAAACACCGCTTGCTTCCAGCACACTGCGGGATATGTAGTAAAATGTAAGCCCCGCAGCTTTTTTGCCTGACGGCAGAATGATGGTATCATTAACCCGGCCTGACAGTTGTTTTAAATTCCTGTATATGCCTGTTTTACTATCCTCTATAATACCTGTATCACCTGTTTGATAGCGTATCATAGGCATGGCGATATTATTCAGTGTTGTAGAAATTATCCTGTTATCATCACCAACTACCTCTGTTAATAAAGTTTCTTCCGTGAGTCTCCAGTTTCCATCGGGTGCGTCAAAGGCTGTTAAGCATGTTTCAGAAACACCATACTCCCGGACATTAGGTACACCAAAACCTTGCTCCAATATTGCATGGTCTTCGGGGGTACATGTTTCAGAGGTGCAAATACATATTTTTAGTGTAGGGGTAATTTCCTTTAATGTCAACCCACGACTTATAAGATGGCGTGCGAACATGACCAGGGAATTGGTATAGCCGTATATATAATCGAAACCGGTATGCCGGAAACGTTTAATAAACCCATCAAGTGCTTTTTCTGAAAGATCGAATACGCTGAAACGCTGCCTATTCATAAACCCATCTTTGAATACTTCTTTCTTATTAGCCAGCAGCTCTTTGGGTATGCCATAAAAGCGCGCCTGTTTAGACGACAGGTCAATATCGTACCAGCTGTACCTGTCTGCAATAACAGCCCATGTCATAGCATGTGAAGTTTTATCTTTCGCATAAAAGAACGGCGTGCCTGATGAACCCGATGTACTGCCTGTGTGACAATCAGATAGTTTCACACCTTTAGAGAGCATTTCCTGCAAAGGCAATTGCAGGTCTTTTTTGGTGACAATAGGCAAATCACCCCATTTATCAGGGAATGTATTACCGACCAGTTTTTTGTATAGCGGATTATTGTCAAAATGAAACTTAGCCATATACCATGCCTGTTCCTGCTGCCTGTAAGTAAATTCATCTTTACTCATGGCCTGCAGCTTTGCAAGTGAGGCTTTTGCTTTTCCTATCGGGTAGCCTTTTAGTTGTAATATTTTTTCGAAGACACTCAACCTAATGTATTGTATTGAACAACTCTGCCCATTTATGTTTCAGGTTATTCCAGTCAAAGTGCTCAGATAATTTTCTGCCATTACCACTCAAATGTGCAACAAGCCTGTCTTCATTTATGAGCTTCAGCATTGCCTCACTCATAGCAGCTGCATTCTCTTTCTCAACTAATAATCCTGTTTTCTCATGCTCTACTAAATAAGGTACGCCACCAACATTTGTTGATACAACCAGCAGACCGAGCGCCATTGCTTCAATAATACTTACAGGCTGATTATCGAAGTTGCTGGTATTGATGAATATGTCGCAGTCCTGTGCCAGTTTTATCCACTCCTCTTTAGTCAGTTTTCCTGTAAACCTGATCTTGTTTTCTACTCCCTGTTCTGTAGCCAGTTTTTTACAGCTTTCCATACTGCCATCCAGGTCAGGGCCGACCATAGTTAATTGCGCCTGCGGAAATTGATGCACAATAATTGTAAATGCATCAATTGCCATTTGCGGGTTGTATGTTTTATGAAAAGCTCGAACCCATAAAATATTTGGTCCGGCTTTAGTGCGTTCCCGGTAAGGATATTGTGCTACTGATATGGCATTACCGATGGTGACACCACTATACCCGGCTTTTTGCAGATGCTCCTGCAGATAGGCTGATACTGTAACGTTAGCAAAAGAACCTCCTAAAAGTTGCCTGCATTTATGAGGTGAGTTTTTAAACCTTTCAGGTAAGTTACCGCCATGCAGAATGGGAATATATTTTATACCAAGCATTTTACATAACCTGCCGCATACCCATGCGAAATAAAATGCGGATGTGCTATAGGTATCTATCAATACTACATCTGCTTTTTTGCGATTGTTCCATATAGCTGATAACATATGTGACAAACGCAGGAACTTGTTCAGCTTACTACTGCTGTAATAAATTTTATGTCCTTCCTCTTCCAGTAATTTACCAAGCGTGTCAATACTTGTTGGCGTGCGGCCGTGTACAGCCAGCTTGTTGCCAATGTATAATATGCTTAGGTTATTGCTCACTTGGCCTTTTGGTACTTACATAAACAGGAACTGACGCCAATACATAGCATACTATTGTGGTGGTAGTACGATTGGCAGAATGTGAAGCAGACATTATGGCCAGGCAAAACAAAGCTGCACTCACACCCATCCATAACCTGTACTTCTGCTTGCTTATCCAGTATACAGGAAATAGAAGCAATACAAGCGACGCCAGCAGCCCACCGATACCGTGCTCACTGAGTAATCTGGTATACTCAGTATGTGCGGCTGAATCAGGGGGCCCACCATAGTTGCTTCTCAGGTCTTTTGCTCCTCCGGGACCAACACCAAACAGGAAGTTGCTTTTGAATATGTACCAATCCGCAGCAATGAGGCTGGTACGCCCTGAGGTTACTTTATTCCATGTCTTTTCCAGCTCTCCGCTTTTAGTAGCTACCGTTTCTCCTCTGAACCTATCAGACAACATATGGTTGGTCATCTCATCCACCTTATTAAACACCAATACACCGGACACGGTAAATAATATCATGATAATAGAATAGCGGATGAAAGTGCGCCTGTTGACCATCATTGCAAAACCTATTGCTGCAAATACAGATGCTACCGCCGAAAAGACACCACCACGAGAGAACGTAAGAAAGCTCCTGAAAAACAGGAATGCGATCAGGATATAGCAAACCCACTTTGCCATGATAGGTCGCTTGAGCAATAGCAACAACATGGTATACACTATGCCTAAACCAAGGATGGTAGAGACCTGGTTGGTACCACCACCTGAGGCTTTGAAGTTGGCACGCAGGTTAAAATGCACGCTACTTATAGCCGGGGTTTTTAGTGCGAGGTATATGGCTACGAACGCTATAGGCATCAGTCCGAACTGTAATGTCCTGGCGAAGCGCTCTATATCCCAGCGCTCACGTGAAACAAATATCAATAACACAGCCAGCTCAATTGTTGGCAGGATATTGAACACCCATTGTTCCCTGTCAAAGCTTGCCAGGTTGACAAACAGGCTGGGCAAGAGGAACACGCAAATGAGTACTCCTGCGTGGTACAATGGCTTTTCTGATCTCTCTTTTACATGGTGTAATATTATAGCTGCAATGGCTACCAATATATAATACTTACCTACTTCGTCTACCATTACTGCACCTTTCACCATTCTTGACCATACCTCCAGTATGGGCGATGCAGCGATGCAATACCATATCCATTCCTGCCTGTTTGATATAGAGGCCACTATAGTAATAACAAAAACAAGCGCCCAAACAGCAGTGACCGTGTATGGCACAAAACAGCCAACAAGACCCACCGCAGCCAGAGCAGTGGCTTGTAATATGGTCAGCTTATTTGTGTTGTAGTTACTCACTTATCAATGTTGTACACCTTGGCCATACGCTCTTTAAAGCGCTCATATGTAAAGAGTTTACTCATGGCTATCGCCTCGGTACTTATTTCTTTTAAATGTTTGTTGTCGGCTATACTATTAAGCCTGTCCAAAATATAGCCCGATGAAGTATTATTCATCAGGAAACCATTTTCACCGTCTGTTATTTGCTTAGTGATGGCTGATAGATTTGTAGTAACCGGTATACAACCGAAAGCAGAAGCCTCAGCCACCACTTTGGGAAAACTTTCAGACGTACTGGGTAGTACCATGAAATGTGCCGAAGCGTATAACTTATTCAGTTCTTCCCTGCTTATATCGCCTGTTATTACTACTTCGATACTGCTTATGTTCTTTGCCAACGCTTTTACTTCGTCCAGTAGCCTGCCGCCACCTACAATATGAATTTTCTCAAATCTTGAATTCAGCTTATTGCTCTGCAATGCCTGCATTAAAGGGATAATTCCTTTTGAGGGCATAAGGTTGCCCACAAAAAGTAAATTGAGCCTTCCGGAGAAATCTTTGTTTGCACCTGTATCATTCATACCTCTAAGCTCATCCTCATACATGCACGGGTTTTCAAGATTGTGTACGTTTGGATGATCGGTTTCATTTTTACCGCTTACCGTAATACGAATGTTGGGTTGTTGTATCCTTTTTAAAATATTACGCTGCAGCCTGTATGTGAATGGTATATTCTTATCCGTCCACTCGCCGGCATACTTATGGGCGTATATCCTCTTTTTGTCCAGCAACGAAAGCAGTATCATGATATAAGCCGGATGCGACGGAGCACGGGTGTGTACATGCGTAGCCTCTTTCAGATGTTTAAGAATATGATACAGGAAAACAGGATACGCGAACAACACATACAAGATATTGATGAACCCGCTACGACTGACACAAGGCATCACGACAGGATGTACCTTATCACTACTGATGGGTTTAAGTGAAGGCTTTTTATGTAGTGTTCTCGCACCCAGCCATATGATCTTATCAAACATTTCCTCTACCACTTTCATTTCCCGCAATACGGGATCGAAAACGAGTACCTGCCCGTTCTCATTCATCATAGCGGTATCAGAAACTACTAAGAGTATATTTTTTTGTATATCTCCAGGCACTTATTAATGTATTCTTCCGTGCTAAATTTTTTTGCAAAGAGGCTTTTCATTTTTTCAGGCAGTTCATTGTCTGTCAAAATCTGCTGTATTCGCTCCTGCCAAATACTATATCCAAAATTGTCCATAAACAATTGCGGCAACTCCTCAGCAATAGCCTCTGCTGCGCTACCGGTTTTGTAAGCTATAAATGGCAACCCCGCTGCAAGGTACTCTATCAATACGAGCGGTCCTGTTTCCTCAGGTGAACAATGGATAGCTAAATGATATCGATCGTATATGTCTGCAAAATTTGTAAGGCCCTGTTTTATTGTGATATTCTTACTATCTGCTATCAGTTCTTTTAGTTTTGCATAATAATCCTGCTCAATAACATTCCCGTATATATCAAGTGTGGTACCTATTCGTTTTGCAAGATCAATAGCAAACTCAATATTTTTCACAGAACGGATATTGGCTACCATCATGATGCCATTTCCCCTGTTTGAAGTATTTGATATTACAGGGGGTGTTATTGTATTCTCCAAAAGGAATACGCCACCCCTGTTAATACCTATGGTTGAGACGGCCCACTCTATTTGTTGTTTGTTTACACCGATAAAATATGCCGGGTTTAATATTCCTGAGTAGCGTTTAGGTTTTTTTTCAGTGATAGCGGCATGATCGTGTACCACCAACTTATACCTGCCACCAAATAACCATTGCGCTAACCTTATATAGGCATACACATGCCTCAGGTGCGCATGAACAATATCATAACTACTGCAAATTCTATGCGCCTTGTACAATGTAAGCAGGTTGTACTTACTTGTCCTGTTGAGTATATGCTTTTGTACACGGTTATCCAGTTCTTTTTCAAGCGGGCTACCTGACGTAAATAATAACGCACCGGTTGTAAGGCCCTCGCCAGCCAGTAACTTTGTGATACTGACAAACAGCCTTTCAGCGCCACCTGCTTCCAACCTGTCTATTACGTGCAGCACTTTCATTAACGCACCTGTATACCTCGCTTATTGAACTCTTCCATTGTAGCCCTGTAGTTGGTTTTAAATGCCCTACGCATAGAAGGTATCTTGTATAATAACACAAACAACCGGGCGATCTTTTTCAGGATGTTACCGTTAATGATCACCTGGTTCATGTACTTGATCTTAACATGATTGACAAACTGCTTGTGCGTGTAATATTTATTATAAATAAAAATCTCGCTGGTAGATGGGTTGAGTATTTTAGTAACAGTATTCTTCGTCATGAAGTTGGTGATGACCCTTGCATTGTGTGCCCGCAAACCACCTGATGGTGCACGATGATGCCCGATCTCAGCTGATGGGTCAAATATCATAAGTGCGCCATTGAGGTGACAACGCATAGCCAGGTCGTGATCTGCTTTTACATTCCTGTTGAAGAACATATCCATGCCACCCGCTTTTTCTACTACTGACTTTTTTATCAATGTAATAGGAAATGTATCTGACAGATAATAGTGGTAATTGATCTTATCATACACTATCCCTTTTTCCCTCACATTAGATGCCACCATATCCGCATCAAAACGATACATGGTCTGTAACATCTTTTCTATTAAGTCCGGCTTAATGTCGTAAGCATCATCTCCAAAGAAAAATATGTACTCCCCTGTCGACTCTTCTATCAGTTTATTCCATGCCAGGCATTGCCCTTTTTCATCCTGCGGAAAATACCTGACTGTAATATTCGGATACTTACTAAAATCTATCTGCTGTCTCCGGTCTTTATCGGTCTGATCTGTAATCAATACCTCGTGTGGTAATATCGTTTGCAGGTTCAACTCCCGCAACTCTTCTTCAAGATATGGGTACCTGTCCAGAGTGGGTGCTAAAACAGATACTGTTGCCGATTGAACCTTATCGTTTGTTTTTACAGATGAGTGTAAAGTAGGTTTAGCATTTAAGTATTTTATTTGCCTAACCGACATCCATGCATTCAGGTTTTTAAAAAATCCTTCCTTATTCAATAATGTCCAGAACAGCCATTTTTTAGTGAAGAACTGCTTGGCAAATGTCCATTCGTCTTTAAGTGGTATATGTGCAGGTTCAATACTTGCCTGTTTTACCAATTCTGCATGATAACGGATAATACCGCCCTGTTTTAATATGTTGTAGCCAAGAGCAACGCCGGCCATCTCTATAGATGTATATGCATCGTAAAATTTGTCAATCCTTTTCAGCACTTCTACTCTTATCATGCAAGCTCTGAAGCTTAACCTGAAATTGGTATGTGTTATGTTTTCATCACCATCAATATTATACATCCATGTGGGATGCACATAGTTCAGTACATCGGGTAATCCTCTTGTTCCCAACCTCAACCCTGCATGGAAAATATCTACAGGTTTTGCAGCAAGTTTTTCAAGCAGAGCCATATCAGGCGCCCCCAGGGAGTAGTCCCAAAACAATATCCATTCCGCATTTGCAGAAATAATATGTGCTGCTACTTGTTTGGATAGTTTTTTTACATCGGCTGTGACTTCTACTACTTCACCTGCATCCCAGTTGGGAACTTCTCCTCGCTCATTGAAATACAACAGATCTATCTTACCCTTCATTCAGCTTATTGTAGAACTCCTCAAACTTTTTTACCTGGCCTTCAATCCTGAAATTATTGAGTACTCTTTCAACTCCCGCTTTACCCATGACTTCCAGTTTGTCCTTGTTTGTATAACACCATTCCAGCTTATCTGCCATGGCAGCAGTATTGTATACCGGCACAACGAAACCTGTTAGTCCATCCTGTATATTTTCTGATAACCCATCGGCACCTGTTGTAATAACAGGCAACCCCATTGCCTGAGCCTCAAGCACCGCATTGCTGAACCCTTCTGAAACAGCGGGGTGTAAAAAAACATCAGCTTTACTAAGTTCATCCCTTATCTCTTCCGGTGACTTGCCTCCTAGTAATCTTACTTCATTTTCTAAACCCAATTCTGAAATTGCAAAGCGTATCGGCTGTTCATAATTACCATCAGCTATTATCCTGTATTCAAAAGGAATGTTCTTTTGTTTCAGTATAGCAACAGCCTGCAAGCCGTATTCGTATCCTTTCTTCCACACCAGCCTGCCTACGCTTATTATTACTAATTTGTCATTTGTCTTTTGGGGTTCATCGTACTTAAAGAAACCAGTATCTATACCCGGTGGTATTAAAGCTTCTGTTTTACCGGTTTGATAGCCACGTTTTATCGCACGCTTTTTCAGATCGTTACCCAAAAAATGAAAACCGTCGAAACTGTTCCAAACTTTATTGTAGTAGCCTTTATCTTCAAGCCCCACATAATTCAGATCATAACCCCTGAAGCTGACACTGGTCTTACACTGTATAAACTTCTTTATATCGCTGAAACGATGCGCAAGGGTACCGTACTCAAAATGTACTATATCAGGCTTTACAGATAGCATAGGGTAATACAAAGTGAATTGTATAAACAACTTCCTTATATCCCACCCATATTGCTTTATCAATTTACCGGCAAGCGGAATGCTGATATGAGGAGCAAATACAAAACGCAACAAGTTGATGAAGAATAATTTTACTACCGTAAGTGCATTCAGCTTGTCGTAAAACAAGTTAATATTCTTATGCTTCAGTTTATCACTGTATTTAGTATAAAAATCCTGTCTGTTAGCATCACTATCCCAGCACAATACATGCAGGTCAAATATCTGTGACAGCCCGAATATTTTGTACTTTAAAAAGTCTGTATCCGGTAGGGGTACTGAATTTGTAATTAATAGTATCCTCGTGGTTTTACTCATAGTTTAGCTACCGCAGCTCTTATCTTTTCGGTCAATCCTGTTTTAAAACTACCCGTAATGCCAAACCTGTGCTGGAACCATCGAACCTCATATCCTCCTTCCTGCACGTGTTTATCTGTAGGCAGGTATATCCTGGTGCCTGCCAGGCAACCCACATTGATCGATGACTTACCGTTCAATGCTTCTGTAACCACATCCTTGTATTCTACCAACACCTCAGCAGACATGCCTATAAATACCAGCTCATCTGCAAGCTGCACTTTCTTCAGATGAACAGGAAATGTCTCTTCGCCTATCAGTTCGTTCAACGGAAGGTCATGCTGTGTTGTTGAAATTGTTGAGGGTTTTATCTCTTCAGCATGTTTCAATGCTGTTTTTACTTCCTTCCATAACAATTGGGTCCAATCCATGTACAGGGCAGTATTTGGGAAGCGTGTATGCTTAGGCCCAAACTGGAAAAAATAGTTTATCCTATCTCTCAGGCGAGTATGTGTTACAGGAGTTACATCAGGTTTCAGATTACCCGCAAAACCCAGTAAAAACACTACAGGCATTTTGGGGTTTTTACAGTAAGTCCTTAACTCCTCACGTATGATGCCTATGTACTCAGCAGTAACCTGGCTACGGTGTGCGAAGCCAACCGGGTGGCAGGCGTAATTCCAGAGAACCAGTTTTGTTTTACCATCCTCACCCGCTAAACTTATGGTATGTATGGTATCATCTTTCGGCCCATCAAAATCAGGATACATCAACACCTTTCTATAAAGCCCGAATTTCCCTTTGGGTTTTGGACGCAACAGTTTCTTTCTCCGGTTAACATTCAATTCAGACGTGCTAGTGCCGTGCTGAATATTAACCTTTACGAAATCTGCTTTCAATACCTGCTCAGTAAGTGCTAGTATCTTGTTTACAATCCATTGGTAGTATGTATCATCACAATGACCCAGGCCTGGTTTTTCCTTATCAAGCGATGGTGCAAAGTGTGTGTGCGATGCGGCCATCCAGATATCTTTTTCGGTAATACAGTATTGTTTACCGAACTTTTCAATGATCATTTGTTCAAACTCCTCAGGCGTAAATAGTGTATCAACAGAATATATCAGTACCAGTTGGTCGTTTTGTTTGAGTACAGACAAATTGATTTCCAGCTTATCATGCACCCTGCTATACAACCCGTGTCGTTCAGCAAAACCAAATAAGGGTACTCTTTTTTCCGGTGTAATATCAATGCTTCCTGCTGATAAATACAAGTCCATAATTGTTATTTGCGCCTGATTAAATAATTATCGATCACCAACACATCGATCTCCGATTGCAACAAGACTTCTACAGCCTGGCCACTGTTCTCTACTATAGGATATCCGTGCAGGTTAAATGACGTATTCAACACACATGGTATACCTGTAAGCTGTTTGAATTTACTTATTATATCATAAAACTCAGGGTAATGTTCTTTGGTAACTGTTTGTGCACGTGCTGTAAAATCTGCCTGGTGAATACCGCAGGTTATGTCGTCCCTTTTATCTTCTTTTGTGTCAAAAGCAAACATCATATACGGTGACCCTTGCACTTTTAATGAATCCGGAATGTTGATCATAGTTTCTGCATCTTCCCGTAGTATGGCAGGCGCAAATGGCATCCAGAAGTCACGCTTCTTTACACTTCTGTTTATCTTATTGATATTTTGCAGTCTTGATGGATTTGCCAGTACCGACCTGTTGCCCAAAGCTCTGGCTCCAAACTCCATACGTCCACTACATCGCACCACTATCATATTTTTACTCAGTAGTTCGGCAACCGCCTGGTTGATGTCTTCTTCCTTACTATATTCTATTTGCCCTTTGTTTGCCGCTAATGTTTCCTCAATATCAGCTGAAGGTGTAGTTCCTAAAGTATAGCCACCTAATAAAGCTACTTCTTTATTGTATTTGCTATTATGCGTGTGGAACGCCGCACCAAATATATTCGACTCATCTCCGCAGGAGGGGAATACATCTGCAAACTCCACTTCGGGCAATTGTGATATGAGCATATTCAACTTCACATTCATAAATACACCGCCTGCACACAATACTTTCTTAATACCATGCTTCCTGATGTTGCCTTTTATCCAACGTATCACTATGTCTTCAGTAAATGCCTGTAAACCCGCTGCAATATTATCAAAACGGCTTCCACCTAACTCACGAATGACTTTTGAGAAAAATAATGAATGGTTGATAAATTCAGGATTAGCAAATTCAGTATCCTCATTTTTCAGGTAAAGGAATTGCTCAAAGAATTCTTTGTACTTGGTTGCGTATTCCGGATTTACGTACGGTGCAAGCCCCATCAGTTTATACTCATGCTCATGGCTGCGGAAACCTAAATGATGCGTAATAGCCGAATAAATATTCCCGATAGAATACTCATTACCCGATGACACTCTTTCAATGCTTCCCCCTTCTCCTATACTTACAGTAGAACGCAGGTTATCACCACCTCCATCCAGCGTAAATATCAGGTACTTATCATCAATATTTTTTGCCAAACCATAATATGCTGATGCTGCATGACAAAGGTGGTGTTCCACATGTACTACCTTGCTTACATCAAAACCTGAACCTGCCAGCTTTTTGTATAATTCTTCATTGTATTGATTGCTGTTGCTTTTCTCATGCCTGGCCTGTGTATAGGCTTTGTATAATCCAGCTGATTTCAGTTTGTTTTTCAGGTCGAGCTTAGTACGTTCCAACCCGACATTGTAGGCCAGCATTTTCCCGTAGTTGTAATGATAATCATAGCGCTCATAAAAACGCTCACGGCTTACATTTCCTAACACCTCATCACATATAGCAATATCCGTCAGTTCATCTTGCTTCACATAGCCTTGCTCCAAGAGGTAATTCAATGCCTTTTCAGGAAAGCCAAACCAGTTTTTGATCCTGTTAAATCTTTCTTCCTCAACACAAATAACAGGCCTACCGTCTTTAAACAAGCCAACAGAACTATTTATTCCGGCATTTATGGATAATATCAAACTCAATTTTCTATGCTTTGTTTTATCAACATGCTGTCCAGTACATTATCTATCAGTGCAGTAGTAAATCTTTTTGCGCCATGTACATTCAAATGTTCAGGATCAAATACATTATCCGGCCAGAGATAGTCAAGCTGTGAAATGTTATACCTTTTAAAATCAGACACATCTATGTATTGTATGTTACCGGATTGCAGCTTTACTATTTCGTTATCAAAATACGATTGTCCGGCGGTGTTCAGGGTAATGTCATTGTAAAGTGATTGCGGCAACTTGAGCAGGATTAGCTTACAGCCTTTCTTATTCAAAAAGACAGCCAGTTTTTTTATCTCGTCAATTCTTTCATCATCAAAAAAATGCTCCTTGTCTTGTGTAGCAGCAATAGACTTTTGATATTTTGTAAATGTTTCTTCGTTTACTCTGTGCTCTTTGGCAATCTCTTTCCTGTACACATTACCACCCCTGAACCAACTGTCATAAGTATGCTTCAAAGTGGTGGTTACATCATATCTCAATTCAGGCAGCTTAAGAAAATCAGCAATTTGCTCATCGTGGTTCTTCTCTGTAGCGTTGCCTTGTAACGACTCCTTTACAAAATCATGGCTGTGCTTATCCTTATAACTAGCCAGCATCTCTACACGATTCATACCATATAATACTATTGTACCCGGTTTAAATGGCAGATGCAGTGAGTCTGTACGTTTCATAAAGTAATGGGCGATAAAAGGTGTGTTATTGCCTGTTGTGAAATCAAGTAGTTTCCTGTCCGGGTATCTATCAAAAAAAACTTCCCTGTTGAAATCACAGAAAAATATCGAACTGCCTAATAGTATTACATCCGGCTCCTCTTCTTTCCACAGCTCATATCTCAAACCAGGGTGCTCTCTTACAACATATGCTTTGCTGTTATGCTCCATTTGTGGCACTGTAAATTCTGTTGCTGAGGGAGTTGATACAGGTAAGCTTGAATTATCTAAAACTACATCAGTATAACCTCCATATAATTTCTTAAGTATTTCCGTACCATCCTTACTGGTCCTGTCAATCAATTTTATTTCATGAGTAGTTTCATCCAGCAAGCTCAATTTAAGAGGCTTAATACTTAGCTGATTAGGATGCAGCGTGTACCATACTTTATTAGTTGCTATCAACAATAAAGAGGTGATCACTAATATCCATACGACCCTTTTGTAATTCAACAGGACTAAAAATTAAAATAAAGAAACTGTGGATTATCACCCAACAGCAGTAATGCAAAAAGGAACGATGTATATATCCATACCACACTTCTGACTCTTAATTTATTCTGTAACAGTAGTTCCTGTGAGTTTTTGAAAAATACAGCTACAACCGAAAACACAACTATGTACAATAAAATACGATTCGAGTAATAAGGCTTTTCCAACAATACAGTATTCCACTCACCAAACGATATAAATTTTAGCTTGGCCAAAGCAGCCACGTTTTGCAATCTTTCAGGTAGTACAAAACCATTCAGTCCAAACATGCTCTTCAATACGGCAATTGCGTCACCCCAATTTGTAGCCCTGAAAAACACCCAGGCTGCGTTTACAAAACCAAAGGTGAGCACCCATGAAAAGATCTTGGGTAGCTTAACTTTTGTCAGCCTGAAAATACGCTCTGTAACAATAGCCATACCATGCAGAAAACCCCAAAACACAAAGGTCCATGCCGCACCATGCCACAAACCACCTATAATAAATACGATCAACAGGTTGTACAATTCCCTGCCGAACTTCACTTTACTGCCGCCAAGAGGTATATACAGGTAATCGCGTAAAAAGCGGCTGAGTGTAATGTGCCATCTCCTCCAGAAATCTGCAATACTCAGTGCTTTATATGGTGAATTAAAATTAAATGGTATTCTGATATTGAACATGAGCCCCAGGCCAACCGCCATATCACAATAGCCGCTGAAATCATAGTATAACTGAAAGGTATAGGATAGTGATGTCATCCACGCTTCAGCAAAGTTCAGTGTATTGGCGGCAGCAAAACCTTTGTTTGCCCATATGGCGAATGTATCTGCTACGATCACTTTCTTGATGATCCCCATCATTACCAGCATACCACCGCGCAGTATGTTTTCATAATTCATAAACCTGTTATCATGCTGCTTGAACTGGGGCAGCATTTCAGCATGGTGCACTATCGGCCCTGCAATCAATTGCGGAAAGAAGGATACAAACAATGAGTAATTAACAAGGTTGGTTTCAGATGTTTTCGCGCGGTAGCAATCCACCAGGAATGCAATGGTCTGAAAAGTAATAAAGCTGATACCTAAAGGCAGGATAATTTCCTGAACACTAAAACCGGTATTGAGCAGGCCATTTGTATTCTCTATGAAAAAATTGCTGTATTTATAGTACCCTAACAGGAGCAGGTCAATAGTAACCCCGAATGTCAAAAGTCCTTTTCTGCTCCAATTAGTTTTATTGACAGACAATTGCCTGCCTATGATAAAGTTGAACAGAATGATGAACAACAGTAGGGACACGTATGCCGGTTTCCAATAGCTGTAAAATACAAATGATGCTATCAACAGGAAGAACTTACCATTCTTAAAACCGGTGTATTTATTTAATAAGAAATACACACACAATGTGAGCGGTAGAAAAACAAGTAAAAATCCGTAAGAGTTAAACAGCATTTATGAGAATACTTCTTCCAGGAACAAAGCAAACGTCAACAGCATTGAAACAGAGTATCCATTAGCCGCAGTAGGGTTTGCCTGCAAGTCATCCAACAGGGCCTTTACTTTTGTTTGCGGCACTATATAGTTCAGCAACTTGTTGTTCAATAAAATATCTTCAAGGTTCTTTCTTCCCGTTGGGTTCAGGTAAAACACCTCCCAGTTTCGTTGTATGGTCTTTTCATTTGAAACAGTCCGCCTTATCTTATCAACTACCCTGTACCCGATATTCCTGTTGTTGAAATATTTGTACGAGTACAAGTCTGCATCATACTCCTGCCATGTTATTCTTGCAAGGTCGCTATGATATTGCTTCAGATAGTCTACCTGGAACAATCTATCCTTCACTACATCCGTCTGAATAGTTGAAAACAGTTCAACTATACGCTTATCATAAAAGGGTAGTACCGGAAACGATGCGGATTGATACATACGCAAACTAGCAGCTGTCCACCTGAAAGACCATTGTTCCGTTTTGTAGATCTTCATGATGTAGTCCGCGTCGTCAATAAGATCGTACTTATTGATAAATGAATTGAAATAGTCATTCAAATAATTCTTTCCGTCTTTCACTTGTGGCTCACATATGTTTTCCAATAGCCACTCAGATCCTTTCTTGATTATCTTTCTCTGAAAAGCAGACAGCAGCTCATCTTTACTATCCACATTCATACTATCCATCCAAACATCTCCCCAATGCCCGCCGATAACGACATCTGCATTATCACTCAACCATTCAACTGTCGACGCCTGCCTGGTACCATCTACGTATTGAAATAACTCTACGGCTTGCGTTATTTCACCCAATTTGTCAAACAGGTAATCGGGCATCTTGAAAGCATAGATAGGTATGTTTCTCTGCTCCGCAATTTGCCTGGCAATTTTAAGTTCGGGTGAGCTTTCAGTAAAACCATATGATACTGCCTGCAGATTTTTATATGGTAACGCCTTTCCAGTCAGCTCACCTGCCAGCAATCTGCTGTCCAATCCACCGGATAGCGGGATAGTGGTTTTTCTATCTTTCACAGCAACGCTCAAAGATGCCTGTAAAATACTTTGTAGCTGCTCCGTATAATATTCAGTGCTGTTTGAAGCAGGTTTGTAATCCCAGTTCCAATACTTTTTCTTATTCTTTAAATTCAGTTCTTTATCAAAACAATAATGGCAAGCCGGTTCAAATATGCTGATGCCTTCAAGATATGTCCTGTCTTCAGGAAAGTAACCCATAGCCATAAAACCTGTTATTCCCGGCCAATCGAGTTGCTTATATGGTTTTGATTTTGCCAATCCCAGGTAGCAAGTGCTTATCACTTTATCTGCCGACCAGTATGCATGATAACTGCCTAAGCGATTTGTAAATACATGTGTCTGCTCTTTAGTATTGTCTTTCAGGAATATGATGTAATGCCCTGCGGGGTCATCAAATCCATGTTGAGGCTGCTCTATATATAACCTGCATCGCTGTAGTAGTTCTGCATCGCTTATCAGTTCGTACAGCTGGCCAATTAATATAAGTCGATAATCTCCATCAATTACTTCTTTAAGAAAACCTTTGTGCTCTTCGGGTAAACTCAGCCAGGTATAATCACCGGATAATTCCCAGTCTTTGTTCTTACTCCTTTTATAAACAGGTGTATCTGCTCCTATCCATATATCGTAAAATGCAGGCACTAACGTTTCATCATTTTTTTATAGAGTGCCTCAAACTTTCGCACTTCCTTATCAATGGTATATTCAGCATACACTTTATCCAGTGCTCTTTCTGCCAGCTCTTTAGGGTAAGATGGTTTCAGTATAAACTCCCTGATGCAATCCGCCAGTGCATCCACCTTTTCAGGCTTGAACACCAATCCGGTTTTTCCGTGTTGTATCAGATCTCTGTTGCCAGCCACATCACTTACTATACAAGTGGTACCCGAAGCCATTGCTTCGAGTACAGCCACCGGGCAACCTTCTTCATGTCCCTTATAGGTCGATGTGGGTAATACAAAACCATTGCTTGCGTTGAGCAGTTTATTCACATCAGCATATGAACCTATCATCTTAACTCTGTCACCTACCTGTAGTTTCTTTACCAGTTCATCCAGCTCCTTTTTATATCCCTCATCTCTTACAGCTCCAGCAAGTACAAGGTGTACATCATCAACTTTTGCAACAGCCTTTATTAACGTGGCCTGGTCTTTTGAGCGTACTATCTGTGCCACGCAACATATCATTATCCCCTTATCAGGAATACCCAGTTCTGCACGTGCAGACATATCAAAGGCCGGTTTGAATACTTCTGTATCAACGCCACCGTGTATCAGGTGTACTTTCCTCTTTATGTTTTTTGTAGCCAGGAATGTTTCTGCCATAGTAGTGTTCCGCGCAACAATAGCTGATGAAAGCATGCTTTTTGTCTTCCATGCTTTGCGGCCCCAGTTCATGCTTTTCTTTACATAAACATATTTAGCACCCGACCAACGTGCTACGAATGCTTCAGAAAAGTCGGACGACCAGTTGAAAGACTGCCATATATCAAAGTCCAGCGACTTAAAATCTTTTGCAAACGCTCTCGCCTTCCTGATCTTATTCACCAGGTTCAAACTTTCTTCAGCAAGAAAAGGTTGAACAACAATTGGTATTTTTTTAGCAATAACCTCGTCAAACAGGTCACCGCCAACTTCCTGCACACCTACCCATGCTTCAAATACATTCTTATCTAACCTTTCTACTATGTTCAGCATTTCACGCCCGCTACCTGCTGTAACAAGATTGGGGAGCGTAAATAATACTTTGATTTTTTTCAATACTGTAATGCTTAATTAATTCCTGTAAAACTGTGTAAACTTACTGGTGAAGGTTTTTTTATTGTGATTGGCATTCACAACACTTTTTGCCGCTAATGCTATTCTGAAACGCTCTTCGGTACTTAACCTATGTACATTAGAAAGAGCTTCCGCCATTCCCTGTGCGTCCCTCACATTCACTACAAACCCACTTACGTTATGTTCAATTGCTTCTTCCATACCGCCTGAGTTAGTGGTAATAACCAATGTACCCAGGGCCATAGCTTCCAATACAACGTTAGCGACCCCTTCTTCTACACTCGGCAACAGTAGCGCATCCTGTTGTTCGATCTCTTGTAATACATCTTCGTGCGCCATGCCATTTTTTATGTGCACATGATCCCTCAAACCCAACTGGTGCAACTGGTATATGATGCTTGGGGGCGTTTTTCCTTCAGCAATTAAAGTATACCTGAATGGAACCCCTTTCTGCTTCAATATGTATAAAGCATCCAAAGCGTACTCATATCCTTTCTTCCAGAAAAAGCGCCCGACAGATATTATATGCAGTTCTTCCCTTATTGGCTTCTGCTGTATTGTTTTTGCCAAAAGTTCGTCACTTACAAAAGAATATATAACATCCGTTTTATGCTCCGCTACACCATATTGCTCTGCTTCTTTAGCGATGGTTTTACCGACAGCATGAAACCTGTGTACCATCGGGAACAAGCGCAGATAGCTTTCTTTTATTTCAGGTGTAGTAATTGGCGTATAGTTGATGTGTGCACCGCGCAGGCTTACCAGTATTTTACCCGGAAACATATCGAACAACAGGTCCCTGTTATGCACAAATGCCGTCCATTGCAAGTGTATCCTGTCAGGGTTCGACTTTATGATGGGCAGATAAAACAACAGGTCGTTATAAAAACCCTTCCAACCATTGCTATGCCTGAATATTCTGCCCAGGTGCTTAAAGCCTGTAGCAAGTATCAGTAACTTGATGAACACTACTCTCCTTAAAAAACCATCCGGTATAATGATCGTTTTCACATTTTTATGATAATTATACGCACCTGTTCGTTTACCTATGACGGTCATCTCAAAACCTTCCTCAGCCATTGCATTGATAAGCCCGTCAATGAATGTGGTAGTAGGAACAGAACCTGAAAGAATGGTTACCCTCATACCCCGTACAGCTTCTTAAAAGGTTTTTGCATTTTTGGAAACGTAAGACCCAGGAAGTTTGAAATGGTATTCAGCTCTCCCGGAAAAATAAATTTGATAATAAGATTATACACTAAAGCTACCATCACACCCGTAATGGCAATCGTAATTACAGCATAATAACCTGTAAACATATCTGCCAGGTAAATACTACCCAGCCACAGCAAAGCGACAGTTACTGCACCTGCTATAAAAAACGGGTACAAGTCTTTATGCCAGCGTGTCACTGGTTGCTCTACTGCATCCATGATCATTTTAATTCGCCAGCTGTAAAAGAAGGCACGCACTACCACCAGCGAAACGGCCACACCTACAACACCACCGTAATAAGCCCCTATAGCTGAACCTAATAAATAGGTAGGTGTAAAAAACAGGTTGAGTCTAAATGACAGTTTATTCAGGTGAAATGAATTCATCACGATACTGAATGAACTGGTTACTGAACGCATGGCCGAATAGACGATCAGTATCTGCATAGGCAATACCGCTGCAATCCATTTTTCTCCGTAGAGTAATAATATTATCGGTTTTGCCGCCAGCAACATGATAGCCATAAACGGCAGCAACACAAACGCAAAGGTTTTCAGGAAGTTGATATAGTGATTATAAAACTGTTCTTTATCATCAACATATTTGGGCAGTACAGATGACAGGACATTATTGGATACTGCTATTAATTGTGTGGTAAACAGTTCCGCCATCTGCATAGCTATGTTGTATATACCCAGCATACCTAAACCGAGGAACTTACTTAGTATGAATTTATCTCCATGGTCGGCCATGCGCCTGAGCAGGCCAGAGCCGATCAGGTGTTTGGTGAAACCATATATCTCTTTCCACCTTTCTGTATATAATCTTGTCCCGGGTTTCAGTTTTGTAGCCCTGTAAAATAGCCATGTTTGTATTGGTGTAAATATCAATGTAGGCAACACAAGGCTGTACACTCCGAAACCGGCAAATACCGCCGTCAGTTTTGTTAAGGGAATAATGATTATGAACGGTGTCTGTATCTTCACCTGCTTATCAAACATCAGGTTCCTGCTCAACCATGTTTTGGGGATGACGGACAACTGAGAAAAGACGAATATGCCTCCCACTACAAAACTCAATTCCCATATTCGTGGGTCTTTCTGAAAAGCAGCCCATAACGGAGCAATGACCAGAAAAACTAAAAGCACCACCAGTGTCAAAACGATGTTGAACCAGAACGCCGCTTTGAAAGTATCCTTTACATCGTCCTTCCTGTACGCCAGCAGGTATTCGCTCAATCCTGTTGTACCGAATACCGATATCATATACAACAATACCTCGGTGATGCTGACCAGTCCAAAATCGTACGGCGTAAGTTTACGTGCCAGGACGACTATGGTAGTCAACCCCATCAGCTTTTCCAGCATATTGCGCTGAAACAGTTTTACAAAACCTTTACTTGCTTTTTTGCCGATACTCATAATAGAGCTACCGCTATACTTGTAGAATTATGAGAGGCGTGTTACAACTCCGCCTGATAATTTATACTCCTGTTTGCTTTCAGGACATGTAGCCAAACCGTTTTCGTCAAACTCAAGTTTGTGCCCGTACTCGCTCATCCAGCCTGTTTGCTTTGCGGGATTGCCGATCACCAATGCATAAGGTGCTACGTCTTTTGTAATAACAGCCCCTGCACCTATAAAAGCATAGGTACCAATATTATTCCCACAAATGATGGTAGCATTAGCACCTATGGTTGCACCCTTGCCTACATGGGTCTGCTCGTAATTTCCTTTTCGCACCACAGCACTGCGTGGATTACTGATATTTGTAAAGACACATGACGGACCCAGGAATACATCATCATCACAGGTAACACCTGTATAGACGGAGACGTTGTTCTGCACCTTTACATTATTGCCCAATATCACTTTGGGAGAGATAACCACATTCTGCCCGATGTTGCAACCTTTACCAATAACACAGCCACTCATGATATGAGCAAAGTGCCAGATCTTTGTTCCGTCACCAATACCGCACCCTTCATCAATTACTGCTGTGGGATGTGCGAAGTAGTTCATTGATTATTATTACAGTCTTGAGTCAACTCCTGCTTTATCCAGGCAGCTCTTCACATCGTAGATGATACCGTCAGGAGCTAAATACTCTCTCCAGTTAGTATCTAAGAATTCATTGTGCGCTACTGCCAGTACTACCGCCTTGTATTTACCTTTTGCGGGCAATTCAGTAGTAGTGGTTACACCATATTCGTGCATTACCTCTGCAGGGTTAGCCCATGGGTCGTACACGGTCAGGTTCACATTATATGATTCCAGCTCAGCTATGATGTCAACCACCCTTGTGTTACGTACATCAGGGCAGTTTTCTTTGAATGTCACTCCCAATACCAATATGTCAGCATCTTTTACCGGCATATCCCTCTTTATCATTTCACGTACTACTTCGTTGGCTATATATCCGCCCATACTGTCGTTCAGCCTGCGGCCTGCGAGTATGATCTCCGGGTGGTAACCTACTTCCTGTGCTTTTTGCGCTAAGTAGTACGGGTCAACACCTATACAGTGTCCTCCGACAAGGCCCGGCTTGAATGGCAGGAAATTCCACTTTGTACCGGCAGCCGCCAATACATCAGTAGTGTCAATACCCATGCGGTTGAATATCTTCGCCAGTTCGTTTACAAATGCAATGTTGATATCACGCTGAGCATTTTCAATCACTTTCGCTGCTTCAGCTACTTTTATGCTTGCAGCTTTGTGCGTACCTGCAACGATAATACTTTTATACAACTGGTCAACCACTTCCGCAACTTCATCGGTAGAACCCGAAGTAACTTTCAATATTTTGGTTACAGTATGCAGCTTATCTCCCGGGTTGATACGCTCGGGTGAATAACCGCAGAAAAAGTCTTCATTATATTTCAGGCCTGATACTCTTTCCAGCACCGGTACACATTCATCTTCCGTAACACCGGGATATACCGTAGACTCATATACCACGATATCTCCTTTCGATAACACCTTGCCTACTGTTTCACTTGCTTTGTACAATGGCGTCAGGTCAGGTCGGTTGTATTTATCTACTGGTGTAGGTACGGTAACAATATAAATATTGCACCCTGCTATATCTTCCAGCTTGTTACTGCAATACAATCCCTTTTCAGCATCCGCGCTGCTTACGTTCACTTTTTGCAGCTCACCATCTTCTACTTCCAGTGTATTATCTACTCCGGACTGCAGCTCCTTTATGCGCTTTTCATTAATGTCAAAACCTACCGTGAGGAACTTTTTAGCAAATTCAACCGCAAGTGGTAAACCCACATAACCTAAACCTATTACAGCTACTTTTTTATTCTTTTCAGCCATTGTATAAAAGTATGTATTACCTGTGTATTATGAAGTCCTGTTAAAAATATTCTTTATTGATTTAAAAAACCCTTTATTTTTTCCACCGTCCTCAAAATAATCATCACTGTGGTTGCCGTATCCATATCCGTAACCATATACACTACCCTTGGTTTTTACGTCGTTCAGCACCAGGTTCATATGCTGCATTTTGCCCGACTTCCTCAACTCTTCCAGGTTCCTTATCTGTTCTTTGTAGGTGTAATTCATACGGCACACATACAAAACGGTGTCCGCATACCTGCTCAGCAGTTGAGCATCAGTAACAAGCCCTACCGGCGCTGAGTCTATTACTATATAGTCAAACTCACTACGCAGCTTTTCAAAAAGCTCCTTGAGTTTTGGAGACAATAACAGCTCAGATGGATTAGGCGGTATAGCCCCTGATGGTATGACGCTTAATGTATCAGCAATACCAGAATGATGTACTATAGACTGCACATCCGCCTGCCCGATAATATATTTAGTGAATCCTGCACCACCTTTCAGGTCAAGGTTGGCTGATATCTTAGGCTTACGAAGATCCAGTTCCAGCAAAACTACTTTTGCTCCTGACAAGGCCAGCGTAATTGAAAGGTTCAGCGCCACAAACGACTTACCCTCACCACTCATACTGGATGTAAGCAGAATAATCTTCTTGTCGTCATCTGCCAGCAGGAACTGCATATTGGTACGCAACGCTCTGAACTGCTCCGCAATCACCGTTTTGCTTTCTTTATGAACAACAACATTTTCAGCTGATGTATTATGACTGATCTCCGCCACGATGCTGGTGCCTGTCATTCGCTTCACTTCGTCTTTACCACCCACTTTCACATTCAGCATCTCTTTCAGGAATACCCACATGCCTGGTAGCATCAGGCCCAAAGCGATAGCTGCAAGGTACACCCTGCCCCGGCCGGGTGAATATGGCGCCCCGTCACTTTTAGCAGGGTCTATTATTCTTGCATTGGCTACAGTAGATGATTTGGATATTGCCGCTTCCTCTCTTTTTGTAAGCATGAACAGGTAAAGCTCCTGTTTGATATTTTGCTGGCGTGCATACTCTAGATACATGCGCTCATTTTCAGGCACTTTGCGTATCTCTTCATCAACGGTGCCTGAACGTTTTTCTAATGCTTTGATAGACGCCTGCGTTACCTGCTTCATCGACTTGAGCGAGCGCATCATGTCTTCCCTGATATTAGCCAACTGCCTGTCCAGGTTCTTTACAAAGGGGTTGTCTTCCGTATTGGTCAGCAGCATCGATGAGCGTTTCAGTTGAAGCTCGTTGTAACTTTCCATGGCACTCATGGCTGTGTTGTCGCCTACCAGCAATGACGATGGTACTATCCTGTCCTTATTATTATCATCCAGCAGATAACGTTCCAGCGATTCTATCACACTCAGCTTTACTTCCTGCTCAGTCAGCTGTTTAGCATTCTCACTGGTATGATCCAGCAGCATCTTCGCCTGCTCAGACAGATCCGTAAGTTTGCGGCTGCTTTTAAACTGCTCAATATTCTTTTCTATACCGGTCAGCTCACTTGTTACACCCTTCAGTCGTTCGTCTATGAACTCTACCGTTGCATCCTGTGTTTTATTACGGTCATCAATATTGGCCTGCAGGTACACATCTATCAATGCGTTCAGGATATCTTCTCCACGTTGCGGCAAAACATCAGAAACAGAAAGCTCCAGTATTGACGCTTTATTTACAGGCTTTACAGATAAGAGCCTGAGTGTTTTTATGGCCTGGTATTCGGTAGCTTTTATCTCAATTGTATAATGGTCAAAAATGTATGCGGGATTGGCCAGTGATTTACGGTCTTGCAGTACCACCTTACCTATTGGCAGGTCAACCGTATCGCCCCAGCGCCCTTCCCATGTTTTTTTCTTATCTGCAATTACAAAACTATTATCTCCTTTTATTTCCAGCTTGTACTTATACCTGAACTGAACATCTGAATTGTCAAATAATGTTACAAACCTGAAAGGGAGATCTTTGTAGTAATACTCGCTGGTTTTTATCCGGCCTGGGGCGTAGTAATGTATGTTCAGTTCCTCGTTGGCCGTCACTTTCTTCATCAGTGTGCGGCTCTTAAATATCTCTATCTCATTTTCTACATTGGCGGTTGTGGTCTGTAGCCCCAGTTCCTGCATCAGCTGCCCTTCTCCCATGCCTCCACCCTTATCATCCTTCACCAATACCTTTGCATAGGCCATGTATTTAGGTGTAGCATACCTTAAATACACATAAGCCGTAATGCAGGAAAAAAGAGTAAATACCAGGAACAGTGGCCAGTAAGCCAGTATTTTAGATACCAGCTTTTCTACATTGATACCACCATCATTACCTGATCTCTTTTCTTCAGCAAATATCGGTTCGCGGGTGTCCTCCATAGATATTTTGCCTGACGTTTTTAATTAAACCTCAGGGACAATGTGATTATTGCAATTGCAAGAGACGCTAAGCCAACACCAATACTTATTACACGGTCGCCGCTCTGGTCCCTGGTTCCGGTTTTAGCAAGTGCCTTCAAAGGTTCTACATATATTTTATCGCCTGATTGCAGGTAGAAATATTTAGACTTGAAGATCTCTGTACTGTTCAGGTCTATCCTTGTAAACACCGTTTCTCCATTCTCCTCCCTCATCAGCATTACATTGCTTCTTTTAGCGCCCAGTGTCAGGTCGCCTGCAAGGCCGATAGCATCCATTATATTTACCTTCTCACTATTCACCACGTACCTGCCCGGGCTTCTTACTTCTCCCAATACAGTTATGTAAAAATTCACTATCCTGATATTCACCAGCGGGTCTTTATAAAACTTCAAAGCATTTTTCCTCACCAGTTCTTTTATTTCGATAGTAGTAAGCCCGCTCACCTGTAACTTTCCGATGATGGGAACTTCTACAAACCCGTTCTTATCCACCATATATCCTGACATTTTCTCATCAGCGGTACCCATGTCAGTTTGTTTTTCCTGCGATATACCACCAAGGTTCGCATCGATAGTAGTTACCTCAATGTTCAGGATATCGCCGCTATGTATCACCGGCTCTACGAATTGTGTATTACGAATACGTCTTACCACGTCTGTACTATCCGGCACATCCTGGAAATAGGCTACCTGCTTGGCGCTGTTACAATCTGTAAATCCAATAACTACCAACAGCAACAGTACACATAACACACTTCTATTTACTGTAATATCCGATACAACTTTCATTTTGTTCAATATTTTGCTCAAATGTAGTGAAAAAGAGAGGCGAATTATATACCTCAATGCTTTATCTATAGCTAAATGATGATATTTAATGTTTAATTAGTATCAGTTTTGCTCAAAGATTGCAATGGTAGCTTAGCCGTCATATTCAATCCTAATGTATGTAAATGCAACACCGCCTTATTTCCCTGTATCATCAGCACCTTACCTTTAGCATCTTTCAGGGGTCCTTCGTTGACCACTATTTTTTCACCCTCCTTCAGCTCTATGGTTATTTCAGCGTCTTTGTAGTCGTTCAGAAAACTCTTTATGGCCTCTATCTCATATTCGCGTACAATTCCGGGTTTATTGTTCCACCATAAAAAACGTACCGTTCCGGGGGTATATAGTATTTCTACACTCTCTTTCTGGTAGTCTTTCAGCTTTACAAATACATATGAGCGGAATACGGGCTCAGCAACCTTCTTTTTCCTGTCGCTCCATTGTTTCACCTCCTCTTTTAAAGGACAATATACTGTAACCCCTTTCTCCTCAAGCCGTTTAGCAACCTTTTTCTCATTCCTCGACTTCGTATATAATACGTACCAACTCATACTTTTTCAGTTTTTTGCTCCCACAACAACAAATAGGTATCATTACCATCTTCTTTCAGTCTTTTTTCCGACCATTCATCAGAGTCATATATAATAAAGCGCACTTTCTTATTGATCATATTCTCAGCCTTGGCAACCATCTCCATAATGTAGCTGTTGTCTATCTCGCCTACAAATACAAGATCAATGATGCCGGAATCCTTACCACGGGCGTAATCACCGGTCATGTACATCTTTTCAAGATTGCCCATCCTTTCTATAATAACGTTTATGACCTTATCCACTCCTATGTACTTCAGTAATATATTATGTATATCCCTGAATAGCGGGTGCTTGTCATTAGCCTTATACAGTTTTTTATTACCCTTGTTCTCAGACACTAACATATTAGCTTCTTCAAAACGGTTCAGCTCTACACGTACACTATTGGTACTTTCATCAAACTCATCGGCCAAACCGCGCAAATACGCAGTAGTACCCGGATTGAGGAACAGGCGCAACAATAGCTTGATGCGCGTTCGTGAGGATATTAATGTTTCCAGCATGTTATCAGATTTTGCCTTTACTTGCCTTATTGGCATGGCTTCGCCACTGTCAGTCACATATAGACGACAACAGGTTGAGTAATTATATTACTCAACCTGTAACAAAAATATAAATAATAATTGCTAAAGTAAAGGGTTTCAGCCCTGTTTATAAAGCCAGTGATTTGATGTCTTCCTGGGCTTTAACGAAGTCGTCATGCTTACCTATATCCAGCCAGTAGCCCAGTATCGGGAAGGAGATGAGCTTTTTGTCATGAGCTATCAGCGACTCCATCAGGTCTGTCACATTGTAGAACTCATTATGAGGCACTAATGACAGCAGTTCTTTCTTAATTATATATATACCTGCGTTTGAATAGTAAGTATATCGAGGCTTTTCCTGAAGTGCGTTTACGAAGTTACCATTGTCTACCTCCATAACACCGTATGGTACATCAACCTGGTACATAGTAGTAGCCACGGCCATATCAGCACCGGAGCGTAAGAAGGTCTGGAAGAAACCGTTGAAGTCAATATCCGTCAGCAGATCAGAGTTCATTACCATTACGTAATCATGCTCCAGTTCCTCCACCATCTTTACAGAACCTAAAGTTCCCAGCGGCTTGTCTTCGTGTACATAATTTATTGATACACCTTTATCACTGCCATCTCCAAAATATTCTTCTATCTGGTTGGCCAGGTAGTTTACACTTAAGTATATATTCTTGATACCGTACTTCACCAGCCTGTCTATGTTATGCTCTATTATTGGCTTGTCACCTACGTGCAGCATGGGTTTCGGGGTGTTTTCAGTCAGTGGCATCAGCCTTTGGCCGCGACCTCCCGCCATGATGAATACATCTGCCGGTACTACTGATTGTATCTCAGTCAGGTTCAGGATCCTTACTACTTTCCTGGTGCGGTCCACAATCGGAACGACCATGAAGTTCCTTAACCTCAGTTTGTTCAGGTTTGAATTCGGCAGCTCGTCCTCGTATATAAACAGCGGGTCAGGCTGCAGGTAATCCATCAGTGAGTTGTCAAATGTCAGGCCTTTGATGAAGCCCCTGCGCAGGTCACCATCTGTAAGAGAACCTACCAGTTTTTCGTTTTCATCTACCACAATAAGAATGGTATTCTTCTTAAGGTCGTTCAGCATGATAAGTGCTTCGCGAACTGTCTGGTTGCAGTAGAGGATATGTTTCTTGTCGTTGTTTTTCATTGTTATTTCTTTTTCTTGATCCTTAATACAACCGCAAAGTAGTACGGTGTGCTATTGTACAAGGAATAAGAAGGGCCGAATAACATCGCGGCAACATGCCGTTAACGAACCATTTACATATGAAAACCCACCATTTTATGGGCGGAAACTGCTGGGGATATTGACAATACGGTCTTCCAGCCACTGCGAATTGCTGAGGTCGCCACACTGACAGTTTTGATACATAGCCAGCTTATTCATCAATTGCCATATGGGGCGGGTCATCACACCTGAGTTATTAGTGGCTTCCAGGAAGGAGTTTCTCTGGTCAAGGTCTTTAAGTATCACGCAGTTGAGCCAGTTGTTGGCAATACTGTCATCCTGCGCTGTTACAAAGCCTATATCAGTACCTGCAAAGAAGTTTTTATATAGTTCTGCCAACTCTTTTTTGTTGGCCAGTATGGTTTCCAGTTGCTCTAACTGCGCACAAGCCAAAGCTGCATTCAGGTTGGGCATACGAAAATTGAACCCTACTTCATCGTGCACAAACTCCCAGGCATGCGGCACCTTGGCTGTGGTAGATATATGTTTGGCATGTTTTGCCAGTGCTTCATCGTTTGTAACAATAGCACCACCGCCACCGCAGGTAACTGTTTTATTACCATTGAAACTGAATGTACCCAGTTTGCCAAATGTACCTGTATGCTGACCATTGTAGTAACTACCAAGCGACTCTGCAGCATCTTCAACCACCACAATATTCCAGCGGTTACATATCTCAACTATCGTATCAATACGGCAAGGGAAACCAAAGGTATGCATTGGAATACAGGCAGCTATCCTTTTGCCTGTCTTCTTATTTACTGCAACACCATCCTGCATTATGGCGTTCTCATTTAAAAACACTTCCAGTGCGTTGGGTGACAGGCCCATTGTATCCCTGTCTACGTCTACAAATACAGGTGTAGCGTTGGCGTGAGCAATAGCATTGGCTGTTGCTACAAAAGTGAGTGGTTGTGTAATTACCTCGTCACCACTTTTTACTCCTGCTACTATAAGTGAAAGTTGCAGTGCGACTGTACCATTAGTAGTAGCAACAGCATATTTCGCACCTGTTATCTCCACCATCATTTCTTCAAAGCGATTGACATACGCACCTACTGAAGAAACAAAGGTCGAGTCGATAGTATCATTAAGGTACTTCTTTTCATTACCTCCAAAATATGGAGCATGCAATGGTATAAAGCCTTCAGGTGTATTGAATACCTCTCTTATATATTTCAGAACAGGATCAAACATTCTTGTACTTGCTGTCGTCAGGGTTTAAAATAAATCCGGCATCCAATACTTCTTTTATCTGCCTGATACCATCAGGAACGGTAAACATCAGGTCGAAGCCCAGCTTGTCTTTTATTTTGGTAAACTCTACGCGGTAGTCGCGCGGGTCTTCATTTTTAGATACATACTTCACCTTTGCACCCGGTATCTGCTTCATGATCTCATCCACTATCATTTGCTTCTGGTAGTTCTCCTTGGTATCGCCCACGTTGAATACATCAAATGCCACCTTATCCTCATCCGCTTCAATAACAGTTACTACAGAGCGTGCCAGGTCGTACACATGGCAATAAGGCCTCCAGAACTGCTCACCGAAAACTACCAGCTCCCTGTCCAGTGCCAGCTCTTTGGTAAACTCATTCACAGTCAAATCAAAACGCGGACGTAGTGACAAACCATATACCGTTGAGAAACGCAGACAGGTAGGTTTGCAATTATTTGTTTGCGGCTGTGCCAGCAGGTATTGCTCCGTAGCGACTTTTGTTTCCGCATATAATGATACCGGAGCCAGTGCGGAGTTTTCATTCACATAAGCATCGGGGTCATCCATTTTACCATAGTTGCTGCAGGTAGATGCGAATACAAATTTAGATGCGCCCTTTTCGTTGGCTACATCATATAACAACTTACTGCCTTCCAGGTTAGTACTTCTTGATAATTCAGGGTCTGCAGCACAGGCCGGGTCACCGACTATAGCTGCTAGGTGCGCTACACAATCAATTCCTTCCATTGCTTTTTCAACATCAGCCCTGTTGCGCACGTCACCTTTTACAAATTCGAAGTTGGGATAGTTAAACATGTCGATGATAGGTTCGCCGCCATACATGAGCCTGTCCAGCACACGAACGTTATATCCTTTTTCCAATAATTGTCTTGTAAGTACTGAGCCGATATAACCGGCTCCACCCGTTACGAGTATTTTTTTCGACATATTTTTCTGAGTGGTTTATACAATAGTATGGTTACAACGAGGGCAAATATATAAAAGCAGGGTTATGATAAAGAACTGATAACAAAAAAATGACTATCGTGAAATCAGAACTGTATCATGGGGTTTCTCAGCGGCTTACTTTGCAACTTAGCCAGCAGGTCAGGATTGCTCAATAGAGTTTGAGCTACTTCGGCATGTTTCAGGTTGTGCATGTCTGTGCCTATATAGTCATACATACCCATGTCAAACAGTTTTTCCGCTACTTGTTTTACCTGCTTACCATAATAGCCCGCTATGGCACCCAGGTTCATCTGCAGGTAACATCCACGGTCTTTCAATTCTTCATATTTGTCAAAATCGTGATGATAATACATATACCGCTCGGGATGTGCCATGATCGGCTGGTAACCTTTGGAGGTGAGCCTGAAAATAATATCGTGCAGATTGATGGGTTCGAACATAAATGATATTTCCACTAACACCTCGTTCTTCCAAACGGTCAACAGCTGTTCTGTATCCAGCAATTGCAGAAAATAGTCGTCTATATAATACTCAGCCGCTGCGTGTATGGGCATATCAATACCTCTTTCCTTCAATGCCTCTTTTACATCAGCTAATCCATTCAGGATAGTACCGGGTGTATTGGCAAAGTGGTCTACCTTGATATGTGGCGTGGTAACGATCTTCTTATACCCCAACTGCTGCATATTGGTTATCAGCTCAATAGTGTCTTCTATGCTTTGCGAACCATCGTCTATAGCGGGTATAAAATGCGAGTGCATGTCAACTCCTATAAACGACAGGTCATTCACCAACGGGTTGCCGTTGTATGCCTGGGTGATCTTTTCCTTCTTTTTTGAACCGAATAATCTCGAGAACATATAAATGATAACTTCTTATTACTATAAAAGTACGATATAGGCCGCAAAGGCACTAATAACGATTCGTTAATGAGGGTTTGTTGTGATTTCTCGCAAGAGGAATGGTCTTTGCTGATTACTTCTTTTTAGCGGCGGCACGTTCCTTATCTTCCTGTATTCTGTACTTTACTATCTTTTTAATGAGTGTAACAGGTAGTGGTTTGTCCAACGGGAATTGAATAGCTCCTTTTGAAGTAGCATATGGTTTCAGTTCTTCTGTAAATACAGCTACAGGAGATCCGGTAGGGTAGAAGCCGATGTGTTTTTTATTGGCGGCATAATATACCAGTACCCCATGTTGTTTGAAGGCCGGCATATTGTAGCTGATAACCTCCTCAGCTTTTGGGGCAGCTTGTTTTATTGCAGCCCTCATTTTATCCAGCAACACTTGTATTTCTTCGGGGAAAGTAGCGTGGTACTGGTCTATCGTTGTGAACTTCAGTTTAGGAGTTTCCATTATGCCTTGTATTATGCCGGGTAGGCAATGAAATAGTAGTCTATTTTTTTGTGATAATGGTTAGAGAACTCTTCTTGTGTAAAATGAGGTTGGCCATTCAGCCACTTTTGCATGGTGGAAATCACCAGTCCGCAAGAGGTAAGCAGCTCATATACTTTTTCAGGAGTTGAGCCGTAAAAGTCGGATGCACCGAGGCCATGCTCAAAAATGATAACAGGCTTAGCCTTTTCAATTGTCTTTCTTGCACCTTCCAGCACCAGCAATTCGCCGCCCTCTACATCAATCTTTATCAGGTTTGGTTTATAATCTGCCGGCAATACATTATCCAGCAGCTCTGTTTTTACATCTATTTTGGTGTCCTGCTCGTTATCACGGTCGTATTTACGTTTTACAAGTCCGCTGTACGAGGGGTTAGAAATAACATAGTTGAAAGAGGCAGTACCTGTTTTGTTGCTCAGCGCATAGTCATATATTTTACAATTGACCATACCACTATATTTGGCCACCAGGTTCTTGTACATATCAGGGATAGGTTCAAATCCAAAATGAGTACCCCCCGGTGCATATTTCAGCATAATGTCCAGTACCTCGCCCTTATGGGCACCAATGTCAATACAACAGCTATTATCACCGCATACCTTTTTAATAACCTTCGTCGTCTGGCTATCGTACTTCTGGTTTTGCGTGATGTCAATAGGTAGTTTCTTTAATACCTTCTTTATCAGTTCTTTCATTCCTGTTGTATTGGTCCGGCTATCGGGGCAACAATATTAATCAATTATCCGCCTTTAAAGATATTCACTAAAGTGCAATAAGTATGCCGCAAACAGATGATGGAAATATAATATGATAAAAATGAGTATTTTCAGGACGTTACACATTGGTATATAAGGCATGAAAGACGAACGAACGGAACTGAGCAACGGATACAGGTGGTGGAGACATGTGCTCTACCTGCCGATATTGTTTTTCCTGATGGGTGTGATCAGTTTTAATAGCAACGTCCTTTGGATGGTCGCCGGACTGTGCGTCAGCATAGGTCTATACATTTTATTGCTCCGGTCACGCAGGTTGCGTTTTGACGACCTGAACCTATATGTAATACACGGACAGGTAGAACGTGCTATTCATTACACAGCCATAGAAAGCATTAAGAAAAGTCGTGCCAAAGTAAATGGCAGGCGCTTCTGGATAGTGACCTATGACGACGGCAGCTGGCGCAAACGCAAGCTGCGTTACTTTCCGTGGGACTTTGGTGGTGTCTCTACACAATTCAACAACGCGGTGAGGCAGGTCAACCCTAAAGTGGTGATTTGGGAACACCCCTTTTTCAACCACTAACTATTCAGCAGATAGCTCTATCCGGGTTATGTTGTTTCTGCCGCTCATTAAATAGTAGGCTGTTACCTCTTTGCCGTTGGCAGCTACCATGGCATCGTCTATATAATACTTGAAATTAACTTGGTTGCCGTCTTTGCCGGTTACGGTCACAGTACCGGGCAGGTCACCCTGAGATGGTTCATGAGCACCACTAAGCGTGCCTGTTATCTTTTGCCATTCAGGGTCAATATTTTCAGGCGCGTACTTACCAAAAACTGACTTACCTTTTACCTGCATATCGGCAAGGCTGGGCATCAGCTCGCTGGTGTAGTAAATGGTTGCGTATTTACCTTTCATATTGTACACAGCATCATGGTCAAATCCACCCGCCTCTATATTCAGGCTGAAACTTGTGGTCATGTTACGCTCCGGGAATTCCATATCTATTGCAAACATGGGGTAACCTGTATCTTCTACCTCCTTTACCAGGCCATATTCACGTATCTCTTCATCTGTATACTCATCTGTAGTAACTGCCATTTCTTCAACAGCTGATGTGTCTGTTGATGTTTCTTCCGTATCGGCTGAGCCACAGGCGGAAAATAATACTGAACATGCAAGAATAGATAAGAGCTGTTTCATTGTTTGAATGTTTTGTGTAGTTTAAATATACGGCTTTATAGTAATGAATCGTACAGTAAACGGATGCATATATTATTATGCATCTGTGAAAAAAAATAATGCTACCGCGTGATGCGATAGCATTATTATGGCTTTCAGATAAATACTACTGTACTATTCGATGCCGAGTGTAGCCGTAAATGAATACAGTATACCTGTTGTATCCGGTTCTATAACTACAGCAGTGGCAAAAGCAACACCCCAGTAAAGAATCTCAGAGCCCGCAAGCGGTGTCTGACCATAGAATTGTCCTGCTTCACCGCCATTATTTGCTATTTGTTGTGTGATCTCTTTTGCCATTTGCGTAACAGCTGCTGTACTGTAGGGCAGGTTCCACGATGTGAAATCGAGTGATATGGCCTGGGTAGCGCATTTAGGCGCGGTACCCGCTACATTATCGCTCCATGGCTCCATAATAGCGTGGTCTATCTGGTTTGTGTTGGCTGGTGGATAACTTGTTGGCCATTTTGCCATCAGGGTATTATCCATAGCTGTTTGTAATGTGTTGACACCTTGAGCAACAGTTGTTCCTGCCGGAATAGTTCCCAGGCCATATGAATTATATGCAGGCTGGAAGTTGTTCACACTAACATTGATGTTGTTTACCGTTGTTTTTGACATGATTACTTGATTTAAATAGTTAAATGAATTGCCTACTCTAATTCCCGTTTTCGGCTACGCGGGTCAGAAAATTTTCTGATACAAAAGTCATACAGTGGCAACTGCTGTACAAGAGAGGAAATACCTGATATCAGGTAAGTAACTACTTGATCTTTGATACGTGGAAATACGGAAATCTATGCGTAGAAATACGGAAAATAAAAACAGAAAACACGTGTATTTCAATATTAACAGCCAATGAAGGTAAATTAATAATATATTTAATGTGCCGTGTTATTAGGAAAACAGGGTTCAATGAACACATATTTGTAATTATTTTTTCTAACTAAAACGCTAAACAATGACAACAAGTTTCCTGTCAAGCCAGGCAGTTAAGAAAACAACTCCTCCCGGGTTTTGTAATTTTCCTTACCTGAAAAAATCACTGCTGATAGAACACCGGATATCAGAGGCAGAGTTGCTATTCAGGGTAAGTTTATTTTTCGGCACTACCGAGGTATCATTTAAAAGTATATCAATAGAAGCTGTTGAAAATTACCTGTCGTCGAAACAATGTGGTATCAACAATATTGATTTCAGTGTTAACTACCTGAACATGTCTAATAATGATGACATTGATCTTGTTGAACCACCCGCAAATATTGAAGTAACCTATTCCATCGCATTTTTCCAGGCTATTCTTGAAGTTTTCGGTGCGGATATTCCTATCAAAAACTTTATGTTCTCGAAGGGAGTAAGCGACAAAGGAGATGCAGAAGGACGAACGATAGTATTCAGTGTGATCAATACAAACGGGGAGACAGTATATTGTGCAGACCTGAGTGGTGTATATCCATAGTCGTAATGATCAACCTACAAATTGTATTTCTATTGGTATCGGTCTGTTCGGCCCTGATACCTTTATGGGCTGGAAGAAAAAATAAAAGGTCCCTGTTATGGCTATATGTTGCAACAGGACTTTTTTTTGACCTGCTTATCAATGTGAACAAGCGGGTATTTGATGTAAATTATTTCTGGCTGGCCAATATATTCATCCTGTGCGAATTCCTGTATATATCATTTGCATACAGGCCAGTACTATTTAATAAGCAGGTAATATTCTACACCGTGATCCTGTCAGGCTCCTTATTTTTTATTACCGGTACGGCTATGCAATCGATATGGAAGTTTAATACAAGCGGTGCCAGTTTGTTCTATTTTATATACATCGTTTATTCTGTTGCCGGCCTGTATAAACTGCTCGTGGAACAGAAGTTCCTTTTTCTTGAAAAATCAGGCATTTTCTGGATGCATTGCGCCTTTCTGATATATGGATCCGGTAATTTCCTGCTTTTCCTGTTTTCCGATTACCTAATGGCTGCCAACAATGAATTGTTCCGCACATTGTGGTCAACTTTTTTTCTGATCATAAATACTACCTTAAATCTATTATTAGCAGTAGCTTTATCCAGAAAACACGCACCTGGAAATGAATTTAAGTAGCATGATAGTAATTGGTATCTGCGCAATGCTGGTACTGGCTATGGGCATCATCTTTTTTGTCATGCTATATCAGCGCGGTGTTATTGCCCACCAAATGGAGCTCAAAAAAATAAATGAGCAGAAAGAACGAGAACTGATACAGGCCTGCATACAAAGCGAAGAACGGGAGCGGATGCGTATAGCGTCGGAACTGCACGATGATGTAGGCGCTACTTTATCAGCTGCCAGGCTGTTCTTATACAAAGCAAGGGATGCAGTATATGATGAAGAACAGATCAAACAGTCGAAACAATTACTGGATGAGAGTATCAATAAAGTGCGCAACATGTCGCACAACCTGCAGCCTATATACCTCCAGCACATAGGCCTGCAGGCATCTATAAAGTCTACTATCAAAACGATCAATAAACTGAACACAATAGAAGCAAAACATATTGTCAACAATAACCTGCCCCGCCTTGGCGAACAAACAGAACTGAGTGCCTATCGCATTACCCAGGAGCTACTTGCCAATGTTATGAAACACACCTCTGCAAAAAGTATTATGGTAGAAACAGGTATGGTACAGGATGAGATCATTATTTCATTTACGCATGACGGCACAGGAATGACACAGGAGACCTATGAACAACAGATATATAAAGAAGGAGCAATAGGGCTTAAAAACATTGTATCAAGACTTAAGTCCATCAACGGTCAGCTATGCTTTTCAAAAGTTGACGATCGATGGTATAATACTAAACTTATGATCCCTTACTAACGGAAACAAAACCATTATAACATGGCTATAATAAAATACGCTATCGCCGATGATCATAAAATATTCCGCCAGGGTTTAAAATACGCCCTGGCTGATGACCATAAACTAAAACTCACAGGCGAAGCTGAAAATGGAATTGAACTGATGGCATTGCTAGCCAAACAAAAAACAGACGTGGTATTGCTGGATATAAAAATGCCGGATATGGACGGCATTGAAACTACACAAAAGATACAGAGTGACTACCCGGATATTAAAATACTGATACTGACCACACACGAAGAAGAGAACTTCATCATACACCTGCTGGAACTGGGTGCAAATGGCTACCTGGTGAAAAATGCTGAGCCTGAAGAGATAAAAAACGCTATTCACCATGTGTATGAAAATGATTATTACTTTAACGACCTGGTGAGCAACGCTATGCTCAGGAACATAACGGATAAAAATAAACATGATGACAAATCTCATGACGACATAAAACTGACTAACAGGGAAAAAGAGGTGCTAAAGCTGATATGCGCAGAATATACTACAGCTGAAATAGCGGAGAAAATATTCCTGAGTGCGCGTACCGTAGAAGGTATCAGAACAAGCCTGATAGAAAAAGTAGGTGTGCGCAATGCAGCCGGCCTGGTAGTGTATGCCGTGAAGTCGGGGATTGCTAATTAATGAAGATGGATAAGACCAAAGCTGCAACAGACATATTTGACAAATACGCACAGGCTTATGCTGATAAGTTTATGGACGTAAGCCTGTATCATGAGTCGCTGGATGTGTTTTGTGGTTTGCTGAAAGATAATGCCACTATATTAGAACTTGCCTGCGGACCGGGCAACATTACAAAATACCTGCTGGATAAAAGGCCTGACCTTCAGCTGCTGGGTACCGACCTGTCTGCCAATATGCTGGAGCTGGCTAAAGTGAATAACCCGACTGCCGCATTTCAATTATTAGATTGCAGGGATATACTCAGCCTGGGTAAAAAGTATGATGGTATTATATGCGGGTTTTGCCTTCCGTATTTATCTAAAGAAGAAGCGATCCAATTGATTGAACACGCTGCCGATGTGCTGAACAATAACGGCGTGTTGTACATCAGCACTATGGAAGACGATTACAGCAAGTCGGGCTACGAAACAAACAGCAAAGGTTACAGAATGTATACGTACTACCATGAGGAAGGCTACCTTACAGCAGCACTGAAAGAACATGGCCTTAGAGTTGTTGATATAAGCCGCAAACAGTATAGTAAGGATGATGGTACTGCTGTCACCGATCTGTTGTTGGTGGCGGGGAGGTAATTTGGAAGCGGCTGCTAATTTTATCTTGGGGCTAGCAGGGTATACACTCATGTGTTGTTGCTTGTCACAAGTCGAAAAGACTTGCGCCAAATGGGGATGGTTTGACCAGTGTAGTAGTAGTTTCAATATTATTCTGATTATATTCGTGTGTTACAAATCAATATGCTATGATACCGGATTACCAATCACTCATGCTGCCACTACTAAAAATTGTATCTGATGGAGCTCAGCATAAATACCGTGATTTGATTGAACAACTTGCTGAAGAGTTTCAATTATCAGATGATGACAGAAAAGAACTTTTAGCAAGTGGTAATCAAGCAATATTTGATAACCGGGTGGGATGGGCAAAGACTTATCTGAAAAAAGCAGGACTTTTGGATTCTCCCATGAGAGCAACATTTTCAATTTCAGATTTAGGCAGACAAGTATTAGCTACAAATCCTGAAAGAATCGATTCCAAATACTTAAAACAATTCCCTTCTTTTCTGGAATTTATTAATACATCAAAAACAGATAATGATCTAGACGAAGAAAACGTTGCTACAAACTCGTCAAGCAATCAAACCCCTGAAGAATCCCTTGACAAAGCATATCAACGTATAAGGACATCGTTAGCATCTGAATTATTAAATAGAGTTGTTGAGCTATCTCCAGCTTTTTTTGAAAGACTTGTTGTTGAGCTATTAGTAAAAATGGGATATGGCGGTTCTATTAAAGATGCCGGTAAGGCAATTGGCAGAAGTGGTGACGAGGGGATTGACGGTACAATCAAAGAAGATAAGCTGGGACTTGATATAATTTATATTCAAGCTAAACGATGGAAGCCTGGTAATATTGTTGGCCGCCCTGAATTACAAAAATTTGTTGGTGCATTGGCTGGACAAGGTGCAAAAAAAGGTATTTTCATAACAACATCTAACTTTACTAAAGAAGCTTTAGAGTACACTCCCAGAAATGAAACTAAAATTGTACTTATAGATGGGGAACGTCTTACCCAATTAATGATTGACTACAATTTAGGTTGCACAACTCAACAAAACTATGAAGTGAAAAAATTGGACAGTGATTATTTTGATGAGAATTAGGTACTGAATCTACTACATAAAATAACAAACGCCCCGTTAGGGGCGTTTGTATTATATATTAGTTGTGAAAAATTACAGTGTTTCAGGCAGGCTGTAAATTCTGCCTTTGTTTTGTTCTTTCAGCCAGCTTACCAGCGGGTCAAAGTATTCCAGCATAGCTTTGGCGTTCAGCTCTTCACCTGTGCTTTCTTTCAGCACGGTGCGCCAGTCTTTAGAAGCACCGGGGTAAGTGATCTTTTTCAGGAAATCGCCGATACCTTTTTCACCATAGTAGTTGGTAGCACGTGGATCCTGGTGCAGTATCTCTTTGGCTATGTGGTTGTGCAGTTGGTACAGCAATACATAAGAGAGTGCATAGTCATAATACTGCGCAGCGTCATCGTTGATATGCGTTTTGGTAGCAGCGTCGCAATACTCCTCGCCCCTCTCTGTTGGTGGTACAATGCCTTGGTACTTCTTCACATACTCCCACCACTTTGCGTTGAACTGGTCAACAGGCAGGTTGTTCACATACAGGTCTCTTTCAAAATGGCTCATGGTACCGCAGCTGAAGAACATGAACACTACAGAGTTCATCGCCTCTTTCATCAGGCTTTGTATCTCGTCTGTTTTAGCATCTTCGGCTATCAGCCCACGACCAACAAGGTATGGCTTTTGCATAGCTGCCAGCCCCATCATGCTACCAATAGCCTCGTGGTAAGCACGGTTGGCACCACCACGCAATAAAGGTGGTACATCAGGGTTAGTGTAGGTCATGTAGTAGTAAATATGCCCCAACTCGTGGTTGGCAGTTTCCCACCACTCAGCATTAGGCTCTACACTCATCAGGCTGCGTACGTCCTTGTTCAGGTCCATATGCCATGCAGATGCGTGGTTGTTCTTCTTCACGTTAGAGTCGTTAGGGTATGGGTACAGACTTGATTTGTCCCAGAAGGTTTGTGGCAGTTCAGGAAAGCCGATGCTGGTGTACAGCTTTTCTCCTTCTTTCACTATCCACTCAGCAGATTTTTGTCCCAGTACTGCATTGATGTCCAGTCCTTCTACTTCTACTGCAGCGCTCCAGTCCTGTCCCCAACGGTTAGGCAGCCAGTGTGCCGGCAGGTAGTCAGGTACTTCTTTCGCACCGTATTTCTTAGCCAGGTCGTAGCGCATCCATGTGTGCAACTCACGATACAGGGGGTATAGTTCGCCCATCAGGCGCTCCATGGTTTCCATCATTTCAGTGGTCTCCATTTTATAGTCGCTTACCTGGTAGGTAAAGTAATCGTTATAGTCCAGCGCCTGAACGGTACTGTTGCGCAGGTCGCGCAGGTTAGCCAGGCCTTCTTTCAAAGGTGCACCCACTTCTTTACTCGCCGTCCATGCAGCCAACCTTTTATCTATGTTGTTCTCTGTTTTTAATACTTCGTCCAGGTCGTTGGTGCTTACTTTTTTGTCACCCAGCATATACTGGAAGCCGTACAGTTTTTCTGTCTGATTGGTCTCTGCTTTGATGCGCTCCTTCACCATATCTGCAACCGTTTGCGGATTGTTGGCTGCGCTATACAAAATGCCTTCCAGTTGTTTTACCTGAATATCTGTCAGCTGGTCTTTGCTTTGCAGGAATTTTCTTGCCTGTTCAATATTTTCCGTACTACCGGTGAAAGCCGCCATTGCTTCGTCAGCTGCCTGCGCGGCCAGTTTGTTGGTCTCATCACCTTCAACAATTTTTATGTTGAACTGCCACTGCGCCTCACTGGCGGCGGCATATAGTTTTACATATTCTTCTGTGTATTTATCAATAAAAGCCTGTGCATCCTGCTGCACGTTTGCATTGTTGCCACAGGAGGATAGAAAGATAACGGCCAGGCCAAGCGCCGCAATGATATTCTTCATATGTACTGATTTTGGATAAATGTACGGCTTATTTACTTTTCTGATGAACGGCGATTGCTTAATATTACACCATGCCGCATTGGGAGTTGTTATTGTTCTTTTTTGCCATAGCTTTTGTGTACGCATCTGTTGGCTTCGGTGGAGGGTCGAGCTACCTGGCTATACTGGCCTTGTATGCACTGCCTTTTAAAGAGATACGGCTGATAGCACTGATATGTAATGTGATAGTGGTAACAGGCGGCACCATCATATTCATTCGCAACAAGCAGGTTGACTTTCGCAAGATATTACCACTAGTGCTCATAAGCGTGCCCATGGCATATGTTGGCGCCATTATGAAAATAAGCGAGGGTACTTTTTTCGTGATACTTGGCTGCAGCCTTATAGTCGCGGCTTTATTACTTTGGGTACAAACAAGTAATGCAAAAGCGAATATCCTGTCCCTGAACGGCGAACCGAATATGGTAAAAGACGGCGCGCTGGGTGGTGGTATCGGTTTCCTGTCGGGGATGGTGGGGATAGGCGGCGGTATATTTCTGGCACCGTTACTTAATTTATTGAAATGGGATGCACCGAGGAAAATAGCTGCAACTGCAAGTGTATTTATATTGGTGAACTCACTGGCGGGTATAGCAGGGCAACTGACACAATTACCTCATGGCATAAATTACAGCCAGATTTTGTTGCTTTGCATAGCGGTGTTTGCGGGCGGGCAACTCGGCTCAAGAATGGGAGCGGTAAAACTAAATCCACTCTGGATAAGACGGCTGACGGCCATATTGGTTTTTGCAGCAGGAGTGAACGTACTCATCAAGCACTTGTAATAAGAGATAGTATGAAGATAGAAGTATTAGCGTTTGGTATAGCTAAAGATATATTCGGGGGGACTTCGATACATGTGGAACTGGATAGTGATGCTACAACAGCTAACCTGAAGGTTGCATTAGAAGAACAATACCCTAAGTTGAAAGAATTGAGATCGTATATGATAGCAGTAAATGATGAATATGCAAACGCTGATGCAAATATTACTGAACAGGACGAAATAGCCATTATACCACCCGTAAGCGGAGGATAGTTATGATAGACATTAAGATATCATCAGAACCATTAGACATTAACTACTGCATTGAGCATGTGCAAGCTCCGGAATGCGGAGGTATAGACGTGTTCATAGGTACTGTGCGCAACAAGACTAAAGGGAAGAGGGTAGTGTCACTGGAGTTTGAGGCCTACGAAAGAATGGCACTGAAAGAAATGAACAAGCTGGCTGAGCAGGCTATGGAACACTGGCCGGTACATAATGTAGCCATTCATCATCGCACAGGTATTTTAGAAACGGGAGATGTACCTGTTGTTATCGCAGTTTCTGCCGCACACCGCGATGCCGCTTTTGATGCCTGCCGATACATCATTGATACTTTAAAAGAAACTGTGCCCATCTGGAAAAAAGAAGTATTTGAAGATGGTGAGGTGTGGGTTGCTTCTCACCCCTGATGTACAGGCCATGCTTCAACACCGCCTTTAAGAGAGTATAGTTCCGCCCCCGGGAATCTTTGCGCTAATATCTTCACGGCTTCTGCGCTGCGCTTGCCTGACGCACAATAGCATACGATCGGTTTTGTTATTTCTGTAGCGGTTGTCACAATTTCCTGCAAAGGAATATGTGTGCCGCCTATATTGAATTCGTTGCGTTCCTCTATCGTTCTTACATCAATCAACTGGTAGTCGTTTATTGATGCCTGTAAGTCCTTTGCTGATATTTCTGTTACCTGTTGTATAGCTGGTAGTTGAGTAATGCTTGACTTTGTAACGGCACCCAGTTTTATTATCCTGCTTTGCATAGTGAGTGCATCTACTACCAATAACTTACCTGATAATAATTCGCCTGTGCCTGTAATAATTTTTATTACCTCGTTGGCCTGCATACAACCTATGATGCCTGCAATGGTAGGTATCACACCACCATCAGCACAATTAGGCACAGAGGCAGCGTTTACATCAGGATAAAGGTCGCGGTAGTTGGGAGATAGTGTGCCGCCTGCATTGGTAACATTCCATACTGCAACCTGCCCTTCGTATTGGTAGATGGCACCGTACACTAATGGCTTGCCTGTAAGTACACATGCATCGTTGAGTAAATAGCGCGTATCAAAATTGTCGGAACAGTCTGCAACTATATCGTAACCGCTGATGATGTTCATTACGTTTTCAGCAGTTATCGCAATGTCGTGCTGAATGATGTTTACATCAGGATTTTGCGCAGACAATCGTTCTGCTGCTACCGTTACTTTTTTCTTTCCTGCATCAGCAGGGGTATAGAGTATCTGCCTGTGCAGGTTTTTTATGGAAACAGTATCATAGTCGGCAAGGCCAATAGTACCCACTCCGGTTGAAACAAGATATTGCGCAGCAGGGCAACCCAGACCACCGGCACCTACTATCAGCACTTTCGCGTCAGTAAGTTTTTGCTGTGCCTGTTGGTCAAAGCCCGGCAAAGCCACCTGGCAGGTATATCTTGTCCGGTCACTCATCAAACGGTTTTCATTTTGTCTGCTAATATATTCCGTACCCGCTCCGCATCTTCGGGCGTATTGGCATTAATGAGCGCGTCTGCATTTTTAGGTTCTATAATATGCGTATCGCTGTTGATGAGCGCTTTGCGCGGGCAGGAGTGTCCTGTTTCTACAAAAGATAATAACGCTTCTTTGGCAGCTGGTTCCCATATAGTAATCAAAGGTTCCGGCAAGCCATCGTGCGGACTTTTGTATGTTGTTGCCACTTTTGATGCATCCCTGTTATCAATAAGGTATTGCAAAGTCTCTTTATCCAAAAGTGGTAAATCGCATGCGACAACCAGCCACGTCGCATCTTCGTGTTTTGAAAGTGCTGTTAGTATGCCTGCAGCAGGGCCTTTTAGATCAAAGCTATCTGTGAGTGTTTTGTATGCGCTGTCTATTTCGTTTTGCTGTTCTTCCCTGCACGATATATAAACTTCTTCGCAAAACGGTTGCAGAATGTCGGCAACAAAATAGCGTTGCTCTTTCCCGTGCCATTCAATGACGCTTTTATCGTGGCCCATGCGTACGCTTTTGCCGCCCGCCAGTACCAGCCCGTATATTTTAGTCTCTTTTGAAATCACTTTTACCTCCTGTTTTCTCCATCAGCTTCGTTTCTTTTATCACTATATCATGGCTCATGGCTTTGCACATATCGTATATGGTGAGGGCAGCAACAGATGCGCCTGTGAGCGCTTCCATTTCAATACCTGTTTTTGCAGTAATGTTGCAGGTGCAATCTATTACCACTTCGTTCTGCTCACTTACCTGTATATCTATATGGCAGTTATCCAGGCCAAGCGGATGGCATAGGGGAATGAGCTCGCCCGTTTTTTTAGCAGCCATGATACCGGCAATTATAGCCGTTTGAAACACAGCACCTTTTTTAGTTTGTATATCCCCGTTCACTACCTGCGCCAACACCTCTGCGGGAAGCACTACGATACTTCTCGCCCTGGCCATACGTTTGGTTACAGCCTTGCTGCCTACGTCCACCATGTTGGCGCGGCCCTGTTCGTCTAAATGTGTCAGTTCGCTCATATAATATTTTTGAAAGGCCATATCCTGTATGCCTCGCCCTCAGTAAAGTTAGTTCTATGTTCCGGCAGTTCCATAAACGCATCTGTGTACAACAGGTTCACAAAATCGCCTGAGCCATTGCCTTCTGATGGAGTGGCTATTAAACGTCCGTCTTCAGCACTGTTTATTTTCACCTGCAGGAAATACTGCAATTCCGGCTTGAAGCTGAAATCCATGTCCAGCATTGCATACACAGGCCTTGCTTCTTCCATACCCAAAGAGGCACGCAGCCACGGAATGAAATACCTGTACATACACATGAAGGTAGAAACAGGATTGCCGGGGAAAGCGAATACTTTTTTATCCTCGGGATTGACGCCAAACCAGAACGGCTTACCAGGGCGTTGCCTCACTTTATGAAACTTTTTCACTACACCCAATTCTTCAAAAGCCTTGGGCAGGTAGTCATACTTCCCCATCGATACACCACCACTCAAGATCAAAACATCGTACTCCATAAGGCACTTGGCTAGTGCAGACTTTATTATGGTTTCATCGTCCGGTATGTGCAGCATATCAGCTTGTACATGGTATGGCTGCAATACCGAAGTGATGGCATATGTATTAGAACGGCGCACTTCAAAAGGTGAGGGTTCCTGCTCAATCGGCACCAGCTCATTACCTGTTGAGAGTACCGCAATACGCGGCAGCTTTTTTACCTTCAATGTCGCCTTACCAACTGATGCCGCTACATTGATAATAGCAGGTGTGATGATCTGGTTGGCAGCAGCCAGCAACTCATTCTTTATTTTATCCCCACCTTTGTAATGTATGTTCTGGCCATGCTTTATGTTATCGGTAATGATGGTTGCATGTCCGTCTTTTATCTCCAGGTCTTCGTAACGGATTACAGTATCAACCGTACCCGGTAATGCCGCACCTGTCATGATCTCGACACATTCATCAGTAGCTTCTATTTCTATTGGTTGATCCCCGGCCTGTTGCGTACCTTTTATGCGAAATGTCTTTGTGCCTTTTTCAAAAGTCTCAAACAGTATAGCTATTCCATCCATCGTTACACGGTCGTAAGGAGGGAAGTCCCTGTCGGCTGTAATATCTTCAGCCAGTATTCTGCCTGTGGCCTGTTGTACCTGCACGGCCTCAGTACCATAGTCATGTCTTTCTGCTTGGATGATATATTCTGCTTCAGCTACACCTGTCATAGTCTTATCCTCCTATTGCCGCCATCGATTCATGATTAGCATCTTCTTTACGATTCTTTTCTGCTTCCCATCCGTCTTTTGCACGGTGTTTAATGGCGCGTAGCACAACACCCTGTATCATATCCTCATCATAACCTTCGCGCACCAGGTCTTTTATGTTGAGCACACCGTTATCGTACAAACAGGTTTTGAGCATACCCTGCGGTGTGATGCGGATACGGTTGCAGGTGCCGCAGAACGAGCGTGTATATGCCGCTATGATACCTAACGTTCCTTTATGACCGGGAACTTTATAGTTGGCAGATGTTGAAAACAACGGGTCCTGTAGTTTCTCTAAAGATGGGTATGTTGCTTTCAGTGTTTCCAGTATACGCACATGGTCCCATATAAGACCGGCATATGTACCTGTGCCGCTGAAGGGCATTTCTTCAATATACCTTACCGCTATGGGCAGGTCTTTAGCCAGTTCCGCCAGTGGTATAATGTCATGCGTATTTTTACCCTCCATCACCACGGCGTTTATCTTCACGTCTATTTCATGACGCAATAACTCATGCATGGTGTCCAGCACCTTAGGCAACTCATCACGACGGGTAATGGCAAAGAAGCGGTCCCTGTCAATTGTATCAAGACTCAGGTTAACTGATTTAATACCCAATTGCTTCAGTTCGGGGATATACGGTGCGGTCAATACGCCATTGGTGGTCAGTGTCAGTTCTTTCAAACCATCCAGTTGCGCCAGCTCGCGCAGGAAATCCATAAAGTTCTTCCGTGCGAAGGGCTCACCACCCGTAATACGTATCTTCTCGATACCCATATTTATCAGTACCCTGCATACCTGCAGCATCTCTTCCCAGGTCATCAGCTCCGCACGGTCCAGCCAGTCTATACCATGCTCGGGCATGCAATAGAAACAGCGCAGGTTGCACCTGTCCGTCACCGCCAGCCTGAGGTAGTTCACTTTCCGTCCGTGATTATCCGTCAATATCATAATGGGGTATCGAAAGTACGCAAAATATCAGACCTGTTATGCTTTCGGGTATTGTGTATCATGATAAGGCTATTGTCCCTGATTTTGGTCCTGTTTGTTGTACATCAAGAGATGCCAGGTTTATTTAATGTATAACTGTTCTATAGGGTTTAGTAAACAGTAGTTAGTAATTAGTGCCAAATGGTGTCGTTTTTGCAAGGGTGTGTAAAAGGATTGTAACGATACAATCGCAGTGCCGTTGCATCCTCGTTGCAAACGAGGACGAGAAATTGTCTGAATCAGTCCCGATAGCTATCGGGATATAGGATTATAGAATTTACAGGATGCGCGTATAATATGATTGTTTTCCACTGTTGCTGTGCCTGTCGCGTTTTGTTCTGCGTTCTTTACCTGCAACTTTCACAGCGCGAGCATGTTGGAGGGAAACACCAACATGGGCGGGAAAACGAGGAGAAGTGGGAACGTATATACAGCGTGTTTTTGTTAATTTTAATAACCTTTAAAGTATGGCCAATGAAAAGGATTGCTCTAAAAGATTTTAGTACTGCTGTTTTACTTGCTAATGCAGACTCTCTTTTATCAGAGATATTGCTATTTGATTTGATATATTATGACGCTTCTCTTTTGAATAAAAGACGACAGTTTATTAACATGCTGGGGTTTGATGATACTAAAAAGAGAGAACTAGTCTCAACATACAACAAAATAGATGATTTGACCAAACATGGACTAATTAAACCAGTCAATATTAACTTGATAAAACCTGATGTCAAACACCCATATGTATTGGAAGTCCAAAATGAAATTAAACGCTTTGAGTTAGAGCTATATAAAGATGTAGATTTTCAAAACATTGAGAATAAGAAAAAGTGGATTGTAGATATAATAATTGCAGAGCTATCTATGTCTGAATCATTGGTTAGGTTAAAATCTGCATTATACAATAACGGGAATTGTACACCTATTCTTTCTATATCAGATAATCCAATATTTAGTGACCACATTGAAAAAAGTAAACATGATACAGTGCATGTTATCTTAAATAATATACCTACTATCTCACCAAATATAAGCATTACACAGCTTAAAGAATTTAAAGCCGATAATGATGCAAAAGACAAATTTTTAGCTTTAAGAAACTTCATGATAAGTCTTTCGAAAGAAACCATGACTGAAAATGAGATGCATGAACGTGTAGAATATTTACTCAATGAGTATGAACAACAATTGAAGTTGCACAAGGCAAAACTTGAGAGAAGTACATTAGAAACTATATTATTAACTACTGCTGAAGTCGCAGAAAATGCGGTAAGATTGAAATTTTCAACTGCTTTAAAAGCTATACTTGACATAAATAAGAAGCAGATAGAGCTATTAGAAGCGGAGCGAAAGTTTAATGGTCGAGAAGTAGCTTATATACATAAAATAAAAACTGAGTTAGGAGATAAAAACTAAATAAAGACTTACTTAAAATCAACATGTCACTCATGCCGTTGCTGCAATTCTTCACCAGCATAGCTTGGGAAACATAGAGTTTGCTGCGATACAATCGCTGTGCCATAGCATCCTCGTTGCAAACGAGGACGAGTGGGGACAGTAAAGTGTAGTGTGTTCGGTGTGTGGTGAATGTGTATATTTAATTCCGCAAGGGTCTCGTACCGAAGACCCCAGCGGAACGGGAAAGCTTGTTGTGCTGTAATATCTTGTAGTGGATTGAACTTTTAACCTTCGCGTGCATGTTGGTGAAAAACACCAACATGGGTTAATACGTTCTACATTTTGCCACAAAATATAAATGTGCCATAGTTACGTTGTCATGATCGTAATACAGTATATCTTTAAGTGGTAAATGATGACTTAACTTATCCGATTATATGAAATTCCTGATCCCTGTAATAGTTCTGTGCATTGCAGTTGCCGCCTGCAGTAAGAAAAGCAATGAGCCGCAATACCAGCCTTCGCAAACAGGTGCTGATATACTGTATTGTAAGATAAACGGTGTGGAGCATGTGTACAGGCATAAGGGTACATACCTGAATGACAATGGTGTAAATATCATGCTGCCTCGCAACCCAGATAGCAGCCGCTCTGTACAAATATCAGCAGATGATGTACAATATGGTGATGGTATGTACCTGTATGCAGATGTCTGGGAAGAGCCTGACGGACAGGTTGTTATGGACCTGGATAAAAGATACCCGATGCTGCATTCGTTTTACGATGAGTCGGCTTATATTCAGCATATCATCAGCAAAGAGGGAAATTTTACATTCGAATATCTAATTGACACCGCTCAGTCTTTCGTTGTTTTTACACGTTTTGACGAAAAGGTAATATCAGGCCGTTTCTATTTTGAAGCGCATTATAAAGACAGCCTGCATGTAACAGCAACAGATGGTTTCTTTGATATTGCCCGTTAGGAGAAAAGTTTACCTTTATCTGCTACATGCTGAAACAACTACCCTTCATATTAGTATATAGTCGCCTGCCGGCTGGTGCCCTTATTATTTTGCTGGCATGGTTGGTACCCGCATACTACAGGGAGTGGATAGTTGCGTTGATGGTATATGGGCTGGTATCTGATTTTTTTGACGGTTTTATTGCACGCAGGGTAGGCGCGTCAACTGAAAAGCTGCGCAGGCTGGATTCAGGTATCGACCAGTTTTTCTGGGTGAGTGTTATTGTAGCTACTGTTATTATAGCGCCCGGATTTTATAAAAGCCATTTGTGGCAGGTAGCTGCGCTGGCATTGGCAGAGGCGTTGGCTTATGTTATCAGTTATATCCGTTTCAGGAAGGAGGTGGCTACACATGCCATAGCTTCAAAGTTCTGGGTGCTGACGCTGTTATTCACTTTTATCCAGTTGGTACTATACGGATGGTCGGGTTGGGTTTTCCAACTCTGTTTTTGGGTGGGTATAGTAACCAGGCTGGAAATAATTGGCATACTGCTATTGATAAAAGAGTGGGTGAATGACGTGCCCAGTATATATCATGCGGTACAACTGCGCAAGGGTAAGCCTATAAAAAGGAATAAGATATTCAACGGTTGATGATAAAAGTGAGAGCTGCGAACACATGGTTCACAGCTCCCTGATATACCCCGAAGCGCAAGATCATTATCCCTGTATGGGTGTTTCCCCAACAGTGCATATGATATAGCTACTTACCAGTGATGGTTGTATGTTGAAGTGTTCATAGCCTTCGCCTGTGCTCTCACAAGTAATGCTACCTGATAAGGTGAGTTTTGCAGGAGCCATACGTTCAAGCCCGCCTGAATTATATGTGGCAGTACCATTTGACGGTATAGCCAGGTAATTACTTTCCGGCTCATCGCTGGTAGCAGTAGTGGTAATGCAACGTGGTGTGGCCGTAGCCGTCAGGCTACTGAGTGGTTCGTGGGTATGTGGCGGCATGTTATCGCCTGTAAGCACTACTTGTGTAGCGCCAATATTCATACCTAAAACGTAATTACTCAACCCATCTCCCTGGCCTTGTCCTACCGCGCTTCTGCCCCGCAGGTCGGGTAGTGCGAAAGTAGTTTTCCCATCACCACCGTATATGGTTCCTATGAGCTCATATAGTTCCTGGTAAGCTGATATCTGCAATTCCTGCCCGTTGCAGAACTGCCAGTTACCAGGGGCGAAACTGCCCGCGAAAAATCGTATTTCTGAAAGATATCCTTGCATAATATTTATTGTTGTAAAGATTAATAATTGTTGTTTCGGTACGTTAACCCCTGGAAGGGTAAAGCCCTTCGTAGCATATAATGTAATGCAGCGTAGCTACGGGCTGTATGTTATTATGAGGAGTGCCCAGGCCGGCGTCTGCCACATTAATATCCGCATAGTACGTAGTAATGGTAGACCCCATACTGTCGTTGGCTATTGGCGAGTAAGTAAGTACACCGCCAGCTTCATGAGACAGGTAATTGCCTTCTGGTTCGTCAGAGTCGCCTTCGTCATTAAATACTTTCGGTGCTAAGCCAGCCGTAAGGTTATTAACCATTGTGTGTTTATGAGCCGGCATCTGGCTGACATTAAGTGTTACCTGCTCTATGCCTCCTGAGTTTCCTATAGGGTAGGTGCTCAGCCCGGTTGTCGTACCCGCTCCTACTACTACCCTGCTTTGGGTATCAGGCAGTTGAAAAGTAGAGTGTCCGTCGCCACCGTAAATGGTGCCGATAACACTGAATAAATTGCTGTAATCCGTGATCTTTAAAGTTTGCCCATGGCATAAAAACCAGTCCTTGGGTGCAAAATCCGCGGCAATAAGCCGTACTTCACCTATATATCCTAACATGTTTAAATGATTTAAAAGTTTAAAAATTATTTTGTTTCCGTAGGCTGGGCCCCGTGTGTGCATATTATATAGTTCATAGCCAGGAATGGCTGTATGTTGGTATGACTGCCGTCTCCACCGGTAGGGTTTGTAACTATATCACCATCAATGCTAACAGGTACTTCCGCAGCGGTAATGCCTTCATTGGTTATACTGTACATTTTTAATGAAGAGTGTGACGGGTAGTTGCCTGCGGGAGATGGTACATTACCACCTTCATCGTTGGTACACCCGAGAGACATTTCCTGTGTAATAGCTACGGCAGTTGTAGTATGGCTGTGAGGACCTAATTCGTCAATATTCAATGCAACCTGCTCAGCACCGGTCTTTTGCCCGATAGTATAGTTGGGCAAGCCCGGTCCGGTACCGTGGCTTATAGGAATACGGGCAATGTAGTTGGGCAGTGCAAAGGTTGTCTTACCATCTCCGCCGTAAATTGTGCCGATAACATTGTACAAATCTTTATAATCAGATATCTTCAGGATCGCCCCGTTGCAGATAGCCCAGTATTTAGGGGCCCAGTTGTATGCGACAATGCGCATTTCTCCTAATGTTCCTTCCATTTAGCTAGATTTTTAGTGTTTAAGAATTGTTTTTAAAGTGAATATGTTTTGCATGCATGTGTTTTCATTTTTTATATATGAGAAAGATGGTTTACACCAGTTCCCATGTTTTTACCGGTAGGGCAAATATGCGGTCTCGATAGCCCCAAATGCAAAAAAAATGCGTTCCAAAAGCGCATCAACTACGCCTCAAAAGCGCTTCATAATTGAAAACTAATTAATTAAATGTTTGTTTTTTATGCATGTGTTTGCCGGGGCTTTACACGATTCTTGTTCCGTTATAAGCAATGCTTCAACCGTCAATTAAAATTTTCTTTAACATTTCCCCAACACTTTTAAAAAAATGGATGTCTGTACTAATTCCGAAGGAATTATGAAGCAATTCTTTGTCTATACAACACTACTGGTTGTGTTAGTGCAGTGCTATCCCTGTACAGCGCAAAACCTTGTGCCTAATCCTTCCTTTGAGCTGTACAACAGTTGCCCCAATGGTATTTCGGGGCTTGAGTACTCTCCCGGATACATCACATTTCCTACCGTACAGGCATGGGTGAACCCTATGCACTCCGGATCGGCAGACTACTTTAATCGTTGTGCTCCGGCAAATAGTTATGTTTCCATACCGGGCAATGCGTTTGGCCACCAGGCACCGCGTAACGGTAATGCATACCTGGGCATAATAGCCTGGGAAGGACATAGCAACGGTACCACCATGAGCAATGTGTTTGCAGAATACGTGCAATGCAAGCTGAACCAGCCGATGGCTGCGGGAGTAAGCTACTGCGTGACCTATTATGTGAACAACGGTATTTCGCCCGCTACATATAATTATGTAGGGATAGATAATATGGGTGTGAATTTTGCGGTAACTAAACCTACACAATCTTCCGGCTATACCATGTCTTTGGCCAATAGCGTGGTGAACCAACCGGGTAAGTTCCTGGTAGATTCTGCTGGTTGGATGAGGGTAACCGCAATATATACCGCCACGGGAGGAGAGGAGTGGATGACGATGGGTTGGTTTGACAATGGCGGAACACCCAACTTTCAGCCAATAACGCCTGTAATACCCAATACAAGAGACAATTTTCGCTGCTACCTGTATATAGATGACGTTTCGGTAGTAAAAATGAGCAATACAGATACGGTATTTACAGTACACGACTCAATGGCCTGTTCGCCCGACTCGTTTGTTGTGACACTAAAAAGTACAGCTGAGCTTGGCGATTATCAATGGAGTAACGGTGCTACAGTTGAGAAAGTAAATGTAAAAGACACCGGTATGTATTGGTGTGTGGGCAGTGCTGGATGTATAACTTATATAGATACATACAGGGTAAAATATGAACCGGCTCAGATATTAGATCTTGGTGATGAGTTGGTGAATTGCGATAACCAACCCGTGACCATCAGATCGAATTACCCCAACAGTACTTACATGTGGAGTACCGGGGAAACCACACCAGATATTACAGTAGCCAGCCCCGGAATATATACCCTGTCAATAAACAACAAATGCGGAACACAAACTGACTCGGTTCATGTGTATATCCAGCCCCAAACACCCGCTCCCCTACCTGCCGACACCGTGATTTGCCAATTTGTTAAAGACCCGGTTATCGAGGTGTCGGGTACAGACCTGACCTGGTATACACATGGGAACGGGACTATTGGCAGCAAGATCCAGCCCCCTGTCGTAACACGTGAACCGGGTTCCTATGTATTCTTTGTCAGCCAGAAGATAGGAAAATGCGAAAGCTCGAAAGAGCCTGTTCGCGTTCATGTTACCTATACCCCCCATGAAGAACTTGGAGATAAGGCCGTGATGTGTGAGAATGATATACAACTGATAGGTGCTGATGTGGAAGGGGTGGAATATAAATGGAATACGGGTTCAAATGCCTGCTGCATCTCTCCCAACAGGGAGGGTTTGTATAAGGTATCCATGACCAATAGCTGCGGTAGTTTTATTGATTCTATTTGGGTATATCATAACGTTTGCGAAGAATGCCTTTATTTTCCTAATGCCTTTACTCCCGCCAATGGAGGTAATAACAACATATTCAGGCCGTTGATAAAATGCCCGGTTGATGAATTCAGCATGAGGATCTTCAACCGCTGGGGTAATCTTGTGTACGAGTCAACGAATGTAAATCATGGCTGGAACGGCAGGTTTGACTATCAATGGTCAGCGGTAGGCACCTATGTTTACATAGTAGAGTACCGAGCCAAAGGCAAGCAGCAAAAGCAGGTTGTAAAAGGTAATGTAACCCTGCTGCGATAACCATTATTGATTTTCATATTCGGGAATAATATCTGTTTTTCAGCCTTTTTAGTTACAATCACCGCTATATAATGGTATTTTTGCGCTCTTATTCATGCGGGCTTCATTTACAATAGCACTTGTTGGTAATCCTAATAGCGGAAAGAGTTCCCTCTTTAACAGCCTGACCGGGCTGAACCAGAGAGTGGGCAACTTTCCCGGCGTTACAGTGGATAAGAAGACCGGCGTGAGTCGTATTACAGACGCGTTATCAGCCAATGTACTGGACCTGCCCGGCACGTATAGTCTATACCCCAAGAGCGCTGATGAACAGGTGACCTACGAAGTGCTGCTGGACAGGAGCCATGCAGACAGGCCGGATATGATCGTAGCCATTGCAGATGCATCCAACCTGAGGCGCAACCTGCTGTTTTGCTCGCAGATCATGGACCTGGGCATACCTGTGGTGATAGGTCTGAGTATGAATGACCTGGCACGTAAAAAGGGTATTGAGGTAGATATAGAAGGCCTGGAGCGTATGATGGGCGTGCCGGTGGTAAAGATCAATCCGCGTAAAAACAAAGGAATAACGACCCTGAAAAAGACCATAGCTGATGTGTACAAAAACAGTATGGCCGCACAAAACAGGGAGTTCATAGATATAAAGGAGCAGGCAGGTGAATGGTTGGATGAAGTGAAAGACCTTTGCAACCTTGAAAGCACTTACAGCGCCATGCATGTGGCCTGCAACTACATGGAGCTGTCGTTCCTGAATGCAGCGCAAAGGATAAGGCTACTGGCGCTCACCAACGAGCGTGGTTTTCATAAAGCAAAAGTACAGGCGGAAGAAATAATGGTGCGCTACAGGAAGATAGGCGGCATTATGGAAAAGTGCGTGGTGGAAAGCAACCCGCTGAAGCAAAGCATGATGAGCGAGCGGATGGACAAGCTGCTGCTGCATCCTGTTTGGGGCAACCTGGTGTTGTTATCGGTATTATTCATCATGTTCCAGAGTATATTCTGGCTGGCCGCTTACCCTATGGAGTGGGTAGAACTGGCTTTCAGTTACATGAGTGGGTGGCTGAATGATATACTGCCGGATGGTTTTTTACGGGACTTACTGGTCAACGGTGTTTTAGCGGGCCTGGGAGGTATAGCTATATTCATACCGCAGATCATGATATTGTTCGGGCTGATAACCCTGCTGGAAGATACCGGCTATATGGCACGTATCAGTTTCCTGTCAGACAGGTTGATGCGTAGCGTAGGGCTGAACGGCCGCTCTGTAATGCCCCTGATAAGCGGTATGGCCTGTGCCGTACCGGCAGTAATGGCGGCGCGTACCATTCAAAACAGGAAGGAAAGGCTTATTACCATTATGGTGACGCCACTGATGAGTTGTTCAGCCCGATTGCCTGTATATACTATACTTATAGGGCTGGTAATACCGAATAAGAGTTTCCTCGTGTTCAACCTGCAGGGGCTGGTGCTGATGGGGCTGTACCTGCTGGGTTTTGCTATGGCTTTGCTGGTGTCAAAAGTGATGGACCTGTTTATCAAGAGTAGTGAACGCAGCTACTTCCTGATGGAGCTGCCAGTATATCGTGCACCCAGGTGGAACAACGTAATGACCACCATGCTGGAAAAGGCGAAGATATTTGTTGTGGATGCGGGTAAGGTTATCATGATCATATCGCTGGTGCTTTGGGTGCTGGCCACATTCGGCCCGCCTGCGCAAATGCAGGAGGTAACGGCCAAATATACCTTGCTGAAGGAGCAACACCCTGAACAGGTGAAGCAATTGAATAATGAAGAAGCAGCAGAGCGCCTGGAGCACTCTTTTGCAGGCATTATGGGTAAAGCGATAGAACCGGCTATCAGACCATTGGGGTATGACTGGAAAATAGGTATAGCCATCATTACATCGTTTGCCGCCCGCGAGGTGTTTGTGGGTACCATGGCCACGTTGTATAGTGTGGGTAGTGATGAGACTACCGACGATACTATCAGAGAGAAAATGCGTGCCGCAAAAAGAGCGGATGGCAGCGCTGTTTATACCCTTGGTTCCGGCATCTCGCTGCTGATATTTTATGTATTCGCCATGCAATGCATGAGTACACTTGCCGTTGTAAGGAGGGAAACCCGTAGCTGGAAGTACCCCGCTTTACAATTCGTTTACATGTTGGGACTCGCCTATATCTGCGCCTGGATTGCATTCCAGGTGTTTAACTAACCTGCTTTGCTAACAGGTAGTTAATAGCATTTTTACACTATGTGTATGTAGAATATTGGGGTAACTTCGTGAGAATCTATTTTGACGAAAAACCGCGTACCAACGCGCGTAAAAACGAATAGTATATGCATGATAATATGCGTATATTATGAAGAACACGACTATGCGGGAAGTACTGAACTTCTTTAAAAACCTGTTTGAATACCGGGACTTCCGGCCATACTGGCTGTGCGGTAACTGGACAGATTTTCATGGCTGGTTTTACATTCTGAGCGACCTGTTGGTATGGTCTGCTTATTTTGTAATACCACTCCTGATACTCGTGTATGCCATTAAGAAGGGTAAGAATATACGTTTCAATAGCTTCTATTTCCTATTTGCTTCTTTTATTCTGGTTTGCGGTGCGACGTTTTTTATTGACGCACTGATGTTCTGGAAGCCCCTTTACAGGCTCAGCGCCCTTATGCGTTTTACCACAGGTGTTGTGAGCTGGGTAACTGTTCTATACGTGGTGAAGAATATGCCGAAACTCTTCTCATTTCGTTCGGGTGCTGAAATGGAAGCTGAGATAAAGAACAGGATGGAGGCGGAAAAGGAGTTGACATTGAAAAATGAGCAGTTGCAGGAGGCGGAAAAGCTGGCAAAGCTGGGCTATATAAAATGGGATGTTGCCAATGAAAAGGTAGAATATTCTGACTCTGTGCCTGAACTGCTGGAAGTAGAACATGGCAAGAGGCTCAACTACCGCCTGTTGCTGGATATCATACACAGCGAAGATGAAAAGAACCTGGAAAAGGTGATAGATACCATCTTCATAAAAAAGTTCTTCCCCAATTTCTATTGCCGCATCAATACGCCAAGTGGTGTGAAACATATGCTGGTAGTTGGGCAGGTAATATTATCACCATCGGGGTCTATAACTGCTGTAAAAGGCACCATCCAGGATGTAACCGAGCAACGCCTGTATATACATAAGATACAGACACAGAACGAGCAGCTGAAAGAGATAGCCTGGATACAGTCACACAAAGTGCGGGCCCCGGTGGCATCTATACTCGGGTTGGTGCAATTGTTCAATAAAGAAAAGCCCGACGACCCGATGAACCAGGAGGTGCTTGGAGGTGTAGCGGAAGCTGCCGCGACCCTGGACGAAGTGATACGGGAAATAAACGCAAAAACTGAGAGCGAGAAAGAAGAAGAAGGCAATGAACCACATTAGGTTTGTTGCCTTTGGTTTTTTTGTGTAGGCAAGTATGAACGATGAAATATTAATAATGGTTACCCCGCCATTAAACTTCCACCACAATAATTAGTCTTTATAGGTTGACATTCAGATGTACCTGTGTTTCAGTAGTGTAATGAAAGGCAGGACATCCTGCTCAAATGTTTATACATTTGCGTTCATTTTTTCGAAATATATAATATATCACTCGGCGTGACATACAGATTATTCAGGTTAATATTTATATCCTGCTTTTTTACAATTAGTGCATGGGCGCAGGATAATAGAGTAAATGGTATAATAACAGCAGGCAAAGGCAAACCAATGCCTTATGCTACTATCACCTTATTGAAAGGGGACTCAACTGCCGTGAACGGTACTATTACAGATGATGAGGGTAAGTTTGAAATAGATAAAATAGATAATGGCAACTACCTGTTGCGCATAAGTGGTATAGGCATAAAAACAATGACAATAGGAGATATTAACCTGTCTCCGGCCAGCCCTGTAAAAAGTATGGGGGCTATAAAAGTAGGCACCACGTCGCAGGTGCTGAAGGAAGTGGAGATATCAGGTGCAAGACCAATGATGGAAATGGGTATCGATAAAAAGATATTCAATGTAGATAAGAACATAACAACAGCAGGTGGTAGTGCCAGCGATGTGCTTCAGAATGTGCCTTCAGTATCGGTAGATGTAGACGGAGAGGTAAGCCTGAGGGGCAAGAGCAATGTAACCATATTGATAGACGGTAAACCTGCCACATTATTAGGAGGTGATGAAACAACAGCCCTGCAAAGCCTTCCCGCTTCCAGTATCGACCAGGTAGAGGTAATAACCAACCCATCAGCCAAGTATGATGCAACGGGTATGACCGGTATCATCAACATCATCACCAAGCGGGAAAAGAAGATGGGTACCAATGGCAGTGTAACACTGGGTGCCGGAACAAGAGACAAGTACAATGGCAGCCTGAACCTGAATATGAAAAACGAAAAGTGGAATATTTTCCTGAACAGCAGTTTCAGGCAAAACCACCGGTACAGGCGCAACACGACAACAATAGAAAACAAACTTACCAGCGGCTCTTCTGACAGTTATGAAGACAACCTGCGTATATTCAACGGTTTCTTCAACTCATTGGGTGCTGAATACCGCATTGATACCAATAACAGTATCACACTTACTGAGAACATCAATAAAATGACATTTGGCGGTAAGGGCAGTTCCTATTTCAATACCTATGCTTCGCAGGAAGACCTGGTATCCCGCAGGTTGCGCGATAATATATCAGGTGGCGGGCCTCTTTCATTCTCTACTTCGCTGGATTATAAACACAAGTTCAAAAAGAAAGACAGGGAGCTGACCGCAAACGGTACTTATGTACTGTCATCCATGGACAGAAATCAGGAGTACGTTACCAATATATACGACGGGCAGGGCGTGTTGGTATCAGGGCCCATCAACCAATATGCGCCGGGTACGAGCAATAACACCAGCCTTAACTCGCAGGTAGATTATACTTCGCCCATGTTTACCAAAAACGGTAAGCTGGAAGCCGGTTTAAAATCGCAACTCTTCTGGCTGGAAAGTGAGAATAACCCTACTACTGATTCTGCCGGTCAGGGTACAGTAGTAGACAGTGTACTGCTGAATGGCTACGACTATACACAACAGATATATGCTGCTTATACCAGCTGGAGCGATAAGATAGGAAAGTTCAGGTACCAGGCAGGGCTAAGGGCAGAGTATGCGTATTACGAAGGTACGGCCACCTCTGTAAACGGAAAGAGGTACAGCAACGAGTTCCTCAACCTGTTCCCATCAGCGTTTATATCTTATGAGTTGCCACACGATCAGAGCGTGTACCTGAGCTATACAAGGCGCACACACAGGCCAAGATTTTACCACTTGCTACCATATGTTGACCTGTCTAACCCGCAAGACACAAGTGTGGGTAACCCCGACCTGGTGCCGGAGTTCATACATAATGCAGAGCTGAGCTATAATAAGATGTACGAAAAAGGGCATAATATTATAGTGAGTACCTATTATCAATACACGCAAAACCTGATAGAGCGCTACAGGATACTATACCCGGAAACCAATACCTCATATACACAACGCAGGAACCTGAACGCAGGTGTGAGCTACGGACTTGAACTGACCGGGCAGATACAACTGGTAAAAAGGGTATGGGACATGACGCTGAATACCAACTTCTTCAGAAATGAGATATTGGGCGGTAATATCGATCCGGCATTAGATAACAGTGGTTTCGGGTGGTTTGGCAAGGTGAATACAACAATAAAGCTCCCGAAGGAATTTTCACTGCAATTTAATGGCAACTATGAAGGACCGAAAGTAGTAGCGCAGGGAAACAGGGGCGAAGCCTACTGGATAGACGTGGCATTGAGAAAAAACCTGCTGAAGGGCAAAGCTAACCTTGTGTTAAATGTTTCTGATATATTCAACACCCGCAAGTACACAACAGACTTTGATTTTGGTACATCGCTGCAAACCAACTACAACGACAGGGAGACAAGAATTGGTAACATCAGCTTTACCTATCGCTTTGGAAGTACCGAAAGTAAAGGCTTTGGAGGCAGAAGAAGGGGTGGTAAAGGAAGGAAACAGGAAATTAAACCTGATACAGATAAAGACCGTGATAATATAAAGGACAAAGACGACGATGGCGGTGGATTCTGACCCCGGCGCTAGTTATCTGTAAAAGTTGTAAATTGTCACTATGAAGAAAATTTCGATACTACTATTAACGTTTACGTTGTTTGCAAACGTTGGTTGCAACGCGCAGTTTGGAGACCTTTTAAATAAGGGCAGGAAGATAATTACAGGAGGCAGCAGCGGTGACGCGTCAAAACTGACCAACTCAGAGATCATAGCCGGATTGAAAGAAGCTTTGGAAGTAGGTTCAAACAACGCAGGTAAACAACTATCTACAATAAACGGATACTTCGGCAACCAGGTAATAAAGATCCTGATGCCCCCTGAAGTAAAGAAGGTAGAAAATACATTACGTTCCATAGGTATGGGTGCAGAGGTGGACAAAGCTATCCTGGCCATGAACCGTGCCGCAGAAGACGCTGCTGCTAAAGCCGCACCCATTTTCATCAACGCAATAAAAACCATGTCTATCCAGGATGGCTTAGGCATACTGAAAGGTGGTAACGGTGCAGCTACTAACTACCTGAAAAGCAGAACTACACAACAACTGACCAATGCGTTCCGCCCGGTGATTGAAAATTCGCTGAATAAAGTGAACGCTACCAAATACTGGTCGCAGGTATTTACTATATACAACAGGCTTCCGACAACATTCAATAAAGTGAACCCCGATCTTGTTGGCCACGTAACTGAAAAGGCACTGGCGGGACTGTTCGTCACTGTTGAGCAGGAAGAAAACAAAATAAGGCAAAACCCATCTGCACGTGTTTCAGACATTTTAAGAAAAGTGTTCGGAACATCAGGTTTATAAATAGAACTTAATAAAGTAACCGGTAACAGACAGATCATATTGTTTCTTTAAAGTAATAGGTTATGACACAAGACACCAACCAGCCGACAACATTCTCCTCATGGTGGGATCAGTTATCTTTCGACCATAAAGACCTGTACACGTTAAGTGATGAAGGTGAACTTTTTCTGAAAGAACATAATGGCTACAAGGAGCGATCAGTAGGTACGTTAACTGCTGATAACATGGACATGGTTTTCAAACTACTGACGGATAAGTTTCCGGAAGTAGAGACAAAAGTAACCGAACTGGTTGCTGAGTGGGAAGCCGAAGAAGACAAGACAAAACTGGTTGGTAAAGTGGAGCGCGTAAAAGAGTACCTGCATCATGCAAGTGCAGTGGGCGATTTCCATTCTATTTATAAAATAGTAGAAAACCTGGACGCTGAGCTGGGCAAACTGGTAGAGGAGAATTATAAGCAGAAGGAAGCACTGGTACAAAAAGCGGAGGCAGAGGCAGGAAGTGAAGACTGGAAGGCAGCGACGGAAACCTTGCGCAATATAGCTGAAGAATGGAAAAGCCTCGGGTATTTAGATAAGGAAAGAAATGACGCCTTATGGGCAAGGCTGGAAGCGGCAAAGGATAAGTTCTTTGAACGCAAGCGCGAGCACCATGAAGACATCAATAAAGAGATGCTGCAAAACCTGGATCTGAAGATGGAGGTAGTGGAGAAAGCAGAGGCGCTGGCAGCAAGTGAAGACTGGAAAAAGGCTACAGATGAGTTGAAAGACCTGATGGAGCAGTGGAAGGGTATAGGAAGAACTATGCATGATAAAAATGAAGAATTGTGGAACAGGTTTACCGAAGCCAATAACGTGTTCTTTGAAAGAAAGAAGTTGCATTTTGACGGTATACACAAAGAGCAGGAAGAAAATTATATCGCCAAGCTGGCATTGGTAGAGCGTGCAGATGCACTGAAAGAAAGTACAGATTGGAACGAGACCACTAAGGCCTATGCAGACCTGATGGATGAGTGGAAGAAAATAGGCCGTGTGCCCAAAGAGAAATCGGATGAGGTATGGAGCAATTTCAACGCTGCAAGAGATTATTTCTTTGGTAAAAAGCGCGAGAGTTTTGAATCATTTAAAATATCGCTGGAAGATAATTACGCACAGAAGCTGGCACTGCTGAAAAGGGCGGAAGACCTGCAGGACTCAACTGCATGGAGAGAAGCAACTGATGAACTGAATGAGCTGATGACCGAGTGGAAGAAGATAGGCCCTGTGCCGCGCAAGCACAGCAACGAAATATGGGAAAGGTTCATAAGCGCAAGGAAGAAGTTCTTTAACCGTAAGGACGCCAACCGCGAACAGCGCAAGAGCTTTTATGAAAAGAAAGAAAAGGAACGTGCCGACCAGACAAAAGGCTTTGTGGGTAAGATAGCCGCAGAATTGAGAGAGGAAGAAGAAAAGCTGGCTGACTTTAAAGAGGGTTTGAACAATATCACCCCCGGTGAGAAAAAAGAAGCCGAATTAAGAGAGCACCTGACCAAGCTCATAGCGCAGACCGAGCATAAAATAGAACATAAGAAAGAGAAACTGGAAGAAGCTAAAAAACAGCTGGAAGCGCTGAATGAAAAAGAGCAGGAAAAAGAAAAAAATGAACAGGAAGAAAAGTAATATCGCACTATAACAAGAAAGCCGCTGTATATATACAGCGGCTTTCTTGTTTATTAAAATAACCTTTAAACAGAGAAACTATCCCCGCAGCCACAGGTGCGGCTAGCATTGGGGTTACTGAAGTGAAAACCCTTACCATTCAGCCCGTCAGAGAATTCGAGTACAGTATCGCACAGGTACAGGAAACTCTTCAGGTCTGTAACCAGTTTTACGCCATTGTCTTCAAATACCTGGTCGTTAGGTTGCGATTCGTTGTCAAAATCAAGCTTGTATGACAAGCCCGAGCATCCACCACCTACAACACCTACACGTAAGAAATAGGAGTCGTCCAGCTCTGCGCTTTGCTTGAGCTGAAGTATCTTCTTCCTTGCTTTTTCACTAATGTGTATCATATCTCATCAGTTCTCACAAAAGTGGTTAATAGTGTTTGCGCACTTTCACCATTCCTGTTCACCACTATTAACCCCTAAAGATTGTAACTACTGTTTATTAATGTTTTTTCTCGTCCAGTGCCAGTTCTTCCATACCGTTCTTAACACGGTAGTCATTGATCGCCGCTTTGATAGCGTCTTCCGCCAGAACAGAGCAGTGTATCTTAACCGGAGGCAGGTTCAGCTCTTCAACTATATCCATATTGTCTATAGCCAGGGCCTGGTCTACTGATTTTCCCTTCAGCCACTCTGTAGCCAGAGATGAAGAAGCGATAGCGGAACCGCAGCCGAAAGTTTTGAACTTAGCGTCTTTGATCAGTCCTGTTGCGTCGTCAACCTCTATCTGCAGGCGCATAACGTCACCACACTCAGGAGCACCCACAAGCCCGGTACCAACGTTTTTCTGTGATTTGTCCAGCGTACCTACGTTCTTCGGATTCTGGTAGTGGTCAATTACTTTTTCTGAATATGCCATAATAATTTTTCTTTTTTAATTGTTTAGTGATGAGCCCATTCTATCGTGTTCAGGTCTATACCCTCAAGGTGCATTTCCCAGAGCGGACTCATTTCACGAAGTTTTGTAACAGTATCTTTAATAGCTGTGATGGTATAATCTATCTGCTCGTCTGTAGTGAAACGTCCCAGTCCGAAACGTAGTGAGCTGTGAGCCAGGTCGTCGCCCAGGCCCAGTGCCTTCAATACATAAGATGGTTCCAGCGATGCTGATGTACATGCAGAACCGCTTGATAATGCGATGTTCTTATTGAAACCCATCATCAGCCCTTCACCCTCAACGTATTTGAAAGAGATATTGGCTACGTGTGGCAGGCGGTGTTCCACGCTACCGTTCACATATGCTTCTTCCAGCTCCATAAGGCCGGCTTCCAGCCTGTCGCGCATTTTGCTGAGGCGTGCGGCTTCCGCTTCCATCTCGTTCATGCATATTTCGCAAGCTTTACCGAAACCTACTATACCGGGTACATTCATAGTACCGCTACGCATACCACGCTCGTGGCCGCCACCGTCCATCTGTGCGGTAACTTTTACACGTGGGTTTTTACGGCGTACATATAATGCACCAACACCCTTAGGGCCGTACATTTTGTGTGCGCTGAATGCCATCAGGTCGATACCGTCTGCTATTACGTCAACAGGTATTTTACCTACCGCCTGTGTAGCGTCTGTAAAGAACAGTATGCCGTGTTTTTTAGCTATGGCGCTTATTTCGCGTATGGGTTGTACCACACCTATTTCATTATTACCATACATGATGGTAATAAGTATTGTTTTATCAGTTATCGCTTTTTCCAGCTCTTCCAGGTCAACTAGTCCGTCAGGTTTTACATTCAGGTAGGTTACTTCACCGCCCATTTTCTCTACGTGCTTGCAGGTATCCAGTACGGCTTTGTGCTCAGTAGTGCAGGTGATGATATGATTACCTTTTGAGGCATACATTTCAAACACACCTTTAATGGCCAGGTTATCAGCCTCAGTAGCTCCAGAAGTGAAGATTATCTCCTTAGGGTTTGCATTTATCAGTTTTGCAACCTGCTCGCGGGCGTAATCTACAGCCTCCTCTGCTACCCAACCAAAAGAATGGCTTCTGCTGGCGGCATTACCAAACTTTTCGGTAAAATATGGGACCATCGTTTCTACTACCCTCGGATCGCAGGGGGTAGTAGCGTTATTATCCAGGTAAATTGGTAAATTCAAACTCATGTATTTATTATTAGTCTAATGTTATGTGCAGGCACAAAGTTACGTACAAATTGAGTGTTATCATCCTTTTTGTACATTGTACCTTTATATCCACCTATACTTAAAACTTATTTGAATTTATATGCTGAAGATAGAGCACCTGGGCATTGCCGTTGCAGACCTTAAAGTATCGATACCGTTGTTTGAGCAACTGCTGAACACCCCTTGTTATAAAACAGAAGTGGTTGAAAACGAGGGCGTTAGCACTGCGTTTTTCAAAATTGGCGAGTCGAAGGTTGAATTGCTGGAGGCTACCCGAGAGGATAGTCCTATTAAAAAATTCATTGATAAAAAAGGCCAGGGCCTGCATCATGTAGCCATTGATGTAGAAAACATAGAGGCTGAAATGAAGAGATTATCAGCACTTGGGTTTGAACTGCTGAGTGAGCGGCCTAAAGAGGGAGCGGATAATAAACTGATATGTTTCCTGCACCCTAAAACCACCAATGGTGTACTGATAGAGTTATGCCAGGAGCGGAAGTAGGATATTAGGATTCTTTATACCTGATAACCGGCAGTACGAAATACAGTATACCCAGGTAAAAAATGAACCCGATAAATATACCCGCAAAAATAACCAGTACGTACGGCTTGCTGTCTTTAACGGGTACGATAGCATCGTCAATTACGTACAGGTTCAATGGCATTTCCTTTTTCTTCAGCAGCTCCTGCTTTTTCTTGTAAAGCTCGTAAGACAGCTGGTATATTGATCCGCCGCCTGTGGTTGCTTCAGGTGATGTTTTTTCTGATTGAGTGCTTGAAGATGCGGCGTTGTACTTTCTTTTAAAAGTGTCCATCATGGCCAGCTGCTCAGTAATAAAGTTGAGTTCGCTTTCTATTTCCGCTCTTTTCAGTCTCCTTTTTTCGATGAGGTATTCATTTCCCGTTTCCAGGTAGCTGATCACTCCGTCCTGTATCTCTTTAATATATCCTGTGTCGCTTACCCTTATGGTAACCACAAATGGTATCTTATCGGTATTCATATCCATGGTCAGGTCATCACCAAGAATATTTGTAGCATTGATCTCGTTAAGAGTTGCCAGTGCGGGTTGTGATATTTTTAATAGTGCCTGTGCTTTAAACTTATTGTTTTGCAGCAGGTTATTGAGTTTCTCCAGCCTGTCTCCATATACTTTCCTTACCAGCTCCTCGTATACGATTGTAAAAGAAGCGTGGTAGGTGTTTGATTTTTTTATGTTGTAGCCCAGAAAAAGTGCAGTGACTATCAGTATACAGGATACAAAAAGGGTTGTATGCTTCCTGAGGTCGACGTAAAACCGGCGCAGAAAAACGAGTATTTTATTATACAACCCTGAACCTGGTTGGTAGTTAAGTCCGTCGCTTTCAGAAATCATAAATGTTATTATTTAGGGGGCAAAGTATTTTTACAATGCAGGCAAAAATAAAAATTTACACAAAGGTCAGCCTTTTTTATTTACAATAAAATGTTAGCCGAAACCTAAATTAATAAATAAAGGGTCAATTTTAATATTCATAACTCAGTAGTTTTGTATCTTTACGGCACGTTTTACTGAAGTTTACTCCTGCATTTTTTTACTTTTTAATCATTGTTAAGATGATAAGTAATGAGCCGATTTTGCAGGTGGTCGATACGAATCCGGGGTTACAGGAATCTGTACTCAATACATTGAAGTATTTTCATATATTTCAACATCCGCTATACATACACGAAATACATAAGTTTTTATCAATACCTACCAGCAGGCAGGAGTTATTGTTTACGCTGAATGATATGGTGAGGAGTGGTAAAGTTTTTAGTGAGTATGGAATGTATTCATTGACCAACTCGAGCCAGGTATATCTGAAACGACTGGTTGGTGCAGATATTGCAGCTGAGAAAATGAAAGACGCTACCCGGAGCGCGAAGATCATAGCCGGTTTCCCTTTTGTGAAAAGTGTCTGTGTGTCAGGGTCATTGTCAAAAGGTTATGCTGATGAGAACTCTGATATTGATTTCTTCATCATTACCAGCCATAAAAGACTCTGGATATGCAGGACATTGTTGCACCTGTTCAAAAAAACAACGTTCATACTCAACAGGCAGCACTCATTCTGCATGAATTATTTCATTGATGAGCAAAGGCTGTGCCTGGAAGAGCAGAACCTTTTTACAGCTACAGAACTGTCTACACTTATTCCGCTGTACAATACAGATGTGCACCGCAAGCTAATGCAGGATAACAGCGCATGGCTAAGCTCTTATTTTCCCAATATGAGTTATATGTGTGTAGAAACCGGAAAGGCTCAAAGTAAGGCAAGGTTGAGGAACCTGGCGGAAAGGCTGATCAACAGTTTTCGCCCCGAAGCAGCCAACAACTTTTTAATGCGACTGACAGACCGGCTGTGGAGAAGTAAATGGCGCAGGAAAAACTACCCCATGGCGGATTATGACCTGGCCATGAAAACAAGGTGGTACGTGTCAAAACAGCATCCGCTCAATTATCAGAAAAAGGTGTTGGATATACGTGAAAATGATTCTTACCTTTCAACCGCTGTAAGTATATAATAGTTGCCATGCACATTTTGGTTTTAGGTGCTACAGGGTTTGTGGGCTCTGTTTTAGTTGATCATCTTATACGGCTGAAGGATGTTACAATAACTGCTATTGTGCATAACACTGTGCCTGCAACAAAGCATGAGCAGGTACGGTATATAAACCATTCATTGTCTGCAATAGATCATGAATTCTTATCAGCAGGTAATTATGATTATATATTCCACCTGGCCAGGATACCCGGTAAAAAATGGGGTGATGCAGGCAGGTATATTGCAGGCAGGAAAGGTGCCGCAGCTAACAAAAAGTTACTGGCTAATATTAACAGGCTGGATAAGCAACCGAAACTTATATACCTCTCCGGCTCGCTGATGTACGGGCATATACCGGGCAGTGCTGCCATTGAGCAGGATGCAGTAAACCCGGCGGGCTTTGCAAAATATTATTATCATGCAGAGCGGCCTATACTCAAAGCAATAGAAGATGGTGCAGAGCACCTGGTAATGTTGCGTGCGCCATGGATAATAGGTAACGGATCGTGGTATAAGCAAATGTATACTGATCATATAAAGCAGCATAATGTTGTACCTGTATATGGCAACCCGCAAAGGCGTATGTCAATAATAACTGTTGAAGATTGCGCCGGAATGCTTTGGCATTACGCTGCAAATGCACCCGGTGATGCTGTTTATAATATATTTACCTTTCAGGATGTAGCGTATAATGATCTTGTGCGGCAGGTTGCAAAAGCATACAACTGCGATTCGTTCAGGGAAATTGCAGAAGATGAGATGAAGAAAAAGATGGGCGCTACCGTAGCCGACTCTATCAATTGTGAAGTACTGCTGGATACACAGCATAAAAACGTATTAAGCAGTTACAAACCATTACACACCAACCTGGAAGCATACATTAAAGAACTGGCAAAGCAATAAAATGACGGATACAAAGAACACAGGTACATATTATAATGAAGTAGGCAGCTACTTCGATCTGTTTGCGGAAAAGCATCATAGCAAGAGCGACAATAACGTTATACTGTCAGAAATGCGTGATTCTTTTCGCACCTATGCGCAACATGATGCTCCGAAAAACATATTGGATATTGGTTGTGGCCCGGGAATGGATGTAGCATATTTCGCGCAAAAATATCCGGAGGCAACAGTGTATGGAATTGACGTGTCTGCAAAAATGGTAGCATGTGCTGAAGAGCTGGCCACGTCTTTGCAATTGAAAAATACAAAACACATTAATACAGGTATAGAAAAGCTGAGCGAACACCTGGAGGCAGGTGTAAAGTTTGATATCATATACGTTTTCTTCGGTGCGTTAAATACCGTCAGCTCGTTGCAGGACGCAGCGAAGGTAATAGACGGCTTACTCAACCCCGGAGGAAAAGTAGTGCTGACATTCGTAAATAAATATTACCTGTCGGAATTTTTCATAAACCTGTTGAAACTGAGGCCCGGCAAAGCACTGGCACGTTGGGGCGATGTGTGGCGCGGCTACTCGAACGACTATGCACTGGCCAGTAAAACATATACACCATCGCAGGTGCAAAGTACATTTGCAAAAACAAGCCTGAAGCTGCAAAACAAAAGAGGTTACTCTATTTTTTACCCTGCATGGTTTCAGCAGGATTGGCTAAGAAAATATCCGGGTCTATGCAAAATGCTCGCACGTATGGATGGCTTTGCCAATAAGACAGGATTGTTTTGGGGCAATGGGGAGTACACACTCTTTGTTTATAATAAAGGGTAAGCGTGTTTGCTTGCCGTTATTTGGACAGGCCTAATATTGATTTTTATAGTTACCGTAACTTCATGTCATGTTTTCAGATTTTTTATTCTGTGTTTTCAGCTACAACAGAGGGAACTTCCTTCAAAACCTGCTGGACTCTGTAACAGAGTTTTACCCGGAAGCATCTGTAGCCATATTTGATGATGGGAGTGATGACACCAAGGTTAAAGAGATACTTAAAGAATGGGCAGGCAGGTCATATATATACGTTACAGACAAAACCGCTCCTGATTGTAAACACGGAGGACTGTATGATATGATGAACGTGGCTATTGAATATGCAAAAGACAGCAAATTCAGCTATGCATACTTTGTACAGGATGATATGCAATTTTTATGGCGGGATGAAGAGCTGCATGGTAAAATGGAAAACGTATTTCAGCATGATAATTGCTTAATGTGCAATTGTAACTTTCTACTGAAGATTTTCAAAAACGATACTATTTACGAGCTTAATAAAATTGACGACACCGGTGTGTGCAGTTTTACTAAACACGGCGTGGGCGACACAGGGATAATTGACCTTGACAAAGCAAGGAAGCATAACCTTACATTCCCATTTCATGCCGAACGCCAAAATGGTGAATATTGGTTTAGTAAAGGCTTCAGGTTATACTGGCTTCCCCAGGCTAATCTTGCATGGATGCCTTGGCCTAAGGTTTACAGATATAAGACATCAGAACGCGAAAAAGTACACAAACTCAAATTCATCAATAGTAACAGACTTGAACAACTTAAGTTGAATTCCGGGTATGCTTTTATGGAAGATTATCTTACTACCGACACTTTCCTCATGAAGCCGTATTGGCATGGAGCCAGTCATGGCAGGTTAAACATGATCAAAATATATACAAAGTACTTTTTAGGTATGCCATTGCTTAAACACGACAAATAAGTAATGGCAAACAAAAGTTAGAGTGTTGTAAAAACAAGCAGCTAAGCTATTCCTAAAACCATCCCTTCCTTTTAAAGTACATCCACATGAGCAAAGGTATCAGCAGCATCAACCCAACGGTTATGTAAAACCCGTCCTTCTGGTGCGACAAAGGAATAACGTCAAAGTTCATACCGAAGATACCGCCTATAAGTGTAGCCGGTGCCATGAGCGTGGCCAGCAGGGTAAATACTTTCATTACCTCGTTCATGCGCAGGTTTATCTGGCTCATAGACAGGTCCTGTAGGTTCATCACCATGTCCTTATGGTTCTCCGTGTATTCGTTGGCCTGGGTAATGTGGTCCAATACGTCCTTGTAGTACTTCTCGTGCTCTTCTTCCAGTAAGTCGCTCTCGCTTTTTATAAAAGCATGTACCAGGTCTTTTACCGGGGATATGGAGCGGCGCATCACCATCACTTCCCTACGCAATATACTTAGCCTTGAAAGCGTGGCCTGTTCTCTTTTTTGGAGTAAAAGCCTGTCTTCCAGCCGTTCTATCCGCTCGTTTATTTTTTCAATGATGCCGAAGTAGCTGTCTACAATAATATCTATAAGACTATAACACAGGTAATCTGCCGTACCTTTTCGTATGCGTGATGAAGCATTCCTGATACGCTCCCTTACGGGGTCAAAAACATCCCGTAGCGGGTCTTCCTGGAATGATATTACAAAGTCCCGCCCCAATACGATACTTACCTGTTCTGTTTCTACCTGGCCCGTATCGTTATTATAATACAGCATGGGCAGCAGGCAGAATATCACGTTCTCGCTATCGTCCATTTTGGCGCGCTGACCAAGACTTAGAATATCTTCAATGGTCAGGTGGTGTATCCCGTAATGTTTACAGAGTTTCTCTACTTCAGTTTTATTGATGCCGTCTACATTTATCCATGTAATCCTGCCGCTGTCAATATAGGGCGTGCATTCGTCGTATTTAATGTTCTTGCGCTCTTCATAAATAGCAGCATCATAGTCGAATACTGAATATACAGGTCGTACCTCCTCAACCCTCTGCTCGTCAATTTTTGTAGGGTTGAAGGCGGTAAGTGGTTTCCTCAGGTCAAGGTTCCATGTCCACTCAGGCAGTAACTTCGCTAAACCACGTCTGTATTTCTTCGTATTCATTACACTATTTTTATTAGCGGCACATCATGTTTTTCGTTAAGTTCGTACCTTAAAATACAAAAGCAATAGCTAAAATAATATTTATTGTACCATTTATGAAGAAGCTACTATTAACATTACTGACCGTATCGCTTATTACCACGGCGTGGGCAAAAGACAAACAAAAGAAAGTAACCATAGAAACGGAATATGGTAAAATAGAACTGGTATTGTTCGACAATACACCAAAGCACAGGGATAACTTTGTAAAGCTGGTGGGTGAAGAATTTTTCGACAGTACTTTGTTCCACAGGGTGATACCACAGTTTATGATACAGGGCGGCGACCCTGAATCTAAAAAAGCACCTGCTAAAATGCCATTGGGCAACGGAGATGTAGGCTACCGTGTAGATGCGGAGATCAACGAGGTGAACTTTCACCAATACGGCGCCGTTGCTGCCGCAAGAGATAACAACCCGAATAAGTCATCATCAGGCTGCCAGTTTTATATTGTGGTGGGGAAGCAATTTACAGACGAACAACTGGATGCCATGAGCAAACAAAACGGCAGAACATATACACCTGCGCAACGTGCTATATATAAAACAAAAGGCGGCACCCCGCACCTGGATGGTAACTATACCGTTTTCGGGCAGGTGACGGATGGTATGGACGTGGTAGAAAAGATCATTGAAGAAAACCGCGATGGTAACGACCGCCCGCTAAAGGATATGCGTATGCTTAAAGTGCGTATGGCTAAAAAGAAGAAGTTCCTGGGGATATTTTAGATATGGATGAACGCCTGCAACAAATAAAACAACTACTGGACAATAAAATGAGGCTGTACAATCAGCCTCATTTTATTAAAGGTGATCCCATATCTGTTCCCCACAGGTTCACTAAAAAACAGGATATAGAAATTACAGGCTTGTTTGCCGCAATCTTAGCATGGGGCAACCGTACTACCATCATCAATAGTTGTAACAAACTGGTGCAACTAATGGATAACAGCCCGTACGATTTTATAATGAATCATAAAGACACCGACCTGAAATCTTTTATCCATTTTGTACACCGTACATTCAATGCTACCGACCTGCTGTACTTCATTCATTTCCTTCAATGGCATTATGCACAACACGAGTCATTGGAAGATGCTTTTGTTCCCGGCAAAACATATAAAGAAGAAACGGTGGAACATGCACTGGTTCATTTTCATAATTACTTCTTCAGCATAGAGCACCCGGAGCGCACACGCAAACACATATCCACACCCGCACGCAAAAGCGCCTGCAAGCGCATCAATATGTACCTGCGGTGGATGGTGCGGAAAGACAAACAAGGTGTTGACTTCGGTATATGGAAGAAGATAAAACCCGCACAACTTGTTTGCCCGCTGGATGTACATGTAGCCCGTGTAGCACACAGGCTGCAACTTATAGACAATGAAAAAAGTAACTGGCAGAATGCTATACAACTCACAACAGCACTGCGCCAAATGAACCCGCAAGACCCCGCTGTGTATGATTATGCATTGTTTGGATTGGGGGCAGAGGAAAGGTTGTAATCCTATCCCGCCCATGTTGGTGTTCTTCACCAACAACAGTTGTGCCAGGCTAACTAATTCGATGTTTTGAATTATATTCACTATTCAATCATTTTCAACAATGAACATAGACATACAGGCATACCACGATACACTGGCTGAAGAAGACAAGGCAATAGCCGATGTGCTGCACGACGAAATAAGCAAAGCACTACCCAAAGCAGAAAGCAAAATATGGCACAGGCACCCCGTATGGTTTATTGATGGCAACCCTATTGTAGGCTACCACAAACTGAAAAACTGTATGCGCCTGTTGTTCTGGAGTGGACAATCATTTGAAGAAGAAGGCCTGGTACCTGAGGGTAAATTTAAAGCAGCCGAAGCACGCTACACTGATGTAAAGCAAATAAAAAAGACGGAGCTGAAACGCTGGCTGAAAAAATCTAAAACCATACAGTGGGATTATAAGAATATTGTAAAGAGGAAGGGTAAACTGGAGATGCTGGAATCAGCTGCAACTGCGAAGAAGGGTACACCTAAAAAAGGTAAATTGGTAGAAATAAAAACCAAAGCTACAACTGCAAGCGTAGAAGATTTCATTAATAATATAGCTGATGAAACTAAGCGTAAAGACAGTTTCACTATTTTGGAAATGATGAAAAAAGCCACAGGCGATGAGCCCAAAATATGGGGCGGTTCTATCATCGGCTTTGGGGAAAAACGTTATGAAAGCCCGGCTACCGGTAGACAGGTAGATTGGTTCAAAGTAGGTTTCTCACCTCGCAAGGCAAATTTGTCATTGTATCTCACATCAACAATGAAGGATCGATCAACAGAGTTGGAAAAACTGGGTAAATATAAAACAGGTGGTGGTTGCCTGTATATCAATAAACTGGATGATGTAGATAAAAAAGTACTGAAACTATTGATTGATAAAGCAGTGAAGGGTAAATACTAAATATTACCCTTCACTTTATTGCAGCCGTCATCATAGAACAGTAATCACTGCTCATGGTAACTTTTGCGGGTTATTATTGTTACACAAAAAGCACTTCTTCCTCTACCCTTTTCTTCTCCGGCAGTTTGTCAACAAAAGCATCAGGCAACAGTATCAGCGATGTGCCTTTTTGTTTCCACCAGTTGCTTTCTGCCAATTGTTTACAACTGATGATACCTGTTACGCTGCAACGCTTTTCATTACTTGCCCACTCTTCTATCCTTTCAAACCTGTCGTGCGGCACGTTGAACAATCCATCGAAGCTGGCATATACACGTAGGTAGTAATCATCTGTTAGCACAGGCGTATTTTCCCTGTTCAGTTTTTTGTATTCGTATTTATAATCGTATCGAAGGGCTGATATATCGCTCAGCACAGCAGAAGCAGTAGGGAAACTACCCGCACCCTTTCCGTAAAAGAATTGTTCTTCCGCCAGCCCGCTCACAATCACTACGCCGTTGTATTCGTTTTTCACCCTGTGCAGCAAGTTGTTTGGTTGCACAAACTGCGGCAATACAAAAGCGGCTACTTTGACATCTTTTAGTTTTTGTGCCTGTGCTACCAGTTTTATCTCGTAACCTTTCTCTCGTGCATACACCGCATCATGCTCGTTAATATTCTGTATGCCTGTGTGTACTATGAACGATGGACGCTCTACAATGCCATAAGTATGCGCCAGTATGATGGATAGTTTATTCACAGCATCAATGCCCTCTACATCCAGCGTAGGGTTACTCTCCGCAAAGCCCTCGCACTGCGCATCCAGCAGTGCATCGTGGTAACTCAGGTTATCTTCAAACACTTTGGTGAGTATATAGTTGGTAGAGCCGTTCACAATGCCACTGATGCCTGCCAGCAGATCGTTATCATAATACTCTTCCAGGTTGCGGATGACGGGAATACTCGCGCAGCATGCTGCTTCGTACAGCAGTGGTGTATTGTATTCCTTTTGCAGTTGCAGCAGTTCGGGTAAATGTTCGGCTATCATTTTTTTATTGGCGCTCACTACAGCCTTGCCGGCCTTTAGTGCTTTCTTCGTTATTTCAAATGCGGCGTCCGCATCATCTATCAGTTCTACTATCACGTTGATGCTGCTGTCTGATAATAATATCTCCGGGTAAACGGTAAATAATTCCTCCGGTGCTTCACGCTTTTTTTCAGGATGTTTGATACATACTTTTTTGATGGTCGCATTGAGCGATGTAGTTTGGTTCAGCACTTTGTAGAGGCCCTCGCCCACTACGCCAAAGCCGAATAATCCGATATTGAGTTGTTTCTGTTGTATAGACATGTTGTTATTGTTTTAAATTGTTTAGACAGTATTTTCCTATTCTTACTTACTGGTATTCAAATATGCGTGGTTCCTGCACCGTTTTATTCAGCCTGTTCAGTGCCTGTTCTATATCGCGTTTCAGGTCGGCCACATCTTCCAGCCCTACACTCAGGCGCACCAGGCTATCCTGCACACCGGCTGCCCGGCGCTTCTCTGCCGGAGTTGATTTGTGCGTCATTGTAGCAGGATGGCACAGCAGGCTTTTTACACCGCCGAGACTTTCAGCAAGTTTGAACAGTTGCGTATTGCACACTACTTTCTTCGCAGCTTCTTCCGTGTCGTTCTTCAGCGTAAAGGAGATGATACCTCCAAAAGCCGATTGTTGTTTTGCTGCTATATGGTGATTAACATGACCCTTCAATCCCGGGTAATACACCTTGTCAATTGCGGGATGCTGTTGCAGGAACAATGCCAGTTCAAAAGCATTGGCTGAGTGTTGCTGTGTGCGCAGGTGTAGTGTTTCCAAACCACGTATCACCAGCCAGCTATCGTGCGGGGAGAGTATGGCACCGCAGGCATTCTGAATGAATTTTATTTGCTCGCCCAGCTCTTTGGTGCGGCTCACCACCAGCCCGGCTATCAGGTCGCTATGGCCGCCCAGGTATTTGGTGGCGCTGTGTATCACAATGTCGGCACCCAGCTTGATAGGTTGCTGCAATGCGGGCGATGCAAAGGTGTTATCTACACACAACAGCAGGTTGTGTTGCTGTGCAATTTTAGCAATGGCTTCAATATCGCTGATCTTCAACGTAGGATTGGTAGGTGTCTCCAACCATACCAGTTTGGTAGCAGGTGTAATGGCTTCAAACATATTGGCAATATCTGTCGTGTCCACATAGTTCACCTTAATGCCGAACTTTTGGTAGATGTGCGTGAACTGCCTGAAGGCTCCGCCGTAAATGTCATCTACCGCCAGTATCTCATCGCCGCTTTGCAATAGTTTCACTACGGCATCAATAGCAGCCAGCCCGCTGGCGAAGGCTGATGCCTGCACGCCGCCTTCAAGTGTGGCAATGATGTTTTCCAATGTCTCCCTTGTGGGGTTGTTGCTGCGGGCATAGTCATAGCCCTTGTTTACGCCCGGTGCTTCCTGCACGAATGTAGATGTCTGGTAGATGGGCACCGATATAGAACCTGTTTGCGGATCTACCGGGATGCTGTGAATTAATTCTGTTGCTGTACTCATTTTATTCCTGGTTTTAAAAAAAAAAGTGACAAAATCGTTACGTCCGTACGACTGCCTACCAGGAACTTACCGGAAAGAGCTTTTTGCTCACACTGTATTAGCCCCTTTAGGGGTTGGGGTGTGTAAAACAAAAAAGCTCTTCCGATAAAATCAGAAGAGCTTTAAGTTATGTATCAATAACGCCTTGGCGTTACTATCAGCAAACTATTGCATCTGACTTATCTGCCCCCGCCTTGCGGGGATGGAAGTAGCACCTTTCAGGGTTTTCACCTTGATGGTTGCTAAGACGTCAACGGGCCATATCCCTCAGTCTTTCTTGATAAGCAATGTTGTAAAGAACTGGTGCAAAGATATAGCCGCAGTTTTCAATTCTCCAAATAAAATTTTTCTGTAGTGGCTGAAAGTGTTGTTGGAAGAGGGTTTGGAGTTGTGAGTGCTCTGGTAATTTTTTACCTGAACGCATAGCCTGCACTTATACTCACGTATGAAGCAAAGGTAACAGTCGAACCTAATTTGTCTGAATGCTCTGTTGCAAGGTCATGCATGTGTTTGATATGGGTTTCGGTGCCCAGCTTACCCCTACCGGTCCGAGCATCCCGCTCTGACCAAATATAATACAAGCATCCGCTTTTGTTTTTTATAAACAAATTTACGTATATTTACATATTATTAGTGCTGAAAATTCAGCCTTAGCTCTTTGACATCATGGAAACACATACTGCAAAAAAGACCGGAGTAAACCCGCTTTCAAACCATCACACTTTATCAAATGTATAACTCCAAAAAGGCACACATAAAACTGTTGGAACATCCACAAACAGTCAAAAATCACAACCCTTTGAAAATCAATAGTGATTCAAAATAACATGCTTACAACCCATGCGATTTTGGCAACAATTGGCAACAAAATGCAACAATTCACAACAAATGAGTAGGCATAACTGAAAAACACTTATACATTTAAAAATATACTACTTATTATCCCGTTACCTTATTAAACCAATTTGACCTTCTGACCAATTAACTATCTTTGCTCATTATTCAAATCATGCAGCTCCCCGAAGGCAAAAAGATCTATTTCGCTTCCGACTTCCATCTCGGCATTCCCGACCGTGCTACCAGTGTAGCCCGCGAAAAAAGGCTGTGCAAATGGCTGGACGAAATAAAACAGGATGCCGAGCAGCTATACCTTGTGGGCGACCTCTTTGATGCATGGTTCGAGTACAAAAAGGTCATCCCTAAAGGTTATACCCGTTTCCTGGGCAAACTGGCAGAACTTTCTGACAGTGGGTTGCACATAGAAGCCTTTACCGGCAACCACGACCTGTGGATGCGCGACTATTTTGTACAGGAGCTCAACATTCCCGTGCACCACCAGCCTATAGAGCGAGAGTTCAACGGTAAGAAGTTTTTTATTGGTCACGGCGATGGCTTAGGCCCGGGAGATCATGGCTATAAACTATTAAAAGGTGTGCTGCGCAACAAGCTGGCACAATGGTTGTACAGGAGGATACACCCCGATACTGGTGTAGGTATGGCAGAGTGGTTCAGCCGCCTGGGCCCCAAACATGGCGAGGATAGTGAAGAAGAAACTTTCCAGGGACCCGAAAAGGAATTTTTAGTGCAGTTTTGCCTCGAAAAATTAAAGGAGGAGCATTTCGACTATTTTATTTTCGGGCACAGGCATATAACACTGGAATATCCTTTGCCGGGCGATAGCCTGTATGTTAACCTGGGCGACTGGATACGTTATGACAGTTACGGCGTGTTCGACGGAAAAGACTTGAAACTGGAATATTATAAAGAAAAATAATGGACCGACGAAGGCTATTGGTGATCAGGCATGCAAAGTCCAGCTGGAGCAACCCCCTCCAGAGCGATTTTGAAAGGCCGCTGAACAGCAGGGGCGAAAGGGATGCACCTATGATGGGTGAAAAGTTGAAAGAGCTTGGCATACAACCCGACCTCATTGTAAGCAGTACGGCAAAAAGAGCGGCCCAAACCGCAAAAAAGATCGCTACTGCTATTGGCTACGATATAAAAAATATAAAATGGGCCGAAAAGTTATATCATTGCATCCCCGCAGTATTTGAGGAGGTGATATACGAGACGGATGATGAGGTGAAGACCATATTCATAGTAGCGCACAACCCCGGCATTACAGACTTTGTCAATGAGCTGTCACCAGCATTCAAAACTGACAATATGCCAACATGCGGCATAGTTGGCGCAGAATTTGAGCTAAGCGAGTGGAACGAATTCAGCAGGGCGGAAAAACAAGTGATTTTATTTGAATATCCTAAGAAATATATATGACGGTATCTGTTACAGATAATATTAGTGTACTGGAGAAACTTTTTGAAGACCATTTTGAAACCAAACCTGAAAGCATCACGGCACTGCCCGCATCGGGCTCAGACAGGAGGTATTACCGCATCACAGCCGGCAATATTTCTGCCATTGGTACCTACAACTCCAATATAGCCGAGAATAATTCATACTTCTATTTTACAGACCTCTTCCGCAAGCACGAGATAAATGTGCCGGAAGTATATAAAGTAGGTAAAGAACGCAGGTACTACCTGCAGCAGGACCTGGGCGGCACTTCCCTGTTCGACCTGCTGATGGAAAAAGGACATACTGATGAGGTAAAAGAGCTTTTTCAAAAGTCGGTAGAGCAACTTGTAAAAGTGCAATGGCTGGCGGGACGTGAATGTAACTACAACCAGTGTTTCGCTTCCAAGCAGTTCGACGAGAAATCTATCATGGCCGACCTGCTGTATTTTAAATACTACTTCGCCGACCTGCAAAAGATACCTTACGACAAGAATGCGCTGATGGACGAAATGGAGTCGCTGAGCCGCGACCTGGGACGTATTCAGCCGCAATCACTTATGTACCGCGACTTCCAGAGCCGCAATATCATGATACATGAGGGTAAGGTGTTCTTTATAGATTACCAGGGTGCTATGCAGGGCCCGCCTCAATACGACTTGGCATCGCTGCTATGGCAGGCGAAAGCACAGTTGCCGCAGGCATGGAAAGAAGACATGCTCAATAAGTATGTTGCCGCCATGGAAGACCTGAAGATCAGCCGTGTGGAAGAGATATATTTCCGTAAAGGCTATCTGCAATTTGTATTGCTGAGGATGTTGCAGGTGCTGGGCGCCTATGGTTTCAGGGGATTGCTGGAGAACAAGCCGCACTTCCGCACCAGCATTGGCCCGGCATTGAAAAACCTCAACACCTTCCTGAACGATCATACACACCTTCCTGCTTATACAGAGTTGCGTGCTTTACTGGAAAACATTTCATCTGCCGCTATGCAGGAGCACTACGCAGTGCCCGCACCATCGCAGGATGTAAAGCTGACGGTGAACATCTGCAGCTTCTCATATAAGAAGAATGGCATACCTAAAGACAAAACCAGTCATGGTGGTGGTTTCGTGTTCGATTGCCGTGGTATCAAAAACCCGGGCAGGTATAAAGATTACAAGCACCTGTCAGGTTTAGACGAGCAGGTAAAACAATTCCTGGAGCGCGAAACACGCATGACAGAGTTCATACAACATGCGGAGAGTATGGTGTCGCTGAATGTAGAAGATTATATGTCTCGCGGGTTTGAGCACCTGAGCGTTTCGTTTGGCTGCACGGGTGGCCAGCACCGCTCTGTGTACTCTGCAGAGCATATGGCGGCATATATAAAGAACAAGTATAAAATACCTGTTGAGATCACCCACCTCAACAAAGAGAACTGGGTAACTGAATAACAAGATATATACTCCCCCTGCTGCTACGCCAACAGGGGGATTTTTATTCCTTATATTATTCCTAACTTCACCATCCTTTTTTGAACATAAATTACAAGTATGAAATATTTACCAATTCCATCCAAGTTGTACACCCAGAACAGGAAACGTTTCATGAAGAAAATGAAACCGGGTTCAGTTGCCATATTCCCCGGCAATCCTGAACTGCCTACAAACGGAGACGCGCTATATACCTACAAACCTAATTCTGATGTTTTATGGCTGTCGGGTATAGTACAGGAAAAGAGTATGGTAATATTATTCCCTGACAATCCTGATAAGTCTGCACGTGAGGTACTGGTACTGCTGCGTCCGAATGCTGATGTAGAAAAATGGCATGGTCATAAGCTGCGCAAAGATGAAGCAACAGCCATATCAGGTATAGAGAATGTACAATGGCTGGACAGCATAGACCCTGTATTGCAGGTAATGATGCACCATGCTGATAACGTGTACCTGAACAGCAATGAGAACGACAGGCTGGATACTGCACTGCCACGTACTGACCTGTTGTTTGTACGCAGCATCATGGAGCGTTACCCATTGCACAATTACGAGCGTGCTGCACGTATCATGAAAGAGTTGCGTGGCATAAAAACAAAAGAGGAGATCGACGTAGTAAAACAGGCGGTAGCTATTACACATAAAGCATTCCGCAGGGTGATGGATTTCATTGAGCCGGGCGTAATGGAATATGAAATAGAAGCGGAGATCACACACGAATTCCTGCGCAACCGTGCTACCAAACATGCGTATGATTGTATCATCGCATCCGGCGACAGCGCACGTGTGTTGCACTATGTAGAGAACAACCGTGAATGTAAAGACGGCGACCTGATACTGATGGACTTTGGTGCTGAGTATGGCAACTATGCTTCAGACCTGACACGTACCATACCTGTGAATGGAAAGTTCTCCAAACGCCAGAAGGAAGTGTACAATGCGGTATTGCATGTACATAACTATGCAAAGAGGATACTGAAACCAGGTATATCTGTTGTAGACTATACTGATAAAGTAGGAGCAGAAATGGAGAAGCAATGCGTGAAACTGGGACTGATAACCAAAGCAGATATCAAAAACCAGGACCCTGCAAATCCTGCTTACCGTAAGTACCTGTATCATGGTATATCACACCACATGGGTATTGATGTACACGATCTGGGTACACGTACAGAGCCTGTACAGGCGGGTATGCTGTTCACAGTTGAGCCGGGTTTGTATATTGAAGAGGAGCAGATGGGCATACGTATAGAGAACGATATATGGCTGACGAAAACAGGACATATAGACCTCTTTAAAGACATACCTATAACGGTGGAAGAGATAGAAGCCTGCATGAAGCGTAAGAAATAATACATTTGATAATTGATGCGCGTTGTTCATACAACGCGCATTTACTTTATATTTATCCGGTAAACTATACGATGATGAAGAAGATATTGATAGCAGCATTGGTCGCCTTATTGTTTGTTGACACCTCTATGGCACAGGGTGTTTACTTCAGGGGTGGACTGGGTTATGCCTTTCCGCATGGTGGTGCAGTGCAGGCTCCCGTATTCAGCTATAGTTCCAATAGTATATTCCCGGTCAATGGCAGCTACAAGGGTACATACCTTGCTACAAATACTACTGAGACCTTCGATATGAAAAAGGTGTCCTACACTGCCGGGGTACAGGGCATATTTGCATTGGGTATGATGCTGAATAAGAATATCGGTGTTGAGCTGGCAGCAAACATAGGGCTGCAAACCCGGGGAATGAGCAGCTCACTCTTCAGCGAAGAGGCAGAGGTAAGGACCTGGCTTGACGTAAATCAGCAGTCGGATATGCCGGTAATGTTTACACCATCGCTGGTGTTGCAGACAAACGGTAAGATACAGGTATATACAAGAGCTGGTATAGTATTGCCCATGCAAACCGCGATACTGCAGGAGATCAGCTATGCGCAGGAGCGTTTCAATATAGCAGACAGTACTTATGTGCAAAGAACAGTAACTCTTACAGAAGAGTTCCGCATGCGCTTTAACCCTGGTTTTTCAGGCGCACTTGGTGCCAAGTATAAAGTAGGTAAACAAATGTCTGCATGGGTAGAAGCAAGCCTGCTGTCTATGACACTATATTACAAGAGTTCTGAACTTACATCACTAAGTGAGAATGGTACCAGCGTATTGGGGCAACTATCGCCACAGGAGCGTACTACACAATATGAGTTTGAAGGAACGATCAGTGGAAACAGTAATGTTGTTCCAACAGTACAGGCGCCATTCAGCAATTTCGGTATTAATGCAGGTGTGTCAATAGGTTTTTAAAACCTACCTCAACCTGTCGGCAGACTTAACCAGCTTATCGTCTTTACGCATGCCGCGTATCGCCATGAACAGGAATATAACCGTTACCACCGGTACAAAAGCACCCATCCCGTAAGAGCTACCGGTAACAGCAGGTGTATGGCTTGTAGTAAAAGAGCTGATGCTCATCACAGAGAATGCTACAAAACCAAAGTTGAGCACCATGGCCAGAACAGTCATCAGTATCTGCTTCTTCCTGTTTTTGAACATGAAAATGGCAATGAGTGGCAGTGCAACCAATACTATAGCCAACGCAGCCAGCAGGTAGCCCTGCACGCCAAAGCCCAGTAATTTGAAGCTTTGGTTGATCTCACTTCCTGTGCCATCATAGGTTATAGTAACAATATTGAAAACGAACAGCAACATGCTGAGCAATGCTGCTACCAGAAGCCATACAGATTGTATTCTTTGTATCATTTGTCAAGTCAGAATTAGAAAGTAAAAAAGCTGATTGTCTTTAGTTAATAATGTTCCTGCCAAAGTAAGGTACAAGTATTTCAGGTATCCTGATCCCCTCAGGAGTTTGGTTGTTCTCCAGCAGGCAGGCCATGATACGTGGCAAAGCCAGTGAGCTGCCGTTAAGTGTATGTGCCAATTGTGGTTTGCCGTTCTCTTCCCTGTACCTGATCTTCATCCTGTTGCTCTGGAAGGTCTCAAAGTTAGATACAGAACTTACTTCCAGCCAACGCTCCTGCGCCGCACTATATACTTCAAAGTCGTAAGTAAGGGCAGAAGTAAAACTCATATCACCACCGCAAAGGCGCAGTATACGGTATTGCAGGCCCAGGTCTTTCAGCAGTTGCTCTACATGGCTCACCATTTCTTCCAGCACCTCGTAGCTCTTATCAGGGTGTGCTATTTGTACTATTTCTACCTTGTCAAACTGGTGCACTCGGTTCAGTCCGCGTACGTCCTTACCATATGAGCCTGCCTCGCGGCGGAATGATGGCGTAAAGGCAGTCATTTTTACCGGCAGGTCAGCATCTGCGATGATCGTATCGCGGTAGATATTAGTTACCGGCACTTCGGCGGTTGGTATCAGGTAGTAGTTATCCTGTGTCAGGTACATCTGGCCTTCTTTATCAGGTAGCTGTCCTGTACCGAATGCACTTTCCTCATTCACCATATACGGCGGATAATACTCTTTATAACCTGCATTGATATTATGATCGAGGAAGTAGTTGATGAGAGAGCGCTGCAAACGTGCACCTAAGCCTATGTATACAGGAAATCCGCTACCGGTTATCTTGGTACCCATTTCAAAATCTATCAGCCCGTACTTTTCCGTCAACTCCCAGTGTGGTAGTTTTTGCTCGCTCAGGTCGGGGGTAGCGCCATGTTCACGCACCACTTCGTTCTCTTCAGGTGTTTTACCTACAGGCACGCTGCTATGTGGCAGATTGGGCAGTTTCACCAGGGTATCGTGCAGCTCTGCTTCCAGTTCGTGCAGCTTTTCCGTCAGTTCTTTGGTCTTATCCTTATTCTGCGCTACTTCTGCCTTTACCTTTTCAGCTTCATCTTTTTTGCCTGTAGCCATCAGCTTGCCTATCTCTTTCGATGCGGCATTTGTAGACGCCAGTATAGTATCATTTTCAGCCTGTATATGGCGGCGTTGCTCATCTATGGCGATGATCCTGTCTACCAGGTCCGTTTCTTTAAAATTCTTCTTTTCCAGTCCGGCTATGATCAGATCCCTGTTCTGCCTGAATAATTGTATCGGAAGCATTGTTTTTCTATTTCGTGGCAAAGATAGTTAATAGTTTATGCGCCCGTTAAAATCCGGGGTACAAATCCCAAATCCCTAGAAGATAAACTGGTATGAGCGTTTAATACCTGAGATGTAAAGTCGCTGTACATTCTCAATATTTAAACTATTTTCAATGTATAAGTGTATTTAAACTGATGAGCTGCTCTTGTGAATGCAATTGTTCTTCATGCGACAAAGAAAGACTTTGTTGCGATAATTATCACTGTTTGCAGGTGCCTGCCTATAAAGTAGCCACAATGCCCAGCGTAAATGTGAAGTAACTTAAGGTAACTCCTGAGTGCCTGCGGATGGTATAGAAATCAGGCCCTGAAGATTCTACAATGCCATTTGATTTGCTGCGACTGAAACGGGCTATACGCCAGCCATTGTTCACTTGCAGTTTGCTGTTTTTGGTGAGTGCCAGTGCCAACCCCGCATTTACACCCGCCGATGGTAATACCGCCTGCGACAGTCCTAATTGATTGGCACCTGTTATGATACCCGCCTGCGGGCCTGCGTATACATAAGAGCCTCCAAAGTTCAGCTGGTAGTTGGCAAATAATACAGGTGCTACGTTTGGTGAAACCAACCTCACTTCGTTGTAAAAAGCGTAAGATTGTACCAGGCTTTCATTACTGTACATTTCCATTTTGGTATACACTTTGGTGCGCATATTACCCGTTTCTACAGCCAGGCCAGCCTGCCAGTGCTTGTTGAGTTGTTTCGACAGTCTCAGGTCCAGCAGTATGTCAGGAGTAGCGTTAAAAAAATCAGGGTCGCCGCCATAGCCCTGGTCCCGGCTTACATTGGTAAGATTCATACCCACACCTGAAGACAAGTACCAGTTGTTTTGCGCCTGAACATTAAGCGCAAATAGCACAGCAATAACAAAGGATAAAAGGTAACGCATATCAGATGGCTATTTTATTGCAATATACAGGCAATAACTGTACCAATTTGTGCTATACTTTTAAAGACATACATCCGTTTACCTGAAAGTGACAACTATACCCAGGCTCAGGTTGACATACCTGAGCTTAAAGCCCTCAATAGTATATTCGGGTATGGTCGGGTCGGGTAGTTTGTAGTCATCATTACTACTGCCATTCAGTTTAATATTGCGCCAGCCTGCTGCAATATCCAGTCCTGTAATATCATCGATCCTGAAAACGACACCGGCAGTCAGCCCGGCATACCAGTTGGTAACAGTCTTTTTGTATAATAAACCGCTCTTTGCCAGCATCATACCTGTTACTCCTCCTGCGTACAGGTATTTACCTTCAGCAAGTATCCATTTAGCATTCATTGAAATATGCATGTTCGCATATGGAGAGACGAATTCTTCCCAGCTTTCTTTCCAATACGTATCCAACCGGCCATTTACTGTTATGGTGTCGCGCTTCAGTACCCTGCCCGACATCTTGCCAAACTCTATACCTCCTCCACCTTCCAGCCACTCTTTTTTCATATCCCATGTAAGTGTGCCCCGCAGAAAAATACCTTGTCCCAACCCTTGCTGTTGCAGGTGGTTACTACCCGATATACGGACAAAAGATATACCCGGGGCTATACCGGCATGCATATCGTTTTGAGCATGTAAGGAAAACAGGCTGAACAGAAGCAGTAGACAGGTTAGGGCTATTTTTTGCATTGTTGTATGGAAATGCTGAAGTATAAAAGTAATATATTCTGTTTCATCGATGAGTGTTTTTCTTCATGTTACTGTCATAAAAGGTGTTGCCATAACGGGGATGCCAATAGTTATTTTTCCAGTAACGTAATCTCAATATCTCTTACTATTCCTGATAAAGTGGCGATGTCCCTGTTGAGGTAGACGGTAATAGTACCACCTTTAAAATAGTCGGGAATGTGTGCATGCAGCTCGTAATTATTCCACTGCTGGTTTTTGCTGATGGGGTTGGCCATGCGGCATCGTGTTCTTCTTACGGAGTCTCCTTTCTGCAGTTCTATATTAAGGTGTCCTTCCCAGAAACCGTCATGCACATTTACTGCGCCCTTTACTTTTATCCATGCATCGCCTGCTGTTTGCGGGCTTCCGGTATAGAGTATACTTTTTTCACCTTCACCTATCACAATATCTTTTTCTTCTGCAATAGCAGCCAATTGCGTTTTTGTATACCCGTTCTCATTAAGCAATACTTCGTCGTTGTCCAGCAGGCTCATGTCCAGTGGTGTAGGGTCAGCATCAAGATATACCGCACTGTAGTAAAGCCTGTTCATATCCCTGAAGTGGATGATGGTTTTAGCATATTGCTCCAGTTGAAACATGTTGACGATAACTAAGTAAACTCCTGCAGCGTAAAACAGCCAGCGCCATTTTTGCTGCTGTACATGTTGCACAAAGGCTCCCAATGCCAGTGCGAAAACAGGATAACTCTGCACCAGTGCACGGGTGCTGTAGCTGCCGCCATAATGCCAGTCGCGCCAGGCTATGATGATGTAGATGTTTAAGATACAGAACCACAATACTGACTTGCGGAAGGGGTACTTTTTAATAAAGAATAACCCCACTATAAAGAAGATGGTAACGGGTGTATAAATGAACCATCCTTTTTCCCAGCCTATCAGTACACGCAGGTGTGGTGTCAGGAAGTCCCACGCGCTGCCAACATCATATATCAATTGACCGGTAGCCGACTTCCAGTACAGTATCTGCGGCAGTATACCCAGTATTCCCGCTACAACGGCAGCTACTATATGCGGCCTGTGTTGTTTTACGGTTTGCCATTTTTCTTTGGCCGCCTCTTTGCTCCATGTGTTCCATAGCAGAGGTATAAACAGCATCACTGCTTCGGTGGGGCGGCATATGGTGGCCAATCCTATGATGTATCCTGTAGCAAAAGCCCAGACCATACGCGGGCGTTCGTGCCATTTTAAAGTAGTGTACAGTACCAGTGCGTACAGCGGGAATATATAGACATGACTCATACCGCTGTCAACAGCCGCGTACTGTATAAAATTGGTAGCCAGGCATAGCAGCAATATGGTGATGGCGGTGGTTACATCATCAAAATATTTTTTCAGCACCCTGCGCAAAACGAATATGCCGAGGAATGCGTAAAACAGGGTTGCAAATGCAACTGCATATTGATACGGAGGTGAAAACCCATCCTGCGGATAGTCCATAGATCGTGCCAGCCAATGAGCAATAGCGAAAAACGGCAGCTGCAATAAAGCCACGCCACCAAAATATTTATATACGAAATTGCCATTCTTAGCTTTGCGTGCCTGGTAGAGTTCACCGCCAACTACGTGATAGTTGTTATCTATCTCCTGTACCCAGTTCAGTTCTTTATAATCATTATATATAAGTATAGATGGCAGGTACATGTAATAGCCGAAGGCGTCCCAGTCGGTAAGTTTCAGCTGGTCCTTGCCTCCTTCAGGAATATGCGCATACCTGTTTTGTACCAGTACAAAACAGGTAATGATACAGGCAAGCAGCGAAGCGTATTTTTTCATGCAATGCTAAAATACTGTTTTATAACTGCTGGCAATAATTAAATATGGGTCTGCAATAAGTCACTATTTCTGTTGTATTGATTGTGTAGTGTTTTGTTATTGACAACGATTATTTAAAATGTGTAAATCAATAACTGTTAGTTATTCATGTCACTAACCGGGGGTTAATATGCGATGGAATATCCATTTAATTTTCGTATCTTAATGTCATGCAACAGGCACAGCAAATCTTAGAAAAGCTTAAAAATGTCAAAACATCCTTAAAACGCCGCTATGGTGTTACGGAGGTTGCATTGTTTGGTTCGTACAGCAGGGGCGAAGAAAAGCAGGATAGTTATATAGAGCTGCTGGTGACATTCGACAAAGCTCCCGGTTTGCGCTTTACCGATCTGGAAGAGGAACTGGAAGAGCTGCTGGAGAAGAAGGTAGACGTGACCATGCGCAAGGGTATTGAGCAGAAGTATTATAAATCCATCCGCAAAGAGCTATTGTACGTTTAAAAAGAGCTATTGTACGTTTAAATAGTACAGTTTTCAATTCAGTTTATTTTTCTATCCCAAAAGGGAAGTGCATGTTCCTGTAGCATGAGTTCCGCAATAACAGTCTTATTTAATTATAGAATCGCGAAAACTTTTACCGCTATATACTGTTCGTTAACCGACGGTTGAACCGTTTTTGCCGAAACTTTGTTTTGTCATAGAATTGTCTGTCTTACATTTGCTGAATAATACAGGAATTGGTATGCGGCAATTATTACATGCGTTTTTCATCTTATCACTGGTAATATTTAGTAACAATAACGGTTTTGCACAGGCTACTATCAGCGGTAAAGCCATCAGCTTTGGCGGAGAGCCTGTAGTAGGTGCCAGTATCTACCTGCTGAATACCATCGACGGTGCAACAACTGACAGTAATGGTGTATTCAGTTTTACTACTGACGAAACAGGAGTACAGACGATAGTAGCCGAAAAAATGGATTTCCAGAATGCCGGTATGCCGATCACTATTGATGGTGATATAAGCGGACTGGAACTGAAAATGAAAACCAGTAATGTAAGGCTGAAGAATGTTACGGTAACCGCCGGTTCTTTTGAGGCATCGGGTAGTGAAGCAACAATTTTGAAGCCGCTGGATATAGTAACCACGGCAGGCGCGCAGGCCGATGTGGTGAAGGCCATACAAACACTGCCTGGTACTCAGCAACAGGGTGCACAAACAGGTTTATTTGTACGTGGTGGAGACGCCAGCGAAGCGGCTGTTATCATAGATGGAATGGTGGCGCAAAACGCATTCCTGAGTACAGCGCCCGGCGTTGCGGCACGTAGCAGGTTCGGGCCCTTCCAGTTCAAAGGTGTGTCTTTCAGCAGTGGTGGCTACAGCGCCAGGTACGGGCAGGCCTTGTCTTCTGTGCTGGAGCTGAACAGCAACGACCAGCCTGATAAGAGCACCATCAATACAGGTGTAAATATGGCAGGTGTATATTTTTCCGCATCCAAGTTGTTTGAAAAGTCGAGTATAGAAGGTGCGGCCAACTATACCAACCTGACACCGTTTTATGGTATTGCTAAAACCAACTTCGATTTTTATGACGTGCCAAAAGGTGGCGGAGCATCATTTAAATATACCTACAAGCCGAATAAGAACGGCATATTCAAAGCATTGGTCAACTACCAGCAATTTCAGAATGGTACACGTTTGCCCAATCCGGAGGACGCCTCACAAACACTGGACTTCGGGCTGAAGAACAGGAATGTGTACAGCGTATTATCATACAGGCAAATGTGGAAAGCTAAATGGGGTTTTTATGCGGCAGGTATGTACAGCTACAACCAGGATGATATTAACTATGACGGAACACCCGTAGTAAACAAAGACGACCGTGCACAGATGAGGCTGGAAGGTAAGTATTATGGCGGCAGTAAAATAAATGTGTTGCTGGGTACAGAGATACAACAGTTCATGTACGACAGGACCTTCAGTATCTACAACAACAACTTTAAAGAAACGCAGGTGGCAGGATATGTTGAGGCGGAGTGGAGCCCGTTGTACTGGTTGGCATTGAAGCCGGGCGTGCGTTATGAGCATAGCGCACTTGTAAGCCAGGATGCTGTAGCGCCACGTTTAGCGGCAGCGATACGCGCCGGCGAGCATGGACAGTTCTCGGTAGCCAGTGGTGTATTTTACCAATTGGCCGATCCGCAGTACTACCTGTTAGGCTATCGCCCAAAGTTGCAAAACTCTATACACTATATAGCCAACTACCAGTATATGGATAACGACCGTACACTGAGACTGGAAGCATACTATAAAGATTACAGTCAACTGGTAAGGGAATATGTAGCTGCAAACTTCAACCCGAACACCTTCCGCCAGCCAACCGGTTTAATAGATAACTCAGGCTATGGTTACGCGCAGGGTCTGGAGTTGTTCTGGAGAGACAGGAAGACGGTTAAAAATGGTGATTACTGGATATCGTACAGTTACATTGATACAAGAAGGTTGTACAAAAACTACCTGTCCGAAGCGCAGCCCGACTTTATAGCCACGCACAACCTGAGCCTTGTTACCAAGTATTTTATACCTAAATGGTCTACGCAGGTGAACGCTACTTACAGCTACGCATCAGGCAGACCTTATTATAATCCTGCAAACACAGAGTTCCTGGGAGACAGAACACCTGATTTTCATAACCTGAGTATTACCATCAACTACCTGCGTTCGTTCGGTAAATGGTTCTCAGTGATATACGCAGGAGTGGATAATGTGACCAATAACAAAAACGTATTCGGCTACAGGTACAGCGGTACCACACGTACGCCTGTAGTGCCGGCTATATACCGCTCAGTATTCGTGGGTGTGAACTTCTCACTATCAGCTTTTGATCTGGATGAATTATAACAATTAAACTAAGCAATATAAAAAATCGAAAAACTATGACACGTTACATTTTACTATTGGTTGCATCTGCACTGATGTATGTAAACACAGGAGCGCAGGATATGAATGCAGCCCTGATGAAAACATTTACCACTTTCGACAGTACCAGGGACGTAACCCTGAAAACGGCACAGGCCAATAAGTTGGGCCTGATAGCTAAAAAATGGAACACTGAGTGGGCTCCGCATTATTATTACGCATATGCCAAAATGCAGATGTCTTTTATTATGCCGCAAAACGAAATGGAGAAGAAGGACGCGGTACTGGACGAAGCGGAAGCGGAGCTTGAAGAAGCGGTAAGTTTATTAGGCAAGGATAACAGCGAGACATTTGTAGCACGTGCCATGCTGGCGCAGGCACGTATGGCTGTTGATGGTAAGAACCGCTGGCAGAAGTACGGCAAATTGTTTGAAGACAATTTAAGGGAAGCGAAGGAACTGAACGAAAACAATCCTCGTATCTATTACATGAAAGGCACAGCCACTTATTTTACACCAAAGGCTTTTGGCGGTGGTGCTAAAAATGCCTTGAAGTATTTTGAGAAAGCAAAACCTATGTTTGAAGCAGAAGCCAAAGGTGATATGACATCACCTTTCTGGGGAAATGTGGCTAACGAATACTTTATAGCGCAATGCAGCAAACCGGAGGGCGATGTAGAAGACGAAGCGCCTAAAGAAGAAAGCAGCAGCGAGGAATAATTTTTTGTAATTAGTAATAATAGATCCCTGCGCAGGTTCGCCCTGTGCGGGGATTTTTTGTTTTTCTATACACAAGTGTAAATACCTGATAATGAGAAAAATATGAGGCTTTAACATTTGTTTACAAACAAACCCGGGTCACTAATGTTGTATAGGGTGTATAAACTATTATACAATACTCACGAAACAAAAACTTACGATTATGATGAAGAAAATTTCGAAAGCAGTATTAGGTATAGCGGCAACTGTGTTGCTGTTCACTGCATGTAATAAGAAAGACAGTACGATAGTAACTGACAATTCGCAAAAAGCAACGGTCAATTTTCACCTGACGGATGGCCCTGCGAATTATGATGCCGTGTATATAGACATACAACAGGTAGAAGTAACAATGGAAGGAAGTACGGCGGTGACACTTACGCCAGTAAGGCCGGGTGTTTATAACCTGCTCGATTTCAGGAATGGTTTAGATACCTTGTTGATGCGTGCAGAACTGCCGGCGGGGAAAATAAGCCAGGTACGTTTGATATTGGGTAGCAATAACTCTGTTGTTGCAAACGGACAAACACACGCGTTGAATACACCATCCGCACAGCAAAGCGGCCTGAAGCTGAACCTGAAACAGGAGTTCATAGCAGGCGGGTCTTATGATGTGTGGATTGATTTTGATGCAGGCAGGTCGATCAATGAAACAGGTAATGGAAAGTTTCAGTTGAAACCGGTTATCAGGGCATACTCAGCCGTAACGGACGGACGTATAAAAGGATATGTAAAACCTGCGGCCGCACAGGTAACGGTATATGCTTCCAACGGAGTAGAAACCTATGCGGCTATTCCTGCTGATGATGGATTCTATATGTTCACCGGGCTGGAAGAAGGTACTTATGAAGTGACTTATGATGCGGCAGTAGCATTATATATAGACGCTAAAGTAGGCAATGTAGGGGTAGGCTATGGCCAGACAGTTGACCTGGGTACTACCATATTGATACAATAAGATTAATGGTTGTTGATGGAGGTGGAGAAAAGGGGGTGTGGCTTCGGCCCGCCTCCCTTTTTATTTTCTATACAAACCTAAATGTGTATTTTTCAGTCAATATTCCGGAAACTACTGATCAATGCATAAGAAACTTACAAGACTACCATATATATTTTGTTATATCTGCGCCTTTGTACTGGGCATGAAGCAACTCCGCGAGCCGGATATGTGGTGGCAGTTGCTCACAGGCAGGTGGATGCTGGAAAATGGTGAAGTAACGAAGACCGATATGTTTTCGTACACTATGGAAGGCACCAAATGGGTGAACGTAAAGTGGCTGTACGAGGTGCTCATAGCGTTTCTGGAAAAAGGCATGGGGCCACATGCGGTCATGTTCCTGCAGTCGGTGGTCAACGTGGTTATTGTTTACATGTTGCTCAGGGTGCTGTTATCCATTACCAAACACCTGGGTGAGCAGGTTTCTACATTGTTTTCAACGGTTGCGGTATTATTGTTCCTGGCCATATGCGAGTTCAGGATGGCTGGCCGCCCTGAGATGATCAGTCATCTTTTCGCGGCAGTATATATGTTCATCCTGTGGCAGTCAAAAGATTTTTCATGGAAGAGGATATGGTGGCTGGTACCCTTGCAATGTCTCTGGGCGAATATGCACGAGGGTTATCCTGTGGGTATGGCAATGATCGGCGTTTATATAGGCGGTGGTGTTTTGGCGCATCTGCTGGATAAGGATAAAGGTTACCTGCAGTCAGTTATCCGCCTGGGTGCGGTATGGCTGGGTATGGCCGCTGTCATTCTTATCAATCCTAATTTTACAGAGCTGTGGCTGCATTCGGCTGAGATATTCAGGCAGCTGTCTGCCAATAAATACACAACCGAGTTGTTCTCAGCAGCACAGCCGGACTACTGGACCTTACAAGGCAAGGCGCACGTTGCGCTGTTGGCACTGGTATCAGCATTCTGGATATTCAGGTTGATACAAAACCGCAGCGCCAAAGAGAAGATGGTGCTGAGTCCGCTGATGGTAGGCTACCTGCTTTCCATACCTGTTATGGGCTATCTTTCACTCACAGCCTACAGGAACATACCATTCGCACAGATAGTACTGCTGCCATCACTGCCCATTATGTTCGTATGGGTTACTAAGGCATTGAAATTGCAGACAAAAGACTTCTATTTAAAGGCGGCTAAAAGAACGGTGTTCATCAGCACCGCGCTGGCTTTTGTTTTTTACGTGCTGGTGGTGAGCGATCAATATTACAAATTCACAAGATCTGCAAACAAATACGGTATACACCTGAATACGCTGAACAACCCTACTTCAGCATCAGACTTTATTAAGAGGCATAACCTGAAGGGCCCTGCATTTTCCGACTATTTTGTTTCCTCCTACCTGTTGTGGGACCTGTATCCGCAGTTCAGGTCATATATCGACCTGCGCGACCTGGATATATTTCCTGCCGATTTTTTCGCCGACTACTTTAAGATGTACAATGAACCGAAAAGGTTTTACGAGCTTGACTCGGTACATAAGTTCAACTATGTGGTACTCAGCACATCGCAAATGACATCGTTGCAGCAACTGCTCTACTGGCAGGAAGGGTTTAACGTAGTGCATGTTGACCCTGTCGCTATCATCTTACTAAGGGATACGGAAGAGAACACACCCATCAATCGTGGACCGGCTGCTCAGCAATTATTCACGTGGCCGCAGGAGTCTATTGATCCCGGATGGGCGGCGGCTTTAACAACGTTGTTCAACCCTAAAATATCATACGAGGAGGAAGAGGAAAAGTATCAGCCGATGCATGCCGGTAAGTTTTATAACATGGTGCAGAACTACCGTATCACTATTAAGCTGATGCGCTCTGCGGTATTGTCTGACCTTTGGGATAACCCGACTGCACTTACTACACTGGGGCAAAGCTACCTGGGCGATGCCGATTTCAGTGAAAATGACGCGCAGAAACAGTTGAAGCTGGACACTGCCAGAATGTATTTTGAAAGGTCGCTGGACCTGGATAAGGAGAACAGCAGTACCTATTTAGGACTGGCCAGCCTGGCCTTGAACAAGGGTAACTTTACAGAGGCAAGAACCAAGCTGGCGCAATACCTGGAGCTGGACAAGACAAGCGATTTTGTGTACTACCTGGACGGTATATGCGCGCGTAACCTATGGCACCAGGGCGGTGGAGATAAGCTGCTGAAAGACGCTATTGAAAGCCTGGAGCATGCGGTTGATATCAACGAAGAGAACAGGAAATCGTACTTGTACCTGACGGAAGTGTACTGGGCAAATGGCGAGAAGGATAAAGCAAGGGAAAATATCAAAAAGGTACTGACAAATGATATAAGATGGAGCCCGCAGGAAAAGCAATTGCTGGATACGATGATCAGTGCTACCGGTGTAGAACGTTTCAGTTCGCCATTAGACATCATCAATAAGGAAGATGAGCACGAAGGCCATGAACATGACCACGATCATCAGCATTAAGAGCATTTTTTTCTAATTTTATATCAGCTAAATCATAATAGTTATGAAACAGGGAATTATTATGCTGTTGATGGCCGTGCTGCTTGGCACTGCTACAAATGTTTACGCACAGGGCGACCTGAAATCAAGGCAGAAAAAGCAGGAGAAAGAAATAAAAGCCGCTTACAAGAAGAAGAAAATAACCGAACTGGAGTATAACAAGCTGATGCGCGAGCAGGAGATCATCAAACAGGCCATGGATAAATACGAGGCTGATGAAGTATGGACCTCCAAAGAAAAAAACGCTATACACGGCAAGCTGGAGCGGGCAGCAAACCGCCTCAGGAAATATAAAGTGAACAGCGAAGTGTACTGACCTTAAAATGCTACAATAAACCCGATAGTCGGTATTGTTACAGGGTCGCTCTCATTAATGATATATGGTATAGCGTTGCTGCCATCCGCACGTACGGGTTGCCCGTCTGTTGATGCAAAAGCGGTATTATCCGGTGTACGTTGGAAAGTATATTGCGGGTATTGTGGCGATACACTACCATACACATTGGTTACGTCTATAAATACATCCAGCGCCCATTTCTTAAAGTTCCATTTCTTATCCAGCCTTATATCCATGGCATGAAAAGCACCGAGGCGCAAGTCGTTGAACTGGTTATTGTCAGCAATACCCGCCCCTGTGGTCAGGTAGTTCTGCTGTGAGGCTGCAAGATCGAACGGTGTATAAGGTGCACCGCCCTGGTAGCGGAATTTTACTCCCAGCTCATAATTGCGTTTGAATTTATAGCCTCCGATAAATGAAAGCAGGTGGCGGTTGTCCCACGATGCAGGCTCATACATTCCATCAGCATTGGTAAACTCGCTTATGTAATAGGTATAAGAAAGTATCGCGAAAAAATTCTTCGTCAGCTTCTGTTGAAACTGGAACTCAGCACCATAACTCCTGCCCTTGCCTGTTGATGTTACAGGTTCGTTGCCCAGTACACTGAAATCTCCACCCTTATTGGCCAGCGAAATACTGTCAATTAAAGACACGGGGTAATTGTCGTACAGCTTATAAAAACCCTCCAGGGTGAAACGCGTATCTCTTGCGGGCAGGTATTCAAAACCGGCAACTAAATGGTCGCTTTGTATATACTTGCTGTTTTGGTTCACGTACACACCATTGCTCTGGTAGCCCAGCATCGTGTACGTGGGTATTTTATAGTAGCGTGCCGCAGAAGCATTGAACTTCAGGTTCTCAACAAGGAACAATGATGCTGCCAAACGTGGTGAAATGGTTTCGCCTAAATTATTGCCGTTTGTAGTAAAGGTGTTGCCATCAGTTCTTAAACCAAGCGATACATTCAGGCGTTCTTTGAACATTTTGGTGGCTACCTGTGCAAATGCACCATAGCGTAAAAAATTCAGCGATGAGTTGCCCTGCACTATAAATGCAGGTTGCAACAGCATACCATTGGCGTCTCTCAGTTCGCTGCGTACACGTGTGTAATAGTCGTTGCGGAACTGGCTGTATTGTGCCACTACACCCAGGCTATAGCTCCAGCGGTCAAAATATTTATTCCATATGAAGCGGGTCTTATTTTCCGCCTCCTGCGATTTTACTTTCAATATGCGCTCTGACTCTATAGGGTTCTGGTTGTCTTCAAAACGGTTCAGTTCATTGTCCAGCATATTGCGGCTGAAGGTCAGGTTCCAGTAGCCGTTCTTTACCAATCCTTTCAGTCCGTAGCCATTGGTATAGTTCCATTGGTTGATGGTGGGGTTGCTTTTGATGGTGTACACATTTTCCGGTGTCAGTTCATCAGGTGTCAAAAAGCTGAAGTTGTCTATCGCGCCGATACCCAATGTATAAAAGGTCAGCTTGTCGTTTATTTTATAATCCAGCTTGTATTGAAAATCCCAGTACGATGGTTGTATGGGTACGTCCAGTAGTTTGAAAAGCAATTGCAGGTAGCTCCTTCTTGCCGATGCCAGGAAGGTTAGTTTATCTTTCTTGATAGGCCCGTCTACAGAATAAGCCAGCTCCGTTGCGCTGAGCCTTACATTATGTTGCACTTTGTCAGGGTTGGCGCTACGCTGCTTCATTTCCAGCACGCCCGATAACGGGTTGTCATATTTGGCACTGAAAGCTGACGTATAAAGATTCACCTCGCTGATGAAGTTGGTATTCACGATACCTGTAGGACCGCCCGCGCTGCCCTGCGTGGCAAAGTGGTTGATGACCGGCACCTCTATACCGTCTATATAATACACATTCTCATTTGGTGCGCCACCACGAATGATAAGGTCGTTACGATAACCGCCAACTGAGCCGGAAGTACCACCTACGCCGGGGAAAGCCTGTATCACGCGTGATATGTCGAAGTTGCCGCCGGGATTACTCTTTATTTCCTGTGCAGATAATGTCTGGAATGATAAAGGAGTCTCCGCCGATTTATTGAAAGGATTGCTGCGTATCACCACGCCATCCAGGTTAATGCTGTTCTTCTCTAATTGTATTTCCAGTATCTCTGCATTACCCGTGGTTATAACGATATTATTCAGTGTGATCTCTTTATAGTCTATCGATTTGATACGAACGTTATAGCTCTTTGGTGGTATGTTTTCAATAGTAAACTTACCGTCAATATCGGTAACGGTACCAATGCTGGCCCCTTCCAGCGAGACACTTACCGTGGGTATAGGCTCCTGTGTCTGCTTGTCTTTAACAGTTCCGGTCAATATACCCGAAGGCCCCTGCCTCTGGGCGTAACCCGTTAGTGCAATGCTGATGAAAATGACTAGTAAAGCGGCTATCTTATTCATAATTCACTCCAAATATCCGTAATAGACAAAATTCAGGCAAAAAGGTTGAGTTGCTAAGATAAGTTGTAATGATATGAATATAGGTATGTGTAGGAGTACAAAAGGTCAAAGTAGTAAACTATCTACTTCACTCCCGTCATTGCGAAGGAGTAAGGTGTGCGAATTTGGCAATCTCGTTACGTGAAGGATACACTACGTTTAGCAAAATGACACTCAAAGCACAAGTCTTTTGTTATCTTGGATCTACGTGAGACATTTTAGACTAGTGCTATAAGGCTCACTTGATTGACCATTAAACTTAAATACTTGAAATATGAATGACCCTAAAAGCTTTGATTTTAATAGCATTGAGATTCCTCATTGGCTTGACCGTAATAAGTTCACGGATACATTGAAGTCTATGAATATTCCAAGAGATATGGATCCAAGATATTTTTATGAACAAGTAAAAGTATCTACCATTGAAGCATATAATATTCATACTGCATTACAAAAAGAGTCTAGTAGAGGTGCAATCTTAATTGGTATGGCATACTTAGATAACTTACTTGAAAGACTTATAGTAAAAGTTTTTATTGGAAGTAATAAACACTTAAAAGATCTTTTGTCTTTTAATGGACCATTGGGCGGACTTTCTTCTCGAGTAAATATCTTGTACTCAGTAGGGTTATTACCAAAGAATATATTTGAAGACTTAAATACTTTAAGAAAAATCAGAAATATTTTCAGTCACTCTTTCGATATACATGATTTTAGTAATCCAAAAATTGCACCTGAAATCAAAAAACTCAATAATATTAAGAATGCTTTAGTAAATACAAATGATGAAGCAGCAATAACAGAACTATTAACAGGAACTATAGCATATTATGGTGGGGTTATTTACAGATTAATGTTAATACGTATGCCTTTTAAATTTGCGGATGAAACACGATAATCAGTTTATTCAAGAATTTGATAAATACTGGTTTAGTAAACAATTAAATCAACATGAACGAAAATTCAAAAAAATGGAAATCAAGACTGCTGTCTTCTAGCATTCCTTTAGAATTCGAAGTAGCAAAAATATTATCTAAGCTTGGATTTAGTGTTTCATACGACTATGCGTTTTTACGTAAAGAAGGAACAGACTTTAAAGAGTTTTCAACTGACATTCACGCAGTAGGATTTTATCCTTTAAAAAATGATGATAAAGTAGAAGCCATATTTGATATGCTTGTTGAATGCAAATATAGAGAAGAAGGCAAAAGGTGGTTATTTTTACCAGAAACAAATAGAGAGGGCTTTTCTGTACAAACTCTTGGATGTACAATTAGGCATTCCGCTACTTTTACACAGAGACGTATAAAAAAGGACAAGATCTACAGCCAAGAGGAAATGTTTGAATTTGTCTTGAAAGGTGTAGAGGTGAACTCTAATAGTGGAGATGTTTTTGATAAAGATATTAGACATGGTATACATCAACTTAAATACGCCATGCCCTATATTATCCAAGATCATATTGAATCTAACCTGTATTGTCACATTGAAGATGCTAAGCCATGGTTTTCAGTACCTATATTATTGACAAATGCTGACTTGTGCATACTACACAAAAACACGTCAATTGATAGTATAAAAAAATCTGAAAAAATAGACGATATTTCCCAAATAGTCCCATATCTTATATGTTATTCCGACATAGGGCCAGAATTTACAGAACATCATAAATATATTTTTAAAAACTTTTATACTGACAATATAAAAAATGAAAATCTGCAACTATTCGAAGCCGCACAAAAAAAATTTTTGCACAAAAACTATAATATCTATGATTCACCTTTAGAAGAGTGTTGGGAATTGCAGAGTTCATTTAAATCTAAATTAATACATAATTATTCTCATTTTTTTGTTTGCACATTTGAGCATTTCGAAGATTTAACACGAAAAATATTATCTACTATTTCAAAATCTATGAAATAATCCCGCTTTTTCCGCCCATGTTGGTGTTCTTCACCAACATACTCGCGTATGTAGGTGCATTTTCTAAAAAGAAATAAAAATTTTAATAAAGGTATTAATTATGTATATTTGTCGTAGTAAATGCGAATGCATTTACGGAGATCCCGCTAATTAGCGGGACTGTAGTAAAATATGCGAAACCATGTACCCACCAACACCACACCAAACATATTATCATACAATCAGTCCCGCCCCGGCGGGACTTTTTTATTATTTGTTAAGTACAGAACGATTACCGTTTTACTTAACATTACTTAACAGTTTTATTGCAAAGTGTTATATATCAAATGGTTATAAGGGTCCGATATTGCTTTTGGTTAAACCCGCATTTCAGCCACTTAACAATATTTACAGATCTCAGGCTTTCAACTACCAACCAAAGGAAACCTATATTTGCAGCATGGAATGGGGCAAACTCTACAGCACGATCCGTACGGGCGACAGCAAGGACAAGAAAACCAATAAAGACCGTGTACGCACGTCTTTTCAGCGCGACTATGACAGGTTGATATTCTCATCGGCCTTCCGCAGGTTGCAGAACAAAACCCAGGTCTTCCCCCTGCCACGTGCCGTGTTCGTGCACAACAGGCTTACGCACAGCCTCGAGGTGGCATCAGTTGGCCGCTCATTGGGCAAATACGTAGGCGATGCTATAGCTGAAAAATACCCCGACCAGTCGCAGGAGTTCATTGATTTTTACCGCTATGAACTGTCATCGGTAATAGCTGCTGCCTGCCTGGCGCATGATATAGGCAATCCGCCTTTCGGCCATTCGGGAGAGTACGCCATTCGTACTTTCTTCAAAGAGCTGGATGCAGAAACAAAAGAAGAAATAAGCAAACGCCTTACTGCACAACAGGTAAAAGACTTTGAACTGTTTGAGGGTAATTCCAACGCATTGCGCATACTCACCAACAACTTCAACGAGCGTGCAGATGGCGGTTATAAACTCACCTATACAACGCTGGCTTCCATTGTTAAGTATCCATGTGCTTCGCACGAGGGTTTTAATAAGGCTACAGGGCAGATTGCTACCCGTAAATCCGGTTTCTTCAACAGCGAGCTGGATATATACAAAGACATTGCCGAAACACTGGGCATACCCAAAGCAGAGGGTTTTGAAACCGTGTATGCACGCCACCCTTTCGTGTACCTGACAGAGGCGGCTGATGACATCTGCTACCGCATCATTGACATGGAGGACGCCCACAGGCTGGACATCGTTACACTGGAGCAGATACAGGAATTGTTTTACCCTTTCTTTGATGAGCCGGAGGGATACAACAGCAGGGAGTACATACAAAAGAAAGTAGACAGTCTGCACGACGGCAATCAGAAAGTACAGTACATACGTGCCCGCTGGATAGGTCTGATGACCGACAAGCTGTCGAGGGTATTCATGCAGCATGAGGAAGAACTGCTGGCGGGTACGCTGCAAAACGACCTGCTGAGTTGCCTGCCCGAAAAAGAAAAGAAACTCATTGACGCCATCAACGATTTTTCATTCAAACATATTTATAACTACAAGTCGGTAGTGGAGATAGAGATAGCGGGTTATAATGTAATAGGCGGCTTGCTGCAGGAACTCATGCAGGCGATACTGCACCCTGAGAAAACAAAATCGTTCAAACTGCTGCAACTGATACCCGCACAGTTCCACATCAGCAAAGAACGTGAAACCCTGTACGAGGATATATTCTCGATAGTAGACTTTGTATCCGGAATGACCGACCTATACGCCATTGACATTTATCGTAAAATAAAGGGTATCAACATACCCGAAATCAAATAAGTATGCACCCAAAGGACCTGAGAATAGAAGATTATACATACGACTTACCGGATGAGCGGATTGCCAAATATCCGTTGGATGAAAGAGATGCGTCTAAGCTGCTTATATACAAACAGGGGCAGATAACAGAAGATAAGTACAAGGGTATTGCTGCTCATATTCCAGCGAAAGCGTTGATGGTCTTCAACCGTACCAAAGTGGTACAGGCGAGGTTATTGTTCACCAAAGAGACTGGTGGGGTAATAGAGATATTCTGCCTGGAGCCGCATGAACAATACAGCGATGTGCAAACCGCCATGCTGCAAACGCAAAGAGTATTGTGGAAATGCCTGGTAGGTGGTGCCAGCAAATGGAAACATGGTATGGTGCTGGAGCAGGTGCATGATGAGTTTGTACTGAAAGCCAAAATTACGGAACGCAACGAAGGCTCATTTACCATAGAACTTGCATGGGAAACGGATATGAGCTTTGCGGAGGTGCTGCATATAGCGGGTAAGATACCATTGCCTCCCTACCTGCACCGCGATGCTGAAGACAGTGATGAAGAGCGTTACCAGACCATCTACGCACGCGATAAAGGCAGTGTTGCCGCTCCAACTGCCGGGCTGCATTTCACAGACGCTATCATGAATAGCCTGAAAGAAAAACATATACATACAGAATTTGTAAACCTGCATGTAGGTGCAGGCACTTTTATGCCGGTGAAGACGGATACGATGCATGACCATACCATGCATGCCGAGTGGATCAGTGTAGATGTGGGTAGTATTCAACATATCATCAAGCACCTGGATACAGGAATAATAGCGGTAGGCACTACTACTATGCGCACACTGGAAAGCCTGTACTGGATAGGTGTAAAACTGTTGAATCATACCGTACCCGATTTTTCAGGTTATGCCGTAACGCAGTGGGACCCATACGAACTGGATGGCAGTGTAGAAACAAAACACGCGCTGCAGGCAGTAGTTGATTACCTGCTGCTGGAAAAACACGATCAGTTGGTGACACGCACCCAGGTTCTCATTGCACCGGGCTATAAAAACAGGGTGATCGATGCATTGGTGACCAACTTCCACCAGCCGCAAAGCACCTTGCTGTTGTTGGTAGCCTCTATGATAGGCGATGACTGGAAAACGATATACCAACACGCTATGAAGCACGATTACCGTTTCCTGAGTTATGGCGATGGCTGCCTGATATGGCCATAGGGGCTACAAAACTCATTTGACCCTAAGGTTAACAAATGGTTACATCTGCTTTGTAAGTAATGTATTTAGTAGTTTTGCACGCATTAAACGTTGAGCGTGTGAATACTTTGGAATTTATAGGAGCTGCATTACTGGAAGATATTAAAGACGGCGACCACTCTACTCTGGCCTGTATAGCGCCTGATGCTATGGGCAAAGCCGTACTGAAGATCAAGGAAGACGGTATCATCGCCGGGCTTGACTTGGCGCAGAAGATATTTACCTACATTGAGCCGGATGCCCAGTTTGTGCTGTTCAAAAAAGACGGCGACAGGGTGATGAATGGAGAGACCGCTTTTACGGTTATAGCAAAAGTGCACACGATACTGCAGGCTGAACGTCTTGCGCTCAACTGCATGCAGCGTATGAGCGGTATAGCCACGCTTACCAACATATACGTTGAGAAAATAAAAGGCTACAAAACCAAAATACTGGATACCCGCAAAACAACGCCTTTGTTCAGGGCGTATGAAAAAGCCGCGGTGCTGATAGGTGGCGGAGAGAACCACCGCATGGGTTTGTATGATATGATCATGCTGAAGGATAACCATATAGATTTTTGCGGAGGTATTGAGCAGGCCATCACTAACACCAACAAATACCTGGAAGACAATGGCATGAACCTGAAGATAGAGGTAGAAACCCGCACCATTGATGATGTGAAAAAGGTATTGGCGCATGGTGGTGTACACCGTATCATGCTGGACAACTTCACTCCGGAGCAGCTTGCGGAAGCAGTGAAACTGATAGATGGTAAATACGAAACGGAAGCATCGGGTGGTATCAACTTAGATACGGTGGAAGATTATGCACGAACGGGAGTAGATTATATTTCCGTTGGTGCCATCATTCACCATGCTGTTAGTATGGATCTTAGTTTAAAAGCACAACTGGCATGAGCAAAAAGCATCTCGTTTTCATCATCAACCCCAAAAGTGGTGTAGAACGCGAAAAAGCTATACAGCAGGCTATTGATACCAAACTGGACATGGACCGGTTTACCTATGAAATAGATCACACTCAATACGCCAAACATGGCACAGTATTGGCAAAAGAAGCCGCTCAACGTGGTGCTTATGCGGTAGTTGCCGTTGGTGGCGACGGTTCTGTAAATGACATCGTAGCCGGACTGATAGGTACAGGCACTGCACTGGCTATTATTCCTAAAGGCAGCGGCAATGGTATGGCACGTACCATGGAGATTCCGTTGAAAGAAATGGAGGCTATTGAAATTATAAACAGGGGAAACAGCGTCATGATGGACATAGGTTATGCCAACGACCGTCCGTTTATCAGTAATGCAGGTGTGGCTTTCGATGCACTTATATCAAAGAAGTTTGCAAAAAGTGAGCGCAGGGGTTTTGCCATATACAGTTGGTTGGTTACCCGCTATATGTGGACGTATAAAGAATGGGAATGGAACATTACTATTGACGGACGAGAAATGAAAGAAAAGGCATTCATTATCAGCGTGGCCAATGGCAGGCAGTTTGGCTACAACTTCCAGATAGCACCCTGTGCCAACTGGACGGATGGTTTGCTGGATGTCATCATCATAAAAAAATTCCCGAAAATACTGGGTGGTATGCTCGTAATGCGGGCCATGAACGGTACTATTACCAACAGCCCGTTTGTAGACCATTATACTGCAAAGGAAGTAACTATCAGCCACCCTAAGCTAAAGCTGATGCAGACAGACGGAGATGCGCATGAATGTGCTAATAGTATCCATTTTCGTATTGAGAAAGGCGTGCAGAAAGTAATTGTACCATAAAAAAGGCTGCCGCGAACGACAGCCTTTTAAGTATTAATATGTTCAGCAATTATTTGCTTAATGCACCCAGGTCGTATATCTCACGAATTTTGTTGAGCATTGCTTCAAAATCAAGTTTCAGGTCTTTCAATGTACCTGATTTCAGGTCAAACACCCACCCGTGTACTACCGGGAATTTATTTTCAATGTATGATTTCTGTACTACTGCTGTTTTTATCACGTTCAGGCATTGTTCCTCAACGTTCAGTTCTACCAGCCTGTCGTAGCGTGCGTGCTCGTCTGCTATGGCATTCAGTTCGTCAGCATGTGTGCGGTACACGTCGCGTATGTTCCTGAGCCATGGGTTCAGTATGCCCAGGTCTTGCGGGGTCATAGCGGCTTTTACGCCACCACAGCCATAGTGCCCGCATACTACCACGTGTTTTACCTTCAGGTGCTCTACTGCATAGTTGATACATGACATAACGTTCAGGTCGATATTATTGACCAGGTTGGCAACATTCCTGTGTACGAATACATCACCGGGGCTTACACCCATAATTTCGTTGGCCGGAACGCGGCTGTCGGCGCAACCAATGTACAGGTAATCGGGTTGCTGGCCCTGTGCCAGTTGCTCAAAAAAATCGGCATTGGTGCCTTTCATTTTTTCTACCCACTGTTTGTTATTCTCAAAGATCTGATCGTACGGAACTGCCATATATAAAAGGTTTGATTCTTGCAATAATAGGCAATAACGGTATATCATGAGCCTGAAAACCTATAAAGATTTCCAAAACCCTTGTAATTGGTTAATTTTGCCATCCTAAACAATGATATATGAAACTGGTAACATATGCTCAGAAGGGCAAAGAGCAACTTGCATTGTTGATAGACAACAAGCTGTATGACACGAACAAGGCTAATAGCGCACTGCCTGCTACAATGAAAGAAATGCTGGACAATTGGGAAACATTGTCAGCCGTGGCACGCAAAACAGAAGCTGCTATTAAAGACGGTACTAATACTACTGAAGCAAGTGCTGATTTCAGCACCGCTACTATCATGGCACCTGTGCCTAAGCCTACATCATGCCGCGACGGATATGCCTTCCGCCAGCACGTTGCCGCAGCACGCCGCAACCGTAAGGTGGACATGATACCCGAGTTCGATCAGTACCCTATCTGGTATTTTACCAATCATAACGCTATACAGGGACCGGGTGAGATAGTATGTATGCCGGATCATTTCCACAAACTGGATTTTGAACTGGAAGCAGCCATTGTAATAGGTAAGAAAGGACGTAACATTCCGGCTGATAAAGCAGATGAGTATATAGCAGGCTATATGATCATGAACGATATGAGCGCACGCCTGTTGCAGATGGAAGAAATGAAGCTGAACCTGGGGCCTGCAAAAGGTAAGGATTTCAGTACCGTAATAGGGCCGATGCTGGTAACTCCTGATGAACTGGAAGCTTACAAAATACCCGCCAAAGAAGGCCACACAGGTAACAACTACAAACTGGGCATGAAATGCTGGGTGAATGGTGAATTGCTGAGCGACGGCAATATGGGCGATATGGACTGGACATTTGCCGAGATAGTAGAGCGTTGTGCTTATGGTGCAGATATACTGCCGGGCGATGTAATAGGTAGTGGTACAGTAGGTACAGGTTGCCTGCTGGAGCTGAATGGCACAGGACTATTCCACGATCCTAACTACCAGCCACAGTGGCTGAAAGAAGGAGATGTGGTAGAAATGGAAATAGAAGGGCTGGGCAGGTTGAAAAACACCATCGTTAAGTCAGGTTCTGATTTCAGTATACTGGCACTGAAGAAGTAAAAAGCAGTAAACTGCATATAGCAGGCCATAATAGTTGAGCGATAAACAACTATTATGGCCTTATTTTGTTATCTTAAGTTGTTGTCCCTATCAAAATAACTACGTAAAATGAAAAAATGGACGTTAAAAAGAGGGAGAAACAAATACAACTGATCGCGATTTCCATCATAATAGTCAGCGTTTTAGTTCTTGCTGGATGGAAATATGATATTGAAGTATTGAAAAGCGTACTGCCTGATTATGTCAGCATGAAAGTAAATACCGCCATTGGTTTTTTATTAACGGGAGCTATACTTTTTTTGATAAATAATTCATCTGGCAAACGATACACTTTATCACGTATATTATCCGTGTTGTTGCTGGGGTTGGGAGTTGTTACAATGATGGAGTACCTGCTTCAACAGGATTATGGTATAGACGAGTATTTCGTTATTGATAAGGTAGCGGCAGAAAAAGGAGAGTTATACAGGGGCAGAATGTCTAACGCCACCGCATTTTGTTTCGCACTGCTTGGTCTGGGTTTTTTGGGTATTACCATTGCAAGCAGGAAGGTCAGAACAGCCGCACAGTATATGTTCCATGTGGTATCGTCGATAGCGCTCATAGCCATAATAGGCTATCTTTTTAATGTCCCTGGTTTTTACAAGTTGTCTTTTTTATCCTCGATGGCGTTACACACCTCGTTGTTATTCATGATTGGTTCCGTAGTGGCGACGATGTTCAATCCAACGTTAGGGCTGGCGAAACTGTTTTCCGGAAAAGAAACAGGTAATATTATGGCACGAAGGCTGTTCCCGCTTATGTGCCTGCTGGTAATCTTTCTTGGCTTTTTGCGTATAGAGTCGCATAGGCTTGATATTGTCAGTGTTGAATTTGGTATAGCGTTATTTGCCTTGTCATTCATTTTTGTCAGTCTCTTCCTGATCATGAATACTGCGGATAAGCTCAACAAGATCGACAGAAAAAAAGCGCAGGCAGAAGAAGACCTGAGGTTATTGAACGCATCATTGGAGCAAAAGATCAATGAGCGTTCCGAAGAACTGAGAAAAATGTCAGAGCGTATGATCCTGGCTACCAGTGCAGCAAAAATGGGTACATGGGACTGGGATATAGTTAATGACATACTTGTTTGGGATAAGGAAATGTTCAGGATATACGGAGTGCCTGAAGAATCATTTACAGGTAGTTTTGAATCTTGGCGAAACGTGCTTCATCCGGACGATCTTGAAGCAGCGGAGATAGCAGTAGGCCAGGCTTTAAAAAATGAACAGGAACTGGATACTGAATTTCGTGTTGTTCTGGCAGACAACTCTATTCGTCACGTAAAAGCGTGGGGAATTGTACAACACGATAAAAATGGTAACCCTACACGAATGGTAGGTACTAATATCGATGTGACAAGCCAGAAAAAAGCAAACGAAAAATTCAAAAGCCTTTTAGAGTCCGCACCAGACGCAATGGTTATTGTAAATACACAAGGTGCTATTGAACTGGCTAATAACCAGGTTGAAAAGATATTCGGTTATACCAAAACAGAATTGATAGGCCGGTCTATTGAAATACTCATACCGGAGAGGTTTAAAGGCAAACACCCGGGGCACCGTCATCATTTCTTTGCCTCTCCTAACAGGAGAAGCATGGGTACAGGTATGGAATTGTTCGCCGCACGTAAAGACGGAGTGGAGTTCCAGGTAGAGATAAGTTTAAGCCCGATAGAGACCGAGGACGGCCTTTTGGTATGTGCGGCTATAAGAGATGTTACTGAAAGAAAAGTTGCAGAGAATGAGTTGAGAGAAAGTAATGAACGGAATAAAATATTTGTAGAGCAGGCACCTAACGCACTTGCCATGTTTGACAATGACATGAACTACATTGCTGCTTCTCAAAAATGGTATGAAGATTACGGCCTGACAGGCAGAGATATCATCGGCAAGTCGCACTATGAGATTTTCCCTGAAATAGGAGAAGATTGGAAGCAATACCACAGGGAATGTTTGCAAGGCGCCATTAATCAGAATGATAATGGCTATTTTTTGCGTGCGGACGGTACGGAGCAATGGCTGGTATGGGATGTCAGGCCCTGGTATATATCAAAAGATAAAATAGGCGGTTTATTGATGTACACCGCCGATATTACAAAAAGCAAAAAAACGGAACAACAGTTACGTATCAGCGAAGAGCAGTTCAGAAGTTCATTTGAATATTCCGCTACCGGCATGGCGATTATTTCAAAAGAGGGCAAGTGGATAAAAGTAAACGATACCGTTTGCAAAATACTGGGATATAGCGCAGACGAGTTGAAAACGAAAACTTTCCAGGATATTACCTATCCTGACGACCTGGATGCAGACCTGGAGCTACTTCAGGAGCTCATTGAGGGCAAGCGGCCTTATTACATCATGGAAAAACGTTACGTACATAAGAGTGGTCATACCGTATGGGCTATATTGTCTGTTTCGTCAGTAAAAGATGATAAGGGCGACCTGCTGTATTTCACATCACAGATAACTGATATCAATAACCAGAAGATCACACAGGAAAAGCTGGAAAGTACCCTTGCCCAGTTGGAAGGCTTGCTGGATGCCAGTACTCATGTAAGTATAATTGGTACGGACGTTAACGGCATGATCACGGTATTTAATAAGGGAGCTGAAAACCTGTTGGGTTATACCAGGGAAGAAATGGTGATGAAACAAACACCGGCGATCATTCATGTTCAGGAAGAGATGGAAGCCCGTGGGAAAGAATTGACCGAAAGAACAGGCAAAAAGATAGAGGGCTTTGATGTTTTTACAGAAGTGGCGAAAAAGGAAAAATATGAGACGCGGGAATGGACGTACGTAAATAAAGATGGTTCGCACTTCCCCGTTCAGCTTACCGTAACGGCCGTAAAAGAGCGAAACGAAATTACAGGCTACCTGGGTGTAGCAGCCAATATCAGCGAGATAAAAAATGTAGAACGAGAAATAAAATCTTTGCTGGAAGTAACAAAAGATCAGAATGAACGGTTGAAAAATTTCGCACATATAGTTTCGCATAACCTGAGGTCTCACTCCAGCAACCTGAGTATCCTTACCGATCTGTTCTTGCAGGAAAACCCCGGAATGGAGGGAAATGATATTGTAAAACAGCATATAAAAGCGTTCGACAACCTGCAGGAAACGATAGAGCACCTCAATGAGGTTGTACTGATCAATACCACTGTGGGGGATAACTTAAAATATATCAGTTTAAATAAAGCCCTTTCTGCGGCTATTGACAGCGTGGTAGCATTGGCTAAAGATGCCGACGTCACGATACATAATAACGTAAACAAGCATATAAATATTCTGGGTATTGAAGCATACCTGGATAGTATACTGCTTAATTTCCTGACCAACGCTATAAAATACAGATCGGCTGAAAGAGATAGTTATGTTAAACTGAGTACAGTTTTTGAGCCCAATTATGTAGTTTTGTCAATTGAGGACAACGGTTTGGGAATGAACCTGAAAACGGTGCAACACAAATTGTTTGGAATGTACAAAACGTTTCATGGCAATAAAGACGCACGCGGTATTGGATTATTTATTTCTAAAAACCAGGTTGAAGCTATCGGTGGAAAAATAACAGTTGATAGCGAAGAGGGTAAAGGAACTACCTTTAAATTATATTTTAAGTATGAAAAAAGTTGATCTGGCCTGTATCATAGATGATGATCCGATATACATTTTCGCAACAAAGAAAGTAATGCAGATGACTGATTTCTGCAATGACATCTTAGTGTATAACAATGGTAAGGAAGCATTGGATAACCTGAAAGATATCGTGTCATCGGGCGAAAATGTACCTGATATAATATTGCTGGATGTAAACATGCCTGTAATGGATGGCTGGCAGTTCCTCGATGAGTTCGTGCAGATACCTGCAAATAAGAAGATATGTATTTATATGGTTACTTCTTCAATAGACCCGGATGATATAAATAAAGCCAAGACATATGACAGTTTGAAAAATTATATTGTAAAGCCAATAACAACACAGGTGCTGCAAAATATCCTGAGCGATCTGGCGGCATGATAAACAGCATTGAGATATATTAGAACAGGCAGCGGGCATGAGCCCGCTATTTTGTTTTACAGCCTCTGCCGCTGCCAATTGTCGTTTGCATACTGTAAATTTACCCCATGGCAGATAATACCAACGACAAAAGACTTTTTTTGCTGGATGCATTCGCATTGATATTCCGTGCATACTATGCTTTGATACGTAATCCACGTATTACCAGTACAGGTAAAAATACCAACGCACAGTTCGTGTTCACCAATACGCTGTACGAACTGATAAGGAAAGAAAATCCTACTCACCTGGCAGTAGTGTTCGATACAGCTGCGCCGACCGAAAGACATACAGAATTTGCAGATTACAAAGCCAACAGGGATGAAACGCCTGAAGACCTGAAAGCGGCCGTGCCTGATATCAAGAGGATTATACAAGGGTTTAATATTCCGGTAGTAGAGTGTGACGGATATGAGGCGGATGATGTGATAGGCGGGCTGGCATACGAAGCAGCCGATATGGGTTATGATGTGTATATGGTAACGCCGGACAAGGATTACGGACAGTTGGTGCGCGATAATATATTCATCTACAAGCCGGGCTACCAGGGCAACGGAGTGGAGATATTAGGCCCGAAAGAAGTGTGCGAAAAATGGAACATTAAGCGTGTAGACCAGGTAATAGACATGCTGGGGCTGATGGGTGATGCAGTAGATAACATTCCCGGCATTGCTGGTGTAGGTGAAAAAACAGCCGCCAAGTTACTGGCAGAATACGATACGTTAGAAAACATACTGGAGAACGCCCATAACATAAAAGGCAAGATGGGCGAGAAGGTAGCTGCCGGAAGAGAGAACGCCATCATTTCTAAAAAGCTGGCTACCATCATTACAGAAACACCGTGCAAGTTTCATGAAGAAGATTTTCATGTAGACCCGCCTAATGTTGACGCACTGAAAGAAGTATTTGCAGAGTTGGAATTCAAAACGCTGGCTAAGCGTATATTGGGCGAAGATGCGGTACAGGCGGCAGTGGTAGAGGCAGATGCCAATGCTCCTCTGGATCTGTTCGGTAATCCCATTCCGCAATCGCACAGGCCGGCGCAAAAAGCAGAAGTAAAGGAAGAGGTAGCTGCACCGGTCGCGACGTTTGATCTGAAAAACATCGGTAACACACAGCATGATTATCAACTTATTACTGATGAAGCAGGAGCAAAGGAACTGGTAAAAAAAATACTGCAACAAAAAGAACTGGCTTTTGATACTGAAACTACAGGTATTGACGCCAACGAAGCGGACATTCTCGGCATGAGTTTTTGCTGGGAAGAAGGTATCGCATACTACGTAGCACTGCCGCACGATAAGGAAGGCGCCGTTGCAATGATGAAACATTTTCAGCCGGCCTTTGATAAAGAAGACCTGCTATGGATAGGGCAGAACATCAAGTACGACCTGACCATACTAAAATGGTACGGCTTTGAATTGAAAGGCAATATTTATGATACCATGCTGGCGCACTATGTCATAGAGCCCGAAGGCAAGCACAGTATGGATATGATGAGCGAAAAATACCTGTCTTACACACCTGTGTCTATTGAAACGCTGATAGGCAAAAAAGGTAAGAACCAGGGCAGCATGAAAGACGTACCGCTGGAAGAAGTGAAAGAATATGCTGCTGAAGATGCGGACATTACCCTGCAACTGAAAAAGAAACTGGATCCGCTATTGGATGAAAAACAAGTACGTCCCGTATTTACAGATGTAGAGAATGCTTTGGTGCCCGTGCTGCTGGATATGGAATACGAAGGAGTAGGTATTGATGTAGACTTCCTGAACGAATATTCAAAAGAACTGATGAAAGATATCAAGGCTGCTGAAGAGAGCGTGTACCAGCAGGCAGGTATTGCTTTCAACCTGGCATCGCCCAAGCAACTGGGTGAGGTGTTGTTCGACAAAATGAAGCTGGACGATAAAGCGAAGAAAACCAAAACAGGACAGTATGCCACAGGTGAGGATGTATTGCAGAAGCTGCGCGATAAACATAAAATAGTAGATGATATACTCGTATTTCGCGAGCTGAGCAAACTGAAAAGCACTTATGTTGATGCGTTGCCTACAATGATCAACCCGCGCACAGGCAGGGTGCATACCAACTTCAACCAATCGGTAGCGGTAACGGGCAGGTTGAGCAGCATCAACCCCAACCTGCAGAATATACCCATACGTACCGACCGTGGCCGCGAGGTAAGAAAGGCATTCATACCTAGAGAAAAAGGCTGGCAGTTATTATCTGCTGACTATTCACAGATAGAACTACGTATCGTGGCGGGTATCAGCAAAGACGAAGCTATGATACAGGCCTTTAAAGACAATGTAGATATACACACAGCAACAGCCGCAAAAGTATATGGTGTAGACCTGGATGATGTAACCAAAGACATGCGTCGCGCAGCCAAGGCTGTGAACTTCGGTATCATATACGGGCAAACGGCTTTCGGTCTTGCGGGCTCGCTGGGTATCAGCCGTACAGAGGCGAAAGAGATCATTGACAACTACTTCATTCAATATCCCGGTATCAAGCAATATATGGATGATACCATCAACTTTGCACGTGAGCACGGTTATGTACAAACGCTGATGGGGCGTAAGCGTTACTTGGCTGACATCAATTCAGCCAACCAGACCGTACGTGGCTTTGCCGAGCGTAACGCCATCAACAGCCCGATACAGGGTACGGCAGCAGACATGATAAAGCTGGCGATGATCAAAGTGAAAAAAGCGTTGGACGCCACATCACTCAAATCAAAAATGATATTGCAGGTGCATGATGAATTGGTATTTGACGTGCCGGAAAATGAGATCGATGAGTTGAGGGAACTGGTGGTGTCTAATATGGAATCTGCAATGATATTACCACTGGATGTACCTGTAAATGCAGAAGCAGGGGTTGGCGATAACTGGCTTGCGGCACATTAAGGTTTGAGACAGTACACTGCACAACGGTTGTCATTATATAGTTCAGTGAATGTGTTCGTGAATTTTTCAGGTTCAGCAGTGTCTATCGCTTTTATTTTGGATGCTTTGCATGCCATAATATGTATGCCGTATAGGTTCATCCTGTGTTTGATATCAACAGAGTTATTCCACTCTCCGGGAGGCAATACCAATCCATTCCTGTCAAAGTAGCACAGGCTGAGGTTAGGAGCTATCTCATCTACAACCGCTATCGTGCTGTCCTTACCAATGCTTAAACTGTTCAGGATAGAGTCGCCTTCTGCAAACCAGTAATCAGTGGTCAGGTCGTGTACGTCAGGATAAGTTTTTTCGTCTACAACTATCATTTTGTTCAGGTACAGATTACCGGAGTATTGCAGAACAACCAGCATACACATCAAAGCGATATTGAAAGGCACCCTGTTTGGGAGGTAGGCTATAGCCTTTTGCAAGGGAATAAAGAAGAGTACAAGAGATATAGTTATAGCAGGAAACCAGATAGAAATAAAATAGTAGTTGTGGTGTATTAATTGGTGGCCGAAGAGAAATGTAAGCACAAGGCTGCCGGTAAACAACAATGCTATGAGCACAAGTTGTACTCTTTGCTTCTTGTCTTTGAATATTGCTACCAGCCCATACAGAACTATAAGCCCCAGCACAGGATAATGAATCGTTGTAAAGTATTCGTTGACGAACTTGGTGGTGAGGCAGTAGGTGAAAAATAAATGACGTTCATCCCAGTTCTCAAAAGGGTATGTCTGCATCATGAACAATGTTCCGTGATAGGTTGTTGCCAGGTATTTAGAGTATAAATTATAGGAAACCAGCACAATAAGAGGTAACAGAAAAAAAGCGCATTGTTGTAACAGGGAGACCCCTTTCCGGTATGCAATCCTGGTGAAAAGACTGTACCCCATAACGGAAAGTAAAACTACACCTACTGATGTTTTCATCAGTGCCGCTAGTGTAAGTATACATATGGAGGTGACGAGTGTGCCGAACTTCGTATTTTCCAGGTAAAGAGTGAAAAAATAAAATCCTGCAAAACTGCTACATAATGCTGCAGCGTCAGGCAGGTAATTGCATAAATAATAAGAGAACACAGGTGATGAGAAAATTACAACCGGAATGAACAACGATGAGATTATTTTACCGGTTGCGTTAAAAGCAATTAGGAATAAGGACAACAACCCTAGATAGCCAATAAGGAGCGTGATGATCCGGAATGAAGTACTGATTGCCTCCCTGCCGAAGATTTTTCCCGACAGAGCTGCAAGGTAAGCCTGTATCGGGAATTCAACAGGTACTATCCTGTCATCAGCTTGAACATCATAAGTACGGGGATGAAAGAAATCCATACCATTATCATAATACTGTACAGCTATTGAAAACCTGTCGGATTGCGCCTGGTCATGAATGCCATTAGGGGGTGCATTATACATTGCCGGGTATTTTACCAGGCAGATGAATATAAATAATAGCGAGAAAATTATGATACCTTTTATTTTCTTGCGGCGGGTTATCACACTGTAAGTTTTTTACAAGCTCAAAATAGAGAATAAACGATACTTATGAAAACTGTTTATGGCTGCCTGAACGGGTGCCTCGATTCCCACGCGCCTTCACGTTCATCAATGTTTTTTTGTGCCTGCATTACACGTTGGCGCACAAAGCGATTTTTGATGTACAAAAAAGTAGACAGGTAACGGGGTTTGCAGCCTAACCTTGCTTTGGCGTCAAGAGCGGTACGTCCCAATATCAGTTTGTGCTTCTTTAGAAGTATGGCCTGCTCTATGGCAAAGAACAGGATATTGAAATACAGGTTCAGTTCTTTGTTCTTTTCATAGTCGAACCCGATATAGAACATGTCGAAATCACCGTTGTGTACCCATGCACTGAAGAACCCCACCATTACACCGTTTTCATATCCTGCCCATACTTTCAGGTTGTCTTCATGATGCTTTTTAAGTACAGGAATAAAATCAGGACTCAACAACCCTATACGCACCTGCTGGTGGTCTGTCACCTGTTGGTACAAGGCAAACAGTTCGTCTTTATGTTGCTCAACTTCCGTTGCGCTGAACTCTTTTATCTCAAGCGATGAAAACGGTTGTTGTATCTTTCTGAACCGCTGTGCGTATTTATGCTTCAGCGCCTTTTCATAATCATGTATATCCTCCCACTCCGCAGGTATCTTCATCTCCATCGAAATGTCGTTGCGCAGCTGTATGTATTTCGGCTCGTAGTTCTGGAAATATTTAGCCAGCTTTTCGGGCATATCTTTTATCACCACCGCCGACGCACAACTGGTATCCATAGCCTCATCAATAGCCTGTTTGTAATACAGGTAAGTATCATACACCTCGGCATCGGGCACGCAATAAACAGACGCAACATCGTGCCTGAATAAATGGCCACCCACCAGCAGTTTTGGTCGTATCATACCCGTAAATGCCCGCCACCCTGCATGTTGCAGTGGCGTTACCATACTACTGTTCACATGTTTGCTGTTCAGGCTTAGTAGCTGGAATCCGGCCGCCAATACAGGTTGCCCATTATTGAATAGTTGAATGTACAGGAAGGAAAGGTCAGGCAATGCCGCTGCTTCGGTTATGCCCAGTTGTTTGCTTTGTAAGAAATGCCCGTCGGGTATAAAGTTGTTCCACTCTTCCGGCAGTTGTTTACTGTTGGTGTAGTGTTTTGCAACTATATCGCTTTTCTTATGCAGGCAATGTCTCAATCTTTCAGTTTTTCCATTTCAATATGTGGTATGCCTACTTCGGTAAATTCATCACCAACCTGTGTGTAGTTTAGCTTTTCGTAAAATCCTTTGGCAACAATACGCGCGTGTAGCATGATACGTTTATAACCATTGTTCCATGCAAATTGTTCAGCATAGCGCACCAGTTGCGTTCCTATGTTCTTTCCCTGTTGGTTGGCGGCAACAGCCATTTGCCTGAGCTGTACCGTTTGTTCCGGAAGCGGTGTGAGTATCAGGCAGGCTATAACTCCTGTTTCATCTTCGGCTATAAGTATATGGTCATTCACCTCATTACTGAGATCCTCATCGTGCAATGATAAACCGATGGGCTTGCGCAGTATCTCTTCTCTCAGTTCGAAAACAGGAGCGTACTCCCTGTCCTGTGGTGTTATGCTTTTAAAACTAAGGCTTCCCATTAGTCGAGGGTGAGTTCTGTTATCGTATTGCTTTTAATGATGAACTCCTTCACTTTTGGTTTCGGGTTAGGCACCCTGGGGTCTGCCATATAAGCTACTTTATACCTGCCCGGTTGTATCAGGAATTCCTGCTGCCTTGCAGTACCTGTTACATCAGTTGGGTGAAAGGTCTTGTAGCTGTCTCCAAGCTGGTACTGGAATTCAACATTAGCTGCCGTTGGATTAATGACGCGTATCTGTCCCGGCTCTTCAAGGCCAAGGTAGACGGTTACACCGAAATCAAGGTCAACGTTACGTGTAGTTTTGGGGTTGGTATTTATCTCTACATGATAATTGTCTGCAGGGTAAGGAAGCACCTCTGTACAATACTGTTTGTTTACCATGCCTCTTCTTAATGCAATACTCACTCTGGCTGCAAACTCTTTTACCGGGCGCTCCGGGTTTTTGTGGTAAATAAACGCCAGGGAACCATTGGTAACTACTATTTCATACTTGTTCTTTTCGTGTGGGCGTACCTCGATATTTCTTGCAACAAAACCATCTTTACCTGTGATCGTCAGGTTGTAAGTACCTACCGGAATATCTTTTTGCGGGCGTGGCTTGCCGTACACATCTACTGTACGTTGAAATTTATGTACCACATCGTTGGTGCGCATATCGCGCAGTACTATCTCAGGCGAGGTCTCGTAATACTTACCCTTGCCGTCAGTAAAAAATATCTCTAATGTTGATTCCGCAGCCTCTTCACGTATCACTTTATATTCCGCCTCTTTCAGTTTAGGTTGGTCAGGCACAATAGAGTTACTCTTTTTTATAGTAGCGGTAGGCATTGGTTTATACACAGGCTCTGTTGGTTTCTCCGGCTCGTCTTCTATTACAGGCATTTTAATGGCAGGTATCTTCAACAAGGTAAATGAGCCGCGCGATTCATAACGAACTGGTAAACTCTTTTGCCTGGTAGTATTAATTGCCACTAATGCCTCTTTGTTTTTGGGCTTAATTTCTGCTACTACAATTTTAGATGGCTTCTCGGGTACAGGCTCCGGTTTCGGGGCTGCAACAACGGTATCTATTTTAGGTTCTGGTTTTGGTTCAGGTTGTTTTACCACTACCGGCTCTTTTTTAACAGGCTCCGGCTCGGGCTCCGGTTTATCTTCAGGTATAGTTACTTTAAATTCAGGGGTACTTACTTTCAGTACGCTGGGCGCTTTCCTTGCTGTTTCTATTAGCTTGGCCACGGTAGTTGATTGTATAAAACTGTGCTTATACGCATCTACTATCTTGCCCACTACGGGTTCTATGTCATCAGGTTTGCTTACCAGCAGGTACTCACCCATACAGTCGTACTGCTTTTGCAGCGGGGCGTAATCTATCAGGCTCAGGATATACGGCCTGAAGTCGATCTTCTTCTTCAGCAGTTGTTCTACCACCGCGCATATATCACCATTACAGCTTTCGCCGCCATCGGTTATCAGTATCAGGCTGTACTTGTTGTCCTTCAGGTTCACCATGTCATTTTCAGCGGCCTGCTGTATAGAGTATGCTATGGGCGATATACCAAGCGGGTGCAGCGCCGCCAGCCTCAGCATCATTTGCGTATAGTTGTCCTTGCTGAACATTACTTCCAGCTTGGAGTCGTAACAGTTGTTTTTTGAGGTAGGGTCTGTATGGCCATAAACACGCAGGGCAAACTCAACATCTTTATTCACTGAATAAACGCTGTCCATCAGGCGGTCTACTATCCTTGCTGCAGCCTCAAAGCGTATCTCATCGCCGTTCCATTCGTGCAGCATGCTCGATGAGCCATCCAGCAGGATAAGTATACGTGGGTTTTTCGCTTTGGCATCCTGCTGTGCGTACATGTGCATACTACTCAGCAGCAAAGCAATAAATATGATAAAATTGTATTTGCGCATTAATATCTTTCTGACTGGCTACAAACCTACATTAAAACCTTGACTATACTGCATTGCGGGCATCCCCTCTATGGGGTTATTTAACAATATAGGCATTATATTAATCTGTTAACAGATAAAAAATAAACTTACAGTTTTTTTCGTTCATTCATAAAGAGTAATAACTTTCACAATGGTGTAAAACATACCGTATACGCTCAAAATTTTGTAACTTTTTATGCGAATACATAGCAGATGAAAAAAATTATCAGGGGCATATTCCGTTTTCTCCCTGTGCAGCTGTTCCTGCTGCATTTCCGTAAATACCAGTTATTCCTGGTATTCTGGATACTGCTTGTATTGGTTATAACGGGCGATTTTGCGGAAATATTCGGTGCCTCTACCCTTTTTCTTTCTCCCGAATATTTAGGTAAGACCAATTTCAGGAGCATGTTCCTGATGGGAGGTGCTATGGCTGTATTTGTCATGGCATGGCATATCACTACATTCATCATCAACCATTCGCGCATCCCGTTTATTGGTGCCATACGTTTTGCCTTCATCAAGTATTGCCTCAACAACTCACTGTTGCCTTTCGCTTTTCTTGTATTCTATACCATAGCCGGTATACGTTTCCAGCTCATCAACGAAAATAAGGCTGTCATGCAGGTGGTCAGGATACAGATGGGTTTTTACATGGGTTTCATTTTGGTGATACTTATTTCCTTCGCCTACTTTTTCAGGGTAGGCAGAGACTTGTTAAAAGATATAGTAGGTAGTATTGCTAACCCCAATCGCTTACGCAAGTTCATTCCTTACGATAGCCTTGATTACGAGGTAGACCTGATCAAAGCGGATACCTTCCTTACAGGCCGCCTGGGTATCAAGAAGTTTTCTGAGCTGGACACATATCACCCCCGCCTGCTCAATACCGTTTTGCGCAAGCATAGCCGCAATGCAACTACAGCTACTATTTTCGCTATTCTGGTACTCTTGCTGCTGGGCCTCTTTAGTGAGCAGCCACAACTCAGGGTGCCGGCGGCCGCCAGCTTCCTGTTGCTTTTCGCAGTGATAATGGGGCTGGTAGGTTCTGTAAAATATTTTCTGCGTAGCTGGGAGATACTCGGTTGGGTCATATTCATTGCGCTGTTTGCCTTCCTGGTAAAAGAAAGAGTGGTAGACCTGCGCAGCATTGCATACGGGCTTAATTATAAAACGGAAAAGTCGCTGCAGCCGGAGTATAGTTATAACAACCTGCAAAAAGTATTCAGCAAAGAGCGGTACAGGAATGATAAGCAACAGGAGCTAAACAGGCTTGACAAGTGGAAGAGTAATGTAAGTACAGGCGCTGCAAAACCACCATTGGTCATAGTGTCAGTAAGTGGTGGTGGTTCGCGCGCAGCTTTCTGGACATTCCGCTCGTTGCAGTATGTTGACAGCCTTTCCGGTGGTAAGCTGTTCGCAAATACAGTTATGATGACGGGAGCATCAGGTGGTATGATGGGCGCAGCATACTGGCGTGGCTTGCACGATGCGTATTATGAGGGCAAACTTGACAGCCTGTACAAAAGGTCTTACCAGGACAATATTGCAAAAGACCTGCTCAACTCCATCGTGTTCTCACTTGCCAGTGTCGACATGATATCTCCTTTCAATAAAATATCGCTTGCTGAGTATTCGTATACAAAAGACAGGGGTTATGCCATGGAGCAGGAAATGATACGCAATACTGAAGGCATACTGGATAAAAAGCTGGAAGACTACAGGCAAAAAGAAGCGGAAGGACTGTCGCCAATGGCTATTATCAACGGTACGATCATCAACGACGGGCGCAGGCTCATGATGGCTGCACAGCCTGTCGGGTATCTTACCCAATCAGAATACGATGTACGGCATACAACATTCCCTGCTATAGACGGGATCGACTTTGCTGCTCTGTTTCAGGCGCAGGACCCCTACAACCTGCGCCTGCCCACTGCACTGCGTATGACGGCTACTTTCCCGTATATACTGCCTGTGGTCAGGCTGCCGTCCGAGCCTATGATGAACATTATGGATGCCGGGCTGCGTGATAACTTCGGTATGGAATTATCAAGCAGGTACCTGCATACCATGCGCGAGTGGATTAGGGCTAATACCGGTAAGGTCATCATGCTGCAGATACGTGATACCCGCCAGTTCGAGATATTCCCGCCGTCTGATATGAATACGCTGGGTAAAATGCTGTCAGACCCGCTCTTCGCCATTCAGAACAAATGGGAGCCCTTCCAGTCATACAGCCAGGGCTATTCAAAAGACTACCTGAAAGAATACCTCGGCGACCAGTTGGAATACATCACCCTGCAATATATACCCGAAGATGGCAAGAAGGCCGCGGCACTCAACTTCCACGTCACTACCAAAGAGCAGGAGGACCTGCTGAAGAGCATCTACAAAAAAGAGAACGTAGATGAAGTGGAGAAGTTATTGAGTTTATTGGGAGAGGAGTAGTTAGCCTTTTTATACGGTTTTGTTATTCCCCACTGGTTTAAGTTTACAACTTAAATCACAAATAAAAAGCAGGTCTGCGACCGGGAATAGTTGTTTTTTAGCCTAAGTATTATTTTTATGCTATGGCAACACGTTATCACTTTGGAGAAAATTGATTACATACATAATAATCCCCCACTGGTTTAAGTTGCAAACTTAAACCAGCTAGGGTGTTTACATGAAATACATTAAGTAGCAGCCCTGTTTATTTTATTTGAATTATTTAAATTAATAACGTATTTTTGCTGTAATAAATGCGAATGCATTTATGGAAGTCTCGCCCAGGCGGGATAGTAGTAAACAAAACACATTTACAGAGATCTCGCTATCTATCGGGACAATACCAACAGGAACAATATCACTATGCTGAAACAACTCAGGTCAATACACGCTAATTGCAACGCCCCTCTTTTCGAGGGCTTTTTTATGCCGCGGCTTTTATTTTTTATTCGGTTTTTGGAAACAAAAAGAAACAAAACCCTGCAAGGGATTGAATATCAAAATACTACAAGCCCCTTGCTCCTGCATTTTTGGAACAAAATGCACCAAAAAGGGAACAAAACAGCCGCTTTGGGAACAATTTGCCGGGGTAGAGGGATACCTTGCGAAGTGCAACTAAAACTTTGCGTCTTAGCGTCTCTGTGCCTGCCCCGACACATTCGGGGGTTAAAAAACATGCCAACTAAATATTAACAGTTTCAACTTATCAAACACCTTATATTTGAACTTGTGAGCTTTATTTATCCTTTATTCCTGGCAGCGGCGTTGGCACTGGTTATTCCGGTGCTCATACACCTGTTCAACCTGCGCAGGTACAAAACCGTGTATTTTCCGCATACCCGCTTTTTGCAGAACATACAGCTACGCTCACAAAAGCAGTCGCAGGTAAGGTATAAGCTACTGCTGGCAATCAGGATGCTGTTTCTCGCTTTGCTCATACTGGCATTTGCACAGCCCTTTTTTGCGGGTGATGACACTAAAGCCACGGGTAACAGGCTGCAGGCCATATATATTGACAATTCAGGCAGTATGAGCCTGAAAAAGGGATCGCAGCGCTTGCTGGATATTGCCAAAGACGCGGCACGCAGGCAGGTAAGAAATGCTGCCCCGGGCACTAAGTTCGTACTGCTGACTAATGACCGCCCCGTAAGCTACCGCCCTATGCCTGCCGATAAGGCCATACTGGAGCTGGGCAATATAGAGTTGTCGTCTGTACCCAAAACGGCTAAACAGGTGCTGGCCATGCTGAAAGGCATTGCCGAAAGCGAGGCTATGCCGGGGGCAGATCTGTATTACTATTCAGACTTTCAGCAAAGTGCTGTGTCCGACCCTCCGGAAGCGGACGAAAATATAACAGTCTTTGCAGTGCCGCTTACAGGCTCCAAACCTGTGAATGTATATATAGATACAGCATACTTGACCAACCCTGTACTGCAAACAGGCGAAAGCAATGAACTGATCGTTCGTGCAAGGCTATCGGGAGAAGCTCCTGCTGAGCCACCCGTGGTAAACCTGGTAGTGAACGGGCAGATAAAAAGTGCGGCTACCATCAACTTTGGTGATGGTAGGGAAAGCACGGATACGATGTCTTTCCGAGTAAATGAGGCTGCATGGCAACAGGTAGAACTGGTGATAGACGATGAAGCGGTTCGCTTTGATGATACCTTCCGTATAACGGCACGTAGTGCGCCCAACCTGTCTGTACTGGTGTTGAACGAAGGGCAACCCAGTCCTTATATACAGGCGGCTTTCAGGGCCTACAATGGTTTCAGGCTGAACAATGCATCTGTAAATAACCCGCCCGCAGACTGGGGTGAATACAGCCTGGTGATCGTAAACGGTTGTACCCGCATCAGCAAGGCGCTGGGGCAACATTTGGCAACAGCACAGCAATTGGGACAAACAGTATGTATTTTCCCTGCAAGGACCAACAACCTTGAAGGACTGAACGAAGGGCTTGCGGAGATAGCAGATATACGAATAGCCGGGGTGGATACCGCATCGCAGTCGGCCACGTCATTACAGCAGGGCAGCAGTATCGTCCGCGACCTGTTTGAAAGTGTACCTGAAAATGTACAGTTGCCTGCTACAAGCTGGCACTACATAATTGAGTCGGGCCTTACGGCCAACCGGCAGTCGGTGCTCAGCTTCCGCAATGGTGACCCGCTGTTCGCGCAGTTCAGCCCTTCGGCGGGGCAGCTGTATATACTGTCTTCGGGTATCGACCTGCAATCTGGCAATTTTGCGTCGAGCTACTTTTTTGCGCCGTTCCTGTACCAGATGGGTGTGCAGACCAATGGCGGAAATGTATATGCGTTAACACTGGGCAATCGCCAGCCGGCATACATACCGCTGAACAACGCCAATGAGCGCAATATGGTGCACCTGTACGATGGCAACCGCGATGCTATACCCACACAGCGCAGCTTTGGCGCCGGGCTGAATGTGTTTATTGACGACGTGGTGGCAAAGGCGGGTTTTTACAGCATGGGCGCACAGGGCAGCGATACTACCGTTATTGCGGTAAATACAAGCAGGGCAGAATCGCGACTTACGACCATAAGCCCGGCAGACCTGAAAAACACATGGCAGGGAATTGATATACAGGTGGTAAGTCCTGATACTATAGGTAGTACGGGGGCTTACAACAGGTGGGGTAGTTTCCCGCTTTGGAAAGTTTGTGTTATTTTAGCCCTGATAATGCTGGCTGTCGAAACATGGGTTTTGGCGGGCAGTCTTCGCAAACCAACAGCTGCTACTCAATAGCTATATGCAAGTGCACATCCGACAGGCTAAAATTACCGACACCGGGTCGGAGTTTCATAACAAGATCGTTGATATTATCATTAAAGATGGTATTATCAGCAAAATAGCGGCGTCTGCTAAAAAGACGGGTGACAGCACTGTAGAAGTTGAAGGTAAGAAGGTATATACGGCTCCTAAAGGGCATGGCCCCATCATGGTGAGCCGTGGCTGGGTAGATATCATGGCAGATTACGCAGAGCCGGGCCATGAGCAGAAAGAAACCATCAGTACCGGCCTTGCTGCTGCTGCGGCAGGTGGGTTTACAGATGTGTTCCTGGTGCCGAATACCGAGCCGGCTGTAAGTACCAAATCAATAGTGGAGTTCCTGCTGAAAAAGGCAGCGGGTAATGTAGTGAGCCTGCACCCTATGGGTAGCATCTCACAGAACATTGAAGGCAAGAGCCTGGCTGAGATGATGGATATGCAGGCGCATGGTGCCATAGCCTTTACAGACGGCTGGAAGCCCGTGCAAACGTCAAACCTGGTGCTCAAAGCATTGGAATATGTAAAAGCCTTCAACGGTACATTGATACAGATACCGCAGGATGAGTCGATAGCAAGCACAGGACTGATGCACGAGGGTAAGGTATCTACACATTTAGGAATGCCGGGTATTCCTGCAGAAGCGGAAACCATTATCATATACAGGGATCTGCAGTTGCTGAAATACACGGGTTCAAAGCTGCATTTTACAGGCGTATCTACAGCTGCCGGTGTGGATATGATACGTAAGGCGAAAAGGGAAAAACTGAACGTAACCTGTTCGGTAACCCCTTACCACCTGGCACTGACTGATGAAGCACTGGTTGGGTACGACAGTATGTACAAAGTATCTCCGCCACTACGTACTGAAAAAGACAGGCAGGCACTCATAAAAGGGCTGAAAGATGGTACTATAGACTGTATAGCATCGCACCACCGCCCGCAGGACTGGGACGCTAAAGTAAAAGAATTTGAATACGCCGCTTACGGTATGAATATACAGGAGCTGGCTTTCAACATAGCACTGGAAGGGGTGACAGATAAGGTGGAGCTGGACAGGGTAGTAAATGCTTTTGCCAACCGGCCACGGGAGATATTCGGTATGGCTGATGCGGCGATAAAAAAAGGAAGCCCGGCCAGCCTGACACTGTTTACTGCAAAAGGTAAAGGAGTGTTAAATGAAATGAATTCTATGTCAGCAAACAATCCATTTATAGGACAGGAGCTGTCTGGTAATATTATAGGCATTATTAACAATAACAATCATCATATAAATCAATAATTATGGAAAACGCAAACGGCCAACCATACAACAAGTTCGAATTACCTCTTAAGTGGGGTTTGATCATCGGGATAATATCGATCCTGCTATTTACTATTTATGCTATGTTCATGATGGAGTCTATGGGTCTCATGGGCTCAATGGTATTAGGCATTGTTACGTTCGTTGTTATGTTGGTGCTGCTGGGAGTAATGGCCAAACAACGCAGAAAAGACCTTGGTGGGTATATGACACTCAGGGAAGCCTTCCAGCCTATTTTTATAGCTATACTGATCATTGTGGTCATGACTACTATTTACAACGCATTGTATGTTAATGTAATAGATCCGGAATATATGGCCCGCACCAAAGAGATGACAACCAATATGACTGCCAATTTTGGAGGTGAGGAGGCAGCAGACGCAGCTGCCGAACAATTCGACAAGCAGATGGAAAAACAAAACAGCATCGGTGGCAGGGCTGTATCTTTTGCCATCACAATAATATTTTACAGCCTGTTTGGATTGATAGTAGCAGCAATAGTGAAGAAAAACAAACCTGAGCACCTGGCCTGATAAATATGCAGACTGATATAAGCATAGTAATACCTCTTTATAACGAAGATGAATCACTACCGGAACTGGCGGAGTGGATAGAGAAGATGTGTGCAGAACATGGTTACAGCTACGAGGTGATCATGGTGGATGACGGCAGTACGGATAACAGCTGGCAGGTGATACAAAGTCTTGCTGAGCAAAACAACTGTATCAAGGGTATCAAGTTCCAGCGTAACTATGGTAAAAGTGCCGCGCTGAACGAGGGCTTTAAAGCTGCTGTAGGTAATGTCATCATTACAATGGATGCAGACCTGCAGGACAGCCCCGATGAAGTACCTGAACTATATAAAATGGTGATGGCCGATGGCTATGACCTGGTGAGTGGCTGGAAGAAAGTGCGTTATGATAACGCCGTAACCAAAAACCTGCCATCAAAGTTGTATAACTCCGTTAACCGCATGGTATCCGGTATCAAACTGCACGATATGAACTGCGGGTTGAAAGCCTACAGGCGCAACGTGATAAAGAGTATTGAGGTGTATGGTGAGATGCACCGCTTTATTCCTGTACTGGCTAAGGCGGCAGGATTCCGTAAAATAGGAGAGAAGGTAGTACAGCACCGCGCACGTAAATACGGTGTTTCCAAGTTCGGCTGGGAACGTTTCATTAATGGCTTCCTCGACCTGTTATCTGTACAGTTCATCAGCCGTTTCGGTAAGAAGCCTATGCACCTGTTTGGGACGTTAGGTATGCTGATGTTCCTGATAGGTTTTGGTATCGTTATATGGCTGGCCATTGAAAGAATTATGGGTGGCGCTGAATATGGCCTTACCAATAAAGTAACATTCTATGTATCGCTTACAGCTATGATATTGGGTACACAGTTCTTCCTGGCTGGTTTCCTGGCAGAGTTGGTATCCCGCTCCGCTGCCGACAGGAACCACTATCTTGTTGAACAGAAGCTGGGTGTTGATAAATGATATACAACACCTAAAAAACACCAATGAAAAAAATACCATTGCCCCCTAAATCAGTTATTGTATCCGGCCTTGTAGCAGGTATAGTAGGTTTAGTGTTATTTGCTGCATTGCTCATCCTCAATTGGAATAATGACAATACATTACTGCTTACGGGTCTGATATTTTTCTTGCTGATGCATGCATTTTGTGTTGCACTGGCTATATACAGGCTAAAAAACTCCGCGATAAAAAGCATAAAGCCAGGCTGCACCAGGTATGATACAGCCTGGGGAAGCTCTATTTTTTAACTTCTTTTACAGTCGCTTGTTGAGGTTCTGAACTTTTGTGTACCGGTGTCATCAGGAATTGTACACCCAGCACACCTACCAGTATAATAGTGGTAATAATGGTGTTCAGCCTGGCTTCAGGTTTGCGTATCCCATTAAAGAAATAAAGTGGCAACAGAACGAAAAATGACAGGATCAGCGTGCTGAACTGCATGATCCTTGCGCCCGGCCAATGCATTACCAAAAACAATGCGGAAAGGCAGTAAAGGATACCTACCAGTGTTCCTGTTGTTAATACCACTTTATCCCTCGCTGATCCTGCTTCTTTGGTTTTCAATACAAACAGTAAGGGTAAGAATATAAGGCTGAACAGCACCATACCGGTGACAAATAATACACCCGCACCCGGCCAGTGCGCCAGCTTGAACAGCGAGCCAATCAGCAATATGATAGCGGCTGATGCACCGCTTATGATCATTAGTTTTTTCATTGCGTAATAATTTTTGAACGTTAATAAATTGATGGTTTCTTCTTCTATCTCCTTCAGCTCGTTTTTATAAAACTGCCTGATGGTTTGCTGATAGAACGACTCAAAGTCATCGCCATCTTCCAGGTTATGCTCTATGATGCAACAGATATGATCCAGGAGGTTATACTGCAGATCCTCCATTTCAACGCCATGACGTCTTATGTCGTTGAAGATGTATTCTACCTGTTCATCAGAAATGCAATACATGCTTATATTGTTTTCGTTTTCAGGTCCAGCAGGAAGGTCATTGTTTCCATAAATTCAACCAGTTCGACCAGCTTCTCTTTGGTTTTTGTCTTCCCGGATTTGCTTATGGTATAGTACTTACGCTGGCGTTTACCCATATACTCTATCTGTGTGGTCACAAGTCCGTCTTTCTCCAATGCATGCAAAGTGGGATACAACGCACCTTCAGTTATCTGTATCCTGTCTCCCGTCAGCTCTTTTACCCTCTGGGTTATCTCATAGCCATACATCTTGTCATTGTCGTTCAGGAGTTTCAACACAATGGTCTTCAGCGTCCCTTTTATCAGTTCTGTAGAGAATATCATGACTTATATCTTTATGCCTAAGATAAAGATACATAAGAATCTGATGTATTGTGCTTTTGCAGGTAAATTTTTTTCAGAAAACTGCCTAAACTGGTTTTTGCCTGGTGTGGATGGATGCAGGATTACTCCTGAAATGCTTGTTGAGAAAACGCATACAGACGAATATCAGCAGCATAGAGATGAAGAACAATATTGCATAATTCACTGGACCGAAATAATCTACCATATTTGGTGTCTCGTCAATTTTAAAACGCATGGCAAGTAAGACAGCCGCTCCATTGTTGGCCGCGTGCAGTAGTATGCATAGTAATAATGACTTTGTTTTCCAATATAGCCACCCAAACAAAAGACCGATACAAAAAGCACCAACAGCCTGCCATGGATTGAGATGAAACACACCAAATATGAGCGCTGAAATTAAGATAGACTTAGCAGGACTATAACGTTTCAGGAAACCGTCTAGCACGATCCCTCTCATGATCAGCTCTTCAAATACAGGTGCTGCGATCACAGCCCCGGTAACGGAGAAAATATCCATGTTCATCACGTCTTTCATGATGCGGATGAAGCCATCTGTAGGTGGTACGAGGTAATTAAACAGTTCTGTAATAAAACTAAGGCAAAACAGGATGACGAAGCTAATGGTAAATACGGTCAGAGAAAATGAACCATAATGAAAGCCATCACTGATGCCCGATCTTTTTCTCCGGTTATTGGCAAATATAAAAGTCATGCCAATAGGTATTACATACGAGAGCAGGTCGTCCATACCTTTAGCTACTTTGTTACCTGCAACATCAAAGCCAAATTGTGTTGACACAACTTTGGATGAAAGGGTATACAAGCCAGTAAATACAACGGCAAATAATATCAGCCCGAATGCCTGTAGTATACCAGGATATGGTTTAGCGCCTTCCATTATCGTTTCTTTTTTATTTTCTGGTCCGGGTCCATCTGTATAGGCTTAGTATCGCGCAGGGAGTTGTTGGATGTGTATCGTTCAAACCAATCATATAGTTTGATCACTTCCGATTTATTTTTCTCCACCCAATTTTCTGATTCTTTGATGGATGTAGCAGATATAGCATAGCAATAAGCTTTCAGCAGTCCTTCTTTTTCTACATCGCGCAAAAAGCGAACATAAAAGTTGATATAGAAATTATGTTCAGCTTCAGTATTTACCTTATCGCCTATAAAATCAATGAAGCCTTTAGTGTATTCGTAGAATTTTTCTGACTCTGACATCTTAGCGTAATCACCGGAATGCATAGAAGCTGATAATATAGAGAGGTAGAAGTCGGCCATGTAAAAAGGGTCTGTTGTATCCCTGTCTGCAGCTATGTTGATATTGATCTTGTTACTACCTTCTTTGGTCACTCCCGCCCCCATCATTTCATTCAGAGCTATGAAGGCTTTCCTGGCACGGGGGCTACCCGACTCCAGCATCAGGAAATAATAGAATGCCAGTATAGCTCTTACCTTACTTTGCTGGTAGACTTGGGTATAGGCCAGTATGAGGTTGCTGCTGCTGTGCTCAGGATTATTTTGCAGGGCATCATACATTTTCATTTCCGCCTTTTTTATTTCGTTGCCCTTCATATAGGTAATGCCCAGGTTGAAGTGCAGCAGGAATTCGTCAGGGTATTTTTCTATACCTTCTTTGTACACGGCTACAGACTTGTCGTAATCGCCCATAAGGTCAAGGGCAGTGCCTTTATTGATATATGCCAGTGTTGCATTTTCGCCGGTGGCTATCAGGCGGTCGCAGTACTCAATGCTTTTTTCATAGTTTTTCAGCGACATGTAGGTGATGCTGGCCTCATACATGGCTTCCCCGTTGTTCTTATCCATAGCCAGTACCTCGTTATATTTTTTCAGCGCAGCTTTGTATTCCCCTTTATCGTGCAGGGTAATGCCTTCTTTTATCAGCGTTTCTGTATTGTCATTTTGAGCCCTCACAACGGCAGCGGTAAGGAGTAGTAGTGCGATTATAAGGTACAGGTTTTTCATATGGAGCGATTTTGATGAGAAATAGCTATTAAATATAAATAAAAACCCATGCAATTGCATGGGTTTTACTATTAATGCTGTGTAAGGTTATTACATATTTCTCCTGTATTGTCCCCCTACATCAAACAGGGCTTTTGTTATTTGACCCAATGAGCAGAACTTAACTGTCTCCATCAGTTCAGCGAAAATGTTCTCGTTTTTGATGGACGCTTCCTGTAGCCTGTGCAGCATTTCACTGCCTTTATCACCGCTGCGTTTCCAGAGGTTCTGTACAGTTTGTATCTGGAATTCTTTTTCTTCCGTTGTAGAACGTATCACCTCCTGCGGAATAACTGTTGGCGAACCTTTACTGCTCAGGAAGGTATTTACACCTATTATCGGGAACTCGCCATTATGCTTTAACGTTTCGTAGTACAGGCTTTCTTCCTGTATCTTGCTACGCTGGTACATGGTTTCCATTGCACCCAATACACCCCCACGCTCCGTTATCCTGTCAAACTCAGACAGTACCGCTTCTTCTACCAGGTCGGTCAACTCCTCAATGATGAATGAACCCTGCAACGGATTTTCGTTCTTAGCCAATCCTAACTCTTTGTTGATGATCAGCTGGATGGCCATGGCGCGGCGTACACTTTCTTCTGTTGGTGTGGTTATCGCCTCGTCGTATGCGTTTGTATGCAGTGAGTTACAGTTGTCGTATATAGCATACAATGCCTGTAAGGTTGTGCGTATATCGTTGAAGTCAATCTCCTGTGCGTGCAATGAACGGCCTGAAGTTTGTATGTGGTATTTGAGCATCTGGGAGCGCTCGTTACCTCCGTATTTCAGTTTCATGGCCTTAGCCCATATGCGGCGTGCTACACGGCCTATTACGCTGTATTCAGGGTCGATTCCATTGCTGAAGAAGAATGATAAGTTCGGTGCAAAGTCATCGATATGCATACCACGGCTGAGGTAGTACTCCACAAAAGTGAAACCATTACTGATGGTAAATGCCAATTGTGAAATAGGATTCGCTCCAGCTTCCGCTATATGGTATCCACTGATAGAAACCGAGTAGAAGTTACGTACACCGTTATTGATGAAGTATTGTTGTACATCACCCATTACACGTAGTGAGAACTCTGTAGAGAAGATGCAGGTATTCTGTGCCTGGTCTTCTTTCAGAATATCTGCCTGTACGGTACCACGTACGGCTTTCAGTGTGTCTTCTTTTATCTTGTTGTACACGTCGGCAGGTAGCACCTGGTCGCCGGTAACGCCCAGCAGCATCAGTCCAAGCCCGTTATTACCTTCCGGTAGTGCGCCTACCTCAACATTGCTGAAGGTTGATGCATTGTATGTCGGACGAGGAACGCCTTTTTCTTTGTATATCACTTCAATTTTCTTGTTCACTTCATCTTCCAGCCCGTTCTCTTTTATGTACAGTTCGCATTGCTGGTCGATAGCGGCATTCATGAAAAATGCGGCTATGGTTGGTGCCGGACCGTTGATGGTCATGGACACAGATGTTTTCGGGTCTGCCAGGTTGAAACCACTGTATAGCTTCTTGGCATCGTCCAGGCAGCAGATACTCACACCTGAGTTTCCTACTTTTCCGTAAATATCAGGGCGATGATCCGGGTCTTGCCCGTACAGTGTCACACTATCGAATGCGGTACTCAAACGTGCGGCAGGCAAACCTTTTGATACGTAGTGGAAACGCCTGTTGGTACGCTCAGGACCACCCTCTCCGGCAAACATACGTGTTGGGTCTTCACCCTCACGTTTGAACGGATAGATACCTGCAGCATAAGGGAACTCACCGGGGAAGTTTTCACTCAATGCCCAAAGCAGTATTTCTCCCCATGCCTCAAACTTAGGTACCGCTACTTTAGGTACCTGCGTATGAGAAAGTGACTCTGTATGTGTCTTTATCTTCAGCTCTTTATTACGCACCTTGAAGGTGTAATACTCGTCTGTGTATTTATGCTTTTTCTCATCCCATGTATCTAAGATGATCTTGTTTTTCTGATCGAGGTCGAGTTCAGTTTTACTGTACACCTCTTGTAGCGTTTTTATCAGCCTGTCTTTATCTTCTACGTCAGAAGCCTGTAAGGTTTCAATGGTCTTCTTAATGCCGAACAGTTTTTGCGCAATGGCAGATTGGTCTTTTGCCCATTGGTCGTAGCGACGATTATTCTCTGATATTTCACTCAGGTAGCGGGTACGGTTTGGTGGAATGATGTATATCTTCTCACTCATCTCGTTGCTTACCTCAAAATTAGAGTGCAGGTCTTGTCCTGTTTTTTCTTTGATGATATCCATCAACGACTTGTACATGGTGTTGGTACCCGGGTCGTTGAATTGTGATGCTATCGTGCCGAATACAGGCATGGTGTCTGCATCTTTATCAAACAGTTTATGGTTGCGCTGGTATTGTTTTTTTACATCACGCAGGGCATCCATAGCGCCGCGCTTGTCAAATTTGTTGATGACCACAATATCCGCAAAATCCAGCATGTCTATCTTCTCCAACTGTGTAGCCGCACCATATTCAGGTGTCATTACATACATGCTAAGGTCGCAGTAGTCGGTTATTTGTGTATCGCTCTGGCCAATACCTGAAGTTTCCAGTATGATCAGGTCATAATCAGCTGCTTTAAGGATGTTCACAGCATCCAGTATGTATTTTGATACCGCAAGGTTGCTCTGGCGTGTTGCCATACTGCGCATATACACACGCTCATTGCGTATGGCGTTCATACGTATACGGTCGCCCAGCAACGCACCACCTGTTTTACGTTTTGACGGGTCAACAGATATGATACCTATGTTTTTATCTTTAAAGTCGAGCAGGAAACGGCGCACCAGTTCATCTACCAGTGAACTTTTACCGGCACCACCGGTACCGGTAATACCTAATACGGGCGTTTTAGATTTAGAGGATAGTTCTTCTACTTTCTTTAGTAGTGCCTGTGTCTCGGGCAGGTCGTGGTAGTTCTCTGCGGCAGAAATTAATCTTCCTATTGCTTTAGGGTTCTTATCCTGCAGGTGCCCTACTTCGCCATTCAGTTGGTTGCCTGTAGGGAAGTCGCTTTGTTTGATCAGGTCGTCTATCATTCCCTGCAGGCCCAGTGAACGGCCATCGTCAGGTGAGTAAATACGTGTAATGCCGTAGTCGTGTAATTCCTTTATCTCTTCAGGCAGGATGACACCACCGCCACCGCCGAATATTTTTATGTGGCCGCAACCTTTTTCTTTCAGCAGGTCGTGCATATACTTAAAGTACTCCACGTGGCCGCCCTGGTACGATGTCATGGCTATAGCATTGGCATCTTCCTGGATAGCACAGTCTACAACGTCCTGCACACTGCGGTCGTGACCGAGGTGTATTACCTCAACACCACTGCTTTGCATCACACGGCGCATAATATTAATAGCCGCATCATGTCCATCGAAAAGGGAGGCCGCTGTAACTATACGGACTTTGTTTTGGGGAGTATATGACATATATGATCCTGTTTTAGAAATAAGTCCCGGAAACGGGCTTTTTGCTCTTGAGCAAACAGGCTGCAAAGTTACGAAAACAAGTACTAAAGCGTATATGGGAAGGTATAAAAAAAGAAACGTCCCTGTTATGCAGGGACGTTTCTTTTAAAGTATAAAGAGTTGATAATTATTCATCATCGTCTTCTGCTTCCATCCTCATCGGACGCAGGTCATCACCAGGCTTTACATTACCTGTTTTGCACTTGCAAGCGAAGTTTTTAGTGATACCGAAGCTGAATTGCTTACCGAAAGTGAATACAAAGTGATTCTGATCGATAGTTGGGTTCAGCGGGCTTGGAGATTTTGGAGTATCGTAGCTGATCGAGCGATAGCCCAAAGAACCGATACCAAAGTTCAGCGCCAAACCTTTGTATACGTTAGCAGATATCATTGGAGTGATAAATGCCTGGAAACCATTGTAGTAATCGTAGTTGTAGATAACCTGCTCAACGATCTGGTTAGCGTTGTAATCTACCATCCTTGTTTCAGCCTCAGAAACATTCTGGCCTGATACATAAGAAAGGTCTACCTGAGTAAACATAGCGAAGATGTTACCATAGTATTTTGTGTAACGGAAGAAAGCACCTGCTTGCCACTCCCTGTACTCAGAAGCGTCCCTCTGCCATGCAGTGTTAGTAGCGTTAGCGCTTCTAACCTCGCTGAATTCGCTCCAGATGCCACCCTGAACACCTAAAGTAATATTGTCAGTAAATTGATAACCAACGCCCGGGTTCAGGTGCCAGTTAAAGCTTTTGCTTTCGCTACCACCACCGTTATCGTTGTGGTTAGTTGAAAGGCCAGCGTTACCATATAACAGTACACTATTTTTTTGAGCATCAGCAGCAGTACCTAAAGTTGCTACTGCAAGTAAAGCTAGAATAAGTTTTTTCATACAGATCATGCGTTTTATAATCAAACAAATGTATATCCTAATTCCCTATTATGCAATAGGTATGCAGAATAGGCTATAAAAATAAAAAAATGTTATATAAAAGGACTATTTAAACCAGGAGCTGTACATAACGTAGTTGTTGGCTATGCGTTGTACCTCACCTTCAAGCAGTTCCGTACTTATATCTTTCACTTTTTTGGCCGGAACACCTGCGAAAATGCTGCCTGAAGGCACTTCTGTATTCTCCAGAACCACTGCTCCAGCTGCAATTATGCTGTTTTTGCCGATTTTTACATTATCCATCACGATGGCACCCATGCCTATCAATACATTATCCTCTATAGTACATCCGTGCACAATGGCATGATGGCCTATAGATACATTATTCCCGATAATTGTTTTGGTTTTCTGGTAGGTACAGTGAATACAGGCTCCATCCTGTATATTCACTTTATCGCCCATGCGTATACTATTCACATCCCCCCTTATCACGGCATTGAACCATACACTGCACTCCTTTCCCAGCACTACATCGCCCACAATTGTAGCGTTTTCGGCCACATAACAGTCTGATGGGATATTAGGGAGTACTCCTTTTACGGGTAATATTAACGGCATAATTATTTTTTAAACAAATTGTACTTCAGAATGCAGTAAATAGCCCTGAAACCATCTTTCCAGCCAATTTTCTTGCCTTCTTCGTAAGTACGGCCATAATAAGATATTCCTACCTCGTATACCCTTATTTTAGGTACGCGAGATATTTTAGCGGTCACTTCAGGTTCAAAGCCAAAACGTTTCTCGTGTAGTTCTATCTTTTGAATAATATCGGTTTTGAAGAGTTTGTAGCAGGTCTCCATATCCGTCAGGTTCAGGTTGGTGAACATATTGGACATGAACGTAAGCATAGCGTTACCCAGCGAGTGCCAGAAGAACAGGATACGGTGCGGGTTGCCCCCCATGAAACGCGAACCGTACACCACATCCGCAAAACCATTTACAATTGGTTTAAGCAGCAGGTTGTATTCAAACGGATCATATTCCAGGTCTGCATCCTGTATTATTGTGTATTCTCCCTTTGCCTGTTTAATACCTGTGTGCAGTGCGGCACCTTTACCCTGGTTCACTTCATGCTTGTAATAGCTGATAGGTAATTCGGGGTTAGCTTCCTTGTATGCCAGAACTGCATCCTCGGTATTGTCCTTAGAGCAGTCGTTGACAATGATCACTTCCTTTTGGATGTTATCTATGAGCTCTACCTTCTTGATGAGGTCGAGTATTCTGTGAATAGTAGCTCCTTCGTTGTAGGCGGGTATTACGATAGATAACGTTTTGCTCATTGCGGTAAGATATGTGATTAGGCAAAAATAACATCATTTAAATAAGAATCTAACTGTTTATCCCCATTCATTCCTCATTTACCCTTATAAACTACCTGATAAGTTAACTTTGTACCATAATTTAGATACAAAATACCATCAGCAATGCAGGCATATCTTGATTTACTACAGCATATATTAGATACAGGAGCAGAGAAGAGTGACCGCACCGGTACCGGTACGATAAGCTGTTTTGGTTACCAGATGAGGTTCGACCTGCAAAAAGGGTTCCCAATGCTGACCACAAAGAAACTGCACCTGAAGTCTATCATACACGAGTTGTTATGGTTCCTGGATGGGGATACAAATATTAAATACCTGAAAGATAACGGCGTGCGTATATGGGATGAATGGGCAGATGAAAACGGAGACCTGGGCCCTGTGTACGGGCATCAATGGCGCAGTTGGGCGGGTGCCGATGGTAAAACTTACGACCAGATAACTGAAGCTGTTCATTTACTGAAAACTAACCCTGACAGCAGGCGCATCATTATCAATGCATGGAATGTGGCTGACCTGAAGCAAATGGCGCTAACTCCTTGCCATGCACTGTTCCAGTTTTATGTAGCAAATGGCAAGCTGAGCTGCCAGTTGTACCAGCGCAGTGCTGATGTGTTTTTGGGTGTACCGTTCAACATTGCATCATACGCATTGCTGACCATGATGATGGCTCAGGTATGCGGATTGGAGTATGGAGAGTTTGTACATACATTCGGAGATGTGCACCTGTATAGCAATCATATAGAGCAGGCAAAACTGCAACTGACACGTGAGCCTTTGCCACTGCCAACAATGAAGATCAATCCTGATGTGAAAGATATCTTCAGCTTTAAGTATGATGACTTCACATTAGAGAATTATGAAGCGCACCCGCACATTAAGGCGCCGGTTGCCGTTTAGCGTTAACTATTGAATATTTAGAATGATATTATCAGCTATAGTAGCTATGTCGGAAAATAACGCCATTGGCAGGGATAATGATCTGCCCTGGCGTTTGCCTGACGATCTGAAGTTTTTTAAGCGTACCACCTTAGGCAGCCCTGTGCTGATGGGGCGCAAGACCTTCGAGTCATTAGGTCGCCCTTTGCCGGGACGGTTAAATATTGTTGTTTCAGGCCAAAGTGATTTGACATTGCCTGATGGAGTACTGTTGTACAGTGATTTGCAGAAGGCAGTTAAAAGACTGGAAGAGGAAGATACGGAACAGGGGTTTATCATCGGTGGTGGCAAAATATATGAACAGTTGATGCCGCAACTAGACAGGATATACCTGACAAGAGTGCATACTGAAATACAGGATGCTCATACATACTTTCCACACATCGACCATGCGCATTGGAAACTCACCTGGCAGGAGGAACATGAGCAGGATGAAAAACATGCTTATTCATTTACCTTCCAGCAATGGGACAGGGTAAAAGAGATATAAAAAAAGCCCGCAGCTTACTGCGGGCTTTTTTTATGAATTATAGTTAGTGGTTAACCACCAAAGTTCTTCATCATATCACCAAGCGGGTCATCACCGCCTTCTTTAGCATCTAAGAAATTCTCGATCATCGGGTGCATCATTGGCGGCACTTTCGATTTGATGAATTCTGTTACTACTCCAAGCGATTGTACAGCCTGCTCTTCAGTGAGGCCTACTTCTTCCGTCAGTTTTTTTATTAAGTCCTGCATTGTAATTGTTCTGTTATAAGTTATTGTTATGCCGCTTTTAACTGGCTTAGTTTTGAGTGTTCCAGCATCTGCCTCGCGTAGTCAAGGGTCAGCGTAAAGTTCTTCTTTTCTGTTTCAGATGGTATGTCGAACATAATGTCCGTCAGTATCATTTCGCAGATAGCCCTTAAGCCGCGACCGCCGAGTTTGTATTCTATTGCTTTTGATACCATATAGTCCAACGCTTCTTCCTCTACCTCGAGCTTAATGCCTTCGTATTCAAACAATTTCTTGTATTGTTTGATGAGTGCGTTCTTAGGTTCTGTAAGTATTTGTTTCAGCGCATCTGCATCCAGCGGATTGAGGTAGGTTACGATAGGCAACCTGCCCAGCAGTTCGGGTATCAGGCCGAATGTACGCAGGTCCTGGGCGTTGATATATTGCAACAGGTTGCTCCTGTCCAACTCCTTGGTAGATTTAATAGCGTTATACCCGATAGATGATGTTTGTACCCTGCGGGCGATCATCTTATCTACACCTTCAAAAGCGCCACCACATATGAACAGGATATTCTGCGTGTTTACTTTCACCATCTTCTGTTCTGGATGCTTACGTCCTCCTTGTGGTGGTACCAGTACTTCAGAACCTTCCAATAGTTTCAGCATAGCCTGCTGTACACCTTCACCACTCACGTCACGGGTAATGGATGGATTGTCTCCTTTACGGCCTATCTTATCTATTTCATCTATATATACAATGCCTTGCTCTGCTGCTGCTACATCGTAATTGCAGCTTTGCAGCAGGCGCGATAAGATACTTTCTACATCCTCACCTACATAACCGGCCTCTGTAAATACAGTTGCGTCTACAATAGCAAATGGTACCTGCAACAGGCGGGCGATCGATTTAGCCAGCAGTGTTTTACCTGTGCCGGTCTCTCCCACCATTATGATGTTTGATTTGTCTATTTCCACGTCATCGGCCGCAGGGTGCAGTAATCTTTTATAGTGGTTGTAAATAGCTACGGACATCACTTTTTTAGCGGCGTCCTGTCCTATTACATACTGGTCAAGGAATTCTTTGATCTCCCTGGGTTTGTATATCTTATGCTTCTTCAGTTCGTCTTTGCTGTCTTTCCTGGGCTTACCGTCAGATACGGTTTCCTGTAGCAGGTGATGGGCGTTTTCTGTACATGTGTCACAAATATTGCCTTTGATACCTGTAAAGAGGATATTTACCTCGCTCTCTACACGATCACAAAACGAACACCTTTTCTCACTTTGTTTGGACATCAGAATAATGATTAGTCTGCAAAAGTACGAAGAAACTTGCAAGTGGTAAACAATGCTTATATCTTAAGCATTGAAGGATATGTTTAAGTGTACATTATGTCTTTTGATTAAGTTTGCATCCCCATGCTTTTAATGCAACCGGACAGTAGCGCAACAGGCTATTCATATGCGGATATCATCCTGCCGTTGAGTTTGCCCCGTTTGCTCACTTATGGTGTACCTGTTGATCTTCAGGACGCTATAAAGGAAGGTATGCGCGTAGAAGTAGCTCTGGGAAGAAACAAACTCTATTCAGGCATAGTAGGGAAGCTCCATAGCAACAAACCCGATACCTACCAGGTAAAACCGGTACGTGCTTTACTGGATGAAGAGCCTGTAGTTAATAGTCTCCAGCTTAAATTCTGGGACTGGATAGCAGATTATTATGTAGCTGCGCCCGGAGAGGTAATGCAGGCTGCTTTGCCGGCTCACCTGAAACTGACCGGTGAAACAAGGATACAATGGATGCCGCAACATGATGATGTAGTATATGAATGGAGCGATAAGGCTTTTCCTGCTGCGGATGAATTAGAATTAAGGAAAGAACTCACTATCAGTGAATTCAGGGCTATTACAGGTGTACGCAATTTTGCCGAGGTATTGAATGAACTACTGGAGCAGGAAGTGGTAGTGATACATGATGAACTGGAAACAGCTTACCGGCCCAAAAAGGAAAAGGTTGTGAGGCTGCACAAAGACTATAAGGATGAGGCAAAGATGCATCTACTGTTTGATGAGCTGCAAAGAGCACCAAAGCAGTTGAGTTTATTGATGGCCTATATTGAATTATCTGTCAAATACGGAACGGTACAACAGAAAAACCTGCTGGAGCGTGCTGATGCAACTGCCGCACAAGTAAAAGCATTAGCGGATAAAAATATATTCATAGTTGAAGAGGTAACAGTAGACAGGCTGGCCATGGATAAAACCGCTGTAACAGGCGAATTGTCTTTCACTCCGGCACAGGAAAAGGCCTATAACGAATTGGAAGCCGCCCTGGCCGAAAAAGAGGTGGTACTACTGGAAGGCGTAACGGGCAGTGGCAAGACAATGCTGTACATCAAAAAGCTGAAGGAATGTATAGAACAGGGAAAGCAGGCCATTTTGCTTTTGCCTGAAATTGCGCTGACAACACAATTAGTGAGCAGGCTATATGCATATTTTGGTGATGAGTTGGGTGTTTATCATTCCCGCTTTACTAATAACGAGCGTGTGGAGATATGGGAGAAGACGAGGTTGGGTAAATATAAGATAGTAGCAGGTCCACGCTCTGCACTATGGCTACCTTACAACGATGTGGGATTGATCATTGTTGATGAGGAACATGACAGCTCTTTTAAGCAGAAAGACCCCTCGCCAAGATATAATGCGCGTGATGCGGCTATTTATCTTGCTTCGCTGCACAAGGCTAAAACAATACTTGGTTCCGCAACGCCGTCCGTTGAAAGCATATACAATACCAGGCAGGATAAATACGGTTATGTCAGACTGGCGGAACGCTACCTGGGCGTGCAGATGCCGGCTATTGAAGTGGTCAATGCCAAATCGCTGGAGGCTGTACGTAAGCAGGGCATCAGGATGATAACGCCTGAACTGATACAGGCAATAACCGCAGCACTGGCAAAAGGCAAACAGGTTGTGCTGTTTCAGAACCGCAGAGGGTATGCACCTTTCCAGGTATGCCTGATGTGTGGCTGGGTACCACATTGTAAAAACTGCGCTGTGTCGCTTACCTATCATAAAAGCACGGATAAATTGCATTGCCATTATTGCGGATTGAAGTCGGCTGTAGTGCATACCTGCCCCTCATGCGGCAGCAATAGTTTACAGAGTAAAACATTCGGCACCGAAAAGATAGAAGAAGAAATAGCGCAGCTGTTCCCTAAAGCTAAGGTAGCACGTATGGATGTGGACAGCATGAGGGGTAAAACAAGTTTCTCAGAGTTGTTCCAAAAATTAGAACAACGTAAAATAGACATACTGGTAGGCACGCAAATGGTAGTAAAGGGGCTTGACTTCGCGCCTATTGAGCTGGTGGGTATTTTGAGTGCCGACAGCCTGTTGAATTTCCCAGATTTCAGGGTTAATGAGCGTGCGTTTCAGCTCATGGAGCAAGTGAGTGGTCGTGCCGGACGGACAGATGGTAAAGGAAAGGTGATGATACAGGCCTACAATCTGACACATCCCGTACTACAGTGGGTGAAAGCGCATGATGTAAAGTCTTTTTACGAACATGAGATACGTTACCGGGAGCAATTCGCTTATCCGCCCTTTACAAGATTTATAAAAATAACCTTCAGGCACAGGGACGAGACGCGTGCCGTCGCTGCAGCAGGGCAAATGGCACAGGCCTTACAGCAGATACCGGAAATAGGCGTGCAGGGCCCCGTACAGGCATTGATAGCACGCGTGCGCAATTTATATGTACAGGAAGTATGGATTAAGTGCCCCAGGAGCAAGAACATACTTGAATCAGTAAAAGCCTTTATCAGGACTCAGAAAGAGCATATCATATCTACAAAGGGCAATAGCCAGGTACAGATACAGTTTGATATAGACCCTATGTAAATAAAAAAGCCGTCACACTTATGGTATGACGGCTGAGTATTGTATCAAACTAATATTAGGTCAAATCAATAAACCTGTTGATGATATTATTACCATCAACCATGATCAATGGCTCATCAAAAGCCTGCGATGCGCTTGCTGCGTTTACTGTAAAACCGTTGATGCCTATAATATTGATGCCCGCCTGTGTGGTGAGTGTTTCGCCTGAATACGCTCTTTGTGCTGCGGTATTGGTCGTGTCTGAATTAGCATTGGTTATCCAGGGCTTAATATCAGCACCTACCCAGTAGCCGCGTACGTAACGGATGAATGTTGCCTGGCGTGCAATTACAGAATGTATTTGCATCAGCGCATATACAGTAGCCTTATCAGATGCTACTTCGGTAATTTGCCCTTTGTAGATACGTACACCACCGTCACTGAGTACCTGCATCAATATCAGGTATTCTTCAAATGAGGTCAGCGCTTTATAGAATGGTCCTGAACCTGAACCGAATCCTCCTGTAGTGTCAATTTTAGTCGGGTCTACCGTATATGGAGTACCGCCCAGTTCAGTAACTATATTCTGAAGTATGGTAATGTGCGATTTATTATTAACCGCTATTCTTGCAAACTGTTCAGTATAAACCGCAGGTATCAGGTCTGTAACGTTACCTGCTTCCGCATACAGCTTTTCTTTTACCAGCTCAAGTTTCAGCAGGTAGTTGAGCACATTGATGATCGTTTCCTTACTTTGCCCGTATGCTTTGTTTGAAAACAAGCTGCCTGCGGCAATTGGCAAAGCGGCTACCGCCAGCTTTGCACCAAAACCTTTCAGTAAGCCTCTCCTGTCTTCCTTCTTTTCAAATTCCGTAGAATCTGTACTTGCTAATTGATTGATTATATCGTTGAAGTTCATGTCTTACTGCTGATTTTACTTGTTGGGTAAATTGTTTCCTGAAACTTTCGTTGCCAAAAACCTGTTGAGTATTGTAACAGAGTTAGAAGGTAATGAACCCGGCTCTGAACCTGTAACATCTACCGGGCCGAAGAACGAACCCTCATTTCTTAAATTGCTTATTGTAGCGGCATGCCTTGCTTCAAGCGAAGCCATTTTTACAATAATTTCAAGATTATCGGTGAAAACAAGTAACCTGCCCACTTCATTGAAGGTGGCTACTACCAGGTTTTCTATTACTTCAAGGTTTTCAAGTACTGATGCACGGCTGCCGAAATCAATGATGCTTAAATCTGTTTCTACAGCGGTACCCTGCCCTTTCAGGTAGTTTCTTAAAAATTCCCTGTGCGCTATCTCCTGGTCACGCATGTCGGTCAGCCACAGTTTTTCATACTCTTTCATGCCGGAGTATGGAGTCAATACTGCTTGTGTATATATGGCAGCTTCAACCTGTTGTGCAACAAACAGCAGGTTCATCAGCCCCTGGTCGTTGATGCCCAGGTCTGCGGCTCCCGGTTCAGGTATCACATCCGGATCTTCTTTCTTACAGGATGCAATGAGCAGCCCTGCTCCTGCCAACCCTCCGGCATAACCCAGAAAGCGCCTGCGGGAAACACCGGCATTGGCTGTAGTTTCATAATCCGGAGTCACGTTCTTTGCTTCTTTCATAATAGCGTATTGATTATAACTTTTAAGCTCTTGCACCTTATTGCCACAATAAAACGGCAGGTACAAATCTTAATTCGCACCTAAGATACAAAAGCAGTAAGTAAATCTAATATATGAATTCTGCTTTTCATAGTAATTACAGCATGAAAAATGCTTTAAATGCAGTATTTTTTGTTTTGCGATATGAAAACGGGATGACAGATTATAGCATGTTGAATATGAACAACATACTATTCCTTTGAAAACAAGGTATTTCAGTTATTGCAGGATAAAAAGACAAATGGGATATCCAGGCGTTCATTGATCGCCTGCTTTAATTTGGGAATGGACCTTATCACTTTGTACTTCTGCAGGTCTATGGCTTCAAAAACCTGCAAATACGACCTGCTGATGACAATATAGCGCATATAGTTGGCCAGGAAGGCTGCTGATTGCCTGTCGGCAGCTAAAAGCCCCTCGCCATATACGGTCCATACTTTATTGTTATCACCCCACATAAGCATGTGTTTGAACTTTAACGATAACGTTTCGCAGATTTGTGAACACGGTTCAAGTCACTGCCGCAGCCACAACCCTTTGATGTTGACGCACAACTTTCAAAAATGAAAGCTGTTGCTACTATGAATAACAGATAAACTGCTATTTTGTTCCCTTTCATCATATTCTTCTGTCTACTTTTGTAAAGTTAAGGATTTACAGTTATCAAAACCACAAAACGCATACTTGTCGCTCCGCTCGACTGGGGCCTGGGACATACAACACGTTGTGTGCCTGTTATCAGGTACCTCCGTGATTGTGGGCATGAAGTATTCTTTGCGGGTAATGAGCAGCACCGAAACTATATCACAACTACTTTTCACGAAATAGAAACCATACACCTTGAAGGATACAATGTCCGCTATTCTTCTTCGGGCATTATGTTTATGCCAACGATAGCCACCCAGGTGCCGGGCTTGCTGACCACTATTAAAAGTGAACATGATTGGTTGAAAAAGGTAGTAGTGCAATATAATATTGATGCTGTTATTTCAGACAACCGTTACGGGCTCTATCATGATACGATCCCATGTTTTATTATGACGCATCAACTACAGGTGATGAGTGGCTGGGGTAGCACCGTAGATAATATTGTCCGGAAACTGCATTATAAATACCTGGATAAATTCAACGAATGCTGGATTGTTGATGATGCTGAAACCGGCCTTGCGGGCAAGTTGTCTCATCCGGCGGTGTTACCACAGCGTAGTGCTTATATGGGCTTATTGTCACAGTTGTCGCAGGTAGAAAAACCGGGAGAAGGCTATCTGTTGGTGCTGTTATCAGGCCCGGAGCCGCAACGCAGTATTCTGTCAGATATGTTATGGCAGCAACTAAAACACTATGATGGTAAAGTTGTGTTTGTGGAGGGTAGTATGAACACTACTGCTAAAACAAATATCCCTGCACATATTACTTATCATCAACAGATAGTGAAAGCTGAGCTGGAAAAAATACTGTCTGGAGCAGACATAGTCATTTGCAGGAGTGGTTACTCAACCCTTATGGACCTGGTACGACTGAATAAAAAAGCAATACTCATCCCAACCCCCGGGCAAACAGAGCAGGAATACCTTGCAGAGTATCTGCGCAATAAAGGCATTTTTACAAGTGCCAAGCAGAATGACTTCGATTTAATGAAATGCCTGGATATAGCCAGCAGGTTTGAGTTTAAACGTCCTGGCTATAAAGCTGCGTTCGACATATACAAACAGGTGATTGATAGTATGATCGCCGGGCTATAAAGCACATTAACTGCAATCCCACTGATAGTAGACTTTCGAGAAATCTTTCCTGAACAGGTCGTCAGGATGGATAAAGAAATTAGCTACGCCCATATCTCCCCACATGATCTTTTCATCAGAATCCATTTGAAATAAAAGGATGTGATCGCTTATTGAATTGTTGTACCCACGTGGATCTTCTTGAGTAAAAAATGCATATCCGCCTATTTTATGCCCGTTCCCTTCAAAAGTATCATAACCAATTTCTTCCAGTTCTCCTTCAATGTCAGGGTACAGTTCCAGGAATTCATGGAAGTTGAAATTGGGATTATTATCTCCGTTTACATCTCCAAGCCCTATGTATTCCGTTTTAGCTTCAAATATCAGGCTGTGTGGACAAAATACCGGGCTTTCATCAATAGCTAAGACTTCATCTAAAAAAGACAGATCTTCTTCAGCATCTGCCACCTCCTCTTCTTCAAAGAACAACACTTTAAACTCGCCGGGTACATCCTCTTCAAAGCTAACACCATGCAGGTCATCAGTTCCTATATAAAATTGCAGGTAGCCAGATTCAGGTAACAAACCTTTTGATGGTAACTCTCCACAATTTATCTGTGCCAGTGGGAAGAGGTAGTTGCCGTCTTTACCTTTCGGGTATGCATAGCCTTTAGGGATACATGGATAACCTGCAAATTTGCTTTGCCTGAGTGTAAGCGATTCAACAGGAAGAGCAGTAATCTGAATGGTATTCCTTACGGTCTTTTCTATATCCGCCCAGTGGTTGGCCATGGCTTTTGGCAGCAGAAGGCCGGGCACTACTTCCACCATCGTCAGCAGTTCTTGCTTTTCTTCATCAGACAATTTTTTCTTTGCTGACTGCTCCTGCGGAGCATCCTCTTTATTGTTCCTGCCGAATAGTTTGCTGAAAAATGACATGTTATAAGCGTTTGGTAATTCAATAATATGCAATCAGGCGTAATATTCAATCATAATATTGACGCAAATTATTTTAAAGTGAAACACCGGTATGCAAGTGTCTATTGCATGCTGAATAATAAAGTACATTTGCAGCCGGTGGATAACAAGGTCAAAGCACATTTAGCACTTCTGGGTGTCAACATCTTTTATGGAGCAGGGTTTACTATTGCTAAATTCCTCATGCCAAGGCTTATACAGCCTTTAGGGTTTATATTGATTCGCGTAAGTGTAGTGTGCCTGCTTTTCTGGCTAAGTTATTTTTTGGGTAAAAAGTACCGCAAACGTATCCGCAAAAAAGACTGGCCGATATTGATACTTGGAGGGTTGTTTGGCGTAGCTGCCAACCAGATGTTGTTTTTCCTGGGGTTGAATAACACTATGCCTATTCATGCATCACTCATTATGATGAGTACGCCTATCATTATTACCATACTTTCTTTATTTATTCTTCGTGAACGGCTGCGGTGGGACAAAGCATTAGGACTTGCATTAGGTATTGGTGGCGCTTCTTTACTAATGATAGGCGGTAAAGAAGTAACAGCATTGGGTAACAATACAGCCTGGGGCGATTTCCTCGTATTCCTGAATGCAACCAGTTACGCTATATACTTAGTTATCATCAAGCGAGTCATGACACGGTACCGACCCATAATAGTTATAAGGTGGGTGTTTTTGTTTGGCTTAATGTTCGTATTGCCGTTTGGATGGCAGGAGTTTACAGTCATAAAATGGTCATTGTTTGCATGGGGCGATTGGCTGGCACTTGTGTTTGTAATTGTGTGTATTACTTTCCTTGCCTACCTGTGGAATATATATGCGGTAAAACACCTTACACCTACCATTGCTGGCGCATACATATATATGCAGCCTATATTTGCAGGAGTAATATCTGTTATGTTTACTGCTGAGACCGTAACTGTGCCGAAGATTATTGCAACATTGCTTATTTTCACTGGTGTATATTTAGTTAACTTCGGACCCGGAAAGAGGTTATCAACAAGTAAATAGCTATGTCTAAAAAACATAAAGGACGGTCTGATGGTTTGGTGTATTCCACCAACCAGGACTATTATAACGATTTTGAGGAAGAACAGGATGCCGGAACAGCGCCGAAAAACCAGCAAAGACTCAGAGTAAAGCTGGACACCAAGCAGCGTGCCGGCAAGGTAGTGACACTGGTTGAGGGGTTTTCAGGTACTGAAGATGACCTGAAAGACCTCGGGAAAGACATAAAAACCAAATGCGGCACCGGTGGCAGCGTTAAAGACGGCCTGATAATCATACAGGGAGACTATAAAGAAAAAATTATTGGTTGGTTGAGGGACTGGGGGTATGCATTAACCAAATGATAAACTTATTTTTGCGTCAATGTTACAGGATATAATAGAAACAGGTAAAAAAGACACACGCTCCGGCTTTGGTGAAGGCATAGTAGAAGCGGCACGTAAAAACCCTAACGTTGTTGCCCTTACGGCAGACCTTGCGGGCTCTCTTAAACTGAACCAGTTTATGAAAGAGTTCCCTGAGCGTTATATTCAGGTGGGTATAGCTGAGGCCAACATGATGGGTGTGGCTGCTGGCTTAACCGTAGGAGGTAAAGTACCTTTTACTACTACTTTCGCTAACTTCTCTACATCTCGTGTGTACGACCAGATACGCCAGTCTATTGCTTACAGCGGTAAGAATGTGAAGATATGCGCTTCGCACGCCGGCCTGACACTGGGCGAGGACGGTGCTACACACCAGGTGCTGGAAGATATTGGTATGATGCGCATGCTGCCGGGTATGACAGTAGTGGTGCCTTGTGATTTCAACCAGACCAAACTGGCAACTATGGCTGTAGCTGAAATGGAAGGGCCTGTTTATCTGCGTTTTGGCCGTCCGGCATGGCCTATATTTACTGCTCCTGATCAGGAGTTCGAAATAGGTAAGGCGCAAATACTGGCAGAAGGTACTGATGTTACTATCATAGCTTGTGGCCACCTTGTATGGACAGCGGTAGAAGCTGCTAAAGAACTGGCTGAAAAAGGTGTTTCAGTAGAACTGATCAATATGCACACCATCAAGCCGCTGGATGAAGAAGCTATCCTGACATCTGTTAAGAAAACAGGTTGCGTAGTTACGGCTGAAGAGCACCAGCGCAATGGTGGTCTGGGTGATGCAGTAGCGCAGGTACTGGCACGAAAGCTGCCTACGCCTCAGCAATATGTAGCGGTGAATGATACTTTCGGTGAAAGTGGTAAGCCTGTAGACCTGCTGAAAAAGTATGGCCTTGGTAAAGCTAATGTAATAGCCGCTGTTGAGAAAGTGATGAAGAGGAAGTAAAACAGTTTGCAATCGACAAGTTTATATAGTGCCGTGGTTTAGCCACGGCATTTTTTGTAATATATAAAGTCAAATCGAAACAAATAACTTATGCTTGTCAGTTATATTTGTACAATAAAAACCAATAAATAACCATGGCACCATTCAACTTTACAGGCAACATCATCTGGTTGATCTTCGGCGGGCTCATAAGTGCGCTGATATACTTTGTCTGTGGTGTTTTATTTACACTTACCATCATAGGGATACCTTTTGGGATACAATGTTTCAAAATTGCGGGGCTGGTACTTGCCCCTTTTGGCAGAGAGGTAGTGAGCAGCAGTAATAATACAGGGTGCCTGAGTACCCTTTTTAACATTATCTGGATACTCTGTGGTGGTTTATGGACTGCTATAACACATATCATCTTTGGCATATTGCTGTATATTACTATCATTGGCATCCCATTTGGCAGGCAACATTTTAAACTGGTTGAGGTGAGTATGATGCCGTTTGGTAAACGTGTGCTGTAAATAATTAATACAGAATATGAAGCAATCCGGATTAATTAAGAGACTTTGGAGCAGGGGGCAATATTTGACCTATAATAATGCGTATAATAAGAAACTGCAACACAAGACCAGTGTTCCAATAGTTCTGAATTTATTAGGCAATTTTATTGATTTGCAAGACAAAAAATTGCCTGTCGAATTCTTCTTCTATACAAATGCTGTTGAGAAAGCAGAGGGACTTGCAGGTGCATTGCGAAGACTTGGCTATGAAATTTATGAAGCTGATGCAAGCGACATGGGTAGGAATCGTTTTGCAGTAATAGGATGTACAACAAAAATGGAAATGTCTGATACTGCTATGAAAGACTGGGCAGAACATATGTGTGAACTAGGTGAAGAGTATGATTGTGAGTTTGATGGTTGGGGTACTTCGCCTGATATGTGAGTTAACAGATTTTTGTGAGCATTAACCGTAAGCAGGCAGTATATTACACGTCATAACAGGTGTAAAATCTAATTACAATATGAAAAAATTACTGTTTGTACTGTTAGGTATAGTTCTGATCAACTTTGCCGTTGGTTGTAACACACAGGCTGCTGAAAAAGGCGATGGCATCAAATTCTATAAAGGCAGCTGGAAAGAAGTAGCACAAAAAGCAGACAAAGAGAACAAACTGATATTTGTAGATATATACGCTACATGGTGTGGTCCCTGCAAATTGCTGAAGAAGAAAACATTCCCCGATAAAGAAGTCGGCGCCTATTTCAACTCGAAATTTATCAACACCACTTTTGATGGTGAAAAAGGTGACGGTATCACGCTGGCAGAGCGATACAAAATAAAAGGCTACCCGACATTGTTGATACTGGACAGTAAAGGGAACGTAGTAGCGCAAACAGCCGGATATATGTCGCCGGAGGCACTGATAAGGTTTGGTAAGAGCGTGGAAGGAAAGCAGTAGAAGTCCTTTTTCGCTATCTTTAATTGCTGTGCAGGATACAATAGCCGACATATTATTTCATGACTTGAGTAAGCGCCTGGCAGGTAGTTCTTTTGATGACCGCAGGGTATGGGCGAGGGAGATAACTGCACAAAAAGATACACTTGAAAAACTACTGCCTCTGCTGTTTGGTGATAAGAAAACAGCATACAGGTTTTCGTGGTTGCTGAGCGATGTGGGAGAAACAGACAAAGACGCGCTGCTCAATGTATTGCCCTACCTTTTTGAGAACAGGCAAAAAGTCACCGCAAAAGATTTTGAACAACAGTTTGTAAAGTACTGGCGCATATGCGGTGTACCTGAAGTACATAAAGGAGCAGCAATAGATATGATGTTCAGTTTCCTGGTTGACCCGAAAGTGAATACACATATCAAAACCATTTCGCTGACGGTATTGCACAGACTGTGCGATGAGTATCCTGAATTGAAAAATGAACTGAAGCTGTGCATAGAGGATCAGCTTGATCATTCAACCGTTTCGTTTAATAAAACAGCAAATAAAATTCTTTCAGAACTATGACTGTGAACATGCAACTGAGAAAAACCACAACAGAAGACCTGGAAACTTTATTCGTTTTCCAGGCAGATGAAGAGTCGAACAGGGTGGCGGCTTTCAATTCGCCGGACCCGAAAGACAAATCGGCTTACATGAAAAAGTGGACTAAAATAGTTGCTAACCCTGCAATAAATATGCAGACCATTTTTGTAGATGATATTCTGGCAGGCAGTGTGATACATTTCGATCTTGGTGATGAAACCAATATATCGTACTGGATAGACAGGCAGCATTGGGGGCGTGGCATAGCTTCAAAAGCGGTACAGCAGTTTCTTGGTACAACAGGTAAGAAGGTATTATTCGGCAGGGTAGCTTTTGATAATATCGGGTCGCAGAAAGTGCTGGAGCGAAACGGCTTTGTGCGTATCGGAGCAGAAAGGGGGTTTGCCAATGGCAGGGGTGAGGAGATAGAAGAGTTTGTTTACAAACTCGAGCTATAGTATCAGTAACGGAAATCCTCAAAATTCACCACGCCAAAATCTCTTGTGCTGAGCATAGTTTCTGTAGAGCCATTTTCAGGGTCTAAGGCATCATATACTATTTTGCTACGCCTGTGCAGGTACCACTTGCCGTCTTTTGTACTGTATTTAAAAGTCGGGTCATCTGTCCAGCGTTCCCTTGAACCTCCAAAGTGCTCTATGGTAAAATACCCGTTTTTAATAACAACACTGGCAAGCGGGTCGCCCATTGCACCCCCACAATCGGGACAGTAAGCACCTTCCTTATTTAGAGCCGCCATAGTCAGTTTCCCATCCTTGTCTGCGGTCAGTAACATTACTGCCCGGTTGATCATTTCATCGTTACTGTCTACTGCATTAAACACAGCAACCATATCTTCAAACTCATCCCTGTTCAAATCTCCTTTGTAGGTTTGATACAACACATAACCATCAGGTGTGAAATCCATCGGGTTTTCAGACCACTCTTCAGGTTCCTGCTCTTCTTCTGTTACTAAATCGGCTTTATCCCCTGTTGTGTCAGTACTTTCTTTCGGAGCATCTGCGCAGGCTGCAAATAATATACTAATGCAAAAAATTATGGCCGTTATTCTCATGTATTAAAAGTAGCGCTATTTCTGTTTTTCGCTGAATAATCTTAATGTAGTGTTTATGTGCGGGTTGTAGGCTTGGGTCAGATCACTGTTATGTACCAGCTGTATTTTCCAATGGTCTCCTTCTTTTCCAGATACTACCTGCATTACACCTTTCCTGGGCGGAAGTACATCGCCCTTGGGTGTAGTGCTGTTCTGCACTTCCCAATTGCATGAGGTAAGTATCATTCCGGGTGCAATTGCTCTGATGTGCAGTTCATCTACCGACAGCACAGCATCTTTGTTTGTAACGCTGAAAGGAAACCTGTGTTGCTCAATGATCTCAGACTTACTACGTGCTACCTGCCTTACAATATCTGTAAACTCGGCACCATCAGTAAACAGGTTGCCAAATGCTTCAGCATCTTTTTTATTCCATACGGTCACAAACTCATTTATCAGGTTAGCTATATCATTTGTATCCCGGTCAGGTGCTGTACTAAAGATGTTCATTGTACGAAGATAGGTATATTCAGGTAATGACATTTTAGAGGTAAGGCACACTACTTGATCCTTATATGTACTCCTTCCAGCATTCTTCTTTCTCGTCCATTGTTCCGGCTGCAGTATATGCCGTCGAGAAAAATAACATCTCCTGCTTTGAGGTGTTTTTTTATACGTTCCCAGTTTGTTCCGGAGGGCTTATTACCTGTCATTTTGAATGTAATATATTCACCACGTTTGGGCAGCAATACTATAGTAAAGCTATCTACAGTGTAACCTACCGATTCAGGTATAACATATAGCGTTTCGTCTTGCAGCAACTCCTCTTTGGTCATTATGCTTGTACAACTCTGTCCGTAGCGCACATACAGGGCTGTGTCATTCGAGGGGATTACGTTAAAAGATATGGCCTGGTAAAAGCCTTTATCTGTTTTTATCTCGAGCGTATCTTTTAGTGACAGGTTGCATTTGTGTTCGGATATAGAATAGGTTGTCCCGTTCATTTTCCTGATGATACCATGCCTCATTTTTAAGACGGCACGTTCTGGTAGGTGTTCTATATTAAAAGTAGCTTTGCGCCCAGCATACAGCTCATAAGGCACACCACCGGAGAAAAATGGCGTCACCTTTACTTGCTGCCCGCTGGCAGTTACGAATAGCGCGAGATATAGTATCACTAAAACCAACCGCATACCTGAAATTACGCAATTTATAAGTGGGTTGTTTCGTTGTAATTATGAATGTAAAATGCAAGCATTAAATAAGTTCAAGTGCCAATAACCACAACGTGAATAGTGCGGCAGATAGTATGACAAGTGTAAAACCTTTCCTTTTTTGTGTTTTGTACTTAACGCCTGGTTTTGCTGTAGTATGTGCTTTATCATAAACACCGGCAAGTAACCACAGCCCCCATAACAACAGGGCAAATGGTGCGATCAGGGCAAGCAGTACAAATAAACCGATAAGGGGTAGCATACGCAGCGGTTGTGATCTTTGTAGATTTGGTTCAGGATATAAATCTAAGAAAATGCTTAAACACACGGTATATATACTTGTCTTACTGTCCTTGTCTTTTCAGATTGGTGCGCAGGAGTTTGCAATAGCTAACCGAAGGCAGCATATATTGTACGTTGGAGTGCCGAACCCGGTAACAATAGCAGTGAATAAGTATGAGTGCAAGGACGTGAAATTGGTGCTGAGTTATGGTAAAGCAGCAATGGATGACGGACCTTGCAATTATAATATTACTGTAAACAGGCCCGGAAAGGTAATGGTCAGTTTATACACAAAGAAAGACAACAAGCTGATAGGTGAGTTGGAATACAAGGCTAAATTTATCCCTGACCCTATTGCTGACAGGCCGGAGCCAAACAAAAAACTAAAGCGCGAAGAGCTGAGCCTGAATGTAGATACGAACAGGAATTACTATCGTTCTATTGAAGATACGCTTGATTTCAAAATTGAATATTTTACAGTAACCATCCTACGCTGCGGACAGGTATTGTATAGCAAAGAGGTGAAAGGAGCAAGCTGTGATGCAGAAGCAAAAGAAAAGTTTGACCAGCTACAGGCAGGTGATGTAGTATGGTTTGAAGATATAGAAGCATACGCCCCTGATGGGAAATTGCGCAAACTCAATTCAATGAGTTTTACCATTGTGGAGTAGACACATCTGATGCAGAAAGTTATTTTTTCTTTTTCGCCTTCAGGTAATCCTTATATGCTATATATATAAAGCATGCAATTACTGCATAAATAAAATAGGAACTATAGTCTGTTTCTTCTTTCCACCCGAAACCTACAGCAACAGCTTTAAAAGAATGTAAAATAGAAACTATGAATACAAATAGTATTTTCATTACGGGATGTTTATCAGGTATGGTAATGTTCTTTCGCACAGTTCATTATTGATCACGGCCCTGTAGAGCCTGTTAAGTAGCCTGCTACCACCAGAATGCCTAATAGCAGGGGTAACACTATCAGTAATACCCATACAGATCTGAAAAGTATATTCAGTAGCTTTTTCAAACTTAAATGTAATTCAGTGTGAATATATGCAAATATCATATTTTTACTAAATGAGAGTTACTGTGCTGTTAACCGTTGTTTTGCTAATGCCGTTTTGTGGTATTGCGCAGGAATTTGCTATCAGCAACCATAAACAGAATGTATTTTATATAGGTGTAGCTAACCCAATAACCATTGCAGTAAGCAAGTTTGACTGTAGAGATATAATACTAAAACCAAGTGAAGGAAGAGTAATAGCTGAAACGCCTTGCAACTTTATAATAATACCGACGAAGCCCGGAATTCTGACATTAAGTCTATACGAGAAAAAAACCAATAGGTTAATCGGAGAGCAAGAATATAGAGCAAGATTCTTACCTGAACCTGCAATATATATAAACGCCGGCGGTAGCAATATTCGCAGAAGTATGCTTGTTGACGGTGATATTCAGGGGCATAGTTTACCTGGAATTGATATAGGTGCACCGTTTAAAATTCAGCAATACCAAATCACGGTATTTAGAAATGAAAAAATGTTATTCAGAGAAGTGGTTGAGGGTGGTGTTTTCAACGAAGCAATAAAAGCACAGATAAAAGAGCTTGTAGTAGGAGATATAATAGTACTTGATAAAATTTATGGAATTGGTATAGATAGTGTACTACGTATGGTTGGTCCTAAAGAGTTTAAAATTGTAGAATAGGTGTGTAGATAGTAATGTTAATCTCTTAATGCTTTAATCACATGCTCTGCATTATCAATTTGCATGTTATATGAGCAGAACTGTATGTAGTACTTGCCTTTGTATTTATTCAAAAAAAGTATGTATTCTTCGTTTTTCTTGAAGAACATATCACAACTGCTAAATGTTGAGGATATTTTGATTTCTTTAGGCTTTTTACCTTGCCATTTGTATGGCTCATTTATTGTCACTAATACCTCATAGCTCCCTTCTCTTTCATTAACAGATACTGGGTTATTATAAATGTCCGTTGTGTCAAGTAAAGTTTTGATAGAGCATCGGATTATATATTTTGTACGCTTGATTTCTTTTTTAATTGGCAGAGGGTCGCAGAGGCAACAAACACCTTGAAAACTGACAAAAGAAAACAAGAGCAATAGTAACAGCTTATATCTTTCTGTAATAAACCACATGTAATAAAGATATGAATTATGTGTATGCAATATGTTTGATAACTGTCAACTTTTGACAACTGTCAGATACTACATATTTTGGGAATAGCTTATCTACACCAATTCCCTCACACTTCTGCTCACCAGTTCACGTACAGCGGCAGCAATGCCCTCTGCGTCAAAACCAGTTTCGCGGTACAAGTCGGCTGGTTTGCCGTGTTCTACAATGCGGTCGGGTATACCCAGCATTTTAACTTCAGGGGTGTAGTTATTTTCAGCCATAAATTCCAGTACTGCACTACCAAAACCACCTACTATGGTTCCGTCTTCTACCGTGAGTATCTTGCTGAATTTCTGTGCTATATCGTGCAGCATTGCTTCGTCCAGCGGCTTGGCGAAACGCATGTCGTAGTGCGCGGGGTTCAGCCCTTCCGCAGCCAGTTCTTTGCAGGCATCCACGGCAAAGTTGCCGGGGTGGCCAAAGGTGAGTATAGCCACATCTTCACCATCTTTTATTTTACGTCCCTTGCCTATCTGTATCTGCTGCATGGGTGTGCGCCACTCAGGCATTACACCCTGCCCACGGGGGTAGCGAATTACAAATGGATATTGATTTTCTTCTAATTGCGCCGTGTACATCAGGTTACGCAGTTCGGCCTCGTCCATTGGCGCGCTCACTACCATATTAGGTATGCAGCGCATGAACGGAATATCATAAGCACCGTGGTGCGTTGGCCCGTCCTCACCTACCAGTCCGGCACGGTCCAGGCAGAACACAACAGGCAGCTTCTGTATCGCCACATCGTGCACCACCATATCATAACCACGCTGCATGAATGAGCTGTAAATGTTGCAGAACACCCTCATGCCCTGTGTGGCCAGTCCGGCACTTACCGTTACGGCGTGCTGCTCGGCTATACCTACGTCAAAAGCACGGTCGGGCATTTCGGCCATCATATACTTCAGTGAGCAACCCGATGGCATAGCCGGGGTAATGCCCATGATCTTTTCATTCTCCTTGGCCAGTTCTATTATTGTATGCCCGAAAACGTCCTGGTATTTGGGCGCCTGCGGTACATCAAAGGTCTTTTTGTTGATCTTCCCGGTTATCTTATCAAAGGTGCCCGGTGCGTGCCAGAGCGTCTGGTCTTTTTCGGCCAGGTCGTAGCCCTTGCCTTTTACTGTTTTTATATGCAGCAGTTTCGGCCCCGGAATATCTTTCAGGTGTTCCAGCACTTCTACCAGCTTCAGTACATTATGCCCGTCTATCGGCCCGAAATAACGGAAACCCAGCGCTTCGAACAGGTTACTGGTTTTAGACAGCATACCCTTAACGCTCGCCTGTAGTTTTGAAACCACGTCACGCTGATAATCGCCATAAGGCAGTTTGCCCAGCAGCTTCCACACATCATCGCGCAGCTTGTTGTAGGTGTGCGATGTGGTAATGTCCGTCAGGTATTCCTTCAGCGCACCCACGTTCGGGTCTATCGACATGTTATTGTCGTTGAGTATCACCAGTACGTTGCTGTTACTCACGCCGGCATGGTTCAGTGCTTCAAAAGGTAGTCCCGCTGTCATGGCACCATCACCAATTACAGCTACGTGCTGGCGGTCGGTCTCGCCTTTGTATTTTGAGGCAATGGCCATACCCAAAGCGGCAGATATAGAAGTAGAAGAGTGCCCCACACCGAAAGTATCATATTCACTCTCGCTGCGTTTAGGGAAACCACTCAGCCCTTTGTATTTACGGTTGGTATGAAAAACCTTGCGACGGCCGGTAAGTATTTTATGTCCGTAAGCCTGGTGGCCTACGTCCCATACCAACTGGTCGTAAGGGGTATTGAGCACATAGTGCAGTGCGGTGGTCAGCTCAACCACACCCAGGCTGGCGCCGAAGTGTCCGCCGTGTACGCTCACACAGTCAATGATGAACTGCCTTAATTCAGTACAAACTTGTTGTAACTCCTCTTTCTTCAGCTTTTTTAGGTCTGCAGGAGTATCAATATTGGTTAGTAACGGCCCTGCCTCAATTTCCTTCATGCGCAATGTTTGCAATAATCTGTCAAAAATAGTTAAAAGATCCTGATGTGTAGCCTTCAGATAACACTAAATGACGGATAATGTTGCATTTTAATGCTATATGAGGGCAAATATCCTGTTTTGAAGGCAGGTTATCGGGTTATTTCTTTCAACAATCAAGCCAAAGTGGGTTTACACTGTTACCTTTGCGGGTAATATTTAATTATGTTTAACAAGTACTGGCGTGAATATCCTATCGGTCTGCAGGTACTGTTGCTGATGCTCATGTTCTTTACCATGTTTTCAGCGGCATTGGTCTTCAGCAATTTGCTGACCCCGATGATAACGGGTGTACCGGCTACTGAGATATTAGCCTTATCTGCAGACAGCCCTGCAAATACAGCAGAAGCATTCAAATTATTCCAGCTCATCAGCAACCTGACCATGTTTGGTGGTACTGCTTTTCTTTATGCATATGCCAGCAACCCCAAACCTGCAAAGTACCTGGGTTTCAGGAAAGTAGGTAACCCCCTGTTAGTGGTCATAGCATTGGTAATGGCATTGGCATTCATGCCGATTGTGCTTCAGCTCGGGCAGTGGATCAGCGAATTGAACTTCAGTTCTTCTGCTACGGCCTCTCATGAGCGTACCACGGTGGTCATGAAAAAGCTGATGGAGAACTCATCTGTTGGCAGTTTATTATTCACCCTGCTGGTATTGGCGGTAACACCGGCTTTTGCTGAGGAGCTGTTCTTCAGGGGTATCGTAATGCGTTTCTTTCATAAAAGAACACAGAACCTGGCCTTTGCGGTATTCATGTCAGCAGGACTGTTCGCACTGTTTCACTTCTCGGTGTACAACCTGCTGCCTATATTCATTATGGGTATGATACTGGGTTATGTATATTACTATACGGGTAGCATATGGGTGAGCATCATGGTGCATTTTGTAAACAATGGCTTACAGATAGTGGTGACGCACCTGGCCAATGTTGGCGTGATACCTGCTTCGGTGGCAGAAGAAGATAGTTTTGCATGGTATATATTAGTGGTAGCAACGGGAGTAGCGATAGCGTTTTTCGTTTTGCTGAAGAAAAAAGCCACGCCTTTACCTCCGGGGTGGAGCAGTGACTTTACCGTACAGGAGCTGGAACAGAAATTAAAGGACTTAAACGACAGGCAATAACATGGCACTACACTGGCCTACATTTTTTACCCGCTTGGGCAGCGCAATTGTCTTTTCCGCTATTATGATGGTGGGGCTGCTCTGGAATGAATATGCTTTTATAGGCCTGGTATGCCTGATACAGGCATTGTGTATCAGGGAGTTTTTCCCGCTTATGAAGAAGATATTCCCGGATGTATATATCCCCAACTGGTTGCCTGCGCTTATACAGGTATCAAGTTTCCTGTGGGTAATATTGCAGACATCCGTATTCTTCGGCATCAGGTTTTCGCCTGTTTTGATAGCCATGCCTGTCATTATTATCCTCGCCACTACCTTATCTAAAAAAACAGCTTTTCATGCAGGTGCATTGGCTTTGGCGGGCCAGATGTATATCATGGTGCCCATAGCCTTGTTGTACTTTATGTTCAAGCAGTCGCAAATGATACCGCTGGCACTGGTACTGATGATATGGATGAATGATACCATGGCTTACCTGGTAGGCTCTTTTATAGGTAAAACACCATTCTCTCCTATCTCTCCTAAAAAAACATGGGAGGGAACAGCAGGTGGCGCGATACTTACTATTGCAGGTGCGGCCATATGGGGCTATTACAGCCCGTGGTACAATATGACGGACTGGATGGCTTTGGCATTATGCGCCTCTGTTGCCGGCACAGCGGGAGATCTGCTGGAATCGAAACTCAAACGTATGGCCAATGTGAAAGACTCAGGTACTATGATGCCCGGCCACGGTGGTGCACTTGACAGGTTCGATTCCTTGCTGGTAGCTACGCCGTTTGCATTTACTTACGCATTTATTTTTATGGAGTATATTTCTGTGTCCATTTTTTAAGATTAATTTTGCCTCATGTCATTACATCGCGAAGGTTACCTGTTTATAGTTATCGCTACTGTTCTGTTTGTTATTATCTGGTACACCAGTAGCAAATATCTTGGTCATATTCCATGGTTGCACTACAGCATACAGTTTGTGTACTTCCTGGTCTGGTTCTGGGTTTTGTGGTTCTTCCGCATACCTAACCGCGAGCTGACACGCGATGAGAATTTGGTGATCGCTCCGGCAGATGGTAAAGTGGTGGTAATAGAAGAAGTGTACGAACCTGAGTATTTCAAAGACCAGCGTTTACAGGTGTCTATCTTTATGTCGCCGCTTAATGTGCACCAGAACCTGAACCCGATAAGCGGAGTGGTGAAATACTTCAAATATCACCCCGGTAAATACCTGGTAGCATGGCATCCTAAATCATCTACACTCAACGAACGTACCAGCTATGTTATCAGCAATGGTAAAACAGAATTGCTCACCCGCCAGATAGCAGGAGCTATGGCACGCCGTATTGCTTATTATGTAAAAGAAGGCGACAGTGTAGAGCAAACTAAAGAATTCGGTTTTATCCGTTTTGGTTCAAGGGTAGATGTTTTTTTCCCTGTTGGTACCAAGGTGAATGTTAAGATAGGAGACATTACTCAAGGTGGTGTTACCGTCCTTGCGGGGCAGTAATATCTACGTTCTTCATAAAAGGTTTCCCTTTGTCGTTTATATAGAAGTAGTCCCTGTTACCATTGTAGTATACTATGAATATACCCGGGATAGGTGTGTTACTGTTACCATGAAAATAATATGGTCTGGCATAGTCTGTGCCCCATATATTACTGCCCGGAAACAGGTTTTTGTTTTTGCTGTTTACCACGGTAATGTTCTTCCCTTCCTTGTCAGATGTTTTAAAGATATGATCACTCAGCCTTACAATAAACGGATGTTTGAAACTCACATCAGGGTACAGCATTTTGCCTCTTAGGTCTGTAATGCCCATCATTCCTGCTGAATCTTTTACCGCCAGTTGTGTAACAGTGCGTCCCCACAGGTTTTCGTAGTCTATAATAGTCACGTAACGGTACTGCTCAAAACCCGGAACATCTTTACCATCAGCACCTACCAGGAATGTTTGTGTATCATCTTTATACCAGTTGATGCGCTCATCTCTGCTATAGGTGGTTATCACATATTGCCTGTCGTTAGTGGTGAAGTAGGTATGCGGCAAGAAATACCTGTCCTGGAAGTTGATAAGAATATTCAGGTTAGCGTCTGCCAGCGCGTAGCGACCTTCGTGCTCAAGTGTCACCAGGAAATTGTTTTTGCCAATGTATATGCCATATATAGGGTATGGCTGAGGCGGAAGAACAAATTCCAGTTTATCGTTGGCAAGCGTATACCCTAAAAGTTCTTTATTGGTGTTATATACAGTTACCGGTTGTTGGTATTCTTTTCGCGGTTCATCTCCTTGCCTGTTATCTGTTTCCGGGTTCACGTATACCAGGTATTCACCAACTTTATATGTTTCATATGCTATGGCCTCATCCGGCTCATATTCGTCCTCCCCTGGTTCCTGTTCTATAATTACTTTTTCATAACCATAGCTGCTCTCGTCGTCATATATTGGTTCTCTCCGCTGCGCTGCTTCTATTGCGCTTTTGGCTGTTCTTACAGGTTTGCTCAGTGGCTTAAGGGTTGCTGTATCAAGATGTACATACTCATAACGTTCCTGAGGGTTGCCATTATCTAATCTTTTCTCTGCAATGATAACCGCTCCCGTATCATAATACACTTCATTATATACAGGTGGTACCAGCACTTTGCAACGAGGGTCTGCAATACCGTACTTACCATTTGAGTCCATTATGGCATAAATACCTTCAATCGGCCTGTTGCCACCCACATATACAGGGCTCATTTCATATGGTATCTGTCTTGGTTGCCCCTTGGGATAATCCTCCCACAACCAGTAGGCGTTCTCCCTCCTGTTCAGCCTGAAGTAAACGGTATTGTTGCTGTCATTCATCCGGAATGATGGTGTTAGTATGGGCGTATAACTGAGGTATGCTTTGCCATTGGTATCTACTACGGCCGATGTGGAATCATTTACTTTAACAAGGAACGCAGGCGGGTTAAAATGAACGGGTGATGTATGCCAGACATTTTCGTAGTTGCAGGCTAATACTTTCTTTCCCTCTTTAGTTATTACTCCCCACTTCCCGTTTTGAGCTACGATATAATGCCAGTGTCCAAGACTGTAGGATTGATCATCATACTCCATCGGGACTATCATTTGCCCGTTCGTATCGATGATGCCGGCATGCCCGTTACTATCAAATACATTCATTATGGTGTGACTCCGGTTTGCTTTGTACCCTATCCAGTGCAATTCAGGAGGTATAATGTACTTGCCTTTTTCATCAACAAGACAATAGTAAACTTCATTTCCCTGCCTGATCATCACCTTTGCCGAAAAATGCCCGAAAGGGTCTGCCCTGTCCCATTGAGGTGCTATTACTACTTTTCCGTCACGGTCGCAGTAGCCCCATTTATTACCGTCGCGGTAGGGAAATAACTTTTGGCTCAGCTGCGCGTTTGCGGCAAAGCCAATACAACATGTTATGATCAGTATAATAAGTCGTTGCAACATCATTAGTAATTACTGTTCAGAAATTCAATATCGATAAAGTTATCGTTTTGAGCTTTGGGGTATCTGCCTTAAAATGTTAAAATTGTAGATATATGGTGCTGTGCTGATTTGTTTTCAACAAAATATCTTAAGTTTGCTGTTCATATTAGCGAATATTATTAATTACTAAATAACGAAACGATGAAAAAATTAAGTTTATTCCTTTGCGCAATGATGATCGTAGGTGCAACTTTTGCTTGCGATGGTGATAAAGGTAAAAAAGCGTGCTGCAAGAAAGGCGCAAAGAAAGAGTGCTGCAAGAAAGGTGAGAAAAAATCTTGCGACAAAAAAGCACAGTCTGACAAAGACGCTGATGCTAAAGCTGCAAAGTAGTTTTAACACACAATATTTAAAAAGTCCTGCCATCTGGCAGGACTTTTTTGTTATCCGTTCTTTATCTTATTCCACGTATCGTATAGCGACTCCTGCGTGGGCCTGTCAGCGGGAATTTCCGTCAGTGGCTCACAGGCCTGTAAAGTCTCGTACAGGTCTTTTGGTAAACTCTGGTAGAGTGCCGTGCCTTTTGTTTTCCAGTTGATCATATCGTCACTCACCTGTTTGATGACCTTACCGGGATTACCTACTACAAGAGAGCGTGGTGGTATTTTAGTATTGGCGGCAATAAATGATAATGCGCCAATGATGCTTTCGTCTCCTATTTCAACTTCATCCATCACAACAGCATTCATACCCACCAGCACATTTCGTCCTATGGTAGCGCCGTGAATGATTGCACCGTGACCTATGTGGGCACTTTCTTTAAGCGTCACCGTCACTCCCGGGAACATATGTACCGTACAGTTCTCCTGCACGTTACAGCCATCTTCAACTACTATTCCACCCCAGTCGCCGCGCAGTGCGGCACCCGGGCCTATATATACGTCTTTACCAATAATTACATTGCCTGTAACCGCAGCTTGCGGGTGCACATATGCCGTGGGGTGAACTACCGGCACAAAACCTTTGAATGAATAGAACATGATGTAAAATTAAAAATTCAAAAGTCAAAAAAATGAAAAGTATTGCTCTGTCTACTTGAAGATCAGGATGGCCATAGCTATCAGTAATAGTGTACCGAAAACGTAATAATATATTCTTTGTTTCATCAGGTTAGTTTTGTTTAAAAATAGGTTGATACTTTTTTAATTAGCAGCCAACGCTTAAGTGAACGGCCATTACTTTCAGCAGTTTACCTTGTTCGGCTTTGCCTGAAAGATACAATATAGTGTTGAGGCCATTATACATGGGCACATTCAGCACCAGGTCTGGTTTACCATCGGCATCAATATCGCCCGCAAAAAATACATGTGCGGTATAATATGCATCATCCAGGTAAGGTCGTGCTACTAAAAGTTGTTTGGTCATTTTCCCGTTCTCCTGCTGTTCAAGAAATAGCTTGTAGTTGCGTATAGAGTATTGCCCTTCACCACGCTCTTTGTACCTGTACGCAGTTGCATACATTCTGTAATAAACGCCTCCGTACTCAAAATAATAACTCTTGCCCGGTAGTATTACATTCGTGTCCAGCGACACCGGTATCAATGTACTCTTGTATAATTTGCCAACGTTAGCGATCAATACTTCCTTTTCAATTTTACCCGATACTTCTATACCCGTTTTCATATTTGTATCCTCGTCAAGAACCATATCATAGGCAGGTGCGAATGTTACTTCATTCCCTTCCAGTATTGTTTCGTTCTCGCCTTTCAGTATGCTGTACCAATCGGCATTTTTCATTTCTTCTGTTACTTCATCGCCATGATATATACCCGGTTGCAGTACAAAAGCCGGGTATTTTATGGTGGTGTGCGGATCGTCTTCCGTATACATGGCAGGAATAAATGCACAGGGTGTTTCTATCATGCTGTCTGTAAAAAATGCAGGGTCTGTATCCCATGTTACAACGTTGGATGCTCTTGTAGAATCTGTAGCATCTTCGGTTTCGTTACAGGAAAACCATAAAACAGAACCGGATAGAATAAGTAGTATTGCAAAAACCGGATAGAAATTACCTTTCATAATTTTGTTTATTTTGAATATGCTAACCATTAAAACTATTTGTATATAGCTATTACTTCTATCGGTCCCACAATGTTGGTATTGAATTCCTCCAGCTCTTCAGCCGGAATCCACAACTCATCATGGATATCACCACCAACATTTTGGACTTGAAACTTTTCAAGGTATTCAGCATTTACCTCAAACCTGGTTACGTACCCTACGCCATAAGTCGGTACATTCCACTCTTTGGTTATTTGAGTGGCATATGCTTCGTTCATAACAGGATAAAAAAAAGGTTGTTCAGGAAGCCTTGGTGGAAAGGCTTTCCAGTTCAATTGCTCTATCAGCAGTCGCTCCGCTTCTGCGATCGGCCTGTATAAAGTAGTAGTGTTCATAATGTAGTAGTAATATACAAATAACTACTAAGTCGTATTTTGTATTGAACGTATAAAAATAACATCATGTCTGAAATTAATAATGCAGATCAGGTAGTGTCAAAAGAAGATTTTGTTGCGTTCCTAGGTTCGCTTTTGCAGGATTTAATAAACAATCCCGCTAAATGGGAGAATAATACACTTGACAGATACCTTGAGGCAATGCAAGCCTGGACAGTAGATATGAATGGATATTATAGGAACATGGGTTTGCCAATACCGGAAAACGTGAGCTGGAATGTTTTTGCAAAAATATTATCAGCAGCTGTAGTATATGAATAGCTCCTTCAAGAGTTTGGGCGCTACGGCACCGGGTCATACCCGCTGCCGCCCCAGGGGTGGCAGGAAGAAATACGCTTGATGGCCAGTCGTCCTCCTTTCCAGGGGCCGTGTTTCTTTATGGCTTCCAGTCCATATGCACTGCAAGTAGGTGTGTAGCGGCACTTGGCACCGAAAAACGGGGAGATGGCACCCTGGTAAAAGCGTATCAGCCCGATGAATAATATGGAGAAAACTTTACGCATTGCTTTCACTCATACTTTCAGCCAGTTTCTTTATGGCTTTCTGTATGCTATCCTGCAAGGTACTGAAATCAGACGCTTCGCGTGCAATATATAATATGAACAGGCGCAGGTGCAGCCCTTCAGGAATGGCGGGGTATAGCTCGTTTTTGTTCAGCCGCCAGGCTTCTACCATCAGCCGGCGCAACTGGTGGCGCTGTACTGATTTTCTGAATTTCTTTTTAGGCACGGAAAAGCCCACCCTGGCGGGCGACAATTCGGCCTCGCGCGGCACTAGCTGGTAAACAAACTTTACGGGTAAAACAGAAAACGCTTTTCCGGTACGGAAAAGCGTATCAATATGTTGCTCGCGCTTCAGCCGCTCGTATATTTTAAATGTATTACGAATGGCTTCTGATTTTTAAGTTATTACTTCAGGCGTGCTTCGCTTGAAACTGTAAGTTTCTTACGGCCTTTCTTGCGGCGTGCAGCTAATACCTTGCGGCCATTTACAGACTGCATACGCTTACGGAATCCGTGTACTGATTTGCGGCTGCGACGACTAGGTTGAAATGTACGTTTCATATTCTATTTTTTTGTCCCTTATTACAGGGTATAATTCTTTTTAAGGAGTGCAAAGGTAATTGATAAATAAATACCTTCCAAATCATTTAACAGAAGCCCTTGCTTCTTTTGTTGCCTGCACCAATTCGTTGATCAGTAAGGGGTCCCGCTCTATGGCATTGCCCACTACTACTATGTTTGCCCCGGCCTTGCAGTTCTTATATACTTTTTCTGGTGTCTGTATACCACCGCCTATAAACACAGGTATCTCTATCTGGCTGCTCACTTTCCTGATCATTTCCTCCGAAATGGGGTTTTTAGCCCCGCTTCCGGCATCCATATATATTATATGCTTGCCCTGCAGCTCTCCGGCCCATGCCGTACATAGCGCTATATCAGGCTTGTTGGCAGGTATGGGTGCCGAGTGGCTCATGTACGATACCGTTGTAGGTGTGCCCCCGTCTATTACCATATACCCTGTAGAGATTACCTCCAGCCCACTGGCCTTCACCGCCGGGGCAGACACAACATGCTGACCTATAAGCAGATCCGGGTTGCGGCCCGATATCAGCGATAAGTATAATAAGGCGTCAGCATAGGGTGTTACCTGTGCCGGGCTGCCCGGAAACAGCAGTACGGGTATCTTACTATTGGCCTTGAACCTTTCCACACAGGCTTCCAGCTGGTGGTCTACCACCAGGCTGCCGCCCATCAGCAGGTAATCTACTCCCGCATCGTTACACAGTTCTGCCAGGTACTGCATATCAGCAGGTGCCACCTTATCGGGGTCTACTAATACGGCAAAACCACTTTTGCCCGTCTGTTTACGCGCTCTCAGGTCTTCATATATCTTTCCTGTAGCCATGCAAATGAGTTCTTACTGCACAAAAATGCGTAAATAATTGGGTTTTAGCCACAAAAACTTTGTACCGCAGTGTTATTTCTTCAGCGAATCGCGGATTTCCATCAGCAATTTATCGGTTGAAGACGGCTCCGGTGGTGCGGCCGGTTTTTCCTCCTCTTTCTTTTTGGTCTTCTCCAGTATGCGTATTACAATAAATATGCTGAATGCAATTATGAGGAAATCGACAATAGCCTGTATAAAGTTACCATATGACAGTACATTGGCTCCTGCTTCTTTGGCCTGGGCCAGTGTTTCATACACATCACCCTCTTTGCCTGCCTTCAGCACAATAAATTTCTCGCTGAATTTGCCACCTCCGGTAAGCATACCTACCAGCGGCATGATGATATCGGCTACCAATGCCTTTACAATCGCGCCAAAAGCGCCACCAATTACTACGGCAACCGCCAGGTCCATAACATTGCCCTTCATGGCAAAAGCCTTAAAATCTTTCAGTAAACTCATAATGGATAAATTTATGGTAGCCAATATAATAAAATATTATCCGTATTAAAATACAACGAAGCGGAAAATATACACATCGAACTAACCAAACCCGTCTTTATCTGTTTTCGCAATACACGCTATCAATTTAAAATATACTTAGGAAACTATTTTCATAATAAATGTTTCCATAGTTTTGCGCCGTGAATATGGAACCATTAGATAAAATACTAAGTGCGGCCATTGAATTGTTTCGCCAATACGGCTTCAAAACAATTACAATGGATGACATTGCGCGGCGGGCAGGTGTATCTAAAAAAACGCTATATCTGCATTTCGCCAACAAAAATGAGGTGGTAGGCGAAACTATTGCCTGGTACAAAGGAAAGATCTCTGAAAACTGCTGCGCTACAATGGAGCAATCGGACAATCCCATAGAGGCGATGGTGCGCATCATGGAAATGTTCGACCAGATAAACAGGCAGATGAACCCGCTGGCACTGCTGGAGCTGGAAAGGTTTTTTCCGCAGGTGTTCAAAGAGTTCAGGGACAGTATGGTGGAGAAAGACGTACAGAATATCAAGGCCAATATCGAAAAGGGCATTGAGGACGGCTATTACCGTCCCGAAATTGACGCTGAATTCATGGCGCGTTACAGGATGGAGCTATCGCTGTTGATGTATCACCCTACCTTGTTAATTAATGACAGGTTCAACCTGCAGTTTGTAGGCAGAGAAGTAAGTGAGCATTTCCTGTACGGCATAATGACCCCCAAAGGAGAAAAACTATACCAGAAATATAAAGAACAATACTTTAAGCAAGTTTCTAAAATATGAGACAACTACTCTGCTCAATATCGCTTTTAGCATTATTGATGCCACACGCACTACACGCACAGCAAAACGGGGAACCGTTACAGCTCAATCTTGACGAAGCCATGGAACTGGCGGTAAGAAACAACCTGCAAACAAAAAATGCAAGGTTGGACATTGCTAATCAGAAAGCAATGAATGCTGAAGTTAGCGGGCTCGCATTGCCTAATATCAAGGCCAAGGGAGAATTCAATGATTATATCAACCCGATACAGTCGTTCGTACCTGCTGAATTTATCGGAGGCCCTCCGGGCTCTTTTGTTGCTGTGCCGTTTACGCCAAAGTTCAGTAGTACTGCATCAGTATCTGGCTCACAAATATTATTTGACGGGAGTGTAATGGTCGCACTACAAGCGAGAAAAGCTTTGCTTGAATTGTATGAACAAAGTGCTGACCTGACTGAGCAGGAAGTAAAGTATAATATACAAAAGGCTTACCAGGCAATTGTAATCGCACAAAGGCAATCGAAAATACTGAATGAGAGCATTGCGTATGCACGCAATATTGCAGGCGACCTTTCTGCTTTGTACGATAATGGTTTTATAGAAAAGATAGAAGTAGACCGCGTAACAGTACAGGTGAACAACCTCGCATCTGACAGCTTGAAGATACAGAACATGCTGGACGTTAGTATGCAAATGCTCAAGTACCAGTTAGGACTGGAGAACGATGTTAATGTACAACTTACAGATACATCGGTTGAAGAGCAGATAAAAGACGCGCAACTGCTATTGCTGGAAGACCTGAATTTTCGTAAGCGTACAGATTATAACCTGTTACAAACACAGCTGAGACTGCATGAATACGACCTGAAACGTTACAAGATGGCCGGTTTACCATCGCTTGCTGTGTTCGGTTCTGCAGCTTATACGTATTCAACTAATACTTTTAAGGATGTGTTTGACAAACAATATATATTCTATTCACTGGTTGGGGTGCAACTGAACATACCCATATTTGATGGCAGGCAGAGGCATAACAAAGCGAAACAGGCAAAAATAAGCGTGATTAAAACACGCAATCAGATAGAAGATGTAGAGCGCGGTATCAAGTTCCAGAAAAATCAATCGAGTACTCAGCTCAAAAATGCACTTATGACAATGAATAATCAGGAAAGGAATCTTGACCTTGCAAAAAGTGTCTTGGAACTAGCACGAAATAAATATAAAGCAGGTGTAGGTAGTAACATGGAAGTAGCACAGGCGCAAACTGAAATGTTACAAGCACAAAATAATTATTTCCAGGCGTTGCTGGATGCAGCAAATGCCAAAGCAGACCTGAAAAAAGCATTGGGAGAATACTAAACAATAATACAACTAATCAAAACGACATAAATATATAATAGCATGAAACGCTCGGTTATATTATTATTTGCAACGGTCATTTTAGCTTCTTGCAGCAGCGAAAAAAAGGAAGAAAACAAAGCTGCAAAACTTGACAAATTGAAAAAAGAACGTGCCGCGTTAGACGAAAAGATCAGCAAGCTGGAAGCACAGGTGCTGAGTGATAACCCCGGTAAATCTACACCGGTATCTGTTATGGTATTGAAGCCCGAAAACTTCAGCACATATGTAGAGATACAAGCCTCTGTAAGCGGTGACGAGAATGTAAACGTAACGCCACAGGCTCCGGGTGTTGTACAAACAGTACATGTACGTTCTGGCCAGCATGTGAGCAGGGGCCAGGTGATGGCTACACTGGATGCTGCAGCGGTAGAGCAACAGATAAAAGCGCAGGAAGCACAGCTGACACTGGTAAAGCAGGTGTACGAAAAACAGCAGAAACTCTGGTCGCAGAATATTGGTTCTGAGGTACAATTATTAACAGCCAAGGCCAATTATGAAAGTACACAGAAACAATACGAAGCGCTGCATGCTCAAAGAAAAATGTACACCATTACATCTCCTATCAGCGGTACGGTAGATGCTGTTAACGTAAAAGTTGGCGATGCGACAGCTCCGGGAGCTATGGGTATACGCGTGGTTAGTTTCGACAAGCTGAAAGTTATTACACGACTGGGCGAGAATTACATAGGTAAGGTGCAGCAGGGTGATAAGGTAAGGTTGATATTCACTGAAACAGGCGATACGATCAATACCAAACTTAATTATGTAGCGCGTTCTGTTGACCCGGTATCAAGGTCATTCAACGTTGAGGTTTGGTTGGGTACCAATAAGAACATCAGCCCGAACATGTCATGCAAAATGCAGATACAGAGCTATAACAACGATAAGGCTATTACAGTACCTATTTCTGCAATGCAAAAAACGGAGAATGGCAGTATAGTATTTGTTGTGAGAGATAATAAAGCTAAAGCCGTAGCTGTAGAAACAGGTAAGACTTCAAACGGTATGGCCGAAATAATAAGCGGCTTGGCTGCAGGTGATAAAGTGATAGTTGAAGGACAGGGAGAAGTTACAGACGGTACAGCTGTTGAGATATTATAATAAAGCACTACACACAGGTTATCTGAAAATAATTATCAATGAAAGATAAATTCAAAGAGTTTAAACCATCCAGTTGGGCGATCAACAATCGTACGGCTGTGTATATACTCACGATCATAATAACACTGGCAGGCCTGATGACATACAACAACCTGCCAAAGGAACAGTTCCCCGAGATAAAAATGCCGCAGATCATCGTGCAGACTTTTTATCCCGGTACTTCTCCTGAAAATATGGAGAACATTATTACCAAGCCAATAGAAAAAGAAGTAAAAGGGCTTACCGGTGTAAAGAAAGTTACCAGTAACTCGTTTCAAGATTTCTCTATTGTAATTGTTGAGTTCAATACTGATGTACAAGTAGAGAAGGCCAAGAGAGATGTGAAGGACGCGGTAGACAAGGCAAGGACAGACCTGCCGCAAAACCTGCCCAACGAACCTGAGGTGAATGATATTGACCTGTCTGAGTTCCCGATACTGTACGTGAATATCTCAGGAGATTATGACCTGAAGAAGCTGAAGGAGTATGCAGATGACATACAGGATAAGATAGAAGAACTTAAAGAGGTGAAGGAAGCGCAGATGGTTGGTGCGCTGGAGCGTGAGATACAGATCAACGTAGACATGTACAAGATGGCTGCGGCGGGTTTCACGTTCGGTGATATAGAACAGGCAGTAGCTTATGAGAATATTTCTTCTACGCCGGGTCTTGTGTCAATGAATAATCAGAAGCGTATCCTGACCATCCGCAGCGAGTTCAAAAGTGCTGAAGAGATAGGAAATGTGATAGTGAAGAACCAATACGGTAAGGCGCTGTACCTGCACGACCTGGCTGATGTACAGGATTCGTTTGAGGAGCAGGAAAGCTATGCACGTCTTGATGGTAACAACGTTATTACGCTGAACATCATTAAGGCTAAGGGCGAGAACCTGATATCGGCATCTGAAAAGATAGATGAGTTGCTGGAAGAGATGCAGGCCAATGAATTGCCAAAAGACCTGAAGATCGTCATAACAGGCGACCAGTCGGAGCAAACAAGCAACACCCTGCACGAGCTGATCAATACCATCATAATCGGTTTTATACTGGTAACCATCATCCTGATGTTCTTCATGGGTGTAACAAACGCCTTGTTCGTAGCCATGGCCATGCCGCTGTCTTGTGCCATAGCATTCCTGGTCATGCCGGGTTTCGATATTACATTGAACATGGTCGTACTGTTCTCCTTCCTGCTCGCCGTCGGTATAGTAGTGGATGACGCCATTGTGGTGATTGAAAATACACACAGGATATTTGATAACGGTAAGGTGCCCATTGCAAAAGCCGCCAAGGCGGCAACAGGGGAGATATTCCTGCCTGTATTAACGGGTACGATCACAACACTTATGCCGTTCATACCGTTGGCATTCTGGAGCGGTGTTATCGGGGAGTTCATGTTCTTCCTGCCGGTAACTTTGATCATAACATTGCTAGCATCGCTTTTCGTGGCATACATTATTAACCCGGTATTTGCCGTGAGCTTCATGAAGCCTGAAGATCATACGGTAAGCAGGTCTAAATGGCGCAAGAAAGATAAAGTTGTTGCGGTCATATTCATTGCAATGGCTGCCCTCAGCTACCTGGCGCAGGCTTGGGGACTGGGTAACTTTATCCTCTTCCTGTATGTATTCGTATTGTTAGAGAAATTTGTATTCTCAAAATGGGTACAGTCATTCCAGACAAAAGTTTGGCCTTCGTTTAAAGACTGGTACACCAAATGGTTGATACGTGCATTGAACCACCCGGGCAAAACAATGGGTATCGCAGGTGTTATCATGATCTTGTCTATAGTAGTAATGGCAGTTCGCCCGCCTAACGTGGTATTCTTCCCGAGTGCAGAACCAAACTTCGCTTACGTGTACCTGAACATGCCCGTAGGTACGGATCAGGCATATACTAACGAGGTGCTGGAGAAACTGGAAAAACGTGTAACCAATGCACTGGACATAAACTATAAAGAAGGTAAGTACAACCCGGTAGTGAAGTCGGTTATTGCAAACGTAACAGTAGGCGCGGTAGACCCCACCAGCGGTGAGGTAGGCAATTTCCCCAACAAGGGGCGTATTACGGTTGCCTTTGTAGAGTTCGCCAAACGTGACGGTGTATCTACTACAGAGTACCTGGAGAAGATACGTGAAGCGGTAAAAGGCGTTCCGGGTGCGGTTGTAACGGTAGACAAAGAGCAGGGTGGACCACCATTGCCTAAACCGATCGTGGTAGATATCATTGGTGATGACCTCGATTCACTGATTGCTGTATCTGAAAGGTTGAAGGTGTACCTGGACAAAAAACGCATACCGGGTGTTGAAGAATTGCGTAGCGACTTCCAGGCGAATAAACCAGAGATCGTGTTCGACCTGGACCGTGAACGCATGAATAATGAAGGTATCATGACGGGACAGGTAGTAGGTGCGTTGCGTACAGCTGTATTCGGAAAAGAAATATCACGCTTCCGCGATGCGAATGACGACTACAAGATCACCCTGCGTGTGAAGAAAGACCAGCGTGAGAATATTGATGCGGTAAGGAACATGCCTATGCTATTCAGAGATATGGGTATGGGTGGTGTGATACGTGAAGTGCCTATCAGTTCATTTGCTGATATTAAATATGGTACAACCTATGGTGGTATCAAGCGTAAAGACCTGAAGCGTATCATCTCACTGCAATCGAACGTATTGACAGGCTACAATGAGAACGAAGTGGTAGCAGCTGTAGGACGTGAAGTGGCCAACTTTAGTATCCCGCAGGGTATGACCATCACAATGGGCGGCCAGCAGGAAGAGCAGGCTGAAACAGGCGCGTTCCTGGGCAATGCTATGATGATCTCTATGGGGCTGATATTCCTCTTGCTCATCATGCAGTTCAACTCACTGAGCAGAACGGTGATCATCATGTCTGAGATCCTGTTCAGTATATTCGGTGTATTCCTCGGCGTGGGTATCTTCCGCAACGACTTCTCAATTGTAATGAGCGGTATTGGTATTGTGGCGCTGGCGGGTATAGTCGTCCGGAATGGTATATTACTTATCGAGTTTATGGACCTGATGCTGGCAGAAGGTATGAAACCTTACGACGCCATCGTTGAAGCGGGCCGCACACGTATGACACCGGTGGTTCTGACCGCAACAGCTGCTATACTCGGATTGATACCGCTGGGTGTTGGTCTGAACATCGACTTCGCGACATTGTTCACTGAGTTCAACCCGCATATATTCTTTGGCGGCGATAACGTTGCATTCTGGGGACCACTGGCATGGACCATGATATACGGCCTTGCTTTTGCAACCTTCCTTACATTGATACTGGTACCGGTAATGATGTTGCTGGCATTCCGTTTCAAAGAGAGAGTGAACAGGTGGAAACAGAAATTCTCAACATCTGTAGCTGACTAATAATTACAGACGCATATTCGGACATAAAAACCGCCCTTATTCTTAAGGGCGGTTTTCTTTTTTACCCCAATCCCGTATGTACGGGACTATATTTTTATCGTAACTACTTTTTCTCCTTTGGCAACCATACTGCCTATTGGCTCAATAAAATTATGTAGTTCATAGTCTGTCAATATCTGCTGTACTTCAGCTGCCGCATCCTGCGATACGGCTATTAGCAATCCGCCATTTGTTTGCGGGTCGGGCAGCAGGTTGAATGCCTGCATTACATCTACACCTGTGTCAAACCCTGTTTTACTGCTGTATGCGTTCCAGTTGCGGTAGGTTGCGTCTGGTACTACACGGTCTTTCAGGTATGCTGCTGCACCGTTTACTACCTGCAATTTTGCATAGTTTATTTCAGCAGATAAAGAACTACCCTCCGCCATTTCTATTAAGTGCCCCAACAGTCCGAAACCTGTTACGTCTGTCATGGCATGAACACCATTTAGCTTTCCTAATGCTTCGCCCGCTTTGTTCAATGCCGTCATACTATCCACCATTTCGGCCCTTTGTGCTTCCGATATCAGTCCACGTTTTTGAGCCGTAGATAATATACCTACACCCAATGGCTTGGTCAGGAACAATACATCTCCTTCTTTGGCGGTATCATTTCTTTTCAGGTTATTAATTTCAGCAAGCCCGCTCACCGCCAGCCCGAAGAAGGGCTCAGCGGCATCTATACTATGCCCGCCAGCCAGTGGTATGCCAGCATCTTTACAAATGGCTCTGCTACCCTCTATTACTTTTTGTGCCAGTTCAGCAGGCAGCTTTTCTACCGGCCAGCCTAATACAGCAATCGCCAATACAGGTTTGCCACCCATAGCATACACATCGCTTATGGCATTGGCAGAAGCGATCCGCCCGAAGTCAAATGCATCATCAACGATCGGCGTGAAAAAGTCTGTTGTGCTGATGAGCGCTGTGCCGCCTCCAAGGTCATAAGCACAGGCATCATCTTTACTGCTGTTGCCAATCAGTAGTTTGTCATTATCCGGCTGTATGGTATTGCTTTTGAGTATCTCTTCCAGTACGGCGGGCGCTATCTTGCATCCGCAGCCCGCACCATGAGCGTATTGAGTTAATCTGATTTGCTCAGCTCCTTCCATCTTAATAATATTTTTGTATTCAGTTCTGCGTTCACTTCGTTGCTCTGTATCTGCCCTATTTCTACGTTGGGATTATTCCTTTTATCCAGTGCCTTTTTATAGTGCTTGTCGTAGTACTTCAAAAGTATCCTGAATGCACCTGGTATATCATCCTCCTCCAGGCATTGTATGGTTGTTTTTGTTTCCAGGCCACCCAGCCTTTTTTGTATACGCGACACCGCACCCAGCAGTTGCTCTTTATTCTGTTGGCCGTATTCTTCCACTATATGTTTCAGCCTTTCTTCAAAAGGAATGTCTAAAAAGTAAACGGGTGAGTTGCGCATTGTTCTCCAGAATAAAGGGGGCAGATTGATATTGCCTATGCGTTGGCTCTCATCCTCCACCCATATCGGTCCTCTATCTGTTTTGTTCAATGATGACAGCTTTTCTCCCAGCAGGTTTTCAAACATCTCCTGCGTAGGTTGGGGTACGCCTTTTATAGCACCAAAGGCAGAACCTTTATGTTTGGCTATGTCTTCCAGGTCCAGCATCCTGTTGCCCGTGTTGTGTAGCTCTTGCAGCACTAATGTTTTCCCTGAGCCCGTATACCCACCTATGATGTGAAAAGGATAATCTTCCTCAAACTGCTTGTGCACCCATTTGCGGTACGATTTATATCCGCCCACCAGTCTAGATACTTTAAACCCGTACAGGTCCAGCAGCCAGGCCACGCCTGCGCTGCGCATACCGCCGCGCCAGCAATGTACTATTACTCTTTTGTCTTTACGGTCTTGCAGCAGGGTCTCCACTTCTTCCACCATTTTGCGCATCTTCACGCCAAAGTAGTCCAGCCCTATTTTTACAGCCTGCTCCCTGCTTTGCTGTTTGTAGGCCGTGCCCACTACTTTTCTTTCTTCGTCGGTAAACAATGGCAGGCTCATAGCTCCGGGTATATGCGCATGGGCATATTCTCCCGGGCTGCGCACGTCAAAAACGGGTATTTCGTGCCGCTGCTCCAAAAACTCAGTGATCGTTATCTTCTGTATAGCCATTGTTGGCAGCAAGATAGCAAATAGAAATGTGCCGTGTACATAACTTACGGATTCGCGGCTAGTACACTATCCATTATGGCATTAGACATGGCACTTCCATTGTAGATAAGTGAGTCTCCTTTGTACACCATGTGGCCACCAAAATAGGCGTCTTTAAGGTAGCCGGCATTCATCATTTCCTGCCCGAATAGTCTCGAATTTTTTCCCGTCTTGTGTCCGTACCTGGCAAACTTCAGTACATACACTGTACCGCTGAAACCAGCCATCCGCTTTTTTACAGACTTGTAGCTATAGGTATTGGAAATTAGGAATAGTTGTAAGCCCTTATGCTCTTGTGTTTTTATGATGTTGTCATAGTAGAAGAGCGGCTTACAATTTTCGCTGCCGCATCCCGGCACCCAGAGGTATGTCCACGTATACTTATTATTACCGAATGATGTATAAAGATCTTTTGCTGTTATTTCAGTTACATATCGTTCCACCGTGTCAGGCAAAGGTGGGTCCGAAAACTGCCGTATCTCTGCTTTTTGTTCATCTGTCAGGTACAGGTAGGTTGTATCATTCACACATACATACAGGTTCCAGCATGAGCTGAAAAACAAAGACATCAGAATTAATAGAACGTACCTGTTCATGAAGTATAGATATCGGGTGTGGTATAGATACAACGCACGAAACGCTGATAAAGTATAAATCTACTGCTTCTCAACTTTGTAAGCTGATCATGAATGTTAAAATTAAACCCGCATCTACGGTACCAGTTGGTCTTCAGGCAATACCTGGTCGGTGAAATGCTGCGCCCAGAAGGCGATGGCGTTCTTGGTAAACAAACGCTCCGTTATCTCTTCCGCCGATAGCCCGAACATCAGCCTGGTTATTTCATCATCCTTCAGTTTGATGCCGTTTACAGTAATGTTCTTCATCGCGGTGAAATTGCGTTGCTCAAGCGCATCCTTCATATCTGCTTTCAGGTGGGCGTATTCAGCCATGGTAGGGTAGCCCGGCAGGAATGATACGATACCATCATAGTCCGACCCGATGCACAGCATCTCCCATACATAAGCATCATCAAGCATAGCAGCAGCTGCGAAAATATTTGCCCATACTATCTCGCAGGATATCGCTTTTTGTTTAACGGTGTCTACTACTTTCTCTCCCTGTTTATTCTTCGAAACGGTACGCTTCAGCATGTTCAGGTATTTGTTACCCGCCAGCCTTTTCAGGTCTATCTGCACACCTATCAACCCCTTCGATTTTTTTATGTGTACCAGGTCTTCCCTGCACATATTGATGGTGCTGTTGTTCAGGTAACCCGCCACCAGTTCTTTATCCTCTTTGGTGTGCTCTGCAAGTTGTTTCAGCGTCATCATATCACTGTCACTGGTGAATCCCGTATGCGTACACAGTATCGGGAATATCCTCTTCTGCATTTCAAATACACCCGGCGATGTTTCTACCTTCATGCCGAACTCTTCTCCCAGTTCTCCCTCAACATATTCGTAAAACTGGTGCCTCGCCCTCGGGCTGAAGTGTTTGATGTCCACCAGTATCTGCCTGTTGATGTCTCCCAGCATCAGGCGGATGATCTCCTTGCCTTTGGGTTCAATGCCCCTGTTCACAAAATTATCCTGGTTCACCCCGGCTATCTTCAGCAGGAAGGGTATAGACGGCGCATGCCCTATCAGCCCGTTGCCAAAGTGGTGGCAGGGTGTGATATATTGCGGTATGCTGTGCCAGGAGTTTTTTATCCCGTTGATGCGCTCCTTGATGGCATTCGCGTTTTTATCATTTAGTGGAAAGTCGTGTTCGTCGATGGTCATCGAAGCTATACCCAGCGATTGTACACCTTCTATATTGATAAACAGGTAGATCACATTCTCAGTATCCGGATCCAGCTCGCCGCTGTGTATCTTTTGCAGTATGCCGCGTGTCAGGAATTTTATTTCCCACTCCTCACCATTCAGTATATGCTTTTGTTTTGTCTGTGCTACCAGGTAATAATACTCCAGCAGCGTATCTTCATATATACCCGTGTCTATACGGTCATGTATCAATTGCAGTTTGTTTTCAGAAATACCCGTCAGGCAACTCAGTATATTTCTTTTAACCTTTGAGAATCGCTTATTGTTCTTGCCCGTCCAGCCTGCTTCAAATGTGAACAGCGAAACACCTATGATCTTCACATTACCACGTGCCGCCTGTTCCAGTGCTGTTTGTGTACTGCGCGATACATCGCCTGCCGCCAGGTTCAGTATCAGTTTGGGTAGTTTGCCGCATTGGTTGGTGTTTTCCGTCCACTCATCCCACAGCGACAGTGGTGGACCGGGGTATTGCTTGCTGTATGGTTTAAGCGTAGGGTGTGCGTGAATATCTATGCTGTACTGTTTCATGATAGTATAGTTTGTGTACTATAAAAGTATCATAAATATCACTGCCCCGCAAGGTGAAAAACACGTAGTCCTTTACAGTTATCATCCCGCCTCTCCTGTCGCTCTAACCTCTGCGTCATCATGAGGAGGTATTTATGAATATCAATACCGACGTGGTGATCTCACCACACGCAGGACACACTGTGCTTTATAAAAAACACTTCTGTACACTATCGGGATAAGTTATAACTGCCGTAGTCTATAACTTCTGTAATAGCATCTGCGCCGTATTTCTTGTATGCATCAACAACGCTCATAGTCTCAACAATACTGATGCCATTACTCACAAGCTCAACAGGTATAGGAGATGCTCTTAAATAATTATGAGATGTTACAAAGTATGTTTTACTGCTTTTGATTAATATTTTCAAAACATCAGCCTCGTTCATGATAGATTGTGTGTCCTCATCAGCATTATAGTTCAGTAGTTTCATTACATCCGGCTCATCACTGACTATTGCGGATAATTGCCATTTTTTCATGCCAACTCATTTATACATGTACTTTACTTGCTAAGATTCCCGATGCCCCCACTCGTCCTCGTTTGCAACGAGGATGCTATGGCACAGCGATTGTATCGCCACAACCCAATCCTGCAAATCTTCCCATTCTTCCCGTTACGCTGGGGTCTTCGGTACGAGACCCTTGCGGAATTAAATATGCACTCACCATACGCCGAACACACTGCATTTTACTGCCCATGTCGGTGTTCTTCACCAACATGCTCGCGAAGGTTAAAATTCAATTTTCTGCAATATAATGTTTGCACATCAATGACTAAAAACACATCGAGCGAAGTCCCCTGCACGGGGCACCGATAGCTATCGGTATAGGGGGTTACACTCTGGCGCATGTATCATACACGAGTGTTGTTGGTGAAGAACACCAACAACGGCGGTAAAATCAAAACCAGCGTCTTGGCGTCTCAGCGCCTGCCCCGACAAATTCGGGGGTTAAACTTGACAACAAACAAAAACAACTACGCATAGCAAAACAATTGCATGAATAAGCATCACCTCCCCCCTGGGGGAGGCCGGGAGGGGCTAAAAATCCATATACAACCATAAAAGCAGCCTATATTATAGTCCTCAGACTTTGCAAATACAGCGTATCCCGCTACATTTGCATATTCTTAATTTTTCAAGGTAATCATGGAGTTATTTTCTAAACAGAACCAGGAGTTTATCGGTCGCCACATAGGCCCCGATGAGCATGAGACAGAGCAAATGCTCAAGACTATCGGTGTTCCTTCGCTTGAGGAGCTGATAGCACGTACCGTTCCCGCTGCTATACGCATGGATAAGCCTTTGGCTATACCCGCATCGCAAAGCGAAGCTGAGTTTTTACACCAGCTTAAGGAAACCTCTCTGAAAAATAAACTGAACAAAACATATATAGGCCAGGGTTATTATGATACCCACACGCCAAACGTGATATTGCGCAACCTGTTTGAGAATCCGGGTTGGTACACTTCATACACTCCATACCAGGCTGAAATTTCGCAAGGCCGCCTGGAGAGCCTGCTCAACTACCAGACCGTAGTGAGCGACCTGACTGGCCTGCCATTGGCCAACGCATCGTTGCTGGACGAAGGTACGGCCGCTGCTGAGGCTATGTCTATGTTCTTCAGTGCTTTGAACAAAGATCACTACAACCCTGAGCGCAACAAGCTCTTTATCGATAACGAAACCTTCCCGCAAACCAAAGACGTAGTTATTACACGTGCTACACCATTGGGTATAGAGCTGGTTTTCGGCGATTACAAAACTGCTGAGATAGACAGTAACTACTTCGGTGCGCTGGTACAATACCCTAACGATAAAGGTAGTATTGAAGATTACCGCGCATTCATTGAGAAGGTACACGCTGCCGGTGCTTATGTGGCTATGGCTACAGATCTGCTGGCGCTGACGCTGCTTACCTCTCCGGGCGAACTGGGTGCTGATGTAGCGTTAGGTTCTGCACAGCGTTTCGGTGTTCCTCTTGGTTTCGGCGGACCGCACGCTGCGTTCATGGCTTCTTCTGAAGATTTCAAACGCCAGATGCCGGGTCGTATCATAGGTGTCAGCATCGATGCTCAGGGCAACCGTGCACTACGTATGGCTTTACAGACACGCGAGCAGCACATCAAGCGCGAGCGTGCTACATCTAATATATGTACCGCACAGGCATTGCTGGCAAACATCGCAGCTATGTATGCAGTGTACCACGGTCCTGACGGGCTGAAAGATATAGCAAAACGCATATCAGTACTTACCAGCACATTGGCTGAAGAAATTAAAGCTGCGGGATATGCTGTGCTGTCTGAAACTTTCTTCGATACGATAGTCGTAAAAGTGGCGCAGGCCGATGTTATCAAAGCAAGGGCAGAGATAGCTGGTGTTAACTTCAGGTACTTCCCGGATAACACATTGGTAGGTATCTCTCTGGATGAGACCACTACATTAACGGATATAGCGGATATCGTGAACATCTTTATGAACAATGAAGATGCAGTGGTATTCGATATCAGCGGCGAGCTGGCTCTGACCAATATCCCAACTGCGCTTACACGTACATCTTCATATCTGGCTAACCCGGTATTCAACAGCTACCACAGCGAAACGCTCATGATGCGTTACCTGAAAATGCTGGAGAATAAAGACCTGGCGCTGAATACCAGTATGATCTCATTGGGTTCTTGCACGATGAAGCTGAACGCAGCGGCTCAGATGATACCGCTCAGCTGGTCGCACTGGAGCAAGATGCACCCGTTTGTACCTGCTGATCAGGCTGAAGGTTACGACAGGATACTGAAAGGCTTGTCAAATTACCTTTGCGAGATAACTAAATTCGACGCATGCAGCCTGCAGCCGAACAGTGGTGCGCAGGGTGAATATGCAGGTCTGCTGGCTATACGTGGTTACCACGAAAGCCGTGGTGATAAGCACCGTGATGTAATGCTGATACCAATATCTGCACACGGTACTAACCCTGCATCTGCCGTAATGGTAGGTTACAAAGTGGTAGTGGTAAAGGCTTTGGAGAATGGATACATCGATGTGGAAGACCTGAAAGCAAAAGCTGCGCAACATGCTGATAACCTGGCGGGTATCATGGTTACATATCCTTCTACTTATGGTGTGTACGAAGAAACGATCAAAGACATTACTAAGATAGTGCACGAGCACGGTGGACAGGTATATATGGATGGCGCCAACATGAACGCGCAGGTGGGCTTAACGGCTCCCGGCCTTATCGGTGCCGACGTTTGCCACCTCAACCTGCACAAAACATTCGCTATACCACACGGTGGTGGTGGTCCCGGCATGGGCCCTATATGCGTACGTGAGCACCTGGCTCCGTTCCTGCCACATCATGTGCAGAACAGCAATGGTAAAGAGGGTCATGCGGTATCTGCCGCGCCATTCGGCTCAGCAAGTATCCTGCTGATATCTTACGCTTACATCCGTTTGCTGGGTGCGCAGGGTGTTACTGAGTCTAGCATCTACGCTATACTGAACGCTAACTACATGCGTGCTCGCCTGCAAAACGACTTCGATATATTATATACCGGTAGCGGCGGTACTTGTGCGCACGAGTTCATCGTAGACCTGCGTCCGTTCAAGAAAACAGCCGGTATAGAGGCTGAAGACGTGGCGAAGAGGTTGATAGACTACGGTTTCCACGCGCCTACTATGAGTTTCCCTGTACCGGGTACTATCATGATAGAGCCTACGGAGAGTGAGGACAAAGGCGAACTGGACCGTTTCTGCGATGCACTGTTGCAGATACGTGAAGAGATTCGTGCGGTGGAGAATGGCACTGCTGACAAAACAGACAACCCGCTGAAGAATGCGCCGCATACACAGTTTGTTATTACTGCAAACGAGTGGACGCACGCATACACAAGGGAGGAAGCAGCTTATCCATTGCCATGGGTAAGGAACAACAAGTTCTGGCCATCTGTTGCCCGCGTCAACAATACCTACGGCGACCGTAACCTGGTTTGTACCTGCGAGCCGGTATCTGCCTACATGGATGCAGAAGCGTAGTTCTATTTAATAATTAAAATGCCCCACCAATATTTTGGTGGGGCATTTGCTTGTAGAATACAGGCAAGGATATTATTTTCCGACCTTTAAATCAGTACCCTTATGAAACTTATAAACCTGTGCCTGGTTGCACTTTTGCTCAGTATCAATAGTGCGTATGCATCAGGAACCGAATTCAGTGAGCCTATCGAGATAGTATCAGGCGAAGGCTGGAACAAGGTATTACAGACTTCAAATGGCAATACCTTACTTTTTCACTTCCAATTGCGAAAAGCATTGCTTGTAAAGGTTTTTGACAAAAGCCGAAAAGAGATAGCCAGTGAAAAGTTTTTAGGAAAGGTTATTGAAATTGGCGATATGGATTTATCAGAATTGCATGGTATTTATGAGATTGGCAATGAGGCTGTGGTGTTTATCAGTCAGCCTGTTTACAATAACAATACGCTTATTGCGCTACGCTTCAACACACAGACAGGTAAGATCATCAAAGAACAAACACTGCTGACATCCCCCAACTTTAAGGCCAGGAATACCTACAGTGTAATACGTAATATTTCAGCAGGGGGCTATGCAGTATTTTGTATGAAAGACCTTGAAGCAAATTTTGAAGAAAAGCTTCGGATGGTAGTATTCGATGACAGTCATAACAAACTAAAGGAGGTACCTGTAGAGATCAATACAAAGGACTATGATTTTGTGGAGCATGTGAGCACAGATGCCGGTAGCGATGGTACATATACCGTGACTCTGACCTGTAAAAAAATAATCCACTACCCGGATGATATTGATAGGTTCTTTGCAGTATGTCACCTGCCCAAAGAATCGAATGTTTTTAGTATAGTGCTCACAAAATTGCCCGCAAATGTAGCACCTTACTTTTCAATGTACACACACAACGATTTCAGTAATAAGCTGAATCTCTTTGTAGTAAATGCACAAACACAGTATTACAGGCATGGTCTGAATACAAGGTCTCAGATAGTATATACTCCGATGCTGCTCATGTATCAGAAGCAGAATATTGCAGGAATGAGCTATAAGGCTATAAATCATCTGATGGCCAATAAGTACCTGAAAGATAATACGGACTCTACTCGTTCTATTGACCCTATCCCAACACGGGTATATACCAACAGGTATGGTTTAACAACACTTATATCCGAGGAGAATGAGCTGAATGTTATAGTTAAAAATGCAGTCACCAGTCATACAATGATAGGTAGTATTGCTGTTACCCTGATAGATGAAGCAGGGAACGAAGTTTGGTCGGTAGTACTTCCTAAAAAGCAATTCGTGCGAACACCAATTACTATATATGACTTATATCAAAGAGGAACATTGGCAAAATTATTCAGACGTTACGATGCGAGTTCTGACTGGATATACCAGTTCCTTTCATACAACTCAGTAATGAATACTTCAGGAACATGTTATATCATACACAATGACCTGCATGCAAATAAAAATAAAACTATAGCTGAGGTAGCAGATTCCATGTACTCTATCAGCAATGTTAACAGGTTTGAGAAAACCAATGCCATATGTTACAGGATCACTAAAAAAAGAGAGGTGACAAAATTTGATCTTTTTGGCACCTCTTCTAAAGATGTTTCTTATGCTGCTATGATTGAAGGGAGTGACTATAATGAGCAAACCCAGACATACTCCAGTGTAGTATTACATCGATTAGCTGATAAGTATGTACTATAGATTAGCCTGGAGAAAACTGGAAGATTAAGGTTTAGTCCAGGTCCGGCTTAATTACTGTCAGCTGGATGATCTCAATGAAATCAAACTTAGGATATACGGAGCATACCTCACCGCCACCGTCAGAGTCGTATTTTACTTTAACCTTATATCCATCATGCATATATGCCGTTGGTAAGTTCGACGGGCGCAGCAGCCTTTCTTCACCTTCTACCTTAAGCAGGTATCCGCAGCCGTCAAGGGCTATATCTCCGGTATCTACTACAGTGGCTTTCAGCAGGTTTTTGTTCCTGTTACAGGATACGGCTACTAATGCAATTATAAGTGCACAAAATATATATTTACGCATGTCAGGATGTTTCTTTCAAGTAAATTCGGCTATGAAAATACTAAAAAGTTTTAAAGGTGCAATCATGCGGTAAACTTATATCCTATGCCCCTTACTGAATGGAAATGTTTCGGGTTACGGCTGTCTACCTCAAAATGTTTCCTGAAGTTCAGTATAAAGTTGTCTATAGTACGTGTAGTAGGGTATACGTTGTAGCCCCATACTATCTGTAATATGTGCTCGCGGGAAACTACCTGGCCTTCATGCTCTATTAATAATTTCAGCAGGGCGGCTTCTTTTTTACTTAGTTCGTGCTTGGCGCCTTTGTAGTCTATGCATTCATGTGCGGCAAAATCTATCTTGCAACCGTCAAATTCATATACGTCTGATACAGTATGCGGGTCATGTATCTTCTTATTCTTAATGATGAGCTTGTCTACCCTGAGTAGCAGCTCTTCCAGGTTGAAAGGCTTGGTCAGGTAGTCGTCGCCACCTTTTTTCAGTCCTTCCACCTTGTCGGCAGTGCTGTTGCGGGCAGACAGGAACATGATAGGCACCTCGTTGTGCTGCACCCTGATGGTCTCGCAAACGGTTATACCGTCCATATCCGGTAGCATGATATCTAATATGATCAGGTCAAAGTACTCGTTCTTGACTACTTTGAGTACATCCGGACCATTGTCGACTGTGGTCACTTCATAACCTTCTAATTCAAGGTTCAATTTTAACGCCTCTCTTAGGCTTTCTTCGTCTTCTACAACGAGGATACTGGCTTTGGTCTCTTTGCGTATCATAATCGGGTGGTTTTAATTTCTAAACATAAAATTAATGACAATTCATAAAGAACGGAAACTGAGACAACAAAAATGGTAATTACATGACAATTCGAAATATTAGCAGAATTCTGTCAGGATAAACAACAGTTTTTCATTCAATTAAGAATTTGTTTTATCACAAGTATTTTGAGTTTAAAAAATTACTACCTTTGCCGTCCCAAAAGCGGGTGTGGTGAAATTGGTAGACACGCTAGACTTAGGATCTAGTGCCGCGAGGCTTGGGGGTTCGAGTCCCTCCACCCGCACACTCAATAAACAGCCGATCTTGTATCGGCTTTTTTTAAACTAAAAAACAGAAGCATAAAATGGCAACTGTAACACGCGAAACGATTGGCAAACTGCATGACAAAGTAATCGTGAAGTTGACAAAGGAGGACTACGCACCTTCTTTTGAGAAGTCTTTAAAGCAATATGCTAAAAACATAAACGTACCGGGTTTCCGTAAGGGTATGGTGCCTGCGGGTATGGTGCGCAAAATGTATGGCCAGTCTATTTTTACAGACGAGGTGCTGCGTACTGCTGGTACACAGGTAGAAGAATACCTGAAAACTGAAAAGCTGCAGATATTCGCTCAGCCAATGGCTATGAGGGAAGGTACTACTGCCAACCTGGATATGAATAATCCATCAGACGTAGACTTCGCTTTTGAAATAGGCCTGAAGCCTGAGTTTGAACTGACAGCACTGAACGGTAAGAAAGAACTTACCCGCTATAAGGTACAGGTTTCTGACAAACTGCTGGATGATGAGATAGTGCGCCTGCAACGTCGTTTTGGTAAAGCGGAGCCACAGGAGTCTGTTACCAATAAAGAAGATATCATATACTCTACTTTCGAGCTGTGCGATGCTGATGGTAACCTGGTAGAAGGTGCTGAGAAAATAGAGGATACTGAGTTGATGGATAAGCTGCCTGTGAAAATACAGGAGCAGATCATGGGTAAGAAACCTGAAGAGTCTATCATAATACAACCAAAAGCTGTATGTACAGAAGAAGAGCTGCCTGTGTTTATGAAAGACAGCATGAAGCTGAGTGTTGAGGCTGCTGAGAACTATTACAAAATGACGCTTACAAAAGTGAGCCTGCTGATACCTCACGAGGTGAATGAAGAGCTGTACGCTCAGGTGTTCCAGAATGCTGAGGTGAAAGACGAAGCCGCTTTCCGTGAGTTGCTGAGTGCAGAGTTGGGTAAAGAGTACGAGCGTATGACACGTGAGCGCCTGCAAAGCGAAATGTATGAGTTGCTGGTACACAGCACTAACATCGACCTGCCGGTTGACTTCCTGAAGCGTTGGTTGAAAGAGGGTAATGAAAAACCAAAATCTGCTGAAGAAGTAGAAAAAGAATTCCCGGGATTTGACCACCAGCTGCGCTGGACTTTGATATCTGACAAACTGATACTGGAGAACGACATCAACGTGAGCCGCGAGGAAGTACTGGATGACATAAAAGGACGCGTACTGGCATACTTCGGTATGGGCCCTGAGGCTGCTGAAGATACTCCGTGGATGGACGAGTACATGGCTAAGGTGATGAAAGACGAAAAGACAATGGACGAAACATACCGTCGCCTGTTGTTCGACAAGTTGTTCGCTTTCTTAGAAACTAAGTTCAACATAATAGATAAAGACATAGATGAGGAGTCGTTCTTCAAGCTGCAAAGCGCGCACGATGAGCACCACCATCATTAATAAATACTATTTAATGAATTAAAAGAGACTCCATAACCGGGGTCTCTTTTTCGTTTCAGGTACTAAATGCTGATTTCTGTAGTTATATATTCAGTAATTTTATAGAAACGCGCCTTATGAAACCACTACTACTATCAACTGTTGTACTACTGCTGGTTTTAACAGCAGCCTGCAAAAAAGAGAAAGCCGACCAGGTGGGTTTTGTACCAACTGAACCCATACCCGGTAATGTTGAAGTGACCATGCAACCCGCAGGTACAAGGTATGGCGAGACCGTTCCTTTTTCATTGTACTGTGAGACGGTATATAATTACCCTTCTTCCTTTCACCGTATATCATACAGTGTAACAAAGAAAAGCAGCGGGTATGAGATAGCACTCAACAATGTCGAAAAGGTGGGACTCTTGACTGCATTCGGCCCGGCTATATGTTATGTACCCATGGATGGCCTGTACAATGGAACTTATGACCTGAGCTTTATACTTAACGGGGCAACCAGCAGATATACATTGATAGTTAGCAGTCAATCATATAAAATTGTGCCGGCTGACCAGAACGGAGGCGTACTGTTTACATCTGATGAACTTATCAGGTGAGTTTCTGTATCTGCTCAATGACATTATCTGAACCTACATCTATCCAATGAAACTCTTTATCCTTCCGGAACCAGGTAAGCTGGCGCTTGGCATAGTTGCGGCTGTGTTGTTTTATTTTATCTACGGCTTCTTCAAGTGTACAGTTGCCATCCATATAGCCGAACAGTTCTGAGTAGCCTACTGTCTGCAGGTTCTTTAAGTGCCGCTGAGGATAAAGAGCAGTAGCTTCTGCAAGTAGTCCTTGCTCCATCATAATATCTACCCTTCGGTTGATGCGGTCGTACAGTACCTCGCGCGGCATATCAAGTGCTACCTTTACAATCTTGAACGGACGTTCCTTTTTAGTCCCTGTTCTGTAATCTGTAATGCTCTTGCCGGTGCTGCGTATAAATGATAATGCACGTATCAGCCTGACCGGATTATTTACTTCCCCTGCTTTATAAAAAGCCGGGTCTTCTTTTTGCACTGCTTCCTGCAGCCATGTTATGCCCTGGTCTTTATATTGTTGATTGACCTGCTCTTCTATCGTTTCGTCAACATCGGGCATACTGTCTATACCTTCGCAGAGTGTTTTTATGTATAGCCCTGTTCCGCCACATACTACAGCTGTTTTGGTGGTCTTGAAGATGTCGTTGAGGTAGCTTAGTGCCAGCCTTTCAAAATCCGCCGTACTCAGGTGTTCGGTTACAGAATGGCTGTTGATGAAATAATGCGGAACAGCAGCCAACTCCTCTTCTGTGGGTTTAGCAGTACCAATGGTCATTTCGCGGTAGCATTGCCTGCTGTCGGCAGATATTATAGACGTGCCTAATGCCTTTGCCAGTTGTATGGCAATAGCAGTTTTGCCTACCGCAGTAGGCCCGGCGATAATATAGACCGTATTTATGTTGGAGTTCACTTGTTATTCCTCAATGCCCCCGCCATCGTCAGTGGGCAGGTCGTCGCCCTCGCTGCCAAAGCCTTCCGCATCGGCGCCAAGGTCATACTTTTCCTCTATTTCCATCAGCTTGTCCAGGTTCACACCCTTCACGCCGTATTGTGCAGGGCCTACACCTTCTTTACGAAACACGTTAGGATAGGTTATCCTCGGGTTCTCGTCAGGCGATACACCAATTAATTCTACCAGGAATGTCCACTTCTTAACCGGATCGTATTCATATACAAACTTATGGTCGGGGGTAGAAGTAAGTGCGGAAACAGGCGTACGTGACATAGACAGTGCGGGCGCACCTTTTTTATTCACCAGCACTTCAGAGTTCAACTCCAGTCCCCTGTCCCATTTTTCGTTACTCTCCCAGAAAGAGGCTGTATGTTTCCCGTCAAACTCGTAGGCTGTAATTATGGCCTTGTGGAGGTCCAGGAAAGTCTGGCTCGGTTTTATCTCAATATCCCTGTACACCAGGTCGTCGTCTTCCCAATATGCTCTGAATCTTAATATAGGCATGTAACTATTTCTCTTACTGTTTGGCTAAAATAAAGGAATTATTTTAGATAGTAGATTTTGGATGTTAGATAGTGGATATTAGATGGTTATGAATTGTGTTGTTTTTTGACCGTATTCAGGAAACTACTAAGCTGTTTACCCAATATTTCTGCTTTATTAACTAATTCCCGGTATAAATGCTCATCTGTTAATGAACCTGTTTCATAGAGTGTCTCCAGGTGGTCTTGAGTTTCCATATTAGATGCCAGTGCAAAAATTATAAAACGTATGAATTCCTGCTTATATGCTCTTCTGCCATATCCTTCAACAATATTACTTCGGATCGATTTGGACGAACGACGGATTTGAGAACCTGTCTCAAATTGTTCAAATTTGGGCAGATCGAGACTCATTTTGTGGATTCTTACGGATAAATCTCTTGCTTCCTGCCAGATGGTGAGGTTCTTATAACTCATATTGTAAATATATAAAACGCTATTCGAATTGATTGTGCGATCATCGACTATCTAATATCCAGAACCTAATATCAACCATCTAACATCCACCATCTGAAATCCAATATCCAACACCAATTTATTTTTGGAAGAATTATTATTTGTATTACCTTTGCCATCCCAAAATTTAGTCCATGCCGAAGGTTAAGACACATTCTCGTGCGAAGAAAACTTTTAAGTTAACAGCAAGCGGGAAGATACGCAGATTTAAGGCTTTTAAGAGCCACTTATTAACAAAGAAAGCAACAAAGCGCAAGCGTCACTTGCGTCAGTCAGCATATGTGCATCCAGCAAATGAGAACCTGGTAAAACGCATGCTGGGTCTTAAAGGTTAATAATTTTACCGTAAGCCCACAGGGCTGAGGTCTTTAAAATATATTATTAATAACGCCCATTCTTAAATTAAGATCGGGTAAAACAAGTAAAAATTATGCCACGTTCAGTTAACGCAGTTGCGTCTCGTGCAAGAAGGAAAAAGATACTGAAGCAAGCCAAAGGCTTCTACGGTAAACGTAAAAACGTATATACCGTTGCTAAAAACGTATTAGAGAAAGGTTTAGGCTACAAATATGTTGGCCGCAAACTGAAAAAGCGTGATTACCGCACATTATGGATAGCACGTATCAACGCTGCTGTTCGTGAAGAAGGTATGAGCTACTCACAATTTATGGGCAAGTTGAGTGCTAAAGGCATCGACCTGAACCGTAAAGTACTGGCTGATCTGGCGATGAATGAGCCGGAGACTTTCAAGAAGCTGGTTGCTGAGGTAAAATAAATTTCATAAAGTCTGATATATTAGCCGCTGTCTCACCGATAGCGGCTATTTTCATTAATATTCATGAGGTATCTCTTATTTGTTGCTATTCTGTTGCTGAGTGCCTGTAACCCGGGTAAAAAGCCTGCTACCATATATAATATACAGGTGGGCGATATCCTGTTCCAGGACCTGGACTGCGGTGATGCCTGCGATGCGATCGAAAAGGTGACGGAAGGCGTGAACGGACATGACTTTTCACACTGTGGTATTGTGGCCGATATAGATGGTGAGCTGAAAGTGGTGGAAGCGTATGGTGGGGTGCAGGCGGTATCTGTTGAAGATTTTTTAGCACGAAGCAAAGACGAGAACGGGCAGCCTAAAGTGCTGATAGGCAGGCTGAGGGATCATAAAGATCTGGCTGTAAAGAGTGCGGAATTATCACGCAAATACATAGGTAAGGGGTACGATAATGCCTTTACCATGGGCGATGATACCTACTATTGCTCTGAGCTGGTATACGAATGTTATAAGGAGGCAAATGACAACAGTGTTGTCTTTCCGCTGAATACTATGACCTTTAAAGAACCGGGGACAGATACCTTTATGGCATTTTGGGTGAACTATTACAAAGACCTTGCTGTTGCTATACCGGAAGGAGATTCAGGCATCAACCCCGGAGCCATATCCAGAAGCAGTAAGCTGGAAATACTGGAGGTGATTAAAAAATAATTTACAGGTTGAACAGGATAAGTATATCGGTATATAGTTTAATGATCGTTGCAGGGGCTGCCTCTTGTGATGGTACCAACGAGGAGCAAATACTGGACTGGCAGGAAGAAACAAAGGACGAAATACTATCCCGTGCCGATGCAACTATAGACAGTACATGGGAAAACATCAACCTGAACGAAGGACTCAGGGAACTGAGGGAATACAACAACGGGAAGCTGGTGAAGTGCGTTGTACAAAACAGGGAGGAAGCAATACTATACTCCGTGCAATATGCCGAGGATACCAACTTCGCACTGGTGCATGAGTACTGTACGCATGGTGATATGACATACGAAGGGATAGAATACAAACATAGACCATACGGGCTGGCCACCTGGTATCATTGCGAAACAGGTAATATTATGGAGCAGGGCATCCGCCATAAGTTCAAAAAAACAGGTACCTGGAAAAAGTATTATCCTGACGGCAGCCTGCAATCAGAAAAGGTGCACAAAGAAGAGGTAAAGGTGAAGCAGTTCCCGAAGATCAATTAGCCACTTAGTTCATATAGTGAGTACTGAACGTCAGTGCGGATGAAATTTCCGCTTTTACTCCTTTTTCAAAAATACCATACAAAGCACTGCCACTACCGCTCATAGAGGTGTATATGGCACCTTGTTCATACAATGCTCTTTTTATGTTGCCCAACTCAGGGTGTTGCATAAATACAGCGTCTTCAAAATCATTGCTCACGTTGTCTTTCCATTGGCTGATGGATAGTTCAGGCAGTGTTCTCAGGTCAAACATTGGTTTGCGGGGCGTTATCATACCAAATGCATCTTTTGTGGAAATGTGCACTTCAGGGCAGATCAATTGTATGCTGTACTTTGACAGATCCAGTAAAGGCATGGGGCTCATCTGCTCTCCACGGCCTTTGGCAAACTGCGGGGTATTGTAAATAAAGAAGGGGCAATCGCTGCCCAACTCCAGCGCCATATCTGCCAGGTATTTATCTGTCAGTTCCATACGGCAGTAGTCGTTCAGCAGACGCAGCATAAAGGCACCGTCAGCAGAGCCTCCTCCTAATCCCGCACCCATGGGTATGGATTTCAGCAGGTGTATATCCAATGCAGGTACTTTGGCCGGGAAACGTTGTTTCATCAACTCATATGCTTTCCAGACAAGGTTTTGTTCCACACTGCCGGCAATGTCTTTGCCGTTCAGTAAAAGTTTGGCGGCAGGACCTGTAGCGGGTACAACTTCCAGTGCATCATTCAGTCCTGTAATGGGATAAAATACCGTCTCCAGGTCGTGGTAGCCATCCGGGCGGCGGTTGGTGATATATAATCCTACATTTATCTTGCAATTGGGGAAACAAACCATAAGCACATAATAACGAAACCGAAGCATAAAATTATCTGTATTTTTGGAAACCTGCACATTTTTGAAGAATAAGGATATATGAAGGAAGTCATCAATTTGAAAGGCATACACAAAAGCTACTACCTGGGAAAACAGGAGTTACCTGTATTGAAAGGTATAGACTTGTCAGTGGTTGACAATGAGTATATAGCACTGATGGGGCCATCGGGATCAGGGAAATCTACCCTGATGAATATTATCGGCTGCCTGGATACCCTAACAAAAGGGCAGTATATACTGAATGGCAAAGACGTAAGCAAAATGACAGATGACGAGCTGGCAGATATCCGTAATACGGAGATCGGCTTTGTGTTTCAGCAATTCAATCTGTTGCCCAGGTTGACCGCATGGGAGAACGTAGCACTGCCACTGATATATGCAGGGGTTAACAAAAAAGAACGTGAAGAACGTGCCAGGGATATACTGGACAAAGTAGGCCTCTCTGACAGGGCACACCATAAACCCAATGAACTTTCGGGCGGGCAAAGCCAACGTGTTGCTGTTGCCCGGGCATTGGTCAACAATCCATCTATCATTCTTGCAGATGAGCCTACAGGTAACCTGGATACCAAAACATCTGATGAGATCATGGAGCTTATCGACCAGATTCATGAGCAAGGCAATACCGTTTTACTGGTAACACACGAAGAAGAGATTGCCGCATATACAAAGAGAGTAATAAGAATAAGGGATGGTGTGATAGAAAGCGATACCCGAAAAGAATTAGCTAATGACCTGATTAGCTAATCAGCTAGTTATCAAAAAGAGCAAAATGGCATTTAAGATATATACCAAAACAGGAGACAAAGGCAGCACCAGCCTGATAGGTGGTGTTCGCGTACCTAAAAGTCATATACGTATAGAGAGTTATGGCACAGTAGATGAGTTGAACTCATACATTGGTATGGTACGTGATATGGCCAATGATGCACGTATAACGGAATGGCTGCACGAAATACAGGACAGGTTGTTTACCATAGGGTCTGTACTGGCTACTAATCCTGAGAAGGAAGTAAAAATGAAACTACCTGATGTGCATGAGGCTGATGTGATATTCCTGGAGCAGAAGATAGACGAAATGAACGAAGTGTTGCCTGAGATGCGTTCATTTATACTTCCCGGGGGTAACCTTGCTGCTTCTACTACGCATGTGGCGCGCTGTGTATGCCGTAGGGCAGAGCGGATATGTGTAGCCATGCAGCAGCAGGAAGAGGTAGTACCCGAACTCATCGTTCAGTACCTCAACCGCTTGTCTGACTTTCTTTTTGTACTGGCAAGGTACATTGCGCACATCAACGGGGTAGAAGACACACCGTGGCGGGCAAGAACATAAGTAATCAGTTTACTTACGCCGTATCTCTACTTTTTGTGTTACAGCATGCTCTTTTGAAACAAGTTTAAGCTCATAAACTCCTTCCGCAATACTATCAACAGGAATGGATAATAGTCGGGTGTTTGTTTTAGCATCATAAGTATGTACTTCACGTCCTGAGATATCGTATAACCTTATTTTAGCTGGTTCTGTTAATGGTGCTTCCAGCCTGATGTTGATGCGTTCATCAGCCGGATTAGGATATACCTCAATGTATGCGTCTTTTATTGCAGGAATACTTACGGCTGCTTTTTTAGGTATGTAACGCAGCACTGTACCATTGGGTGGTACACCGCTTACTGCACTGAATGATACGGTGCGTGCGGAGTCGAGAGTATAACTACCGGGGGCGCCATTTACCCATATCTTTTCAAACATTTGAGTAAAGCTCTTGGGTGCATAAAACAAACCAATGTTAGGACCATTGGCAGTTGTAAATCCTGAGTTGTTGCTGGCGGAGGAAGATCCGTAATGTATCTCGAAAATGCCTGTAAGCTGGTGCAACCATATTTGGTAGTTTACATAGTTGCCGGGTTGCCCGTTTTTAAGTGCCAGGTTTTTCCATTGCACTTTCAATATTTTACTGCCTTGTGCCCCTTCTACCACATACGATAATGCAGTAGTGTTATCTATTGAATCTACTTGTGTGAACATAGCATCTACTACGATGAATGAAGTATCATCCTGCACACGCATAAAGCCATTGTTAGAAAACTCAATGTATGTTTTCACATTGTCGATAGTATAGGTTTTATCAAACAGGTTGAAATTGTCTCCAACCAATTCAAATATCCAGGTACCTGTGGGGTTGGCGTATGCACCTGTAACTACAGTATCATTGGTTAGCTCGGTGTACGTATCCATGCCCGTTTTCAGCAGGTAGTGGTTTGAACTTTGAGCAAAATGTGTACCTGTTAAACAGAATAGAGTCAATGCAAGTAATAGTAGTTGTTTTTTCATAGATTATAAATTGTGTAACGCAAACCTAATACCACAACTCCCGGCAGATTCTTAACGATCCCTAACAATTCTAAACAGACCTTAATAAACGCGCTTTTTGATAATGTGGTGACAAATGCATTTATGCATATTTATCATAGATTTGAGTACGGGATAACTAACCTGAAGCTGCAAATAGACTATGATTTTCCGCGTATTCAATCCATCCGCACAATTGGCACCATATATCCGTTCGTACTGGATACTGGAGCGTGATGACGTACCCGATAGTGCTGAAACCATCCTGCCGGATGGGTGCATGGAGATGATCTTCCACTATGGCGATGAGTATGTAAGCAATATCGCACAGCAGGAAAAAACACAGAACGGTGTAATTATTGTTGGGCAGATAAAAGAAGCTATTACTATACAGCCTGCCGGGCAGACAGGTATCTTCTCTATCCGTTTTCAGCCCTGGGGTTTTTATGCTTTTACAGGAATTGGTTCGGATAAACTTACAGAGCAGGTTATAGAGGCTGAAGATATATGGGGTAATGCTATCAGTGAGATACAGGAGCAATTGCAGTCTGCCACTCACGAAGAAAAAGTAACTATCGTTGAGCGTTTTTTGACCGATATACTCAACAGGCAAAAAGCAAAAACAATTGATAAGGTATCATCAGTTGCACCTGTATTAGGCTACCTGCACAAACATATGGGCAACCTGGCAGTAGCACACATGGCCTACCGGTCGAACGTAAGTGTGCGCCACTTCAACAGGAACGTGACGGAAATAACAGGCTTATCGCCCAAACTGCTGGCGCGTATAATCAGGCTGCAAACTTTTTTAAGTGTTCACGAAGCGGGTGCTACTCTTACGGACAGTCTGTACCGTTGCGGTTATTTCGACCAGGCGCATTTCATCCGCGAATTCAGGGAGATAGCCAATATGACGCCTAACAGCTTTTTTAAAGGGGAGCACATGATGGCTGAATTGATGCTCCAGTAATTTGTCCGATTTATACAATTTTCACTAAACGCGCTTTCGCAGCTTTGTTCAAAATTTTATTATTATGAACAAATGGATCAATTGGTTTGAGATCCCTGCATCAGATTTCGACAGGGCAATTACATTTTACAGTGCTGTGCTGGGCATTGATTTTTACCAAATGGAAATGATGGGTACAAAGATGGGTATATTCCCAACTGCTGATGATGAAAGCGGTGGCGCTATTGTGCATGGTGAAGATTATACCCCATCGATGGAAGGCAGCACTGTGTACCTGAACGGTGGTAATGACCTGTCAGGTGCATTAGCAAAAGTAGAACCCAACGGTGGTAAGGTAATAGTACCTAAAACGCATATTGGCGACGGTATGGGTTATTTTGCCATGTTTATAGATACCGAAGGGAATAAAGTAGCTTTGCATTCAATCAATTAATAAATGAAGAAGATACTATCAATAGCTGTCGCATGCCTTTTATTACAGGCATGTGGCAGCAATACAAAAAATGAACAGTCCAAGCTGGAATCGTTTAACTGGATTCTTGGTTTCTGGGAGTTGAACTCACCTGAAGGAACGGTTACTGAATCATGGATCAAGACAAGCGATTCTACCTACTCAGGCATCGGTAAGTATATCGACTCTGCCGGTAATGTATTGTCATCAGAGGAGATACAGATAGTATTGAGAGACGATAAGCTGCTGTATATACCTGTAGTAAGCAACCAGAATGATGGTGAGCCGGTTGTGTTTACTGAAGTTTCATTTTCAGATACACTTATCGTGTTTGAAAATAAAGAACACGATTTCCCGCAGAGGATCACTTATCATAAGCAACCGGGCAACGCTTTACTTGCTTTTATTGAAGGTGATATCAACGGCGAAAACCAACGTATAGACTATCCGTATACCGGGAAGAATTAAGCTGCTTGTGGCTGGTACATTTTGCGCAGCATATCATACATTTCAGGGTACTGTGCTTTGAATATATCAGGCTGTTTGAAGTAATACTCTGATACTACAGCGAAGAACTCGGCCTCGCTGGTAGCACCATATGGGTTGATGTCTGTATAGCCCTCCTTTATGGCACGCATGTATATATGCATGTAGCTTTTCCATGTTTTGGCCAGCTTTTTATCCAGCAGGTATTGAGGCACTCCATCGATCGCGCCGTCTGCTTTATCTATCAGGTGTGCAAACTCATGTATGGCTGTATTGTGCGCATTGTCAGGATAAATAAATCCTGCCCTCAAAGCCGGTTGGGATAATATCATTTGCCTGTGCATCACCCCTTCGCCTACCATGCCCAGTACGTTCCTGTCAGGGCCATCCATTTCGTATCTTCTGCTGAAGGTGCCTTCGTACAGCAATATTTCATTCAGGTTGTTATAGCGCCAGTTCAGGTAGCCGAACAAAGGGATAATAGCGCTTGCAGCAATAAACACAAGATCTACATCGTGCACAACTACGCCTCCTACACCCGTTATTTTGGTACGTGCCAGGAAGTCGCGCATGCGCTCTTCAAACTTATCCTTATCTGCCGGGCTAAGTTCCCTGTAAAAGGGTACATAACTAAACAACAGGAACTTAGTGCCCTGTGGTAATCGATAAGCGGCCAGCTTTTGCTGCTTCCTCCTCCATAGCAGGTAGTTCACCACAATAATGGCCACTACTACTAATGATACAATGATCCCTTTCAACATATACCAAATTTAAGGGGATACATTTTATTGACTGAAATACGACCATAGACAAAATGCATAGTTCAGGCAGGGGCAAAAAATAAGCCGTCCCGCATCAAAACGGGACGGCTTAAAATCTGTTATTTTCCTGAGTCTTGATTAAGCCTCGTCAGAGTTAACCAGCTCATTTACAAACTTAGCAACTGCAGCTATACGTGCGTGATTCAGAGCATAGTGGATGAATTTACCATCACGCTCAGTAATAACGATGTTAGCACGACGTAAAATTGCAAGGTGCTGAGAAGCAACTGATTGCTCAAGACGTAACTTAACGTAAATGTCTGTAACATTCATACGCCTGTTTTCTTCTAACAACTTAACAATTTGCTGACGCAGTTTGTGGTTGATAGCCCTTAAGGTCATAGCAGCATTCTTAACCGCCATGTAATCCAACTTAATTTGTTCGTTTGAACCTTCATCTTTACGAATAACCAGCGTGTTAGCTGACATAGTCGTTTCCATCTACAAAAAATTTACTAATGAATAATAAAAAAATACAAAAACTAATTAATATAATATAGTTATATCTATATGTAATACTAACGGAGTGCAAACATACACCAAATGCAAATATGAACCAACAATATATTTATCAAATCTGTTAAACCACCGTTAAAATGAGACTATTTAGTAATGTATTTTAACTCCTAATTAATTGATATTCTTTGGTTTATGTGTATAAACTTGTTTTAAATAAAAAGGTTCAACATTTGCCAGATTGACAAATTCATTACAATTATACTTGTCGAATGCATATTTCGCCCAGTTATATATGTCAATATGAACCGAATCGGAGCTGAGTGCTGATCTTTTAAAGGCAACCTCCGTGATCTCGTCCATATAGCCTGAAACCATGAAGTTGTCCGGTATGCCGGCTGCGAATGTTACCATATCATCTTCAAGCACATGCTGCGGTTCTTTTATCTCCAGCAAGTCTGCGTTATATACTGCGGCAAAATACTCACCTGCGCGGGCCTGCAATATGCTTACAAAAGCATCAAACCCTTCTTCGCTGTATGCATAACGGGTAGCGAGCAGTAAAAGCTTGTTGTGCATCATCAGGGGCTTATCCAGCGCATAGCAAAAGCCTTTGGCTGTAGCCAACCCGATACGCAGGCCGGTATAGGAGCCCGGGCCACCGCAAACGGCAATGCAGTCCAGGTCTTGTAAGGTAATATCGTGTTCCGCTAGCAATTGCTCAATATTGGTATTGATTACTGCAGCATGATTGCGTGTATCAGCATTTTCTACAATGCCGAGTACCGCGCCATCTTTAGCCAATGCTGTCAATCCTGTATCAGCAGAAGTGTCTATGTGTAAAATATAAGCCATGTATGGTTTGCAAATGTACGGTGAGTATTACATTTGTGTATGGAAAAGAAAGTAATTCGTACAGATAAGGCCCCGGCGCCTATAGGACCATACAACCAGGCTATTCAATATGGCGATATGTTATTCGTATCAGGACAGATAGCCATAGACCCTGCTACAGGCAACCTGGTAGAGGGAGATATACAGGCGGAGACGCGTATGGTGATGCAAAACCTTGAAGCTGTACTGGCTGCGGCAGGTATGGATTTTTCCAATGTCATCAAGTCAAGCATATTCCTGATGGATATGGGTCAGTTTGCACAGGTAAATGAGGTATATGGCGGCTATTTTACAGACAATCCTCCTGCAAGGGAAACCGTACAGGTTGCCGGCCTGCCCAAAGGCGTAAATGTAGAGATAAGCGTAGTAGCCGGAAGGTAATTTCAAGCCTTTTCAGGCATGGTTCTCACGCTGTAAAAAAGGTATAAAGATATATTGTTAAAACCCCTGATATTGCTTGCTGCAACGAGGTAATTTTGTTATCTTTGTGAGGTTATTTTTAACCTAACGTATGATGTAAATGTCGCAGGCGTTTTGCGGCGTTAAGTAACCATTCAGAGCCTTAAGATCAGGTTCGTTTCAACAAATATATGAGTACAGAAAATACTGCTGTTAACACTCCGGGAAATACAGGCTATGATGCCGCAAGTATACAGGTTTTAGAAGGTCTTGAAGCGGTGCGTAAACGCCCGGCGATGTACATCGGTGATATCGGGATTAAAGGTCTGCACCACCTTGTTTACGAGGTAGTGGACAACTCGATAGATGAGGCGCTTGCCGGACACTGTAAGCACATAACAGTTAAGATACACGAGGACAATTCCATCAGCGTAATGGATGACGGTCGTGGTATACCTACAGGCATGCACCCCAAAGAAGGCCGCAGTGCACTGGAAGTGGTTATGACCGTACTGCACGCGGGCGGTAAGTTCGATAAGGACTCATATAAAGTATCGGGTGGTTTGCACGGTGTGGGTGTAAGTTGTGTGAACGCATTGAGTATGCACATGCACACCACGGTACACCGCGAAGGCAAGGTGTTTGAGCAGGAATATGAAAAAGGTGTTCCGCTGTATCCTGTACGTGAAAAAGGCACAACGGACATACGTGGTACACACCAGCACTTCTGGCCTGATAACTCCATTTTTAAAGAAACTACTTATAACAGGGAGATACTGGCAGGCCGTCTGCGTGAGTTGTCTTACCTGAATAAAGGCATACACATTACCCTGATCGACGAGCGTGAGCAGGACGAGGAAGGCAAGAACATTGAAGAGGTGTTTTTCAGTGAGGGTGGTATCGTCGAGTTCGTACAAATGCTGGACGCTTCGGCCAAGCGCAACCCGCTGCTGGTTGATCCGATATATGTTGAATCGCACGATGAGGAGACAAACGTGGCTGTTGAAGTGGCGATGAACTATAACACTTCTTACAGCGAACATATTTTCTCTTACGTAAACAACATTAACACCATCGAAGGTGGAACGCACGTTTCGGGTTTCCGCAGGGCTATCACACGTGTATTCAAATCTTACGGCGATAAGAATAAACTGTTTGAAAGAGCTAAGGTTGAAATCACCGGTGATGACTTCCGTGAAGGGTTGAGCGTAGTTATTTCGGTAAAAGTACCTGAGCCTCAGTTTGAGGGGCAGACCAAAACCAAGTTGGGTAACAACGAGGTAATGGGTGTTGTGGATGTTTCCGTAAGCCGTGTATTGCAGATATACCTGGAGGAAAACCCTAAGCAGGCTAAGCTCATTATTGACAAAGTAATTATCGCGGCACAAGCGCGTGCTGCTGCACGTAAAGCGCGTGAACTGGTACAGCGTAAAAGCGTACTGTCAGGTGGTGGTATGCCCGGAAAACTGGCAGACTGTTCTGACAAAGACCCTGAACGTTGCGAGCTATACCTGGTGGAGGGTGACTCGGCAGGTGGTACAGCCAAGCAGGGCCGCGACCGTAGCTACCAGGCTATATTGCCATTGCGTGGTAAGATACTCAACGTAGAAAAAGCACAGGAGCATAAGATATACGAGAACGAAGAGATAAAGAATATGTTCACGGCGTTGGGCGTTTCCGTAGGTACGGAAGACGACCCTAAAGCACTGAACCTGTCTAAACTTCGCTACCATAAGATCATCATCATGACCGATGCCGATGTGGATGGTTCTCACATTGCGACACTGATATTGACTTTCTTCTTCCGTTATATGACTACATTGGTAGAGCAGGGCCACGTGTACCTGGCACAACCACCGCTATACCTTGTTAAGAAAGGTAAAGACCAGGCTTATGCATGGACGGAAGACCAGCGTAAGGGTCTGGTTCAGGAATTTGCCAATGGTAAAGAAGACAGCGTAAACATTCAGCGATACAAAGGTCTTGGTGAGATGAACGCGGAACAACTGTGGGAGACGACCATGAACCCGGAAACACGCCTGATGAAGCAGGTGACTATTGAAAGTGCCGCAGAAGCTGACCGTGTATTCTCCATGCTGATGGGTGATGAGGTAGCGCCACGTCGTGAGTTCATTGAAAGCCACGCCAAGTACGCGAAGATCGATATCTAAACAGATTAATCTGGATTCTACATACTACAAAGTCCTGCCGGAAAGCAGGACTTTTTTTATAAATAAATTATGGAATACCTTAACTTGTTGCATCGCTATTAGTAAAACATCCTATATGAAAAAGCTATTCCCTTTAATATTGATACTTTTTTCGATTGCTGCATGTTCCGAACCTCCTGAGCAGGAAACTGAAGAAATAACCCAAACTATTGATAGTACTGTTATCAGGCAACAGTCTGCTGATTCACTGCGATATTTTATTAAAAGGCTTGAAGATGCTCCACAGGTATTTACTATACCGACCAATAAAATTTCAGTTATAAAAGGAGTGAAGGGCTCAGTTTGGCATATCAACCCTACTGATCTTGAGACGGTTTCCGGTACACCTATCGGTGGGGAAATAAGGGTTGAATTAAAAGAACTCACTACATCGTCTGAATTTGTCAAAAACAATGTACAAACCATATCTGATAACAGGATACTCTCCTCCGGTGGCTCTTACTACATACGTATGACTACAGGTGCTGAAGAACTTAAAATAAAAAGCGGCAGTACTATCAAAGCAGAATTTCCCAAAATTGCCAAAGGAGGTATGTCTCTTTTTTATGGCGAAAGAGATGTAGAGGGCGCAATGAACTGGAAAGAATGCAACACAACTTTCCGGCAAGCTTACGATATAGTAGATAAGCCACGGGATACAGCATGGTTTACAATAGACCGTAATGAAAAGAGGAGAGAAAGCATTCCGGCTATAAGTGGGCATCAGGATATTGACTCTATAATGTCTTATGTAGATGGTGTGAAAATGACAGATAACGAAAAGAAGCAAAATGAAAATTATCAAAAAGCCAACAGGATATACAAGGACATTTATATGGCAATTGAAATTGAAAACCTTGGGTGGCTGAATGTAGATAAATACCTTAAGTCACAGTTGGCACCGCTATATGTTTCAACAGGCAGTAATAACTCATCGGGATACACTCAAATCTATATAGTTATGAAGGCGATAAACAGCATGTTGCAAAACAGCTACTTTGATGATGTTGTGACAATTACTTCAGTACCGGAAAAAACAGATGCGCGAATCATTGCGTTGAGATATGAAAATAACAAGATGTACTTTGGCAGAAAGGACGTGACTTTTACAGATAGCAATTATGTGCAATTAGACATGAAGGAAGCTGATGAAAGTGATGTATTGGCTTTTTTAGACTAAAACAGTATTAATAAATAAAACAAAGTCCTGCTGGAAAGCAGGACTTTTTACTTATGTCTTTTTGCGTTAGCAAAAAGAACATTACCCCTATTGAAACGAAAGCAATTTTAGCTCCGGGGTTACGGAACAATATCTTTTATGCGAAATTAACCGCAGGAATTTTTATTGAAAAAAACGGGGTTATAGAGATTAACCGTGGGTTTAAGGTAAGAATAAGATTACTAAGCTACTTACATAATCGGGAAAAAACAAAAATCCCCAAGGTGAATACCTTAGGGATTTTTGACTGATGTATGTACAGTATATTATTTCTTTTTCTTAACAGGCTGCTGCTTCATGCGCTCAGTCTGTGCTTTCTGCATTTCTTCCAGCTTGGCCTGCCATTTAGATTGTGTAGGAGGCTTGTTTTTATTCTCCTGCAATTTAGCGTGAATGGCCTTCTCATCTATTATGTACTTCTGTATGATAAACTGCTGTGCAATGCTTATCATGTTAGAGAAGAAGTAGTAGAATGTAAGCGCCGCCGCCATTTTATTGAATACACCCAACAGCATGAACGGGAATATGAACGGCAGGTACTTCATCATCGGGTTGTTAGGGTCTTGCGGTGTCATGTTACGGTTGTACAGCGCAAGGAACAAACTCGATATCGTCATCAGTATAGTAAACAGGCTGACGTGGTTACCGTATATGCTGCTCAGTACAGGTATGTTTGCCGACCAGCTTACAATGCTGTCATAAGTAGAAAGGTCTTTTGCCCATAAGAAACTCTCCTGCCTCAACTCAATAGAAGATGGGAAGAAGTAGAACATAGCAAACAAGATAGGCAACTGGAACAATGTAGGTAAACAACCGCCCAGCGGGTTTACACCAGCTGAGCGATACAGCTTCATTTGCTCCATGCCAAACTTCTGCTTGTCATCACCACACTGCTCGCGCAGTTCATCCAGCTCCGGCTTCAGCACACGCATTTTCGCGCTGGACAAGTAACTCTTATAAGTAAAGAATGACAGCAGCAGGCGGATAATAATGGTCATCAGCATAATGATGACACCAAAGTTGCCGATGAATTTGCTGAGCATATTGAATATAGGAATGATAAGCCCTTTGTTGATATACTTTACAAAGAACATAGGCCCATAGCCCAGTGGTACCATTTCTTCCAGCCCGATGTGATAAGAATGCAATGTTTTGTAGTGGTTGGGGCCAATATACATTTGCAGGTTTACCGATGGGTTGCTTTCACCTTTCATGGGTATGTCAAATGTATTGGTGTTGCGGGCAACAATATTATTGTCTTCTATTTCCGTTATGCCTTCAATATTAACACGGTTAAAACCCTCGTCTGAGATAAGTGCTGTTGCAAAGAACTGTACTTTAAAACCTAACCACTGTGCAGGTTTTTCCAGGCTCTCTTTCTGTGTACTGGTAAAGCTGAAGTAATCTTCATCTTTGTCTGTAAAGCGGTAGTAGAACTGGCTGTTCCTTCTTTCGTTATTTACATCCTTCTCTGTATGCAGGGCTTCTGTCTGCCATGTTACCGGCAGGTTGTTGGTGCGCATACCTACCAGCTGGATATTGCTTTGCAGCATATAACCCTCTTTAGGCAAAGTATAGGTGATGACGGTCTGCCTGCCTTCTCCCATATCAGCCCTGAAGATGATAGACTTATATCCGTCAGCATCGGTTTTTTGTTCAGCTGTATAGTACAGGTCCGATGTTGCGTATATACCATTCTCAACGGGCAATACAGCACTCAGCTTGTTATAGTCACCATCAAAAAGATATAGTGGTGTCTGGTCGAAAGTTTTGTATTGTTTTAAGAGCGCCTTTACAGGGTATGCACCTTTTGTCGTAAAGGTTACTGCCAGGTCGCCGTTTTCCAGCACGATGTTTTCAGCCGCTCCTTTAAAAGCAGGGGCTTTGGCATTCATGACGGAATCATTAATATCTGTAGCAGCATCCGCAGCTATTGCCTCTTCAGGTTGTGTCTCCGCCAATGGTTTGGGGTGGACTTTTGCGTTTGCTATTGAGTCTGCTTTTTTCTGCTCTTCAAATTCTGATTGCGAGTAGTTATTATAAGCAAAATAACCTATCGCCAATACTAACAATAATGAAAAGCCAATGACTGAATTACGATCCATGAAACTTCAAAAATGAGGTGCAAAGGTAATTAAAATGCCTCGTAACGCACATATAAAGAGAATCGTATTATTTTAAATAATTGTAATATTTATGATTATGTGGTTAAAATTGCTATTTTCGGTCTCCTTACCTACGCCGCATTACATAACCATTACAAATAAGCATCCTATGTTTATTAAGAAAAACGAAGAAAAGAATGCCGCTGCCAAGCAGGTACGCCACAGCGGTGCTGTAAGTACCATTGCCTCCGGTACTACCGTGAACGGCGATATGGAATCGGATTCTGACATGAGAATTGATGGTAATATTATTGGGAATGTATATTGTAAATCCAAAATCGTACTTGGTGAGTCGGGCATCATACAGGGCGACCTGCACGCTACAAATGCTGATGTTTTCGGTACGGTAAACGGCAATGTAATAGCTAAAGACCTGCTATGCCTGAAGGCAAAAAGCACGGTAAATGGCAATGTCAACACTAAGCGCCTGCAGATAGAACCAAATGCTACATTCAACGGACAGTGTAAAATGACATCAGACCAGGTTTCTACCGGCAAAACAATGACAGCCAACAAAAAGGTAGAAATGGAAGTTCAGAGCAACTAAGCATTAAAATATTCCAACTCCTCTGTGAGTTGCAGGTAAGGGTATTGAGTCATCAATGCCCTTATTTTTTGTACATAACTCAGCCTGAATTTTTTGTGCGCCTCTGTTTGCGGAAAACGGGGTTTGTGTGCTCTGGCAATGGCTATTTCGTGCACCTGCTTCATCAGCGCCAGCGTGTGTGCATCCATACAGGCATCAGTCAGCCTGCCCCATACATGGTCGGTTGCCAGGTAGTTAGGATGTACAAAATCTATGTCGTAATAGCGGTGGTCGCGCAATACATCCATCACCAGTTCATATGCCGGGAAGTAATATGCCTGTTCAAACCTGTCGCAAAGCTGATGTACGCTTTCAATGATGCGTGCCTTGCTGCGGTTGTTCTCCACCAGTCCGTCGCGGTAGTGCCGCACCGGGCTTACTGTAAATATGATCTGTACATCGGGGTTGACGCTCAGCAGTTCATTGATGGTATCGGTAAACTTATCGGTCATTTCCTCAATGGTCAGCATCCGCTTTTCAAACCACTGTGAAGGTGCACGGTGATTGTTGCTTACTACTTTGCCCGTTTCTTTCAGCACATAGTAATAAGAGCTGCCCAGGGTTATCATTATATGAGACGCCTTCCTGATGAAATCAGAAGCCGCTTGCTGCGATGCATTGATCTGCGCAAGTGCCTCAGCCTTATCAATATGAGAAAAACTGGTATGGTGGTCCCAGCTGTTCCAGATTTCGTTCTGGTAAAACAGGTCTTCCTCGCTATATAGCTTACCTGCTATATAACTGTCTATACTATTGGCTACACTGAGCGGATTGAAAATAATGCCATGCGGATTGTCCAGCACATTGAACCTATGCTGCTTCAGGCGAATGGCCATATTCTCGGCAAAACAACTGCCCGCCAGGAACAGGCTACTCTCGTAGCTGATCGGTTTGGGCAATGGCGCTATGTTCAGTTGCAGCATATGCATAGGCGGTAAAAATACATAAATGAGTGACAGCTTTCAGCAACAAAAAAAAGAGCACCCCGAAAGGCGCTCAATATATAAACTAAAAAAATCCTTGATTAAGGTTGCTGTGTTTGCAGGAAAGCCAGGTTCTGTTTTTCCTGCTCAGTCAGTAAGCCGGCTACGTTATCACGTTCAGCATTGTACCAGTCCTGATTGCCGAAGTGTTTCTGCAGATCTTCATCACTGAACTTCATGCCATGACGTGCATAAATCTCATTGGTCATTACTTTATGTCCCCACTCTGTCAGGAACTTGGTATCGTCAGTAGTTAATGGCCTTGTAGAACCTTCAGGATAAAAGCCGGGCACATTACCCCAGTCCAGTTCATCGTGCATTTTCCTGTATTCTTTGATCTGCTCTTCTGTGTACTTGTTTTCATCAAACATCAGCCTGATGGTAGCCCAGTCGGTAGTATTTGTGCCGGTTGTATTATTATTCTCATCCATTGTAGTACCATCCATATTGCCGGTACTCATGGTATCTTCATTGGTTACTGTTTGCTCACCATCGTTACAGGTACATGATGAGATTAATAACAGACCTAAAAAGGTCATTAGCATCATCTGTTTCATAACTATTTCAGTTTGGTTAATAGTTATGTAACAAGAAAATCGACCAACTGTTTAAGATGATTGAAAATTATAACATATCGGAGTATATAATATGCAATAGAATATTATTTAAGCCTTTTTATATATTAGAGGGTAAATAAGGGATTTCAATTTTGTTACGTATTACCTACTTACTTTTTGCATGCTTTTGTATAGTTGTACACAGTTCAGCACAATCAATAAAGCAGAAGCTGGATTCGATGATCTCGGCAATACCAAATACAGAAGACTCTGCCAGGGTAGTTTTACTTTGCGACATCAGTGCCGACTATTTTAATACAAATCAGGATAGTAGTATTGCCTACGGTAAAAGGGCGTTAAAACTGGCTAAAGAGTTGAATTATATACATGGCCTGGCAATATCTAATCAGGTTATTGGCAGGTGCTATGCAATGCAAAACAAACCTTCAGAGGCACTGACATATTTACAAGAGGCACTTGGCTATGCACGCAAGATCAATTTAAAACGAGTAAACCATGATGAAGTTGTTGCTAATATATTGATTACAATAGGTCATGTATATAAACAAAAGGGAGACAAAAGTAACGGAACTCCAGACGACTATAAGAAAGCACTGGACTATTATACACAGGCAAAAGATGCATATAAAAAAGCAGGGAAAAGCTCTGTACACGTACTAATGGCTATTGGCGGGTTGCATTTGGCAGGCTTAGTGAAATTGAACGAACAAGAACAACTGGCAAAAATAAAATTGGCGCAGGCAGCCTTCTCAGAAGCTATAGAACAAGAGTCAAAAGAAGGACACCCTACTCAAACGCTGGCCATGCTCTATAGTCAGTTGGGTAATACCTACTGTTTGCAAGACAACCTTCCGAAAGGAATCGAACTTTTGAAGAAGGCACTATCGATACAACAGGAGCTGGGTCTTGAAAAAAATGCGGCATACTCAATTGGGAATATTGGCTATTTCTATTTTCAAGGAGTAGTAAGCAATTGCAGATCCTGTACAAAAGACATGAAGAACCCTCGGAAGACACTACCTATAGCACTGAGTTATTTGAAGCAATCAGCTGAAATTGCTAAGCGTTTGGATAACAAATCTCTACTTGTTGTGCAGTACAAAAACATATCAGATGTATATGTTCAAATGGGACGGCATAAAGATGCGATGAATTACTACAAACAGTTTGTGGCACTTCAAGACAGCTTACGAGATTTTGCTGAAGAACGAAAATTTGCACAGGTAGAGGCTCAGTACGCCGTTAAGCAAAAAACAGACTCACTAAAGTTTGCCAATGAGATAAAGGATAAAGAAATAGATCAACGCAAAACAGAGCGTAACGGTACTATTGCGGTATTAGCACTTGTAGGGTTGAGTGGCATATTATTAGTTAACAGGCAAAACATCAGGCGTAAAAAACTGAAAGCTGAAAAAGAGCTGGCAGATAGCAACCTGGCATTGGCAGACAGTAAGCTGAAAAAAGCACAGGAACGCTTAGACAGCTTTACCCAAAACCTACGTGAAAAGAATCAACTTATAGAGAATTTCTCTGCGGAAATAGAAAGGTTGCAGGCGCTGCCATGTAGTAATGAGTTGCCTGATACCAAAGAAAACCTTGTCAAATTACAAAACTCCATCATACTTACTGAAGAGCAGTGGGACAATTTTAAAGATACTTTTGAAGAAGTACACTCCGGCTTTCTTTATCGTTTAAGAGAAAAAATGCCCGACCTTACTCCTGCCGAGACCCGTTTTATGGCACTTACCAAACTCAGGCTGACCAACAAAGAGATGGCCGGTATGCTGGGGGTTGGCGATGCTGCAGTAAGAAATTACAAATACCGCCTGCTGAAAAAGCTTGACCTTCCTTCAGAAAGCGACATTAATGAGGTTGTAGATAGTATTTAAGTGTATTTATAAATATCAGTATTTCAATTATTTAATTTATTGTGACGGCGTTGTGACGCCGTTTTTTTGTATCCCGCCTGTACAGCAGCACATATTTGCTGCATGATCGCGAAAAGAACAAAACGGCTACCCCATTGGTGGGCATATGTACTGGTTACTCTACTGTGCCTGGCACTGATGGTGTTTACCTGGCTGTACTACCAGAGAGGTATTGATGCCCTTAATAACAGGGCAGTAATAGCAAAGCGACACACAATACAAATAATCAATTAACTATATGCGTTAACCCGGCTGCAGTCCTGCTGAAAGCCACAAAAACAACAGTATGCAACTAAAACACATGAAATGGCTCTGTACAGTGAGCTTCTTATTACTCTCGTTAAGCACCCATGCGCAAACTTGGACCACCTTAGGCAGTTCAGGATTTTCTGCAGGTACTGTCTCTCATGTTTCTTCAGCTCTTGATGATAATGATACACTCTATGTCGCCTATTCAGACAACGGCAATAGCCAAAAGGCTACAGTAATGAAATATAATGGTAGTAGTTGGGACACTGTGGGTAGTGCAGGATTTTCTGCAGATGGTGTTCAATTTGTCTCTCTTGCATTTGACGCTAGTGGGACACCTTATGTGGCTTACCGGGATTATAGTGTTTTTAAGGCTACCGTAATGAAATACAACGGCAGTAGTTGGGCAACTGTAGGCAGTACAGGATTTTCGGCAGGAGATATGAGCTATGCTTGTATGGCTATAGGTAGTAACGACACACCTTATGTTGCCTATTCTGATTTTGGTGGTGGCAGTGCAGGCAAAGCTACCGTAATGAAATACAATGGTAGCAGCTGGGTAAATGTTGGCAGTGCAGGTTTTTCTGCCGGCAGGGCTTACTATGTTTCACTTGCTATGGATGGTTCAGGTACACCATATGTAGCTTACCAGGATGCCGGCAACAGCAATAAGGCAACCGTAATGAAATACAATGGTAGTAGCTGGGTAAATGTAGGGAGTGCAGGATTTTCTGCCGGCATCCCCTATTATAATTCGCTGGCATTTGACAGTAATGATACTGCATACATAGCTTTTCAGGATGCTGGTAAAAGCGGTAAAACTACCGTGATGAAGTACAACGGCAGTAGCTGGGATATAGTAGGTAGCAGGGGCTTTTCGGCAGGCAGCAGTAGTTATGTGTCTCTTGATATTGACGGCTCGGGCGCACCATACATAGCTTATAAAGATGGAGGTAACAGCCAAAAAGCTACCGTAATGAAATATAATGGCAGTAGTTGGGCGGTAGTAGGCAGTGCGGGTTTTTCTGATAGTACAGCTGACTATACTTCTCTTGTCATAGACAGATGGGGTACACTCTATGTAGCCTACCAAGACTACGGCAATAGTCAAAAAGCTACTGTAAGAAAATTCCCTCCGTTCACCTGGAATGGTAGTTGGGATCTTTATGGGACCCCCGATAGCAACAATAATGTTGTGATCAACTCAAATTCTGAACCTGCAAGTTTCAGCTGTGCCGGCTTGTTTATAAAAAATGGTTTTGCACTTAATACAGGTACTAATAAAACAGTCACTATTTATGGTGGGTTGGTGAATAACGGTAATGGAGTGACAGGACAAGGCACACTTACATTTACGAAAGATGGTACTGCTGAGCTTAGCGGCGATACATTAGAGCATGAGGGAACGATTGTTGTAGAAAGCGGTTGCACACTAAATACCAATAATAAACTACGACTCACTTCTGATGCTACTAATACAGGAAGCATTGGTGAAAGTGCCGGTACTATTAGCGGAGATGTAATGGTGCAACGCTATAGCATAGCAAAAAAATGCTACCGCTTATATACACACCCCTTTACCTCTTCTATTGCATTAAACCAGTTGACAGACGAGATAGATATTACAGGTAGCGGCGGGTCTGCAAACGGATTTACAGGTACAGCTTCTAACGCTTCTTCGGCTTATTGGTTCGACCCTACTGCGGCAGATACTTCAAGCAGCAGTGTAAACAGTGGATGGACAGCATTTACTTCTGCCAATACTAATAGCTGGGACCAGTACGAAGTGTTACTGCTGTACCTGCGTGGTGCAAAAGGAGAAGGTTTAAATGGCCAGGCATATACTCCATCTGCTTCTACATTCGAAATGTCAGGAACTATAAATCAGGGTACACAGGTAGTGACCATGACCAAAGGTAGCAACAGTAGCTTTGGTGTATGTGGCAACCCCTACCCGAGCGGTGTACAGATGCAGAATGTGAGTAAAGGCAGTAATGTAGGTGCCAATTACTACGTATGGGACGCCTCTTCAGGTGCAGACGGAGCATGGGTTGCCAATGCATTCACTGGCTCTTACATACTACCGCCATATGCAGGCTTCTTTACCACTATTACAGCAACTGACAATATCACTTTCGAGGAGCAGGACAAAGTTTCAGGCGGAACTGCCCTGCACAAGGGTACAGCAGCAACCAACTGGGTAGAACTGTATATCTACGATAGTACTACCAAATGGGACAGGTTGCTCATCCACTTCGACGACAATGCTATGGAGGTGCAGGACAATGCAGACGCTAAGAAACTGTACAATCCCAACCTTGATTTTTACACATTGTCAAAAGACGGTACAAGTCTGGCAATTGATGTACGTCCTTATAGCGACTCAAATAGCATACCTCTTGGGCTGACTGCCTATAACAGGTATAATAAATATGTGATCAAAACCGGCGACTACGATATTCCCATAGGTGCCAAATTATACCTGCACGATAAATACCTGAATAAGACTGAAGAGATGATGCCCGGCTTTGAATATTGGTTTGATGTAACGTCAGATACGCTGTCGCAGGGCGACAAACGTTTTGAGATAAACATGGTAGGCAAACCGACCAACACTGTTGCCAATATCAATGAGGCAAGACCACAGATGCAACTGATACCCAACCCTGCATATAACGAAGTGAAAGTATCATTCGACAAGGTGGAAGGTACATCCATTATCAGGCTGATGAGCATGACAGGACAAGTGGTATTTACTTCTATGATTGAAGGTAACACAGGTAGCGTGATCATACCATTGCACAATATTCCTGCTGGTATCTATATAGCTGAACTACAAAGCAGGAACGCGCGCTTTACACAAAAACTCATCAAAGAATAATTTATCAACACTCTTTTTCTACCCTCATTTTCCGGGGGTAGAAAAAGACAAAAAATATTTATATGGAAACCAGTGTAAGAGTAAAATTCATCCTCATCCTAATTGGAATTATCTGTTTCTCTGTAACAATAGCCATGGCACAAGGCCCGGGGTTCCCCGACCCACCTGTTGATACTCCTATTGATGGAGGTGTGTCAGCAATTGTGTTGGCAGCAGCAGGGTATGGAGCTAAGAAAATAAGAAACAGAAATAAGAAATAGGTTTGAGCAAACAGCGATCTGGCAGCATAAATACCTGCCGGATTGTTATTATAAGTCAATTGGGTAATGCTCAATATTACATTTTACCATTACTCAGTCTACCGGTAAATTTTATCAGTAAATGAGCCAGGTCGTCCACCCTTTCCAGGCTGATGTCTTTAGGTAGGTCGAATACATCGTGATAATGACCCATAGTGCCATGACTATATATAAATACTGCGGGTACGCCATTTTTACTGAAATGATAATGGTCGCTGTTAGAGGTGCGCTCCCGCTTGTTGATCTTTTTTGCATACATGCTGTCCACGTTCAGTTCTTGCAGCAGCGCGAACTCCGGCTCATGGGATACAGCATTGACAACTGTGATCCCATTAGTAGCATCTCCTGTCATATCAAGATTTACCAAAAAGCGTATCTGCTCCAGCGGGAAGATGGGGTTGTCTACATAATATTCTGAGCCAAGTAGCCCTGCTTCCTCTCCGCTAAAGAGCATAAAAGCTACAGAGTATGGCTGAGGGTGTTTGGCAAAGTAGCTGGCCAGGTACAAAACCAACGAAGTACCGCTGGCATTATCGCTGGCACCGGCAAACAACGCGTCTTTACCCATCCGCCCCAAATGGTCGAAGTGGGCGGTGAAGACGATGAAGCTATCCGGGTGTACCGTACCTTTTACATAACCCAATACATTCTTAGCGTTAAAGGGCTTTATATATCGTGCAGTAATATCAGCCCTCACCTTTTTGGGTTTAGCTGGCAATACGGTGTCTTCTATATATATAATAGTACCGGGAACACGGGTAGTACTGGCAGTCCAGGTGAGTTTGCCATGCTTGGGAACCACGAACAAGCCTTTGGGAAGCTCGGTGGCAAATTTCCTGATGCCCAGCTTCAGGTGTATGGTAGGAGTATCTGCATTTTGCAGGTAATATACCCTTCCGGGCTTTATTTTCTTCTTTTTGACATTGTCCCAATCTGCAGAATCCCTGATTTCGCCCAGGTCGATGTACCTCATTTTCTGTGTTTGCTTACTATGCCAGCTACTACTTGCCGCATTCAGAATATAGTCCGGACCCGGGTCAAGTTGCTTGCCGTTTATCTCCACCAGCACCTTGCCGGGGAAGGTATTTACCGGGAATGTGTAGTCCTGGAAGTATGAGCCATTTTGTCTTAGTGGTAGTACTCCATAGCTTTTCATTTCATCGGCAATATAGGCCGCTGCCTTATCTCCACCACCCATCACATAGCCCCTGCCATGAAAATCAGGGCTCGCCAACACTTCTATTCTTTTTTTAATAAATGATTTTTCCTCCTGTGCAGCAACAAGGAGAGCAGGAGTCATATATAAAATAGTAATTATAGCAATTTTATAAATTTTCATACTACACTAACTAAAATAAATTAATACAATAAATGCCTATGCGTTTAGCGCATACAAGATAATCAATCAAATGAACATTTTGCGCTATTTAACCGATAACAACTCATTGACATATACCTATTTTATTAAAATTATATGCGATTTTTCGCCTTTTTTGATGAAATTAACTATAATTGTTATCTGAACGTACACGAAACGTGAACAATGTATAATAACGTGAACGAAGAGAAACTGAAAATCATATATGTAGCACTCGATGGGCTGGAATCCAATCCTTTATTCAGGGGAATGTGGAAATACGTGGTTGATGTCAAAGAACGCATAGAGATCAGCTTATATATACGTGATCTGTCGCTGAACTATATAGTTGAGGCCCGTAAGGAGTTAAGAGAGCAACAGGTAGCTAAACTGCTGTCTGCACCCAATACCAGGGAGTTGATAGTGATAGCAGACAGGATAGCGCCTGAGGCCAAGCAGTCTCTTGTTGTGAACAACATCGCATATATTGAGTCAAATGGCAATGTGTTCATCCCGCACAAGGAGCTGTACATCTGGATAGATACCAACAAAACACGTGCCATTTCAAAGGGTACGGCCGGCAGGGCATTCACCAAAACCGGGCTGAAAGTTGTCTTCCATTTTCTGCTGAATGAGGCTTTTCTTGATATGTCATATAGGCAGATTGCAAAGGAGACGAACACGAGTTTAGGAAATATTACGAATATTATAAATGCTTTAAAGGAGCTCAACTACCTGGAAACAACACCGGAGGGAGGCCTCAAACTGAGGCAAAAAAGACAGCTTGCCGAGCGCTGGATAGAGCAATATGAACACCGCCTGAAACCTGCTATCGAGATCGGGAGCTTCCGGTTTCAATCGGAGGACGACTACAGGAACTGGAGACGAACCCAACTGCAAACCAGGATGTCTGTATGGGGAGGAGAACCGGGGGCTCACCTGCTGACCGGGATGCTGAAACCCGAAAATCTCATCATTTACAGCCTGGAAAACAGGAACGACCTTATAAAGAACTACGGACTGGTACGGGACGAAAGCGGCTATATTAAGGTGTTTCGTAAGTTCTGGACCTATGATGACTACCGCAGTACCGTAGCCCCGCCGCTGCTGGTATATGCAGATCTTCTGAACAGTGGGCTGGCAAGTAATGAATCAGCGGCAAATCGTATATTTGACGATGTCCTAAAAAATAAACTTTGATTATCAATGCTTTAAATAATTAATTTGACAACGTCAAATTAATTATTGTTTCAGGATAAAGCTGATTGACAGCCTTGAACCAAGAGAAAACTGGTACACTTTATGACTTTCCGTGTAGCGTTGGGCAACATTCATACGGTCAATATCAACATCTATATGAGCACCTGATGGAACACCGGCAAAATCTGATGCCTGGAAAGTATAACTACCTATAGAATTATGTACAATGTATTTTTTCACGACACGCGCCTTATATCCTGAAGCAAGAAAGTCGGCATTTAAAAAATCGTCAGGATCGTAGGTGATGGTGATCACATCGTGAGACGGATTGCGGGTATCTTTATTCCATGTCAGCTTTTCGCCGGGGCTTATGCTGAGTCCCTGGCTGTATGTATGTGAAGTGACCCTGATCTTTTCCGGCATATACATCTTCATGCGGAACACTTCACCAAATGCTTTTGCATTAGCGGTGAAAACTATATCCGTACCATATATGTCGAAAAAGTCTTTATTGACTGAAGCGCTGCCGCATTTTTTCTCTTCCAGCACGGCCTGTATATTTCCGTCATTGTCCGGGGTTGAGGAGGCATTCATACCTATACAGGTCGCATTGTATCCATTTCGTAGCTCACCGGAAAATACCGCATCTCTATTAAAATTATCCTGCGAAGCGAGCGTACTGAAATTATATAATGAGCAATATCCGTTTACATACCTTTCAGGAACGGGCGGATAGTTCGCGTCAGGGTAGAGTGCGCTGGTAGCTACTCCACGTTCAGGAATAATATTCGGCTGCTCTTTTTTGCATCCTGTGAGGGCAATAGTGGTAATTAATATGGCATGTATAAGTTTCATAGTTTAAAAATAAGGTTTGGTTATATGTATTGCAATGTCTCGTATGTATAAGTTTTGCTAATTATTCATTCCATCGCCTGATAACCAGCGATGAATTGGTACCCCCGAAACCAAATGAGTTGGACAGGAATACGTCAATATCCTGCTTTTGGGTTTGGGCTACGATGTTGATCTTTGCTGAGTGCTCGTCAGGATTTTCGAAATTGATATTGGGGGCAATGAAGCCGTCGCGCATCATGAGCATAGAGTACACTATCTCGCTGGCGCCCGCCATCCAGCACTCGTGCCCGGTCATCGACTTGGTAGAACTTACAGGGGTCTTCCCGCCGAACACCTCAAAAATGGCTTCCGCCTCACCGCCGTCGCCGGCAGGGGTAGAGGTAGCGTGTGCATTTATATATTGTATATCCGATGCTTTTAGTCCCGCATCTGCCAGGCAACGGCCGATGGACCGCACCTGCCCCTCAACACTGGGGTTGGAAATATGCTGCCCGTTGGATGAGAAACCATAACCCAGTACCTCGCCCAGTATGGTCGCCCCACGAGCCTGTGCCGACTCCAGGCTTTCTATAATAACCGTTGCTGCGCCACCACCGGGTACAAGCCCGTCGCGATCCCGATCGAAGGGGCGGCTGGCACGGGTGGGTTCGTCTTCACGAACCGAGAAGGTGCCCAGCGCGTCGAAGTTGGGCATAGAGTAGATATTTACTTCCTGCGCCCCGCCGCATATCACCCTGTCTTGCAGGCCTTGTTTGATGAACATATACCCCAGGCCGATGGAGTGTGAGCCACTGGCACAGGCGGCACTGATGGTAAAGTTGACCCCGCGCAGCTTGAAAATAGTAGCGAGGTTCATGGTAACGGTAGAGTTGAGCACCTGGAACACGGAGCCGGAACCCACCAGCATGGTGTCTTTCTTCTCGCGTATCAGGTCGATAGCCTCGATGACCGGTTTGGCGCAGCTGTCGTTGCCGAAGATGATGCCCGTTTCGTGCTCGTCGAAATACTCGGTGGTCATGCCTGCCTGCTCCATAGCCTCGATGGTGGACATATAGGCAAACTCAGCATGCTCGGGCATCATGATGCGGGCGCGACGGTCGAGCAGACCCTTGAGTTGCGGGCGCTCCACGAAGCCCGTAAGCCCTGAGCGGTAGCCCATTTCTTTACGTGCCTGGTCGAGGATGATGCCCGAACGGCCCTCGAATAATGACTGTGCTACCTCATCGCGGTTTTTGCCCAGCGATGAATAAATACCTATTCCTGTGATGACTACTCTACGCATATTGAATACAAATATAAACTCCTGCCTGCAAAGGGGCTATATAATGTTGTGTTTTGTTGTCTTGAACTATGATTTGCTTGATTTTTTGATGGGCTATGATTTTGTTGCGAAATGTTGTGGGTTTGGTTTAACTACAGAGGCGCAAAGACGCAAAATGTTGTGTTTTAACTCGTTCATGATAGTTTTTTGGTTGCCTCGTTGAGCGCTCCCGATAATTATCAGGATCGTTTGTTTCCAAATGTTCCTTTTTGTTTCCGGTTTGTTCCCGTTTTACCGGGTTTTGGGGAAGAAATTGTTCCGTACAAAGGATTGATATACATGCTATTGCACGGGTTTTGTTTCCAAATGTTTCCTGAAAAACGAAAAAAACAAAAGGTGGGGAAATGCACGAAAATACGGGCGGAGTTCACGAGTCAACCACCCCTCCCGCCTATGGCGGGATACCCCTCCCAGGAACCCCGCACAAGTGGGACAGGCAGGAGGGGAGTACCAATTGTTGTGTTTTGTTGTGGTTTTTCGTCACTGCCAGGTACGAAGCAGTCTCGCGAAATGTTACGGTGAATCAGGTATGTCAAAGAGCATAATAGCACGGGGTTATATTATTGTCCAGCCGTGGCGGGATCTCCATATCACGCCGTGGCGTGACTTCCGTATCACACACGGTGTGCATACTATAGCAAATATACGTATTATTTGTGTAAAATATACACGTTTTAATAGTGCGCTTATCCGTCATATAAGTGGTATGCATTATGAGTTACGCATAGCATGCTATTTATAAAATACTATAAAATAGATCTTGGATGCGTAGTAAGGGGTATTTGAACTGTAGTTCTTTACCCGGATGGTGAGGCTGCGGGTAAACGAAGGGGAGAAAGTTACTTCGGCGTAGTCCTTCGCACTGTTGTCCTCTACATAGGTTGTGTTATATGAGGTCAGTATTTTTACATCAATATCCTGCACATCTCCATCTTCAGAGAACGCCAGAACATCATAATCGGATCCTTTATAGAATGTAAGTTTTTGGGTGCAGGCCTCGCCTTGCTTGAGGTTACAATGGTACTCTCCCTTTATTGAATATCCCAGACCCTGCCCGTAACCTTTTACAAAATTATAGACTGTGCCCTGTGCGCCGGCCGTGATGGATATACTTAAAAATAACAGCGCTAATATGATGGTATTTGTTTTCATCTGTCCTGATTTTTATGGTGTTTACTCAATAGGACAAAAATGAAACACATTATTTTATATATAAATACCTGTGCATAGGTATTTTCGGGTGGAAGCTGTTATACAACTCTCGATATCGCAAGAATGTAGTGCGGGTTTTGTGTAGAGCGTGTTTTTGCTATATGCGCGTGATGCATAGCACAAGAACTCCGCCCTTAGGCTACGCTGCATTCTTGCGCTAACAAAGGTAGTTGTTATAGGAGGTAAAAAAACCAAGTAGTTTTCTACTTGGTTTTTATGTAACCCTATACAATCAGGATTTCTTTTCCCTAAGCCAATGATAAACCGGTCGTCTTAGGTTTATAATTAAACTAATGATTATTGACCACGGAATAACTTTACCCAGGTTAACTTCATTCTTAATTATGGAAGAATAAAACAAGAAGAAAAGGCAAAATAGAACAGCGTAGAGTACGATCTCCCCCGTTTTAAAGCATATGTTTTTTATGGTCATCAGTATATGATTTTAGAAATTTGTTTAACCAAACATAGCTCCAAATGCTGAACCTATTGCGGCATCTATTGCCAAGCCAACAAGGATCGCAACTTTGTTATTGTTGGATAAAAAAAGATTAAAATTGCATGTGAATGTATATCCACTTTTTGAAATTTTGATCAGTTTGAAACTAACATAACAGTATATTTGTTTTATGTATATGGAATACCTATATGCGCTTCTGTTTTAACATCAAGATACTGTGTTCAGTTGTGCATTTTTGTATAGAAATCACCCCCTCTCACATCCCCTCCACAAACTCCCGCATAGTAATACCAAAGGCAGTAGCTAATTCGTAGAGTGTGGTAAGCGGCAGGTCAACCCCGGCCTCGTAGGTGGTGTAGAGTTGGGTATCTATACCTTGTTGGGTGGCGAAGGCTTCGGCAGTGGGGTAGCCTTTGGCTATGCGTAGCTGTTTGATGCGATTGCCAAGTTTTTGCAGATCTTCATTCATGGGTGGTGATTTCTTACAAACATAATAAAAAAATACAAATAGTCACCAATTGGTGACCTGTCATTTATTAAAGCATTTATACTTTTCAACCACACTTTATAGTATGGTTACAGAAGTAGATAAATACGTGATACAAAAAGTTAAGGAGCGCAGAGTCAAAAAAGGATTGTCTCAATCTCAATTAGCTTTTGAAATTGGCCTTGCTTCAAAAAGTTTTATTGCTATGTTAGAAAGTGGTAAGTATGGCAAAAAGTACAGCGTTGCCCAGCTGAATGAAATAGCCAAAATACTGGAGTGCAGCCCCCGCGATTTTCTGCCTAAGGAGGCGCTGTAAGTATATGCAAGGAGTATATGCTGCCTGGTCCCCCTATCCCCCTAAAGGGGATATACATTATATGCTGCATGTTAAGACAGGTGTTTAGCACATATTTGCGCGAGTTAACCTCCCCGATTGGCAGATTGAAGCCTTTGGCTTTTCTGCCAATATCCCCTCCTAAAAACAGGATGGGAGCTTTACTTATACTGCAGAATAATCTAGTGTATTTGCTGACTTAACAGCCCATTCCCCTACTGTTTTTAGGAGGGGATATTTTCAAAACCATCTTTGATGGGTTTAGAAAATCGGGGAGGTTAACTCGCGTATTTGCCTTAATTGTTTTTTTTTGCTGAAATGTCGGCTTGCTAAAACAAATAACAAATCCTTAAATCCCCATTTATTACTTTCAGCAGATGAAACACCTTGCTTATACCACCCTTTTGCTGGCCTGCTTTGCGGCGCAGCTTTCCGCGCAAACACATAAAGTTATTTCCGCCGTTAGCAAACAAGGGCTGCCCTATGCGGTGGTGACCAACAATGCAGGAAAAGGCATCTATACCGATGAGCAAGGTGCATTCGACATCAGCAGTATCAACAAGACCGACAGCCTGAGTTTTTACTGTGTGGGTTATGAGCGTGCCACCATTGCAAGTGCTAAACTGCCCGCAACCATCATGCTGCAGCCCCTTGCACGAACTATGAACGAGGTGGTCATCAGGTCGGAGGTGCCGGTAAAGACCATACCTTATCCTAAAAGGGGTATGCCTTTTACTTTTCATAGTAGTGTAGGCATGGAGTTGGCAACAAAGATCAACTTCCGGGCAGAAGATGCGGGCGCATTGAAAAAATTAACGGAAGTGCGCATCAGGATAAAACACCTGAATGAGGACAACCCCTGCAGGCTGCATATATACGAAGTGACTGCGGCTGACACTCCGGGTAAAGAGTTGCTTACAAGGGATATCATATTAAGGAAAGAAGATGCCAACCTGGTAGCTTTCCGTAAAGATCTGTCGGGCGAAAATATTTACCTCTCAGCCGATGCTGTATTTATAGGCATTGAGTGGATAGGTATGAAGAAAAAATTGCCAGCCAGGGAGTCGGGGAGTAAATATTATGTTTCATCGCCCGACCTGCGTATGACAGAGTCTATACCGGAAATAAGGACTTACAGGCGTATACTGAGTTACCGGAACTGGCATGCCGTCAAGCCCATACATGAGAGTGATAACCCGCCCAATATGGTGGTGTCCCTCAGTTATCAGTAATTACAAGGTTTTTAATGCGCTTATTACCAACACTTTAACTTTTTTCTAAGAAAGCATAGGGGTAAAAGCAAGGTAGGGTGTCATCATAGTATGTATGCCATGCGTGAAGCTGTTATCTTTGCGGTTAAATCAGTACCTAAACATATGCCGGACATCGGTATAACCATACATAATACTGACGCGACCGCAGTATTCGAAAGGGTTTTTAAAGACAACTTTAAGAACCTGCACGCCTACGCCTGTTCTATCCTGAAAGATAGCGACGATGCAGAGGAGATGGTGCAAAACGTGTTTTACAAACTCTGGGAGAAAAAGGAGAAGATAGACGAATTGCAGTCTGTGGCCGCCTATCTCTACCGCTCTGTATATAATGAGTGTATGAACTTTGTGAAGCACGAGAAAGTGAAAACAGCTTACGAGGCACATGCCGTGCACCATGGCAATATTGCCAGCCGCCCGGTAGACAATGCAGACACCAAGCAACTGGAAGCACGTATTGCCGAGGCCATGAGTACCTTGCCCGAGCAGTGCCGCACCATCTTCCAGATGAGCAGGTTTGAAGAACTGAAGTACAGGGAGATAGCGGACAAAATGGGGCTCTCGGTAAAAACGGTGGAGAACCAGATGGGTAAGGCCCTGAAGATCATGAGAACGAAATTAGCAGACTATATCAGCGTTTTATGGCTGTTTTTAATAACCCTGATAAATTAAACGAATGTGAACAACAAACATAGCCATATAAATGAGGACCTTTTGGTGAAGCAGATGCTGGGCGAAGCTACTGAAGCAGAGCAGGCTGAGGTGAACGCATGGATCAGCGAGAGTGAAGCCAACAGGCAACATTACGAGCAATTCAAACAGATATGGGACGGCAGCAAGGCACTGGCGGCAGAGAGTACGGTGAATGAGGACGAGGCCTGGGCACGCTTTCAGCAAAGGGTGGCGGATAAGGATCAACCTAATACAAAAACCATCCCGCTTGGCGGACGCAAGACCAACTGGTTGCGTGTAGCGGCGTCGCTGGTATTTCTTATAGGTTTCGCCTGGCTCAGCTACTTTACTTTTATGGGCAGCACCACCACTTATATCGCACAGGGTACGGTAACTACAGAAACCCTGCCCGACGGAACGGTGGTAACGCTCAACGCGGGTTCATCCATCAAATTCAACAGTCGCTTCAACGGTGATACAAGAAAGGTGGAACTTACAGGTGAAGCGTTCTTTGACGTAACGCCCGATAAGAACAAGCCTTTTGTGATCAATACAGACAATGCGAGCATCAAAGTGGTGGGTACTTCATTCAACGTGAACAGCAATGCCAGGAAGACGGAGGTGATAGTAGAGACCGGTATCGTGGAGGTGAGTAAGAAGAAGGATATGGTGAAACTTACCCCCGGCGAAAAAACAGTGGTGCGCAACAACAGCGATAAGCTGGTAAAAGAAAAAGTAAACGACGTGCTGTACAATTACTACCGTACCAAAGAGCTGGTATGTAAAGAAACACCGTTGTGGAGACTGGTAGAGGTATTGAATGACGCTTATGACGTGCAGATAACCATTGAAAATATGTCTGTAAAGAACAGGCCTATTACTACCACGTTCAAAAACGAGTCGATAGACGGTGTGTTATCACTCATCGGCCAGACACTGAATGTACAGATAGAAAAGAACGGTAAATACATCACGATAAAATAATCCTGCAACAGGAATGAGACCTGCTATACGTTTAGTAACCATCATCTTATTAATAACTGCACCACTGTTTTGTGGTGCACAATCGCATTTAGACAAAGGCGTATCCGTAAAAGCGAAACAGAAAAAGCTCGAAGAGGTATTGAACATCATCGCTAAGCAGGGTGGTTTCTACTTTTCGTACAACAGTAATATTGTGCCTGCTGATAGCCTGGTAGATGTAGACATCTGGAACAAAACCGTTAAGCAGTCGCTGGACATCATATTCAAAGGCAGGTTTGAGTACAAGACAACGGCTAACCATGTTATCATACAATACCCTTCGTCGGGGCAGTACTGGTATGTGAGCGGCTATGTGGTAGATGAAATGACGGGGCAACGGGTAAGGGATGTAAGTGTATTTGAGTCGGGCCAGTTGGTAGCATGTATGACCAATGCAGAAGGCTATTTCAAACTCAGGCTGAAAGACAAAGCACCATCAACATCTATCAGTATCAGTAAATCATTATACCGGGATACGTTCGTTAAAGTGATGCCGGGCGTAGACCAGGAAGTAAAAGTAAGCATCAGTCCTAAGGCTATTGAGATGAACGACGTGGTCATCAGCAGTAAGGATAATTTTGTTGAGGGCACATGGTTTGGTAAGTTCCTGCTATCGTCAAAGCAAAGAATGCAGAGCCTGAACCTGAACAAGTTTTTTGTAGATATGCCCATACAGGGTTCCGTAGTTCCGGGGCTTAGTTCGCAGGGTAAAATGGCGTCGCAGATGACCAACCGTTTTTCATTCAACCTGATAGGTGGTTATACCGCCGGGGTAGATGGTGTAGAAATAGGGGGCATCTTCAACATCAACAAAAAAGACGTGAGATACCTGCAGATGGCGGGTGTATTGAATATGGTAGGTGGTGAGATGCAGGGTGTACAGGCCTCATGTATCCTCAATACCGTGCTGGATACCATGAAAGGTATACAGATGGCGGGTATTGGTAACGTGGTTAGAAAATCATCTACAGGTATACAAAGCGCGGGTATCTACAACCTGTCAGTAGGCAGGGTAAAAGGCGGCCAGATGGCAGGCATCGTAAATACAGCGGTAGATACATTCGTTGGTGTACAGGCTGCGGGCATAGTCAACTCCAGTATAAAAAAATTCACAGGCTGGCAAACGGCCAGTATCGTGAATGGTTCGGTTGGTAGTGTGACAGGTGCGCAGACCGCAGGTATTGTGAACATTTGTGTGAAGGATATAAAGGGTGTTCAATTGGCAGGTGTAGTAAATAGCTGTGTCGGTACATTGAAGGGGTTCCAGGCGGCAAGCATGGTGAACTATGCTACAAGAGTAAAAGGAGTACAGTTCGGGCTGTTGAATGTGGCGGACACTTCATCGGGTGTGAGTATCGGCTTATTGAGTTTCGTGCTGAAAGGCTACCATAAATTATCCGTTTCTGCCAATGAAGTAGCACCGTTCAATCTATCAGCAAAATCAGGTTCAAAATGGCTGTACAATATCTATACTATTGGTAGCAATTTCGATGATAATAATCGTGTCTACACATTTGGTATGGGCTATGGTAGTGAGCTGGATCTGAGCAAACGATTTTCTATCAACCCCGAGATCACAGCGCATGGGGTGTACCTGGGCAGTTGGGAGGAGCTGAACTCCATGACAAAATTTAAGGCCAGCCTGACTGTTCATTTTGGCAGGTACCTGGCAGTATATGCGGGGCCGTCGTTTACCATGTACTGGGATAATAAGCAACCCAAAGTGGAAGGTTTTAAAACTGAGATATTGCCGGCAGGCTACAAGAAGAACGATTATGGTCCGGGCCTCAGCAGCTGGATAGGCTGGCAGGCGGGCATCACAATTTTTTAAACATTTTACATAGGGGTATCCTGCTCATTAGGTGTCATTATTTCAAATAGCAAGAAAAATGACATCAAGATCAATAGCATTATTTATACTGTTACTTATAGGTACACAGAGTTTCGCGCAGGAAGGTGGCAAGATAAAAGAGAGCAACGCGCATATCGGTTTCATATACCCGCTCAGCACCAATTGGGTAGACGCCATCAATTACAAGAACAGGTTTTCCGTACATGCCATAGCGGGCGTGTCTGCCGCTGAAGATGGATTTTGCGCTTCGGGTACAGCCAACATCATCAGGTACGACGGTAACGGTGCCGTACTTGCAGGTTCTGTCAATGTGATACTGGATAACGCAAAGGGATTCCAGGCTGCGGGTTTTGCCAACTTCATCAGAAACGAAGCAATTGGATTCCAGGCGGCAGGTTTCGCAAATATCACCGGCCGTAGTAAGGGTTTGCAGGCAGGTGGTTTCGCCAATATCAACGCAGGTACTATGCGTGGCGCCCAGTTAGGCGGTTTTATGAACCTGGCTAAAAAAGCGGACGGTTTCCAGGGGGCTGGATTCATGAACATAGCTGATAAAGTAGAGGGCACACAGGCTGCGGGTTTCTGTAACATTGCGGGTGATGTGAAAGGTGTGCAATTGTCAGGCTACTTCAATAAGGCGGGTAATGTACACTCACAGGCTTCAGGATTTGTGAACATTGCAAAAAATGTAAAAGGCGTACAGGTGTCCGGCTTTATGAACATTGCGGACAGTTGCGATTTCCCGATAGGTTTCATCAATATCAGCAGAAAAGGAGAAAAATTCCTTGGTATTACTGTTGATGATTACCTGACGAGTATGATCACGTTCCGTTCTGGCGGTAAGTACCTGTATGGTATAGTAGGTGCGGGTGTCAACTTTGTGTACGAAGATCCTGCATATGCACTGGAAGCAGGTATAGGCGCGCACATTCCACTTGCAAAACATTTCCGTATCAATCTCGAGATGTCTTCAACGACACTTTCAGATTTCTGGAACAGCGTGCAGGTCAACTCATCATTCAGGGTGATGCCTGCGGTGAAACTGGGCGACCGTTTTGAAATATTCGCAGGACCTGTGTTTCACTATACGTTCTCAGACGACAGGGCGTACTTCGACAGCAGGACCAACTACTTATGGAGCAAAGCACAAACAGGCTACTACCAGAGTATGCATATAGGCGGCCTTGCCGGGTTCCACTTCGATATTTAATCAACGATCACATAATCACTAAATACAGTTCGTAAACATACGGCGGGTAGGAAAGGTATGCCCGTTACATAACCAATGATCATGTTCAAAAAAATCTTTTTATCAGCAGTTTTACTGTCAGGTGCGTACAACTTAGCACATGCACAGGAAACAACCCAACCTGCGAAACATAAAAGTTATACGCAAAATGTGCGTGGCAGGGTAGTAGACGCGGAGTCTAAACAACCGCTGGCTGGTGTTATCGTTATCACACAGTCAAACAACCAGCTGAATGCAATGACTGACGATGATGGTTACTTTACTATACAGAACGTACCTGTAGGCAGGCAGTCGTTCCTGTTTCAATACGTAGGATATGAATCGGGTACTGTTACAGAGGTAATGGTTACATCAGGTAAGGAGCTGGAGCTTAATATGTCTATGACGGAGAGCCTGCAAAAACTGGATGAGGTAACGATCACAGCCGCGCCAACCGACGGCAGGGCCCAGAACGAATTCGCCACTATCAGCGCACGCTCTATTTCGGTAGAAGAAAGTAAGCGTTATGCCGCATCATTTGCAGACCCCGGGCGTATGGCGCAGAACTTTATGGGTGTATCTAATGCGGGAGATCTGTTCAATGGTATTGTGGTACGCGGTAACTCACCGAAGAATGTATTGTGGAGGCTGGAAGGCATCGAGATACCAAACCCGAACCACTTCAGCGACCTGGGCGGCTCCGGTGGAGGTATCAGCATGCTGCACAGTAATGTATTGGGAACATCAGATTTCTATACTGCGGCATTTCCGCCAGAGATGGGTAATGCGCTTGGCGGTGTGTTTGATATGAAATTCCGTAACGGTAACACCCAGAAGTATGAACATAGTTTCCAGTTAGGCGCTTTGGGTACAGAGGTAGCCAGTGAAGGCCCGTTCAAAAAAGGTGGTAAAGCATCTTACCTGTTCAACTACCGTTACTCGACACTGGCGCTGATAGATGAAGTAGTGAGCTTTGGTGGTGTATTGCCTAAATACCAGGATGCATCTATCAAGATAAATATGCCGACTGAAAAAGCAGGTACGTTCGCACTGTGGGGACTGGGTGGTTATAACAATGCTTACAGGGATCCGGAAAAAGACAGCACCAAATGGACAGACGATGAACCTAACTTTGCGCTGGACGAAAGAAATACTACAGGTGTTGCAGGCCTTACACATACCTACTTCGTCAACAAAAACTCATACATCAAAACAGTCCTTTCCGCTTCTTACGAAAAGAGCAAAGAAACATTCGACACACTGAACCCGTCGCAGGATTATAAAGTAGTACCACTGAGCAAAGAGGATTTTGACAACACTACCTACAAGGCCTCTATCATGTACAACACAAAACTGGATAACAGGAACACGGTACGTGCCGGTGTTATAGGGCAGCAATTAGGATACTCATTATCCAGTCACTACTTCAGTACAAAAGACAATGTATGGAAGAGCATACTGGATGGCGAAGGCAGTACACAATACTACCAGGCTTATATACAATGGAAGCACCGCATGTCAGAGCAATTGATATTTACCGGTGGTGTGCATGGATCATATTTCGCACTGAACGGCAGCTACAGCATAGAGCCAAGGATAGGTGCGGTGTACAACACAGGCAAGAACAGCTTCAGCTTTGCAACAGGACTGCACAGCAAGCCGGAACATATCTCTACCTACCTGTTTGAACAACAAGTACAGGGCCAACCTGCCACACAACCCAACAAAGACCTGGAGCTGACCAAAGCATACCATGTAGTAGGTGGTTATGAAAGAAGGTTGCCATGGAAGATGCGCTTCAAAACAGAAGTGTACTACCAGTACCTGTACGATGTGCCCGTAGAACAAAACAGCACGACTGGGTTCTCTATGATCAACGCGTTTGACGTGTACTCGCTGAACAACACCAACAAACTGGTAAGCGAAGGCACAGGACAGAACTATGGTATTGACATGAGCATCGAACGTTCGTTTGCAGATGCATGGTACGTTCTGGCAACAGGTTCGATATTTACATCAACGTATAAAGATTACTATGGTGATGAGTACAACACTACTTACAACAGGGGCCACCAACTCAACATCATAGGAGGTAAAGAATTCAAAGTAAGCCGCGACGGCAGGAAGATCGTAGGACTGAATGGTAAGATACTGTACGCAGGCGGTATGCGCGAATCACCAATCGACGTGAACGCATCAATTGCGGCAGATAAAACCATTCTGGTATCAAAGCAATACTACACCAAACAAGTGCCTGCTTACTACAGGTTTGACGCCGGCGTGTACTATAAGATAAACACTAAGAAAGTAACGCACAGCATACAGCTTGATGTGCAGAATGTAACCAACAGGGAGAATTTCTACTACTCATATTTTGACAGTAATGCGGGTAAGGTAAAAACAGAGAACCAACTGGGGCTGTTCCCCAACATATCTTACCGTATAGATTTTTAGCAAACGCAGACCATGCATACATTAGCCGCGCTGTATTCTTACAGTGCGGTTTTTTATGCTTCTATGGTATACTCCGTAGTATCGGTACTATTGGTTATCTCTCTTATCACCAGGTCCAGCTCGTTTGCAGATGCCAGCATTTTATCTATGATCGCCTGTTTGTCCTCGCAGGGTGTTTCATCATTTTTCAGCAAATGTATCAACCCCATCAGGCTGGCCAGCGGAGCACGTACCACATGCGATTGCATCCATGCTATTTCGTTCAGCTTCTCATTTTGTTTTTCTATGGCGTCAATATATTTCAGTTGCTGAGTAATATCGTTCGCTATCACTATCTGGGCCTTGTCGCCTTTATAATGGATATCCGTACCCTGCGTAAACACGTATATCAGCTCCCCGCTTTTCTTTTTATGCCTGTGTATACCTGTTGAGTGCGCCGTGCTGTTATGTTGCGGGATGTTCAGTTTTGCTTCCAGCAATTCAACATCCGCCTCATCTTCTTGCTCTAGTAAAGACATAGTTGAAAACTCATTGCGCGTATAGCCATAATGAGACACGGCCGCTTTGTTCACGTCCAGTATCCGGTCTGTTTCGGGCTGGTAAATAAATACAGGCATAGGGCTGGACTCAAAAAGCGTCCTGTATTTTTCTTCCGACTTGATCAGTTGTTGTTCGCTTTCCTCCAGTCCGGCTATCTTCTGATTCAGCTCCGTGCTGTAGCTCTTTACAAGAAAGTACAGCAACACACTAGTGCAACCTACATAAAATGACCCCTTGATCGTCTGGAATTTTGATAATAAGACCGGGTTGTTTATGAACAACAGATCCAGCAACTTATCGCTGAAAATGATCCACAACAAACCGAAAACCAGGTACACTAACGTTACCCTGAATACTGTTGTAAGCCTCATAGCCTCTTATCCCCCTATAAATGTTGTAATGAATGTAATCCCTCTAAAAATGTACGCTAAGGTCTGCTTTTTTCTATAAATAGTATAAAATAAATATAAGACATTGTATTGTAGTAGTTTACAAATACAAAAGCGGCACCAACACTACCGTGCTGATGCCGCTTTATAAAGTTAAAGTATTGCTTACTCAGGTTTTGGTGTAAACGTCAATGGTTTGGTCATCTCCTTACCGTCACGTTTGAAAGTAACGGTTGTTTTATCACCTTCTTCAAACTTACCCAGTGCTTCCATATATGTCTGTATACCCCTTATCTCGTTATCGCCCAGTTTGGTGATAATGTCGCCACCCTGCAGGCCGGCATTAGCAGCAGGACGTCCTTCCGTCGCGCCGTCTATCCTCAGTCCGCCATCGTTGAAAGAGTAATCAGGCATTACACCAAGCGTTACCTTAAAACGCACCTTGCCAACCGTAGTCTGTTTGGTTTCTGTGAACATTGGTTTCTTTTTGCCATCCATCTTTTCCACTATGGCATACATATACTGCATCACTTCCGCCTGTCCCTGGTAGTTGATCTTATCAGCGTCATCGCTTGGTTTGTGATAGTCGGAGTGTGTACCTGTAAAGAAGAACAACACGGGTATGCCCTTGTAGTAAAAAGAGCTATGGTCGCTCGGGCCAACGCCTGAACTGTCTACCACTATTTTAAAACGCTCATCGTTGGTGTTCACCACCTTGCCCCATACGGGCGAAGTACCCACACCACCAACTGTCAGTGCGTGCGTGCTGTCGTTCAGCCTGCCCACCATGTCCATGTTCATCATATAAGCCACCTTGGTGCTGTCCAGTCCCAGCTCCTCAACTATCTTCTTAGAGCCTATCAGCCCCAGCTCTTCGGCCGAGAAGTGCATGAATACGTAGTTGTAGTTTTTCAGACCCGCGTCTTTTATCCATGCCGCCAGCTGCATCAGTGCGGCCGTACCGCTGGCGTTGTCGTCAGCACCGTTGTGTATCGATCCGTCTTTGGCGGCGTGCAGGCTGTTACCGTCCTCGCCATGACCCAGGTGATCGTAGTGCGCGCCTATTACCACCGTGTACGGAGCGCCATTGTCGATCTTTGCCAGTATATTATTACCTGTCAGCATTTTGTCTTTCAGGTCGGTAGTGATGGCGATGTTAACCGAACTGCCATCGGCCTGTACAAACTTCTTATACCCCTCGTAGGTAATATAAGCCACGGGCACACTCAAAGCCTCGTATTCCGTTTTCTTATTGAACACCGCAGGGTATTTAGCGTCATACTGATCGTAGAACACCACGGCGGTAGCACCGTTCTTTATAGCGTTCTCACACATTTCAAAAGCGGCCTTCTCCCAGTTGAAGTGCGGGTCTTTCGCCTGCTCCTCATCTTCAAACAGTGGTTGCATCCATATCTTACCACCTTCCATCACGCCGGGGGTAGCATCGCTTTCAATAGCGCCGGTGGCACTGAACGACAGCGGAAAGCCTTCCTCCTTTGTCAGTATAGAGCCGTCTATTTCTATCTTATTGTTCTTGCCCCTGGTGCGGCCTATGGTAAACGTGAACGGGTAGATGAACTGGTCTCCACCATAGCCCGAAATGCCCAGCGCACGATAGTTGCTTACTATATAAAGCGCGGCCTTCTTTTCACCTTCAGAACCTGTGCGCCTGCCCTCCAGCTCATCGCTGGCCAGGTAGCCTATGTCCTTCTTCAGTTGTTTAACGATCTTCTTTTCTGATACTTTTTTGGCGAACGCCGGCTGTAAAAGCATCATTGCTGTAACGGATAAAACCCATCCTTTCAATTGCATACCTAATAGTATTTGGGCTGCAAAGGTAGTGCAAAAGCAAAAAACCACGTTCCATAATCAGGAACGTGGTTTTTAATTTCTGGAATATATCCACCCTCTCTTACTCCCCGGTCTCTTCCTTCAGTGTACCGTCAGCTTCCACCAGTACCTGGCCCTGGGGCTCCCCCGGCTCTGCATCCGTGCCGCTTGTAGGGATCACAATATCTATATTCGTAATGTCTTTCAGTGCCGGCAGATCTTCTGACGAGTTGATACCCAGGTAGTCCATAAAGTTTTTAGACGTGCTGTATATCAATGGTTTACCCACAGCATCCTCTTTGCGGCCCGATATCACGATCAGCTCCTTTTCCAGCAGTTTTTGTATAGAGTAGTCTACACTTACACCGCGTATATACTCAATATCGCCCTTGGTTATGGGCTGTTTGTAGGCTATGATGGCCAATGTTTCCATAGCCGCAACAGATAATTTCTTTATGTGTTTATCGCCATTGAGCTGCAATACCGTTTTGTGGTACTCCTTTTTGGTGAGGAACTGGAAGCCGCCGCCTACTTCTCTCAGCTCAAACGGGTAGTAGCCCGCGTCATACTTCTCTTTAATGGCCTCCATACAAGCCGATACGCGCTCACCCTCAATAGTTTCTTCAAAGGTCTGGCTCAGCATGTCTACCATTTCCAGCAGTGTAATGGGGCGCTCACTGGCAAAAACCAGCGCCTCTATATGTGGCATTAATTGTTCTATATCCATATTGCTGTCCTTTTTAAAAGGTTATACCGAAATTAAAGAAGCCTGAACTTACATACCCGAAAAGAAATGCACAGATGTGGGAAAGTATCGTTGAAATTAACAATTAAAAACCTAACAGGATGCTAAAGTAGCGGGCATAAAAAAGCCCCCGCAGCAATGCGGGAGCCTTATACAGAGCAATAGAAAATACTTAGTTGAAGGTGAGTGTACCCGTAACTGAGTCGTATGAGGCCATATTAATAATGCCTGCAAAATTACATGTTGCATCTTCTACATGAAAACCGCCATGCATATTAATAAACCCGCAGGGCTCGCCAAGATGGGCGGTTGGTGCACCCCCACATCCGGGGCCATTGTGCAATAGCTCTATGGCATAGAAATAATCAGACGCGCCCAGCGAACCGGGGGTGCAGCTACCGCAGTTAACACCTCCAGGCACAGCAGTAGGGTCAGCATAAGTAACAGAACTTACAGGCCCCAGTGTAATAATGTTACTGAAGTAAGTGTACGAGCAGGTTCCGCTGGCTACATCGCCGCCAACCCTGAAGTAAACGGTAAGCCCTGTGTTGTTAACAATAGTCAGGCTGGTTTTCTGTGCCTGCGATGCTGTGGCAAACATGGTGCATAGAATGGTTAAGAAAAGAAACTGTTTCATAATAAAAAGTGTTTTTGGTGAATATTAAAATTACGCAATATGACAACCTTATAAAAGGGTGAAATCACCCATTTTTGTTAATATAAACAGCCCCCGCAATACTGCGGGGGCCTATACAGAGCAATGAAAATACGTTTTAGTTGAAGGTGAGTGTGCCGCCGCTCCATGTAGCAGTAACCATGCCACAGCCTGCACATCCGCCACCGGTATATGCGGGGTAAACAATACTTGTAGGCTGCCCTGTACATACCTCCCCTACAAAACCAACAGGTGTGCCCCCGCAATTAGGGTCGCCGTTGTATATTTCAGCATACAGAAAATCGTCTGCAGGACCCAGCAGCACCGCTCCGCACGGAGGGCTACCCGCAAAGCAGTTCAGAAATCCCGGAAATGTAGATGGGTCAGACGGAGGTATCGATCCTGTTGGCGGAAGGCTCAACAAAGTGTTGCTACTGTGGGTGGCCGTGCACCCGCCACCTGCTTCTACTCCGTATACTACGAAATACACATCGCAGCTGGTATTGTTGTTGTTAACAGCAAGCATGTTGATCTGTGCGTTTGCACCGGTGCTGATGGCGGCGCATAGCACCATTAATAGAAGAAAGCGTTTCATAATAAAAGTGATTTTTGGTGAATATTAAAATTACGCAATATGACAACCCTAAAAAAGGGTGAAATCACCCATTTTTGTTAATGAAAAAAAGCCCTCTTAGACAAAAGGGCCGTTTATTAGGGAGATAAAACCCCGCTCCCGCGGAGCATCGAGATTATGCTGTGGCAGTAATAAGTTGTAAGTCGTGAGTCATAAGTTGTAAGTCATAAGTCGTGAGTCATAGTCTGGTCTGTAATTACACTCAAAACTCTTTACTCACGACTTACTACTACTCCTCGCCGGCGGGAAATAATACTCATACACCATCTTCCCCAGTGTTTCATTCACATTGCGGATGTTGTGGGCTATGAGCCACTGCTCAAAATCTTCTGGTTGCGGCGCTACAAAGCGTACCAGTTGCGTACTGCCCTTCAGCGAAATGATAAACGTATCAATAGAGTAGATATATGCCGATAATACCCTGGCAGGGTGCGGAAAGCCTTCAAAGTGGTTATTCATGGAAGTATTTTTTTAGTGGGGGTAAAGGTAGTAAAAAGAAACTAATTAGCCGTTTATAATTAGCAGTGTGTTAGTAGTTGTTAAGGTGCTACTTTTCAATATATTATGGGAGATAAAAAGACACCTGAGCCTAAGAAAAAGGCCATATCAAAGGATTTGAAAGAATTGGGTGCACGCATTAAAAGTTTAAGAGTTGCAGCCGGTTATTCAAACCACGAGATATTTGCATACGAAAATGGTATTGACCGTGTACAATACGGGCGATATGAACGTGGTGCGGCAGATATGCAATATTCCAGTCTGCTTAAAATAATACGAGCGTTAAAAGTTACACCGGAGGAATTTTTCAGCGAAGGATTTGAATAAACTACATCATGGCAGATGTGCATGATAAGGCTACACGCAGCTACAATATGAGCCGCATAAAGGGCAAGGATACCAAGCCCGAAATACTGGTGCGTAAGTTTCTGCATGCACATGGTTACCGCTACCGACTACACGTAAAAGACCTGCCCGGCAAGCCCGATATAGTACTGCCCAAATACAAGACCGTGATTTTTGTACATGGCTGCTTCTGGCATGGGCACGAAGGGTGCAAGTATTTCACCATTCCAAAAACAAAACCTGAATGGTGGGAAAATAAGATAAATACGAACAAGAGCAACGATAAGAAGGCTTACGAGTTATTGAAAAAATCAGGTTGGAATATTCTGACAATTTGGACTTGTGAGTTGAAACCCAAGAAAATTGAAAGTTCATTAAATAAGTTACTCAAACGGCTTTCAACTCCTACATAGTTATTCACTTATACACAAGTTCACTTATATCCGATTGACCCATAGTCGAAACTCGGGTATGTTGCACGAATGGACATTCGTGCAAAGGTTGGCGCACGCATACGTGAGTTGCGCAAAGAATTAAATCTCACTCAAGAGGCATTGGCTTTTAAAGCCGAAGTGGATAAAACTTACCTGAACGAGGTAGAGAATGGCAAACGTAATGTTTCTGTAATAAATCTCGAAAAAATAATTATTGCGCTTGAGGCAGACATGTCTGTGTTTTTCAATTCGGAATATTTCAAAACAAATAAGGAGGCAAAACTAAAATGATCGCAGAAAAAGATATCGTGCTTGAAGAAAGTGTATTGTACAAAATAGCTGACAAAATATTTAAGGTAGATGTATACGGACCGGATAACTACAAATCTGCAGTAATAAGTCACTACATATATGCAAAGAAGTTTGCACGAAAAAACAATAAAAAAGACAGAGAACTTTATAAGGCCCTGGAAAAGCCTGCCATTGACTTCATGGCAGATATTCTGGAAGGGTATATTGATGAATCAGAAGTAAGCGCAAAAGCTGCGGAAGGTGCAATTAAGTATTTGTTTGAATTAGATGATATCCCGTTTCGCAAACCTGCAAACCCACAATTTACATTTATTGACTTGTTTGCAGGAATCGGTGGATTCAGAATGGCTATGCAGAACTTGCAGGGAGAATGTGTTTTTTCTTCTGAATGGGATAAAGAAGCGCAAAAAACTTACTATGCAAACTTTGGCGAAGTGCCCTACGGTGATATTACAAAAGAAGAAACAAAGCAATGGATACCAAAAAGTTTCGATGTTTTATGTGCAGGCTTCCCATGTCAGGCATTTTCAATTGCAGGTAAAAGAGGGGGGTTTGAAGACACTCGCGGAACATTATTTTTTGATGTAGCAACTATAATTGAGCGACACCAGCCGAAAGCAATCTTTCTTGAGAATGTGAAAGGTCTTGCCAGCCACGACAGAGGCAAAACACTAAGTACCATTCTTAATGTTTTACGCAATGACCTGAACTACTATGTGCCCGAACCTCAGATTATCAACGCAAAGTATTTTGGTGTTCCTCAAAACAGGGAGCGAATTTTTATAGTTGGTTTCAGGAAAGATCTCGGAATAACTGAATTCAAATATCCGCAATCAGATAAGATTGCAAAAAGCGTAAAAGATATTATTGAAGATAAAGTCGTAAACGCAAAGTATTATTTATCAACACAATATCTGCAGACCTTAAAGAACCACAAAGCCAGACATGAAAGCAAAGGCAATGGCTTCGGTTATGAGATATTGGATAACAAAGGTGTTGCTAATGCAATTGTTGTTGGTGGTATGGGACGTGAGAGAAATCTTGTAATAGATAAACGACTAAAAGATTTTACACCGACAACCAAAATAAAGGGAGTAGTTAACAGAGAAGGTATAAGAAGGTTGACTCCTCGTGAGTGGGCAAGACTACAAGGCTTTCCTGACGGCTTCAGATTAAGCCAGGTTGCTGATGCATCAGCATATAAACAATTCGGAAATTCTGTAGCTGTACCTGCTGTTCAGGCAACAGCAGAGAAAATTATTGATGAAATTCAGAAATACTTACATTGTTAAATCTATGTGTGTTTATTGTAGATATATCCACCTCTGGGTAAATTCACATTAGGCTTTATCCATGAAATTCGCATATTTTCTTTATCGCGAATTAACCTAATTGTGCGCTCCCAGTCACGAATCCCACTAACTATGTCTAACACGTCTGTTGATATAATTTCATCTGGGGTTAATTCTAAAAAGCGTAATAGTTTTCTGTACCCACTGGATTCATTCATTACTTCGGTCATAACCTCATTGTCAAATTCTGAGAATAGATTTTTTTTGCCCCCATTACATTGTGAACATAATGTCCACAAATTATCAATTTCAGTTGTCCCACCCCAATTTACAGGTCTTTTATGATCAACTTCTAGCTTAACGCCATCCTTTGGAGTTCTGCCGCATCTCTGGCATGTTGAATTATCTCGATGCAACACAGCATACCTCAATCTGGAATTTATGGCTACTCTTACTTTGTTACTTTCTAATTGGTCTAATGACTTTAGTTTATATCCGGTCTTTAATGCTTCAATTTGCCAACCCTCGTCACGTAACGATCGGATTACTCGCTGCCAATCATGCACACCAGCAACATTACTTAATGTGTCTCTGTCTATTAGTTTGTTGACGTTTTTCGTAAAGTATTCTAATAATTTACTTTTCGCACTAGCCATTGGTAAAATCTTTACTGCTGAAAAAAATGTGTTCTGTGATACCTAGCGCAGCAATGATCTTACTCAATACTTCTATTGAAATATTTCTACGGCCGTTTTCTACATCAGTCATATAGGTGCGGTCAATACCGGCCTCATTTGCTAATGCTTCTTGGGATAGTCCTTTTTCGGTCCTTAGCGATCGGATTCGATTGCCAACTTTTTCTTTGATATCCATTACTTGAAAAGTAGAACTACCCTAATGTTCAGGCAACGGACTATAAGTGAACTTTGCTGTCTTTGGGTATGAATATCAAACTCAGCTACCTATACCGCGATGGCGGTAATTACAAGCAATACCATGAAGAAGTATATACTAACCTTAATGCCTTAAGTATTGAGGAGATAGAGACAAGAATAAGAAAACAACTAATAGACGGTGATTGGTTTTACAACCACAACTGGGATTTAAAAGACCTGCATCTATACAAGTGGGATAATGAAATAGACCATACCTTCCACGAATTTGACTGCATTGAAATTACAAGCGAACAACCCACCAAAGGAGATATATCTGAACTGCTCCGGCTTATTGAATCGAAGGATAAATATTCTTTAATATAACAACATAATTACGTATATTTGCTGTAGTATTCACGCCGTGTGTGATACGGAAGTCACGCCATAGCGGGACAATTATATAGCCTCGTGCTATTACGCTCTTTGACATATCACCTGTGAGAACTCCGCCCGTATTTTCGTGCATTTTCCCACCTTTTGTTTTTTTTCGTTTTTCAGGAAACATTTGGAAACAAAACCCCTGCAACAGCATGTATATCAATGCTTTGTACGGAACAATTTTTTTTCCAAAACCCGGCAAAAACGGGAACAAACCGGAAACAAAAAGGAACATTTGGAAACAAACCATCCTGATAACTATCGGGAGCGCTCAACGAGACAACTAAAAAAGATGCTGTTTTTCGCAGCAATTCGCAACAAAATGCAACAATTTAAACCATAAGAATAGGGGAAGTGTTGTAGGGTATTCCCCTCTCCGAGAGGGGTAGCCGAATGCAATGAGGTTGGGGTGTGTCTGCTCGCGAGGAACAGTCCGGCGCGACTGTACCCACCAGCCTGAGGCGGGCACAGCCCCTAACCTCCCGCCGTGGCGGGACACGCACTCCCTAGAGGGGAATTCCGGGATTTGGCCCCTATAGCTATCGGCATTGAACTTTGGGATCTGGAATTTTAACTTTTGAATTTTTAATTCTTCCGTACCTCGCCACCCCTCCCGCCATAGGCGGGACAGACTACGCTCTTTGGGATGGATTTTGGAATTTTGAATTTTAACTTTTGAATTTTTAATTCTTCTTCTGCTCCTTAGCCCAAGAATCTTTTAAACCAACCGTACGGTTGAAGATGAGGTGTTGCGGTGTGCTGTCTTTATCGGCACAGAAATAACCCTTGCGCAGAAACTGGAAAGTATCTCCCGGTTGTGCAGTGGCCAGTGCGGGCTCTATATACACCTCGGGCAGCACCTCCAGCGATGCCTCGTTGATGTGGTCTTTAAAGTCGCCTTCGGCATTGGCGGGGTCTTCTACCTTAAACAGGCGGTCGTACAGGCGCACCTCTGCCTTGTGTGCGGTAGCGGCGTTCACCCAGTGGATGGTACCTTTCACCTTCATGCCCGTGGTGTCGCTACCACTGCGGCTCTCCGGTATGTAGGTGGCATGCACTTCGGTCACGTTGCCGTTGTCGTCTTTGGTAAAGCCGGTACACTCTATAATGTAGGCGTGCTTGAGGCGCACGGTAAGCCCCGGCCCCAGGCGGAAGAATTTTTTAGGCGGCTCTTCCATAAAGTCGTCGCGCTCTATCCACAGCTCGCGGCTGAATGGTTTGATGTGGCTGCCCGCGCTCTCGTCTTCGGGGTTGTTGTCGGCATGTAGCTCTTCGGTTTGCCCCTCGGGGTAGTTGGTTATAATCAGCTTGATGGGGTCGAGCACGGCCATCATGCGGTTGGCGGTCTTGTTCAGTTGCTCGCGCACACAAAACTCCAGCAGGGCGATGTCGGTAATGTTCTCGCGCTTGGCAATACCTATGGTATCGCTGAAGTTGACCAGTGCCTGTGCGGGATAACCACGGCGGCGCATACCACTGATGGTAGGCATACGGGGGTCGTCCCAGCCGGCCACGTGCTTTTCGTTCACCAGTTGTAGCAGCTTGCGCTTGCTCATAACAGTATAGGTAAGGTTGCGGCGGGCAAACTCATATTGTTTTGAAGGGTATATCTCCAGGTGCTCGATAAACCAGTTGTAGAGCGGGCGGTGGTGGATGAACTCCAGCGTACAGATGGAGTGGGTGATGTGCTCTATGCTATCGCTCTGCCCGTGGGCAAAATCGTATATGGGGTAGATGCACCATGCATCGCCCGTACGGTGGTGGTGTGCATGCTTGATGCGGTACATGAGCGGGTCGCGCATCAGCAGGTTGGGGTGTGCCATGTCTATTTTGGCGCGCAGCACCTTTTCGCCGTCTTTGTATTTGCCATCGCGCATTTCGGCAAACAGGCGGAGGTTCTCCTCCACGCTGCGGTTGCGGCAGGGGCTTTCGGTACCGGGTTCGGTCAGGTTGCCTTTTTGTGCGGCTATCTCCTCTACGGTGCTGTCGTCTACATAGGCCAGGCCCTTTTCTATCAGCTTCACGGCATAGCCATACAGGGTCTCAAAGTAGTCGCTGGTGTATAGTTCGGCGTCCCACTCAATGCCAATAGCGTCCAGCAGCCACTTTATATCGCGCTTGATGCTGTCTACGTATTCTACGTTCTCGGTAACAGGGTTGGTGTCGTCAAAACGCAGGTTGCACTTGCCGCCATATTTCTTGGCCAGCCCGAAGTTGAGGCAGATGGACGAGGCATGGCCTATATGCAGGTAGCCGTTAGGCTCCGGCGGAAAACGGGTGTGTATATACGGATACTTACCCTGTGCCAGGTCTTGCTCAATGATCTCCTCTATAAAGTTGAGTGACTTTTCTTCGCTCATGATAGCTTGCGTTTTTGCAGGCTGCAAAGGTAAGGTATAAAGGGGGTATTTGCCTACAGGCTGATGATAGCACCTGCATTGGCAGTAAGGGCGTATGGCCTTTCGGTTGCTTTGAAGGGCGATCCGGGCTGGGGTTTCAGCATATTGGTGAGCATATAACAGTACGATGGCCCGAGTGTAACGGCTATGTGTTTGTTGAGTTGATAGGCAATATCCGCAGACGCTATGCCTGAAAAGGTAAGTTTGCGGTACACTGCTGAGCTGAACGGGTAAGTGTCTACTTCTTTGTTACCCGTCGTCAGCGACTCTTTTGTGCTTTTTGCTCCAAGATTGTAGCATGGTGCAATGGCTACCGCGGGTATTATTGACAGCTTGCCCGTCTTCAACACCACACCCACCCTGACAGGAACCAGGATATGCCTGTACACAATATCCAGGTATGCGGAATCTAAATTGACTGGTTGGTTATTGTTTGAGAAAGTAAGGGGGTTGGAAAACCTGTACCCGGTGTTCAGCAAGGCTGCGCCGATACTTAACCTGAACATGCCTTTCTGCATGCCAACGTTAACTCCGCCGGTAGTAGACAGGACATTGCTTGTGAGCGGCGTACCGCCAAATGAACTTTGGTTGACATGCGCGGTGCCTGCGCCGATGTATGGATTAACGAACAGGTTCTTCTGCGCATATGTATCTGCTGATAACAAAGAGATGCAAGACAAAAGGATGAACAGGTGCTTCATATCAGGTATTGGTTTAAAAACTGTGCGAATGTAGTAAATTATCGTTTGCCTTTAAAGGTAACCAGTTCTGTTGCAACCGGGCTATCCCCTGTATGTTCAAAATATATGCTGTCTGCAAGGGGGTACATTTTGATGATCATGCGTTCGCGGGTGTTCATATAATGCGTATACTGGTTTGCGGCCGTATATGCGAACTGCATCGTGTCGTAGGTAGTATAACTCATGTGGTTCAGCTCCGGCAACCTGATGTGGAACGTATTGTATTTGTCGGTACTGTCTTTGTAGATAATAACCTCATCGGCATATGTGGTATCTGTGGTTTGCAGCGGTCCGTTGGGTGGTGGAAAATAGCTGCGCAGTTTTTGGGTCATACCCTTGTATCGGCCAACGTACACATCGGCGGGGTTGGGTGGTATTACTTTCGGGGTATCCGGTATGGATGGAATTTCTATGCCGGTGGTGTCATTTACCAGTATAGGCTGCGGCAGATCAGGGTCGCGATTGCAGCTGATATAAACAAGGCATATGAATGCTGACAATATGAGGGTAAGGTGTTTCATATAGTGGCTTTATGATATAAAACTAACAATACTTATTTATTATTACATTTACGGGCACTTTTTTTATTAAACAATGACAATATGCAAAGGCCGGTAAGGGTATTGGTAGCCAAAATAGGGCTTGACGGACACGACAGGGGGGCAAAGGTAATAGCCACCGCCCTAAGGGATGCAGGTATGGAGGTAATATATACAGGCCTGCGCCAAACTGCCGAAATGGTGGTGAACACTGCACTTCAGGAAGATGTGGACGCTATTGGCGTAAGCATACTCAGTGGTGCGCATATGACGGTATTCCCCAAAGTAATAGCCCTGATGAAGGAAAAAGGGCTGGATAATGTATTACTCACAGGCGGCGGCATCATTCCCGGAGAGGATATGAAAGAGCTGAACGCTATGGGTGTCGGGCAATTGTTTGCACCGGGGGCGCCCACCTCTGAAATAGCAGACTACATCAACGGATGGGTGGCCGAACACAGGAAAGAATTATTATAAATCGAAATATAAATTACAGGAAAAAAGTATGTACACGACATTATTGACCGATCTGCAGGATGGTATCATGACCATAACTATCAATCGTCCTGACAAGATGAATGCATTGAACAAAGACGTAATAAGCGAGCTGTCGCAGGCTATGGACGAGGTGATGAGCAATGCAGATGTAAAAACTGTCATATTAACAGGGGCAGGCGAAAAGGCATTTGTTGCAGGGGCTGATATATCAGAATTTACTTCACTGGATGCTGAAGGAGGAGCCGCACTGGCAAAAAGAGGCCAGGATGGTGTTTTCAACAAAATAGAGAATTGCCCTAAGCCTGTAATAGCTGCTGTGAACGGCTTTGCGCTGGGTGGTGGCTGCGAACTGGCTATGAGCTGCCATTTCCGCATAGCGTCTGAGAACGCGAAATTTGGTCAGCCGGAGGTAAACCTGGGCCTGATACCGGGCTACGGCGGTACGCAAAGGATGACACAACTGATAGGAAAAGGCAAAACCATGGAGCTGATGATGACAGGCGACATGATTGGCGCGGCAGAAGCACAGGCATTAGGCCTTGTGAATCATGTGGTTCCGCAGGCGGAGCTGCTGGGCAAGGCAAAAGAAATATTGCAAAAAATTCAGACAAAAGCTCCCATTGCTATCGCAAAAGTTATATCTTGTGTTAACGATGCTGCGAAAGCAGATCCAGGTGGCTTTGATAATGAGGTGGCACGTTTCGGCGAATGTTTTGCAACAGAAGACATGCGCGAGGGAACTACTGCCTTTTTAGAAAAAAGAAAAGCCGCTTTTAACGGGAAATAATATTTTATATCTTCATCGTTCAAAAAAAATTGAGATCATGCGGAAAAGTTTAATCCGTAGCCTTTTGGTAATAGGAATCAGCGCGACTACAATATCGGCATTTGCACAACCTGCAATACCAAGAAAGTATGTGGAAAGCCCCGGTGTTTCCGTTGGTATGAACTTTGGTTTGTTAGACCTGTGGGGTGATGTAGGCACGCAAGGTGTTATAGACCATTACTCTAACGAGCGTTACTGGACAAAGCCACACTTTATGGGTGGTATATTCATGCGTTTTTGCGCACATCCGTCTTTAGCTTTCAGGATCAACCTGAACTATGGTACGCTGTACGCTACAGACGAGTGGAACCTGACCAAAGCAAAAGACGCCAAGTCAATTGAAGATGATGCGTACCAGCGCTACCTGCGCAACCAGGATGTACGTGCCAATATATGGGAAGGTGCTGTAATGTTCGAGTTGATGCCTTTAAGGTTCAATTCAGAATCGAAAATGGCCAATAAAAGAATGCAACCATACATTGGTGCCGGAGCCGGGTATATGCACTTCAGGCCTCAAACCTCTCTTATCGATCCGCTGACAGGACGTAAGAAATGGGTAGAGACCAAAAACCTGAGGCTGGAAGGTGAAGGTATAGAAAACTCAGGCGCTGTAGCTACTAACCTTTGGCAACCTACATTCCCGCTGACTGTTGGTTTGCGTTGGAATGTTGGTAAGCAAATGAACATTGGTGTTGAGTGGCAATACCGTATGACAATGACAGACAGGCTGGATGGTGTAAGTAGTTACTACCTGACACCTGACTATTATGACAGGCACCTGAATCCTGAAGATGCCGCAATAGCCAAGCAGGTGTACGACAAAACATGGTATATAGAGCCGGCTCACCAGGTTACCTACGAAGACCTGAGGGGTAATAAAGATGTGAAAGATGGTTATTCAACTTTCTCAATACAACTGATATACAGACTTGAGTCTAATAAAGTTCCTTGGTGGTTTTAGTATTGCACCGGTATAAAATATTAAAAGGCGATATGAGATTCATATCGCCTTTAATATTTTGCATTATGGACTAATCCAGATTGTATTGCAAAGGTAATCAGACCAGCGCGTGTCTTTATTTTTAGTTTTTTGAATAAACTATCACGATAACTATCTATTGTCCTTTCACTTACATTCATTTTAAGAGCAATTTCTTTGTAGTGTAAATCGCTACAGCAAAAAGACAAAAAATTTAATTCAGAGTTGTTAATTTCAGGAAAAGACGTTACAAGTTGCATTGCTTTTGATAGAATGGAAGCATCAATATTTTCATGATAAAATCCCTTTTCATATACATCTCCTATTGCTTTGATTAAAATATTAGGTTCTATATCTTTTGTAAGATAACCACGTGCACCACTTCTAAACATTTTAATTATGCAGTATTCTTCGGAATACATACTGAGTGCTAATATTTTTAGATCAGGCCATTTTTCTGTAATCTCTTTAGCAGCTTGGTATCCGTTTACCGGCATCATGTTTATATCAATAATACAAATGTCAGGGATTTTGTATTTTTTCTCTGATAACTTTTGAATTAAGTCATTCCCATTTCCAGCCTCTATTACTACATTAAATTTATCATAGCTACTAATGATTCTAACTAGACCTTTTCGAAACATAGTACTGTCATCGGCAATAGCAATTGATATTTTTTTCATAGAAAAATCGTTATATGTAATACGATTATGATAGGATTTGATTTAAAGGTAGTATAAAAAAATGAATTTGTTGCTTTCTGGTAGCAGAAATTATGAGGAAAACAACATAAAATAAATGTGGAAATAACATGGATATTGTGAGCTAAAACCTAGGTAAAATATAGTTATTAAAACGAAACTCAAATACATATATTTGTACTGCAAGTATGTTATTCACGAAACTGTGGATGGTACTGCTCGCGGAAGCCAAAAAGCGACAAAACTAGGAGGCATTTACCTTGAAACAAATTAATTATGAAAAAAATTGGAATTGCATTATCTATGATGCTAGCCACCAGCACCATTACTTCTGCAAAAAATGTTGTGACAGTTGTTAAAGGTCACACGTCGGTTAATCCGGAAACATTAGTTGTGAAATGCCCTGGTTTTGATGGGGATTGCGCTACATTATATGATGATGGTTCTGCAGACATTTATATTGGAGATGACACATTCGAAGGTACCTGGAATTCAGTTACCCCTAATCCTCCGCCTCAAAATCCTATACCAATGTCAGAAATTCCAGCCGAAATTAATGGGGAAGAATATGAAATTGATTTGAGTTGCCTAGATTGCACAGTCGGTGGTGCATAATTCTTGGTAATCATTTTTTATCTAAATTTGGAGTTGATTTGTTGTATAAGCAATAAATCAACTCTTCTTTTTTAAAATTAGTCTAACCATGTTATCCACTTACTATATAATAAATCACATGAAAAAAATAATCGTACTAATATTAGTATTCACACAAATACGTGCTAGTGCGCAAAAAACATATATACGATTCAACCCTGATCAATGCCGTAACTGTGCAGCGGCGCTATATACAATTTGTGATATAGCTAATCCTAATTCTGTGCAATTGATAATGAAGGAACGTTATTCTGTTAATTTATTACAAATACTAGATGAATACGGTATTAGTGCTAGAAGAACACCGAATTTAGAACCAATATTGTCAGATTCAATGTATCGTATTTTATCAACTAAATTATTCAACACATTACCAGATACTGAATGTGGTGCTGAGGTAATAATTATTGATGACAAGGGCATATTATTTAGAAAAAATATACAGCATTTAGATGTATCTACAATGAAGCAATATTATACTTCTTCTGATTCTACAGGAGGTTCTTTATGTTTTGCATCAATGATAGGATTAGGAGCTTTTCGAACACAAGGGCCATTTATTATTCCACTAGGAGAACATTCTCAATTTGCTGTTATTGATAAGAAGAGCAAATCAGAGATTGTTATTAACATAGACGAAGCACTAAAAAAAAGGTTATATCATAAGATATATAAAGATAGTTTTTATGTGAAATATCCAATAATTAATGAAATAATCAAGGAAACTCCATTGCTAAAGCCAACAATAGAAGATGTGATTAAATGGGATGATGAAAATTTAATGGTTCTATGTAACGTAAAAAACTATTCATATAATGAGCGCGGAGATTCATTATTTTTAATCAATTCGCCTTTGGTAACTAAGTTTAACATAGGAAGCCAAGCAGTATCTGATATTTACTTAATGGATCACAGTATTCCAAGTGAATTCTCTTTTTGGTATTTATTTATTGAAAAGGACAAATATTATGCTCAAGGTTATAAAGACAATAATTTTTGTTTGATAGAGTTGAATTGCGATAGTAATTTGAAAAAATTTGGATATAAGAAAGTAGTAATCAATACTAAGCCTGAAAGTTATACTAAACGAAAGGTATCTGTACTTGAAGAGAATAGCATCGTGATTAGGGGTAATATGGTGGCATTTGTATTTGATAATAAAATTACTTTATTAGACAATATGAAGCATGTGTATATACCCTTTAAAAATTACGAGTCAGAGAAATGGAATGCATTTAGGATCCGTGATTTGTTTGAAGATGATAAGAATTACTATGTTTTATATATTCACAAAAATAATCACCATGTAATGCAACTCCCTAAAAGTGGTGACATAAGCAAGGATGTTATAATAGAAAGCACATCTGCTGTAGATTTAAGACATATGAAGTTTTACGATTCAGGGAATCAAGTTTTATACAAACCCAAGAATAAAAATTGTTTATTTATTAAACAATTTTCATTTTAAATATTGTAAAAGAAACCTACACAATAAGTTATTATTAGTACTCGTATTGAAGTGCTATGTAATTTTTTATCTACTCTTCCAGCAGCAGATCGTCAAATGAAACTATGCCTGATTTGATGGCATAAATAGCTAATCCCTGCCTTGTGGTGAGGTCCAGTTTGTCGCAAAGTGCATTGCGGTAGCTGAGCGCTGTACTTGTACTGATATGCATTTTTGCGGCAATCTCTTTCATACTTAGTTCTGTACAGCAGTATTTAAGAAATTCCATTTGCCGTTGTGTGATGTTGCTTGTTGCCGGTTTGTCATTCTTAATGGTTCTGAAGTAATTGCTGGCAATGAACTCAGAACTGTAATACCCTCTTTCGTTCAGGTAGATAAGTGCTTTTTGCAGTTCTTCCAGGTCGCTGGCTTTTGACAAGTAGCCACTTGCACCCATTTTCAGCATCCTGATAATAGCAAACTCATCTTCCAGCATAGAGAGTGCCAGCACTTTAATGTCGGGCCATTTTTTCTTGATGTATTCTATGGTTTCGTAACCATTCATTTCAGGCATTTGTACATCCAGGATGCATATTTCCGGAAGCTTTTTAGCCTTTGCCAATTGTTCTATCAGGTCTTTGCCATGTTTTGCTTTGATGCCTACTTCAAATTGGGGAAAATTAGAAACCATATTACTAATAGAGTCTCGTACTACTGCATGATCATCAGCTATTGCTATCAGGATCGGTTCTTGGTTGTCCATGAATCAGGTGGTTTTAAAAAATAACCCACTAAAAAAGGTAATGAATAATTAATTGTCTATAAATATAGGCAATATCGAATAAGTATCCACATTGTATGATGTTGATCAATAATAAATTTATTGAATTATTTACCATCAAAAAGATGGGGGTAGATACTTACATATTGCGGGGGAGTGCACCATAAAAATAATAGTGTAAATGCAGCTTATATGAGTGGACTGATTACTTAAACAGTTAAGATATTTGAACAGCAGAACAGCCTTGCAAATAATACTATTATCTGAACTTAAATGGATACGAAACTGATCATAACAATCGCGGTAATTACATTCCTGACAGCAATAATTGCCATGTTTCAAATGGGATTTGATGCGAGGCAGGTAACGATGTCATCAACAATTATTATCTGTTCTGCATTGTTGTTTATCCTATTATACAGGTTACGTAATAGAAAATTATAGATCTCTGAAAGACACAATGCCCATCCTGATGGCAAATATGGCAAGTCCTTGCCTGGTGTTTAAATCCAGTTTTTCAAATAGAGAGTTCCTGTAGCCTTGAACAGTGCTGGGGCTCACGTGCATTATCTCAGCTATTTCTTTGATCGTATGCTCTGTCGGGCATAGTTTTAAAAATTCAAATTCACGTTCGGAGATATTGTGAAATACTTTTTCTGTATCTGTTTTTACAAGTTGATAGAAGTTGCTCACTAACAGTTCTGAACTGTAGTATCCTTTTTCATGAATGTATTCCAGTGCATTCTGCAGCTCATCAAGCGTGCTGCTTTTGTTGATGTAGCCCCTTGCGCCAAGTTTTAACATCCTGATAATCGCAAACTCATCATCCATCATAGAGAGTACAAGTACTTTCATCTCCGGCCATTTTTTTTGGATGTATTCTAATGCTTCATAGCCATTCATCTCCGGCATTTGAATGTCTAAGATACATATCTGGGGTAGTGGATTTGCTTTGTTGAGCAAATCTACAAGCTGTTGCCCGTTCTTTGCCTTCACAGTTACTGTAAACTGCGGGAAGGCAGAGACCATGTTACTTATGGATTCTCTGACGACAGCATGATCGTCTGCAATGGCCACTGTGATAGAAGATTTGTTATTCATAAGGTACGTTTATGGTTATAGTTGTTCCTGAGTTACGGTCAGATCGTATTTTTAAATTCCCTTTCATTACTTCGGCTCTCTGGTGCATATTGATCAGGCCTATGCCTGTTATTTTATCATCACTCACATCAAACCCTTTGCCATTATCATTAATTTCCATGCTGAAAATGTCTTTTAAAAATCTAAGTGTTATTTTGACGTGTGTTGCATGGGCATGTTTTACAATATTAGCCAAAGCTTCCTGGGCTACCCTGAAGACCATCAGTTCTTTTTCTGCCGTCAATAATGTTTCATCGGCTTCTTTTTCATCAAGAACAATTTCGAAATTTATATTACTGTATGAGCTTAAATATTCTGTTTCTTTTCTGAGTGATTCCTCTAAGCCAATTTTGTTTATGTATTTGCTGTTTAATACCCGGCTGAGGTTACGGATGTCTTTCAGTGATTGAGATACCTGGTTTTTTGTGTCTTCAATAAGTGCGTGTGTATCGGTTGCATATCCGCTTGACAGGGTTATAAGGTTGGCATGAATGCCGGTTAGTATCTGGCCTATATTGTCATGTATTTCCTGCGATATCTGGTTCAGAGCTTTTTCCTGTACTTCCAGCATAGTTTGCAGCAGTTGTTTTTCATACTGGTGTTCAATTTCTTTTTTCTCAGCTTCATTTTTTCGCTGCTTGTTTTTACTTGCTATAACGAATACCGTAAAGTAAAACATGAACATTGGTATCAGGATGGAACCTGCTATCAGTATTGGTATGATATAATTGTCACGCATTTTCTAATCGCTTGTTTGAAAATGTAAACAATACTACTGCCATAGCCAGGTAGGAGATTGTACTCACTCCCCATAATACAGTTGCAATATATGGCATAAGAAATATTTTCTTAATCAGCATCACGGAGTACAGTGCCCAAATAGTATAAGTAACACTCCAGAAGAAGACAAGTATAATATTGAACCAAAAGTAGGGGTATCTGTATATGTTTATAGTCTCAGTATTTAATATCCTACGGAATGTATACAGTGATAAGCCCATTATTATTAAACCTTCGAAAAGCAAAAAGTTAGAGTTTAGTGTGTTGATCGACTGGTAGAAATATGTATTGATGATAGTGCCTAGTATTCCAACAATACCCACAATTATTCCAACTTTTTGCTTCTTGAGATAGGGCTCAATTTCGTCAAAGTATTTGGCTAGTATCAAGAGTTGTACAGGTGCAAAGATATGGTACACAAACATGTTGTTCTGAAATTTTACGGCTGCCCAGTATGCAGTCAATTCGCTTGCTAAGGTTATGCATAACAACAATACCATTATTTTGACAGGCTTGTCTTTTTGCCGAAGGTTGTATAAACCTACGATGACAGCTGACATAAGCACAAGCAGGAATAAATAATAGCGACTATTTGTGTCCATTGTCTAGGTGTATTAGTTATTAAGCAAATCACTTGCTGCTGTTCCGCTTGAGGGGCAACTAACCGGGCAAGGTAAAGTAAAATCCATTACCGCCCCCTGCGGACTATAAATATAATTATTACTTGCGTCTATACCAGCTATTACTATAGTGAGTGATTCATAATTCAGACCATCATACAGATCCTCTCCCCCGGTACGAATATAATTCAGTTTGTGTGCCATCATTAGCCTGACCTGCGTGATGTCTTCATTCTGCAAATAATACCTCAGGGCATTTGCATCTACAAAAAAGGATTTTACATCATCACTGCCTCTTGCATTCAGGTAGCTTTCGATCATAACATTTGCAGTGTCTGGTGGAAGGAATGGAGAGTCCAGTCCCATAGTTGCATAAGAACTGTAGTTGAAAGGCTTTTGGGCTTTATTGTTATCAGGGCTAACGTCAGCATTTTTTTTACTACATGCAATAATTAGTAACAGGGCTGACATCACGAGCAATAAGTTCTTGTTCATAAGTTAATTGGTTTTTAAGTGAAAAATTATTTAGTACAAATGTAGAGCGGGAAATATTTGCGTGGCAGGCTATTATTATGGAAATAGCGTATTAAAAAATGAGGGTAGCCCCACTTAAGAATTAAGCGATAATATTATTAAATGTTGTTATTTCGTTTCTGTAATAACTGTGTGTGACCCGGCTGTAATGTAGTCCTGTATTGGTTAGGCCGGTAATTTTTCGTGGCAGGTTGCCTACGTGACAATTGGCACAGGATATATATATGTTTTAGTAGTACCCCTAAAAAGGTGGATTTGTGACTTAAAATACTATTGAGAATTTAAGCCATATTAGTAGTGATAGAAACTATGTGTATTTTGATATTTGTTACTCAACTACAGCCTTGCATGATATGTTTGTTTATTCCGCCTGGCTGCCCCCCGGGCCGACATTCGTGATTGCATTGTTGCAATTGTGTAGTGTAGGGGGTAGCCGGGAAAATACTACCGAAAAATGCTACTTTTAATGCACTTATCCTTAATCGTAAGTCTTAGTGAACAATAACTCTTATAACCAAAATAACCTGATTACAAACACATACCAAGCACTTCTGCAGTTGGTAAGAGCTGCTCTTATGCCTGCGGTATTTTTGTTGATATGCCTGCCTGTGAACGCACAGGAAGACAGCATGCGCTCATTATTTACAGACACGATGCAGATGAACGAGTTCGTTATCAGTGCGAAAACAGCTGTGAGGGTGCATGGGGATACGGTGAGCTACAGGGTAGATTCTTTTATTACAGACCCGCTGGCCAATACAGAAGATGTGCTGAAACGTCTCCCCGGAGTTGAAGTATCGCGAGATGGCAAGATAACGATACAGGGTAAGCCTGTCAATAAATTGTTCATCAATGGCAAAGAGTATTTTGCTGACGATATGCGGAGTGTGATTCAAAACCTGCCCGCAGAAATTTTAGAAAAGATACAGGTGGCGGATTATAGAGATGAGGATGAACAATTTATTGGTAGTAAGGAGAATACCGCGGAAAAAGTGATCAACCTGCAAATGAAGAAAAAGTACTCAGGAGGAGTATATGGCAGAGCCGCTGCAGGTTACGGTACGAAGGAGCGCTACCAGGGCGGAGCTTTTGCCAACTACATGGATGAAGATGCCTTCAGGCTGACACTGATAGGTAATGCAGGAAATACCGGAATGTCTGACGTGAATAGTGATGCAGGTAATGCTAATAATACATCGTGGCGTAGTCCGGGTGTACGTACCGAGCAAACGGGCAACTTCAACTTTTCGTACGATAAGGGTAAGAAGTTTCAGCTGAACGGATCGTACAGCTTTGGGAATAATGATAACTATCTTATGCGCTCGTCGTACAGAACAACTTACCTACCCGGTGATAGTTTACTGTTACAGCAGTCTGATAACGAACAAAGCAGTAATGGTAAAAGACACTCGTTGTCGCTACGTAGTAAATACAAATTCAATGAACATACATCCCTAAGGGTAACTGCAACTGCCAGAACAAGTACACAAAATACACCCCGTGTTGCTGAGGATATTACCTATAATAGTGACGCCTCAACTGTTAATTTCAAACGTATATCAGAAACAGATAATAGTAGTAATAATTCGTCTATAGGCCTCAGTAATACACTCTCTAAAAAGTTCAATAGAAAGGGACGATCGTTACTGGTAAGGTGGAACCTGAATTTCAGTAACAATAATGCGGAAGGAAGAATAGACAACAGGAATAGTTATTTCTTCCCGCAGTCGTCTACAGAGGTGCTGAACAGGACAGAAGAAACGGGGAAGAGTTTCAACAGCAACGCAAGTTTATATTATACAGAACCGATCGGTGAACACAATAGTGTATCGTTAATGTATAACAATAATTATGTGAGCAGCGAAAATGACCGGGCTGTAACGGTAGAGAACAATGGGGTGTATATAAAAGATACCAACCAGAGCCGGGGGTATGAAAACATCAATAACAACAATAAAGTAGGTATAACTTACCAGTATAATAAGGATAAGCTGACGGGAGGGTTGGGGTTTGAAGCTGAACCATACAGCCGGAAGAGTTTACAAACATCGGGCAATGCAAATGACGTTGAGCAAACCGGGGTCAACTATTTTCCACGTTTGTTTGCCAACTACAGTTTATCAAAAACATCATCCGCAAGCCTGAGTTATAATGGAGGTATAGACCCGCCCAACATCAACCAATTGCAACCTATACCTGATTATACAGACAGCCTGAATATTTTTACAGGTAATCCTCAATTGAGACCTGAGCTGGATAATAATATCAGGCTGCGATGGAGTAGCAATAACCTGAAGAAGGGCAGGAATATATGGGCTTACGTCCAAACAAGATGGACGAACAATAAGATCATCAATAACACGGAGCTAACCGGCAGCCGCAGGACGACAACACCTGTTAATGCAAACGGTAACTACAATATTCGTTCTGCAGCAAGTTTAACAGAGCCGCTGGTAAAAAAGAAGCTGAAGGGTACATTCTCACTGTCTGCAACTGTAGGCAACAATGTGACCATTGTGAACGGACAATTGCAGAAAATAGCAAATTATAACCTTGCACCGGGCTTCAGGATGACATACTATACAGATAAGTGGTATGAGGGGAGTATCGATTATGATTACAGGTGGAATAAGGTAGAAGGCGCCTCACAGTCTAATAACATCATGGAGTCGCATAGTGTGACACATGATGGTACATTCATTTTTCCTGCGGGTATCAGGCTGTCATATTACTTCAGTTATATGGTGAATACAGGACTGGCGCAAGGATTTCAGCAGGAGTTCTTCCTGGCCAACGCTATGCTGGACAAGACATTTAAAAAGCCTAAGGGGTTGTCAATAAGGATATATGCCTTTGATGTGTTTAACAACTACCCAACTGTACAACGTACTGTAAATGACAACTACTATGAAGATGTGTCTGTAAACAGGGTAGGTAGTTACATTATGTGCTCACTGGTGTATAAATTTACTTCCTTCCCTGAAAAGAAGAGTGACGCTGTGGATATCGAGGAGTAACTATTAGTTGTTTACAGTAAACCTTAATACATGTACACTGTTTTTTGTGTGTAGCCTTAGTTGATAAATGCCGGGTGTTGCACCGGGTATATCTACTTCTGCAAAAAACTGACTTTGTTGTGCAGGTTGCATTCCTTTATATACTACTTGCCCGAGCGCATTGAGTATCTCGTACCGAATATCATCAGCTACCGGGTTTGCAGATGAGATAATAAATTTACCGTTGTTAGGATTTGGGTACAAAGCAATTTTTCCAAACTCAGGCAGGTCATTAATACTTGTGGCCCGTATTCTTACCCGGTTACTCGTAGCTGTTCTGGGCAGCGGACATTTGTAGTTGCTTTCTATTTCCACACTTACAATATCGTTGTCGTTCAGGGTAGTAGTTACCCATGTATCTCCCGTAACTCCTTTTACATCCTGCCCGTTCAACTTCCATTTGAAAACAGGGGTGGCGCCTCCGTTGGCAACAGTAGCAGTAAACGTAACCGGTGCTGCCGGTATAAATGGAGTAAGGCCGTTGGCTGTAATTGAAACAGAAGGAGTAAGGGTGGGTAACAAAGACAGTGTAATATGGTTGCTCTCTTTTGTAAACGGATACTGGCACCAGGTAGACTCCGTAATACGGCAATATACTATGTCTTTATCCTTCAGGTTGGTAGACAGGTAGGTAGCTATATTGCCTGATGTTACAACAGAATGGTTGACATACCATGTGTATTGTGTAGACGGGAAGTGACAATTGGACAGTGCTGATATCACAAATGAATCCCTGTCGCAGATAGAGTCAGGGGGAATCGTAATAATATTTACTTCAGGTTGCGGATTCACTAATACGTAAACACCACCCGGAGGAGACACGCAATCATCTTTTGTTAGGGTAAGGTTATAGATGCCAGCTTGGTTAAGTTGAATATTCGGCCGTTTGGGGTTTTGTAGTCCCGATGAAAATCCTCCCGGGCCTACCCAGTTGTAGGTAGCTCCCTGTACTGCTGCAGTGCTCAGGTGTAAAGTATCGCCTACGCATATCGGGCTTTTATAGCTCAGGTTGGGTGGGTTGATAACCGGGTTGTGGCGAATCATAGCTTGTAAGCTGTCAATATACGAACAGCTGTTTATGCTGACGGTCATCGTGTACCAGCCACTTGCGGCCATAGTACAGTTAGCAACAAAACTATCTTTTGCTGATGCCGTGAAATTATTAGGCCCGCTCCAGTTGTAGGATACTCCTGTAGAAGAACTAGTTGAAAACAAGTGTAGAGTATCGCCTTCGCATACCGGGCTATTGCTGGAAATAGTAACCGGTGTTGGCGCGGGATGAATGACTACTACTACCGTGTCTTTCCTGCCACAACCGTTTAGTAATGCAGATACAATGTATGAGCCTGCTGAGGCTGTTGTTGTATTATTGATAACAGGGTTGGGGGTTGTGGATGTGAAATTACCCGGCCCTGTCCAGTTATATACAACGCCCGTAGTGCTGCTGAAGGAGGTGAGTTTTAAAGTGTCGCCTGCGCATAGTGGTCCGTTACCTGTAGCCACGGGTTTGGCGGGTGTCGGTTTTATGGCAACGGCAATAGTGTTTGTTGCTGAACATCCGTTTAGTGTTGCGGTAACTGAATAGGAGCCCGCATGTACTGCTGATGCGTTTGCAATACCGGGTGTAGGACCCGTAGCCAGGAAACTGCCCGGCCCCGACCATGAGTAGCTGACACCCGTTGAAGTGGAAGAAGCGGTAAAGCGAATGCTGTCTGCTTCACATACGGGACTGTTCGAGGTTGTAGTGAAATTTGCAGGGTTAGGGTTGATGATTACAGAAACAGAGTCGCTTGCCTCACACCCGTATATATATGCAGTCGCAATGTAGTTTCCGCTGTTGGCAGGACTTGCATTGGGTAACGAAGGGTTCTGTGTTTGTGTGTTGAACCCTCCCGGCCCTGACCATTTATAGCTTACACCTGAAGTTGTTGATGAAGCAGTAAGCATTAATGTGTTGCCATTGCATACCGGGCTGTTACTACTTAGGGATGGTTGGGCTATAGTACTGTTGCCGATTTTGATATTGACACTTTCATAAGAGGTATCTGCAAAATCAGATGCTACAATTCTTATCCTGTAACCGGTGCCTGTAGTGGTATTTGAGGGGATTACACCTGTTATGGTACCGCTTGTGTCAGAAGCAAGACTGCCGATATTTACCGGGGATGCAAAGCTGCCGGATGAATTGCTTAGTTGTAATGTGAAGGTGTTGTTGGTCTTTTTCCTGATCGTTGACAGATAGCTGACACTGATCGTATCGCCCGCGCAAAGCATGGTGTCGACGTTGTTTAAAAAGAGTGAGTCGTAGAGCTTAACTACTACTGAGTCGATATAATAATATGCATAAGAGTTGCCTGACACTACTTGCAATGTATCGATCGGGTATGACTGTAAATTGTTCAGGAAACCGCCTATTACAATGTTATCGTATGCGGAATCTGCAACAAATACTTTCGAGAGCCGGGTCCAGTTTACACTGTCTGTAATGATGCCTTGGTTAGCGTAATATACCTGTGGTATTACCTGCAATATTGAGTTGGTATTAATTGTTGCCGGACCTGCATCAAAAAAGTAAGCGCCGATATTTCCTGTAGCATTAACTGAAGAGTTGCCCAGGTTGACTGACATCGAAACTTCGTAGGCAGCTCCTTTTATAAGTGGTTGTATCGGTGTCGCTAAATATTCAAAGTGCTGTGTCGGTGTTATATGGGCTATAAGGCCGCAGTATGCGTTGCCTGATGCCGCGGGTTGATACCCGATAAAGTTGTTAGGTACGCCCACGCTGCCCGAATTGCAGGAACTATAATAATCGCATGTTGCACTTGTGAAACGATACCACCCTGTACAATATCCGGTAACTTGTCCTAAAGTAGCGGGACAGGTTGTATAGTATTCAAAACTTCCGTTGGGTACATGATTAGCTTGACCTGCTACCGTAGCGGGTGATAAGAGTATTATGCAAACAATATAGAGCAGGTACCTCATAAGATATTGAGCGAATATAAATATATGCTATTTTATTCATAATATCCCTGTTATTCCACCCTGAACCTTAAAACAGAAGTTTCCCCGTTGTTATTTTTCAGCCTCAGGAGGTAGATTCCTGTTGCTACGTTTTGCAGGTCTATTTCCTTTTTAAAAGTTCCGTTGACGGTAAGTCGTTCTGTGTATATAGTTTGACCGAGCGTATTTATAATAGCTAATGCGGCATCAGCGTTTACTCCTTCGGCTATCAGAGTAAACTTCCCGTTGTTGGGGTTAGGGTATAAGGAAATATTGCTATTATTATTACCCGGGTCATTTATGTTATTAGAATAAGCAATGATGATCTTACTACTACTAATAACACTATCCTGCGGACACTTATAACTGCTATATACGTTAACAGAAATAACATCATTAGCGTTCAGATATCCTGATGTGTATATGCTGTCGGTTGCACCGGGAATATCTGTATTATTCCTTTTCCACTGAAAAGATGGTTTGTTTCCTGCGTCAGTAACACTTGCTTTGAAAGTAATAGTGCTATTAAGTGGAGCAGGCATAGAGGGGATGGAAGATATATTTACTTTTGCGTTAATTGTTGGTAGTATATCTATCCTGAAATGGTTACTTTCTGCTACAAAGGGGTATGCGCATTGTGTATACTCTGTAATGCGGCAAAAAACAGAATCTCCGTTAATTAAGGCAGAGTTATTATATGCAGCCTTGGTACCTGAAGTGTCTGGCATATTATTAATATACCATTGGTATTTTGTCGTAATAAAATGACAGTTAGATAATGCAGATAACACCAGAGTGTCAAATGAACATATTGAGTCTCCGGGAATTGAAATAGCCTGAACGTAAGGCTGCGGGTTGATAGAGACAGAAACACTGCCTGTAGGAGAGGTACATCCTTGCGCGCTTGTAAGAGTAAGGTTGTATATACCGGCAAAAGCTGCTTGTGCATTGATCCTGTATGGATTACTTGTGTTAGCTGAAAACCCACCTGGCCCGGTCCAAGAGTACGTTGCACCGCTGACGGGGTTAGATTGGAGATGCAGCGTGTCGCCAATACATATAGGTTGCTTATATGAAATAATCGGGGCATTAACGGAAGGGCTTTTTAGAATCTGCACAAGCGTACTGTCTTTTCGGATACATCCATTCAGGTTCAAAGTGCGCACAAACCAACCACTATTGGACATTGTTACATTGTTGATCTTTACGTTCCTGTTTACAGAAAGAATATTAGGAGGACCTGACCATGTATAAATAACGCCGGAGGAGGACGTGCCTGATAATAACCACAGTGAATCCCCCTCGCATACAGGCGATGAATTTGTTATAGAAGCATATGTTGGATTTGGTTGGATGATAACAGAAATAGTATCACTGCTTTTACATCCTGCGGAGTCTATCTCTACTATATAATTACCTGTTGAAACTGCTGTAGCATTGCTGACAAATGGGTGTTGTAATACGGAGGTAAAATTGTTAGGGCCTTTCCATCTGCGACTTACGTTACCAGTAATATATGACGAAGTGAGTAACAGAGTATCACCATTGCATACCGGGGAATTACTACTTGCAACAGGCTTAACCGGCAGGATGGCATTGATTGCAATGTCTTCACCGTTATCTTTGGTTGTGTCAGCCCCGTTGCCGGATATCATCCTTATCCGGTACCCGGTGCCGGAAGGGATATTGGCAGGTATGACGCCGGTTATTTGTCCTCCCGCATTAGATGCCTTAGTGCCGATATTAATGGGGTTTGCAAAGCTGCCGTAGGCATCAGACAATTGTAGTGTAAATACATTATTGGGTTGGAAAAATCCGTTATTGTTTATAACAAAATAAGGTACAGTAATGGTATCTAAAATGCAGAAACCTGTCTTGTTGAAAAAAATACCAAATCGTTTGCCGGGTTTTATTACAACAGAATCAATGTAATAATAAGAGGTTTCATATGGTGGGATATTGCTTAATGTGTCTACAGTATAAGTGTTGTTACTATCCAAAAAGCCACCAATTACAATATTGTCATATGCGCTGTCAGCATAAAAGGATTTTGATAGTCTGACCCATCCTAATGTATCTTTAATAACACCAAAGTCTGAATAGTGCAGTTGTGGTAGTACAGGCATTATTCCGGCAGCCGGATTGTGTGTATAACCCGTGTCGAAGAAGAATACCCCAAGGTTGTTGGTAGCCCTGTTGCTGGATTCGCCAAGGCTCACAGACATAGACACCTCATATATCATACCTTGTTGCAAAGGTTGTATATGAGCTGTTACGTATTCAAAATAGGAGAGGGATGTATGTGCCAGTAAACCAAGATAAGCATGCCCGTTTAGTGGTGCCTGGTATCCACCAAAGTTTGAGGGTGTGCTCATAGTGCTGCTGCACGAATGAAAATAGTCAGCTGTCTTGGAAAACGTATCCCAGTATCTGCATGTTGTACCTATTTCTCCTATTTGAGTGGGACATTTTATTGTATCCTCAAACCCTCCATTAAATACATGATTTTGCTGCCCTGTACAAATCAGTGGTGATATAAAACATATGGTATAGATCATATGGCTGAGCAGGCGTTTCATAGTTGCAGTATTTGCTTAATGATTAATGTGTTATGGTGATGTTCAGTTGTTGTTTCAGACATACTGAAAATGCCATTAGTTGGGTTGACTAGTTCATAACACTACTCAATCAGGATCTATTAGGTGTCTTATTACTGTTTGATTAATAAAGTATAACCTGACTTTAGAACAAAGTCAGGCTTGAAAAAATAATGGATATATAGAACAGTCTCAAATATCCCTGTTATTCCACCCTGAACCTTAAAACAGAAGTTTCCCCGTTGTTATTTTTCAGCCTCAGGAGGTAGATTCCTGTTACTACGTTTTGCAGGTCTATTTCCTTCTTGAAAGTTCCGTTGACGGTAAGTCGTTCTGTGTATATAGTTTGCCCGAGCGTATTTATAATAGCTAATGTGGCATCAGCGTTTACTCCTTCTACTATCAATGTGAACCTTCCATTGTTAGGGTTAGGGTATAGTTTTAACCCAGAGATGGTTGCAATATCATCCACACCGGTCAGGTGTACCCTTATCCAGTTACTCTTGGCAGTAGTAGGTTGGGGGCATTTGTAATCGCTGATGATCTCAACGCTTATGCTGTCATTATCATTCAGTGTGTTGGCACTCCATATATTGCCTGTAGCACCTACTATATCCTGCCCGTTTCTCTTCCACTGGTATTTAGGGTTTTTACCAGCATTGGTTGTTGCTGCTGTAAAAGTCACATATTCATACTGGTCGAGCGGATGTGTCGGGTTGGCTGTAATACTTACAGACGGTGAGAGCCAGGGCAGTACGGTCATTTGTATGTCGTTGCTCTCATCTTTATAAGGTACACTGCATTTGGTATTTTCTGTCATCTCGCAGAGTATCACATCGCCATCATTCAGGGTGGTTGTATTAAACACCGTACCTGTGCCTGCATTCTGCGCATTCACTTTCCACTGATAGTTGGGTGTGCCGCCGTGGTTGTTGGGTAAAGCTGTAAATACCACAGGGTCGCCCTGGCAGATACTGTCAGCAGGATTGGCCAGTATCACTACAAATGGAGTGGGGTTAAGGTTTACTTTCATGCTGCCCTCACTAGAAATACAACCGTTTGCAATGACAACTATTTTATAAGTACCTGTATCGCCAAACTGCATGTTGGTACGGGTGGGGTTTTGAGTGTTCGCACTATAATTACCCGGCCCTGTCCATGAATAGGTAGCTCCGTTTACAGTTGTAGCATTCAGGCTGAGTGTTTCGCCAATACAAAGCGGACTATTGTAACTGATGGTGGGTGTAGTGGGAATAGGATATACGTTTGCAAAGGTACTGTCAGTAGTAGTGCATCCATTCAGGTCAACACTCATTTTATACCAGCCCGTCATAGCTGCAGTTGAGTTTGCCCTGCTGCTGTTTTGCGTAGCAGATGAATAACTTGCCGGGCCACTCCATGTATAGCTAACGCCGCTGCTTGAATTGGTGGAGAATATTTTCAACGTATCACCTGCACATAGTGGTGTATTGTTAGATGTTGTTATAGATGATGGTACAGGTTTCACGACAACAGCAACGGTATCTTTTCTGTTACATCCGTTAGAGTCAGCAGTAACAATGTAATCACCACTCATAGCTGTAGTAGTATTATTTCTTACCGGGTTTTGAACAGCAGAAGTAAAACCTGCAGGTCCTGTCCAGCTATAGTTTGTGCTAGTAGCAATACCAACAGTCAGCTGCAAGTTGTCACCGGCACAAAGAGGTGAGTTGCTGTTAGCTACCGGTTTTACAGGCAGGGGTTTTACAGTTACTGTAGTAGTGTCTTTTCTCTGGCAGCCATGGAATTGGGTAGTTACATAATAATTGCCATTGTGTACGGGGCTTGCTCCGTTGATAAATGGAGTAGCCGAGGTTGAATTAAATCCATTTGGCCCCGACCAGTTAAAGGTAGATTGTGCAATATTTGTGCTAACTGAAAAATTGATGCTGTTGCCCTGGCACAAAGGAGTATTGTTGGTGACAGTAATTGCAAAGCTGTCTGGGTTTGCAATTCTTATGTCCGGGCTTATATTTTTAGTTGTGTCAGATTGGTTTGATGCGATAACACGAACTTTATAACCAGCACCATTTGAAATGTCTGCGGGTACAATGCAAGTTATTGTCCCGGATAGATCTGATGCCCTGCTGCCTATATTAACAGGAGAACTGAAGCTGCCTGTTTTATCAGACAATTGAGCTGTAAAAATATTGTTCGCCTTATAGGCTTCAGGCGTATAGTAACTTACATTGAATGTATCACCGGCACATAAAATGCAGTCAACATTAGTAACAGTGAAAGAGTCTGCAAGCCTTATTACAACTGAGTCAATATAATAGTAACAGGTCAGACCCGCGCTTGTCTGAATCGTATCTCTTTGTTGCACGTTGTACGGCAGAAATGTACCTATCACAATATTGTCATATGCAGAGTCGGCTTCGAATACTTTTGTAAGTCTTACCCAACCGGCTGTATCTGTAACAGGGGCATAGTTTGAATACAATACTTGTGGTGTAACATTGAGCACGCCTGATGTAGTAACAGTAGAAGGTCCGGAATCATAAAAATAAACGCCAAGATCATTTGTTCCGTATAGCGAACCATTAGACAGCGATACCGATATGGAAACCCTGTATTTGTAGCCCGGGGTAAGAGGAGTAATTGTTCCCGCTACATACTCCCTGTAAGTATTTGCATCAGCAAGACCCATATATGCCTGGCCTTGAGCTGCGTATTGGAATCCAAAGGAATTTTTAGGAACATCTACAAATGGGCTGGTAGTACATTCATTAAAATAATCTGATGTTCCGCTGGTATACTGCCTCCAGTTAAAGCAATTGCTAACCAGCGAGAGGGAGTTTGGGCAGGTTGTATATTGTTCAAAGCTGCCGTTGTTGGTAAGGTTCTGTTGGGCAGATAATAAAACCGGTAACTGTATGAGCAGCAAAAGGATATAGAGTAGTTTCTTCATAACGATATAAATAAGGACAGTATATAAAATTAGCTAACTATTGGCAATATATTTGCATTATTGCTAATGGTTAATAAGTGTGTCGGAAGAGCTTTGGGGTTCTGTCATTATACATATATTTACACTGCCTTTAAATGAAGCAACCTATGAAAAAACTTATCCTCATACTTTTTTTCGCATCAACAACCATCAATGCAACCGGAACAGGAGAAGACAATCATACACCTGAAAGCAAGTTCGAAATCAGTATTCTGGGTGGTAGGGCGTTGAACCTGGAAGATTTTAAACTGGTGAGTACACCCAACGAGACTTATATTTTCACATGCCTGGGTTTCTATATGAATTTCAACCGAACTCAGATCGGAGCCGGCCTTGAAGCAGATCCTGTCAGGAATACACAAACAAAGGAGTACCGGTTTTCCTATTTCGCACCATACCTGATGCTGAACCGAACCTTTGAAATGGAGGATATAAGTATGTATGCGGGTGTCATGGCTGGTTATGCAAAGGATAACAGTAACTATTACATTGGTGGTGATTTCCCCATAAGTATGGAAACAAAAGGTGGTGGGTTTGTTGGCGGTCTGCAAGCCGGTGTTTTACTTAAAGTCAGTAGTTTTTTAGCTATCAATGCTGAGTTAGCCGGCAGGATACGAGAAATAAAGTATACAACTGTTACAACAATGTCCGGCAATATAGCCGGGGTGCCGCCCGGAGAAAGCCTTGTACGGACTGATACTTATGGTCGGTCAGGTTTCTACCTGCCTTTTAGACTGGGAATAAGGGTAAGAATATAAATGAAAAGAAGGTAATAGCAGCAATACACGGATTTCTTTAGCTTTGCAGCCTAAGAGAATCGAGATATATGTTGACCGCAAACGAGATAAGACAGCAATTTTTAGACTTTTTCAGAGAAAAGGGACATGCTATTGTGCCCTCATCGCCTATTGTGGTGAAGAACGATCCGACCCTGTTGTTCATCAACGCGGGTATGAACCAGTTTAAAGATTACTTCCTCGGTAACAGGCCTGCGCCAGACCCTCGTGTAGCAGATACCCAAAAATGCCTGCGTGTGAGCGGTAAACATAACGACCTGGAAGAAGTAGGTGTAGATACGTATCACCATACCATGTTCGAGATGCTGGGCAACTGGAGCTTTGGTGACTACTTTAAAGAAGAGGCCATAGCATGGAGTTGGGAGTTGCTGACAGAGGTATATAAAATAGATAAGGACAGGCTGTACGTAACAGTGTTTGAGGGCGATGCGGGTGATAACCTGCCCAAAGATGAGGACGCCTTCAACTTCTGGAAGAAGTGGATAGCAGAAGACAGGATACTGATGGGCAACAAGAAGGACAACTTCTGGGAGATGGGCGATACAGGTCCCTGTGGTCCTTGCAGTGAGATACACGTTGATTGCCGCCCTGACGAGGAGCGTAAACAGGCAGATGGCGCTACCCTTGTGAATGCTGACCATCCGCAGGTGATAGAGATATGGAACAACGTGTTTATGGAGTTCAACCGCCTGAAAGACGGTAGCTTACAACCACTACCTGCGAAACATGTAGATACAGGTATGGGACTTGAGCGCCTGGTACGTGTGCTGCAGAACAAAAACAGCAACTACGATACTGACCTGTTTACAGGAACTATAGCAGAAGTAGAAAAGATAACAGGCAAGAAGTACCACAATACGGACAGTAAAGAAGATGTGGCATTCCGTGTGATAGCTGACCATATACGTGCTATTGCTTTTACCATAGCAGACGGGCAATTGCCGTCCAACACAGGTGCGGGCTACGTGATACGCCGTATACTGCGTAGGGCAGTAAGATATTACTATTCTTACCTGGACTATAAACAGCCATTGCTTAACCACCTGATGGCAGGACTGGCAAAACAGTTTGAAGGGGTATTCCCTGAACTGCAACACCAGATAGACCTGGTAACCAAAGTGGTGAAAGAAGAAGAAGATGCTTTCCTGAGGACTCTTGACAAAGGGCTGAAGAAAGTAGATGAAATAACTGCTTCATCGGGTGATAAGACCATACCGGGCGAAGTGGCTTTTGAGCTGAACGATACCTTCGGATTCCCGATAGACCTGACTGAGCTGATAGCCAAAGAGAAAGGCTGGACCGTTGATATAAAGGGCTTTGAAGCAGCGCTACAGCAACAGAAAGACCGTAGCCGCGCCGCTACAGCATTAGACACTCACGACTGGGTAATAGTAAACGACGGAACGCATGTGAACTTTACAGGTTACGACAGCCTGGAGGCGAAAGCACAGGTGCTGCGCTACCGCAAGGTGACTGCCAAGGGCAAGGAGTCTTATCAACTGGTGCTGGACACAACCCCGTTCTATGCGGAAAGCGGTGGCCAGGTGGGCGACAGGGGAGAACTGCAGATAGGCGGTGAAACAGTGTACATTACAGATACCAAGAAGGAGAACGACCTGATTATACACTTTACCAATAAGATACCGGCAACGCTTGACGGTGAGGTATTGGCCAAAGTGAATGAAAGTACAAGACGTTCTACTGAAATACACCACAGCGCAACGCACCTGTTGCATGCAGCATTGCGCAGTGTGCTGGGCGATCATGTAGCGCAAAAAGGATCTCTGGTGAACGAGGAGCACCTGCGTTTCGACTTCTCACATTTCGCGAAAGTGACGGATGAAGAGGTAGCTCAGATAGAGGCGATGGTGAATGAAAAGATACGCGAGAACCACCCTGTTGTGATAAAGGAAATGCCTAAGGATGAGGCGGTGAAGCTGGGTGCCATGGCACTGTTCGGAGAGAAGTATGGCGATACCGTAAGAGTCGTGACCATCGACCCGAGTTACTCTATAGAGCTTTGCGGTGGTACACACGTAGGTTCAACCGGGCAGTTGGGCTTGTTCAAGATCAAACACGAAACAGCTGTTGCGGCAGGTGTGCGTCGTATTGAAGCCATCAGCGGTAAAGCGGCAGAAGACTATGTGAACGAAAACCTGCAACTGCTGCACCAACTGAAGGAAGCACTTAATAACCAGAAAGACCCTTTACAGGCGGTAGAGAAACTGCAAAAGGAAAAAGCACAACTGGAGAAACATGCCGAGATGCTGGAGGCTCGCCAACTGGTAGCTATACGCAACGAAGTATTGCAGAAAGATGAAGTGGTAGGAGATGTAAATTTCGTGGCTGATATAGTTGAGGTTGCATCTGCAGATGCACTGAAAAAGCTTTGCTTCGATATCAAGCATCATGTGAATGACCATGTGGTAGTGTTGTGCAGCAACATAGGCGGCAAGGCATTCGTAGCAGTTGGTGTGGATGATACGGTGGCAGCAGCTAAAGGGCTGGATGCCGGACAGATCATCAAACAGCATGTGGCGCCACTCATAAAAGGCGGCGGCGGCGGACAGAAAACGCTGGCTACTGCCGGAGGGCAAAATGCAGGTGCTTTGCAACAGGTCATCGACTCAGTAAAAGGTTTGCTGTCATAGTAATACCGGGTATAATACTTATTTTTATAAGTATGAACCTAAAAACTGTTATATCGCTGTTGCTCATCCTTTTGGGAACTGTTGCGCAGGCACAGGAGCAGGATATTGAAAAGATAGAGATAGACGTATCTGCGCAGGCCAACCTGTACTTCAAAGAGGTGCGCGATACCAGCTTGGTGCCGGGTGGTGCGGGCATCCCTCCCATAGTTATAGACATACGCGGGGTAAAGATGATCTCCTTTGAGGGGGCAGAAGGCCTGGTGACCTGCTTTGGTGAGCGTGAGAACACCATGTTCGGGCCGGACGGTGGTGCGTATGGTGAACATACCGACGTGCATGAGCTGGGTGCCATATCAGGCATTAAACACAAGAGTAAGGTCATGTTCCTGTGCGGGGTGATACTGAGCGATTTTTCCAGCCTGGACCCGCCTTTCCCTGCCAAGGACTATACGGATAAGGAAGACTATGAAGAGCTTTACCCTTCATTCAACCAGCCCTTTTTTATTGGCGATGGCAAGAACAAAGACGGTACCATACAACGCATACAGGTGCGGGAGGACGCTACAACCATGTACATAGGCTTTGCCGACTGCCTGGCAGGCCCGCCACGCAACTACAGCAACAACGAGGGCAACATCAAAATAACAGTGGTGCTTTACCGTTCAGGGATGGGCAGAAATTAGGGACAGGAGGTATTATCCACAGGCATTTGCTTAATATCCACAGGGGCTTTAAGGCTATCTGTAAACAACTATCTTTGTTTGGAGTAAAACTATTTTTATAAATGCGATTTATTGTTACATCATCAGCGTTATTGAAAAACCTGTCGCAGATAAGCGGGGTCATCAGTACCAATACTGTTTTGTCAGTATTAGAAGATTTTTTATTTGAGCTGAAGGGCAACACACTGACCCTTACGGCTACTGACCTGGAGACGATGATGCGTGTACAGATGGATGTAAGTGATGCGCAGGGTGAAGGCCGTATCTGTATCCCTTCAAAGATACTGACCGAGTACCTGAAAAACCTGCCTGAGCAGCCCATTACTTTCAGCGTGAATGATAAGGACCTGACCATCGAGATGTCGAGCGATGTGGGTAAGTACAAGATAGGCGGTGAGAAAGCGGATGACTTTCCGAAAGAGCCTGCTCCGGGTAATACCACAACTTTCAATATTTCATCAATCGCTCTGATAGAAAGCATCAACCGTACATTGTTTGCGGTGAGCAACGATACCTTACGCCCTGCTATGACGGGTGTGTACTTCGAGATGTCGAAGAGCGGTTTGACATTTGTATCAACAGACGCGCACAGGTTAGTGAAGCTGGGCCGTACTGATATCAATTGTCCTAAAGAGGAAGGTTTCATCGTACCAAAGAAGCCATTGCAGCAACTGCGCGGTACACTGGCGGCCGATGATACAACACTGGAACTGTCTTACAACAGCAGCCACCTGTTTGTGAAGAGCGACAAGATGAGCATGAGTTGCCGTTTGATAGACGCACGTTTCCCTGACTATAAGGCGGTGGTACCAACAGACAATCCGTACAAGCTGAACATCAACCGTAATGATTTCATCAGCGCGCTGAAGCGTGTAGGTATATTTGCCAATAAAACAACCAACCAGGTAGTTCTGGATATCAACGGTAACGCTCTTACGCTGAGTGCACAGGATATAGATTTCTCTTACGAGGGTAAGGAAACGCTGACCTGCTCTTACACCGGCGAGGATATGAAGATAGCCTTCAACGCCAAGCTGATGATCGAGATGCTGGGCAATATGGACGGCGACGAGATACAAATGGATCTGAGTACGCCGACACGTGCCGGTATCGTTCGCCCGCAGGAAAAGGTGGAGAACGAAGACCTGCTGATGCTGCTGATGCCGCTGATGGTGGGTGTATAAACAAGTTTTTATAAATACATATATGATAGGGGGCTGTACTTTTTAGTACGGCCTTTTTTATGCATCAGTTGTTATATATTAAGTCAGATCATAATTGTTATGTTTTGTTGCAATTTGTTGCAGTTTTTCAATTGCAACAATTTTCCTTTCAGGCTGATAATTAATTGTTTATATAATTCAGGCTTGTTGCGTGCAGATGGTTGGTGATTTATTTGTATGTATAACCAAACGCTGTTTTCAAAGTAATACTAATAGAATCCAGACAACCTGTTAAAACTCTTCTACTTTCCACTCAATACACTCATCCATTGGCAGTTCTAATCAGCTTTTGTTCATTTCTTTTGCCCCTCCAAAAGAAACGAACCAAAGAAAAAGAGGCCGATACCTAATGACGGCAAAGGTCTCGGTTGACGCTCCGATAATACAGTGGTACTACTGTGCTGCCAAACTGTGAATTGCTATTTTGCTTACAGAGTACCAGGAAGCCACACTAGGAACTTGATGTTACATATAAGGCTAGCTCTTAATTGTTAAGTTTTGTTGCAATTTGTTGTAGTTTTTCAATTACTACAATTTTTCTTTCAGGCTGATAATTAACTGTTTATATAATTCAGGCTAGTTGCGTGCAGATGCTTGTCGATCAATTGATATGTATAACCGAACACTGTTTTCAAGGTAATATGTCAAAGAACTTACCCCAACCCCACCCGCTGTGGCGGGATTTCATTTCGGGTCTGAGGCATTTATTTTAATCTATACGAATATACGTAAAATTGCTATTTTAAACAAAATAGTTATGGCTTATGTTTTTTGCAAATCAGGGGGGTTGCGGCCTTTGCGACGTAGTCGGGAGGACTGCGCCGAACATGGAGTAAATATAACTTTGCGTGTAACAGCGTTGCAAACGCTTTGCCTGTGGATCCTCGTTGCAAACGAGGACCAGTATTGGGTAATTGGTACATAGATTTAGCAGTGTCTAAATGCTAAGGGGATTATTACGTCGCTCATACTTCGCTCCTCATAATGACGGCCGCACTCACTCGTCCTCGTTTGCAACGAGGGTGTAAAGGTATAGCGTTTGCAACGCTATAATACGGTAATATTAACTAAACCTTTTTTACCGCAATAGTCGACAGCATTACTGAAAATATAATCTTCAGGTTCTGCCACTATCTGTTGACGCCGAGTTGTCCTTCGTGTGACGAGATTGCCGCGGTCGTATTTGTCGTAGCAAATTCTCCCTCGCAATGACGTGAGGGGAGGTACAAAAAGAGGCGCTAATCGCGCCTCTTTTTGAATGTGTTAATAGCCCCTTTAGGGGTTGGGGTCTTATATCATATACACCACCAGCCCGTCTCTTGTTTTGGGCTCGAACCAGGTGCTTTTCGGAGGCATTACTTCACCGCTGTCTGCAATGTCGAACAGTTGCTGTATGCTTACGGGGTAACATGCGAATGCTGCCGCCATTTTGCCACTGTCTACACGTTTCTCCAGTTCGCCAAGGCCACGGATACCACCTACGAAATCTACACGGTCGTTTGTGCGTGGGTCGTCTATGCCCAGCAGTTTGGTGAGTACATTGTTTTGCAGGATGGTCACGTCCAGTATGCCTATGGGGTCGTTGGTGTAAGTACTTTCTTTGGCTACCAGTTTGTACCAGTTGTTGTCTATATATAAACCAAACTCATGCAGTGCCTGTGGCTTGTATTCGTTTTTGCCCAGTGGCTCAGATACTTCAAAGTCGTTCTTCAGCGCATTGATGAACTCCTCATTACTCATGCCCTTCAGGTCGGTCACCACACGGTTGTAATCTATTATCAGCAGTTGTGTATCGGGGAAGATGCAGGTAACGAAATAATTGCTTCTATCATCGGCGGTACCTTCCGCCACCAGCGCCTCGCGCACTTTAGCGCCTGATGCAGCACGGTGGTGCCCGTCAGCAATGTATGTAGCAGGTACTTTCTCGTCAAACAGTTTGGTTATGTTGTCCACTGTTGCTTTGTCATTCACCACCCATACGGTATGCCCAATACCATCTTCTGAAATGAAATCGTAATCGGCGTCGTGACCGGCTTTCCAGTCTTCTATCAGCTTGTTCACATCCGCCTGCTCGCGGTATGCCAGGAAAACGATACCTGTTTGCGCGCGCGTGGTTTTTATATGGTTGATACGGTCGTTCTCTTTTACCGGGCGTGTAAACTCGTGCTTCTTAACTATGCCGTTGTTGTAGTCATCAACCGACGAGCCGCATATCAGTCCTGTTTGCGCACGGCCGTTCATCACCAGGCGGTAGATATAATAACAAGGTTCCTGGTCTTCTACCAGTATACCTTCTTCTATCAGCTTATTTAAATTCTCTTTCGCTTTGTCGTACACCTGCTGGCTGTGTACATCAATGCCTTCCGGCAAGTCTATCTCCGAACGTGTTACATGATAAAAATGGTAAGGTTCATCTTTATAAGCCCTTGCTTCTTCTACGTTCACTACATCGTATGGTAGTGTAGCTACTTCCTGTGCCAGTTCCTGTATGGGTCTTAATCCTTTAAACGGGGTAATTTTTGCCATTATCTGTTATTATTTATTAGTCGTTTCAAATTCCTGCATTGCCGCTACTACATATTTCACATCTTCAAGGCTTACGGCGTTATATAATGATGCCCTGAATCCACCTGTTGAGCGGTGGCCTTTTATATTCACTATTCCTGTTTCAGTACAAAAATCGTTGAACATTTCACCTGTCCGCTCATCTACCGCACGGAAGCATATATTCATCATGCTCCTGTCCTCTTTCTTTACCGAGGTGCTAAATAAAGGATTTCGATCTATTTCATCGTATAAAAGGGCTGCTTTTCTTCTGTTTTCTTCTTCTATCGCAGCTATTCCCCTGCTTTTTATCCACCTGAGCATGAGCAGAGAAACATATATCGGGAATACCGGTGGTGTATTTAATACTGACTTTTCAGCTACATGTTCATTATAGTTCAGCATCGGCGGCAGGTTTCGTTGTATACGCTGCAACATGTCTTTGCGCACTACCACAAGCGTAGCACCTGCAGGGCCGATGTTTTTCTGAGCTACTGCATAGAATAGTGAGCAATTGGTGTAATTCATTGCCCTGCTGAAGATATCACTGCTCATATCAACGATCAAGGGAGCATCAACCCGTGGTATTTCATCCCATTGTGTACCGTAGATAGTGTTATTGCTGGTCATGTGCACATATGCCAGGTCAGCCGATATATGTTCAGGCCACTCGGGCAATAACTGGTAGCCGTGTTTTTTGGTTGAGGTGAGTACCTCGACATTGCCGTAAAACGATGCATGCCTTATAGCATCAGCCGACCAGTTGCCACTGTCTATATATCCCGCAGTACCGTGCTCCCCTAAAAAGTTCATAGGTATCATGGCAAACTGCAAGCGTCCGCCGCCGTGCATCCATAATACTTCATAATCATCATCCAGCCAGCAAAGCTCTTTTACCAGTGCTTTACTTTCTTCCAGTATCTTATTAAAGTGAACGCCACGGTGCGGTATGCTCAATACAGACATGCCTGTATGCTCAAAGTTGAGTACAGCTTCTGCAGCCTGTTGCAGCACCTGATCAGGCAAGGCTGCCGGGCCGGCGTTCAGGTTAATCAATTTTCCCGAATAGATCATGCTTTGGTTCTTCTACACTACTGGTTATACCGCCGCTCACGGCAAATTTCATCGCCTCGGCAGAGTTCATTTTTGTTACCGGTTTTACATTGGTGGCCTCTACTACTATTACCCAGCCCGATATGGCATAGGAGTGTGGCAGGTAAACGGATACTTTGCCCGTCATGCCAACAAACGCCAGGTCTTTCTGGGTAAGAAAGCCGATGCGCCATATTTCAGGGTCGCGGTTGGTACATACCCATACGGGGGTGTTGAAACGTTTTTTATCACCCATGAACGAGTCCATCACATCTTTGATAGATGAATATATGAACTTGATGCCGGGAGTGTTCTGCAGCAGGTAGTCGAAACCATCGATGACCATACGGCCTATGAACAGGCGCGTGCCCAAGTACCCGATGGTGGTTACTACGCCTATAACGAGTAAAAAACCCAATCCGCGCGGCAATGATGGTATGAGTGTATCAATACTATCGAATACGGCATAAATAATATACGCAGTGACCGCAATGGGGCTGAGTATCAATATGCCTTGCAGGAATGACCTGACGAATAAACCTGTAACTTTACGCATAACGAATATGTTCGTAGCGCAAAGGTACAAGTTTGCGATAGGAAAGTATATTTGTTTATATCTTAGGGCTTTAGCTAACAAAAACTTTATATCCCGCAATGTTCAGGAAGTTCATCCTGCTGATCAGCTTTATACTGTTTGTACATATTTCGCCGTCATGGGCGCAGATGAACTGGGACGGCATAGGGCTGGAGGCGAACCTGGTGCGCGGCAAGATATTCAGGCACAGCCCGAAATTTCCTACACAATTGCCGGATGCGGTTACGAGTGTTGAGCTGAACGCTGTTTTCCAGACCTATGGCACTAAAGACTGGCAGCAAAGGCGCAAATTCCCGCTGGTGGGCTTCGGGTTCATGTACACCGATTACGGTATTGACTCTATTTATGGTAAATGCCTGAGTATATACCCCAATCTTGAGATTCCCGCCGTGCGTTATAAGAACTTTGAATGGGTGTTTAAAGTGTCGTTCGGGTTGGGCTTTATGACCAGGGAGTACGAACGCTACCCCAGTTTTGATACGCTCAATACCGCCATCGGCAGCAAGTTCAACAACTTTACACTTTTTGGTACGGATATACGCTATCGGGTGAATAAGCACCTTGATGTGCAGGTGGGGGGTAACTTTACCCATGTGTCGAACGCTGCGTTCCGTACGCCCAACCTGGGTGTTAATATGTATGGCGGGCATATAGGTGTCAGGTACTTTCCTACTACATCACAGCCCGAAAAGCAGGTAAAAGAGCTGTCGCCACTGAAGAACAGGTGGCTGGTACAGGCAAGGTTAGGGCTGGCCATGAAAGAGAACTCAGTGCCCGACGGGCCGATGTACCCTATATATATGGCATCGCTGTATGCAAGTAAAAGGTACTGGAGCAAGAACAAACTCATAGCCGGGCTGGACTATTCTTATCATACCAATATTTACGCTTTTTTCAGGAATAATGAAGTGAACCCCGGCAGGGAAAAAGCCATGTCGTGGAAGAGTGCGCTGATAGTAGGTAATGAATTTTTGCTGGGGAGGGTAGGTATATTGACACAGTTTGGCGTGTACCTGAAGAACAACGATACACCCAAGAGCATCACCTACCAGAAGCTGGGTGGTAACCTGTACTTAGTACAGCAGGAAGAAGGTGTGCTGAAAGAACTGGCCACCTATATACACCTGAAGACCCACATGTTCCAGGCAGAGCTGGTGGAAGTGGGTATTGGTGTAGGGTTTTAGAGAAATGACAAAACGAATACAACCCATTCATTAACTTTAAGCCATGCGCCTGCTCATTTATATTTGTCTGTATGTATTGCTGCCTGTTGCGGCTGTATGTCAGCCGGGGTATATGAAAGAGGGTAAGGTGTATAAAGGAGACGCTGTGTACTGCACCTACAAAGAAAGCGGCTACAGGATAAGCACGATGACCCTTGGTGGTGCAGGTGACATGATGAACCCCAACGCATACCCCGAAGCTGTAGGAGATAGTTTTAAAGATTATTCATTTGGCAAAGAGTACCAATCGTTCATTACAGCAAAGGCTATGGTATTCGCATCAGCCGGAGAGGTGAATATGGTATATTTCTACCGCATCAGGATAGAGGCGCTGAACCGTGAATTTAACGTGCGGTATAATCCCTTACTTATCAGGACGTTGGCGCAGGATATGGTGAAGTATAATGTGATAGACGGTAACTTCCTGAATGAAAAGAATGCGCAGAAACTGGCGGAGCACTGGAATAGCAAAACAGGTATACTGGATAAAAGCTACTTGGCCAAAGGCGTAGTAAATAACTATAACAGCCACGTGCCTAATCCGCCTGATAAACCACAATCCATCAATATCAGGATAGAAGGTGATAAGATATTCCGCAATGATACACTGATGGCTTATTACACTATGGACCTGCGCCTGCCGGGTGGTAGTGTGAATGGTACATCGAAAGGTAGCTACCTGTACAGGATAGACGATACTGCGGGCAACTTTATGGCATGGGTAAAAGTACCATTAGCAAGAAGCGTGTTTTTTCTGCAACCTGCGGGCGAAAAAGAGTCGCTGAGCATAGTAACAACAGACAGGGACGAAAGAAAAATAATAGCCTCAGCAGCTAAAGTGCTGGTGGTGCATAATATGAGTAAGCAGGGGAATTAGATCAATCCTTCCCTTACCAGGTCGTGCAGGTGTACAAAACCTGGATAGCGCTCAGTAGCTCTGCCAGGAGGTAAGGACTCATTGCAATTAGTGTTTACTCCTTACAATTCAGTATGCCTTTAGTGTCATCTGTGTCCGGGGTGAAAAACTTAAATTGATTGGTCTGCTTTACCTGAATGGCAATTCTTCCGCAACTTTCACACTCAAAGATATCTTGTATAATATCTATTAATTTGCCGATAAGCAAGTCGTGTATCATGTCAGAGTCTTTTAAGTCAGTTGGGTATGGAGGTGTGCCGAATGTTTTTTCAATCCATCCAAGACGGTTGTTTGATTTTATTGAGTCTATCAGCGAGTCGATGTTATCAGTCAGGCTTGTTGATAAACTCTCCACTTGCGAATGAGGTATGATGTAACCCTTGTAACTCAGGTTGTCAGTCTGGTCAACAATGATATGACCGCATATACACTTTAATTTACCCATGTTGTTTTCTTAGATAGTCTCCAATGCTCAAATATATGTAAGCGCGACTAAATCAACCCTTCCCTCACTAAATCATGCAGGTGTACAAAACCTGAGTATTTGCCCTCGTTGGTTACAACTATCTGCGAGATGTTGTACTCTCGTATCAATTCAAGCGCGGCTACAGCAAGTTCTGTTTCGTCAATTGTTTTGGGAGATTTGGTAAGTATGTCTTTTGCGGTGAGCGATGCTGTGTTATCGTGCTTTTCCAGCATACGGCGTATGTCGCCATCGGTAACAATGCCCATCAGGTTGCCGTCATTGTCAACCACTGCTGTTGCGCCCAATCGTTTGCTGGATATTTCATAGATCACTTCTTTGAGTGATGCATCCGGACTTACTTTCGGTGCTTCGTGTTGGCGGCTCATATCACCTACACGGAGGTAAAGCCTTTTGCCCAAAGCGCCACCGGGGTGGAAACGCGCGAAGTCCTCGGCAGAAAAACCCTTCAGGCTAAGCAGGCAAACGGCCAGTGCGTCGCCCATCACCATTTGCGCAGTGGTGCTGGTGGTGGGAGCCAGGTTGTTGGGGCATGCCTCTTTGGTTACGGTCGTATTAATGAAGTAATCGGCGTTAGTAGCCAGGTATGATGTTTCATTACCACAGATAGCCACAACTGTGTTGCCGAAGTTTTTAATGAAAGGTATCAGCACTTTTATCTCGGGGCTGGAGCCGCTTTTGGATATGATGAGTACTACATCATCAGGTAATATCATACCCAAATCGCCATGAATGGCATCCGCAGCGTGCATGAACAGGGCAGGAGTACCTGTAGAGTTACAGGTAGCTACCATCTTCTGCGCTATTACCGCACTCTTGCCTATGCCCGTAATTACTACACGGCCTTTTGATCCATGTATCAGCTTTACTACATCAGTAAAGTCTGTATTTACATAATTTTTCAGTTCTGCAACTGATTGTGCCTGCAGCTCTATTGTCTCTAAAGCCTGCTTTTTTATATCTGCTTCTGAAAACATACCGGGTGCAAAGTTAACGCCATTCCTGTCAATCTATATATAACGATATAAATAGTGTATTCGTACAATGGCTATAAGTTGTTATTTTTGCACCCGATGAGTGATAATCTGGCCACATTTTTAGCAAAAAGCAAGGTAAAAGCTGCAGACCTGGAGCATAAGCGCAAGTTGAGCTTCAATATTGATAAATATGCTGCAACGGTAGTAAAAGGCAAGCAACAATACGCTGACCTTGACCTTGCCCGCAAAAGAGCCAAGAATATCAAGTGGAGGGCTATAGAGAACCTGGATAAGAACCTGGAGCTGTTTGAGACCAACTTCACGAAAAGAGGCGGAAAGGTAATATGGGCGGAAGACGCCAACGAAGCGCTGGAGGCGGTATTGCAGATATGCAAAAGCAAAAACGCCAAACAGGTGGTCAAGTCCAAATCCATGGTGACGGAAGAGATACACCTGAACGATTTTCTGGAGAAACATAATATAGAGTCTGTTGAGACGGACCTGGGGGAATATATCCAGCAGTTGGACGGTGAAGCGCCGTACCATATTGTAACACCTGCCATGCACAAGAGCAAAGAGGATGTGGCAAAGCTGTTTCATGAAAAACTGGGTACCGACCCTAAACTTACTCCAAGCGAACTGACACAGGTAGCGCGTGTAAAGCTGCGTGCAAAGTACACCAGTTCGCAGGTAGGGCTTACAGGGGGTAACTTCCTGATAGCGGATACAGGTTCTGTATGTGTGAGTGAGAATGAGGGTAACGCGAGGCTTTCTACTGCATTCCCCAAAACACAAATTGCTATTGTAGGTATTGAAAAGATACTACCATCAATAAACGATCTTTCATTGTTCTGGCCTTTACTGGCTACTTACGGTACCGGGCAGAATGTGACTGTGTATAATACCATCTTCAGCGGGCCACGTACACAAAACGAGACGGACGGACCTGAAGAAATGTATGTGATACTGCTGGATAACGGGCGTACCAACCTGCTGCGCGAAGAAGTGCGTGAAAGTATGTATTGCATACGTTGCGGCTCATGCCTGAACGTTTGCCCGGTATATAAAAACATCGGCGGACACGCGTATGGTACTACTTACAGTGGCCCGATAGGCTCTGTAATTACTCCTCACCTTAAGGGTATGAGTGAGTTCAAACACCTGAGTAACGCATCCAGCCTTTGCGGTAACTGTACTGAGGCCTGCCCGGTAAAGATCAATATACATGAAATGCTGCTTGTTAACAGGCATATAGCTGTTGATGAAAAGATGGGCAACTTTACCGAAGGTACTACCTGGAAGATGTGGAAACTGGCTATGCTCAACAGGAGACTCCTGAATATTGCCAGCGGTAATATGAAGGGTAAGGTGGTCAACACATTATTTAAAGAAAGCTGGGTGGCTGACCGTTCTGAACTGAATTTCCCCGCTAAGACTTTTAACGACCTCTGGAAAGAAAGGAAGTAATGTTATTACGCATCTAATAGTTTCCTGTACAGGTCATAATTTTCAGCGTCAAAACATACAAAGATCACTTTCCGGATCTTATCGGTTTCTTTAATGAAATCAGACACTGTTTTTATGGCTATCTCTGCCGCCAGCTCCTTAGGGAAATGATAGATACCTGTACTGATATTAGGGAAAGCAATAGTCTGAATTTTATTTTCAATAGCTAATGCCAGGCTGTTTTTGTATGCTGAAGCCAAAAGAGCAGGTTCATTACTCCCGCCTCCATTCCATACGGGTCCAACGGTATGTATCACATATTTTGCCGGCAGGTTACCTGCTGTTGTTATCACAGCTTCGCCTACTTTACATTTACCCTGCCTGTCTCGTATTGCACGGCACTCCTCTAATATTTTGCTGCCGCCGGCCCTGTGTATCGCACCGTCTACACCTCCACCACCAAGAAGAGAAGTGTTTGCAGCATTCACAATAGCATCAACTTCTATTTTGGTAATATCTCCCTGCACTAACTCTATCATGTTGCCAATATTATTTCCTGATAAATACTCTTGTGCCCATACCCGTCAGGGCGTACAGTTCATCCATATCGGCATTTTTCAAGGCAACACAGCCGTCTGTCCAGCCTACGCCCAGTTCTATCATATCATCACCCTTATCCCAAATGCCATGTATGCCTACATTGCCGCCTATGCGTGCGTTTTTGGGTATGATGCCTCTTTCTTTCAATCTTTTGAAGTTCTCAACATGCCTCGCATCAGGGTAGCTCAGCTCCATAAATTTGTTGTATTTGGAGCGTGGATTGAGTCTTGTGATGGTAAACCAGCCTTCAGGCGTGTTCCTGTCTCCCTCCATTTGTTTATTCTGGTCTGGAGTAGGGCCAAAAACAGCGCGGTAGGTACGTATCAGTTTGTGCCTGTAAAATACCATTAATACATAGTCCGACTTGTCTACATATATGATCAGAGAGTCTTTTATGAGCGTATCCGGCCTTATAGCCATGCCGGAGGATATTCTTTTGGGTTTGGGCAGTATGACAGTTTCCGTCACCAGCATAGCGCCGCTTTTGTACTGCAGCTCCCTTACTATATTGCCTTTACCGTCTTCGTATTCGCGTACTACTTTGATGTCTTTGGGCCTTTCAACGGTTCTGGCATCCTGTGCGTACCCTGATGATAACGCAAGAATAGCCAGCACAGTTAATAAAACTGACCGCATACTTATACATGAAGAAATGGCAATCCTTTTTTTCATTTATCCCTGACACCTTTTTCAGTAACCCGCTAAGCTAATAATTTTTGAGTGGAATGTAAAGTGCAGATACTGCACCACTTATATAGTTTTCTTCCATTTTGACATACCACCCTCCAGGTTGTACATATCAGTAAACCCGTATGCTTCAAGTCGCTGAATAGCTATAACGCTCCTGATACCTTTCTCACAATAGATCACTAATGGTTTTTGAGTATCCAGTTCTGCTTTTCGTGCTATCAGCTCACCCATAGGTATATTTAAGCCCCCTATATTGAACGCCTCATGCTCCCAATCTTCCCTTACATCAACCAATTGATAAGACTTTTCGCTTGACATCCAACTTTTCAGTTTTTCTGCTGTTATACTTTTCATTATACCGCTATAGAGATTACTTAGCACAATGTAACACTTTCATAACACTCATATACATACCTTTGTCTAAACAATTAATGTATGTACAAGAATAAATTACTATTATCGATCGCAGCAGGCAGTTTATTGCTGGCCTCCTGCCAGGATGCACCTGAGGCAGACAGTGCCGAAGCATCAGAAGCACAGAATGTAGAACAGGCGGCAGGTACAAATTATGCCGCAGATGTTAACCAGAGTAAGGTAGAATGGATAGGTACTAAGCCTGTAGGGCAGCACCACGGTACATTCACCCTTGAAAATGGTACACTGGTTGTATCAGGGGATGACCTTACAGGAGGGCTGTTCACTATCAACATCAAAAGCATGACAGCTGATGACCAGACTGAAGAGTATAACCAGAAATTGACAGGCCACCTGTTAAGTGCTGATTTCTTTGATGCTGAAAATCACCCTACAGGAACATTTGAAATAACAAGCGTTACTGAAGGTGTTGAAAATGCTGAAACACTTGTAATGCAGGATGCTACACATATGATCACTGGTAACCTGACACTGAAAGGCATTACAAAGAGTATAACTTTCCCTGCAAAAGTTGATATGAATGGCGGAAACGTGACTGCTGATGCCAATTTCAATATTGACCGTACCCAGTGGGATATGGTATATGGTAATGATAAGAGCCTGGGCGATAAGTTTATTCGTCCGGAGGTGAATCTGCAGGTACACCTTGTGGCTAACCAGCAAATGTAGAGGGTTTTATTTTTTCATAAGTAGGTGCCCTGTGCTTATAGCATGGGGCATTTTTTATGCAAAAAAATAGAGGCCCTGAAAAGGACCTCTGTATATAAGGGATAAGAGAGAGACTCTTATTTTTAGTGTATACACAGCAATATTTCATTGTCTGTGATGCACAATATGTTTAGTTAAGTTTTTAAAATAGTATGGATGCAAAATGGCTTACTCTTTTTCTTTCCTCTTAGTAAGCGTTGTTGCGTATGTATCCCCTTTCTATGTGACACAAATATGCAACCCACATCCGGCTGCTTCAAGATTTTACTGTCTTGTTAACTACTGCTTTACAAGTCGTTAACGAGCCGTTAACAAAGATTGCGGTGTGCATTTTTTGTAATAGCAATAAAAAAAGCAGCCTTACGGGGCTGCTTTTAAGTATTACGAGAGAGAGACTATTATTATTCCTGGGTAGCTGTGTAAACCACGTCTACTGCATAAGTACCTGCAGGGTAAGCAAAACCCGGAGTAGCTTTGTACTTCACACTGAAAGTCTGGTTACCACCACGATCAGCAGTAGTGATCAGGTCCTGGTTAGCACTTGTCAGAGTAGCGTAAGCAGTAGAAGAGAAAGGGTTAGCTATAGAACCACCTGTACCGTTTGCTGTAACTTTTACAGCCAATACACCACTAACGGGCATTGTAGGAGCAGGAGTTGTAGTACCTGTGTAAGAGAAGTTAGTAGCGTTAGCCTTTACAGCTACAGAGAAATTCTTGTTAGAACGTACTTTCAGTTCCTGAGCATCACTCTCAACACCATTAGCGTAGTCGTTAACAGTTGTGAAAGGGATAGTAACATCAGCACCCGTAGCACTCATATTACCCGTAAAAGTGATCTCGATAGCGTTAGAAAGGGAGATGTTAGTAGACTGAGTAGCACTAAAAGACTCTCCGGCTCCTGAGCTGCTTCCACCGTTGCCATTACCTTGGCCAAAGGCATTACCGTTACCATTCTGGCCCCAGTTATTGCCGGAGTTGTTGTTGTTGCTGTTGCCCCAACCGTTGCCATTTCCGTTACCGTTGCCATTACCATTTCCGTTCCCTTGCGCGAAGGCCCCGGTTGCAATGCTCAGTAACACGGCTGCGATTAAAGTGATCTTTTTCATTTAGTTGTTTGTTGTTGTTTAGTGTGATTGATTATTTGTTGATGCAAAGATGGGGTACCGCCGTAAAAATGAGAGACTTATGCCATATAGTTAACTCCCGATTAGCAAGCCGTTAACCACCTGTTAACAAATACTTATTTGTGTAAAGCTGCTTGTATCAGTTCTGCTCCATTATACTGATGGTCAACACCATCAAGGACAAATGACATGTCGTGGTAGCACTGCTCTTCTGCCCCTTCTGTTACAGTAAGAGTGCGTTCTGTGAACATAATATTATGAAGACGGTATATCTTATTAATAGCAGGCACTTCTATTTCAAAATCTTTCGCATCTCCTGACCCTATGCTAACCAATAGGACGTCATCAGCATTTTCGGCAATAAATGTGTCTGTTATTATGGGTGAAGAAAACCCCGGGTTGTATACGCGGGTTATGACGGTATCCCACTCCTCAGCTGTAAAATCAACTGGTTCAAGCACCAAACGGGGCAGGTCGCACACCTGCATATAAGTTCTTTTACAAGATGCAATAGCTGCCATGGCAAGTAATATCAGAACAGCGTATTTATTCATAACTGACGTTTGGGGAAGTTACGCTATATAAAACTTCAGGATCAGCCTTTTAGTATGTTATCTCAGGCTTTCTTTATATGGAAGACCGGCAAAGTATCTGCATTGCACCTGGCATATATCAATTAGCTATTCTGCTTGCGTGAATTACGTTTCTGCACAAAATCCTGGAGAATATTACCTGTAAGGCCACCCATCAGGCCGCCATACGGGGTCATTCTCCAAGGGTTTGACTGGATGGCGCATGTGCCGTCAGCACAACCTATAAAATACCAATAAAGGTACCCGCCAATAAGCCCTAATAACACCCCCGCTATCGTTATAGCGTTTTTCCTGATCAGTTGTATCATAAGGGTAAAGGTACGGCACACAATCCTTGTGTTATGTTATATTTGTTACAAAGCAACCAGGCATGCAAAACGGAGTTATTGTAAACGAAACATACGCACAAACCGACTTTACAGTAAAAGGCATGGATGCTGCTGAATATGAGCAATGCAGCTTTACGGATTGCAACCTGTCCGGCACCGACCTTTCAGGAATTGTATTTGCAGATTGCATATTCAGCAATTGCAACTTGAGTTCTGCAGCATTGAAGAATACTACCCTCAATGAGGTACAATTTGACAACTGTAAGTTGCTGGGCATGCACTTCAACGACTGTAATAAATTTCTTCTATCACTTAAGTTCAATGATTGCCAGCTCAGTTACTCTGTTTTCTATCAACTAAAACTAAGGGGTATCACATTTGACAATTGTAACCTGGAGGAAACAGATTTTACCCAGGCAGACCTTACCAGTTCAGTCTTCCACAACTGCAACTTAAGCCTGGCTATATTTGACAACACCATACTTGAAGCTGCTGATTTTCGCACAGCAGTTAATTACTCTATTGACCCTGAAAACAACAAGATAAAACACGCAAAATTTGCCGCACATGGTCTAGCCGGGTTGCTGGAGAAATACAGGTTAGACATAGACTAACAACCTCTGCAATCCACTGTTTTCAATACTTTCATCATTTTATTAGATATATCCCCAATAAAATGCGACCTTTGCAACTCACTAAAAAGAAGATATCGTATTTATGGGCCAAGAAACAATGGGTAAAAAGGACAGGGAAAAGAAGAAAAAACTGAAAAAACAGCAGAAAGCTGAAAAGCGTTTAGAACGTAAAGAAAATAACGATAAAGGTAAGTCCCTTGACTCCATGATGGCCTATATTGACGAAGACGGCAACCTGTCTGAAACGCCACCTGATCCGCGCAAGAAGAAAGAGATGAAAGTAGAGGACATCCTTTTGGGTGCTGCACCAGTTACACCTGTTAACCCTGAAGACCTGATCAGGAAAGGTGTAGTGAAATTCTTCAACCACGACAAAGGTTATGGTTTCATCAACGACCTGCAAAGCCAGGACAGTGTATTTGTACACGTAAACGAGTTGACCGAACCTTTGGCCGAAGGAGACAAAGTAACCTTTGAAGTAGAGAAAGGACTGAAAGGTCCGCAGGCTGTCAGAGTTAAGAAAACAGTTTAATCAATATACTGAGAAATAATAAGCTCTGTCTAAATGGCGGAGCTTTTTTATGCTTCTTCAACAGCTAATAAAGGGAACTTCTCTTTCTTCATAATATCAGCATATGCCTTATCAATAAAGAGCGCTGCATTTATGTTCTTGATATTTTCATTATCAGTAAACAATGGAGAGTAGTACCCATCACTGTAAACGGACTTAAGCTCGAAACGTTTTATCTGAAGCCAGCCGGGTACATGAAAGTTACCCTTATTGACGACACAGTGAATGCTTTGTATATCGTCATCCATTTCTACCGTATAGGTTACCGTTATTGTCTCCTGAATGTTATTAATACTAAACTCGACCTTTATTTCCTTTGTCATAATATTCTTTTACTGTTACTTAATATTCTTAGGAGGTGTAAGGCTAGCCCTGACCGGGTGCCTGGGCCCTTTATCTGTAACTACTATTACTTTGTTCAAGAATGTAGAGTTATCCAGTTCTTCAATAGCCCTTTGTGCATCGCGTGGTTCTTCCATGTTTACAAATGCAAACCCGCGTGAACGGCCGGTTCTTTCATCAAGTACTATTTGTGCTTTTTGCACGACACCATATTGGGTGAATAGTATCAATACATCTTTCAGTGTTGCACTGGTACTCAGATTGCCAACAAATAAAACCATTGTATAATTTTAATATTTGTAAAACCTGCCAATAGAATATCGAGGATGTATCTATGATATATATCTGCACGGGCATACAAACCATGAGTACTCAACTATAAAAACACTACCTGTTATACCGCGGTATTATTACAGCAAGCAGTTATCGCGCTTTAAGCAATACGGGGTGCTCGATGATAAACGTACCTACCTCGTGCAGACTGGCACCTTCTGCCTGAGCTTCTGTATTCGAGTTAAATACCCCGATAACCTGCTGTCCTTTTATCAGTAGGTATTTGCCATTATACTGCTGAAGAAACTCTTTACGGTTGCTCTTGTAGTATTCAATTTCAAGAGCTATGTGATCTATTACTATCACAGGTTCAGCCTGTGCGATACTTGCTTCATCCTGTTCTCCAATTTCCATACCTGTTTTCACTGTTTTTTCAGCGCAATTAAAGGTACACTTATAATATGTATAAAACTATTTTATTTTTGTCATAAATAACTGTTAATATCAATAAAGCAACAATAAATAAATTGCGGTATGACATATATATAGCATACCTTTGCGTCAAATACAGTATGGATAGTCATTCCCTTAAGTAAGTATTTTCTTTCTTCTGCGTTCGTTTAACCCTCCATTTGTCTTTTACTGAAAATAACTGATAACAGCTACAGGTATGTACTGCTGCGTATTTATTACGCCTGCTTACCTGCATGTACTGTAGCACAAACAATTTGAACATTTGACAACATTTAAAGAATTAAACATCATCCCTCCCATACTAGCAGCATTGCAGGCAGAGGGTTATACACACCCTACCCCGATACAACACCAGGCTATACCTTATGTATTGCAAGGCAGAGACCTGCTGGGCTGTGCACAAACCGGTACAGGCAAAACAGCCGCTTTCGCTATACCGATACTACAATTGCTGGATAAAACCCCACAACGCGGGCATAAGGCTATCAAATGCCTGATACTGACCCCGACACGTGAACTGGCCATACAGATAGGTAAGAATTTCAGTTCTTACGGTGATAACCTGCACCTGAAACATACAACCATATTCGGAGGTGTGCCACAGGGTAAGCAAACACAGATACTTCGTGCCGGCGTAGATATACTAATAGCCACGCCTGGCCGATTGCTGGACCTGATGCAACAACGTTACATCAACCTGGCAGACCTGGAGATACTGGTGCTGGACGAGGCTGACCGTATGCTGGACATGGGTTTCATCAACGATGTGAAGAAGGTACTGGCAAAAGTACCGCCCAAGAGGCAAACACTGTTCTTCTCCGCCACTATGCCACCTGAGATACAGGCGCTGGCCAACACCATACTGAAAAATCCTGCCGAAGTAAAAGTAACACCTGTTTCTTCAACGGTGGAGATCATACAGCAGTCGTTGTACTACGTAGACAAGAAGGAGAAAAAGAAACTCCTGATGCATATATTACGGGATGAAAGCATTACACGCTCGCTGGTATTTACCCGTACCAAACACGGTGCAGACAAGCTGGTAAAAGACCTGCAGAAAAACAACATCAGCGCGGCAGCCATACATGGCAACAAATCGCAGAACGCCAGGCAGCGCGCACTGAATGATTTTAAAGATAACCGTATACGCGTGCTGGTGGCAACAGATATAGCCGCCCGTGGCATAGACATTGACGACCTGCCGCATGTAGTGAACTACGAGCTGCCTGACGTACCTGAAACCTATGTACACCGTATAGGCCGTACCGGCCGTGCAGGTGCCGAAGGTGTAGCTATAGCCTTTTGCGAAGCTGAAGAGCTGGACAACCTGAAAGACATTCAGAAGCTGATAGGACTGAAAATACCCGTAGTAGAAGACCACCCTTACCCTGCTACAGAAGGCCGCCCCACCGGACCGAAACCTGAGCCACGCAAACCACAGCGCAAAAAGCGCCCGCATGGCAAAGGGCATAATGGCAGTAAAACACGCCCTGCTGATAAACGCTGGTAACACAGAACAACAAAATACATCTGAACGCCCTGTACTTAGTATAGGGCGTTTTTGTTGCCTGTATAACGCGAGCCAACCACCCCGATTGATTCGCACTCCTTCGAGGTGCTCACCAATCACCTCCCGCCGAGGCGGGACAAGCTCTCCTAAAAACAGGACCTTAGGTTTACATTATTATTTATGGAAATCGGAAATTAGCTACATAAAGGTTAAGAAAAGGGACAGGTG